>Ga0265314_10000045_pt1 | contig 201738 bp, 165 predicted proteins | sample 4126metaG_FD_203106 | JGI IMG/M metagenome (GOLD analysis project Ga0265314, IMG submission 203106) | Rhizosphere microbial communities from Carex aquatilis grown in University of Washington, Seatle, WA, United States - 4-1-26 metaG | ecosystem: Host-associated > Plants > Roots > Rhizosphere... | reverse complement strand
CCGTCCGCCCTCGCCTGCCGTTCGGCCAGGTGGGCTTTCCAGCGCGCGTGGCGTTCCTTGATCAGGCGGTGTTTCTTGTTGGCCATGGCGATGTCGTGCGCGACCGTGTCTTGCGGTGGAATGACGAAGTCGGGGCCGAGAATGGGCGCTGGATCCAGCGCGTCGCCGTCGCGGTGAATTTCCAGGTGCAGGTGCGAGCCCGAGACCTTGGTGCCAGAGCGCCCGACGTTGCCGATGATCTGCCCGGCCTGCACGCGATCGTTGATGGCCACGCGATACGCCGAGAGGTGCATGTAGCACGAGAAGATGTGCGGCACGTGGCGAATGCAGACGAAGAGTCCCCCGGGTCCCAGCTCGGGTCGCTTGGTGGTCGGAAGCTCGGCGGGCGGAACCACCTGCGGCGGCACCCGGCCGGGCAGGTCGAAGCCAGTGAACCAGACCACGCCGTCCGCGATGCTCCCGATGGGCTCACCGACGGTGGCGTCGATGTCGAGCCCGCGGTGCGCCCGCACGCCCTCTTCGCGATCCTCGCCCGGGCCGCTGGGGGCTACACGCGGAATGCCTTCGAGGGGCGAGATGACCTTGAAGCCCAGACCGGAGTCGCGCACGGGAAGCGTGTTGCCGAGGTAGCGGTCGATGAGCCGCCTGCGCGCGTTCAGCGCCCGATCCTCGCCGCCGGTGCCGCGCACCACGTCGCCCCAGCCGAAGTGCGCGACGGCGCTGCGGTGGGGGACGCCGCCCGGAAAAACCTCGTCGATGGCCGGGTGCTGCTCTTGCCACATCAGCAGCAGCGCCGCACCCAGCCGCAAGTTGATGAGCGAGCCTTGTAAGCGCGAGAGCGCACCCCGCGGAACCGGCAGCGAGCGTTCCTTCCAGGCCGCGCCGTCCTTGGCCATGAAAACCAGCTTGTCCCCGCGCAGGTTGGCCTGCACCATGTTCGCTTGAATCTGCAGCAGCCCGACGCCGAACCCGCTCTTGAGGGTCGGAACGCAGCGGCTCTCCCGGTACACGAGCGCCCCCAACAAGAACGGATCGACCCCGGCCTCGGAAGACACCTGCCGAATCTCATCGGCAATGCGTCCGAGCATGCGCGGGCTGGCCATGCCCTCGCACATCCCGGTGAAGGCCTTGCGAAAGCGGGTCTCGTCGACGGGGCTGGGCGGCGATTCCGGCTCGGCCGGCCAGCGCTTGGGATCCTTCAGCTCGTGCACACCGGGCCGGAGAGTCGCGTCCCCGTTGTGTCGCGTGCGTGCCCGCCACGGCGGTCGCGGATCGGCAGCGGACGCTGCCGAACAGATCACAATCGACGAGCAGGCCAGAAGAACGAAGCCCCGCACAGCACCAGTGTGCCCGACTTCGCCCAATTTGCGCTACTCAGAAGCGAGCTGCACGCAGACCGCGACGACTTCCATCGCCTTGCGCACCTGCTCGAGGGGTGGGCGGGTTGGCGAAATGCGGATATTGCGGTCGCCGGGATCCTTGCCGAAGGGATAGGTTGCGCCGGCCGGGGTGAGCGCCACGCCGGCTTCCTTGGCAAGCTGGACCACCTTGCTGGCCACCGACTTTTCGGTGTCGAGGCTGACGAAGTAGCCGCCCTTGGGCTTGGTCCAGCGGGCCAGGCCCTTGCCGGAAAGCTCGCGCGACAGCACGTCCTCGACCGCGGCGAACTTGGGCGCGAGCAGCTTCGCGTGCGCCTTCATCACGCCCGCGATGCCGCCCGGGTACTTGCCAAGGAAGAGCACGTGGCGATACTGCTCGACTTTGTTGGGCGAGATCATCTGCGTGCCCAAGAGCTCGCCGATCCACGCGATGGTCTCCTTGCTGCCGGCGAGGAAGCCAACGCCGCCGCTGGCGAAGGTGATCTTCGAGGTCGATCCGAACAGAATCACCCGCGTGGGGTTGCCCGCCTTCTTGGCCGCACCCAGCAGATCGGGGTGTGGCGGCGGCGTGTCGTCGAGGTGGTGCACGGCGTACGCGTCGTCGGCCAGGATGGTGAAATCGGGCGCCGCGGTCTTCATCGCGCCCAGGCGGTCGGCCACCGCCTGCGACGTGGTGTCGCCGGTCGGGTTGCTGTAGGTGGGGACGTAGAGCAGGCCCTTCACGGTCGGGTCGGAGGCGACGATCTTCTCGATGGCGTCGATGTCGGGGCCGTCGGACTTCATGGCCACCGGAACCATGGCGATGCCGAGCCGTTCGAGCATGAGGAAGTGGCGGTCGTAGCCCGGCACGGTCACGATGACCTTCACCTCGCCCTTGCACCAGGGCGCCGGGCTCTTGGGCACGCCCCGGAGCATGGCCCACATGAGCACCTTACCTTCGAGCTCGAGGCTGGCGTTGTTGCCCACGATGATTTCGTCGGCCGCGACCCCGAGCATGGGCGCGAACAATTCGCGCGCCTCCTTCAACCCGGCGATGCCGCCGGGATAGTTGCGCAGGGCCACGCCGCTGGGGGTGACCAGCGTTTTGCCATCCACGATGGTCAGCATGGCGTTCGAGATGTCGAAGTTGTCGTCGCCGGGCTGTCCGCGGGTCAGATCCAACTTCAAGCCGAGTGCGCGCAAGGCATCGTAACGTTCGCGAATGGTGCTCATGGCACTTTGACATGCCCGATCGCGTGGGAAAAATCCAGCCCGTTCAGGACAGGTCGGCGCTATCCCTTCCGTCCGCGCAGGTTCGCGTGCTCCCACGCCTCGGTCTGGCGATTCATCGCCTCTGTGGAACGATGCCTGTAGACGCCTGGCGGGAAATGCAGGGGGCAAAGGCGCGCCGAAAGCTCCCACAACGCCTTGATGGTCGGCCACAGACGCGGGTCGTCGCGGTCCATCCAGACCGTCTGCTCCATTTCCTCGACCGATCGGAACCTTCGAACCGGCATGCTAGTCCTCGAGGTTGAAGTGGCGACGCAGCCGGTCGGCGTCGGCGCGATCCTGCGGTCTCACGGTTCCCCTTTTCATGCGGAAGAGCATCCGGGGCGTGGCCACGGGGATGCGGATGCCTTCGACCACGCGTTCTTCCACTTCGATGTCGTCGAAGCAAAATGCTTCGCCCAGGCGACTCAAGATGTCGATGTGGAAGGCGCCGGTCGGCGGAATGTATTGCACGGCGGGATAGTCGCCCGCGAGATCGGCCGAGGTGATCGCGGCGATCTCGGGATCGTCGAAGACCGAGCGCAAAGCCGCTCGCAGCCGAGCCACATTGTCCTCGTCGGCCGCGACGAAGATGTCGAGATCCTGCGTGGCTCTCGGCAAACCCACGAGGGCGAGAGCAACCGCGCCGACTACTTTGTACCGGACGCCTTCGCGTTCCAGCGCACGCAGGACTGCAATGACCGCTTCCTCGTTCACCTCTGGAACTATATCGGTGTAGCCCGAAGCCAGCAATGCGCGAGGGAGACTCTCTGGCGCTTGAACCCGGCAGGGTCCCCGCGTAGCATAAAGTCGCGTCGCTAACGCGCTTGCTCTGCCGCCTGTTGATTTCCCGACCACAGTTCCGGAACCTCGAACCGATCCCACCTGCATCTCCTGGCCCACGTCCGAGTCCGAACGGCAATGACGATGAGACGAGTCGCGCGCTTTCTCTTTCTGCTGCTGGCTTCCGGCGCCTTGCTGGCCTGGCTAGGGGCAACCCTCGTCGAGCGGACCACGCGTCAGTGGTTCGAGGAGGACATCGTCGTGCGCGCCGGGCTGGTGGCGACCGGGGCCCGGCAGGAGCTGCTTGCGCATTGGTCGCGGGGCGACAGCGAGGCCCTGGCGCGCATCCTCGCCGACATCTCGCGCGACGAGCGAATCATGGCGGCTGCCGTTTGCACAGATCGCCTGGAGCTGCTCGCCCGTACGACCGAGCTGCCGGCGCAACTTGGCTGTGCAGCGATCGGCAAGAAAATGGCAGAGACCTGGGCGTACAAGGGTCCATCGAGCGGAGCAGGCCGGGTTTGGGGATCGGTTTGGTCGCTGCCCGGCGGAGACGTGCATGTGAGCGCCGTCCCCTTGATTCACCAAGACCAACAGCCGGGGTTTCTGGTGCTGGTGCAGGATCTGTCGTTCATCGAACGGCGCGAGGCCAAGACCCGAACCTTCCTGCTGGTCGCATTCGTGCTGGCGGCGCTGGGCGCGTCGGTGGCGACCATCGTGGCCGCGCGGCTGTCGTGGCGTGGATTCCGCAAGGAGCTGCTGCGCTTCATCAAGGGCGAATCGCGACGCAAGGAATTCTTGCCCATCATCCGCGACGTGCGCGAGCTGGTCGAACGCATCGCCGCCGAACGCGAGATGGACGGGCAGGACGGCGCCTGGAGCCCGCAGCGCTTGAAGCAGACCCTGGTCCGGCACTTCCCCGGTGACAAGGTCATCGTGCTCGCCAACCGCGAGCCGTACATTCACGACAAAGGCGAAGACGGTGTGATACGCGTGCATCATCCCGCGAGCGGCCTGGTCACCGCCGTGGAGCCGGTCCTGCGCGCCTGCTCGGGCGTGTGGGTGGCGCACGGGAGCGGGTCGGCAGATCGGGAGGCGGTGGACCGGCATGACCGCGTGCGTGTGCCGCCGGGCGAAGGCTCGTATTCTCTGCGCCGGGTGTGGCTGACGCCCGAAGAAGAGCGCGGCTACTACTATGGCCTCGCCAATGAAGGACTCTGGCCGCTGTGCCACCTGGCGCACATGCGCCCGATTTTCCGAAAGAACGACTACGCCGCTTACAGCGCGGTCAATCGCAAGTTTGCCGAGGCTGTGTGCAAGGAAGCCGATTCCGACGATCCGGTGGTGTTGGTGCAGGATTACCATTTTGCGCTGGCGCCGCGACTCATCCGCGAACGCCTTCCGCGCGCGACCATCATCAGTTTCTGGCATATCCCGTGGCCCAATTCGGAACGGCTGGGTATTTGCCCCTGGCGCGCCGAATTGCTGGAAGGCCTGCTCGGCAGCAGCATTGTCGGCTTTCAGACCCAGCTCTATTGCAACAATTTCTTCGACTCAGTCGACCGTTACTTGGAGGCGCGCCTCGACCGCGAACAGAGTGGGGTGGTTCAGCACGGGCAACTGACCTTCGTACGGCCGTATCCGATATCGATCGGATGGCCGAGCGAATGGGCGAACGCCTCGCCGCCGGTCGAGGAATGCCGCCGGGCAATCTTCGCGGAATTGAAGCTTCCCCCTGATGCGATTCTGGGCGTTGGTGTGGACCGGCTCGACTACACCAAAGGCATTGAAGAGCGCCTGCTTTCGGTGGAGCGCCTGCTGGAACGCTTTCCGGCCCATGTGGGAAAGCTGGTGTTCGTGCAGTTGGCGGCGCCCAGTCGTAGCCTCATCGACCACTATCGCCAATTGGCCGAGGCAGTGGAAAAGGCCGCAGCACGAATCAACCAACGCTTCGGCAAGGGCGACTATCAGCCGATTCGCCTATTGCGCGCCCACCATGAGCCGCCCACGGTATTCCGCTACTACCGTGCCGCGGATTTCTGTTTCGTCAGCAGCCTTCACGATGGCATGAACCTGGTGGCCAAGGAATTTGTGGCAGCTCGCGACGACGAGCAGGGCGTTCTCGTGCTCAGTCAATTCACCGGCGCCGCCCGCGAGCTGACGGAAGCCCTGGTGGTCAATCCCTATGACCTCGAGGAAAGCAGCTCGGCCCTGGCGTCGGCCATTGCCATGAACCGCGACGAGCAGCGCGACCGCATGCGCGCGATGCGCGCCTTCGTGGCCGAATTCAATGTCTACCGCTGGGCCGGCGCCATGCTGGTCGACGCGAGCCGGCTGCGCAAGAAGGAGAGCCTGCTCGGCCGCGCCAGCTCCGAGCTGACACGCTTCGCGGGTTTCTCTCAGTGACCACGCGGAACCTCGTTCAAGGGTTACCTTCCTCGCGTTGCTTGATTTCCTCCGCGATACGTCCAAGCCGAGGAAGTGCGTGACCATAGAACGCCTTCCATCCCTCACACAGAATGCTCCTCGCCTTTTGCTGGCCCGTGGCCGGCCGGAACTTCTGGCAATCGCCATGACAAAACCTCAAATACGGACAGGATCGACAGCCTTCGTCGAAATCCGCCTTGGCCAGCCCGAATCGCCGGTAGACTGGAGAATCCCAGAGGTCCTTCCAAGTTTCGTCGTGGATGTTGCCCAACTTGAGATCGTTGCGCACGAAGAAATCGCAGGGGTAGACGCTGCCATCGTGCTCGACGACCAAGTATTGACGACAGTCCGTGCCCATCGTGCAGATGTTGTGCCGGCCGCTCACCAAGTATTCCAGGATGGAATCGAACAGCCGTATGGACGGGCGATGGACGTCCTCCCCGATCCATCGGTCGAGGATTTCGCACAGAAACTCGCCCCATTCCGGCCCAGTGATGGAATAGGGCTGGAGGTTCCCGGCAGCATCGAGCTCAACGCAGGGAACGTACTGCTGGTGAAGGAAGCCTCGATTCTTGAAATGGCCATAGATCTCCCGCGCCTGCTTCACCGTGCGGTCGTTGACCAAGGTCAGAACGTTGAAGTCCACCGCGTGTTTTCGCAAGCGGTCGATGCCCTTGAGCACCAGCGGTTGGGATACCAACACTGGCAGGCGTACAACTTCCACTACAACTACTACAACTATTGGTGGTACGAGGACGAGCCCGAGAAGCAGTACTCCAGTCGCTACGAACCCGACACGGAGGCAGACCAAGCGATTGCGTTCATGGAGAAATACCGGCAATCCGGCCGGCCATTCTTTCTAACCGTCGCGCCCCATCCTCCCCATCCGCCGTTTGACCCCGCATACGCCCCAGAAGGCTATCTGGAACGTACTCCGCAGACGCTGTGGTGGCCGCCCAACGTTCCCGCCAACAATCCCTGCACGGATGATGAGCTGCGCTGCTACCTGGGTATGATCCAAAACGCGGACGACAATCTCGGACGATTGCTCGACTACCTGGAGTCGTCAGGCTTGGCCAGGAACACCATCGTGATCTTCACTTCCGATCACGGCGAGATGTTCGGCAGTCAGGGACGCACCCAGAAGATGGTTCCCTACGCCGAGGCCATCGACATCCCACTCATCATGCGCTGGCCGCGGCGGATTGCCCCGGGTTCCCGGGTCGACACCCTGCAAACTCCAATGGATCATTTTCCCACGTTATGCGGATTGGCAGGCCTGCCTATTCCCGGCGAGGTCGACGGCGCGGACCTGAGCGGGGTTGCCACCGGCGAGGACCGGGACGGTCGCGAGGACCTCCTCATCGGACAATACAGCTCCGGCGAGCTGTGGTTCGAGACCGGCACCACATGGCCCGAATGGCGGGGCGTCAGGACCAAGCAATACACCTACGTGCGGTGGCTCGCCGGCGGCGAAGAGCTCTACGACAATCTGGCGGATCCGTACCAGATGGCGAACTTGGCCGAAGGCGGCGCCGAGCCAGAGGTTCTTGTACGCCTGCGCTCGCGGCTGTCGGACCTGCGCGCCGTTGCGCATGACGATTTTCGTCCGGGCACGGGCTATGGTGACTGGTACGACGATTGTCGCAATTTGGTCCGAACCGCACTTGGGCCGGTACCGGGCTGAGCGTCCCGGCCTCGCCCGCCAACTCCCGCGACGAGTAACGTCGGGCAAAGCTCGCCTCCCTCACGCGACGTGCGCCTGGCCCTGAAGGCCGTGGCCGTGGTCGGACGGTGATGCTGAATAGAGACAAGGAGAAGGTGAAGGACGCGTATTGGGCGCCGCCTACTTACCTGGGAATGTGCCTGCCGCACGCCGTAGGCTCAAATCTGCCAGCGCGACCTCGAAGTGCGACTGTGCCAGCGCCTCTTTCGCGGCAACCAGCCCGTCCTGCGCGGCAAGCAGATCGATCTGCGCGATATTGCCCGCCTCGTACTGGGTGCGGACCAATTCCAGCGTCTCCATGGCCAGCGCCACCGACCTTTCCGCCGCTTCCTGGGCTCGGCGTTTGGTGTCGAGCAGGTCGTGGCCGTTCGCCAGGTCGTCGCGGATACTGTCCCTCAGGACCTGCGATCGGGCCAGCGCCTCGCGTGCCTGGGACGCGGCCAGGTGGCGTTGCGCATCTCGCACGCCGCCGTCGAAGAGAACCCAATCCAGCGACACGCCGACCGCCCAGGCGTGGCGCTCGCGCGCGAAGTTGTCGTAATTGAAGATGCGGGCGCTACCGAAACCCGACACGGTCGGCGCCCAGCGCCAGGCCTGCGCACGCGCCAGCGCCGCTTCGGCCCGGGCAGAAAGCTCCAGGGTGCGGAACTCGGGGCGCAGGCGCAGCGCCAAGTCCAAGTCGCGCGCCGGCTCGGCCGCGCTTTCGGGCGCGATGGACTCGACCCTGAAGCCGCCATCGGACTGAATCAGGGTAGCCAGTGCTCGATAGGATTGCTCGCGGGCGAAGTGCGCCTCGCGCAGAGCTTGCTCGGCGTGAACCACGGCCAGCTCGGCCCGATCCAAATCGACCTTGGTAACCGCGCCGGCGGAAAAGCGCGTGCGCGCATTGTCCAAAGTCGCGCGCGCCACCTCGATGCTCGACTGACGGGCCGTCTCGACCTCGTCGGCAATGCCGGCCGCGTAGTAAGTCTGCGCGACCGCGAACAGAACATTGGCCAGCGACACGTCGTAATCCGCCTCGGACGCGCGCACACTCGACTTCACCGACTCCAGGCCGGGATATGCCGGCGGAACCAGCAGGGGCGCCGTGAAGCTGACCACGCCGTCGAGCTGGTTGAGCGGCTGAATGGTGAGCGCCGGCCCGGATTGTGTCGACGGCTCGCCGAACCCGCTGAACACGAAGGCCGTGTTGTTGCGGGTGTACTTGCCCTGCGCGACCACCGATGGAAACAGCACCGACCACGCTTGTTCGAGGTTGGTCTGGGCCTGGGCCACGCGCTCGCGCTCGGCGACCAGGGTTCGGTTGTTCTTGCGGGCCATGGTCAACACTTGGTCGAGACTCAAGACCCGCGTGCTTTCCGCCCGAGCCGGCGGCCGCGGAGCCAATTGCACAAGAAAGACGAAAGAGACAGCGACGATTGTGCGCAAGTTTCCAGTCCGTATCACGAAGCCGCCTCCACGCGGGTCGGGGTTCTGCCGTTGTTGTTTGCCGGCGCTATGGCGGGCATGATCTCGTCAGCGCCGGTCTCCGAAGGCAGGCGCGCCTTCACCCTAAACAGGCGCCGCAGCTTGACCGCCGCGCCGTCAAACAATTCGTACGCCACCGGCGTCGCCAGCAGGGTCAAGAGCAGGGACAGAATCTGTCCGCCCACCACCGGGCCCGCGGTGGCACGGTTGAATTCGGCGCCGATGCCGCGCGAGATCACCAGCGGCAACATGCCGGCCACGAAGGCCATGGTGGTCATCAGAATGGGCCGCAAGCGGTCGCGGTTACCTTCCAGAATCGCCTCGCGCCGCGGGACGCCCTCGGCACGCAATTGATTGATGTGATCGATTTGCAGGATCGCGTTCTTCTTCACCACCCCGAACAGCACCAGGATGCCCAGCATGGTGAAGATGTCGAGCTCCTGTTTCAGCAATAAGAGCGACATCAGCGCGAACGGAACCGTGAGCGGCAAGGCCAGCAGAATCGTCACCGGGTGCAGCCACGATTCGAATTGTGCGGCCAGAATCAGGAACATGAAGACGAACGCCAGCGCGAAGGCGATGCCGAAGTTGCGCGCGGTGCGCCCGATCTCCTTCGATTGTCCAAGGGGAACCACTTTGTATTCGGGCGGAAGCTTCATGCCCGCGACGGCTCGCTCGAAGGCCGAGCCGACCTCGCCGTTGCCCACCCCGGGCGCCGTGTTGGCGTAGAAGGTGACCTGGCGCTGGCGCGCGTAGCGGTTGATCTGCGACGGGCCCTCGCCGCGCTTCACGTCGACCACGTCGAGCAAAGGCACGGTGCCGAGCCTGCTGGACGGAACGCTCAGCAGCCCCAGCGCGTCGGTGCTGTTGCGGTAGCTCTCGTCGGCGCGCACCAGGATGTCGTACTCATTGCCCTGTTCCTCGTAGCGGGAGACCTTGACCCCACCCACCAGTAGCTGCGCCGCCTGCGCCACATCCATCACGTTCACGCCCAGATCGGCCGCCTTGCGCCTGCTGACCGTGGCTTCCAACTCGGGATTGCCAGTGACGAGCGACGTGTCCACGTCCACCGCGCCGGGAATCGCCTTCATGCGCTTGGTCGCCTCGCCTGCGATAACGCCCAGCCGATCCAAGTCCGGTCCGGTCATGATGTATTGAACCGTGGCCGCACTGAAGCCTCCGCCACTGAAGGCCGGGACCGCCAATACCTGCATGCGGTATTCTTTCGGTTGTTTGGGAACGATTTCGCGCCGGACCTTGTCCTGCAATTGGTCCTGCGACAACTGTCGCTGGTCGGGCGGAACCAAGCGCACGAAGATGCGCGCCAGGTTGCGCGTCTTTTCGGGCGTGTCCCCGATGGTGAGCACGGTTTCGGTCACCTCGGGCCAGTCGCGCACCTCACGCGCGATGCGCTCGGCCGCGATATTGGTCGCGGCCAGACTGGTGCCCTCGGACGTACGCACCGTAATCTCGAATTGCGCCTCGTCGTTCTTGGGCAAGAATCCCTTGGGCGTCGCCTTCATCAGCGGAAAGCACGAGCCCAGCGTCGCCGCGGCGGCAACCACCACCACCCAGCGATGGTTCATCACCCAACCGAGCAGCTTCATGTACAGCCGCTCAATAGGTCGATAAAAAACGTCGACGACGCGCTCAAGGAAGTATTTCTGTCGCTCGTGCGCGGGCCTTGGGTCCATGCGCAGCCAGCGCGAGGCCAGCATGGGCGTGAGGGTGAAGCTGACGAAGAGTGATATCGCAATGGCCGCCGCCATGGTCAGGCCGAAGCTCTTGAGGAAGCGCCCCGGAATACCGCCCATGAAGGCCACCGGCATGAACACCGCCAAAAGCGACAGCGTGGTCGCCAGCACCGCCAGCCCGATCTCGCGCGTGGCATAGATGGCCGCCGGCATGGGACGTACCTTCTTTTCGTCGATGAAGCGGAAGATGTTTTCCAGCACCACGATTGCGTCGTCGATGACGATGCCTACCGCCAGCGCCAGCGCCAGCAGCGTGATGGTGTTCATGGTGAAGCCCATCACCCACATCGCCATGAAGGTGCCGATGATGGACGTGGGAATCGCCAGCGCCGCAATCAGAGTGCTGCGCAGGTTGCCGAGGAACAGCAACACCACCAGGGCGGCCAAAAGCGCGCCCAGCACCAGATGCTCGCGCACGGCCGACACGCTGGTGCGCGTGGTCTCGGTGTTGTCACGAATGACTTGCAAGTGATAGCCGGATGGCAGCGACTTTCCCAATTCAACTAGTCGCTCGCGCAGGGCATCCACCACGGCCACACTGTTTTCGCCCGACTGCTTGCGAATGGACAGCAACACCGCCGGTTTGCCGTCGAGGGAAGCCGCGCTCTCGGCTTCTTCCTCGCCGTCCACCACGCGGGCCAGATCGCGGACCATAATGGGATGGTTTTCCGATTGCCTGACCACCACGTCCCCGAGCGCGTCCGGACTGGTCACTCGCCCTCGCACCCGGAACACCAACCGGCGCGGCCCGGTTTCGATGGCGCCGCCCGGTGCGGTCACGTTCTGGGCAACGATCGCACGCTGCACGTCGCCGGCGGTCAGGCCCGCCGAACGCAGTTTGTTGGGATCCAAGAAGACCTGGATCTGTCGCTTGCGCCCGCCGACGATTGACACCTGCCCGACGCCGGAGACATTTTCCAGCGCCTGGCGAATCTTCTTGTCCGCCAGCTCGGTAATTTCGCGAATCGGTCGTGTCGACTCGACCGCGACAAAAAGAACCGGTGCCGCGTCAGGGTCCAACTTGCTGACCACCGGGGTCTCGGTCCCCTCGGGCAGATCGGGCAGGATAGTGGCCAGGTGGTCGCGCACCTCTTGTGCGGCGATGTCGATGTTCTTGTCGAGTAGGAAGGTGATGAACACCTGCGACACGCCCTCGGTCGAGGTCGAACGCAATTCATCGATGGCGCTGATGGTGTTGACCGCCTCCTCAATACGGTCGGTGAGCTCGGTCTCGATCTCCTCGGGGGCCGCGCCGCGCAGAACGGTCGTCACCGACACCACCGGCAAGTCCACGTTGGGAAAGCGGTCGATGTTGAGCTTGCCGTATCCGACCAGTCCAACCACCAGGATGACCAGAATCAAAACCGTGGCAAAGATCGGGCGCTTTACGCTGATGCTGGCGAGCCATTGCATGGTACGGTCACTTCAGGCGGACGCCGTCACGGATTTCGGGACCAAGTTGGGCCACCACGCGCTCGCCGGTCTTTAGGCCGTCAATCACCGGCACCAGCCCGCGCGCCGCTTCCGCCACTTGCACCAAGCGATCCTCGACGCGGCCGTTCACTGCCACGAAGACGTGGCGCTGACTACCCTCGGTAAACACGGCGCTGGCCGGAACCGAGGGTAGGTTCTCCTGGCCCAGCTCTAGCTTTGCGGTTACGAACATGCCGGGCCGCAGCTCGTGCGTCGGGTTTTCCACCACTGCTTCCACCACTGCGTCGCGGGTCTGCTGTCTGACCGAGGGTCCTATGTAGCGCAGCTTGCCCTCGTAACTGCGGCTGTCCGGCGTCGCGGCGACCCGGAACAAGACTTTCATGCTTTGTTTCACCTGCGCCACCGCCGATTCGGGAACTGTCAGCTCGACCCGAAGCGCGTCCACGTCGACCAGGGTTGCCACCGTCGAATCAGCGTGAACGTATTCGCCGGCGGTCACGTTGCGTTCCACGATCATGCCGGAAAATGGCGCGCGGATTTGCGTGTCGTGCAACGCCTCGCTGGTAAGGCTCTTGCGCGCTTCCGCAGCAGAGACCGACCATTTGCTGGTCTCGCACTGGGTGTGCGTCCGGTCGTAATCGGCCTTGGCCACCGCGCCCTTGTCGAACATGCGCTGCGAACGCTCGCAATCGAGCAACGCTTGCGCGCGCTGGGCGCGCAGCGATTCCAGCTGCGCCACCGCCTCTTCCGCCTGGGCGCGGACCGCGCGCGGATCGAGCTGCGCCAGCAGAGCACCCTTCTTCACGAATTGACCGCGTTCGACGTAGGTGGCGAGCACCTTGCCGACGGCGCCGGCGGCGACCTTGGCCTGCTCGTTACCAGCCAGCGTGCCGGAGAGGACGATCACGCGCGGAACCGAAACGATCGACGCCACAGCCAGTGGCGCCTCGACGGGGGCGGAGGCTGTTGGGGCGCCGCGCGTCTGGCCCGCCGCTTGGCTGCAGCCTGAAGCAAAACCGGCGGCCGCGATCAGCGCCAGAAGGAAGGATGTGTTTGTCTTCGACATGGCTACCTCATCTGTGTTGCAGCCCTTCTGATGTCGTGAGCGCGGGGGACGTTTCCGTCGGAGCTTGACGCGCGTCGGGATGGGCTGTCACCAACTCGGTGCTGGCGAATCCGTTGCACGCGGGACAAACTACAGTAAGGCGAGGTTCGTGCGGCCCTTTTGCTGGCCGAGCGCTTCTGCTAGGGTGTGTGCATCCAACTTGCAGGAGACAGCCGTGAGCAATTCGACAGACATGCGTGCTCGTGGAAGCGCTCTGGCGTTAGCCATTTTGACCGGCTTTTCGCTGGCTGGCTGCTTGTTCAAGAAGCAGACGCAGGCCGGCCCATCCGATCTGGCTACCGCGAACGACGACAAGCTGGTCGAGCGCATGGACAAGATGCGGACCCGAGCGCTGGCTGCACCGGGCGGCTCGATCGAGGCCACTGATTTCGCCGTGCAAGTGACCGTGCTTTACAACCAGGGGGTGCCGAAGCGCCGAACCCTGGCGCCGAATTTGGTGGATGAGGCCGTGCAGTGCCTCGACAAAGCCAAAGAGGCCAAGCCTGACGAAGCGGCCGATCTGCTCATGCGCAAGGGGGAAATGTTGTTGGCCGCCGAGCAGCAGCCGGCCGCCGTCGCGGCCCTGCAGGAATCGGTTGAAGCGCGGCCCAACCTGCGCGCGTTCACCTTGCTGGCCCGGGCGTACACCGCGCAGAAGCAGGCCGCCGAGGTCGAAGCCCTGTGCAAGAAGACCTTGCCCGCGATGAAGTCCGAAGACAGCCGTTACGCTGTTCTCGACGAATGTCTGAAATCGAGTGGCGCCGCCACGCCTGAAGCCGGCCTGCGCTGGGCCGGCCACAAGGAAGTCAGCTTCTACAAAGCCAGGCGCAAAGAGCTGGAAGCGCGCATGGCCGCCGCGAAGCAGAAGAAATAGCGCCGCCGAGGGCGCTGTACGTTTCGGTCACGGGGTCCGCGGTGCGGGCGCGGCGCTGGCCGGCTTCACTTCGACGGCGGGCTGCGGCTCGACGATGGCGTTGGGGCGGCCCGGGCAGGTTTGGCCGGCGGCCTCGGCAGCTTGGATTTCCGCGCGCACGTGCCGGACCGAGATGCGGCGCGAGGCGGTGGTGAGGCTGGCTATCCAAGCTTTCGCCTTGGCGACCAAGGTGGACTGGGGCTCGCCCCGCAAGCCCTGCACGGACAGCACCAGGACACGGCGGCCGTAGGCGGCGGTCAGGTAAGCGATGCCGGTGGGACGCTCGGGCTCGACGGCGTGCGGGTCGGCGGGGTTGGCAGGCGCGGCAGCCTGAGCGGCGTCCGTGCCATCGAAGCCGGCGGGTTGGACATCGGTGGGCGCTTGGGCGGCGGCAGCGCCGGGCGACCACCAGAGCAACCCGGACGGCATGGTGTCCGAGGCAAGGATTTCGATTTCCTCGGGCTTCACGTCGCGCCCGAGGGTTTCCGACAGGCGCGCGCTTTCGAACTCGGCGTGCTTGCGCAGAAGATCGATGCCAACGAGATCCCGCGCGGCGGGACTGATCTGGTTGCTGGCCATGGTGGTCACCTTCACCACGAGGCCGTCCACCACGAACGCGTCGGTGCCGGCGTCGTGGCGCACACCCACGCGCCCGCCGGCCAGCTCCATGCGGAAGTGAAGCTCGCCCGCGTTGCCCACGATGGTCAGCCCGCACGGCGACGGAAGACCGGTCACGCCGTCAGGCTCGGCGGGCTCGTACTCCAGTCGAGGAGGGCTTTCGGGTGTGGCGGGCTTGCTTCCGGCCGAACCGGTTGCGCAAGCGCCAAGCGCGCAAGCGAGCAAACATGCGAGACGGCGACGTAGGTCCATGCCCGCATCCTAATTCCGAACCCGCGCAAGGGCTGAACTTTCGCGCGGGCGGTCCGCGCTTTGCCCAGGCTGGGCTAGAACGCGCTGTAGTTACAGGCCCGGTACGTGTCTGAGGTCGTGGCGAGCGTGCTGATATCGCCTGGGCAGGTCCGACACTGCATGCCAATCTTGGTCCCCTCCGCAAGTGGTCCAGCGGCAACCTCGTCAGCGGTTCGCAAAGTCTGAATCATCTGGCCGTTGCTCGGGCACTTGCTCTTGTCGACAATCAGCTGCCAACAATCTGCGTTCTGGTTCAGGTGGCCATTGGTCTCGCCGGGCTGGCACCTGCGCAGCGACGCTGGATCTTCCGTGTAGGTGATTCGGCCCGTAATGTCGACATTCTGGTAGCGATAGGCCACCCGGCAGTCAGCGCCCTTCTGCAAGTCGGCCGCGGTCGCGGGATTCGGGTCGTTGGCGTAGTCCGTGTTGTACAGCTTGGCATCCACGCACAGATTCTGCACCTTCCTGGCGATGGCGTTTCCGATGCTTTGCATGGCGTAGGAGAAGTCACGCTCGCAGATGCTGGACTTGAGGCCGTTGTCGCCGAATTCGTCGATGAAGGCCGACATTCGCAACCCGCCTTGCGCGCCCCAGCCCCAGGCCGCCTGGTCAAAGGCCTCGCCGCCCCCTTGGGGTAGATGATCGGGATCGTAGCAGACCGGCCAGTAGTCCCAAACCTGGGCGTGAGCGGTGTCGGCGGTATTCGGGTTGGGCGTCTTGTCGATCTTGTACTTGGCATTGGCCATGTCGAACTGGGGCTTGCCGCTCGCATCGAGGACAGGCTTGCCGGCGCTATCGACCATCATGCGCGGCCATCCGAAGATGCCGGCGACCAGAATCTGATCGTTCGGGAGGGCCTTCAGGCTCTTGATCTCGTCAGCCAAATGGCGGATGTTCTTCAGTGGACTGCAATCGGTCGGCACGCTGGTGTCGGTTCCGGCCGAGTCGCCGTCGGTGGGGTTGGGACAGGCGTCGGTCCGCGCCGAGCAGTTTACGAAGTCGGTTTCGAACTTGGCGTCAGTTGGATAATTGGGCGGGTCGGTGTTCATATTCCGGCCGGTGCACTGGTGGGCACGCGTGGCGCAGCGGAGGCTGGCTGATTCGCCGCGTAGTTCCGGGATGTCGCCAAACATGCCGTCGTTGGTGGCTGCGGAACAATCATCCTCGTCGCTGAGAAGGACCAAGCCAAGGTAGGCCGACGGGCGGAGGAAGGTGTTCTGCACGCCGTAGCGCGATGGCTCGGAGTTGGCATCGTGCAAGTTTTGCGCGACGAGGGCGAACTCGAAGGACTGCAGCGAGTGCTCCATTCCGCACCCAACCGTGCCGAGATTGGTGGCCAGGCAGCCGAAGACCTGGGAGATGTCGCCGTTGGCGGGATTCTGGTAGTTCACCGGAGACCCCTTGGTGTACTCGAGCCAGAGCGCGTTTGAATCGGTCACGCCGCATCCGCTGGCGTTGCGCATCTGGAAGTCGCCGACGTCACCGAAGGCGCTGTGGTTGTTGGTATCGTTGGGGCCACAGGAGCCGCTGTCGTACCTTCCGCCTGTGCCGAGGTCGCTGTCGATGATGGCGACGCGCAGATCCGGATAGGTTCCATCGACTGGATCCTTCAGCGCCGTGAGCAGGGTCGGGAAGTTCCTATTCATCTTGGCGACCTTGGGCGCCATGGAGGGCGAGTTGTCGATCATGAACACCAGATCGAGCTTGCGGACTGTCGAGACCGCAATGTACAGGTCCGTCTGTTGCACAATCGTTGGGCTCCCAGTGCTCGAGGTTTGCTCTGTCGTATTCTGGCAACTTGCAGTCGGGTTTGGACCGGTGCACGCGATGGGCGTGGAGGCGCCGGAAGGCCCCAGGAAATCCTTGCAAACGCACAGGTGCTGGCAGCAGAGCGGACCGACCACGAAGGGCACCGCGCACGCGAAGCCGCCCGCGCAGCGCTGGTCGGCAGGATTGCTTGGGTCGCGCAGCTCGCCTTTACAGTCGGAATCGCTGCTGCACTCCGCGGTACAGGTCGGACCGGTGGAAGGCGACAGGACCGCCGCATCCGGATCGAAAACCGACTGGAGGCAAAGCCCACTCGGGCAGACGCTGGAGGTCGTGTTGATGTCGACTTGATTGAACGCGGTCGACACGATCATGTCGCACGACTTCCCGACTGTGCTGACGACGCCACCAGCGCCCCCCGTGCCGCCAGCGCCCCCTGCACCGGCCGCATTGGGGGCGTCTGGTGTGACGCCGGCCCCACCTGTGGCTGTGCTTGTCCCGCCTGTGGCAACGCTCGTCCCGGTGCTGCTATCGGGATAGCTAGCAGAATTATCGCCCGCAAGCGGGTCGGAGCCGCAACCCAAAGAGGCGATTGTGCAGAGCGAAACACCAACGGTTGCATAAAGAGCCGGTTTGGTCATGCCTGACTTGTCCCATAGAGGGGGCCTTCCTTACAAAGAAAACGCCCCCTCTGGAGAATCCCTGACCCACATCCCTCGGCAGGGAGGCATGTAGTGGCCGCTCCCCCGCGGTGAACGATTCCCGAACGGTGATCTTTGGGCGCGTGGAAACCACGCGTTCCTGAACACTGGATGCGTGTCACGCAACTGGCGACGACGATGGATCGGGTGCCTTGTCGTTGGCCTCGCCACGCCCAATTTCCTGGCCTACATGCATGCTCGTGCGATGACCCGGTTTGCGCCTACGGGCGAACAGACACCGTCACCTCAGGAGCTGTCATTCGGCGACAAGGTGCGTGTGCTGGTTCTTGGTGCGACCGTTCCTCATCCCCGGAATCAATGGACTCCCGCATCTATTGGCCTCGCCTACGAAACCCACCGGTTCCAGGGCGAGGCCGGAATGCTGGAGGCATGGGTCATTCCTGTGCCCTCGCCCAAAGGGCTCGCCGTACTCTTCCATGGCTTCGCCCTCAGCAAGGCGAAACTCTTGGACGTGGCCAGCTACTTCCATGACCTTGGTTGGACCGCTGTGCTTGTCGATTTCCGCGGCTGCGGAGGATCGCAAGGGGATCGAACCACGATTGGCTGGGACGAAGCCAAGGACGTGGCCGCAACCTTGTCGTGGGTACGCAGCACCTTGGGCGAATCCGCCCCCGTGCTCTTTGGCCATTCCATGGGAGCTGTCGCGATGCTGCGCGCGGTGGCCGTGGAAGGAATCCATCCGCGCGCCCTGATCGCGGATTCCCCCTTCGGGCGACTGCTCACCACCATCCAGAATCGGTTTTCGCTCATGGGGCTTCCAACCTGGGGATTACCTCATCTGTTGGTGTTTTGGGGTGGTATGCAGAATGGTTTCAACGGATTTGCACACAATCCCGTGGACTACGCGGCCAAAATCTCTTGTCCCACATTTCTTCTGCGAGGAGCCGAGGATTCCACGGTCACCGACGAGGAGACCCGTGCCATCCTTCATGCCCTGGTCGGTCCCAAGTACCTCTATGCGTTTCCTGGTCAGGGCCACGATAGCACCCTTTCGGTGCCCGAAGACGAATGGTCCGAAGTCGTGAAGCCCTTCCTGGATTCGCTGTAGATGGCGGACTGACCAGATGCTCGATGAACCTACTTCACCGGCGCCTTCGCGCGCACCTATTCTCGGTGCGAAAAGGGCGTTCTATTCCCTCATCGCCTTCTTCATTCCCCAAGTTGTCGCCGGCTCGGTCGTGGGCCTGGCAAAGTTCTTCGGCGACCGTGTCGGGCAGTCATCCCATCACGCGCCGTCCGGTGCGTCCTTGATCCTGGCGGCGTTCGTGGGAGTGATTCTCGGTGGGTTAATCGTATTTCGCGATGCCAGACAGAGCATGCCAGGGCCGATCAAGTCGGGGGTGCTGCGTCCGATTGGTTGGATGGCTGCGAAGGCGCGTGACTTGTGGCTGTCTGCTTGCGTGGGCATTCTGTTGGTTCTGCTGTATATGGGTGCCCTGGCTACCTTTCCCCCACCCCCGGGGCACAAGCTCGGCGTGGTTTCAGAGCTGCTGAAGTCTGGCGGCCTCACCCTCCACATCTGGGCGATCGGCGCAGTCCTGATTTCCCCAGCGGCAGAGGAACTCGTTTTTCGAGGGCTGGTGTTCACGGGATTCTGTCGATCATGGGGAGTCTGGGCAGCATCGACGGTCGTTACCGTGATCTTCGTCTCACTGCACTTGTCCGAAGCCGCGCACTACCTGCCGGCCGTGGTAATTCTGGTGCTGTTCTCAGTTGCCACACTTCTGGCGAGAATCGCAACGAAGTCACTCCTGCCGTCCATCGTGTTGCACGCCACCTACAACCTTGGCTTGGTGACCATAGTGTACGCTAGCCGGATGATGTTGTGCTAGCCGCGCCCAGCGTCCCTCGATCACCCAGAGCCGCCTGTCGATCGACGACGTCGCCTTGCAGCTGGCGGTGGGCCGCAGGTTTGGATGTAAGCCGGTGCGGTGGGCGCACCCGGGCGGGCTCGACCGGACGATGCCGGCGAGTGACCCTCGGCCAACATGGAGATCCGCTGACGGCGCCGGCGAACATCAGCGTGCGTGATTCCGTGTGAAGTGGCGCACAGGTCGGAGGACGGCCGCGCCCCAATCGCTGGTTGTGGCGTCGACCGAGCGGTAAAGTAGCGGCATGCGCGCGTGCTTTCTCGCTGGCTTGGTGCTCGCAATTGGCTGCTGGCAGGCCCATGCCTTCGCACAGACGACAGTAGACGTCGCTGCTTCCAAGGACGCCCCACGACTCACGGTTGGCGGCACGGCGTTGTTTGGGACGGTCTTGGGCTCCCTGTGTGCTCCAACGACCGGCGACGCGATCTCCTGTGGCCCTGATTCGACCATCGCCGGGGTTCGCCTCTCGCCGCGCTGGCGCCTCTTCCACGATTGGGCTCTCGGCCTTTCCGGGGGCCTGGCGTGGCTAGGCGGAGGAGGAAACGTACCCACCAAGTTGTGGGATATCCAATTCACCGGACGCTACTATTTCGGTGCGACGGCGGCATCCCAATATTGGCTCGATGGTAGCGCTGGTCTGGTTGCCGTAGAAGAAGACTGGCCCTCCTACGTGACCGACAGCGGAATGGTGAGATCGGCAACCACCTACACCACGTGGGCGCCCGCCGGGAGCCTGGGCTTCGGGCGTGACGTCCCCATCCTGCGCTCTTTCGGCGTCGCACCCGAGACTCGGGTCCATTGCCTTGGCTTCAACACCAATGACGCCTTCCCGAATACCGCCCCGCAGTACCGTCCTCAAGTGCTGGTGGCGCTCGGGCTGAGCGTGGTGGGGTTCGGATTCTACCGCTAGGCAAATCACGCGGTCCGTTGGTTCGAGAGCCTTCCCCTCGAAGTCGAACAGCGCCTAGGGCGCGGGCGTGGGATAGTCGCGGGATCATGGACGTCGATGCGATCGCCGGTGAGCTTCGATCCAGTGGTTTCGTGGCGGTGGAGAATTCGCTTTCGCCCGCGATGCGCGCCCGTTTCAACGATGGTTTTCGGGAAAGCGCGGCCTTCGGGCCCGCCGGCGTGGGAAGGGGCGGGCAGCGAACCCACGACGCCGACATCCGAGGCGACGTCATTCGCTGGCTCGATGGCAGCAAGGCCGCCGACCGCTCGTTTCTCACGCTGATGGAAGAGCTGCGCATCGGCCTCAACCAGCGGCTCTTTCTGGGTCTGCTTGACTACGAATGTCACTATTCGATCTATGGTGTCGGCGCCCATTACGACAGGCATCTGGACACCCTGAGCGGCCAGAAAAACCGCCTGTTGTCGACCGTCGTCTACCTCAATGACGAATGGGCTCCGGCAGACGGCGGCGAGCTGCTGCTTTACCGGGCCGGCAACCCGGGCGCCATCGCCAGAATTCTGCCCAAGCCTGGCCTGTTGGTCCTATTCCTAAGCGAGGAATTTCCCCACGAGGTGCTGGCCGCGAAGAAGCCCAGGCACAGCATCGCCGGTTGGTTCCGCGGTCGCGTCGGCTCAAGCGGGGGGACTTGACTGGACAGACCTGCGCGCGCATCCGGAGCCATGACCGGGAAGGCCGGGCTATTGCACCGGCGCGCAGGTGGAGACGCCGGCGCCGACGATGGGCCTGCGGCGCGTGTCTGCGATCGCTGTGGTGATGTTCGCGGGCGTGTCGCGCGACACCTTGTAAACGGCTGTGTCGAGGAAGATCCAGAAGTAACCCCCCCAGAACTTCACCGCCCAGCCACCCTCGGTGAACGCGTTGAGCGACGAATACGAATAGGATTGCAAGGTCGCGGCCGACATTGGATCGAGTCGTAGGAGAGTCGCCTGGTAGCTGGTGCTCGAGTCCTGCGGAATGAAGCCCCATAACTGGCCGTCACCGGTGCCCGTCAGCTCCGGGAAACCAGCGCCGACGGTTCCAACCGGCGTCACCAGCAACTCCGGGAAGGAAATGGTTGCAAGCGTCGATGGCGCCGCTATGACTTCAGCGCCGCCCGCGATGTACAGCGTGTCCTTGCCGGTCGACGGATCGAAAACGAAGCTCATTCCGAACACGTTGAGGCCATGTTGGTTCGGCACGAAACTGGTCGTCTGGCAAACGCCCGTGGTCGTGTCGACCCGGTACATGCTTCCGTCCATGTAAGCGACCCACGCCGTGGCGTTCTGGTCCACGGCCATCGAGTTCGGGTCCGCCAGGGTTGGGCAGTCCGGGGTTGCGATGTCGGTGAAGGTCAGGGTATCCGGATCGAAACGCGCCAATCCGCCGGAGTCGTCGAAGGTGTAGATCCATCGACTGGCTTCCACGCATACCGTATTCACGTACGCGGACAACGGAACTTGCGCGGAGGGCTGGCGTGAATTGCCGGTCTGAAACACCAGCGTGCCGGTCTTCAGATGCGGCGGCGAGCTGTCGGCCGCCGCGAACGTCACGCCAACGGTGGCGGTTGCGCCGGGAGCAACCACGACGCTCATCAATTGTGTCGAGCCGAGCTTGAAATTTGGATCGCTGCCCGCTGCGATGTCGATGCCCGAGACAAGGCATGGGTCGCTGCCGTCGTTACCAAGTGACACGTGACCGTCCGCCGTGGTGTTGAGCATGACGTTGCCGAAGTCCAGGCTGGCGGGAACCCAGGTCAATTCGCAACCGATATCGATGTCGGCAGACAGTGAAACAGTCACCGTCAACCGGGACACGTCGGTGCTGGCAAACACGAGGCTACCGGTTCGGTGATGGGGCGGCGATATCTCCTTGGCGGTGAAAGAGACGGATATGAATTCCTCGTCGCCCGGGGCAAGTATCATTGGATCAGGCGTCGATTCCAGGCCGAACTGGGAATCGCTCCCAGGGCTGATGGCGAGGTTGGCAATCTCACATGGCCCGGATCCGACATTGGCCGCGCGAACGGAACGCACGGACGCCGCGCCGAGGGCAACGTGGCCGAAAGCGACCGCCAGCGGCGACACGTCGAGCTTGCAGCTCGACAGAACCGTGCCAGTCAACGCGACGACCGAGTGTCGCGTTCGTACCGAATCCACATCGAAGGTCAGCTCGCCTTTGCGGTCCAGGGGAATCGCGACGCTTGCGGGCTGAAACTTGATCGAAATCGGCGCGGTGCCGCCCGACGGGATGATGGCAGACGTCGGCGAGGTGTCGACAAAAGAAGCATCACTGGTTGGGCTGAGGCCGATGTCAGACAGGTGGCACTCGCCGCCACCATGATTGGTCACGCGGACCTCCCGGGTCGCGCTGTCCCCCGGAGCAACCTGGCCGAAATCGATCGACACGGGATCGATCTTGGCGTCGCAATAAGGCGGCAAGAGGGGCGTGCGGCCGCAGGCCGCGACAAGGGCAAAGACGCAGGCCTTGGGGAACAGTCGCTTCAGGGCTGCGGTCAGCATGCCGCATCATACAGCACCGTCCCCAAGGAAACCAACGGCGCCAAGTCGCACGCGAGGGTTTGGCTCACACGCGCCTTCGGGTGGTTAGCCGAAGCTGCGCGCGAAGAGCGCTTCGATGGCGGCAAGCCCGTTGGGCTCGATGAAGCGGGTTCCGGTGCCGCAAAAAAGTGGCTGGCGGATGCACGGCTCGCCCGCCGGCTCCCACCGATCGCCGTTCCAGCGGAACCAGGTCGAGCGCGGTTGGTCGAACACGTAGACCGGCTTGTTGAACAGGCGCGCGTACTCGGCGGCGACACCGGTGCCGCCGGTCACAGTGTCATCGGGATTGATCTTTCCGATCACGAAGACTTCTTGCCCGTTCTGTACCTGGTGCCAGATGGTCTGCAGAACCTTGCGGAAGAGCGGCGTGTCGGGGTACTGCCGGTGCATCAGCTTGCTGATGTAGGCCAAGCCCACGTCACCGTGGCGCAGCTCTGCGCGGGTCAAGTCGCGCCGTCCGCGCTGGCTTGCGATGCCGTGTCCCTCGAAGGTAAAATTGACCTCGTCGATACCGTAGCGCTCGGCGGCGGCGCCGAACGCCGCCTCCGCGCCGGTGGCAGCGCCGCTGAAACAGATGCAGTCTTCGCGTTTCACTTCTCGAACCTCATCGTTGAATGTGGGCGCGTGACGATGAACGACGGGGACCGCCTCGTCAAGCAACGATTGCACGCGCCACGAAGCTGACACCGACGGAGGGGCTGCCGGCAGCGCCGAGGGGAGCGGGCGCGCACCGCGGTGTACGGAATCGCAAGTCAACGCTATTCTTGCTGTAAGGTCGTCTCGACTCGGGCAACCAAGCAAGCAAGGTTGCGGCCGTGCGCGACGTCAATTCCACCATGTCGGACCCAAAGAATCGCCCGCTTGCGAGCGGATCGGAAATTCCGGATTCCGTGGAGGTTATCTACGACCGCTATGCCCCGCAGGTTGAACGCTGGGCGCGTCGGTTGGCCGGGCCACGGATCGATCCCGAGGATCTGCTGCACGACATCTTCCTGGTGGTCATGCGCCGACGGCACGAGTTTCGCGGCGAAGCCCGAGTCACGACCTGGCTTTTCAGAATTACCCAGCAGGTGGTGCGCTGGCGGCGACGCAACGATACGATTCGCAGGTGGCTGTGGGGCAAGCATGGGCAGGCCTATGCGGACGCGCTTGCGAGCGTGCCCACCCCGGTCGAGGAGGTGTTGCGTCGCGAGCAGAGCCTTCACCTGTACGCCGCCTTGGATCGTCTGCCTGAGAAATACCGGACGGTTCTGGTTTTGTTTGCATTGGACGGAATGTCGGGCGAGGCCATCGCCGAGCTGACCGGCGACGAGGTGGGCAACGTCTGGGTTCGGCTTCACCGAGCGCGCACCAAGTTGGCCGAGGTGCTCGCCGCCCTGGAGGAAGAACCATGAAGGCCGCCGGGCCCCCGCCAGTCGCCGGGCGCGATGAGCCGTCGCTGGCGATCGCGGATGCGCTGCTGGAGGGTGGCCGGGCGCTTCCGCCCTTGTCCGCGGCGGTCCACGCGCGCATCAAGCGACGCTTGCTGGTCAGCACGCGAACCGGTCTGGTTCGCCGAGCACGCTGGCTGGCTCCGGCGGTCATTGCGTCGTTCTGCCTGGTGTGTGGCGCTGCATTCGGCGTCGTGCTCGACCGGCTGGTTCTCAAGCGCGGACCCTCGGCTTCGACGCCGACCGAAACCGACACTGTGACTGGCGCGCGGGCCACCCGTTCAAGGCGTTCGGTAAGCAAGCCGCCCGCGCCGACCGCATCGGAGGCTGAGGCCGAACCCGAACCGGCGAAGGTGCAGTCGGGGGCGCCAAAAATGGAAGCCCGAGCAACCACCGACGAGAGCTCCGCGGTGGACTCGACCTTGCCTGCGCGTTCGCCCACGGGCGCGCGAAAAGTGGCGCTGCGATCCTTCCCCGCGGCCGTCGTCCCGGTAGCGGCCCAATCTGCCGAGCGGGTTGAAGCCCCGGTTTCTCCACCCGCTGTCGCGCCCGAGCCGCCCTCGCCCGCGCGGGTCGCGACAGCGCCGGCAGCGCCGCTTGCTGCCCATGCGCCCGCCGCGGTCCCCACGGCCGCGCGCTCTGCCGATTTCGCGCCATCCGTCGGGCGTGAGCCCATCAGCGAGGAGCGACTCTTGGCAGCGGCGGTGCGGGCGTTGCGAGCCGAGAACGACCCCCGCTTGGCCCTCTCTGCTTTGGACGAATATCAAGCCCGATATCCCCGTGGTCGCATGCTGGTCGAGGCTCAGGTGCTGCGCGTGGACGCGCTGTCGGCCCTGAAACGAAACCCGGAAGCGCTGCGCATCCTCGACGGACTCGCTCTTGCTCAGATGCCAGGAGGGATCGAACGGCAACTGCAGCGCGGCGAATTGCGGGCTGGCGCGGGCCGGTACCGGGAAGCCGAGGCGGATTTCAGCGGCGTGCTGGCTCGTGCGCCTGTGCGAGATCTCGCTTCGCTGGAAGGCGCGCTGTGGGGACGGGCGCAAAGTCGTGCGGGCCGCGGCGACCGGGAAGGCGCGCGTCTCGACGCCAGGGAATACCTGCGGCGGTTTCCGCGCGGGCGTTTTGCCGCGGCGGCGGCGCGTATGGAAAGTGCCACGCCATGATCGCCCCGATTGTGCTCGGGGCGCTGCTGGCCGTCCGTCCTGTGATTGCATCGCAGCTCGCCTGTCCTTCGGCGCGCGACATTGAGAGCCAGCTTTCGGTTCTGCTGCCCGATGCTGCGCAGCCGGGCACGGTCGTGATCAACGCGACTGCCGAGGGGCTGCTGGTCGATCTGCGGCCGGCTGATCCGACCTTTGCAGCCATGCGTACGCTGGCCGTCGGCGCAGACTGCGAGGAGCGAGCTCGCGCGGTTGCGGTCGTCATCTCGACCTGGTGGCCCGTCCGGCCGAAGGACGTAGCGGCCTCGCCGAGGGTCGTCGTCGCCGCGGAGGAGAAGCGGGATCCTGTCCCGAGATCAACCGGATTAGGCCTGGCCGCGGGCGCCTTCGCATCCGTGACGGCCGACGGTGTGTCGGCGGGCGGGCGACTGGAAGCAAGTTGGACGGGACGAGCCGCGCGCGGCTTCGGCCTGCGCGTCTCTGGCTCTTATGCCGCCGCTCAGGGTGGCGCGATCGGGCCCGGGCAGGCGTACTGGAATCGCGCGGCCGCGGAGGTGGGGCCGATCTACTCGTTCGGGCCGGGTCGGCTGGATGTGGGCGTGGCGGTGAGCCGACTCTCGATCCACGGCTCGGGCTTCGCGGTAAACCAAACCTCCAGCGGCTATGCTGTCGGAGCAACCGTGGGTGGGCGGGTCATGTGGGATCGCTGGCGTGTTTCGCCCTGGATCGAAGCCCGCGGGTTTCTGTGGCCCGAGTCACAGAGAATGTACGTTCTTGATGCTGACACCAATATCAAAACATCGCGCGAGCTGCCGCATGGGGAGCTACAATTGGCGGGCGGCCTCGCGCTGTCCTTTCGTTGATGCCGCGGTTGTAAGGTTCGGACCCTTCACGCTACTCGACAGACATGAAGAACATCGATTGTGTCCTGGCTGGCTTTGTTCTGATAGGCGCGTACGCGTGCTCCAGCGAATTTCCCGCCGGAATCGGCCCCAGCTCGTCGGGCGGTCGGGGAGGCTCGCCCACCGGCGGTACCGGTCCCGCTGTAGGTGGAGCTGGCGGCGGTGGGTCCGGCGCGTCCGGCGGGGCAGGCGGGAGCGCCACCGGCGCCGGCGGAAGCCATGCCAGCGGTGGCAGTGGCGGTTCTGGCGCCGGCGGAGGCAGTGATGGCGGCGTCGGGGGCCGCGTGGCCGCAGGCGGGGCAACGGGTGGCGCAGGCGGTGGCACCGGCGATGGTGGTGTGACAACCGGCGGTGTTGCGGGCGGCGGCGGATCGGATGCGAGCACCGCAATCAGCACCGACGGGGATGCCGGTAGCCAGGCCTGGGGCACATGCGGGGATGACTATCTGATGTGCGGATGTGGATGCTGTGGGGACGTCTCGGACAGTACAGCTCTGCGCTGCTACTACGCCTCTGCCGGCGAGACTGTGGCAACTGCCCAGGCCGCCGACCTTGCTTTGAAGAACAGCAGCAATTGCGCCTTGGTCGGATGCTCACTTGGCATCAACTATGTTTGTTGCGCCGACACACCCGCGGAGTCTGGCAGTGATGCCACCTACCGCGCGACGTACGGCGCCTCCGATCCCGAAGAAATCTACATCACCAAGCAAGGGACCAATGTCTACGCCGAATTGATTTTGATCCGCAATGCGACGTCGCCCAAGGAAGGCTTTGCGTTGGATCTGCCGAGCGGCTGGAGCGTCAGTCTTGCTTGCAACCTAAAGAGCGCCTGGAGTGGGTTGCCGATGAATGTCTTCGGAGCCCACGGCACGTTGACCTTCCGCCCAAGCGGGGCCGACTGCGTGCTGGATCTTCACGCGACCGTGTTTTCCACCACGGTGGGAACGACCGCGCCGTCCGACACATCGGGCCGGCTCGACGTTGACGGACTGCTGATCGAAGGCGGGCCGGCTTCACTGTGCGGCGCCGTCGCCGACAACCTCGACGGCGGTCTGCCTGATACCGGCGCACCCGACACCGTCGACGCTCCGGCCACGTGTACTTCAGGCGGCAATCCACCATTCTACTGTGTCACGGGCAGCGCAAGCGGCTATCCCGACAATACTTGCAGCGACAGTGGCCCAAACCCGACGTGTTCCGGCGGAATCTGGACGTGTCCTTTGGGCGCGATTCCCAACACCCAGTGCGGCTGCTTCGCGGGCCCGGGGATCTCGTCGCAATGTGTCTGCAAGGACCGGCGATGGATCTGTCCGGGCGCAGGCGTGGATGCCAACGTTGGCGACGTTCCGTGAGCCCGGTGCTCTAGACCTTGATTTCGATTCCCACCGGGCAATGGTCCGATCCGAGCACGTTCTTGCGGATGAAGGCTTTCGTCAGTCGCGGGCGCAAGGCGCCGCTGACCAGGAAATAATCGATGCGCCAACCCACGTTCTTAGCGCGCGCGTCGCCGAAGGGGCGCCACCAAGTGTAGTGGCCGCCCGAGGTGTTGAAGGCCCGAAAGCTATCGACGAAGCCGGCTTTCACGAAGTTGTCGAATCCGGCACGCTCTTCGACAGTGAAACCATGGTTGTGCTCATTGGCCTTGGGATGGAAGAGGTCGATCTCGGTGTGCGCGACGTTGAGGTCGCCGCAGAAGACGACCGGCTTCTTCTGTTCGAGCCGGCGTAGGTAGACGAGGAAGTCGCGGTCCCAGCGCTCTCGGTAGGGCAGTCGGCTGAGGTCGCGCTTGGCATTCGGCACGTAGGCGTTGACCAGATAGAAGCGCGCAAATTCGGCGGTCAAGATTCGGCCTTCGCGGTCGTGCTCGCGAACGTTCATGTGCGGGCGCACGTCAATGGGCGGGACTTTGGTCAGGATGGCGGTTCCCGAATAGCCTTTCTTTTCGGCTGGGTTCCAGTACACCGTGTAGCCCTTGGGCCAGGCCGCATCGACGTCGTCGGGGCCGCACTTGGTTTCTTGCAGACAGATGACGTCCGGTTTTTCCTTGGCGAAGTAGCCCTGAAAGTTGCGCTTCAGCACGGCTCGCAGGCCGTTCACATTCCACGAGATGAGCTTCACGCCGCGAAGAATAGCATTTCAAAGCACCGCTTTGCTGCCCGGCACCACGGCCACGGCAGGAAAGCCGGAAGCGATGGTCGTGTCCATGATTCCGCTGAGCAGATTGATTTCCCTTGGCTCGTCCGCGCGCTACACTCTCGTGCATGCGCGCAGTCTTCGTGATGCTCAAGACCGAGCTCGGTCACGTGACCGAGGTAGCCAATCAGGTCGCCGAGATCGAAAGCTTCTCGGAGGCCTACAGCACCAGCGGTCCCTACGACCTTCTGGTGAAGCTCTACGTGGAGGACGTCGACCGGATCGGCCGCATCATCGAAAAGGAGATCCACGCGATCCCCCACATCCGCGAGACGTCCACCATCCTCACCTTCGAAGCCTTCGGCAAGGGACCCTAGCTTCCTCTAACCACCGAGCACGTGAAGGAGCACGGCACGAGAGGCTGGCCGTTGAGCGCTCCGAGGTCGCACTCTTCGCCGTAGCTCGCGTCGACGGTGCCGTCGCCGCAGTAGGGGCCTCGCTTGCATGACGACGTGCAGGTTCCCGCCCCGTAGCTCGGTGATTTGCCCGTTCCGTTGTCGCACTCCTCTGGGCTCTGTACGATGCCGTCGCCGCAGTACGGCCCAAGCATGCACTCGGCGGTGCATCCGCCGTAGATCCCGTCTTGGTTGAGCGGGCCGCTGTCGCATTGCTCGGTGCCCGAGACGATGCCGTCGCCGCAGACCGACTGAGCACAAGGGCCGCCGTCGGGGCAGCTTGTGCCGGTTTCCAGCCTGCACGTGCTCGAACAGCCGTCGCCAGAAACCGTGTTTCCGTCGTCGCAGCCCTCGCTGGCGACGACGATGCCGTCGCCGCAAACCGGACGGCACAACTGCCCTTGCCCAGTGCAGATGAATCCGGCCTCGAGTCGGCAATCGGCCGAACAGCCGTCGCCCGAGACGGTGTTGCCGTCGTCGCATTGTTCGGACGCCGAGAGAGCACCATCACCACAGGTCCCGAGCGCGATGCACGGTCGCCCCGGCGCCGGACAGCTCCAGCCGCGTTCCACCTGGCAAAGTGGACCACATCCGTCTCCGCCGAGGCTGTTTCCATCGTCGCATCGTTCGTCGGGGTCGATGACGCCGTTGCCGCAGGTCTTGAGCAGGCCTTCGAGGTCACCCGTGCCTGCGGCCCCGCCAGCGGCTTGAACCGCGCCGCCGGTGGCCGAAGTCGGTCCGGCCGCGCCACCGGTAGCCGAAGTCGGCCCGGCCGCGCCACCGGTAGCCGAAGTCGGCCCGGCCGCGCCACCGGTAGCCGAAGTCGGCCCGGCCGCGCCACCGGTAGCCGAAGTCGGCCCGGCCGCGCCACCGGTGGCCGAAGTCGGCCCGGCCGCGCCGCCCGCATCGGCGGGGTCGAGCCCGGCCAGTAGGCGGTCGCCTCCACAAGCAGCCAGGCCGAGCAGCAATCCAATCACAGAGAAGAGAGAAGATTTGGTCATGGTGATCTCCTTGTTTCTGCTGTGGGTGGTTCGGCGGTTGCAAAACCTAACGCTTGTTTTCTGTCGGCCTTTCGTGATCTGCGAGCCAGCGACGCGCCCAGGCGGCGTGGGGCGCTTGTGGAAAGCGCTCAAGGTAGCGTTGCAGGTCAGAGGCCGCTCCGACGCTGTCACCGGTCTTGGCAAGGCAGGCAGCGCGGCCGTAGAGAATGCGCTCCAGCAATGCAGCGTCGGGACTGTGACCCAGGGCTTGCCCGAAATCTGCGATAGCGCCCGCGCAATTGCCTTGGGATCGCAGCTCCCCGCGAATCACTTGCAGCTCGGTCGAGCGACGGTGGCTATCGAGAGGCACCGACTCCAGCGCCCGCAAGGCGTCGTCGGAGCGGCGGAGCATCAGCAAGGCGTCGACCCTTCCGAACCGGGCTTCGCGGTTCAGGACGCCGTTCGGATAGCGCGCAAGGTAGGCATCGAGCGCCGAGAGCGCGACTTCTGCATTGTGATCGCGTCGCAAGAGGGTCATGGCCCGATCGATCGCGGCGATTTCGTCCGGCGAGGATGGCGAAGTTGGTGTCGGAGCCAGACCGCGCGTGGGGGCGAACGCCCCTGACGGCGGACCAAGTGGTTCAGGTGAGGCAAGGGTTGCCGGCGCAGCCTCGGCGACCGGCTGCCCGGGCATTTCGCTGACCTCGCGCCGTATCGGCTTGGCCTTTCCGTGGGGCTCGCGATCGGCGGGCGGGGCGGCTGCAGGCGAAATTGAATCAGATCGGAACGCCGACGCGGGGATGGCGGCGGGCGGAACAGTTAGCGCGGTCTCATCGGATGTGCCCGGCTGGCCTGGTCGCAAGGCCCGTCGGTGCGACAACTTTGGCGCTGGCGTCGGTGCAAGTGCCGGGGTGGAATCGCGGTGTAGCCAAGCTGCCTTGCGAATCATCTCGTAGGCTTTGACCGAGGCAACCCCGGCGAACAAGAACAGCGAGATGAAGACCAGGCGAAAGACGAAGCGGGTATGGAAAGGCTGTTGGCGGACACCGCGAATTCTTCTTTCGATGCGTTCCAGCGTGGCTTGGTCCGGCTCCCCAGGAGCCAGGGCTTTGCGCACGAGAGTCGCGGCGCGGTCTTCGATCGTGTCGCCGCCCTGCGGTCGATCCCGCCAGCGCGTCACCCTTGCCCGGGTTTCGTCAGTCATGATTCTCCCTCGCTTCCCACGCTCGCAGGCGCTGCAAGAAGTTCTTTCTGGCGCGGCTTAGGCGCGCCCAGACCGTTCCAACGTTGACACCAGTGATGTCGGCGATCTGGTTACCGGAGAGTCCCTCGAGCTCGTACAGGATCAAGGTGGTGCGCTGTTCTTCGCCAAGCCCGTCGAGCAACCGATAAAGCTGCTGCGTCCGCTCGTTCGCTTCCAGCAGCGCCTGCGGATCGTGCGGCGAATCCACGTGCGGAATGAAACACGCACGCGCCTGTCCGCGGCCCGGATTTGGCCCGCGCCCTGTGATCCACGACCACCAGCGCGCCCGTTTGCGCGCGCCTTGCGCCACTCGAATCGTGATCTCGTAAATCCAGGTCGTGATCGCGGAGTCGCCGCGAAACTCGGGCAGCCGTCGCTTGACCACCATGAACACCTCGGAAACCACGTCCTCGTAGTCCGCGCCCGGGCCGAGCAGGCGCATCGCCCACCTTGCAACGGTCTTTCCGTGGGCGCGATAGAGCGTCTCGACGGGATCCGTCGCATCGGTGGTCGGCTGCGGGGCAGAGTTGGCCAGGCCGAGACAAACCATGATGTGCTCTCTGTGCGCCGGTCTCGCCCTAACCTTACCGATCTTTCGCCATTCGTCCGGTCGACACGCCGAATTGCGCCAATAGCTCGAATCTTGGGACGTCGCGCTCGGTAGGGCCGGGTTCGCTGTAGGCGATCTGTCTGCGTAGCCAAAGCAGGCCCTGCACGTCAAACCAAGCCGCGAAATGACGGCCCGGCCACCACGCAACCCGTCCACCCAGGCCAACGCCAGGTGAAAATGACGACGGCGATCTGTTTTCGGCGAAGCTCGTTCCTTCGATCGAAAGCCAGCCCAATACCAAACCGGCGTGCCCGTCGAAGGCGACGCGGCCGTGGTAGAGGCGCCAGTCGGCATCGGCGCTGCCCATCCATCGGCGCCAATCTGCCTGACCCGCGCCGAGGGTGATGGTTCGTTGTGTCTCGCCGAAAGCAGAGACCCGGACTCCTGGTCCACCGCCGCTCGGGACCCAGGTGATGCTGGCCGAGCCGAGAGCAGCAGCGGAGTCGGCGAAGGAGATGCCTGCGCCGAGGCCAAGGTCGAAGCTGGAACCTGACGATGGCGGAGACGGCCGGCGCTGCGGGCTGGGCGCCGCTGAGGCCGGCAGCTCGGTCGGCGGAGCGACGAACGCGGGATGCACATCGCTTTCCCAGCTTGCGATCACCACGGCGACCATGTCAGCCATCTCCGCACAGCTTCCCCGGGCTTCAAGCGAACGCCGGCCAACCACCGCGCCGTCGGGATTCACCAGCTCGATCTGCAGGAGGCCATCTTGCTTCCAGACGTGTGCACGGTTGGGTCGGACAATTCCCGATGGCGGTGGCAGCAGCCTTGCCAGCGTCAGCTCGACCTCCGGCCCCGCCGGACAATCCGCGGACTCGACTTGCACTGACAGTAGCGCAAGCAGGGCGGACAGACCGGCAATCAGCATGCGGCGAGTATAGTATATGGATGGTCGGCCTGGAGAACACAAGCGGGACCTGCTAGCTCGTTCCCCTTTGACATCGATCCCACGCCCACGGCAAAATGTCGTTAGTGCGACGGGAGAACGGGAGCGACCATGCCCAACGGAAAGGTTTTTATCAGCTATTCCCATGTCGACAGAACCTGGATGGACAGGCTCGCGCTTCACCTGAAGCCACTGGTTAGCAACGGTATGTTGGATGTCTGGTCGGATCAGCAGATCGCAACCGGCGAGGATTGGCACGAGTCAATTGCATTGGCGCTTGAGAATGCCGACGTTATCGTCGCACTGATCACAGCGGACTTCCTCGCATCCGATTTCATCATGAAGACGGAGCTTCGCAACATCTTGGAAGGCACGGGCCAGCGGCCAGCTGGCAAACGGGTTGTGCCAGTCATCGTCAAACCTTCGGTGATCGGTCTGCTTCCCACGCTCGCGCGTTACCAGGCTGCGAATTCACTGTCCGCACCCATTGCGGGCATGAGTGAGGTCGATCGCGAGTCGGCTTTGGTCAGGGTGGTCGAAAGCATCGTGGACATGCTCGGCGACCTCGCTTCTCATTCGCTGCAATCAGACTCGATCAGCTCAGCCGATATCGACGAACAGTTACAGGCCGCGGACCTTCAAAGTGATGATCTCAGATTGCTCAAGCAGGGCCAACTTGGGTATTGGCACATGGTCCATTTGCGCAAATTGGCCGCGCCAGAACCCTTCGTGTACGAAGCCTCGGATACCTTCAAGCAGGAGCTCGATGAGCTCGCGAAGAAGGAGATGATCGAACGTCTCCCGGGCAAAGGACTGCGCACCGTGAAACGGGAAGGTGGGTTGAACAGCGATCTGCATCGACATTTTCAGGTAACCGAAAAGGGATTCCGCTATCTGCGAGCGTTAGGCAAGCTCGGATTGCAGCGAGCACAGACACTATAATTGTAATTGATCGGCCCTTGGAACGGCCGCGGAGGACGCGACGGAGTATGATCCAGTCGACCGACCCGAGAAAACGAGGTACAGGAATGAAGCACACGACAGCTCTTGACCAAGCCGCTGCGCAGTTCAGGCGCGCAGGTATCGTTCTTGCGCTTTGTCTGGGGCTCGCATGCTCTTCCAACTCGAACACGACTAGCGGCCAGGGGGGAGGTAGGGCGGGACAGGGCGGCACCGGCAGCGGGGGAGGCTCCGGAGGCCCCAGCGGCGGAGACTCTGGCTCGACTGGCAGCGGCGGAGGCAACAGCGGAGGTTTTGCTGGCCGCGGCAGCGGGGGCAGCTCCGGCAGCTTTGGAGGCAGCAACAGCGGAGGTTTTGCAAGCCGCAGCGGGGGTAGCTCCAGCGCCTCGGGCGGCGGCGGCGGAGCCTCCAACGCCTCGGGCGGGAGCGCGGGCGGCTCCACAGGCCGCGGCAGCGGTGGGCTGAGCAGCCCCGGCGGGGGCAGCGGCGGCACCAGCCCCGATGCCGCGGCGGCCGGGGCCGACGCTTCGGACGCGCATGCTCAGAGCGGCACCGGTGGCGCTGCGGGGGGGCTGGGCGGCTCTGATGGCGGCAGCAGCGGCAGCAGCCGCGATGTGGGGACGGTGGGGGCCGACGCGTCGGATGCGTATGCCCAAGGCGGCACCGGTGGCGCGACGGAGGCAGGTTCCTCCGGATTCAATCCCTGTCCGGCAACCGGCAATTGCAAGATCCTGCCGCTCGGAGATTCGATCACCTACGGCGCAGGCGCCGACCCAGGCGATGGGGGAGGATACCGCGATCAGCTTTTCACCCGCGCGGTGAACGACAGCAAGCACGTCACCTTCGTCGGAAGCCTGAAGAGCGGGCCCACCACCCTCGACGGCCAGACATTTCCTCAAAACAACGAAGGGCACATCGGGTGGACGATTACTCAGGTCAACAACATCGCCACCACGGCGCAGACCGTGACGGTTTCCGGGACATCGTACGCCGGCGCGCTCAGGGATATGCCGAACATCGTGCTCTTGTTCATCGGTACCAACGACGAGGGCTACGCGAGCAGCGAGGCCGGCGCATCGGACAGGCTGGGGACGCTCATCGACAAGATCGTCGCCGCGGTTCCCGATGCCCTTCTCGTCGTCTCGTCGATCTATCCGTTCCCGGGTTGCAAGTCTACCAACTACACCCCGACCCAGTGTGCTGCCAACGTCGCCACGTACGACGCCGCCATCCCCGGCGCCGTCCAACAACGCGCGGCCCAGGGCGCACACGTGCTTTTCGTGGACATGTCCAACATGCCGAGCGACGGGCTCAGCAGCGACGGCGTGCACCCCAATATCGCCACCGGCTACCCGTGGATGGGCGACAACTGGTATGGGGTGATCAAGCCGTACCTCCACTGATCCGGGTCAATGCGTCTGTGACCGCCTGCCGAGCAAGGCCGTGGCGCCGGCCTCGGCGACGATGGATTCGAGTGGCGTGTGGCAGGCGAGCCAGGGCAGGGTGCCCGGCGCAAGGGCGAGCGCGCGTTCGAGCCGGGGCAGAAGGTAGCTCGCCACGGGCTGGGCCTGCTCGACGTATCGGCCGGAGAACACGACGCCGTCAAGTCCTTCCAGGGTCGCGATACCGCTGCCTGCCGCGAGCAGCATTCGGTAGAGGAGATACTCGCGCACCCTGGCGACCCGCGCGCGCTTCAGGGTGAGCACGTCGCCCAGGGTGGCGGGCCAGCCGAGCATCCCGAAGAATCCGCTCTCTTCCGTGAGCATAGTGTTCGCGCGCTCCGGGCCCAGGGTGGCGTCGGTGGCGAGCGCAAGGGCGATCGCCGGATCGACGTCGCCGCAACTGAATTCGCCCGGCAGTCCCTCGACCGGCGTGCTTCCGCTGGTCACCATCAGTGGCGTGCGGCCACGCACCGCCGCGATTTCCGGGCACGGTTCCAGGCAGATGGAGAGAATGCGAGCAGGCCGTGCGTGTGGCGGCAGAGATTCCTCGAGCTCGCCAACCGCGGTCTCGTGATAAAGCCCGTGGTAGCCCCAACGCCTCACCCCGACACCCGTGCCGCTCGGCAGCGCGTAGGTGGTCTCGCGCAACGGAAGATCCACGAAGAATGAGGTCTCGAACGCCAGCGCAATCGGCGTTTTTGGAAATGCCGCGCGAGCTTGCTCCACCAGCGCGCTGGTGCGCGCCACCGACAGCGGCGCCTGCACGGCCAGGCTCAAGAGGCGCCGTTCGCTGTCCGCGTCCAGCAACACTGGCGCGGCGAAACCAGGTCCGCCGAACATGGCGCGAATGCTGACCACGTCGATGGCTTGGTCTTTGTGATTGGCAGCCAGCACGACCTGCACGTCATCGACCGAGGTCGTCATGCCGCGCGGATTGCCAGCCGCGATCGTGCCATCGTCAAGCGTCACGCGGGCGTAGCGCAGGCCGGTCTTTCCGGGCATCAGGACCAGAGCATTCATGATACGAGCCTTTCTTGTTTGCAAAGCAGGGCGTAGCTCGCGCGGGCGATGGCGATTTCTTCGTTGGTGGCGATGGCCAGAACACGCACCCGGCTTTCGGGCGCCGAGAGATCCACCGGCAGGGCCTTCGCCTCGGCGTTCTTTTTCGCATCGAGAACCACGCCCAAGGCATTCAGCCCGGCGGTGACGGCCCACCTGACGGAGGGGATCTTTTCGCCGATGGTGTCGGTGAAAATGATGCAGTGGGGACGCCCGGTGACCACGAGATAGCTTCCGAGATACTTGCGGATTCGCCACAGGTACACCTGGGCCGCGCGCGAGAGCGTATCGCTTTGAACGCCGCCGTCGGATTTCACTAGATCGCGAATGTCGGCTGACACCCCGGTCAGGCCCAAAAGCCCGCTCTTGCGATTGAGCAGGTTTTCCACCGCGTGGCCGTCGCCCTGCGCCCGCGCGACCAGCGACAGGGCGATCGCCGGATCCAAGTCGCCCGAGCGCGTGCTCATGACCAGGCCTTGCAGCGGCGAGTAGCCCATGGTGTTGTCGACCGAGCGGCCGTTCACGATGGCGCACAGACTGGCGCCGCCGCTACCCAGGTGGCAACTGACCGCGCACAATTCCGACATGGGAATGCCGAGGAACTTTGCGGCCTCCTCTGCGACGTATTGGTGGCTGGTGCCGTGGAAGCCGTACTTGCGGAAGCCATGCGCGCGCGCAAGCCCGTGCGGCAGGGCATACTCGCGCGCCGCTGGCCCGATGGTCGAGTGAAAGGCGGTATCGAACACCACGGTTTCGGGCAGCTTGGGATAAAGCTGCCGGCACGCGGCTAAGAGTCGCAGCGCGGGAGGGTTGTGGATGGGCGCGAGATCTTGCACTTCCTCCAGGTGGTGGAAAGCAGCGTCGTCGACGATCACGTGATCCTTGAAGATGGCGCCGCCGTGAACCATGCGGTGCCCGATGGCTTCGGGAACCAGACGTGAATCGCGTTCCAACAGCTTCATCACGGCCGAGAAGGCGGTACCGTGGTCGGGCATGTCCATGGGGTGGTCTTCCTTGTTGCCCCAGGCGGTGTGGTGGATGCAGCCGGGCAGGGCGGTCTTCGGGCCGACGCGCTCCGCTTCTCCGGCCGCCAACTCGGTTTCGCCGGGCATGTCGATGAGCCGATACTTCAGCGAGGAGCTGCCGCAATTGAAAACGACGATGCGCATGGTGTGCCTACAAGCTGTCCGGAATCCAACCGAACACCGGCACGCCGACCAAGCTGTGCGCGATGGCCGCGGTTCCGTACGCGCAGTCGACGAGCTTGCTGATGGCGACCGATTCGCCTTCGCGGTGCGCCTGTTCCTCGTGGCCAGGCCCGTAGCCGACGGTGGGGATGCCGTGCTCGTTCACCAGCAGGCTGCCGGCGGTGCCCATGCCCAGGCGAGCCAGCTTCCAGCGTCCCGGCCTGACTTCGCAGCCGGCCGCGGACAGGGCCTGGCGCGACCGCGAGAGCAAGGGACTGAAAGGGTCGGTCGACCACGCCTGCGTGATTCGCTTCGCCTTCACCACCAGGCCGTTCGGCAAAACTTCGCTGCGCTCGCGCACGCAGACCTCGACGTCGACCGCGCCCGCGGTGCTGGCCGCGCGCACCGCCTCGCCGCGCATGCGCGAGAGCAGATGGTTGATGGTGTCGTTCGATCCCATTCGACGTTCGAGCGCGATGACCGCCTGGCGGAAGCCGGGGCCGTCCTCGAAGCGGGTCTCGCCCATCGCCACTTCCTCGACCCCGCTGTCGCCGCCGGCGTCATCGAGCGCGCGGCTGACCAGCTCGGCGGCGTCGGTGACGCGGAAAGGGTTGATACCGCGAACGGTGACTTCCAATTCGGCCCGGCCGTCGTGCCCGTAAAAGAGGCCCAGGTCGGTGGGCTCGCCCAGCACGGCGTAGTCGGGGAAAAGGCCCATCTCTTTCAAGGTGTGGCTGACCAGACCTCGCATGCCGATGGAAACGCCGTTTTCTTCCAGCACCGTGCCCGCCACCACCAGGTGCCCTCGCAACGGCAGAAGGCTGCGTTTGATGAGCCCGGCCGCGAACACCTGCGCGGCGAGCCCGCCTTTGCAATCGGCGGCGCCGAGCCCATGCAGGCGCCCGGCCTCGATGCGGCCGCTGAAGGGTGATTCGTTCCAGGTGCCAAGGTTGCCTGTCCCCACCGTATCCATGTGACTCGACAGAAGCAGCGTCGGGCCGTCCTCGATCCCGTTCATGACGCCCACGGCGTTACCCAGCTCGTCGGCGAAGACCTTGTCGAAGCCTAGGGCGTTCATCTGGTCGACGACCAACGCGCCGACCTTGTGCTCGTCGCCGCTCGGGCTGTGGGTGCGCAGTAGCTCCTGCGCGAATGCGACGAGCTCGCCTTGCAGTCCTTCGAGCTTGTTCTTCATCAGATCGTACATGGGGTTCCTTTCGTTGTGGCCAAAGCGTGACTTGCCTGGGTATTCAGCAAGCGGCGTGCCGAAGGAAGCCCGGGCGCCGAACCACAATCGTCGCGGGGACTTGCCGCGAGCAGCAACCGGAGCACGGCGTCGCCGTCATTGCAATATGAGATATGACGTTTCATAGTGAAACGCCATGCGCAGCGACGATCTACGGTTTGACGAACTCTTCACCTTTCGCGATGGGGTCATCGACTTCCAAGGCCGACGGCTCGTGCTCCACAGCGCGGACGCCTTCGCGCAGTTCCGCAAGGATCTTTTCGAAATGGTGGGGCCGCGGCAGACGCGCAGGATCCTAACTCGATATGCCTATTTCGGAGGACAGGCGGACGCTGCGGCCATGCGCCGGGTTTTTTCCTGGAGCCGTACCAGCGAGCTTCTGAAGGCGGGCGCACGCTTGCACGCCATGGAAGGGGTGGCCCGTTGGGTGATCAAGCGGCTCGACTTTGATGACAGCACCGATGGTGACAGGCACTTTTTGATGGAAGTGGCGTGGCACGAATCGGGCGAAGCCGAGGAACACGTGGGCCACTTCGGGAAGGCGGAGCACCCGGTGTGCTGGATGTTGGCGGGCTACGCAAGCGGCTTCATGTCGTATGCGCTTGGCCGCAACATCTACTTCGTCGAGCAGTCGTGTCGCGCGCAGGGCGGTCGCGTTTGCACGGCGGTGGGCAAGGACACGGCTTCGTGGGGCGGCGAGTTGCAGCCGCACCTGACGTATTTCTCGGCCGCCGATATCCAGGGCAAGATCAGAAACTTGACCGAGAAGCTGCGCCAGGTGACGCGCGCCCTGGACGCCAACACGCGCCGGCTTTCGGTACTCGAGCGTCCGTCCATGGTCGAGGTGCGCAGCGCCGCCTTCACGCGCGTGCTCGAGCTCGCGACCCGCATCGCTCACTTCGATTCGTCGGTGCTCATCACCGGCGAAAGCGGCGTGGGCAAGGAAGTCGTGGCGCGGCTGATTCACAATCGATCGCCGCGGGCCAAGGGGCCGTTTCTCGCCATCAACTGCGGCGCGCTGCCCGAGACCCTGCTCGATTCCGAGCTGTTCGGTCACAAGGCGGGCGCCTTCACCGGCGCGGTTTCCGACCATGCGGGCTTGTTCGAAAGCGCGGCCGGCGGAACCCTGTTCCTCGACGAGATTGGCGAGATTTCGCACGCCACGCAGGTGAAGCTTCTGCGTGTCCTGCAAGAGCGGGAGATCCGGCGCGTGGGTGAAAGCCGAAACCGGCCCATCGACGTGCGCGTGCTGGCCGCGACCAACCGGAATCTCGAAGCCAGGATGACGGAAGGGCAATTCCGCGAAGATCTCTACTATCGATTGCGCGTGGTCGAGGTCGCAATTCCACCGCTGCGCGAACGCAAGGACGACATCCTGCCGCTGGCGCGTTTCTTCGTGGGGCGGTTCAAGACCAAGCTCAAGCTGCCAGCGTTGCAGCTTTCGGCCGAGGCGCTCGGCTACCTCACCAACTACCCGTGGCCCGGCAACGTGCGCGAGCTCGAAAACGCCATCGAGCACGCGGCGGTGCTTTCCCGCGACGGGCGCCTGACCCCGGATCTCTTTCCCCCGGGAATCATCCACCGCACCGCGCGGCCGGGCCGTGGCGCTGGCGGACAGTCACTTGCCGACGTGGAACGCGAGCAGATCGACGAGGTCCTGCGCCAGACCGGCGGTAGTTTGCGCGAGGCCGCGAAGATCCTCGGTATCAGCACCACCACCCTCTGGCGAAGACGCAAGCGCGATCGGGCTCCCGTCAAAAGGTGAGTCCCGCGCACCGCGGCGGCAAACGGCATCGGCTCCCTGGTGATCGTCGGTGGGGGTCTGGCGATGCCGATTGGCTGATTGACGGATCGCAGTCCGGACCCCTAACATCCTGTCTTGCGATGCCACACATCAGGGGCACGCGAATTCCGGCCACGAAAGACCGATATTCTTTAGAGGAAATGCGATGCGCTGTCGATCATTCCACCGAATCACTTGCTGCCTTGCCGTTCTGGGCCCGCTCGCCCTCTCCTGTTCCGACACCACGCAGTCACAGGAGGGCGGCAGCGGAGGTGCGCGTATAGGAGGCGCCACCGGCACATCGAGCACTGGTGGCGCCACCCCAGCCAGCGGTTCCGGGGGCAGCGTTCCCGGAACGGGAGGCAAGGCCCGCGGTGGGGTTCCCGGGACCGGCGGTGCCATCTCCGGAACAGGCGGCCAAGCCAGCGGTGGCGCCAGCTTGTCCATGGGCGGAAGCGCCGGCGGCGAGCCCGGATCCGGTGGTGCTGTCACCGCAACAGGCGGCAGAGGCAGCGGTGGGGCCAGCTCGTCGGTAGGCGGAAGCGCCGGCGGTGCGACTGGATCAGGTGGCGTGACTGGAAACGGCGGTGCGGTCAGGTCGGGGGGGGCAACCGGAAGCGGCGGGGGGGGCGGTTCTGCCGGTGTGAACAGCGCGGGTGGTATGACAGCTACGGGTGGCGCCGCCGGCTCGGGCGGAACGAGGGGCAGCGGAGGAAGCAGCGCTTCCGGCGGGCGTACAGGCACCGGAGGCGCCACGACCGGTCCCGGCGGGGCAACGGCCACCGGGGGTAGCCCTTCAAGTTGCGGTTCATCCACACTCAATCAAAACCCATTCGGCTGTGTCTTTGCCTGGGGCCTTTCAGACCCGGCGGGATCTTTCAGCGGTCTCGACTTTCTTCAATTCAGTACCTTCTGGGTAGACTACGGCATTGCCGCGGACGGAACCTTCAGTACCTGCAGCGGCTGCACTTGGCTGGCGAACAAAGTCGCATCCACAAGCTTGGTTCCAGTCTATTACGCCTACATCATCGGGTACTACGCACACGCCAACGGAATCGTAGACGGAAATCAGTGCCCCTCCAGCAATCCCAATTGTCCGAATCTAACCACCGACGGGGCGTCGTTTATCAAAGCTCACCGAAGCAGCATCATTCAGGCCTACGCCAATTATGCCAAACAGTCGTATGCGGTGTGGCCAGCGAAGCCAATTGTTTGGTTGCTCGAGGGCGATTTCGTCCAGTTCACGAACAGCGGGCAGTCGAGCCCTCTGACGATGACGGAGCTGGCGCAATTGGCCGCGGATATCACGTGCGCCATCAAGGGCAACATGCCCAACGCTGTGGTTGCCCTCAACCACACCACGTGGAACACAAACGATGTGACCAACAGCTACTGGAATGCGATGAAGAGCGCTGGTGTCGAGTACGACTTCGCCTGGACGACGGGCGTGGCAACCAACAACGGTTTCTTCAACACGGGCGTCACGGCCAGCACGTACAACGGATCAACCGCCACCTATTCGTACCTGCACCAAGTTTCGGGCAAGAAGATCTTCGTCGACGACGGCTGTGGGGGCAACACTGCCGAGGACTGGTCGCCGAGCACGGTAGCCACTCTCAACGCCCGCATCGCGTCGGGGGTCATGGCTTTCAATCACTGCGCCTCGTTGGAGACCAACTACCAGTCATTAATCACCGCGCTCAAGCCGCAGCTCAGCTCGACCTGCAACTAGAACAACGCTACCGCCGCGCCGAGGCTTGCCACGACAGCAGCGGGCGCAACGTGCCGCCGGGCTGGTCGGCGGCGGCCAGATCGGCCAGGCGGCGCGCGAGGTCGCGAATCGAACCGCGTGGGTTCTTCCCGGCGGCGCTGGCCTGGCTGCAGAAGTGGGTGCGACAGCCGAAGGGGCGTGCGGCGTAGTCGCGGCAGCGGCGCGCGTTCGGGTCGAACAGCGGACAGTCGCCTGGGGCGGTGCCTTTGGGGGGAGGATTTGCCCGCAGCGCTGCTCGCAGAAGGCGCCACTCGATGGGCCACAGGAACGGCTGGCGTCCGGTTACCGAGAATCGGCAACACCCGCCGCTGGCAGCGCACGACCAGCCCGCGAAAAGCGCGTCGGTTTCGCGGTAAAGGGTTCGGAGCTTTTCTATCAGCGGATCTGCGGGCGCGGCCATGGAACTTCAGCCAAATCGAGGCCGGAAAAGGTGACACGGCCGCGGCCGGGCGCAAGTGAATTTGCTTCGACAGTTGTGGCCGCACGGCAACCCGAGTACGCTTGGCCGTCATGATGCGAAGGGTTCTTTTCGGCTCTTATCTATTGTCTGCGGCCATCGCCTGTTCCACCGGCGGCGGGCGGGCGGATTTCGATCTCAAGACCGTGCCGGGCACGCCGGTTTACGAGTCGGAAAAGGACTTCGCATACACCCTGGTCGACGATCGGTATCGCCTGTTCAGCAATCCGTGGAACAAGGGCGCGACCAGCGGGCGCTATCGCCAGAAGATCTTCGTCAATGACGACAACGGCAAGCCGGTGTTCGGCTGGGTCTGGAAGTGGCGCGACAGCACGGGGGTCGCCACCTACCCGGAGGTCATCGCGGGCGTCAGCCCGTGGCAGGGCGAAGTGGCGCACGATTCCGGTTTCCCCTTCCAAGTGGGAACCAAGAAGTTGGTGGTCAACTACGACGTGGACCTGCGCGCTTCGGGCTCTTACAACCTGGCCTTCGAGTTTTGGGTGGTGTCGGGACAACCGATCACCAAGGATGCGATCACGCACGAAGTGATGATCTGGGTAACCAGCGACAATCTGGGTTCGGCCGGCAGCCAGGTCGCCGAGACCACGATTGACGGGCACACCTACAGCGTAAACGTGCAGAAGAACCACGGCGATGACTCGGGCCAGAATCAAAACACCTGGACCATCATTTCCCTCCTGGCCGACAAGCCCATCCTGCACGGCCCGCTCGACGTGAGCGCGATCATCGACTATCTCGTGAAACAGAAGCTCGTCGACAAACGCCTCCTGATTGCGAATCTCGAGCTGGGCGACGAAGTCCAACGGGGGTCGGGCATGGCGGTGATTCGCAACTACGCGGTGACGGTCGAATAGTCTTCGCCGGAAAGCGATGCGAACCGGGCGCAGCTTGGCATCATGCTTGGGTGTCGCGCTGTGTGCGCTGGTCGTCGCAGCACAGGCGAATGCAGAGACCGATGCCGGCTTCTCTTTCGAGTGGATCGCGCCGGAGGGCTGTCCATCGTTCGCCGCGGTGGAAGCGGAGATCGACCGACTGCTCGGCGGTCCGGCAGCAGCCCACAGCAAGCAGGCATTGCGCGTGCATGCTGAGGTCGTACGCGAGGCGCTCTGGCAAGTCACCCTCCTGACCACGTCCGGCGAGGTGAGCGGCCATCGCACGCTCGAAGCCTCCACGTGCGACGGGCTCGCGAATGCAACCGCGCTCATCGTCGCCTTGATGATCGATCCCAGCGCGGTGGCGGCCCACGAGCCCATGTCGGCCGACCAGACGGGGCCGGTCGCACCGTCGGCTTCGCCACCGCCGCGGTCGAGACTTCCCGCGCCGCCGCTCGCACCGCCTAAGCCACTCGCGCCATCCCGTGGGACGCACGGCCTCGTCGGCGCGAGTGTTTCGGGCAATCTCGGCCTTCTGCCGGCGCCGGATGTTGAGCTCGGCGGCGAGCTGGGCATGGCTGCCAAGAATTGGCGACTGGAGCTTCGCGCCGGCTACGGTCCGCGCCAGGTGAAGAGCGACGTGCTCACCCGGCCGGCGGGCGCCTACGGCGAATTTCAAGCGGTCTTTGTCGGCAACCTGGCCGGGTGTCTAACCGCCTCGCATGCGGCACTGGAATTCGGCCCGTGCCTGGACGTGGAAGCCGGCGTCATTCACGGCCAGGGTGTTGGCGCCAGTACGCCGCTCGAAAGGTACCAGCCCTGGGTTGGCATCGGCGCCGGCGGCTTGCTCGCGGTCAGGCTCGGGCACGACGTCTCTTTGCCCGTGCATCTCGATGCGGTGGTTCCGCTGTGGCGGCCCCAATATGTGATCACGAATACGCCAACCCCGCTCTTTCGCGCCTGGCCGGTGGGCGTAAGGCTGACGGCATCCGCGGAGCTGCGTTTCTGATCACAGAAAATCGGCGCGCGGGGCACTATGGAAGGGCATGAGTGTGCCCTCCCTGCGCAAGCCCGCCGCAGCAGTACCGCCGCCTGACGCCTTCGCCGCGGGTCCGGGCTTCGATGCGATTTACGAAGAGAATCTGACTTACATCTGGCGGGCCGCGCGCAGGCTGGGCATCGACCCAGCCGACACGGACGACGTCGTGCAGGAGGTGTTTCTGGTCGCGCACCGCAGGCTGCCAGAATTCGAGGGCCGCGCGCAGGTGAAGACGTGGCTGTTCAAGATCCTCGTGCGCGTCGTCCGTCACTACTTCCGCACCCAGAAGCGCAAGCCGGGGCACCGGCCGAGCGAAGCGCCGCACGAGATCGACGGGCTCCATGCCCCGTCCGCCAGCAGTCCGGCCGAGGCAGCGGAGCGCGCGGAGGCGGTCCGCATCCTCGATGGACTGCTGGCACGCCTGGACGCGGACAAGCGTGAGGTGTTCGTTCTGGCCGAGATTGAAGAGCTTTCGGTGGTCGAGATCGCCGACGTTCTCGGCGCCAATCTCAACACTGTCTATTCAAGGCTGCGCTCGGCGCGGCAGGTGTTTGAACGTGCGCTCGAACGGTTCCAAACCCACGAGCTGGGGAGTGAGTCATGAAAGATCTCGACATGCGAGGCCGAGCCATCGTCGATTCCGCTCGGGACGCGGATTGCCCGACCAGCGCCGATCGCGAGCGCATCCGACGCGGGCTTGCGGTGCAGATCGCGGCAGGCACGGTTGCGGCGTCCACGGCCGCAGTGGCTGGAACCATGTCGCTGGCCAGCAAGGTGGGCTTGATCGTCGTGACCGCGGCGCTGGTGGGAGGTGGCTCCGTAGGTGCGACCAAGATTTGGAAGTCGCAGCACGACCCGCGGCCCAAGCCACCAGCGACGAGCTTGCACGCGCCATTCGCCGCCGGGAAGGTGCTGCCAGCCGAGACCAAAGCCACGGCTGACCGTTCTGCCGCGCCCGCGCCTGCTGCTACAGAAGACGCCGAGCCCCGGCCCAACCGTGGCGAGCGAGCGCGCAGACGTCTGCCGCCCCTGGCCGGCGATGGGGAGCGGCCGAGCGTCGAGGATCCCTTGAACGCCGAGGTGGCGCTGCTCGCCCGCGCTCGCGAAGAGCTGCGACTGGGCAGACCCGCGCGAGCGCTCGATACCTTGGCCGAGTACGATCGGCGCTTCGGCAAGGGTGTCCTTGGCGAAGAACGGCGGGCCATTGCGGCGATCGCGACCTGTCAGGCCACGCCGGGTCCGGCGGCGCGCGCGCAGGCCGAGGCCTTTGTCCGGTTTGCCCCAAGCTCGCCGCTGGCGGAACGCGTGCGTGCGACGTGCATCACACCCGGCCCTCCGCCCGAACGATAGGGCTGCTCTTTTTTCAACGGATCTCGGGCCCGCCGGTCACCGTTGCGCTGAATGGAAGCTCTCCACAGGAGAAACACAATGTCTCAAGACAAGCACAGCGTCCGGACCCAATGGATTCTTGCTGCAGGTGCGGCCGTCGGCATCATTGCGTGCGGTAGCAACGTTCCGCTCGGCATAGAAGAAGCTGGCGTCGGCGGTCCTGGACCGGATGGCGCGAACCGCGACGTGGCCTCGTCGATGGGTGGCGCGGGCGGCACCGGCGGGACCTTGGGTGCCGGCGGCACTGTCAGTACTATCGGCGCTGGCGGCACAGTCAGCACTATCGGCGCTGGCGGCACGTTGGTTGTCGGCGGCACTGTCGGCGCGGGTGGGACCATCAGAGCGGGCGGCACGGTCGGCTCGGGCGGAGGTGGTATCGGATCGGGCGGGCAATCTGGCACGAACGGCGGAAATGGCACTGGCGGCGGAACTGGCCAGCGCTGTGGCACGATTGCAGGGCTGACGTGCCCTACCGGCCAGTTCTGCGACCTCCAATCGAGCTGCGGGCAGTTCTCGGACGCCGCGGGCGTGTGCGTGGCGAATTTGGGAATGGTCTGCGCCACGGTGTATCAGCCAGTGTGTGGTTGCGACGGCAAGACCTATTCGAACGATTGCGCGCGGCAGACGTCGGGCGTTCTCAAAGCATCGGATGGCGCGTGCCCGGGCGGCAGCGGAGGCAGCGTCGGAAGCGGCGGCGCATCGGGCACGGGCGGAAAGATCGGCACGGGCGGCGTGATCGCCACCGGAGGCACCGTAGGATCGGGCGGGCGAACCGGCGCCGGTGGCACGACCGCTTCTGGTGGCGCGACGGGCACGGGCGGGGGAACCGGGCAGCGCTGCGGGACCATCGCGGGCCTCACGTGCTCGGCCGGTCAGTTCTGCGACCTGGCGTCAAGCTGCGGACGGATTTCCGACGCCGCGGGAGTCTGTGTGCAGACCGTGGGCCTCGGCTGCACCGCTGACTGGGTGCCGGTCTGTGGTTGTGATGGCAAGACCTACTCGAACGATTGCACCCGACAGTCCGCGAACGTGCTCAAGGCGTCCGACGGTGCTTGCCCGGGTGGCAGCGGCGGAACATCGGGCAGCGGCGGCGCAGGTGGTCTTGCCATCGACGGAGGCGCGATCGGCTCGGGCGGACAGGTCGGCACCGGCGGCGCCACGGGAGCTGGCGGCGGAACCGGTCAGCGCTGTGGTACCGAAGCTGGACTCGTGTGTCCGAGTAACCTGTTCTGCGACCTTCAGTCGAACTGTGGGCAAATCGCAGATGCCGCGGGCACCTGTCAGCTCACCGGCCCAGGGATTGGGTGTCCCGACGTCTATGCTCCGGTGTGCGGCTGCGACGGTACGACCTATCCAACCGACTGCGACAGGCTGGTCGCCGGCGTGCTCAAGGCCGGCGACGGCCCGTGCGCCCACTAAGAGCGCCTCAAGATTGCAGAGCGGACCGGGCGACCTCTATCTAAAGTTTTCCATGCATGGCCCGATACCGATAGCGGGAGGCACGGCAACCCCAGGTTTGCGCGCGCCTTCTGTCGCGCATGGATCAGCAACTGCGTATTCACTGGCACCGTCTTGCTCTCTTGCTCTCGGGTATGCTGACCGCCGCTCTGTGCTTCATCCCGGTCGGCAAGGTTCCTCTCGTCTGGACGTTACACGCGATTGTGCGGGTCCGGATCGCTGCATTGGCATTGTGCGCTCTGGCAGCGGTGTTGGCCGTCTTTGGGCGATGGCGTAGGGAACTGTGGCTGCCGTTTCGCATCGTTGCCTTCACAGTGGTTGGTGCGGCGGCACTGTTCTGTTTGTTTCGCGTTGTGGTTCTTGCCCACCGGGCACTGCCCACCTTCGCGGACGATGATCCAGAGGCCGCCCCGTACTATGAGAAAGCTTGCGACGCGGGCGAGATGGATGCGTGCACGGCCCTCGGCGCTTGCTACTGGACGGGAACCTGTAAGCTGCCCAAGAACCAGGCACGTGGCCTCAGCTTTTTCCAGAAGGCTTGCGACGGCGGCGACATGGCCGCCTGTGGCCAACTGGGGATCTGCTACGAATCGGGTGGCTGTGGTTTGATCAAAAGCGGCCAGCGTGCGGTGGCCTACTATGAGAAGGCCTGCGACGGTGGGGACATGGGCATGTGCAACAACCTTGGGATTTGCTACTACAAGGGCGAGTGTGGACTCGGCAAAGACGACGCCCAGGCCGCCGCGCTGTACAAGAAGGCTTGCAGCGGTGGCGACTCGGGCGCGTGCCACAATCTCGACCTGATGAAGGACTGAATTGCGACCTCGTCGTCAGTCCGGCTCTGGCTCCAGCGGTGCAAGCTGAGACTCGTCCTGCGACGGCGTGGCGCAAACAGCCAAGCCGAGAACGCGACCATCGCGCCGGTCAAGACAAACACCGCCGGCAGTCCTGCGTGATTCGCCAGTTGGCCAAAGCCGAGAACGCTGAACATGCCAAGGTTGAGCACGCCATTGGAATAGCCGGCAAGCTTTGCGCGTTCCGCAGGGGCAACGTCGGCGAGCAGAAGCGCCATCAGGGCGGGAAAGAGCACGCCGTGCGCGAGGCCGAAGCCAATGCCCAAGGGCACGACGGTGATGGGACCCAGGCCGGCGAGCCCCGCGATGAAGGTGCCATACACGACCATTCCGACCGCCGCGGTCCGGCGAAGCCCCAGGCGGTCGGTAAGCGACCCGCCGCCAAGCCGGATGGCCAACGCGCTCACCGTGTAGGCGATGAAGAACCCGCGCACCGCGGGGACGTTTCGCTTGAGCGCCAGCGGAGCGAGGAAGGCCATCGCTACGTTGAATCCGGCGCCGGTGAGGGTCATGGACGACCACTTTGCCGGAGTCAAGCTTCCATTGAAGCGGTTCAGTTAGCGTGCTCGCGTGGTCGGGCCGATACATGGTACGATGATTTGGCGACTTCCGCGGCTTCTGTTTATGGCCGCGCGCCACGAGGTGCACGATGAGAAAAATTCTGACCCTATCGGTGTGTGCCAGCGCTCTTCTCGGAGCGTGCTCTTCCGCAAGCAAGTCCGCGTCGGCGCCGGACGACGCCCTTATGCCGGGGGCCGATGCGTCGCCTGCGACGCCTGATCTGACAGCTGGACCTGACTTGTCGCCAGGTCAGGACCAGGCGCAGATCACGCGCGACACAGCACCGGGACCTGATTCATCATCCGGGATCGAGGTCATGAGGCGCGACACGGCGGCAGTGCCCGACACCGCGGTGCCGCCCGACACGCGTATATCCGATGGGGGTGGACCGGAAACCAGCCCGACCGGCCTCACGTTCAGCGTGGATCTCGCCAAGGGGCCCGCGCGACAGTATCAGCCGCCGGCCCAAGCCGCGCCCGTTTCGCCCTTTGTCTATGGCATCAATGGCTTCGGTACCTTGGTGGCAATGAAGACCAAGTTTGGCCTGATCCGCGACGGTGGTGACATGGCCACCGACTACAATTGGACCAACAACTTCTACAATGCCGGGGCCGACTACTGCTACCAGCAAAGGACCGCCGGGGACGGAAGCGGGCTGGCGGGCAAGCTGCTGGCGACATCCGGGGACAGTATTGTCACGGCCCACGCCAAGGGCGAAGCCTTCCTGGCCAGCATTCCCATCGCCGACTATGTGGCATCCAACTACGACAACAACGGTGTGTATACGAACTGTGGCTCGGCGGCCGACACAGTCGACTGCAGTCAGAACAACAACACCGTCCGAGCCAATGTGAACAAGTTCCCTTATGCGCCAAGCGCGGCCTTTGTCGGCAATCGCCCGACCAAGGGCTCGGCCTTCTGCACCTGCGGCGCGAAAGACACCGCGTGCACCGGCTGCACCCCGACGGCTGATCCGGTCTACCAGGACGAGTTCGTCAACTTCCTCAAGATGAAGCTTTCTTCAGACTCGGCGCCAGTCTTCTTCGACCTCGACAACGAGCCGAACTACTGGGAAGGAACCCACCCCGAGATCTGGCAAAACCAATACTCAGGGCAGAGCTGCGGCAGTGGCACCGTCACGTACGACGACATCGTCAGCCGAAACAAGGCGTTCGCGGCAGCGGCCAAGGGAGCGTGGCCCGAGGCCAAGGTGTTCGGCCCGGTCGCGGTCGGCGATGGACTGGTGTACGCCCACGCGTATGCCGACGATCCGCACTGGCCCACCGAGTTCCTCGACTACTATCTGCAACAGATGCACCAGGCATCGGTCACTGCGGGGGTCGGGCTTCTCGACGTGCTCGATATTCACTACTATACCGTGGGATCCAAGGATGCCGACTGCGTCCAGTTCCCGCGCATGTTCTGGGATGCGAATTACACCGAGTTGTCGGCCGCGGCTACCGATGCGGTGGACTTCGGTTGGGATGGCAACTCGGACGGGAAGGGGCCGTATTTCGACAACCACTGGTATCCGCGCCAGATGATTCCGCGCCTGCAGAAGAAGATCGCGGCCGTGTACGCCGACGCCAGTCTACCCGTCCCAGGTGTCTCCTTCAGCGAGTACGACGCCGGCTGCGAGACGGCGATTTCGGGCGGTGTGGCCCAGGCCGACCTGCTTGGCATCTTCGGTCGCGAGGGCGTGTTCGCCGCGACCGCGTGGCCGCTGCAATCGCTGACCGGTAACTTCCTCTTGGCAGCCTTCGACCTCTACCGAAACTACGACGGCAGCGGCGCAGTCGTGGGCGACTTGGCGGTGGAAGCCAACACCAGCGACTACAAGACCACGTCGGTCTACGCGTTTACCCATTCCGACGGAACGGGTGCGGTGGACGTCGTCGCGATCAACAAGAAGACCAGCGCGCAGGCGGCGACCATCCAGATCGCCAACGCCCCGGCGCTTGCCAGCGCGACCCTGTACCAGCTTGCGGGCAAGACCGCGGCCGTGTCGGCGGTGAGCGGCGCCGCGCCTGCGGTCTTTTGCGCGGGCGGATCTTGCACGCTCAGCTACAGCATGCCGGCCATGAGCGCGACGACGATTGTGTTGCGCTGACGTTCGTCTTGCCCCTGCGCCGGTTTGCGCTGACGCTGCGTGGTTGCCAAATCGAGACGCCGGCTTATGCTTGTCCTTCGTGAATCGAAGGGAATCGCTGTTGGCAATGGGATCGCTTCTCGCGACCGGGTGCCGGCCGCGTCCACAAGGAAGTCATATGCCAGCACAAGACCCCACGTCCGAGCCTAGGGTGACCAAGCCCATGCCGGTAATCTTCGCGGCGCATGGTGCGCCGGTTCTGCTTGACGATGCGCAGTGGATGAGCGAGCTGGCGGCATGGGCGCAAGCGATGCCCAAGCCGACCAGTATCCTGATGATCTCGGCCCACTGGGAGGAATCGGCGACCACGATCGGTGCGGTGCGGACGGTTCCGCTGGTCTACGACTTCTACGGCTTTCCCGAACGCTACTACCAGACCAAGTACCGAGCGCCGGGCTCGCCCGAGTTGGCCGCGCGCGTGCGCGACTCCCTGCGCTTGGCGGGCATCCCCGCTGCGGATGCTCCCGAGCGCGGCCTTGACCACGGCGCGTATGTGCCGCTTGTGCCGATGTATCCGAAGGCTGACGTGCCGGTGCTTCAGATTTCGATGCCGACCATCGAGCCACGGCGGCTCTTCGGCCTGGGCCGCGCGCTGGCGCCTCTTCGCGACGAGGGCGTGCTCATCTTCGGCAGTGGGTTTCTCACCCACAATATGCGCTACGCCTTCCGGCCGGGCGTCCCCGATTGGGCGCGGGAGTTTGATGCCTGGGCCGCCGGTGCGATTTCCCGCTTCGACGTCGACGCGCTCCTGGACTTTCGCAAGGTCGCGCCCGCGGCGGCGACTGCGCTGCCGACCTGGGAGCACTATGCTCCGCTCCTGGTGGCGGCCGGCGCGGCCAGCACGGGTTCGCACAGGCCATCGTATCCCATCGCCGGTTTTTGGATGGAAGGGGCCTTCACTCGGCGCTCGGTACAGTTTGACTGAGAAGAGAAATCATGACTGAACCGGGAAACAGAGTGGCCATTGTAACTGGTGCGAACGGCGCTATCGGGCGTGCGATCTCGGCCGGAATGGCCCAACATGGCTCTGCCGTGGTGATGGTGTGCCGGAATAGCGAACGCGCGAACCAGGCGGCTCTGGCAGTGAAGAAGGCCGTGCCGGCCGCCGACCTGCGAACCGAAATCGTCGACCTTTCCCGCCGAGGCGAGATCGAGGCTTTCGCGAAGGCCTGGCGGGGCCCGCTCCAGGTTCTGATCAACAACGCTGCAATTGCGCCGCGCCGACGCAGCGAAACCCCGGAAGGCATCGAGATGGAATTCGCGACCAATGTGCTGGGGTACGTATGGATGATGCGCGCCTTCGAGAGCATCCTGCGCGCCTCGCCTCCGGCGCGCGTGGTAAACGTGGCGAGCTACTGGGCTGGCGACTTGGAGCTGGATGACCTGCAATTCCAGCGGCGCGCCTACAACAACGACATGGCCTATCGACAATCGAAGCAGGCTAACCGCATGCTGACCGTTGCATTCGCCGAACGCTGGGACCGATCGGAAATCACGGTGAACAGTTGCCACCCCGGCGACGCCAATTCAACGCTTTCCAATTCACTAGGCTATGGCGGCCACGAAACGCCCGAACAAGCGGCCGAGACGCCGGTCTGGCTTGCGACCGATTCTAGTGTGGCGGGCGTAACGGGAAAGTACTTCGCGCGGCGCCAGCAAAGGCCGTGCGAGTTCGCCGTCGACAGCAAGGCCATCGCGGCGCTGGATGCGATCTGCGCGAGATTCTAACCGCGGAAGGCTGCCCAAGCTGAAACCGCGCCGAATGCAAAGAACAGCACCGCTGCCACGAGCCTCAGCCATCGCCCCTGCACCCGGTGGCCAAGCCTCCCACCCAAGAACACTGCCAATCCGTCGGAGGCAGTCATGCCGAGCGTGGTCCCGATGGTCACGGTGATCGCACTTTGAAACTCGGCGCCCAGCGCCGCGGTGGCAAGCTGAGTCTTGTCGCCCATCTCTGCCAGAAAGAAGAGCACCATCGTGGTCAGGAACGGACCGAATCGAGAGGGCTTGTCGTCCTGGTCGAGCTTGTCCGGCCGCAAGGTCCAAAGCCCAAACCCGATGAAGGTCACGGCCAAGATTGCGGTCATGAGTCGGTGTTGTACATGGGACGAGACCCACACGCCGGCCGAGGAGGCCAGCGCATGGTTGGCCACGGTCGCGACGAAGATGCCTGCCATCACCGCCCACGGCCGGCGAAACCGGCTGGCCAAAGTGAAGGCGAGGAGCTGGGTCTTGTCGCCCATTTCGCTGGCGGCGACAAGCGCAAAGCTGCTGAGGATGGCTTGCCAATTCATCGTCGTGCCCCAAGGAATACCACAGACTGTCGACCAGAACGCAAGCGCTCCGATCCGGCGGCGCGCACAGCTCGGTCAGTGGTGATGAGCGGCTACGAGCTGCCCTCGGCCGCCAGATTGATATCCACACAGACCACGTAAGATTGACCGGAAGGCTGGACGACTCGGTTCGAGATGGTGATGCATACGTTGCCACTGGCAACCGAAACGTAGGGGCTGGTCACGTAGCGCCGCTGGTTCTTCCCAAGGTACATGAAGTAGTCCTTGGCGCTCTGGTTGCCGCCCGCGGGCGCCGGGCCGAAAAGGGCGGTTCGCCTGCGCTTGGGACGGGTGGGATTCAACACTGTGCGGGTGATTTGCTTGCCTGATTCGTGGATCACGTAGGCGCATTCCGCCGCTGGAAAGCGTGCAAGAGCGTTCTCCAATGTCTCTTCGTAGCTCTTGGGATCGCTCATTTCGACAACCGCGGTGATGCGATTCGCGATTTCGTTGTAGTGCTGGTACTTCAGCTTCTTCTCATTGAATTTGCGCACCATGTGCTCGGTCAGCACCGAGCGTAGCCTGTTCGCGTACTGCAGGCCGTTCATGAGACAGGAGCGATCAGGCGGTTGTGGCGGGGCAAAGTAGAACCCCTGTACGAGGTCTGCGCCGTGTTCGAGACAGGACAGCGCCTCCGCCTCGGTCTCGATGCCCTCGACCACGACAATCACGCCGATCCGATGCGCCAGTTTGATGAAGAAGTCGAACAGCTCTTGCTTGTGGTACTCGCTGTCGATGTCCTTAATCAGCGATCGATCGAGCTTGATGATGTCCGGCTTGATACTCGGGATTCGCTCCAGGTTTGAGTGGCCGGCGCCCATGTCATCGAGCGCGATCAGGAAGCCACGTTTGCGGTGATTGGCTATGAATCGTTGTAGGGCGCCGGCATCACGGATTTTGGATTCGATGATTTCGATAACCACACGCTCGGGCGAGATGCCAAATTCCTCCGTCAGCTTGATAAGCGCGTTCGACTCGGCACTCGATTTCCCGAGGCTCGACACGTCAAGGTTCACGAAGAGAATCAGCTCGGGATCCAGGCTTGCCAGGCCGGCGAAGCCCTCAACCGCGGATTCGCGACAAAGTCGATCTAACTGCAAGGCCTGGCTATGCCGGCTGGCCGCATCGAACAAGAAGGTGGCGGAGATGGGCTTGCCGCTCTTGGGATCGGTTGCGCGAATCAAGGCCTCGAGTCCAATCACCCGCTTTTCGCGAATCGAGATGATTGGCTGGAAATGGCTCGCCATGCTCTGAGCCTGCAAGACGGCGTGAATGTCGAATTGTGCATCGACAAATCGGGCCCGTTCGCCGCTTGATTCTAGATCTTCCTGGATAGTCATGGCGAGGGCGACATAATACTCCAATTGCGGGATTGTGAATAGTGGTGTGGCAAACGCTTTTCGTGGCCTGCGAAAGGGCGATGCGTTGCGTACACTTCGGTCGGCCCGTTGGGTTCAGTGCATTGGTGTTGTCGCACTGGTGCGTCCAGTGCCGCGCGCAGCGGAGCTTGACCAGAAGCGGCGATTCTCTCGGATAGGTGGACTGTGGCTCCACCGGAATCTTGAGTGCCCCGGACACTTCTGAATGTGAGGTCAGGTGGTTTGTGGTACTCCCGCGGAACCAAAGAGGTCTTGCGCCCGACGGTCCGGCGAACCTCTTCCATGCTACTGTCGAACGGTAGCCGACTGTCTGCGCCTGCGTCTCTCCCATGTTCTTTTCGGGCACCTCGAGATTTCGCCCCCTCCGCCTGATCGGAACAGGTGGCATGGGCAGTGTGTATTTGGTCCGCGACGAGCAGCTCGGGACGGAAGTCGCGCTCAAGACATTGAATCTCACCAGCGGGACCGATCTCTACCGATTCAAGCGGGAATTCCGCGCACTTGCGGACACGAAACATCCGAATTTGGTCACCCTGTACGAGCTTGTCTCCGAGGACTCGCTGTGGTTCTTCACCATGGAGTACGTACCGGGTCTGCCCTTTGACCAGAGCCTAGCAGGATGTGTGCCGAAGTCAGACAGCCAGGCGAGCGCAGGCCAGCCCGATCCCAATCGTGTGTTGCGATCGGTTCAGCAACTATGTGCCGGCGTTCATGCCATGCATGAGGCGGGATGCATCCATCGCGATCTCAAGCCCACCAACGTGCTGGTCACTCCCGAGGGCCGGGTGGTGATTCTGGATTTCGGATTAGCCAAGCAGCGGGGCAGCGCGACCATTTCTAAGGACGGCTTTTCGGGAACGCCGGCATACATGGCGCCCGAGCAAGCCATGGAAAGGCCCAGCATGCCCTCGGCGGACTGGTACGCGGTGGGCATCATGATCTACGAAGTCCTGACCGGGCGATGTCCGTTCGAAGGCAGCTTGTTCGATGTACTCTTGCGCAAGCAAAACGAGGATCCGCCGCCTCCCATGCAGCTCAATCCACAGGCCGACGAGTTGCTCAGCGAGCTGTGTATGCATCTGATTCGTCGCGATCAGGCGCAACGACCTTCGGGGGTCGAGGTCCTGACCAGACTCGGCGTGGTCAGCAGTAAGAGCACGGCAGTGCCGTCGCGCCGATATACCCCGATTTCGACACCGGCGCTGAGCATCTTCGGGCGCGAGCACGAGCTGCACACGCTCTCGCAGGCCTACGTGAAGATGCGCAAGGGCAACCTCGCGGTCGTGGTCATCGAGGGAACCTCGGGCATCGGCAAGACATGTCTTGTCGATTGCTTTTTGGAAACCATCGCCAGCGGCGCCGTGGCACCTGGGACGTCCCTGGTTTTGCGTGGGCGTTGCCACGAGCGCGAGACCCTGCCATTCAAGGCCTTCGACAACGTGGTCGACGGCATCAGCTACCGCCTGGCCGCGCTCGATGCCCGCGATCAATCCTACATCTTGCCTGATCGCATTTCGTACCTGTGTGAGATCTTCCCGGTCTTGCGCCGACTCAAGCTCACGGAAGACCAGCGCTACTGCTTGCCGCCCCTGCGCGAGGCGAAGGAGCTGCGCAACCAAGCCTTCGGCGCCTTCCGTGAATTGCTTGTCCACCTGGCGCGGACCCAACCGCTCGTGATCTTCATCGACGACTTGCAGTGGGCTGATCGCGACAGCTTCGCGCTGCTAAGGGCACTGGTAGGACAGCCAGGGGCGCCTCCACTTCTGTTGATCGCGGCCCATCGCTTCGCCTCGGAGGGCAAGGATGGCGCGGTCGATCCACAACTCGGCGAATTTTTCGAGCAACCCGGGGTCGATAGGATCGCGCTCGGTCCGCTGGGCCCTGATTCCACGCGCGCGCTCGCAGACGGGTTGCTCGATGACATCGAGGCCGCATCCAAGCAGCGCATTGTCGATGCGGTGGTGCGCGAGGCCGGCGGCCATCCGTTTTTCGCGGTCGAGCTGGTACATCACCTGCGCACCGTCGTCTGGCCCAAGGGCGATCTGGCCTCCGCGAGCGATGGTGCTGGGCTTCGACTCGACGGGATGATTCTTGAGCGTGTGAAGAGCCTTCCCGAGACGAGTCAGCGCATGCTGCGGGCCATCGCCGTGGCAGGGGATCCGCTGGCGCAGCGGGTGCTCGCCAGTGCAGCCGACGTGACCCTGGGCTCACCGGAATGGGAGCAAGCCATGGCGGCCCTGGTGGAGGAGAGCCTGATTCGCCGAAGGGGACGCCAAGGTGTGGACGTGGTCGAGCCGTACCATGACCGAATTCGCGACGCCGTGGCCGGAAGCCTCGACCCCAAAAGCCTGATCGAGGTGCACGTGCGATTGGCGAAGGCCGTGGAGCAATGGGAACGCGAGCGTACCGACATGCTGGCGCGCTACTGGCTCTCAGCCGAAGACAACCAGCGCGCCAAGCGTTACGCCTGGGAGGCGGCAGTTGAGGCGCGTACCAAGCTGGCCTTCGACCGGGCGGCCCAATTGTACGAAACCGCTGCGCGTCTTGAGACCGAGGACGAGCAAAAGGCTGAGATGCTCCGTGCGCTGGGAGAATGCCAGGCCAGCGACGGTCGTGCGATCCTGGCGGCGGACGCCTTTGAACGCGCGGCAGCCTTCAGCACACCCGCGCAGGCCGCGCGGCTGCGCCAACTGGCGGCCGAACAGCTTCTGCGTGGCGGCGAGATTGCGCAGGGCCTCACCGTGCTCAAGGATGTGCTCAGTAGGTCCGGTCTGCGTTTGGCCAAGACCTCAAAAGCCGCGGGCCGTGCGATGACCTGGCGCCTGATTTGGCTTCGCCTGCGTGGGCTGCGGTTCAAGGAAAAGGCGGCGTCCAGCATCAGCGCGAAGGATAAGCAACTTCTCGACGTGTATTGGTCGGTCAACACCGGCCTCGGCGTGGTGGACTCGGTTCGCGCGGTCGACTTTCTGCTTCGCTTCGTGCTGCTCGCGCTCAAGACTGGCGATATTCGCCGCGTGGCCCAAGGGCTCGCGGTGCTGGGCGGGCAACTATCGGGGTTTTGGGGGCCGCGGGTCGGCTGGGCGTCGCGCCTGGTCTCCGAGGCGGACGTGCTGGCCCGTCGCGCGGGGGACGCCGCCACCGTCGGACTAGCCAGGATGTGTCGTGCCCTCGCCAGATACTTCGCGGGCGAGTTCGAAGCGTCCACCAACGAGTTGCTCGCAGTCGAGCAGCACTTCCTAACCCATTGCCGGGGCGTGGGCTGGGAGCTGGCGACGACCCGATCCTTCATGTGCTTTTCCATGCGCCTCGGGGGCCGCGTGCGCGAGCTGTGCGAGCGATTCGACCGATATACCGCCGACGCCGATCGCACCGGTGACCGCTACCTGGCCACCAATCTGCGCACCTACCAGTCGGTTGTGTGGCTGATCCGAGACGATCCCGAACGTGCGCGCAAGGACATCGAGGGAATCCTCGACGCCTGGCCGGCCGACATGTACCAAGTTCAGCACTTCTTCCATCTCTTCGCGCGTTGCGAGCAGGCGCTCTATTGCGAAAGACCCGAAGAGGCCTGGCAAGCGATCGTCGACGAATGGCCGCGTATGCGACGTTCAACCCTGTTGAAGGTCAGTGGGCTGCGCATCGAGAGTGCATCGATCTTCGGACGGATCGGGCTCGCGATGGCGGAGAAGGTGGCGCCACACGAGCGCTCGAGATTCCTACGCAGGGTAGAGGAGAGCGCACGCTTGTTGCACAAGTCCGAGCATCAGACCGGGGTCGCCATGGGCGCGATCCTGGAGGCGGGACTCTGCTGGCTTGCCCCAGGCGCGAACCGCGAGCAGGGTTTGGTTGCGCTCGAACGTGCGGTGGCGAGGGCGGAGGCGGCCGGCGCCGTCCTTTTGGCCGAATCGGGACGGCGCTGGTTGGGCGAGATCATGGGCGGGAGACGCGGCGAAGAGATCCGCGCGCACTCGAACGGATGGATGGCCGAGCAGGGCGTGCAGAACCCGGCACGCCTCGCACACATCATCGCGCCCGGGTTCCGGAGCATCGTTTAGGGCCTTGCGCGGCCGGGCCAGGCGATGAAGAATTGTGACTATGAACGCAACCGCGGGAATGGGCGAAATGCCTGAGCTAGAACGACTGGAACGTATCATCCAAGACGACCTCAAGTCGTTGCGTGACTGCGGACCCGATGTGCCCTGCGACGGATGCACCAAGACCCTGTGCGTGAAGATGGTCGCCGCCGCCGATTTTCCCACCGACTACGGCAATTTCCGCATCCTCGGTTTCGTGAACAACAAGGATGGTAAGGACCACACCATCATCCTCAAGGGCGACGTGGGCGACGGCGAGAACATGCTCTGCCGCATCCATTCCGCGTGCCTCACCGGCGATGCTTTCGGTAGCCGTCGCTGCGACTGCGGCCCGCAACTGCACGCCGCCCTGGAGACCATCGAGCACGAAGGCCGCGGCCTCCTCCTCTACCAGCAAGCCGAGGGCCGCGGCATCGGCCTCACCAACAAGTTGCGCGCCTACGTGCTGCAGGACCGCGGCCAAGACACGTTTCAGGCCAACGAGTCGCTCGGCTTTCTGCCTGACCAGCGTGACTACGTGATTCCCGTCGAGATGTTGCGCAAGATCGGGGTTCGCAGCGTTCGACTTCTCACCAACAATCCCGAGAAGGTCGCGCAGCTTGGCGATCTCGGGATCCGCGTGGTCGAACGCGTGCCGCTGCAGCTCGCCGCTCACAAGGACAACCAGCGTTACCTCATGACCAAGAAGCACCGCTTCGGGCATTGGCTGTATTTCTAGGGAGCGGCTACGAGGCCTTCGCCTTCGATCGCAGGACGATCTCGGTGATCTCGGCGGGCGCGCCGAGGCGCATGGGCGGGCCCCAGAATCCGGTGCCGCAGCTGACGTAGATCTGTGTGTGGCGTAGACGATCGAGGCCGCGGATGAACGGCTGTTGCAGTCTCACCATCGCGCCCCAAGGCCAAATCTGGCCGCCGTGGGTGTGTCCGGAGAGCTGCAGGTCGACCTCGTGGCGGGCGGCTTGGTAAATGGCGATGGGTTGGTGCGCGAGCAGGACCACGGCGCGTGCGGGATCGCGGCCGGACATTGCCTGGGCGACGTCTTCCGGCGGCCCTTGATCGGGAAAGCGGGCGGCGCCGTGATCCGGAACGCCCGCCAGATCGAACCCGGCGTCTACAGTGCCGATCGGTACGCGCTGGTTGGCAAGCACGCGGATGCCCATGTGCTCGATTTCGCGCACCCACGCTTGCGCACCCGAGCTGGAATAGTATTCGTGGTTGCCGGTGACGAAGAAGACGCCGTGGCGCGCGCGCAAGGCGGCCATGGGCGCGACTTCAGGGCGGAGCCGTTCGATGCTGCCGTCGACGAGGTCACCGACCACGGCTATCACGTCAGGGGCAAGCTGGTTGGTGGCTTCCACCACCTGTTCGACGAAGCTTCGTCCGAGCAAGCCCCCGACGTGCATGTCGCAAACCTGCGCGATACGCATGCCGTCGGCGCTCGGCGACAGACGTTCGAGAAAGACTTCAACCCGTTTCACGGCGACCTGGCCGCGGGTGGCCTTGATCGCGGCCGCGGTCACGCCAATCATGGCGGTCAAGGCCCCACCGGCGAGAGCGCGCGCCGTGAACAAGCGCCGCGATGGATCAAAGAAGCCCGGATTCCCCGACAGGCGCGCGGCCAAGCTGGTGAGCCATCGCAGAACGTCGCCTCCGAACAGGAAGACCGCGAGAATGAACATCATCCCCATCCACAGGAAACCTGGCCAGGCAAGGACGCGTCCCACGCGTGGAAACAGTCGACCCATCACCGGCGTGGCAATGGTGACGCAAGCGAGCAACACCGCAGCGGCCGTGCCGATGTGCCGGGCCGGCCCGGAAAGCTGCGGGTCGCGAACCAGGCGAATCCAGAAATAGTAGTGAAGCCCGGCGATTACGGCGCAAGCAATGGCGAAGAAGAGGATGAATCCGAAAACCCGGGTCAAGTGCAACGGCTCGTGTTGGACAATTCCACCAAGCATAGTCGGAGGAAGGCGTGGCTACCAGCGGTGGCGAAGCCAGGCTGCGCCGACGCCAGCAACCAAACCGAACAAGTGGGATTCCCACGACGTGCTGCTGCGAGCCGGCTTGATCCCGGCGAGCATGGAGCCGTACAGCACCAGCACGAGGGCGGCGATGGAGACGTTGCCGACGCCGCCGCGGAAGATGGCCAGCGCGACCAAGTAGCCGAAGAAGCCGAAGATCACGCCGCTCATCCCCATGTGCGCGGCGTTGCGCCCGAACAGCCACAGCAGGACGCCAGAACCGACCAGGATCAAAACCGCGGCGCGCAGGTAGGTTGCTTCGCCAAGCCTCAGCACCAGCGCGCCCAACACGACGAAGGGCGGGAGGTTGGCGACCAAGTGCCCGAGGTTGCAGTGCAAGAACGGCGCAAAGGCAATTCCGAAAAGTCCCGTCGGCGTCCGCGGGACCACGGCCAGGGCGCTGGCCCGCTGGCCCAGGATCGCACGCAGCAAAGTCCCCGCGATCATGGCCAGAGACGGCCACGCCAACCAGGCCCAGGGCCTTTCGCACAACACGCGGGCTACTTCAGCCACGGACTTTCGAATTCGTCTTCGGCGGCTACCGGCTCGGCGGTTGGCGTGTCGGTGGCGAGCGTCGGCTCGGCAGTCGCTGGTGCTTCCTGATTCGCCGGCGCATCTGTCGGTACGGCTTCGGGCCCCGACTTGCTGGCCTCGGCCGCAGAGATCTGCGATTTCCAAAGCGACGCGAACCTGCGCAGGGCGGACTGGAGTTGCGGATCGCTGGCGGGCAATCCGCGCGACGCCGCCTCGATGATCGCGATGGCTTCCTTGTTTGCATTTCTGCGGTGGGGAAGGATCAACGCGCGCAGCATGGTGCGGTGGTGGACTTGCAACTTGTCGTCGGAAAGTTGCGGCGGTCTTTCTTCAAGCCGCGCTCGGTTGGCCTCGATGTAGACGTCCCAATCGGGCGCATTGAAGGTTGGTTCCAGCGCGTCGACGACCTGCGCTTCCATCGCGCCCTGAAGTTGCGTGAGGTGCTCGAGGAAGATACGGAACGCCGGTCGCATGGTCGCGGCCACGTCGGGCGGCAAGCGGTCGCGCAATTCGCGCACTTGCGCGGCCCACACCGCGATCTGGGCGGCACAGCGTTCGGGACCCAGGCGACCAAGGGTCGGCACCACGTGCTGAATCTCCTTTTCCAGCGCGCGCAGAACGTCACCCGGCGTGGTTGCTCGCGTCGGCTCGCGCGGTGGCGGCGGCGGCACCGGAGGCGTGACCACCGGGGCGGGTTCGGCGGCGGTCGGCTTCAAGATGGCGCGCAACCGCGCGAATTCAGCATCGCGTTTGATCTGCTCAGGGTCGAGCGGCGGCGGCGCGGGCCTTACCGGCTTGCGCCGGCGTCGCGGCCTTGGCAGAACTGTCTCCAGCCCCGACGCTGCCGCAGCTCGCGCGGCTCTCCTTTCGGCGGCGCGGGCGGCAGCCAGCTCACGGCGGCGAAGCGCCACGCTTTGCTTTACCTGGGCGCGAACCTGCACTTCGATCGCGCCCACGAGCTCTTTGGTGAGACCCGCTATTATCCGCCGGCGTTCGCGGTCGGCTCGCTTCTTTGCGCGACGCTCGCGACCGGTCCCGGCTTGGCCGGCCGCTCTCGCGAAGATGTCGCCAATCATGTCGGCGCCGAGCTCCACTGTGGCGCGCTCGACAGCACCCAGTATTTGGTGGGTGAAGTCGTCGACAATGGCGCTGACTTCGGGTGAGGGCCGTTCTTCTGACTGCAGGAATTGGCGCATGAGGAGGTTCGTTTGGTCCGTGGTTGGGCGGTTTCTTAACACACGGATGGCTCGAACGCAGCCGAAGTAAAAATGCACTAGGATTTCATCATGAAGCTTCCGCGTGAAACTCGCGACGCGCTGTATTGGGCCATTGTTTCGCTAGGGTTCACGGCGACGGGGTGGGCCGGGGCAACCACCGAACGCGTGCCGCAGGTCCCCTCGATTCCCGCCGCGGAGCGGCCGACAGTCAAGCACTTCCCCACCGCGCTCGCTGCTCTGGAAGAGGTGCTGCGCACACCTGCGCGGGTGTTGGCTTTCGGCGAGTACCACCAAACGACTTCGACCACGTCGATCCGATCGTCGCTGGCGCGTTTTTCCGACGAGCTTCTGCCCGCGGTCGCGGGCGTTGCGACCGATCTGGTAGTTGAGACCTGGGTTTCCACTGGAGCCTGCGGCGCTCAGGAAAAGAAGGTCGACAAGGCGATCGAAACCACCACCGAAAGGCCGCCCGAGACGGAAAACGAAATCGTTACCCTGCTTAAGCGCGCAAAGGCTTCGGGTGTGGCTCCGCACATCCTGGCGATGTCGTGCAAGGACTACCGCTTCGTCACAGACCGAAAGGGCCAGACCGATTTTGCCAAGATGCTGAGGCTCACGCGCGATCGGTTGCAGCAGGAGGTGCTCCGCTGGCTCGACCAACCGAGCGCACGGGCCGGGCTGGCACACCGGACGGTTGCCATCTATGGCGGGGCTTTGCACAACGATCTGTATCCCGCTGCCGAGGACAAGCCCTACGCTTTCGGCCCCACCTTGTTCGCCAAGGCGAAAGGCGAATACCTGGAGGTGGACCTATTCGTTCCCGAGTACATCGCTGACGACAAGCGCCTGGCGCAAGAGTCCTGGTTTCCCGCGTTCAAAGCGAACATGAACGCGACGGATGCGCTGCTGATTCGCCGGAGCGAACGCTCTTTCGTGATCTTGGTCCCGCGGTCGAAGCGCCCGACCTCCGGTCCGATCAGAACGAGTACACCCTGACGTAGTCGACCAGCATGTCCATCGGAAAGGCGTTTGGGCTGGGATCGACGGCTCCTCCCATAGTCCCGCCGATCGCCAGGTCCAGGACGACGTATTCCGGCGTGGTGTAGAACGGCGACGAGGTGTCGAAACGGGTCTGCATGACTTCGGTGCCGTCGATCTGGAAGACCAGATGGTCGGCGTACCAATCCGCGGAGTAGATGTGGTAGCCGTCGCTTGGACTGGTGCCGGCCGGGAAGGTGTAGGTCACGTTCTCTTTGTCGCCAGAGCTGGCCGAGCCGCTTGCGTACGCGCTCACGTAGACCGATCCCTTGTCGGCGGGCTGGCCCTTCTGTTCCATCAACGCAATCTCCCCGCACGCGGGCCAGCTGCCGTTTGTTCCGAGCATGACGATGCCCGGGAAGGAACCTTGGCCCGAGGGCAGTTGCGCGCTCACCTCGATGCGGCCGCCGAACGAAAACGTGGCCTTGGATTGGATCCGGCCTGACGTGTACTGCGCTCCCTGCGACTGCTGCTTTTGCGCGCGCACCACCAAGTGTCCGTCGCCATCGAGGAAGACATTTTCCGTGCTGCTCGTGTACTGTTGCTTCTCGCCGTTGACGCCCCCGCTTCCCGGACCCCACGTCACGTAGGACCACGTATTGGTATCGACGCCTGTGTTGGCGTCGCCGTCGAAGTCGTCGGACCACACCAGGGTAAGGTTTTGCCCGGTATCAAGGCCCGCGTCGGGCGCGGAGAACGGCGGCGCGTCCTCAATGGGAGCTGGAAGATCGGGGAAACCGTTCGGTGAAGAATCGCGTCCTCGGTCTGGGCCCCGATCGCGGCCAAGGTCGGACCGGCGTGCATCGTCCGGGTTGGGTGCATCAGGCAAGCTGGCATCGGGAACGGCGGTGGCCGCATCCGATTCGCCGCCGAGACCGGTTGCGCCGCCGTCTCCCTCCATTCCGCCAGTGCTGCCCGGCGAGCCGCTGTCCGTGCCGCTTTGCCCAGAGTTGCCCGCCGTCGCGATTGCCCCGCCTTGCGCAAATACGCCCCCAGAGCCGATGGTGGTGTTGCCGTTTCCTCCCGCGCCGCCGACGGCTTGATCGTTTCCGTGACTGGCATCGGCTCCGGCCAGGTCCAGTTTGACAGAGGCGTCCGGGGTTCCCTGGGTGCCGCCCGATCCCTGCGTGCTGCTCGCATCCTGTGCTGTACCGGTATCTCCGGCCGCGCCCGTGTGTCCACCGACCGGCGTGATTGCGCTCGATCCGCCGGTGCTGCCTCCGGCGCTGCCGCCGGTGCTCGCACCTGGCGCGCCGGCATCAGTGAAGGGAGTGCCAAGACCGTCGTTCTTGACCTGACAGCGCATCGACGCGACGGCCAAGACGAGAAGCAGGATTCGTTTCATCCGGGAGCTCGTAGGACAAAGCATCGTGGTCCTCAGCATTCGAGATATCAGGGTCTGCAATGATACTACTTTGTCACTTTACGTTTTGTCAGTACGCAGACAAAGGAAATAGATCGAGTTATGCGGGTTGCCAGCAGCCTAAGACTCGGCGCGATGGGCGCAACGCGGGGTGCTTCAGGCAGCCGAGCGCGTGCTGCGGCCGGGCTGTACGGCCGAGATGAAGGTGACGCTCTTGTTTTCTTCTACCGCGCGGCGGAGCAGCCACTCGGTCTCGAACAGCACCAGCGGGCGCTCCTCCACGTCGCAGACGCAGGTCTGCCGGCCCGGCAGCTCAAGCTTGTCGTAGTCGAAAGCGGGACCTTCCAGCCAGCGCGCGAAGCGGTACGGCAACCGATCGTAGCCGATGCGCACGCCATACTCGGTGAGCAGGCGGTGCTCGATGACTTCGAACTGCAGCACGCCGACCGCGCCCAAAATCGGGTCGCGTTCCAATCGCTTGCGGTCGAAGAAGAGTTGGACTGCGCCCTCTTCGGATAGTTGGTCGAGCCCCTTCTTGAGCTGCTTGCGCCTCATCGGGTCGGCCAGACGAACCCGCACGAAGTGCTCGGGCGAAAAGCGTGGAATGCCCTCGAACTCCACCGGCGCGCCATCGCACAAGCTGTCGCCGATGCGCAGGATCCCCGGATCCCACAGGCCGACGATGTCACCCGAGTAGGCCTCGTCAACCACGGTCCGTTCTTGCGCCATGAACTGCACCGAACGCGACAGCGACAAGGTCTTGCCTGTGCGCACGTGCTTGACCTCCATGCCGCGCGCAAAGCGCCCGGAGCAAATGCGCAGAAAAGCGATGCGATCGCGGTGCTGCGGATCCATGTTGGCCTGGATTTTGAAAACAAAGCCCGAGAAGCTGGCGTCGTCGGGCTCCAGGGTTCCGGTCGACGTCGATCGTGGGCGCGGTGGCGGCGCCAACTCCACGAAGTGGTCGAGCAGGGGCGACAGCCCGCAGTTGGTCATGGCGCTGCCGAAGAACACCGGCGTGATCTGTCCGGCGAGAAACTGCTCGCGGTCGAAGGCGGTGCCGGCGGTTTCGAGCAGCTCCAGATCCTCGCGTGCCTTGCTGATGCGTGCTTCACCGACCCGTTCGTGCAAATCGGCGTCATCCCAGCCCGCTTCGTGCATGCCGATGCGCTGCGAGCGCGAGCCGCCGTCGAAGAGCAGGACCGCCTTCTGCCAGCGATCGTATACCCCTGCGAAAAGGTCGCCCGAACCGATGGGCCAGTTGGCGGGGCTGCACGGGATGCCGAGCACGCGTTCGATCTCGTCGAGCAGCTCGAACGGATCCTTGCCGTCGCGATCCATCTTGTTGATCAAGGTGACGATGGGGATGCCGCGCATCCGGCAGACCTGAAACAACTTGATCGTCTGCGGCTCGACGCCCTTCACGCAATCGATCAGCATGATGGCCGTGTCGGCTGCGGACAGGGTGCGGTAGGTGTCCTCGGAGAAGTCGTTGTGCCCCGGCGTGTCGAGCAGGTTGAGGTGCCGGCCCTTGTAATCGAACTGCAGCACGCTGCTCGACACCGAGATACCGCGCTGCTTTTCGATCTCCATCCAGTCGCTGGCGGTATGGCGGCCGCCACCCTTGGTGCGCACCGAGCCGGCCATGTGCAGGGCGCCGCCGTAGAGCAGCAGTTTCTCCGTAAGCGTGGTCTTGCCCGCGTCAGGGTGCGAGATGATGGCGAAGGTTCGCCGGCTCGAGACCTCGGTGCGAAGCCGTTTGTGCTGCTCGTCGTCCATGAGCTGGGCTCGGTAAAGTAGCAGGTCCATCGACAGATTGCGGAGTTTTCCGCACTACGAGCTCGCCGACGTATACGCGCGCAGGGATCGCTTCCAGATCCTTCGTGCACATGCGGCAAACAGCAGGCCGCCAGCGAACGCCACCGCGGCGTGGTTTGCAGTTAGGCTTCCAAGCAGCGCCTGGGCGGGGTAGGTGGTCATGAATGCGAGCGGGAACACGGCGGTGAAGAGCACGCGCAGCGCGCCCTTGAAGACGTAGACGGGCCAACGGCCGGCGTCGAAGATCGACATGAACAGATACGACAGGTTGTCCACCTTGACCACGTGAAGTGAAAGGCTGACGACGAGGATCCAGATCGAGTACAGGATCAGCAAGGCGATGCCGAATAGCACGACGCCGATCGCGACCTGGGCCGGTCCAGGGATGCGGTGGAGAAGGTGAAAGGCGTAGACCACGATGCCAACGCTGCCGAGTAAGTCGACGATGCGCCATGGTTCGAATCGCGCGGTGGAGACCAAGAACTGCGCGTCGGCGGGCTTGAGCAGGATGAAATCGAGAGTGCCCTTGCGAATGCCGTCCACCACCTGATTGAGGCTGGGGGTGATACCGCCGTCGAGCACCGCCTTGAGCACCGAGAACACGCCCACCACCACCAGCGCCTCGGGATAACTCCAACCCGCGACGGTAGCTCGCCGCGCGTACACCACGAGCAGGGGTACCATGGTGAGCGCCAGCCCCATCAATGCCAGCGCGCCCTCGACGAAGAAGTCGAAGCGGTACTGCATCGCCAGGGCGAACGACGTGCGCAACTCTACCCAGAGCAGGCGGCCATAGCGGCGAAGCGTGGCTCCCATGGCTAGCCCCCGAACGCCGCGAATCGCCGCAGCGCCCGCCTCCACAACAGAAGGGTAGCCACAAGTGCGACAGCGACGAACATCCATTGCACGGCAAGATCGCGCAGGGCGACCTGGTCGCTCTCCAGGCCAATCAGGACTTCCACCGGAAAGCCCAGGATGTAGCGAAACGGCAAGACCCGTGCTGCGCGCGCGACCCAACCGGGCATGAGCTCCAGCGGCACCAGAAAGCCCGACAGAATGGCTTGCGCCCCGATCCACAGATCGAACACCGATAAGGCACTTTCTACATACGCGGCAAGCATGCCGATGATCGCCATCACCAGAAAGAGCAGCAGCCAAGCACCGGCAATGGACGCGACGACGATCATCACGCGCTCGGGCTCATGCAAGGGTAGCCGCGCGCCGGCGATCCAGTACAGGACCACGACGATGGGAGAAATGATGATGGCCCGCAGCGGAACCGCGGCCAGTTGCATCGCGCTGTAGGTCCACAAGGGATGCACCGGGCGCAGAAGGCGCGTGGCCAGGGTACCGCGGCGGATCTCCATGGTCAGCTCCCACACCAGCCAAGAACCGGTGAGAATACGGACGATCAGCATACCCAGGTAGTAGGCCGCGAACTCGCGCTGCCCGAATCGTCCCACCGGTCCGTCCGCGGCCACCGCGCTCCACAGCGCCAGCATCACCAGCGGCAGATTCATGGAAAGCATCCAGACCACGAACTCGGTTCGGTACGCCACCATGTCGGCGATGCCAATGCGAAGAAGGCACGGGTAGGCACGCACCATTCGCCGAAGCGCCTTCAGCGCCTCTTCTATTCGTGATCGTCTCACGCCGCGCTCTTACCTCCCTTGTGAAGTGCCGAGCCGCCCAAGAGCTCGCGCATGATCTCTTCCAACGGTGGATCTTCAACCGAGATGTCCGCGATGGGAAGCTGTTCCAGCGCGGCTCTCACCGCATTGGTCACTTGTGACGTCGGCACCGACAAGGTGGCCTGTGCTTCGGATCGCGCTACCAGGTTGCCCAGGCGGTCGAGGCTGTCGGGCGCGGGCACCGAAGAGAAGTGCAGCGTGATGCGCTTCTCGGGACGAATTCGGTGCGCCAGGGTCTTGAGCTCGCCATCGTAGATGAGGCGGCCCTTGTCGATAACCACTACCCGCGGACACAGGGCGGCCACGTCGGCCATGTAATGGCTGGTGAGAATGATGGTGGCGCCCGTGCTTTCGTTGTGCCGACGGATGAAGTCGCGCAGCTGGGCCTGCATGGAAACGTCGAGCCCGATGGTTGGCTCGTCGAGGAACAGCACGCGGGGCCGGTGTAGCAGCGCCGCCACCAACTCGCACTTCATTCGTTCTCCAAGCGAAAGTTGGCGGCAAGGTTTCCCGAGCAGGGGGCCGATCTGAAGCAGCTCGACCAACTCGTCCTCTATCGCGTCGGCCTCGCGCTCGGGCAGATCGAACAGCGCGCGATTCATGGCGAAGGTTTCCGACGGCGGCAGATCCCACAGAAGCTGCTGCTTTTGTCCCATCACCAAGGTGATCATGCGCAAGAATTCGGTGCGGCGTTCCTGCGGCAGAAAGCCCCCCACCGTGGCCTTGCCCGCGGTGGGATACAAGAGTCCGGACAGAATCTTGAGAGCGGTGGTCTTGCCGGCTCCGTTCGGACCCAGAAAGCCAACCCGCTCTCCCTCCGCGATGTGGAAGCTCACGTTGTCGAGCGCGCGCACTTCCTCATACTTGCGATGCACGAGCGAACGCAACGCCGCCACGAGCCCGGGCGGGCGCCGATGCACCCTGTAGGTCTTGCATAGTCCGCTGACGTCGATCACGGCGAAGCCGCGGCTATCATATCAGTACCCTTTACCGTCGGCCGGGGCCTTCACCTTGCCGCGATGGATCCAGAGGAGAAGGATCGCGTAGCCGACCGCGATGGGGAAACCGACGAACCACCACTTGGCGCCCGTGTACAGGCCGTGCTGACTGGCGGCGCTGTTGTAGGCGGTCAGGCTCCACGAGGGATCAAGCGTCGATTTGAGCATGACCGGAAACACGCACGCCGCTGTCGCCGCGAGCAGGCCGAGAATGAAGGCGGCGCTGCCCAGGAAGGCCAGGCCAAACCGGCCGCGAAGCTGGCCCCAGAAGACCGTCACCAGCCCGATCAGGAGCACGGCCAGGCCCAGCCACGCCAAAGGCGCATGTGCCAAATTTGCATACACCTCTGGGTTGACGGCTGCCGTCGCCAGCGTGCAAACACCGCCCATTACCGCGGTGACGATGGACAGCGGTATGCCAAGCCGGCGCGCGCGTTCGTGCACTGGACCGTCGGTCTTCCAGCACAGGAACAAGCCACCGTGGTTGGCGACTGTGACCAGCACGAACACGCCCATCAGCACCGTGTACCAATCGAGGATGCCGACCGGATTGCTGGTGCCGAAGTGGGTGAAGAGCGGAAGGTGAAAGTAGCCTGAATCGTCGAGGGGAACCCCGCGCACGACGTTGCCAAGTGCGGCGCCCAGCAGGATGGGCAGAAGCGCGCTGGCGACGGTGAAGACGAAATCCCAGAAGCTCCTCCACATGCGGTCGTTGACGTGGCTGCGCAGCTCGATCGAGATTCCGCGCATGATCAGCGCCCACACCACCATGAACATGGCCAGGTAGAAGCCCGAAAAGCCCGCTGCCAGAACTTTGGGGAATGCGAGGAAGAGACTGCCGCCCGCAGCGAGCAGCCACACCTCGTTGCCGTCCCACAAGGGCCCAATGGCGCCCAGCACTTGACGCCGTTCCTGATCGCCTCGCGCGACCAGGTGGTGAAGAATGCCTGCGCCGAAATCGAAGCCGTCCATCACAGCGTAGATGGCCACCATCACGCTCACCAGCCAAAACCAAAGTGCTTCCATGATCGTCTCCCTTATTCGGCCGTCTGCGGGGTGTGCGCGGTCGGACCGTGTGCTATCTCGCGCATGATGAGATAGAGGAACAGGAACCCGAGCACCACGAAGATGCCCGCGAAGCCAAGCGAGGTGAAGACGGTCTCGCCGCTATGGACGAGGTGGCTTGTCCCGTCGCGGGTCTGCATAAGTCCGTACACCAACCAGGGCTGGCGTCCTAGCTCGGCCGTCATCCAACCCGCCGTGGTTGCGATGTACGGGAAGGGAAAGGCCAGCATCAGAACCCACAGCAGCCAGCGCATCTTTTCCAGACGGGCGCGCCAGAGCATGAGGGCCGCAAGGCCCATGATGGCGATGAAGATCGTCCCCAGGCCGACCATGATGTGGAAGCTGTAGTAAAGCAGCTCGATGGACGGCGGCCAGGTGTCGGGTGGAAACTCGCTCAGGCCCTTCACATTACTGCCGAACGAGCCGTAGGCGATAAAGCTCAAGATGCCCGGCATGCGAATGGGGTTGTCGAGACGCCGGTTGCGCACGTCAGGCTGGCCGATGAAATTGATCTCCGCCCACGTCCCGCTGTTCCACCGGCCTTCCATCGCCGCCAAAGCGGTCGGCTGGTACGCGGCCACCAGCTTGCCTTGTCGGTCGCCGGTCGGGAACGCCACCAACATGCTCGCGAGTAGGCCGACGATGACACCGACCCGCAGGAAGATCCTCGCCTGCTCGGCGAACGATCGGCGCAAGGTGTAGTAGGCGCCGACTGCGGTGACCACGAACGACGCGGTCACCACCGACGCGATCATGTTGTGCGCATATTGCGCCAGGGCCCACGGATTGAAGAGGAAGGTGAGGAAGCTCGCAATTTGAAAGCTGCCATCGAGGGCGATGCGGTACCCCACCGGGTGTTGCATGAACGCGTTGGTCGCGATGATGAAGTAGCCGGACAGCCACGACCCGACAAACAGCGCCCAGGCCGCCAGGTCGTGCAGCTTGCGGCCGAAGCGCTCTTCGCCCCACACCAGCATTGCAAGGAAGCTCGATTCCAAGAAGAAAGCGAACAAGCCCTCCATGGCCAAGGTCTGCCCGATGACGCCGCCGGCGCGTTGGGAAAACTGCGCCCAATTGGTGCCGAACTGAAATTCCATCGGGATGCCGGTGACGACACCCACCGCGAAATTGACGCCGAAAATGCGAATCCAGAAGCGGGCGGCGTCGCGGTAGCCGTCCTTGCCGGTGCGCCGGGCTAACAGCTTCAGCACGACGATAAACAGCGCCAGCCCCATGGTCAGTTGAGGAAACAGGTAATGGTACGCGGCGGTAAAGCCGAACTGGAGGCGATGCCAGAAGACGGGGTCGCTCATGGCCTTTCGCCTAGCACGCTTCCCTTAGCCTAGAGAAGTACTTCGTCCGACGCGAGCTTCAGAAGTGCGCCTGACTTGCCGATACCAAGCCAGAAAATGCTGAGTCGTCGACCACGTATTGCTGGAGGGGGCCATGACCCTGGGTGAGATCCTGGTAAAACACGGGCTTCTAAGTCGAGCCACGCTCGAATCTGCGCATTCGGGCGCGCAGACGCGGCACGTCCCGTTGGCGACCTACCTGGTTGAGGCGAACGTCCTGACCTGCGACCAGGTCGCGCTGGGCCTGGCGGAACAGTTTGGTGTACCGCCCGCCTTGGAAGCCGACTTCGTGCGCGCCGACGCCTTGCTGCGAAAGCGGCTGCTGGTTCATCAGGCCATCGAGCTGCAGGCGGTTCCCTTGTTCTTCACCAGCCCCCGACGGGTGGCGGTCGCGATGGCCAACCCCGCCAACCAACGCGCGCTCGACCGGCTGGCGTTCATTCTGGGCGCCACTGTCGATCCGATGGTGACTGGCGAAGTCGCGCTGGTCCGGCAGTTCGGCCTTCTTTACAAGGTACGGCGAAAGGGCGGGCGCCCGGCGCGCCCCGTCCCGGCTCCCTTGCCGGTTCCTCAGCAGGTGGCAGGGGCGGGCGACACGGCCGAGTCGTCCGAGATCCGTCCGGCGTTGCGTTCGCATCGCCGCATGGCCAAGGAGTCGTCCAGCGCCTCCGCGGCGCAGCTTCGGCTGGCGCCGCTTGAGCCCGGCGCCGGGAAACGCGAGCCCGGCGCCCCGGTCGCGGCGATGGAAGACGCGCTCTGTTTCACGCCGACGCCGCTCACGTTTTTGCCCCCGACGCGAACCTCCGGTCCGCCGTCCCCGTCCCGCGTGCTGTCTCGTCATCCGCTGACGCCCATTGTGGTACCGATCACCAGCGCGGGCGCCCAGCTTGCGGTGGAGCAAATCCGTTTCGCCACCGATCAGCAGGATCTATCGGACAACCTCTTTGCTTTCATGCGGACTAGCTTTGCGGTCGGGGCCATGTTCGCGGTTTCCGGCGCAACCGCCCAAGGACGTTTTGGTTTTGCCGGCGGGCTGATACGGCCCGAGGTGGAGAACCTGCGCTTTTCTCTTTCCCTGCCGTCGTGCCTGCGCATCGCGCGCAGCCGGCGCGCGACCTTTCGCGGCCAACCTCCGCCCGACGGCATGGCGGTGCAGATGCCGCTGTGGGAGGCGCTGGTAACCGAGCCCCCAAGTGAAGTGCTGGTTTCACCCGTGATCGTCGACGGTCTGGTTACCTTGCTGCTCTATGCCCAGGGCGACGCCGAGATGGGCATCAGCAGTCAGGCGGCAAGTAGGATGGAGCAAGTCTGCGCGGCTTTGAGCATCTCCCTCTTGCGCCTCGCGGTGTAAACTGCGCCCAGCGCCGCGACTGCTGCGAGCTTTGCAGTTTGCGACCGTGCGGACCCGGGACCTACAGCTACACCCCTGTGAGCTGCACAGTAACCCGCCGAACTGGCGACACCGCATCGTCGGTGTGGAACAGCGTCTTCACTCTCAGCTACGGCGCAAGCTGCGACGCGGTCTCGCCGTTCATGGATAACCAAGCGGCGAATTGCGCCCTGACCCGGACCACCGGGTCGGACGGCAACACGCGCACTTTGACCGGGCGAAAGGGAAACAGCTACGCCATCAACCACAATACCTTCGGCGCAGGCACGGGCTGGGACGCCACCGTGGCTCCGGCGCCGGGAAATGATGGCGTGACCCTCACCTGCGGCGCCTCAGGGTGCAAGGACAGCCGCACGCTCACCATCAGCGGGAGCCACCTGACCGGCCTGGTCAACGGCGTCCGGCTTTGGGATCACACGGTTTCCACCGGCGAGGAAGGCATCGGCGTGCTTGGCCGCGGGGAAGGGCGCGTGGTCAACGGCACGGTTGTGGTCCAGCACAACCTCGCGCGGGTTACCAGCACCACCACGTTTGCGCAGGTTGCGTATGCTGATAACGCTTGCTGTTACCCGTCGAGCGGCAATATCACCACGACCTTCTCGGCGGGCCCCGACAAGAACAAGACCGAAAGCCTTGCCTTTACCGGGGTGTGCGGCGAGGTCGTGCTGACCAAGCCCGACGGTTCGACGCGCAGCGTGACCTTGGACCAGTGTCTCTAGGCTGCTCTGCGGCGAGGCCAACGCCCGTCTTGGGGCCGTGCGTGACCCACAGCGCCCCATTCGGGTGGCCGCAATCGCCCCTTCCGCTTCGGTGTCACGTACAATTAGGAGACCAGGCTTGCCGTGACCTCAAAGCGCGACGAAACCATCCTCTTTTTCCCGGGCGAGATCGGAGAGCGTGCTCTTCGAACGCGACTCGTGGCCGGAGAAGACGCCGCCTACCGCGAGTGCTATCAGCAGTACGCGCCGAAGCTGATGCGACTCTTGGCGGGAATTCTGCGCAACAAGGCTCGCGCGGAAGAAGTGCTGCAAGAAACCTTCATCGCAGCCTTCCGGAGCATCGCTCGTTTTCGCGGCGAGGTGGCCATCGGAACGTGGTTGGCCCGAATCGCTAGCAACCGCGCGTACAACGCCATCCGCGACGAGAGCCGCGCCAAGCGGACCGCACCGCCCGCGGTAGAGGAGCCCATCGCGCGGTTTGAACCGCACGTGGAGGGCCGCGACCTCGCGCGCAAGGTGATGGGCGTGCTGGACGAGATGGATCCGGCGAAGAAGCTTGCCCTGCTTTTGTTCGCCGAGGGCTACACCGTGGCGGAAATCGCCGAGATCTCGGGCGAGCCGCGCGGGACCATCCTGGCGCGCCTGTCGCGCAGTCGGGCCGAGCTGTCGCTGCGGATGGTGGAGGCGGGTTTGGCCGGCGACGCAGCTCCCGCTAGCATGGAGGGCCGGCCATGAACGAGTGCCTGTCCTTGCGCGAGCGCTATTTCGCCCCGGGTGCAGAGGGCGCCGCCGATCCGACCTGGCAATCCCACCTGCAAAGCTGTCCCGAGTGTCGACGGGCGTACCAGGCGCTTCCGCACGTCGATCGCGCGCTGGCGGACGTCACTTGCATGCCGCTGGCGGTGCCGTCGTTCGATACGATCGCCGGGATTGCGGCAAGTGCCGCGCGCGCGCAGCGCCGTCGTCGAGCGGTTCGCCGCTCGGTTCCCTTCCTGTACACCGCGCTCGGGACGGGAGCGCTTGCAGCCGGCATTCTGGCTGCATTGCTGGTCGGAAGGACGCACCGGCTTGCGCCCAAGCTGCTGGTGGCGGGCGCGGAAATCCAGGTCACAACCGAGGCCAAGTCCGCGATCCTCGAAAGTGGAGTGCGCATTCGCCTGGACACCGGCAGGCTCAAGCTCGCATCGGCAAATCGACAGAACCAAGCCTTGCTATTGCCTTCGGGCCGCGTGTTCGTCGAGGTTCCCAAGCTGCCGCCGGGATCGACGCTGTCGGTGCGCACCCCGGATGCGGAAGTGATCGTCCACGGCACCCGCTTCCAGGTAATCCGTACCGCCAACGAAACCCAGGTCGAGGTTACCGAAGGCGTGGTCGAAGTGCGCCCCGATGGCATCGGCCGGCCCACGCTGACCGTGAGGGCGGGCGAATCGGTTGCTGTGCCGTCGGCGGAGATGTACCGCGAGGACTTGCACCACTCGACGCTGGCAGCGCTCGACCACGGCGAATTCTCTGCTGCGGAAAAACAGATTGGGCAACTCCTCGGAACCGATCCCGGTGCCGCTCAGAAGGCCGAGTCCCAGGCGTTGTTGGCGTGGTCGCTCTCGGCACGCGGCAAGCGCGGTGAGGCCATTGATCGCTACCGCCAAGCGCTTGCTCTTCTGCCCGTAGCTGATCGGCCGCTGTGGGCTGAAAATGCTTGTGCCGAGCTGGCCATCCTGGTGCAGCAACAAAGCGCGAAGGACAGCAGGGCCGTCTGGGCTGAGTGCCTGCGTCGTTTCCCCGCCGGCGTTCATGCCAGTCTGGCCCGATCCCGATTAAGCTCAGATCAATGACCCATGGAATGACCGTGGTGATGCTGGTGTTCCTTGGCGCGTCGGCGCCGTTGCACCCGCCGGATCTGCAGGTCGAAGCCGCCACCGCGACCGGCGTCGCGTTGCCCGAGTTGGCGGACGCCGTGGCGAGGGCGCTGGTGGCGGGCGGCGCGCGGGTGGTGCTGCGCGGTCCCACCAGCGGATCGTGCGAGTATTGCGCCAAAGTGACGGTGGCAGAGACCGGTCCGGGCATTTGTCGGGTGGTGGTGAGCCAGGGAAACCACACCGCCTCGACCACGCTGCATTTGCCCGCCGACAGTGTGCTCTTCGACCGCGCACGTGCCATCGCGATTCAAGCCCACCTGCTGGTAACGTGGGAATCGAGTCCCGAGAAACCCGAGCGCAAGGCCAGGGAAATGGCGGCGCGACCGCCGCGCAGGGGCGATGTGAGGGGGGCGGAGCCATCGATGCCGGCCCAACCACAACCCGTGCTGGCCCCGCTCGCACCGCCGCCATCGGCGATTGCAACAGTCGAACCTTCGCCTAACGTGGTGGCTCTTCCGCCGTCCGCACCCGCCGCGTCTCTGCCATCACCTGCGACCTCTCCTCCGATGGTTGTGTACACACCTCGCGATGAGGCCCGACCCCAGAACCGCACGTCGGAGCCGGGGCCTACCCTGCGGGTCGACGCGAAGCCGGTCGAGCCGGTGGAAGCCACGCCGACCAAGGACATCGAGGCACGGATGGACTCGCGCCCGCCGGAGCCGCGGGCCGCGCCTTCGATCCGCGTGGCTGCTCGGCGGGCCGCGGGTTCGAAGCCCCGCTGGCCGTGGATACCGATGGCGATGGGCGCGGGTGCGGGCGTCGCGGCCGGCATCTCGGCCTTGGTCGCACGCAATCGATACGATGGGCTCTCGGACAAGACGCAACCCTACGGCAGAGCGCAGTCCCTGAAATCCTCGGGCGAGAGCTGGCAGCTTGCCAGCCTGATCTTGTCGGGCGTGGCCGCTGCCGGGCTTGGCGTGGGTATCGTGGGGCTCGCCACGGGTTCGGCGAGCCCCCCAACCTTGACGGTCGCGGCGGCGCCAGCTCCCAGCGGCGGCATGGTCGCGATTGCAGGGGGACTGCCATGAAGTGGTCGAAGCCCGGTCTTGCGGCGCTGCTCGCGTGGCTGCTGGGCTCGTGCAACTACGACGCAGCCTTCGACCGCTATTGCCAGGGCAATCCCAACTGCCGGGTAGCCGACGCCGGAGGTGGCCCCGAGATTGGCCTTGAAGCAGGTCCTGAGGCTGGGCCCGAGGCCGGTCCTGAGGCAGGTCTCGAGGCTGGGCCCGAAGCGGGTCCCGAGGCCGGGACTGACGCCGCATCGGACGCCTTCCCGCCCTGGGATCCGAATGGTCCGGGAGGCTCGCCTGCTACCCGGCCGCCCAAGAGCTGCGGACAGCCGAACGTTTGCACCGGCCCGAACGAAATCTGCCACCCCATCGGCCAGGTCTGTCTGACGATCTGTCGGACGGCGGCGGACTGCCCGCCAGGACTTGATACCTGCGCCGAGCTCCCCTATCAGTTCGGAGGCTCGCCTACGCCCAAGGTTTGTACCTGCAGCGGATCGCAGGCGTGCGCGGTCTACTCGGGCGACTTTCGATGCAATCCGGCCGACAATCTGTGCGAACGGTCCTGCTACGGCGACGCAGACTGCGCGAGTTTTTACCCGGCTCGGGTGTGCAACCCATTCAACTTCTGCGTTGAGTGCATAGACTCAACCTACTGCGAGAGCCGCACCGACGGCCGCACCGAATGCGGTCCGAACGGAAGCTGCATGGCTCCGCGCTCCTCAGTCCAGCAGTAGATCGGCGGGGCAAGGGCGAGTGGCGGCGGTAATTGGGACCGCGGGATACAAGCGCGAGCGGTGCGGCGCGCACGCCCCGACGTGAGCCGTCGATCACGCTCGGGCCACCATTCCATAGGACGGACCCAGGCAGATGTTGTGTAAAGTATCCGTGTATCAAGGTTGGGTTCGGCGTGGCTCACCTTGCTCGCTGCGGAGAATGCTGATGAATCGCTTGGTCAAGGCCCTGGTGCTTTGTGCGCCCATCACCTTCGTCACCGCCTGCGGCGGAAGGGGAGCCGGGGGCGGCTCGGGCGCCAGCGGCGAGAGCACCGGTGGCACCACCGGCGCTGCCGTTGCCGGCGGGCAGACCGCAGCACCGGGCGGTGCGTTCGGTAGCGGCGGAGCAATCGGTGCCGGCGGCTCAGCGGCGGTTGGGAATGGCGGCACCGTCGCGGCGGGCGGCGCCGGTGGAATCGGTGGGGCCCGGACCGGCGGCGCGTCCAGTGGGATCGGCGGCACGATGTCGAGTGGCGGCGCAGCGGGCGGAGCCTCCCAAGGCGGCGCGCCTGGCACGGGCGGCGGCGGCCGCACGGTCACCGGCGGGAGCACAAGTGCGGGCGGGGCGGGCGCCGGTGGCAAGACGGGTAGCGGTGGCGCGACCAGCTCCACTGGCGGCAGTGGCACAGGTGGAGCCAGTGGCAGCAGCGGCGGAAGTACCGGTAGCGGCGGTGCGACTGGAGGTGGCTCGGGGATGGGCGGCGTGACGGGCAGCGGGGGCATCCCGAGCAGCGGCGGCGCGGCCGGGGCCGGTGGTAGCGGCGGAACCACGGCGCCCTCAAGCGGCGCGCTCGTCAAGAACGACGTGTTTTGGAAGGACACGTCGGGCAACCCGATCTACTCGCAAGGGGGTGGGGTGCTGCGCGTGGGCGACACCTATTATTGGTATGGCGTCCGCTACGGCGGGGCGGCGACCTACTACGCGAGCCCGACCAAATCCAACAGCGACACCAGCTTTGTGGCCGTGACCATCTATTCGTCCACCGACCTCGCGCATTGGAAATTCGAGGGCAATGCCCTCGACCAGGCCAGCGTCAGCGCAAAGGCCACTATGGACTCGAGCACGTGGATCGGCCGCGTGGGCGCTGCGTACAACCCCACCACGAAGAAATACGTCCTGATCGGCCAATACCTGGGGACGCCCGACACCACGCAGTTCTTCGCCACCAGCGACACGCCGAACGGTACGTTCACCTGGGATCACACCCAAGCGACGATCAGCAACGTGACCAACAACAACTGCGGCGATCAGTCGGTGTTCACCGACGACGATGGCAAAGCGTACATCGTCTGTTCAAGCCTGAGCGGCCGCAGCAACATCTACATCATTCCGCTGCGCCCGGCCGACTTTCTTGAAGCGCAGCCGGCCACGCGCATCTTCGGCGGGGCCGGCCGCGAGGGGAATACGATGTTCAAGAGCAACGGGCGCTACTACGTGTGCTCGTCGGATTTGCACGGCTGGAACGCGTCGCACTCGTATTACATCTCGGCCACCAACATCACGGGGCCCTACGATGCCGAGGGCGTCATCGGCAACACCGACGCGGACTTCAGCCACGTCACGCAAACCGGTCTGTTTGTCACCGCGAAGGGCAGCGCGCAGGACCTGGTGATCTTCGGCGGCGATCGCTGGAGCGACTTTGCCGGCAACGGCATCGGCTACAACCAGTGGGTGCCCATCACCTTCAGCGGAAGCAAGCCGGTGATGCAGTCACTGAGCGAATGGACCATCGACGCCGCTACCGGCGCGTGGGCGATCGGTCCGGGCAACAATTTCGTCTTGAATCCAAGCTTCGAGGCCGACCGGACGGCCACCAGCACCCCGGCGGGCTGGGCCCCCGGCGGCGGCAGCAATGCGAGCGGCGGCCACACCGGCAACTGGTCGTGGCAGCTCTCGGGCTCGCTCGACCAATCCATCACTGGGCTGCCCAATGGGACCTACACCCTCGCGGTGTGGGCCAAGGGTGCGAGCGGAACGCTTTACGCCAAAGGCTTCGGCGACACCGACAAGACCGCAGCGCTTTCCGGCGGCTCGTCGTGGACGCAGGTCTCCCTTACTGGCATCGCGGTCAGCAACGGCAGCTGCGACGTCGGCATTTCATCGGGCAGCGGCAGTGTCGACGACTTCACGCTGGTCGAGCAGTAGGTTCGCGGTGTCGGTCAGAGCGAGTTGACGATGGTGCGGAGCTCTGTCGCGTACCGGCCCGACGGAGCCAGGCGCAGGTAGTTCAGGTAGGCCTCCTTGGCGGCTTTGCCGTGGCCACGGTTCTGCTCGGCGCCTCCCGCGTAGACATAGGCATCGGCGGCGCTCGGATTGACGACCAGGGCCTTCTTGCTCCAGGTGAAGGCCTGGGCGAAGTGTCCGCGGTCGAACTCGACCTTGGCCACCGCCACGGCCGCGTCCGCATCGGTCGCGTCCTCGTCGAAAGCGGCCGAGCACGCGGCGACAACGTCACGCGCATGCTTGTCGCGCAGCGATTGTCGGCAGCGCGCGCGTGTGTCGCCGTCATGCGCCTGCGTCGCGGCCTTGGCCTCGACAGGCTTCGGCGCCTCGGCTTTCTGCTCGACTTTCGCGGGCTCCGCCTCGGCGAGCTTCACCGGTCTTGCCTCTTCGGCCGAGGGAGGGGTGGCTGCCGGCTTTGGGCTTGCTTCGGCAACCGATGGCGCTGCTGCCGAGGGTGACGCGCTCGGCGACGGGGCCGGCGGATTCTCGGGAACGGGCGCAGCCGGGAGGGGCGGCGCAGGCACGGGGCTCGCGGCGGCGACCGCCGGCGCGGGCTCCATGGGCGCGGTTTTCACCAAGGCAGCGACGGCCACAGCCTGAACCGTCGCTGGCCGGTTGCTGCGAAGGAGCGCCACGCAGGCTGCGATCGCTATCGCCGTGCTTGCGATGGTGACGACCGTCATGGACCGATACGACAAGAGATGCTGCTTCTCTTTCGGGTAGAGGGCTTCGTCGTATCCGTTCTCGCCACCGTAGCTGGCATCGTCCCCCTGTTGGAAAAAATGCGTCTCGAAGGTGTCGAAGTGCTTCTTGCTGTCATTCACGCACAAGGCACCGCCGATCGGGATGACTGATGCGGAATCGGCAGCTTCCGCAGGCGCGGGTTCATTGCTTCGGGTATCCATCTTCCTATTCGGGACACCGGCGTTTTGATTTCGATTGCAGAAAGAATCTGCAATCAGCCGGACCAGGCCAGTGTCTGGCACAAACGGAGGCGTTCGAAAACCAGCGGTTCAATGAGGCGATTCTCGCTGGTTCACCGTCCTGGACGCCGTGTGTCCCCCCAACCTCGGCATACGGCGTCCAGGAACCGGTGTTTTGCGCAGCTGCTCGGTAGTCCGGTCGTAACCCTCGATAACCCGGAGACGACGCGATGGCGCCCTTCGGCGAAATGGCTGAGCGCCGCCGGAGCTTCAGCGGTCCGACAACCGGTACACGAAGCGCAGCCCGGACCAAGTGTCGTCGAGAGCGCACACCTTGTTGTCGACCAGTCCGGCCGCCAGCCCCGCCGTCCGTACGGTTGCCTCGCCGAGATCCGTCGCGATGGCGGCCGCCCCGCCCGTGGGTACCTTTTTCCGCCACCCAATCCACAAGCCGCCGTTCTTGTCGAGCTTGCCCTTCATGATCGGCAGGTCCCGGCCTAGCTCGCTCGCTGAACCAGCGAACAGCACCACAGCGTCAAACGGCCCTTTGGCGCGCATACCGTCCTTCAGGGAAACCCCATCGGGCAGCTTGCCCAGGCTGCGCGCGAAACTCGCCGGCGCTCGCACCAAACAGACGCGCGCCCGGGGCCCAAGCCCAAGCTTTTTCGAAAGCGGCGTGCCCGAGTATCCCGCCATGGCCCGGCAAGCTTTCCATGCTCGGTGCTGTAGCCGCAATACCGAAGTTACGCCGCCTTGTCCGGCGCTGCGGGAATGGTGAACCAGAAGGTCGAGCCCTGGCCGGGCTGGCTCTTCACACCAATGCTGCCGTCGTGTGCCTGCACGATCCCGCGCGCGATGAAGAGTCCCAACCCAGCGCCGCCGGTCGGGCTGCCGGGAACGCGGAAGAACTTTTCGAAGAGGGCGGCCTGGTGCTCGACGGGGATGCCGGGGCCATGGTCGACAACCTCGAAGCGAACAAGCTCGCGCACGTCCCGGGTGGTGCCGTCACCTTGGGCGGGTTCCGGCAGGGCGCGCACCACGAGGTCGTCGCCCTTGCGCGAATATCGGATGGCATTGGTAAGCAGATTGGTGAACACGAGCTGCAGCCGATCGGGATCCGCGAATGCCTCGGGTAGGCCGGGGTATACCTCGGCGCGAATGCCCAGGCCCTGCGACTCCGCCGCGGCCCGGTGCAGGTCGACGGCCAAGTCCACCAGCGATTGCGGCTCTACCCGGCGCTTCTGCAAATCGATGCGCCCTGATTCAAGGCGCGAAAGATTGAGCAGGTCGTCGACGATTGCCTGCAAGCGCTCGCAGTCTTCGCGGGCCGCAAAAAGCAGATCGGCTTGTTTGGACGAAAGCGGCCCCACCGCTTCCTCGGTGCACAAATGAATCGCCATGCGCAACGACGTGAGCGGTGTGCGGAACTCGTGCGCCACGGTCGCCACCAGGTTGCTCTTCAGCTCGTCAAAGCGGAAGATGCGGGTGACGTCCTGGAAGAGCAGCGCCGACCCGGTGACCGCGCCGGATTCGCCATAGATCGGCGTCGCTCGCGGCAAATAGATGCCTTCGCCGCGCGCGGAATTGATGCGAAGGGCGTCCTCGAATCCCTTGGGACTGTAGGCGCCGCGCCCTCCCACGACGTGGGCGCGCAATCGGTCGATGAGCGCACGCGCGGTGGGATCGACCCGATCGAGCGACGAATTGCCGCGTTCGTCGGGATCGATGCCGAGCACAGTGCGGGCGGCCTCGTTGGTGCCCTCCAGGTTTCCGGAAGCGTCTAGCATCAACACTGGATCGGGGAGACTGTCGATGGCAGCCTGGGTCGCCTGTTGTGCTTGCAGAAGCTCGCCGAGAGAGCTTCTGCGGTAGCGTTCCAAGTGATCGGCCATGGTGTTGAATTCTTGCGCGAGCTGGGCAATGTCGTCTTCGCCTTGCACGCGCGCGCGGGCTTGCACGTCGCCCTGGCCGAAGCGGCGCACCGCCGCCGAGACCACGCCCAGTGGACGAAGCAAGCGGGTGGTGAGGCTCACCGATGCCAGAAGACCGATCACAGACGCGAGCAATACTGCGATGGTCAGCAGCCGCTCGAAACGGGCGGCACGCTCTTCCGTGCGCCGCCCTTTCAGAACCATCGCGTCCTGATTGATGTTGAGAATGTCGTCGACGCCCGCCTTGATCTGGTCGAAGGTCTTGGTGACGGCGGGAAAGGCTACGTCGAGCTTCTGCCGGGGATCGGTCTCCGCATTGAATTGTGCGAGCGCAGCCTGATAGGCCTGCCACTGTCGGCGCAAGCTGTCGACCGCTTCGGACTCACCTCTCTCGGTGATGTTGTGGGCTTCGGCGTCGAATTCGCGTTCGAACTGAATGGTGTGTTCGCGCAGCACCCTCTCGTCGGTAGTCTGGTCAAGCAATCGAAAGAGCGCAGCGTCGTACAGACGCTCCACACTTTCCTTCATCCGCTGGGCCGCGATCATGCTGCGGTAGTTGTCCTTCCAAATCGTGCCCGGCTGGCGCGCGAGCACGCCGGCGACCACGCCGGACACAAGCCCGACCAGCGCGAGGGCGAGCACCAGCGGCGCCATGGTCAACATCAGCTTGCTTCTGAAGGTCACTCGCTGACCTCATCTTCCAGCGAGACAATGTGGAGATCGAACTGCGTCGCCTCTCGCACGAGACGAAGTGGAATGGAACGGCCGAACATCTGTTTCCACCACGGCTGTCCCGAGCGCCCGACCACGATGTGGCCGATGTTGTGCGAGCGCGCGAACTCTAGAATGGCTTCGACCGGATCACTGCTTTTGAGGCGAACCGTCTCGGCCCCCAGCTCTTTGGCCTTTTCGATGTTGGCGAGCAAATGGCGTTGCACCTCAGCGTCGATCGCATTGGGCGCCTCGCCGGGCGTTTCCACAAAGATCACGAACCAGTCGGTATTGAATCGTCCGGCCATGCGCGACCCGCGGCGGACCAACATCTGCGTGCGCGCCGAGCCGGACGACACGCACACCATGACCCGGCTGCGCATGGACGGGGAAGCCGCCCCGCCCTCGCTCGGGCCCGGACGCGCGCTGGAGGCCCGTTCGAGGCTTTCGGCCACCTCGCGCAGGGAAAGCTCGCGCAGGTGGGCGAGATTCTGCTCTTTGAAGAAGTGTTCGAGTGCCCATGGAATGCGGTCCTCGCGATAGATCTTTCCAGCCCGCAGCCGTTCCTGCAGATCCTCGACCGCTAAGTCCAGGTTGACCACTTGGTCGGCTTGCTTGAGGAAGCTGTCGGGGATGGTTTCACGCACCACCACAGACGTCAGCCGTTCGACCAAGTCGTTGAGACTTTCCAGGTGCTGGATGTTGAAGGCGCCGATTACGTTGATTCCGGCGTCGAGCAATTCGAGCACGTCGAGGTAGCGCCGCTTGTTGCGACTGTCGGGCGGATTGGTGTGCGCCAGCTCATCGACCAAGGCCACCGCGGGATTGCGCTTGAGCACCTGGTTGAGGCTCATTTCCTCGATGGTGACACCGCGATATTCAACCTGGCGCAAAGGGACGGTTTCCAGCCCCTCGACCAGGGCGGCGGTCTCTGCCCGGCCGTGGGTTTCGATGAAGCCGATCACCACGTCCACCCCGCGCTTCTTTAGCGCGTGCGCTTCTTCGAGCATGCGATAGGTCTTGCCCACCCCGGCCGCAAAGCCGATGTAGAGCTTCAGTCGGCCGCGCTTGCTCTGCTGGACCAGCTCGAGGAAGTCCTCGGCCCGTGGCCGGGTGGGGGATCTAGTCATGGTCGGGTGCAAGGTCGATTGTAGCAAGGCGCGCGCCATTCGCCGAGTGGTCGACCGGTGGTATCTCGCGGTAAGTGCGACGAGGCTAGAGGTCCCAGCGTGCATTTTGCAACCCCGAAGGACTTCGTCATTTCGGATTGCATGGGGCGGGCGCGACCAGGGCAGCGAAAGCTGGCGAGACGCCTCGGATGGCGATGGCACGGGTGATGCTCGCTGGGATGGTATTGCCATGAAAGACATCCTCTTCATCCTCGTCACCGTGAGTTTCTTTGGCCTGGCGTGGCTTTATGCCAGGTCGTGCGAAAAGATCTGAACAGGAGCCCCGATGAATCTCGACTACGCCTTGGGAGGGCTGCTTTCGGTTGCCCTTGCCGTGTATCTGGTCTACGCGCTTCTCAAGCCTGAGCGCTTCTGAGGAAATCCAATGACTACCAACGGTTGGCTGCAAATCATCCTGTTCCTGGCGGTGATCGCCGCGCTCACCAAACCGCTCGGGACCTATCTTTACCGGGTGTTTGAAAGTGAAACACCGCCCTTCCGGCGCACGCTGGGTGCGGTCGAAAGGATCTTGCTGCGTCTGTGCGGCCTTAAGCGGGCAGAGGGGCAGAACTGGAAGCAATACACGACATCGCTCATCCTCTTTAGCGTGCTCGGCGTCCTGGTGACCTACGCGATCCAGCGCCTACAACACGTGTTGCCGCTCAATCCGGAAAAGTTGCCGCCGCCTTCGGAGCACCTGGCTTTCAATACCGCAGTCAGCTTCACCACCAACACCAACTGGCAGTCGTACTCGGGCGAAAGCACGATGAGCTATCTCACCCAGATGGCGGGCTTGGCCTGGCACAACTTCACCTCCGCTGCGGCCGGCATCGGCGTCGCGCTTGCCCTCGCACGAGGGATCGTGCGCAAGCCTGGCGACTCGGGAGACAACCAGGGACTCGGCAATTTCTGGGTCGACGTGATTCGTTCGATTGTCTACGTCCTATTGCCCATCAGCATCATCTTCACCTTGGTGCTGGTATCGCAAGGGGTGGTGCAGAACTTCTCGTCGTACCTGCATGTCACGACCGTGGAGGGCGCGTCGCAAGTCATCCCCATGGGCCCGGTCGCATCGCAGGAAGTGATCAAAGAGCTCGGCACCAATGGCGGCGGTTTCTTCAACGCCAACAGCGCGCATCCCTTCGAGAACCCAACCCCGTTCACGAATTTCATCGAGATGCTGCTTCTTCTCTGCATCCCGGCTGCGTTCACCTACACCTTCGGCCGCATGGCGGGGAATCAAAAGCAAGGCTGGGCGATCCTTGTTGCGATGGCGGTTCTACTGATAGCCGGAATCACCACGGCATACTTTTCGGAAGCGCACCCAAGCGCGGTCCTCGGCTCGCTACCGCTCGATCACGGGCTCGGAAACATGGAAGGCAAGGAGGCTCGCTTCGGCGTAGTCAATTCCGCCCTGTGGGCCACCGTCACCACCGGCACGTCCTGCGGCGCCGTCAATGCCATGCACGACAGCTTCAATCCCATCGGCGGCCTGGTTCCGCTGGTCAACATCGAGCTCGGCGAAGTCGTCTTCGGGGGCGTGGGCGCGGGGCTCTTCGGCGTCCTCATTTTCGTGCTGATGTCGGTCTTCATCGCCGGCCTGATGGTCGGGCGCACGCCGGAATACCTGGGCAAGAAGATCGAGGGCAGGGAGATGAAGCTGGCGATGCTCTACGTGCTTGTCTTTCCACTCGTCATTCTCGGCTTCTCCGCGTGGGCTTCGGTCGCCAATTGGGGAACCTCATCTCTCAACAATGCCGGGCCGCACGGCTTGTCCGAGATTCTCTACGCGTTCTCCAGCGCCGCCGGTAACAACGGTTCTGCTTTCGCGGGGCTCAATGCCAACACGCCCTGGTGGGACACGACCCTCGGCATCACCATGTTGTTCGGCCGCTTCTTCATGATGATTCCGGTGATGGCCATCGCGGGATCCATGCGCGACAAGCAGCCGGTGCCCGCGGGGCCGGGAACCTTCCCGACCCATGGTCTGCTGTTCTCCGGGCTTTTGGTTGCAGTGATTCTCATCGTCGGGGCGTTGACGTTTTTCCCGGCGCTCTCGCTCGGTCCGGTTGCCGAGCACTTCGTTGCCCAAGCAGGAAAGGTGTTCTGATGCGCCCGCAAGCTCAAGCTGTTGCACTGTTCGATCGCGCCATCCTCAAGGAGGCGGTCAAAGAAAGTCTGCGCAAGCTGTCACCCAGCAAGGTGATTCGCAACCCGGTCATGTTCGTGGTCGAGATCGGCAGCGTGCTTACCACGGTGGTGGCGATTCGCGACGCGATCGCACCTACCCCTCAATCGGCGCCTCTGTGGTTTACGATTCTGATTGCACTGTGGCTGTGGTTTACCGTCGTGTTCGCAAACTTGGCCGAGGCAGTGGCCGAGGGCCGCGGCAAGGCCCAGGCTGCGAGCCTGCGCAAGATGCGTACTCAGACCACCGCGCGCAAGCTCGACCAGACAACCCACAAGGAGGCGTCGGTATCGGCCGACGACCTGCGCACGGGCGACGTCGTCATCGTCGAAGCCGGCGAGCTGGTTCCCGGCGACGGCGAGGTCATTGAAGGTGTGGCGTCGGTGGACGAATCTGCCATCACCGGCGAATCGGCGCCCGTGATTCGCGAAAGTGGCGGCGATCGATCCGCGGTCACCGGCGGAACCCGGGTGCTTTCAGACCGCATCGCGGTGAAGATCACCTCGGATCCGGGGCATACTTTTCTCGACCGCATGATCGCGCTGGTGGAAGGCGCCAGTCGGCAGAAGACGCCCAACGAGATCGCGCTGCACATCCTGTTGGTGGGCATGACCATCGTGTTCTTGCTGGCATGCGTGACCCTGGTGCCGCTGGCCGCCTATGCGACGATCCGTCTATCCGCCACCGTGATCGTGGCGCTGCTGGTGTGTCTGATTCCGACCACCATCGGCGGTCTTCTGTCGGCCATCGGCATCGCCGGCATGGACCGGCTGATTCGCAAGAACGTCATCGCCATGAGCGGTCGGGCCATCGAGGCCGCGGGCGACGTGGATACGCTCCTGCTCGACAAGACTGGCACCATCACCCTAGGCAATCGTATGGCCACTGAATTTCTTCCGGTGGGCGGGCAAAGCGTGAATGCGTTGGCGGACGCCGCGCAACTGGCCAGCCTGGCCGACGAAACCCCGGAAGGCCGTTCCATCGTCGTGCTCGCTAAGGAGAAGTTCGGGCTGCGCGGGCGCAACGTGGAGCAACTGGGCGCGCACTTCGTGAAATTTTCGGCGGTCACGCGCATGAGCGGGTGCGACTTTGACGGTCGCAAGATTCGTAAAGGTGCGGTGGATGCCATCAAATCGTGGGTCGAATCGCTGGGCGGCGAGGTGCCCGCTGCGCTCACCGAGAAGGCGCAGCAGATCGCCGACCAGGGCGCGACGCCGCTGGCGGTGGCCGACGGCAAGCAGGTGCTCGGTCTCGTGCGTCTGAACGACGTCGTGAAAGGTGGCATCAAGGAGCGCTTCGACCGCTTTCGCGCCATGGGCATCCGCACCGTGATGATCACCGGCGACAATCCGCGCACCGCCGCAGCCATCGCGCGCGAGGCGGGCGTGGACGACTTTCTCGCCGAAGCGACCCCTGAGGCGAAGATGCGCCTCATCAAGGCCGAGCAGGCCAAGGGCAAGCTCGTGGCCATGACCGGCGATGGAACCAACGACGCGCCGGCGCTTGCACAGGCTGACGTGGGCGTGGCCATGAACAGCGGCACCCAGGCGGCCAAGGAAGCCGGCAACATGATCGACCTCGAATCGAACCCGACCAAGCTCTTGGAAGTGGTCGAGGTGGGCAAACAATTGCTGATGACCCGCGGGGCGCTGACCACGTTTTCCATCGCCAACGACGTGGCCAAGTACTTTGCCATCCTGCCGGCCATGTTTATGGTGGCCTACCCCGAGATTGCACCGCTCAATGTGATGCACTTGACCTCTCCATCGAGCGCGATTCTTTCCGCCGTCATCTTTAACGCCATCATCATCGTGCTGCTCATTCCGCTCGCATTGCGCGGGGTGAAGTACCGGCCGCTCGGGGCCGCGGCGCTGTTCCGGCGATCGATGTTGATCTACGGCGCTGGCGGCATCGTGGCGCCCTTCGTCGGCATCAAGCTGGTTGACCTTATACTAACGGCCCTGCATCTGGTCTAAGGACGTAGCCATGAAAACATTCATCATCGCCCTGCGTGCGACCGTTGTGACCCTGGTAGTGACCGGCCTTCTCTATCCCATTTGTATGACGGGTTTGGCACAGGTACTGTTCCCCACGGCGGCCAACGGTAGCCTCGCCAAGGATGAAAACGGCAAGGTGGTCGGATCGCGCCTGCTCGGACAAACCTTCGCCAATCCGGCGTACTTCCAGGCGCGGCCGTCGGCGGCTGGCAACGGCTACGACCCGATGGCATCCGGCGGATCCAATTTCGGGCCCACGTCGGCAAAGCTGGCGGACAGGGTCAAGGCCGACATCACCCGTTTGCAGAAGGACAATCCCCAAGCGACCGACGCAATTCCTGTCGATCTTGTCACCGCATCCGGCAGCGGCCTCGATCCACATCTTAGCCCCGCAGCCGCCCGCTGGCAGATCCCGCGCGTGGCGCGGGCGCGCGCGGTCAGCCCCGATCGGGTGGCCGTCACGGTGGAAGAGTTGGTGGCGGGCCGAGATCTGGGAATCCTGGGCGAGCCCACGGTGAACGTGCTGGACCTGAATCTCGCGCTCGACCGTCAATTCGGTCGGCCGGCGGCGCCGCCGAACAATCACGGCCCGGTGGCGAACTGAGGGGTCGGGAAGGCTTCGGTTTTCCGGAAACGTAGCCTCGTCTCTCCTTCTTCACCCGTTTTCGTCGTAGCGTTTGCGCTTCCTCCACAGGGTGGACGCGTCGATGCCGAGGACCGACGCCGCGCTGTCGAGGGAAGGGGCACGGGCCATCACGGCAAGAATGTGGGCTCGTTCGACGGCGTCGAGGCTGAAGTCGCCGCCCACGGAGGGGCCGCGCTCTTTGGCGCCGGCGATCCGTTCGGGAAAGGACTGCGGCTCAAGCCGCGGCGACGGCCACAGAATCATCGCGCGCTCGATGGTGTTGCGCAGCTCGCGCACGTTGCCCGGCCACGGATAGCCCTCAAGCACGCGCTCGGCCGCGGGCGACAGCTCGGGCGCGGGGCGACCCATGCTGCGGGCAAAGAAGGCGAGGAAGTGGCGCGCCAGGGGCAGAATGTCTTCGGCTCGCTCGCGCAGGGCCGGCACCTTCACCTCCACCACGTTCATGCGGTAAAGCAGATCTTCGCGGAATTTGCCGCTCCTCACGTCGGCGTCCAGGTCGCGGTTGGTGGCGCTGACCACGCGTACATCGGCTTGTCGGGTGCGCGTTTCCCCGATGCGTTCGAATTGCTTCTCTTGCAGGAAGCGTAGCAACTTCGCTTGCAGGGTCGCCGGCATCTCGCCGATTTCGTCCAGAAACAGCGTGCCGCCTTCCGCCGATTCGACCCGGCCCATCTGGTCGCGGACTGCGCCGGTAAATGCGCCCTTGGCGTGGCCGAATAGCTCGCTGGCCAAAAGTTCCTCGGACAGGGTGGGGCAATTGACCAGAACGAACGGGTGCGCTTGTCGCTTGCTCTGTTTGTGCAAGGCGCGTGCGAGCACACCCTTGCCGGTGCCGCTCTCGCCTCGGAACAGAACCGCGGCGTCGGCCTGGGCCGCGCGTGCGACCACATCCAGAGCCCCCCGAACCGATGGCGCGGCCGACGCGAGCAAGATGTCAGGCGTCTCGGCGCTGAGCTGGCTTTGTAGGTCGGCCGCCTGTTGCACGAGCGAGCGCTGTTTCCGGATCCGTTCCAGCGTTTGCCGTATCTGCGCGGGCGTGAAGGGTTTGGGCAGATAGTCCCACGCGCCCCGGCGCATGGCCTCGACCGCGGTTTCGATGGTGCCGTAGGCGGTGATCACGATGATGGTCAGATTCGGGCTCTCCGCGAGGAGCCGCGGAATCACCTCCAGGCCGCTTTCGTTGCCCAACCGCAGATCGAGAAAGGCCATGTCGTAGTGGCCGCGCTCCACGGCCTCCGCGGCGGCCTGCGAGCTCGATGCTTCGCCCACCTTGGCATTCGCCGCCTCAAGACAGACGCGCAGCGTGTGCCGGATGTTCTTTTCGTCGTCAATGATGAGGACGCTGAGCGGTTCCACGAAAGCATCTTACCGCAAGGTCAGGACAGCGACTGCCATTCTCATCCTTCTTGCAACCTGCAAGGCCGGCGCGCAAGTCGGTTGCAATCCGCATGAAGCGCGGCCCGGCGCTCGGACAAGGACTCGGTCCTTGCCGGGCCTTGGTGAACGAAGATGGCACGACCTATGCGTCGCTTGAAAATGCCATGCAGAGCCTACGAGAGGTCACGAGTGAAAGTGAGTTTTTCGCCGAGCCGCGTGAGTCAAGGCCGGCCTTTGGCAGGACTGTGCGGGTCTTGCTGGCCGTGATCGGCATCGTGCTTGTGACGTTCCTGATCGTGTGGAACAGCGGCGCCGAAGAGCGGGCGATTCGCGCCCTACCCGAGGTCGAGCGGCATGCCCTCTACCTGCGTACCTTGGACAATCTGAAGACGGTCTGTTCCGATGCGGCCGATTCGATGCGCGACTTTTGCGAAGGACAAGCACGCATGGCCAGGGCTTTTCCCGAATGCGACGAGGCTTGCTATTCTCTTGCGCAAAGGCAGCTCTCGCGCGTGCAGTTGCCGCGCTGAGAACAACCTCACTGCGCGAGCGCGCCCACCGCCACGGCGAACCACGCCGCATGCGGCAGCCACTGTTCGACCCAGCGCCATTCGTCGCCGCAACCGCCGTCCGGGCCCACGCGCCACTTTATGCCGGTGCCGTCGGCGTTGCTGCCGGTGATGCCGTTCGAAATACCGCCCACGAGAGTTCCTCCCTGCGATTTGCTGGCGCAGTAGTCGGGCGGATTGTTGCGGCCGAGCCCGTGCATGAAGCAGATGTCGTATGGGTTCTTGCCCACAATCCAATCCAATTGACTGCCGGCGAAGCGCAACAGATCCAGGTACTGCGACCCGCTCGTGCCCACGGCCTGCGCACCCAAGACTGCTGCCGCCGCGAGCGAGGCCAAGCGCGCGTTTTCGCCCTGCCACCAATACTTGCTTTCGTTGTCGTGTGGCATGAAGAAGGCGGCCGTGCCCGGCGCCGTGTGCTGCCTGGCCAATCCGAACGGATTCGAAACCGAACGGGTGACCTGCAGGAGGTAGCTCAAATGCTTTTGGATGGCCTGCCTTGCATTGGCGGCGCTCTTGGCGTCGGTCTCGATCTGCAGGTAGCGCGCCAGCGCCACCACCGGCAGCCCGGCGTCGCTTGCGTGCCAGAACGGCCGGGTGCCGCCGTCGGCGATGAAGTAGCCGTCACTGGAAAGGCGCCCAATCAGCGAGCTCGCGCGCGCTCGCGCCGCCTGCAGGTAGGTCGTGCTCTGGGTCGCGGCGAAAAGCTCGCTTGCGGCCATCAGCCCGGCATAGTCGTCGATGACGTTTTCTATTCCATCGTCGTCGTACTTCACGCCGCTTGTGTTGAGGTAATCGAACGCCTTCTCTGCGCCGGCCAAGTATTGCGCGCTGGTGAAGCTGCCGTCAGCCTTCCAGCGCGCGATTCGCGCTAGCGCGGCAATGCTCATGCCGCCGCCCTCGCGCAGGGCCGATTGGTAGTCCGCAGTCTCGTCGCCGCTCTCACCCACGATGGCGCAGATCTGGCGCTGGTTCACGTCGCCCGACCAGTGGTCGAAGACGTTGGTGTAGAAGTAGCCGGTCGGATCGAGCACGCGCAGAAGGTAGTCCGCGCCCCACAGCGCCTCGGCCTGTACCGCCGACGCCTTCCCGGCCGCCGCTAATGCCGGGCTGTCTTGGTCGTACACAAAGGCCAACGCCCACGCGACCAGCGGGATCTGCTGCGGGTTCATGAAGTTCGCGTAGCTCAGATGCGTGAGGTACTTCGAAATGTCGCCCGAGGCGTCGTACCAACCGCCGCGCACGTCGGCCCGATCGCTCTTGCCCACGAAGGGCACGCTGGCGTCGGCGGCCCACACATCGGGATCGTCGGCCCGTGAGGCGGTAAAGTAGCCGAGCACGGCCGGGAACGTGGTGGCAAAGAGAAGGTCGTTCCCGATTTCGAAATAGTCCGAGGTGAAACTGCCCACCTGCAGGCGGTACTTCCCCGGCCGGGTGAGCTCGCTGAAATCGACGGAGCAGAAGGTATTGCTGCTGCCCCAGTCGGTGAAGGTGCCGTCGGTTAGGTCGCCGCAGAAGTAGGCCACGCCGTCGTCACCGACCAGGAAAAACCGGCCAAGTCCCGCCGCGCCCTCGACCACCGCCTGCTTGGCGCCCAAGGTGTCGAAGCCGAGGTGGCTCATGTGAATTGCCGGTGTGCTTGCGCCCGCATTGGCGGCCGCGGACAACTCGAACCAGTCAAGGTTCAAGATGCCACCGGTGGAATTCACGCCCACCAGGTACAGGGCGTGCGAGCCTGTCGCCACGGACAGCTTCACCGTTGCGGTAGTCCAGTTGGTCCAGCCACCCGTCGAGGTCGGAGTGAAAGTGCCGAGTAGGCTTCCGGTCTTGTTGTCGAGGCGGACCTCCATGCTGCCGCTGTCCACGCCCTTTGAGTAGCGCAGGGTCATGGTGTCGATACCGTCCATGGTCAGTCCGTCGTACCAAAGCAGGTCGCCGCCCTCGAAGTAGCCGACGGTGGCGCTGCCGTCCTGCAGCTCGGTGCCCTGCTGTCCGCCCGAAGTCCCGCTGCAGTTGCCGGTGGTGGGGCCGAAGGCACACTCGGCCTCCACGTGTTGGGTGGGCACGGCCAATGGCGGCGTTTCACACGACATCGACTTGCCGGCCACCAACGGGTTCTGCGGTCCGGCGTCCGGCGTCGTCGAGGAGCCGCCGCTGCCGCCCGTGCCGCCGGCGCCTGATCCCCCGCGGGCCACAGCGCCGTCCGATCCGTCCACCGCGATACCGCCCGCGCCACCCGCACTTGCGCCGCCGGCACCCCCGTCGCCTAGGAGTGGTCCGCCTGCGCCGCCGATCCCGACAGAGCTTCCACCCGAGCCCGCGCCACCGCCGCTGGTCACGCCGGCGTCGCCATTTGCCGCTGGCTGGCGCGCCGACGGCACGCAGCCGGAAGCCGAGACCGCGGCGAAAACTGCACAGAGGATGACGGGCCGGACGAAAACAGCAGGGATCAACATCAACCGACTACAGTACAACAAACGATTCGCGCAAAACGGGAATCCCGTCGGCGCCTGCAGTTGACACGCCGTGTGTCTCGGGCGACAGTGCTGCCAACCCGACCTTGCCTCACGAGGGATCCATGCCTAACAAATTCTCCGAAATCGCAAGACGCTACCAGGAGACCTCAGTTGTCCAGCAGAGTGCCGCCGAGACTCTGTTCCGCTCGCTGGCCATCGGGAGCTCGGAAGACGTACTCGACGTGGGTTGCGCGACCGGCAATCTGACGAGGAAGATTCGGGCGGCGACGTCGGGAAGGGTGGTCGGTATTGACCCGGCAGAAGGTATGATTGAGCGTGCGGCCCGCGAGCTTGGCGATGGCATCGACTTCACAGTCCTATCGGCCGAAGCAATGGCATTCCGTAACGAATTCGACGTTATCTTCTGCAATTCAACGTTTCAATGGGTGCGCGACGCCGACAAGGCGGTGGCGGGGTTCTCTAACGCACTTCGGGTCGGCGGGCGAGTGGGCATCCAGGCACCGGCGCGGTCGGATTACTGTCCGAATTTTCTTTCGGCCATTGAAGCCGTCGCCAAAGATTCTTATTGTGGACCTACGTTCGCGCGCTTCAAATCACCGTGGCTCTTCTTCGAAGACGTGGATGAGTACGCGACGCTGTTTGTCCGCCACGGCTTTCGGGTGCCGCTTTCCGAGATTCAGACTGTCGAGTCGGCCCACACGCCTTCGCAGACCTTCGACATCTTTGCCTCTGGCGCGATCGCGGGCTATCTCGATCCTGCTTGCTACAGGTGCCCAATCGACGATCAATATGAAACCAGGTTCCGGCACACGGTGCGCGAGCAGTTCGAGCGACAGGCCGGCGCGGATGGCCTGGTCCGGCTGGTGTTTCGCAGGATCTTCCTGGTGGCCGTCAGAGAGTGATGGCGCTGGCGAAGCTTGGCGGAAGATTACCGGTGCCGCGACAGGCTGATCCCGGTGGTGGAACGAACCGCGTTCGCCACCTCGCCGGCGGGAGCGCGCGATTTGAAGTAGACCAGGGTCTTGGCGACCAGGTCGTGCACGGCCTGCCGTTTCGGGTGAAAAGCGACCAGCAAGAATCCCGCTAGGTAGCCCACGAGGATGGCGGTGGCGACGGTGATGTAGGCGATGGGTAGCGCCATTTCGGACAGGGTCAGCTTGGACAACTGAAACGCGATCCGGTCCTCGCTGTGCATGGCATACACGATGGCGGCGAGCAGGGTCCATGCGAGCGGGCCCCACGCGAAGACCGCGAAGCGGATCATCGAGGCTTTCCAGGTGATTCGCCCGCCCGACGGGTTTTCCACCCGGATACCCATCAGCCACTTGCCCGGGGTCTGTCCGAGCAGCTTATGGAAGAGCACGAAGTAGACGAAGGCGACGGGGAACACCAGAAGCCCGAGGAAGTACGCCGCGACCAGCAGGAGCAGGCTGTCGATAGCGAGCGCGATCCCGCGCGTGCCCATGCCACCGAGCTCGCGTCTGGGCGTCCGCGCCGCCTCCAGCGCGGCGATCAGCTCGTCGTAGTTCGCGTACCGATCGTCGGGCTTCTTGGCCAGCATGCGTTCCACGATGCGGGCCACCGCCTGCGGGACGGTGTCGTTGAGGTCGCGCAGGGCCGGCGGCCGGTCGGTCACGTGCATCGTGATGATGCCCACCGGGGAATCGCTGGAAAACGGCGGCCGTCCCGCCAGCATGTGAAAGAGCGTGCAGCCGAGCGAATAGATGTCCGACCGATGATCCGATGGCTGCCCGCGCCCTTGCTCGGGCGAGATGTAGAGCGGCGAGCCGATGATGGCGCCGTCGCGGGTCAGCTGCCCGTCGCCGTGCATGCTCTTGACCAGACCGAAGTCGAGGATCTTGATGCCGGCTTCGTTGTCGAGCATCAGGTTGGACGGCTTCACGTCGCGGTGAATGAAACCCTGGGCCAGGGCCGTCCGCAGCCCGCGCGCAGCAGCCAAGGTGTAGTCAAGGGCTTGCGTCCATGGAAGCTTGCTGCCCGCGCCGAGGAGCGAATCGAGGCCCGGTCCTTCGAGATACTCCATCACGAAGAAGTGAAAGCCGCGGTCCTCGCCGATGAAGTAGATCTGCGCCACGTTGGGATGGCGCAGGCGGGCCTGCGAACGCGCCTCGCGCTCGAAGCGAAGGGTGACCTCGGGGTCGTGCGCGATGTCGAGGGCCAGAACTTTGATCGCCACCGGGCGCTCCAGCGAGAGATCGGTTCCGTAGTAGACGGCGCCCATGCCGCCCCGGCCGAGCAGACGCACGAGCTCGAAGTGCTGCAGACGTGTACCCGCCAGCCCGTCGGCCAGCGAGATGCCGTCGTTGCCGTTCGAGCTCTTGACCAGGATGGTTTCGTCGAGCGCTCGGCGGCTCTTTTCTCCGTCGCTCATGCGAAGAGGATACCCTTTCTCGCTACAAAACATAGCCTGAGTTCTTGCAGTTGTTGCCTATGCGCGAGATTTCTGCGCCAATAGGGCGCCGACGTGCCATCCGAAAAACGCATCGCGATCATCGCGGGCGCGGGCCCCGCGGGGCTGACCGCAGCCTGGGAGCTATTGGCGCGAACCGACGTTCACCCCATCGTCATCGAGGCGACGGACGCCCTGGGCGGAATTGCCCAGACCTACGTCCACAACGGCAATCGCATCGACATCGGAGGTCATCGCTTCTTCACCAAGAGCGAGCGCGTGATGAGCTGGTGGCTTTCCATCCTGCCGCCCCAGGGCGCGCCGTCGTCCGATGATGTGGCCCAGGAACACGACGTCGACCTGGCCGCCGAGATCCTTCTGCGCTGGCTCGCTCCCGACGCGGGCGGCGTGAAGGAAGCACGACGTCCGGCCCCCGATCCTGAGCGCGAGGACCGGGTGATGCTCATGCGGCCGCGGCTTTCCCGCATCTACTTCCGGCGCCACTTCTTCCCTTATCCCATCGGTATCACGCTCATCGTGGCGTGGCGGCTCGGGCTCATCAACACGGCGCTCATCACCCTCAGCTACCTCTGGGCCAAGCTTTTTCCCCGTCGCGACGAGACTTTCCTCGACGCGTTCTTCGTCAATCGTTTCGGCCGGCGGCTGTACGAGACTTTCTTCCGCGGTTACACCGAGAAGGTCTGGGGGGTGAAGTGTGGCGAGATCCGCGCCGATTGGGGCGCCCAGCGGGTGAAGGGCCTCTCGCTCAAGCGCGCGATTCAGCACGCGCTCCACGATTTGCTGTCGAGCGACTTTCGCAAGGAACAACTGCGGCGCGAGACCTCGCTTATCACTCGGTTTTGGTACCCGAAATTTGGTCCGGGGCAAATGTGGGAAACCGTGGCCGGCCAGGTTCTTTCCGCGGGCGGGGAGATTCGGCGCGAAAGCAAAGTGGTCGGCGTCGAGCTGGCGTCGGGCCGTGTCGCCCGCGTACGCGTACGCGAGAACGCGACCGGCCGGGAGGAGCTCTTGGCGTGTGACTTCTTCTTCTCCACCATGCCCGTGCGCGAGCTGGTCGGCATGACCACGCCCCAGCCGCCAGCCGAGGTCCGTCGCGTGGCCGACGGCCTTCGCTACCGGGACTTCCTCACCGTGGGACTCCTGCTCCGCCGCTTGCATGTCCTCGAAAAGGGCAAGCCTCCGCAGGCCAACGTTCGCGACAATTGGATCTACGTTCAGGACGCGGGGGTCCGGGTCGGGCGGATCCAGATCTTCAACAACTGGAGCCCCTACCTTGCGGCGGATCCGAAGAACACGATCTGGATCGGCCTCGAGTATTTCGTCGACCAGAAGGATGACCTGTGGGCGATGGCCGATGCGGACCTGGTTCGCTTGGCGAAGCGCGAGCTGGAACAGATCGGATTCGCGCGAAGCGACGACATGCTCGACGCCTGCGTATTGCGCATGCCCAAGGCGTATCCGGCCTACTTCGGCAGCTACGAGCACTTTGGCGAGATCAGAAAGTGGATTTCCTCGATACCCAATCTCTTCTGCCTTGGCCGCAATGGCATGCACCGCTACAACAACCAGGATCACTCGATGATGACTGCCATGATGGCAGTGGACAATATTATCGCGGGCTGCGAGGACGACAGCGCCCTTTGGGACGTGAACTTGGAAATGGTCTACAGCGAAAGCGGAACCTAGCCGGGGCCGCGCCGTGCGAATTGATACAGGACCGGCCCCGCCGCGACCAAGGCCGCGCCCACCGCGATGGCGCTCCTCGGGCCCGCGTGTTCCTGCCACCCTTGCCCGAAGGCCAGTCCAAGCAAGGCCACCGGGCCAACAGGCAGCAGCACGGCCGCGGCAATGCCTCCCGGGACGCGGAAGGGTCGGGGTAGATCCGGCTCGCGCATGCGTAGAACAATCAGCGCGAGGAATTCCAGCAGCAGGGCCAGGCCGTAGAGAATGACGTCCAATTCGACCAGTCGCTCGAACCCGAAACCCAGTGCCGCCGACCAGGCAACGGAGAGAACCAGAATCGACACCCAAGGCGCGGCGGTGTTCTTGCTCTGGCGCGCGAAGATCATCGGCAAATAGCCGTCCTGGGCCATCACCATGGGCAGGCGCGAATACGACATCACCAGCGCGTCCATCATGCCGAGCCCACACACCATACCGCCCACCACGATGGCCAGCGCGAGCGCCGGGCCGCCGAGCAAGCCGCCCGCGTTGGCCCAGAATCCGGTGGTCCACGCCTCGGGGGCAAGTCCGGTTCGCGCGGCGGCGGCGACCGGGATGACGTAGGTCAGGACCACCAGGGCCAGTGCGCCGACCATGGCCAAAGGGTAATTGCGCTGGGGGTGCTCCACCTCGCCTGCCACGGTCGAGATGTTGTCCCAGCCCATGAAATTCCACATGGCGACCAGAAGGCCCCCGACCCAATTTTCGCCCCCTTGGCCTGGCGTCCTCGCGATGACGGCGGACGGTGCCAGGAACGCCATCGCGCAGAAGACGACGAATGGCAAGAGCAGCATCAGGCTCATGATCTCCGAGGCGCCACCCACCGCGCGCGCCCCGCGCAGGTTGTTGCCTGCGCACGCGGCGATGACTACCACCCCGACCGCGATGGCCATCGGGCCGCCGGCCGCGGCTGGCCAGAGCCGCCCCAGGTAAAGCGCAAACAGCGTAGGGTAGATCGCCATGTCGAAGACGCTGGCGCACAGGGAAAGCCAGGCCTCCTGAAACCCCAAGAACGGTCCGAGCGCGCGCCTGACCCACACGTAGTACCCGCCTTCCGCTGGCAGTGTGCTCGCCAGCTCGCCCACCATCAGCGCATTGGGCAGGCTCCACAGAAGGGGCGTGAGCAAGAGCAACAGGAGGGCGGCGCGGTAGCCGCACGCGTGGATGAGGTCTTCCAGGCCATAGGGTCCCCCCGCCACCATGAAATAAGTCGCGGCCACAAGCGGCGCCAAGGTGAGCTTTCTTCGCAAGGCTTTGACCGCGTTGGCGCCGACGTCGGCGCAGGTCAGGGCAGATGCAAGGTCACCAGGTTCGACCGGACGAAGCCCCGCCAGACGGCCGGTACCTTCTGCATCTTCTGGGTGCTTTCGTCGAGGCATTGAGCGCGATCGCTGTACCAGGTGACCCGAACCTGGTAGTCACCCGCCGGCACCTCGTCGAAGTTGAACGGCCCCCACTGGCCGGTAAACCCGTCGCGCGAGCTCCGGAAGCGCATCGCCCCTAGCTGAACCTTCTTGCCGGGCACGAGCTTCTGGAACAGATGGCAGTAAGGCGCGCCGTCGTACTTCATGATCAGGCGCGAGTCGTAGGGCTTGAGTTGGCTGCCGGTCGATGAGACGAGCTCAAGCGTGCTCGCCTGCAGATAGAGGGTGTGGAGCAGCATCCGATCCGTGGACGAATGGTTGACGATCACCGCCTTGAGCTCTGGCCCGCTGGCGGTGAGCCGGATATCGAGCGGGTTGCCAGTTCTGCTGCCCGTGGTCGCCTCCACCGAATCGCCTGATTGCCCACCGGTCGACGCGCAGGCAAAGGCGGACAGGAACACCACGGCGAGCGTGGCCTTGCAGCCTACCGAGGTCATCAACTCGTGCATCGCCGGCATCCTCACATATGACGCAAGACCAAGGCAACGGGCCATCGGTCGTCGCGGGTCGCGCACCCTGTGGCTATCACGGGGTTTGGGATTGTCTTAGACTCGCCCCACAGCGATGCCCATGTGCTTGGACCCACGGACCGGATGGTGCCTGCTTTTCTTTCTGGCGGCCGGGTGTGCTCGATCGTGTGGCAGCGACGAGGCGGCCGTCCCTGCGCAGGGGCCGTTTCCGAGGTACAGCCTGTCCAACACCGAGGTGCGCGCTTTGCCGCGCTCCGCCTCGGGCCGCGCCTATCAACTCTACGTCAGCCTGCCGGATTCCTTCCAAGACGAGCCCGGCCGGCGCTATCCGGTTCTCTACCTGTGCGACGGCTACTGGGACTTCGCAATGGTACGGGGAATCTACGGCAATCTCTTTTTCGACCACGCGGTGCCCGAGATGATCATCGTGGGGCTCGGCTATGCGGGCGACAATCCCAACTACGGCCGCCTGCGGCGCTGGGATCTGACGCCCGCGCCGGCTACCTACGAGGGCGCCAATTTCGACGGGCCCAGCGGCCACGCCAAGGAATTCCTCGCCACCATTGAAAATGAAATCATTCCGCTCGTGGAACGCGAGTACCGCGGCGACCCGGGCTATCGCGTGCTGGCGGGCAGCTCGCTGGGTGGGCTTTTCGCCCTGTACGCGGTGTTTGCGCGGCCCGGCCTTTTCGCCGGCTACGTGGCGGTAAGCCCGGCTGCGCAGTGGGCCGACGACTGGCTGCTCGGCTTCGAGGCGGAGTTTCACAAGTCGGGCCAGCCCCTGGGGGCCCGGCTGTTCGTGACCGGCGCGGAAAAGGATCCCGCGATGATCCTCGACGGCGCCAAGCGCTTCGACGCGCGGATGAAAGCAAGCGCCTACCCAGGCTTGGCCTACGAATTTCGCCTGGTGGAGGGCGAAGGCCATTCTGGCACCAAGGCCGAAAGTTATAATCGGGGCATCCGATATACCTTCTCACCCCGCGCGCCCGAATCGTCTTTCCCCTGATCCACATTGAAGCCAGCAGTGCCCATGTCCGATTCGGCCGGCGAGCCCGACGCCGATGTAGGACTATTGCCCAAGCACCGGGCAAACGGCCCGCGTCGAATTCCGGTGCACGAGCAGTCGCTGCTTTCGATTTCCTGGCCGGTGATGATCACGCTGCTGGTGGGAATCTCGGGGCCGATTCTCGACTCGTGGTTTCTTTCGAGGATTTCCGACAACGCGGCAGCAGGGGTTGGGGCCACCTTGCCCGTGTTCGTGGTCCTTCAGACCATGCTCAATGCCATGGGACAGTCGGGCGCCGGCATCGCGGGACAGTTCCTTGGCGCCGGCCGACCGCGTCTTGCCCAGTCGACCTTCGCGCTCTTGCTGTCCCTGCTCACCTTCGGCGGTTTGGTTCTGGGCTTGCTTCTCAGCCTCAGCAGCCCGTGGGTGGTATGGGCGCTCGGCTTGCGAGGTGAGATCGCCGGACACTCGGTGGCGTTCTTGCGCATCATCGGCGCCGGTTTCGTGGGGCGAGGCCTTCTCGCTGGGCTCACCAACCTGCTGGCAGCGCGCGGCCTCACCCGCTGGAACCTCGGGGTTTCGCTCGCCACCGTCGGTCTCAATTTCATTCTCAATATGCTCTTGGTCGGGCGGCTGTTCGGTCTGCCCTGCCTCGGCGTCGAGGGCGTTGCCGTGGCCACCGTGCTCTCGTGGGGCATCGTGGGCGTCGCGACCCTGGTGCTGGTGGTGCGGCGCCTCGACTTTCATCCCTCGTGGCTGCTGCTGGCGCTCGGCTTTCGCCGCGTCCTTCATCACCTTGGACGCATCGGCGTGCCGTCGGCGGTCGAGCCCATCTCGTACCAGCTTTACCAGGTCGTCCTGGCGTCGCAGGTGGTGCGGATTGGAACCCTTGCGCTTACGGCCCGCGTGTACGCGGCGAACCTGGCCAACCTGCCGGTGCTGTTCAGCCTTGGCCTCGGCTTCGGGGCGCAGATCTTGGTCTCGCACCTGGTGGGGGCGCGCGATTTCGCCACGGCACATCGCCGGCTGCGGACCGCGGTCTTGTGGGGCGCCGGTCTTTCATTTCTGTTCTCGCTGGTGATCGCTCTCTTGGGGCGCTGGCTGGTCGGCATCTTCACCCGCGACGCCGGCGTCGTCGCACTGGGGGCGCTCCTGCTTTGGATCGACGTCCTGGTTCAGCCGGCCAAGGCCGCCAACATCGCCATCACGTTTTCTCTGCGCGCGGCCGGCGATTCGCGCTTTCCCGCGGTGGTCGGTTCCACGCTGATGTTCACCGTCGGGTTGGGCTCGGCCCTGGGCCTGGCCTTCGGTGCCGGCTGGGGCGTCGCCGGTATTTGGCTCGGCATGGCGGTGGACGAATGGACCCGCGCCCTGGTCAACGGCTGGCGCTGGAAGAGCGGCGCGTGGCGAAGCAAGGGCGTGGCCTAAACATCACGGGCAACCGGCGCGCAAGATGCTACCATCAGTCGCCGCTTGCCCATGAAAGCCAAGGCCAAGACGCCGATCTCCATCGCAGGGGTCCTGCGGGCCGCCCCGCGTGGATTCGATCGATTGCCGCTGTGGGCGCAGATCAACGTCACGTGGAAGTGCAACCTGTCGTGCAGCTACTGCACCGAGTACGACAACGCCAAGGGGCACGTGCCCTTCGCCGAGATCGCCCTTCGCATCGACAAGTGCAAAGAGCTGGGCGTGATGCATACGGACCTCATCGGTGGCGAGCCGCTGCTTCACCCGGACATCCTGCCGCTCATGCGCCACGTGCGCAAACAGGGCATGACCACCGGCATGACCACCAACGGGTTTCTGCTCACGCCCGACAAGCTGGAGGCCCTGCTCGACGCCGGCATGGGTCGAATCCAGATCTCGGTCGACAGTCTGAACCCGACGGCGGGATCGCCCAAGTCGCTCAAGACGCTGCGATCGAAGATCGAAATGGTCGCCAAGCGCGGGCTGTGGTTCTACGTGGCCAGCGTGATCTGCGACGAGACCTTGGACCAGGTGCAAGGCCTGGCCGAGTTCTGTTTCGAGCTTGGCGTGCCCATCTTCTTTGCCGTGGTTCACGACCGTGGGCGCCTTCTGCCCGGCCCGTCGACGCCGCGCTACCTGGAAAAGGTGCGTTGGCTCAAGGAGCAGAAGCGCGCCGGGCGGCCGGTCTCGAATCCGTACTACCTTATCGACTACTACGAACGCGTGCTGTCGGGGCAGCCCTTTGCGTGGACCTGCCAGGGCGGCCACAAGGCGTTCTACGTGTCGCCCGAGGGCAACTTCCACTACTGCTACCACACCGATCCAGTCGGCCCGTTCGCCAACGTCACCCGCGCGCAGATCAAGGCCAACCGCCAGCGCAAAGGTTGTGAAGACGGCTGCGGCGTCGACTGCATGGTGCGCACGTCGCTGCCGTTTTCCCGGCGGCCATGGGTGATCAAGACCGAGATTTTGGAGCGATTGGGCCCGGTGGGGCGCATGTTCTTGCCCAGCGTCGCGGAGCGCGCCCTTGGTCCGCTGGGTAGCTCCAGCCCGGGTACCCAACCGCCGAAGTAATCCTCGTCGGTGGCGCATTTCACCCAAGCAAATGAGCCGTTTGTTTCCGAACGGCTACTCCTTGTGTGGCCACGGGAAGGTCCGAGGGATCTGAACCGCAGGCGTCAGCGCGAGATCACGATGCACAAATCAATCCTTTCACGACGACCGCTTGTCTTCCTTTGCGCTATCTCGGTGCTCGGGTGTTTGAGGCCGCCGCCGCGTGCGACAGGTACGATTGCCTCGGCCAAGGAGGCAAAGCCACCCGGGTTGGAGAAGATGACCGAGCTCGACGCCTGGAGCGCAGAACCGATGATGAGCCCGGGCATCAACATCGGAAACACGCTCGACAACACGACCACCTGGGAGACCGGATGGGGCAATCCCCTTATCACCAAGGAATACGTGCAAAGTCTGGCGCACCTCGGGTTCAAGACGGTTCGCCTGCCGGTGGCGTGGGACACCTACGCCGAAGACGGCCGCATTCAGGTCGACAAGCTCGACCGAGTCAGTGAGGTCGTCAATTGGATTACCGACGCGGGCATGTTCTGTGTTCTCAACATTCACTGGGACGGTGGCTGGATCGATTCCGACGTGAAGGAACGCTACAGCGATACCTTCCGTACCTTCAGCCCCGAGGCCGAGAAGAGGTTCCGTTCCTATTGGGAACAGATTTCGACCTTCTTTTCCGGCAAAAACGAGAAGCTGATCTTCGAGGCGCTCAACGAGGAAACCAATTTCGAGAATGCGGGCTCACTGGAAAAGGCCTACGCGACCCTCACCCGAGTCAACCAGATCTTCATCGACACGGTTCGGAAGACCGGCGGCAACAACGGCACGCGCTTGCTTATAGTCACCGGATACTCCACCGACATCGCGAAGACCTGCAACGCAGGCTACAAGATGCCGAAGGACACCGTCCCCCACAAGCTGTTCATTTCCGTACACTACTATACCCCCTGGCAGTTCTGCGGCATGACCGAGGACGCCGACTGGGGAAAGATGATGCCGACCTGGGGAACTCCGGCAAACGTCAGGGAGCTGGACAAGCTGTTCGACATGATGAGTGACTTTGCTAACCGCAACGACGCTCCTGCTTTCATCGGCGAGCTCGGCGTGGTGGCGAAGAAGGAGTCGGCCTCGCGCGTGGGTTGGATGTCGGCAGTGTTCAACGGCGCGATCGCCAGAAAGATGATTCCAGTTCTGTGGGACACCGGCGAATCCGTCTCCAGGCACGAGCCGTATTCGCCCAGCCCCGATCTTCTTTCGGCGCTGAAGAACATCGTTCGTTCCGTTCCGGCCGCGGCATCGGCGCACTGACACAGGACCGTCACTCGGGAACGGCTGCCGAGTAGCGAGCGTCTGTCTTGGTCCAGCGCCGAAACACGAACCACCGATTCATCGGATAGTTCCAGACCAGGTAAACGAGAACGGAGATGACGATCTTGGACGCCTGGTAGGGCAGGCCCAGGAAGCGTGTGAAGCTCCAAACCCCAAGGGTGTGGAGCAGGCTTGAACCGGCCTGCACCAGCAGGAAGCGGGCGAACTGCCCCTTGCCCGGCCGGTCCCGGACATCGAAGGCCCAAAGTCGATTGATGGCGAAGTTCGAGAGCGATCCGACCACGGTGCCGATCCACGTCGCGAGCACGTAGTCGACGCCGAGAATTTCAACCAAGCCGGTCAGCGTGCCGAGGTCGAGCGCGGTGGTAAGCAGCGAGGTCAACGCGCTTCGAGAGAAGGTGCCGCGCCGATAGCCGGCTTTATCGGTGGCCGCTGATTTCATCGTCATGGGTCCTGCGCGTGCGAGGGACGGCACGCGCGGCGAGATTCGTTCTACCAGCGCTCGGTGGAATCTTTGTCTTTTTTGTCGCCCGACTCCGACGGTGGTGGTACGGGGCGCTCGCTGGGTTTGTCGGACAACTTGTGCGGCTTGGACAAGGGGGCCTTCTTGTGCCCCTTGCCTTCTTGCTTGCCTTCTTGTTCTTCGTGTTCCTCCGCACGATGAACCGGCGGCGGAGGTGGGGGTGGCTCGAAGGTGTGGGTCGGTTCGGGCGGCGGAGGCGGCGTGGGCTCTGGCTCGGGCGCGCGCGAAGGCAGGGCCGGCGCAGGCTCGGCGGAGGCGGGTTTGCCCGACGGTCGCGTCACGAGCAGCGTCACGACCAGCCCGGCTGCGGCCAGTCCAACCACGCCCACGACCGCAACCACCGCGCCGCGCTTGCCGCGAATCTTGACCTCGGTGTCACTCACCTCCCCGGTCGCGGTTCGGAAGGTGGTTGTCTGCTTGACGCCAGGGGAGGCTGCCCCAGCAACGGGGTCGACCATGGTCGAGATGTGAGACGGCGGCGTGGACGGCGGCCGCGGTGGACGCGACCGGGAAGTCACCACCGGGGGCGGTGTAATGGTGACATCGAACCCGCTCACCGCTCGCCGGGCGGCCACTTGGTTCGGGTCGTCTAGGATCGCCGTCGACCCCACGCCCAAGGAGGCACCAAAGACCGGCGTCGCGTGGGGGGCCGCGTGGCCTCGAAGCGCGGCTTGGAACTCGGCCATGGACTGAAAGCGGTGGTCCGGATCCTTGGCCAGCGCACAAAGAATCGCCGCCGCGACTGCGTCCGGAATGACGGGATTCTTGCTTTGCGGGGGCTCGGGCTCGCGCATCACGTGCATGATGATGATGTCGCCGAAGCCCTCGCTGATGAAGGGCGGCGCCCCACACAACATTTCGTACAGGATGATGCCGAGGGCGTAGATGTCAGTGCGATGATCGATCTTTTCGATCAATCCCTGGCACTGCTCGGGCGACATGTACGCAGCCGTGCCCATGATGGCGCCTGTGCGAGTCTTCATCGAGCTGCCACGCATGTCGTCGCGCAGTTTCGCGATACCGAAGTCGAGCACCTTCACGCGCTCGCCCGTGGCCATCATCTCGTCGGGAACCAGGAACAAGTTGTCGGGCTTGAGGTCGCGGTGAACGATGCCCTTGGAGTGCGCAGCCGCCAGCGCGGACGCCGTCTGAAACGCGACCTCCACCGCCGCATCGACCGGCAACGGCCGGATCCGATCCAGTCGCGAGGAGAGGCTTTCACCCTCCAAGAACTCCATCAACATGTACGGCACGTTCTCGTCTGGCAACATGCCGACGTCGATGATGTCGATGATGTTGGGGTGGCGAATGGCGTTGGCCGCGCGCGCCTCGTTGAAGAAGCGGCCGACCAGCGATTCGTCGCGCGCCAGCTCCGGCTTCAGGACCTTGACTGCAGCCTTGCGACCCATGATCGGGTGAAGGGCCAGGTACACAGTCCCCATCCCGCCCTCTCCGAGCAGGGACACAACCTCATAGTTGTTAATGTGCTTGCCTATCACGGTCGAATCTAGTGGCTACAAAAGTGCTAACCAGGATATCAAACATCCGATGGAACTGCACGTCAAAAGGTGCTGCTATCCGAATCGGCGCCTCGGCGCGAAATCTGCGCGGGATGGCCGGCGCCGGCAATTCTGCGCCCGACTACTTAGCCTGGGGCTGTGATACCAACCACGGCGCGTGTGTGCCGGCGGCTGGAAAGTTATGCCGAGGACTTCACAAAGCGGGGGTGTTGTCCGAGAATAGAGGATCTATGAAGTTGCCAGACCGTGCTTCGCTTAACGCCCGAGTCCAAAACGTCGCGCCGTTTCTTCTAGCCGCAGTCCTTTTGGCCGTGGGGTGCGTAAGTCTGGACAAGCCTTCGGTGGTCCAAGAGTGTTCCAAGACCAACACCTGCGTCAATGGGGGAGCCACCCCGGGAGAGGACGCCAACGTCGAGAAGAAGGACAGCGACCAGTCGCAGCGTGACACCCGTCCCGGCGACGAGCCGTCGTCAAACAAGCCGGACGCAGCCACGGACAGTGCCGGGGAACCGGATACCGCAGCAGGGCCGGATTCATCCACCAAGAAGGACTCTGCTGGCGCCGAGCCGACCGGGCAAGGTGGAGATGACGTCGCCCCTGACGTGAAAGCAGATGGCGGCAAGGCTGACCTGGGTGCTGAGTCTCCCGTGGAAGCCGGACGCGACGCGAGCTCGGATGGCAACCCTGGCGATGACGTAGGTGCCGAGGCAGGTCCCGAGGCTGGCCCGGAGGCAGGTGCCGAGGCAGGTCCCGAGGCTGGCCCGGAGGCAGGTGCCGAGGCTGGCCGGGAGGCAGGTGCCGAGGCTGGCCGGGAGGCAGGTCCCGAGGCTGGCCCGGAGGCCGCGGCTGATCTGCCCCCCGATACACCCCCGCTGAATTGCAGCATCTTCTTCGGCAGCAGTCCTTCCACCGGGTCGGCGGGACATCCGGGAAGCCTCGGCACAGCCGCCACGTGCGTCGCGACCTGCGATACCATCGCGGGTTGGAGCTGCTCGAACGATGACGGGCGGACCGTCACGGTGAACGGCACGGCCGTGAAATGTGGCGCCCCCATCACCCAGAAGAACGGATACTTCGTATTTCAAGTGGGCGCCGGAACGAATCGAGACTTCGCGGTCTTCTGGTGGGCGGACTCGGGCAAGTACGCCACGAGTTGCACCGCGCCGGCCGGCGGTTTCTGAATCCTGCGGTTCGCGCCGTCGGCCCGCGCGCGAGCTCGCGTGCTCGGGCTGACCCGTGATAGAAGCAGGCCCTGCCGTCGGGTACTTGGGCATGTCCCTGGCAAGACTTTTCGTCGTCTTCTCTGCCGCGCACCTCGCGACCGCGCTGTGGTTTCTTTTCGATCGGGCGCCGGGTAGCGCTGCGGCTCTGTACGGCCTTCCTCTCGACGACGCGTGGATTCACATGGTTTACGCACGCAGCCTGGCGGCGCTGCATGGCCTTGCCTACAACCCGGGCCAGCTTGAAACCGGCTCGACCAGTCCGCTGTGGGCCATCGCGCTGGTCCCGGCAACCTGGGCCGCGCAGCTCTTGCATGTCTCGGTTGTGATTCCTGCAAAGATCACGACTCTCGTCACCGCGGTCGGGGCCAGCCTTGCGGCAGCCCGACTGGTGCGCGGGTTGGGGTTCGGAATCGCGGCCGAGATCGCGGCTGGCCTCGCCATCGCTGCCGATCCTTCGCTGGCCTTTGCGCAGGTTTCGGGCATGGAGGTGATGCTGGCCGGTGCGGTGGCCCTGTGGGCTCTGGCCGAGCTTGCGCAGGAGCGCTATCTCATCGCCGGGATCGCAGCGGGGCTCGCGCCGTTGGCCAGACCGGAGATGGCGCTCTTGACCGTGATCGTGCTTGGGACCGCCGAGTGGCGTCTGCATCTTGCGCGCGCTTCTGCGAAGGAGCGGTTGGGGGTTCTGCTGCCGACGGTGATCGCGCTCGGCGGCTGGACGACCTACTGCCTGGCGGTGTCCGGTTACCCGCTGCCGAACACGTTCTACGCGAAGTTCGCCAGCCGGCAGGACTACGTCGTTCACAACTTGCTTCTCATCTTCACCCAGATACTGCCGGCGTCACCGTGGTTCGCCTTCGGCAGCGGCGCGGCCTTGTGGGCCGTGGGCGCGCTGGCTGTCTGGCGGCGCGGCCTGGTTGGGCGCCTGTTCGTCGTGTTTCCCTTGCTCTTCCTGCTGGGCGTTTCGGCATCGCAGCTCATAAGCGACGCGTGGCCGTTCTATTTCTTGCGCTATGTCTTGCCTGCGCAGGTCTTCATCGTGGCGATGGTTGCCGTCGGTGCGGCCGTTGCGGCCGGCTGGGCATGGCAGCGTCGGCGACAGGCGTTCGCACCGGGGCTTGCGGTCGGGGCGGGCGCGCTCATCGTGGCCTCGCTTGCAAGACTGCCGTCGGCGTTGGCCGAACGCGCGCATCTGTTTGCTTGGAATTGCCAGAACATCGAAGAGCTGGACGTCGCCACCGCCTTGTGGCTGCGCGACAACGTTCCAGCCGGCGAAGCAATCGATGTCATCGACGCCGGCGCGGCCCGCTACTTCGGCAACCACACGATTGTCGACATCCTCGGCCTCAACAACCACCGATTGGCTCACCACGATCCCGGCGTCACGCCGGCTCTCGTCGGCGCTCACTTCCTGTCCGTCTTTCCGTCGGCGATGCCGAAATTGCAGAACGACCCAGCCTGGCAGGTGGTGTACCGCGCCACCACGCGAAACCTCACCATTTGTCACTGCCTTCAATCGGAGATCGTGACTTACCGGCGCGTGTCCACGGTCAGGTAGGATCGCGGTGTATACTTGCGCACACTTACCAACGTCCCATGGCCAATGGCGGGGCGCGGGGTACAGCGATGAACCACCCGATTGTCGACTTTCACGCGCACGCGTTTCCGGATTCGCTGGCGGGTAGGGCCATCGGTCACCTGGAGCATGGCGGTGGTATTAGGGCCTTTCTCGACGGAAAAGTTGCCTCGCTCTTGGCGTCGATGGACGAGGCCGGGATCGAAACCTCGGTGATCTGCTCGATCGCGACCAAACCCGAGCAGTTCGATCCGATTTTGGAGTGGTCGTTGCAGATCGCGTCCCCACGCATCGTGCCGCTCGCCTCCGTCCATCCCAAGGGACCGGATCCCATCGGCAAGGCGCGCCGGGTGGCCGAGGCTGGCCTTCTTGGCATCAAGCTTCACCCCTACTACCAGGACTTCAACCTGGACGACGACGGATTCTGGCCGCTCTACCGTGTGCTGGAAGAATTGGGCCTCATCGTGGTGTGCCACACCGGATTCGACTTCGCGTTTTCGCGTGACCGCAAGGCGGATCCGGTCCGCATCATGCGGGTGCTAGATCGCGTGCCGGGCTTGCGATTCATCGCCACGCACATGGGTGCCTGGGACGATTGGGACGAGGTGGAAAAGCACCTGCTCGGCAGGGCAGTCACGATCGACGTGTCGCTCAGCCTGGAGCTGCTCGGCCGCACCCGCGCGCGCGAGATGATCCTCAGTCACCCGGCGGATCGCGTCCTTTTCGGTACCGACTCACCGTGGGCCAGCCAGTCCCAAACCCTGCGCTCCGTGCGCGCCCTCGATCTCGGCGAGGAACGCGAGTCTCAGATCCTATGGAAGAACGCGCGCCGGCTGCTACAACCCCGGGCGCTCTGAGTATCCCTCCGCGCCCTCCACCTCCCTGCGCTCTTCCTATTCGCGGTAGCGAATACCCTGAAGGAAGGCGAGGCTTCTCTTGCGGGCGGGCCCGATGTCTTCGGCGGGGCAGGCGATCTCGTAGCGGACCGTCCAGCCGGCGCTGCGGAAGAGGGACACCTGCACAAAGCGGTCATCGGGTTTGGACACCAATGCCGCTTGCTTCGTGCTGCCGGGATAGTGGACAGGGATCGGGAACGGCTCCGTCGGCTCGGCGCCCGGATGCTGGCGGTGCAGCCGCTCGACCACGCCGGCCCATTCTTGTTCTAGCTCGCCAACCGCTCGCGATACGAAGATGCTGATCGACTCGATCGACTGCGAGCCCGAGCCGAAGTCCACCGACTCGTAGTCCAGGCGCACGTCGCTGCCGTCCTTCGCGTACACCGAGATGTCGCCCACCTTGAACGACTCCACTTCGTTGGGCAAAAGCAGGAAGGTGCCGCGGTGGTAGCGCGCGCGACCATGCGGGGTCTGCCAAAGCTCCCAAGGCGGTCGCAGGAAGACGTCGTTGGGATCGGCGTTGTCGTCAGTGCCAGGTGGCGCAATCCTCTCCGTGGCGTCAGGAATCACGGGACCGCCATAGGCGCAGCTTGCAAGTAGCAGCGCAAGCAGCACGGTCAGGGCCTGGCGATGGGGCAGGTTCATGGATCATAGGTTGTCCCTGCCCTGCCACCGAGGCAAGTATCAGCGCCGCCGCTTGGTTCCGGTAAGGTCGCCGGTGGTGACGGTGCCGTCTCCGAATTTCTCGGCGATTCGGTCCAAGGTGCTATTGAGCCGACTTGCGCGCCGGTCTTCGCCGAAGAGCGACAACTGACCGCCGCCGCCCGCCAGACCATGGGCGGACACGCCCACAAGCCGAACCTTGCCGGTCAAAGGTTCAGCCTCCAAGAGCGCCGCCGCCGTCTGGTAGATTGTCTGACCATCGTCGGTGGACGTAGCCAGCGTCGTCTGCCGCGTGAGCAAGACGAAATTGGCCGTCTTCAGCTTGAGCTGCACGACAGTGGCCTTTCGGCACGCCTCTCGAAGGCGCCGGCCCACACGCAAGGCTTGCGCGTGCAGATGCGGTAGCATCGACGCCTTGTCGCCCAGATCTTCTTCGAAGGTATCCTCGGCCCCGATGCTCTTGGCCTCTCGATCCGGCACCACGGGGCGCGGATCGATGCCGCGCGCGAGCTCCCACAGGGCGTGCCCGCCGGGAACTCGGCGTTCCAGCCAATCGGGATCGGCCGATGCAATGTCGCCGACGGAGCGCAGTCCCAGCTCAAGCAGCACGACCTCGGTCTTTTTGCCCACGCCCCACAGGCGCGACACGGGTAAGGGCGCGATGAAGGCCCGGGTTTCGCCCGCGGGGACCTCTTTCTGTCCGTTGGGCTTGGCCAGATCGGACGCGATCTTGGCCGCGAACTTGACCTCCGCGATGCCGGCCGACGACGGCAGGCCGACCTCGGCGGCGATGCGCGAGCGTAGTGTGGTCGCGATGCGCGCGGGCGGACCGAACAGCGCGACCGACGCGGTGACGTCGAGAAAGGCCTCGTCGAGCGACAGCGGCTCCACCAGCGGTGTGACGCTGCCAAGGATGCGAAACACCTCTTCGCTCGCGCCCGCGTAGGCCTGCATGCGCGGCGGAACCACGATGGCCTGCGGCGCCTGGCGGAGCGCGACCACCATCGGCATCGCCGACCTGACGCCAAAAGGTCGCACCTCGTAGGAAGCGGCCAACACCACCCCTCGCGTGGGGTGCCCCCCGACGATGACCGGCTTTCCCCGCAGGTCGGGAGAATCGCGCTGTTCCACCGACGCATAGAACGCGTCCATGTCGAGGTGGATGATGGCGGATTCGGCCATCCGAGGAGCATAGACCCGGCCGGCCCTAGCTTTCCAATTGCTATCGCAAGACCGCGGCGTCACGTCCCGGCATGCGGGCCTTCGCACACGCATGCCGTTGCGCGACGAAGGCTAGCTCTGGGCCAGCGGAGCCAGCTCCGCCGACGCTGGCCCATCCGCGGTCAAGGTGGCGACTGACCGTCCTCGCCAGCAGATGCCGTTTGTCCCAGGTAGTCCCGGCACTTGTGTGTAGTGTGAAAGCCCCAAATCGACGATGCGGTCAGCACGCCGGCGATGGCCAGTCCGCTGAAGACCATCACCTACAACCTCGTCTTGCTAGAGTCCGGATCAGTTGCGCCCGTGCCTTGTCCCGGCCCTAGGGCTAGCACCAACGGAAATCCGGCGCTGGCGCCGGCAAGCACGATGTCCGTGACGGGGAACTTGTTTCGTTCGGTACAAATTCCGCCCGTGTAATAGCGTGGCGGCGGGCCGGCAGGCGGCCGCTACACAAACAGAAACGAACAACCGAGCTGCGTGGACGACAACGCTAGCAGCAGGACCGGCAGCACACGGACGAGCTTCATCGGGTCAGGGTACACCGGTTCCTGCTGTGGCGACTCCGCTTCGCGCGCCGGTGGTGTGATGTCTTTCACATTCTCGGTTGACGCCTCGCCGCCGGACACCGTGACCGGTTGGATGTTCGGGCGCCCAGCTCGCTTACATCTTCTGAGCGCTCCAGCAGCTCGCCGGTCCCGTGCGGTTTTGGATGGCGGTGATGGTGTTGTGGAAGACCTGGGTCTGCGCCGTGGTGAGCGAGCTTGCGGTATTGGTCAGCTCGAACGGGTCGGTGGTCAGGTCGTAGTATTCCTTCTCGCCGTCTTGGTATTCGACATAGATCGCGTTGGTCATTCGAATCGCCTCGTAGCTGTTCGGCGCTACGCTGACATCCTCATTATCCGGATCACTCGGGTCCATCGCCTCTAGATCCGGGCCGTGGTGCTCGACGAGGGCGACATTGCGCCAGTCGGCCACCTCCTGCCCGAGAATAAGCGGCAACAACGAGTGTCCGTCCGCCGTCGGCGGTGGCGCGGTTCCGGCGATGTCCGCGAAGGTGGGGCAGAGGTCGATGTTCTCGACGATCTTGTCGACCGTCACACCCTGAGGAACTCCAGGCCCCATAACGATGAGCGGAACGTTGATGTCGTGGTCGAAGGCGGTCTGCTTGCCGGCCGGAAGATTGTGATCGCCCATGTGATAGCCATTGTCGCTGCTGAAGAACAGGTAGGTGCGCTGGTCGACCTGCGATGTCGCGAGCTGCGCCATGAAGGCGGCGATCATCTCGTCCACGGCTTGCACCGCCTCGACGCGCAGGTTGAAGTCTTTGTCCAGCGTCGCGATCTTGGCGTTGGTCAGCGCGGGGTGCTCGGCAAGCCAATTGGGAGGATTGGTATTGGCCGTCGCGAATGCTGGATTCGCGGGCGGGCGAGGGAGCGTCACATTGAACAGGCCCTCGTGGCGGGGCGCCGGAGTGTAGGGAGCGTGTGGGGCGAAAGTGGCCGCCTCCAGCATGAAGGGCCCGGACGCCGCGGTCTGAATGAATGTGGTTCCGATGCCTGAGATGACGTCGGTCAGGTAGGTGTCGGTGCCCGCGTCGGCGCCACCGTAGAATCTGACCGTGCCGTCGTTGTTCAGCTCATAGCCGTACTCGTTGTAGCCGCCTTCGCCGGCCACGTTCCATCCCGTCCATCCCGGATCTTTCTGGTCCTGCTTGGGCACGTACCCGTTGAGATATTTGCCCATCATGCGTGTCTGGTAGCCCGCGGGTTCGAGCACCGACGCAAAGGTTTGGGTCGGGTTGCCCGCACGTTCAAACTGCGGATAGCCGCCGCCGTCCCCGCCATTGCTGAACACCGTGGTGTTGTGCGGGTACTTACCGGTGAAGATCGACGAGCGCGACGGGCAGCAGAGCGAGTCAGTGACGAAATACCGCGGGAAGGTTGTCCCCCGCTGTTGCATTTGCAGGACATGCGGCATGTACTGGACCAGGTTCCAGGAGAGGTCGTCAGTGAGCACGAAGATGATGTTCGCCTTGTGAACGGTGGTGATGGACGCATCCGTGGAGATTGACACATCCACAGTCGTGCCATCCATTCGGGCGCCGCCTCCACCGCCACTGTCAACTCTGGTGCCGGTGCTGTCGCCGCACGCAGCGAAACTGAGGGGCAACGTCAGGAGCGCCACAGCCGATGTAGGTAGACGAGGTTGCATCTTCGAAACCTTTCGAATCATCCGGGCGGTAAGGTGGGCTACCACACGGCCCAGGATCGGATGTTCCGCTCGAGGGTCCGGTTACACGTCGCGGACCCTTGGTGCGAATACCGTCAAGTGACTGTATTGGGAGGTGCCCTGTGCAGTTTCCGCCGTCACGCACTGCCAAGGAAGAACCGCCTTGACGGCCATATCGCGTGAATTCAATATCGAAGACCGAACAGCGCACTGGAGGATTACGCAATGCTGACTCGACTGAAACTTCTCGCACTGCTTTCCGCTCTTTCGATCACCACCGGGTTTGCCGGTTTCGCACTCGCTCACTCGAATGGGCATGAGTCTCGCACCCCGGCGCAATGCGAACGTCTTCCCGGCACCGAAAAGGAAGGTGAGCGCGCCCAATGCCTGGCCTGTGTAAAGCGGCCGAAGCCGCACCACTACCACCCTGACTACCCAGCCGGTGACCGCTGTCGACCGGACAACGGGAAGCCGTAGTAAGTCGCTGGTCCGGGTCAAGGAGGGGATTCGTTTCGCCAATCATCACTGAGTGGGAACGTCTCGGCCTTTCGGGCTCTTCCAAGCGCTCGCGGCAACCAGTTTGGCATCGGCCTGCCCACGCGCTTCTTACCGGTACTTCACCAGCAATGCATTCCAGCCCGGGCCGGCAGTCGGGGGATGAGCGGCAATCCGGTGACAGTTACCTTGTCTCCGTAATCGAGATCTCCGCGGCGTTGTACTTTAGCAACAGCCACAGGCGAGCCCTCGGCGCCCGTGCTTGTTCCGTCGGGGCTGGCATCGCCCGCGAAGGCGTCCGCGCCGGCAGCCCCGCCTGCCCTGGTGCCGGTACCTCCGCCGGACGAGCTGGGGGCGTCTGCTGCAACGCCCGCATCGTTACGCGACGGTAGGGCCGTTCCGCCAAAGCCGCTTTCCATGGTTCCCGCTGCGCCAGCGAGACCGACGAAGCACACAATGGGGATCGAGCGTCGCATCCCTAGGGTTCCAACTGCTGTCGCAAGACCGCGGCGTCACGGGTGGGAAGCTGGCAGTGGCCTCCTTCGCAGACATATGCCGTGGCTTGCTGGTCGACGGCGATCCGGCGGGCAAGGAAGGGGATCTTCACCTCCATATCTCGCCACTCTTGCGACCCGGGATCGCCCATGACCAGCACCTTGCGCGGCACGAAGGGTTCACGCAGGCAGCGCTGAAGGTCGTTGTCGAACGCGGCGCCCGACGAGGGCAGGGCAAGCACGATTTCGCGCACAGGGCCGGCCAGAAAATCAATCGCCAAAAGCGCGTGGGTCATGGCCATCGGGCGCTCTTCAAGGTCGCGCCGGTGGGCCTCGACCGCGCGCCCGGCGATAGCCCGCCAACGCTCGTCGTCGGTCAGAGCTGCCAGCCGGGCGGCGTTGGCAAGCGCCATCGAGGTCCCCGACGGCTCGGCGCCGTCGTAGGTCGGCTTATCGCGTGCGAGCAAGCGTTCGTGCTCCGGGCTGGTCGAAAACCATCCCCCGCGCGCCGGATCGGCGAACCGGTGCTCCGTCTCTTCGGCCAAGCCGATGGCCTGCTCCAGCCAGCGTCGCTCACCGCTGTATTCGAACAGGTCGAGCAGCCCCGCAGCGACGCAGGCGTGGTCGCCCAGGAAGCCGAGCACGCCTAGGCGACCATCGCGAAAGCTGCGGGTAAGACGGCCCGACTGCGGGTCGCGCATTTGTTCGATCACGAAGGTTGCGGCACGCCGGGCGGCATCGAGATAGCGCGCCTCGCCGGTCACCCAGCCAGCCATCGCGAACGCGCCGATGGCAAGCCCGTTCCACGCCGCGAGGATTTTCTCGTCGCGGAGGGGCGGAATCCTCCGGCTGCGCGCCTGGATCAGCTTTTTGCGCGCTGGCGCCAGCCCGCGCACGGTCGCCTCGTCGTTTTCACGCTGGTGCAGAATGTTGCGGCCCTCGAAGTTGCCGGCAGGCGTGACCCGATAGTGGCGAAGAAAGGTTTCGGTCTCCTCGCCCGGACCCAGGACGGCCCGGATATCGTCTTCGGTCCACACGTAGTACCGACCCTCTTCACCTTCGGAATCGGCGTCGGTGGCTGAAAAGAATCCGCCGTCGGGCGCCGCGAAGGTCGCCAGCAGCTCGTCGCAGGTCTCGCGGGCGATGCGCAAGAAGTGCTCGCGCTTTGTGACTTGCCAGGCCTCGATGTACGCCGGAATCAGCAGGGCGTTGTCGTACAGCATCTTCTCGAAGTGCGGCACCAGCCACTCGGCATCGGTCGCGTAGCGGTGAAAGCCGCCCGCCAGATGGTCGTAGATGCCCCCTTGAGCCATGGCTTCGAGCGTGTGGATCGCCATCCGCTGGGCGCGCTGGTCGCCGGTTCGCTGTGCGTGGCGCAGCAGGAGCCGAATCGGGACCTGCGAGGGAAACTTGTGCGGCACCCGCAAGCCGCCGTGCCTTTCGTCGAAAGCTCGGGCACATTGCTCGACCGCGGCGCCGATCAGCGCCAGGGGCGCGTGGCCTGTTCCCGCGCTCGCGCCTGAGCGTCCCTCATGGGCCACCGCTTCGACCTCCGCGCGGATCGCACCCGCAAGCGCTTGCGCGGCCTGGGTCACCCGTACCGGCTGTCCCTGATACAAACGGACCAATTCTCTCAGGATTTCAAGAAATCCGGTCTCCGCACCGCGCGCACCGGCGCGCGGCGGAAAGTAGGTCCCGGCGAAGAACGGCTCGCGCTCCGGTGTCAGCCAGACCGACAGGGGCCACCCGCCTGACCCGGTCAATTGCTCGGCCGCGCGCATGTAGATGGCGTCCACGTCGGGGCGTTCCTCGCGGTCTACCTTGATGGCGAGGTAGCTTGCATTCAGGAAGGCGGCGATCGCCTCGTCCTCGAACGACTCTTCCTCCATCACGTGGCACCAGTGGCAGGTCGAATACCCGATGGAAAGAAACACCGGCCGACCCAGCCGCGCGGCCTCGGCGAACGCCTCGTCGCCCCACGGATACCAATTCACAGGGTTGTGCGCATGCCCGAGCAGGTAGGGGCTGCTTTCCAGCGCCAGCCGGTTGGTGTAGCGGGGCCCGCCGGTCTCGTCGCGATGACGTGCGTGGTGGGATTCCTGCGGGCGTAAGGCGGCCAGGCGGGCCGCAAGCTCGGGTGGAAAGTCGGGCGCGCAGGGCAGGGACAGCATGGCGATTCACACCATGTCCTGTTCCCGCCCGCGGTGCAACGAGGTTCCCATAAAGAGGATAGAAAAGGTCCGCTTTTTGCCTGTCTGCGCTGGTGTGCCGCGGTTTGCCTGCTAGCTTTTTGCCCATGCAGCTTTCGGACATCGAGGACAAGGTTCGGGCCGGCATTCCGCTCGACCTGCAGGACGGCGTGGACCTGTTCCAGCACCCCAACCTGCTCGACGTCGGCCGGCTGGCGAACCAGGTGCGCGAGCGCCTGCACGGGCAGCGCACCTACTTCAACCGCAACCTCCACATCAACGCGACCAACGTGTGCGTGGCGAGCTGCCGATTCTGTTCCTTCGCCCGGCTGCGGCCCGGCGACGCAGGCGCCTACACGATGACGCTCGACGAGGCGTGGAACAAGCTGCGCGGTCGCCTGGCCGCGCGCGATCCCGTCACCGAGATCCACATCGTCAACGGCCTGCACGACGGCCTGCCATTTTCGTACTACACCGACCTCTTGGCGGGGCTTCGGCGCATCCACCCGACCGTGCACCTCAAGGCCTTCACCGCGGTCGAGATCTTCTTCTTTCACCGCCACTACCGGATGCCCATCGCCGAGGTATTGGGCCAACTGCGCGCCGCGGGGCTTGATTCGCTGCCTGGCGGCGGCGCGGAAATCTTCGCCGAGCGCGTGCGCCGGAAGATCTGCCCCGACAAGTGCAACGCGGACGAGTGGCTGGAAGTACACCGGATCGCGCATCGCCTGGGCCTGCGGTCAAACTGCACCATGCTGTACGGACACATCGAAACTGCGGAAGAGCGGGTGCAGCACCTCTTGCGTTTGCGGGCCCTGCAGGAAGAAACCGGCGGTTTCCAGACCTTCATTCCGCTGGCCTTCCATCCCGACGGCAACGACCTGCGCAAGCTACCGGGGCCGACCGGGGTCGACGATTTGCGCACCTTCGCAGTGGCCCGGCTGCTGCTCCACAACATTCCCCATCTCAAGGCCTACTGGGTGATGCTGGGCCTCAAGACCGCGCAGACAGCGCAGTGGTTCGGCGCCGATGACATCGACGGAACCGTTCAGGAGGAACGCATCTACCACATGGCCGGCGCCGAGACGCCCCAGGGGCTGTCACTGGCCGAGCTGGTCTACTTGATTGAACGGGCCGGTCGCGTGCCGGTGGAGCGCGACACCCTCTATAATGTGGTAGCCGAGGGCTCGGCGCTGGTGCCCAAGCGACCCTTCCGACGGTCGCTGCTGGAGGAGGCGCTCCGATGACCAGGCGCGTTCGGCTTTGCGCCGTGCCGTCCCTCTGCGCACGGCCCCTGACCATTGCCATCGGTGCGGACGATCCGCACTTCGATTTGGTGCTGGATGATGCCCACGGCTGTGCCAGGCGCTTGCTCGACGGAACCGTCGATTTGGCGCTTCTGCCCAGCGCGCGCTATGCGCTGCTCGACCTCGATCTGCGTCTGGTGCCCGGGATCGCCACTTCGGTGTGCGGGCCAATGCTGCCCGAGCTTGCCGCTGAGCACGATCTTGGCCCCCTGCCCGAGGCTGTCGAAAAGTGGCGCGCCCGGACCGGATTGCCGTTCGTGTCGTTGGTTTGGGCCGGCCGGCCTGCCGCCGTGGACCATGGCATCGCCGTTGCGCTTGCCGGCAAGCGCGACCAAGGCCTCCAGCGTCTTGGCGACGTGGTGGCGGGCTACGGAGAGAGCCACGATGCCGCTCGCTACGTCGATTGTCTTTCTGGCAGCATGAACTTTCAGCTCGGGTCGCAAGAATTGTCGGGCCTGGCTAGCTTCGTTGATCAGCTTCGAAGCGGGCCGGGGTCACGCCGGCGGGTTCGCTTGTTCGACTTCGCGTATGGGGATCCGAGCGTCGCGTCCGAGAGTCGGCCCATGACAAAACCGGAGCGTGCGCACCCGACCATCGACTCGCTGTTGGCCGACGGCGCCGCGGGTAGGCGTCTGACTCCAGAAGAAGGGCTTCGTCTGCAGCAAGAGGCGCTGCTTTTCGACCTTGGCCAGGCCGCAGATCAGCGCCGCCGGGGCCTGCATCCGGGCGGGGTTGTGACCTACATCATCGACCGGAACGTGAACTACACGAACCTGTGTGTCACTGCGTGTAAGTTCTGCAACTTCTATCGGCCGGTACGAAAGGGAATGAGTGTCTCGTCCGGTACGCCCGGTGAAAGAAGAAATGACGGTTACACTCTGTCGCGGGCAGAGCTGGCCCAGAAGTTTCAGGAGACTGTCGACCTGGGCGGCATTCAAATCCTGCTTCAGGGCGGGGTCAATCCCGACCTGCGACTGTCTTACTATGAGGACTTGTTTCGCTGGACCAAGGCTCACTTTCCCCTCGCGCTACATGCACTTTCCCCAGAAGAGGTGAGCTTTATCGCGAAGCTGGAGGGACTTTCCATCAGACGCGTGCTGGAACGATTGGTTGACGCCGGGCTCGACAGCCTGCCAGGCGGCGGCGCGGAGATTCTGGACGACGAGATCCGCCGGCGCATCTCGCCGCTCAAGTGCTCGACCGACACGTGGCTCGCCGTCATGCGCGAGGCGCACGCCCTGGGTCTGCGCACCACCTCGACCATGGTGTTCGGGTTCGGAGAAACGCCCGGTCACATCATCGCCCATCTCGAGCGCCTGCGTGCGCTACAGGACGGAACCGCGGGATTCACCGCATTTATCTGCTGGCCCTTCCAGGCCGAGGGCACCCGTCTCAAGCTTGCCGATGACACGACCGCCCAGCGCTACCTACGCACCTTCAGCCTGGCCCGGCTTTACCTGGACAACGTCCCCAATCTGCAGGTTTCCTGGCCGACCATGGGGCCGGCCATCGGCCAGGTGGCGCTGCGCTTCGGCGGCAACGATTTCGGCTCGGCCATGATCGAGGAAAACGTGGTTTCCCAGGCCGGCGCGGTGTTCAAGCTGTCCGCCGCCGACATCGAACGTTGCGTGATCGAGGCGGGGTTCACTCCGCGCCGGCGCAACATGCGGTACGAGCTGCTTTCGACCGGTACCGCCGTCACACCCGGGCTTGCCACCCGACCTCCGGCCGCCGCTTGACCACCCGCTGACCCGCCGGGCGAGTCAGGCCTGGTCTGGCCGCTTCCACTATTGGGGGCGATGCGTGTTGTGTAAGAGCAGGATCGAGGTCACGGTCGGGCAGGGATGCCAGTATTTTCTTGGCAAAGTCGAAAACCGCTCCGCTATACTCACTTTTCAGCGCTTGGACGACAGTTCCGTTCACTCTCACGAGAGGTAGGTTCACATGCGAAGTAACGTTGCCCATTTGGGGGAGAGCCGTCTCTTGCTGGCGGTTTCTTTTTGTGCAATCACCGTCGGAACCACGTTCGTCATGGGTGGCTTCGGCTGTCAGTCGGGTGGTGCCATCGGCGGAGGAAGCAGCAGCGGCACCGGCAGCAGCAGCGGCAAAGGTGGCGGCTCCGGCAAAGGTGGCTCCACAGGCTCGGGTGGCAGTGGCGGCGGCATCACCCTGACGCCGGTGACTGCGGCCAACACCGCGACTTGCGGGAACGGCAAAGAGGACGAAAACGAGAAGTGCGACGATGGCAACACGGAGGGTGGCGACGGTTGCAGCCGAACCTGCCAGGTCGAAGACGGTTTCTCGTGTCCCGACTGGGGCAAGCCCTGCTTCAAGAGCGCGGTGTGCGGCGATGGCGTCCTCACCTCGCCCGAGACCTGCGACGACGGCAACCAAGATAGCGGCGACGGATGCTCGTCGGATTGCAGCACCGTCGAAAACGGATACTCGTGCCGCGTGCCGGGCAAGAAATGCACGCCCAAGTGCGGTGACGGCATCATCTTCGGTAGCGAGAAGTGCGACGACGGGAACACCATCAGTGGCGACGGCTGTTCCGGCACCTGCCAGCTTGAGCCTGGCGCGGACTGCCCCGAAGCGGGGAAGCCTTGCAACAAGGCCCAATGCGGCAACGGCAAGAAAGAGACCAACGAACAGTGTGACTGCGGCACCGATGCCAGCAATCTTCCTTCCGGGTGCAAGGCGATCAACGGGCTCTTCTACGGCGATGGCAGCGGTTGCTCGAAGACCTGCACCAAAGAGCCGAAGTGCCTGGATTCGAGCGGAAAGACCCAGGCGTGCTCCACCGCATGCGGCGACGGGAACATCGATCCGGGGGAGGACTGCGACGACGGGAACGTGCTGGACGGCGACGGCTGCTCGCACGACTGCAAAGTTGAAGACGGATTCACCTGTTCGCCCACTACCTCATCGGACAAGTCCGCGTGCACGGACTCTTCCAATGGTAGCGACTGCCTTGAGCTGCCCATGATCTATCGTGACTTCCAGCCCGAAAACGTCAGCCCTGGTGGACACCCGGACTTCTACTTCCTCGGCACCAAGTACAACGGGTCGTCGAAGCCCACCACCCTTTGCGTGCCCAACTCGGGCGGTCCTGCCAAGGGGAACGATTCGACCAAGCGCTGCTGGAGCATCCTGGCGGACAACCTGGTCAACGGCAAGCCCCAGGCGGGGGCCACCAAGACCTGTGACTGTCAGTTCAGCGACTGGAACATCGCGAACTCGAGCAGAATAGCGGGCGGATACACCTTGGATGGAAACGACAGTCCGCTCTCGGACGGCAACAAGGGCGTTCAGGGCGGCACTGCCAACACCCCGGTCAGCACCACAAGCACGACCGGGCCCTACGCCGGGACCCTGACGGGGTATACCCAAAGCAGCCCCGGCGGGCCTATTTGGGTTGGCACGACCCCGGCCTACAAGGACGCGAACAGCGTCAAGCAGTGGTTCACCGACGACACCTCGGTCAACAAGACGTTCAACGGGGTGCTCGAGATGAAATCGATTGGAACCAACCTCTACCAATACGCCAGCGGAACCCTCATCAAGCAGGGGGCGTCTGAAGGATTCTTCCCGCTCGACACGCTGAACCCGTCGCAAAAGACCCTGTGCAACCTTTGGCCATACTGGAACCACGGCAACGGGCAACCGATTTGGGGAACCACGACGACGACCTGCAAGGGCGACCAGTACCTGTTCACGCCGCGGATCACTGCCAGCGACTGCGCTTCGGGCGATTCGCTCAACGACGGGTGCTGGGTCATTGCCATTCAGGGCACCATTCACGACTCCTGGTTCACCGATGAGGCACGCTACTACTTCGTGTACAACGCCTCGAACGGGATCTCGCTGCAGTTCTTCGGCGATGACGACATGTTCGTGTACATCAACGGTGTTCTGGTGCTGGACTTGGGTGGCGTCCACCAGCGGCTTCCGGGCAAGGTCACGGTCAGCACCGCGACCAAGAACGACGCCCAGGTCGTCGAAGGTGGCTGTCTGGATTCGGCCGGCAACATCCAGGGCGCCACGGACGGCGCCACGGTATGCGGGCCGCAGTCGAACGACAACCCGCCGAAGCCGATGGGACAGCCAGCGAAGACTGGGGACGACTTCCGAAACCGGACAGTCACCCTGGGGCTCCAGGACGGCAAGGTGTACGAGATCGCCATCTTCGGCGCCGACCGGCACCCGCCCGAGTCGAACTATCAGCTTAGTTTGACCGGCTTCGAGACCACGAAGTCCGACTGCGGTCCTCGCTGCGGTGACGGCGTCACCTCCGGTGGCGAGGAGTGCGACTGCGGCGACAGCAGCCTGGACGATTCCAAGATTCCCTCCGACTGCAACGGTAAGAAGAACGACGACAACCAGTACGGCGGTTGCACCACTGGCTGCAAGTTCGGTCCCTTCTGCGGCGACGGCATCGTCAACGGCCCGGAGGAGTGCGACAACGGCGCGGACAATGGTACGTCCTACGGCCAAGGTGGCTGCACGGTCGGCTGCACAAAGCCGCACTACTGCGGCGACGGAATCGTGGACGCCAGCCACGGCGAGGAATGCGACCTCGGCAGCAACAACGGCAAAGACGGTCAACCCTGCGACAACAACTGCAAGTTCATCATCCTGCAGCAGTAACCGTCGCGGAGGACACAGACGATCTCTGTGTCCTCCCCCATTCTCTGTGCCCTCAGGTTAGCCGGCCTTCGCGGTCTCCGGCGATGCGTACAAGCTACCCCCGCCCGCCCGGAACTCGGTGGCCTTGTCGCGCAGTCCCTGGGCCATTTCTTCCCGGCGCACGTCCTCGGTGATGCGCATGGAACAGAACTGTGGCCCGCACATGGAGCAGAAGTGCGCGCCCTTGGCCGCGGGCGACGGCAGGGTTTCGTCGTGAAATTCGCGCGCGGTCTCCGGATCGAGCGCCAGGTTGAACTGATCCTCCCAGCGGAAGGCGAATCGCGCGCGGGATAGGGCGTCGTCGCGCAGGTTGGCACCAGGGTGTCCCTTGGCCAGGTCGGCGGCATGGGCCGCGATCTTGTACGCGATCACGCCGTCCTTGACGTCCTTGCGGTTCGGCAGCCCCAAGTGTTCCTTGGGCGTGACGTAGCAGAGCATCGCGGTGCCGTGCCATCCGATCATGGCCGCGCCGATGGCCGAGGTAATGTGGTCGTAGCCCGGGGCAATGTCGGTGACCAGCGGCCCCAGCGTGTAGAACGGGGCCTCGTGGCAGGCGGCGATCTCACGGTCCATGTTTTCCCGAATCTTGTGCATGGGCACGTGCCCGGGTCCTTCAATCATCACCTGCACGTCGTGTTTCCAGGCGATTTGCGTTAGCTCGCCCAAGGTTTCGAGCTCGGCAAACTGCGCCGCATCGTTGGCATCGGCGGTGGAGCCGGGGCGTAACCCGTCACCAAGACTAAACGAGACGTCGTAGGTCTTCATGACCTCGCAGATACGCTCGAAGTTGGTGTAGAGAAAATTCTCCTCGTGGTGGCCGAGGCACCATCTGGCCATGATGGAACCGCCGCGTGAGACGATGCCGGTGACACGTTTCGCGGTGAGCGGCACGTAGCGCAGAAGCACGCCGGCGTGGATGGTGAAATAGTCCACGCCCTGCTCGGCTTGTTCAACCAGGGTGTCGATGAAGACGTCGATGTCGAGGTCTTCTATCTTGCCCTTCACCTTTTCCAGGGCTTGATAGATGGGCACGGTTCCCACGGGCACCGGCGAATTGCGCAGGATCCATTCCCGGGTTTCATGGATGTCGGGCCCAGTGGAAAGATCCATGATCGTGTCGGCGCCCCAGCGCACCGCCCAGCGCAGCTTGTCGACTTCCTCCGCGATGGTTGAGCTGACCGCAGAATTCCCGATGTTGGCGTTAACCTTGACCAGGAAATTGCGCCCGATCACCATCGGCTCGGCCTCGGGATGCTTGCGGTTCGCTGGGATGATGGCGCGACCGCGGGCGACCTCGTCGCGCACGAATTCTGGCGCCACGCCCTCGCGCAGGGCCACGAAGCGCATCTCCTCGGTCATTTGCCCCTGCCGCGCGTAGTGCATCTGGCTCACGTTCCCGTCGTCGCTGGCGGTGCGCTTTTCGATCCAAGGCTGGCGCAGCCCGGGCAATCCAGCGCGCAGGTCCGCCGTGCGCGGTCCGAACGTGTCGTACACCTCGACCGGCAGCTCGCCTGAGCCCAGGGTGATTCTGCGAACCGGGACCTTCACGATGCCGTCGGTCTTGAAGACGCGGGTGGAAGCGGGAAAGTCGGGCGGCGGCGTGAGGGCCGCGACCGCGGTCTCGCGCCCATTGGTGGGTGATTCGTGCTTCGACATTGCGCTGTGTCTCCTCTCACCAGCTTTGGTGAGAAACCAGACTAGCGCGCTCCGCTTTCAAGTCAAAGCCGGTTGCCTCTCGTGGACGACAGCTTGACGTCACCACCCAGCTCGCGAGCGATAGCACGGATAGCGTCCATGCCGACGCCGCGGCCGGAAGCCGACGTGATCGCGCGGCCGCTACGCGTGAAAGTCCTTGCCTTGCAGGGTCGCCTTCACGTAGCCGGCGCGAATGACAAAGTCGCCGAAGCGCTCGCCTGGCGTCCGCTCGCGCGCATAGCGCACAAACATCGGTCCGAGGCAGGTAAGGATCTCCTCTTCGCCGATACTTTCGCGGTAAAGCTTGCCCAGTCGATCGCCGATGAAACCGCCGCCGAGGTACAGGTTGTACTTGCCCAAGTTCTTTCCGACCAGGGCGATTTCGGCAATGTACGGGCGCGCGCAGCCGTTCGGACACCCGGTCATGCGAATCACGATGGGATCGTCGCCAAGGCCCGCTGCACGCAAGAGCTGCTCCAGCTTGTCGAGAAGGCTTGGCAGGTACCGTTCAGATTCGGCCATGGCCAGACCGCAGGTGGGCAGTGCCACGCAGGCCATGGCGTTGCGGCGCAGGCCAGTGAGTCTTTCCCCGCCTCCCAGGTCGTAGCGGGCAAGCAAATCGTCGATGCGCTTCTTGTTCGACTTCTTGACGTTCGCAATCATCAGGTTCTGATTCGGGGTCATCCGGAAGTCCCCGTCATGAACCAAGGCGATCTCGCGCAAGGCGGACAGAAGGGGGCGACCGTTGCTGTCGGCGATACGTCCATTCATCACAAACAGGGTGTAGTGCCAGGTCTCGCCGACGCCTTTGACCCAGCCGAGGCGGTCGCCGTTGCTTTCGAATGCGAACGGCCGCGCGGCGCCGAGCGCATGCCCCAGCCGCTGCTCCAGCTCGGCCTTGAACCATTCGAGACCGCGGTCGTCGATGGTGTACTTGAAGCGCGCGTGCTTGCGATTCTTGCGATCGCCGAAATCGCGCTGGATTGCGACCACGGCCTCGGCGATGGAAATGACGTCCTCGGGCCGGCAGAATCCGACCAGGTCGCCAAGGCGCGGGTAGGTTGCGGGCTCGCCGTGGGTCATCCCCATGCCGCCGCCCGCGGTCACGTTGAACCCGGCAAGCTTGTCCTTCTCCACCACGGCGATGAATCCGAGGTCGTTGGCGAAGACGTCGACATCGTTGTAAGGCGGGACGGCGATGGCGATCTTGAATTTGCGCGGCAGATAGTGCTTGCCGTAGATCGGTTCGTGATCGTCGAGCGCCTCGCCGCCGGCCACCAGCTCGTCGCCAAGCCAGATCTCGTGATAGGCGCGGGTGCGGGGCAAAAGATGCTCGCTGAGGCGCGCGGCCCAAGTGTAGACCTCGGCGTGAATCGGCGACAAGAGCGGGTTGGGATTGCACATCACGTTGCGGTTCACGTCGCCGCAGGCGGCGATGGTGTCAAGCAGGGTCTGATTGATGGCCTTCACCGTCCGCCGCAGATCGCGTTTGGGAACCGTGTGCAATTGGAAGGTCTGCCGCGTGGTAAGCCGAAGCGCTTCGCCGCCATAGGTGCGGGCGATTCGGTCGAGGTCGAGGTACTGCTTGGGCGTGCACACGCCGCCCGGCATGCGAATGCGCACCATGAAACTGTAGCGTGGCTCCAGCTTCTGGCGCTGGCGTTCAATGCGAACGTCGCGGTCGTCCTGCTGGTAGATGCCATGGAATTTCAGCAGTTGCTGGTCGGCCGGCGCGACCCCGCCGGTGATCGGGTCGACAAGCCCGCCCGCGATGGTCCCGCGCAGATAGTTGCTCGCGTCCTTGATGAATTCGTTTTCGCTGTTCCCTGGGGCTGGTTTTTGCTCACTCATCGAAGAACCTCTCAATACACGTCGCGCTGGTAGCGCTTGTTCGCCTGCAGCGCCTGCACGTACTCCTCGGCCGCCTCGCGTGACTTGGCGCCTTCCTTGCCGACGATGGCGACCAGCGCGGCTTCCACGTCGGCCGCCATGCGTCCCGCATCGCCACAGACATAGACGTGCGCACCGTCCTGCAGCCACGCGTAAAGGTCGCGGCTTCGTTCCTGCATGCGGTTTTGGACGTAGATCTTTTCCGACTGGTCGCGCGAAAAGGCCAGGTCAAGGTGCGAAAGTACGCCCGACTTGTACCAGCGCTGCCACTCCACTTGGTAAAGAAAGTCCGTGTCGAAGTGCTGGTCGCCAAAGAACAGCCAGTTGCGACCGCGGCTGCCCAGGGCCTCGCGCTCCTCGACGAAGGCGCGAAACGGCGCCACGCCGGTGCCCGGGCCAATCATGATGACCCGTGCGTCGGGATTCTTGGGCAGCTTGAAGCTGGGATTGGGCGACGGGTATACGCGCAACGGCTCTTCCTCTCCCAGACGCTCGCACACGAACCCCGAGCACACGCCCTCGCGCTGCCGGCCGTGGCTTTGGTAACGGGTCAGGCCTACGAGAAGATGCACCTCTTCCTCGTGCGCGAGCAGGCTGGAGGCGATCGAATACAGGCGCGGCTGCAATCTGCGCAACATCCCAACCAAGCCCTGCGGCGAAAGGCCGTTCGGCGGATGGGCGGTGAGCACGTCGACGATCTCGCGGCCGTACACGTAGTCCCGGAAGTCCGATTCGCGGCCCTTGTCGAGCAGCCCAGCCAGGTCTTGCCGTTTCGACTCGGCGGCGTAGGCCTTCACGAAAGGTCGCGTGACCGTGGTGACTTCGAAGGTCTCGACCAACGCCTGCGCGAGCGGCACGGTTTGGCCTTCGACCTCGACGGGCGCGTCGCCTTGCATCCTGGCCGCAGTGAGCAGGTCCTGCACGTACGCGGGTGAGTTGCGGGGTAGAATACCCAGGGCGTCGCCGGGCTCGAAGGTGATGCCAGACCCGGTCAGCGACAGCTCAAGGTGCACCGTCTTCTTGGCCGCGCCTCGACCATTGAGGCTTACGCGCTCAAGGACCGGGGCAGAAAAAGGATGGGACTTGTCCCAGTTAACCGGTGTCGAGGTGTTCGGCACGACCCCGGTCGCCGGCTGGGTGGAGGACTCGACGCCACCAGCGCCCAACAGCTTTGCGAAGACATCCAAGACTTGTTCTTGCCAAGCGTCCACGGCGGTTTGGTATTCGACATCGCAATCCACCCGGGCGAGGATCCGCCGGGCGCCAAGCTCTTCCAGCCGGCGGTCGAAGTCGCTGCCTGCCTTGCAGAAGTTGGCGTAGCTGTAGTCACCGAGGGCCAGAACCGCGTAGTGCAGCTCAGCGAGGGCAGGGGCGCGCTTGCCGAACAAGAAGCGGTGGAATTCCGCCGCGGAGTCGGGCGGGTCGCCTTCGCCCTGGGTGCTGGCGATCACGATGAGATTGCGCTCGCTGCGTAGGCTGCCGGTCTTGTAGTCGGCGACGTTGATGGTCGCCGCCGGCAAGCCGCGCGCCAGCGCAGCCGCCGCGACCTGGTTGGCCACCTTCATCGCGTTACCCGTCTGTGAAGCGAAAAGAATGGTAATGCCGTCCTGATGGTTGTTCGCAGGCGTAGGCGCGTTCGAGCTGGCCTGGGACTGTTGCGCGGCGTGCAGGTATCCGAGCAACCAGGCAGCGTGGTCCGCCGAAAGGCCCTGCACCAGAGCGTTGAACTGGGCTATCTGCGAGGGGGGAAGCGGGCTCTTCGTGGGGTCAATAGGAGGAATATGCATCGATCTAGTAGGTTATGCCTGAGATGCCGGCCGTGTGCCAGAGATATAGGACTTCTGAGGTCCGTTTAGGAAGTGAGGCAGCCGCCTCGCAAGCGAACCACCCGCGTGATGCATGACGGAAGATCTTCTTCGTGGTGGGTCACGTAGATGCTGCTGGCGCGAAGCTCCTGCGCGACTCGGTCGACGGCCCGATTGACCTGGGCGGTGTGCTCCGGATCGAGGCCCTGGCACGGTTCGTCAAGAACCAGCAGGTCCGGATCGGCAACCAGGGCCCGTGCGAGCAGCACCATGCGCCGGGTTCCATGCGACAGGTCGCACAACGGCCGATCAGAGACGGAGTCCAGTCCCAACCAAGCCAGAGCTCGGAGCGCCCGATCGGCCTCGTCGGCCTGGCTCTTCGCGAAGAGGCCTACCGTGGCGAAGAAGCCCGACAGCACCACCTCGAAGCACCTCCAACCCTGGGGGTAGTGCAAGAGCAGCTCGGGGGCGACCCAGCCGATGCGCGATTTGATATCCCAAATGCTCTCGCCGCTTCCGCGCGGCCTGCCGAAGAGTCGGACGTCGTTCGCGTATGCCTGGGGGTTGTCGGCCAAAAGCAGACTTAGAAGGGTAGATTTGCCAGCGCCGTTGGGACCCAGCAAGGCGCAGTGCTCGCCACGGCCAAGGGAGAAGGTCACTCTGTCGAGAATCACGGCATCGCCGTAGCGCACGGTGACGTCGTTCATTTCCACCAGGGGCTCTCCCCGGTTCGCGCTTGCCGGGCGAGCGGGCGGGGTCGACGTCGGTCGTACGTCGCGCTGGGGCGCCTCACGAGGCCGTTTCGCGACCACTCGGCCGTCGTTGATCTCAAGCACGTGGGTAATGCATGCTGGAACTTCGTCGCTACGAACCGTCGCGATGACCAGCGTGGTCTCGTGGGCAAGCTGGTTCAGCACGCCGTGTAGCTGCCCGCGGCCGTCGCGATCCAAGCCGGTGAAGGCGTCGTCGAGGATCAGAAGGCGCGGCCCGCAGGCGAGCGCCCGAGCCAACAAGAGCCGCCGCATTTCGCCGTTCGACAGCTGTTTGATCTTCCGTTGCAACAGGGCGCCCAAGCCGAGCAGCGCAACCGCGCGGTCGCGGCGCCGATCGAAGGCGCCGTGGTCTTCGACCTTGGGCAGGACCTCGAAAGGATTGATAGCGAAGACGCTGTGGTGATCGAGGACGTCTTCGACCGAAGGGCCCTGGCAGGCTTCGCTGCTGTTCCAGCGTGCCTGATGGTAGCCGGCGTATTTTTCGGCCAAGAGTTGCTGCTCGGCCAACGACACCAAGACCACCTGACCGCGACGCGCGAAGCTCCCGCCGAGGTCATGCGCCGATACGGTCTCGTCGGCTAGCCGGAACCTGATCGATCCCGCGCAGATCGAAAGCTGCCCCGCCAAGCCGCTCGTGAGCAGCGACTTGCCCGAGCCGTTCGGTCCCCGAATGGCCCAGTGCTCGCCCTCGCGAATGTCCCAATCGGTGCCGGCAAACCAGGTGCGATCAGCCAGGCGAAACGCGATGTCTCGCAGGGAAACCAGAGCTGGTGCGTCTTCTTTCACCGACAGCTACTTCGCGCCTCCCCTGAACGCTTCGAGGTTGCGCCGGAGGTAGGCCATGTGGAAGTCAGCATGATCGATGTAGGTCTTGAAGACGTCGGCAAGGGTCAGTCGGCCGCGCTCGGGATGGCGAATATGGAAGCTTTCCCAATCGGCGTCGACCACGGCCCTGGCCATGCCGGCGACGATTTGCCTGAGGCCCCGCGCGGTCTCAAGCGAGGAAAGCGCATCGGCGGTTTCGTACCTGGCGCGCGCTTGCCAAAGCACCTCGTCCCAGACCACGACCTCGATGCCCGGCTGGGTCACGGCAAATCGAAGCCGGCCGTAGGCGAAGGCATCGGCGTCCAGAAAGTGCACCGCGTGCTCGCGTATGGTCCATGCGTCGGGCAAGCTCGGCCGAAAATCCATAGCGCCCGTCGGCGTGGACTTGACGAAATTGATCAGGGTTTCGATGCAGGACTCGTAGCGCTGGACCAGAGAGAGTTTTTCGGATCTGTCCATGGTTGTCTCCTCGGCCAAGCATAGCCTGCCGGGGCGCGATGTCCCACCAGAGTCACGGGCTCAAGATCCGCGTAAAGACTTACGATGTCACCAAAGGGGAGAAAATCATGTGTCCCGTCGAACCCGCTCGTTCCTCGACGCGCGCGAGCCAGCGAAGCGCGGCAGACGAATCGTCGGCGCCGTTCGCGACGGTTCTACGGGTTAGCGACGGATTGCGGCGCGTGTTCGGCTCGCCCGCCTACAAGCCGCCCATGCTTCCCAGCGCCGCGCTAGAAATCCACGAGCTGTCCTGCAATCCCGATGTAGATACCAACAAGCTGATCGCTCTGCTCGAACGGGATCCGATGATGGCGGGCCAGGTGCTGAAGGTAGCCAATTCACCGATCTTCCGCGGGCGCGACGCCGAAACCTCGCTGCGTAGCGCGGTCTTGCGACTGGGCCTCAAGAACCTGGGCGAGGTTGTCTTCGAGCTCGCGTTGCACATGCGGGTGTTTCGTTCGGCCGAGTACTCCTCCATCATGGAGGACCTGCGCCGCCACAGCACCGCCTGTGCGAACCTGTGCCGCCTGCTCGCGACGCGCGCGGGGCAGGATCCTGAAAACGCTTTTCTGTGCGGGCTGCTGCACGACATCGGCATTGCGGCGATCCTGATTGTCCTCGGAGAACGCCGGAAGAGCGAGCCCGTGCTGGAAGGCACGGTGCTGGACGAGGTGATTCGCCAGACCCACGAGGATGTGTCCGGCATGTTGGTGCGACTTTGGAAGTTGCCAGGCGACGTCGCCGAGGTCGTGACCCATCACCACGGCCGAGCCGCGGTGGAAGCGGCGCCGCTTTTGTCGTCGATCGTCGCGGTGGCCGACGCGCTGTCGGCCAAGCTCGGGTTCTTCGTCGACTTCGGCGCCGGTACCGCGGACGGCACCGACCAGGAGGCGGTCGCGCTCGCGTGCAGCAAGCTGGGGCTCGACGACGCTGCGATGATGGGCCTTGAGAAGGAGGCCCTGGAGGTGCTCGATCGGGTCAAGAATGCCCTCGATCACAAGCGTGTGGACGTCGACGAACGGACCGAGAAGCCCGCGCCGGCTTCGACCCCTATCGAAAAAAACGCGGCTCTTGCTTCGGCTTCGCCCGTCAAGATCAAGCCGCCCGCATCGTCAGCGCGCAAAGCCCCGGGTGGCTTTCTTTCGCGCGCGTGGCTTGCCCTTCGCGGCAAGCCGCGCCGGGCGTAGCATTCACAGATCCTTCGCGTCCTCGAGAACCTGCTTTGCGTGAACACCGGGGTCCACGTCGAGATAGGTCTTGGCTACTTTGCCGTCGCGGCCGATGAGGAAGCTAACCCGCGAGTAGAACTTCCACAGCCGCAAAGGCACGCCGAAGGCTTTGCCCCAGCGTCCGTCGATGTCCGAGATCAGCGGAAAGGGGAAGCCGTGCTCGCGCGCAAAGGCGGCCTGGTCGGCCACCGTGTCGTGCGACACGCCCACCACGCGGATCCCCGCCTGGCTGTAGCTCTGCCAGACGTCGCGAAACGCGCAGCCCTCCTTGGTGCAGCCAGGAGTTCCTGCCTTAGGATAGAAGTACACCAGCAGGGGATGTCCCCGCTCGTCCTTAAGCCGCAAGGTCACGCCCTCCTGGTTGGTTCCTTCCAGATCCGGGACCAACGTGCCGGCCGGAATAGGCGCCGACGGGGTCTGCGCCGCGCTCGACGACGCGCAGGCCGGCACCATCGCTGCCAACAAGACACCCCAGGAAAGGAAGGATTGCAAACGCATGGCCGCCCTGTCAGACACCGCGCATGCTAGTCCGCCAGCTCGGCCAGCTTGGCGCGCACCTGTTCGGCGTGGCCGGCGGCCTTCACATTGGGCCACTGGTAGGCGAGTCGGCCCGCCGGATCGATGAGCGCCGTCGAGCGAATCACGCCCATGGTCTTCTTGCCGTAATTGTTCTTCTCGCCCCAGGCGCCGTATTTCTCCATCACCTCGTGGTCGGGATCTGAGAGCAGCCTGATCTTGAGCTTGTACTTGGCGATGAACTTGCGGTGCGATTCGGCGCTGTCCCGGCTGCAACCCAACACCACCGCGTCCAGCTTGTCGAGCTTGGGCAGTCCCGACGTGAACTCGCACGCTTCGACCGTGCAACCGGGCGTGTCGTCTTTGGGATAGAAGTACAGCACCACCCACTGCCCGGCGAGATCTGACAGGGAGACCTTGGTGCCGTTTTCGTCTTCCAGGGTGAAACCCGGGGCGCGCTTGCCCACTTCAAGCTTGCTCATCGGCTACTCCTTCATTTGAAGTCCAAGAGATGGCGTCTTCGGCCGGCCTTGTGCGAAGCATCGCTCGACTGCTGGCATTCGAGGCAGAATTCCACGTAGGGCATGGCGTCCAGGCGCTTGCCAATCGGCTCCTCGCATTCCTGGCAGAGCCCAAACAGCTCGGGCTCGTTCTCGATGCGCTGGAGCGCCCGATTCACCCGCCCCAGCACGTCGGTGCGTGCTCGGTTGCGCTTGGACGCGATCACCTGGCTCATTTCCACCAGGGGCTGCTCGTCCTCGTCGCCACCCACGCGGGTCTCGTCCCTGCGCACGGGTAGGATGGCCACATCTCCCTCGGCCAGGATCTCGGCGCGTAAGTCGAGCAGACGTTTCTTCCATCTTACAAGCTCAGATGCATTCACGGCTTCATTGGATGCCACAGAAGCCGCGAAAATGCACCGGTGGGGTTGGCATCTCATGACGAAGTGGGCAGCCGGTCCGGCAGACGAGTTGGCGTGAGATCGTTGCCCGAGGCGGAAGTTGGCTTAGTCTTCTTCGTGGGGCTCGGCGAGCGCCGACTTGCGGGGCGCCGTGCTCTCCGATCCAACCGGCGGCAACGCGCTCGTATCGATCCCACAACCGCCCATCGCCGCTCGGATTTGTTCGAGAGGTTCGTCGACGTTGATGTCGCACGGCTTGTCGAGCAGCGAGGCCAAAGCCTTGGCGGCGAATCGCCGCGCCAGCGGGTAGCGACTGGCGAATAGTCCCGCGACGCCGGGAATGGCCGCGGTGTCATGCTGTCCGGCCAACGTCATCGCCGCGACCACTTGTTCGTGGGTTCGGCCGCGCGCCAGGGTTGCCAACAGCACGTTTGCGTCCAAGTCACCGTACAACTCACGCAAACGGTGGCGATCGTATTTCTTGCCCCAGAAACGTTCCATGTCGCCCAGCAAGGAGGCCACCGACTTGTCCGCATGGCAGAGTGCGCATTCGAGCGGGCGGTCGCCCTCGACCCGCTCGCGATCGGTCGGCGAGCCGATGCGGTGGTAGCGGGTCAGGCGGTAGTCGAGCGCCATGTTCTTGCGGGGCATGTGGCACGCGACGCACGCGCTGCCTGCCCCGTCGACCTTGTGGTGGGTGTGCTCGGCCAAACCCTCGGCGCTGGCAAGCGAGCGATGACAGCCGAGGCAGACGGCATTGCCCGCGGGCGTTTCCAGACGGGCCAAGGCCTCCGGCCGATCGAGCGCGTGCGGATCGTGGCAGGCGGTGCAGGCCAGGCTGCGACCCGGCCCGCCGAGCAGAAAATCCCTGGCTTCGCCCGACGTGGTCGAGCTGCCGCCGAGTGGTCCGTGATAGCGAAGCCCACCTTCCCAGGTGTAGGGGTAGCGCGAAAATAGGACTTGGTGGCAGCGTGCACAGGTGCGGTTGATGAGCCAAGCCTGTGACGGAGTGCCGGAGGTCGGGCCCACTGCAAGGAAATCGGACCGCTGCGCGAACGACATGCGTACCTGCGGGTTCGTGCTGTGCTCGCGGCCACCGCCGTGGCAGGCCTCGCAGCCGATACCTTCTTCGACCAGGTGCCTGCCTTCGAAGCGGTCGGCCAGGGTTCGAATCGCGGCGCGCGCGGCCGACTGGTCGTCTGGGTACACCACCGGCTTGTCGCTAGCGACGAAGGCGGCCTCGTCGGCAACCGCCGCGCGAAACACCGCTCCGCGCTCGACGCGATAGCCGAACCTTCGTTCGGGTGGCAGCAAGCGATCAACGACGACGCCCTGGTAGGTTGGTGCACCTTGTCCGGCAAGCTCGCCCAGGGCCGAATCGATCCAGGGTACGGTGTTGTGGCAGAAGATGCAGGTGCGGTTCCATATGCCGCCGGCGCGCAGTCCGGGCCGCTCGTGGGCCATCACCGAATAGCCCTTGGGACGATAGCTTCGGGTTTCGTAGTAGTAGGTCACCGGTAAAATCAGCTCGGGGCCAAAGCCGCGTAAGACAGCGTCGCTGGAAGACGCAACCTCGACGCCGGCAAAGTCCTCGCGGTAGTGGTTGCCTATCACCCGGGTGATCCGATAGAGATGCTCGCCGTCTAGCGACGTGAGCCGAACCAGTCGAGCTGCCCCCTGACGGAAGAGCGTGGCGCTGTCCTCTTTGAAGGCGAAGGTCTCGCCCGCGAAGGGCGCCCGCATGACCGCTAGGTCGGGATCTCGGGTCATCTGCCGCATGGGCGAAGTGGCCCACTTGGCATACTCGGCAGCATGACAAGAGGCACAGGCCCCGGAGCCGACGTAGTCCCTGCGGAGGATGTTGCTGCGGGTTTCTCCGGCGCCCAGGGCGATCGTCGTGCCCGAGGCGGGTGCCCGACAGCTTGCGCTAATGACGGCCAGAGCGACCGCGTTGAACGTCCTCACGGCACCAGCATAGCGCCAATCGAATGCGCCGACCGCTACGCCTTCGCCAGCCGGCCGCTGCTTCGAAGCTCCTCCAGTGCGGCCTCGAACTGCCTTTCGGCAAGGTGCTCGGCGAATTCCGGCGATGCAGCCAAGAAGGCCTGCCAAGCAGCTGCGGTGAATGCCTCAGGCGGTAGTCCAGACTGGGCTGCCATTTCCGCAGCCTTGGCCAGAAACCCGTACATGGCCTCGGCATTTTCGAAATTCAGCTCGCTGGGACGTGGCTCGGCGACACCGTCAGAAGGCTTCTTTTCGGGATTGATGTTCATGGTCCAGATCAAATAGAAGCACGCATTCAGCAACGTCAATCGCGCAAGCAACTGCACGCGGAACAGCGGTTGCATCATTTACAATAGGTGGTACTAAGTCTTGTTCACCATGCTGCTTGTCCAGTCGAGGCCCATACGTACGAGCCTCTTGCTTCTCGCCCTGGCATTTGGTGCGTGTGCCAAGAGCGCCTCAGCCAGCGGACCGAAGGAACGGCCCGCGCCTCAAGTGGTCGTCGCCAAGGTCGTGGCGCGCGACGTTCCGGTCGAGGTCCAGGCGCCGGTCGATCTGCGCGCGCTGGAACAGGCGGACGTGGGCTCGAAGGTGCTCGGCTACGTGGACGCGATCTTCGTCGATCGTGGCGATCGGGTGAAGAAGGGACAAATCATCGCGCTGGTGAGGCCGAGCGATCTGCCCGATCAGCTCGCCGCCGCCCGCAGTAGCATCGGTCAGCTCAAGGCCCAGGCGGCGCTCGCACGCACCAATTATGATCGCGCGAACAAGCTGGCACCGTCGGGCGTGGTCAGCCAACAAGAGCTGCAAGGGGCGAGTGCAGCGTTCGCGTCGGCAGAATCGGCCGAGGCTTCGGCGCAGGCTCAAATTGCCGGGCTCGCCATTCGTCTTGGCGAGACAAAGATTACCTCGCCGCTGACCGGCTACGTCTCGGCTCGCCGGCTGGATCCCGGAGCATTGGTCGGCCCGCCCGGCGGCGGCGCCATCGTCACCGTGGTGCGCATCGATCGGCTGCGCGTCTTCGTCACGCTCAACGAGACCGACGCGACCGGTATCTTGGTCGGTATGCAGGCGCGGGTCGATCTCGACGCGCTGCCAGGGCGCAGCTTTGCGGGCAAGGTCGTGCGCGTGGCGCCTTCTTTCGATCCGCTGACCCGCACGTTGGACGCCGAGGTCCAGCTTGGCAACGAAAGCGGCGAGCTCCGGCCCGGCATGTACGGCCGTGGGTTCATTCGGCGGGAGACGCACCCGAACACACCGGTCGTTGACGTCAACGCCGTACAGATCTCGTCTGGCAAGAAGTATGTGTTCGTGCTTCACGATACCAGCGTCGAACGGCGAGAGATCGCGACCGGCGCCGACGTCGAGGACGGCAGCCTTCTCGAAGTCAGGTCGGGGCTTCGGCCCGGCGAAGAAGTCGTCATCGCGGGTGCCGACGCATTGGCCGACGGTGCTCAAGTGCGCGCCACGCGAGGCGTGAATCCCTACACCGGCGCACGGACGGCTCCTGCGCCGTCGCAGCCGCGCGCCCAGGTCGAGCCCGCGCAGCCACCGAGGCGCAACTAGTCTTCTGAAGGTCCAGGCGGGAATCCCCTATGTGGCTCACACGACTCGCGCTACGCAACCCAGTCCTCATCTTGATGCTGTCGCTCATGCTGGTGGTGCTGGGCGTGGTATCGCTGAACCGGCTCTCGGTCGACCTGTTTCCCGACATCACCATTCCGGTGATTCGCATCGCGACCTTCTATACTGGTGCCGGCCCCGCCGACATCGAGAAGTCCATCACCCAGCCCATCGAGCGCGCAGTCAGCGCCTCGCCCGGCGTCGATCGGGTGGAAAGCTCGTCAAAGCAGGGCGTGTCGCTGGTCAGCGTGTGGTTCAACTACGGAACCAACCTCGACAATGCACAGTTCGATGTGGCCCAGCGAATCGCCCAGATTCTGAACACGCTGCCGCCCGGGATTCAGCAGCCGTTCGTGCTCAAGTTCGACATCACCAACATTCCGATTCTCGCGGTCACCGTATCGAGCAACGAGCTCGACGAGAAGCAACTCTACGACCTCGCCTACAACACCATCGAGCCGCAGATTGAACGTCTTCCCGGCGTGGCCAGCGCATCGGTGGGCGGCGGCAAGGTGCGCGAGATCGAGGTCATGGCCGACCAAAATGCCATGCGTGCGCGCGGCATCGGCATCCTTGACCTGGTGAGCTCGGTGCGCAACTCGAATCTGCTTCTGCCGAGCGGCAGCCTGCGGGCGGGCGATCGCGATTACAACGTATTTACCAACACGCAGGTCCCCGACGTCGGTCCGCTGCGAAGGGTGATCGTGCGCTCGACACCTGCGACACAGGGGCAATCCCAGGGTGTGGTGCGCCTGTCGGACGTGGCCAAGGTCGAGGATCTCACCGCCGATCAGACCGAAATCGTACGCGTGAACGGGCGGCGCGGCGTCTATCTGCGCGTGCTCAAGCAGCCTGGCGCCAACACCATTTCCACCGTCGACGCGGTCACGGCTGCGATCCCCAAGTTGCGCGCAGTGCCGAGCAACGTGAAGCTCGACATTTCATTCGACCAGTCGAAGTACATCCGTTCTGCGGTGGCGGCGCTGCAACACGAGGCCTTGCAGGGCGGGCTCCTGGCCATCCTGGTGATTCTGGTGTTCCTCATGAACATCCGCGCCACGGCCATGATTGCCGTGGCCATTCCGCTTTCCATCGTCGCCACGTTCATGTTGCTGTTCTTCACCAACCAGACCCTGAACGTCTTCACCTTGGGCGGTCTTGCCTTGGGGGTCGGGCGACTGGTCGACGACTCTATCGTCGAGCTGGAGAACATTCACCGCCATCTGGCCTCCGGACAGAAACGAAAGCAGGCGGTGCTGTTGGCGGCACAAGAAGTTGCGATGCCGATTCTGGTTTCCACCATCACCACCATCGTCGTGTTCTTGCCGGTGCTGTTTATGTCGGGCATCGCGCGCTACCTCTTCTTGCCGCTGGCGTTGACCATTTCCTTCGCCTTGACCATGAGCTTCTGGGTGTCCCGGACGGTCACGCCGCTGCTTTGCTACTACTGGTTGAAAGAGGGAAAACACGAGGGCAAGAAGCGTGGCATTGCCGCGCTGGTCACCGGCTTCTTCGATCGCGTGGACGGGCTGTACGCGGGCACCCTGCGCTGGGTGCTTTCACACCGATTGATGACCGTGCTCGGCATCGGCCTCTTCTTCATCGGCAGCCTTCAGCTTAAGCGCTTCATCGGCAGCGAGTTCTTCCCCGACAGCGACGAGGCTCAGTTCAGCATCATCTACAAGGCGCCCATCGGTACGCGCATCGAGCGAACCGAAGAGGTCACCCAGCGCCTGGAGAAGATCATTGAGGATCAGCTTGGGCCCGTCCACGCAAAGGGCAGCAACGAACCAATCTACACGACGATTCTGTCGGACACCGGACTGCCGCAGGGACGAACCGCTATCTTCAGCACCAACACCGGTACCCATTCGGGCAACCTTCAGGTCAACATGGTGTCCAGGGTCGATCGCTCCATGTCCGACGTCGAGGCTGCGGAAAAGGTCCGCGCGGCGCTCGCGAACGCACTGCCCGGCGTACAGCGGTTCTTCTTCATCGGGGGCATCGTCAAGCGCATCCAGAATTTCGGCGCAACCAATCCCATCGATGTGGAGGTGCTTGGCTACGACTTCGACGTCGGCTCTCGGTACGCGAATCAGTTGATGGCCAAGATGCGGAACCTGGCCGACGCTGGGGGGCGGCCGCTGGTGGTCGACGTGCAGTCCTCGCGCGAGGAGAACAGTCCCGAATTCGATGTCAACGTGGACCGGGAGAAAGCGGGGCTCCTCGGAGTCTCCGAGCAGGATGTCGCTCAGACGATTCTGTTCGGCTTGCTGGGGAACAGCCAGATCGTTCCAGTTCCCTTCACCGACCCGAAGACCGGCAACGAGTACTACATCAACGTTCGCCTGGACGATCGCGACCGTGGGCACGTTTCCGACCTGGGCGACATGTTCGTACGCACGCCATCGAACGGCATCGTCAACGTGGACACCATGGCGCACATCGAACGGCGCAGCGGCCCGGTCATGATCGATCGCAAGTACCTCCAGCGCATCGTGCACGTTACGGCCAATGTCGCGCCCGGATCCGATCTGGGCGCCGCCAGCGACGCGGTTCAGAAGCTGGTCGACGACTTGCAGCCGCCCGACGGATTCTCCGCCACCCTGGGCGGCCAAACCGCCGAACAAAAGAAGGCCTTCATCGGCCTCATCTTCGCGGCGATCATGGCATTGCTCCTCGTCTATATGGTGCTTGCCAGCCAGTTCAAGTCGCTCATCGATCCGCTGGTCATCATGTTCTCGGTGCCGCTCGGCATCTCGGGCGTGTTCATCATGCTGTTTCTGACCGGCACCAAGCTGTCGGTGAACAGCTTCATGGGCATCATCATGATGGTCGGCATCGTGGTGTCGAACGGCGTGCTCTTGGTGGACTTCGCCAACGTGCTTCGTGAACGCGGCCAATCGATCGTCGAGGCCACCATCCAGGCCGGGCGTACCCGTTTGCGGCCGATTCTGATGACCACCATCGCGACCGTGCTGGGGTTGATTCCCATGGCCTTGGGCATCGGCGAGGGCAGCGAGACCAACCTGCCGCTGGCCCGAGCGGTCATCGGCGGTTTGTTGGTATCGACGTTCTTCACCTTGTTCCTGGTGCCGGCGCTCTACACCACTCTCGACCGCTACGCCAAGCGCCGGGCGCCCGACGAGGACGACGACGTGGTCGAAGGAGTCGTCCATGCGTAGCAGAGCTCGGTTTTCGGCGGGCCTCGTCGGCCTCTGTCTGCTTCTCCTCGGCGCGTCGGTCGCCCAAGCGCAGGACCAGATTGTGGTCAGGCCGATTCCCGCTCTCGAACCAGTCGCACCCGAGCCGGCCGCCGTATACGAGAAGATCTCACTCACCGAAGCCGTTCAGCGCGCGCTGGCGCGACACCCCACCGCGGTGGTCGCGGATCAGGAAGTGCGGCGCTCGCAAGCGCTGCTGGCGCAAGCGAGGGCGGGCTCGTTGCCGTCGCTGGTGCTGAACGGCAGCCTTTTGCGATTGGATGCCGACCGCGTCTTGTCCGGCTCAGGATCTCTCGTCTCCGGTCACGTGCAAGGCGATACGGTTACGTCGTTCCAGTATGGTCCCAACGTGTCGAGGGTTATTGCCGGAAAGAACCAACTGTCAGCGAACCTCGTGCTTAACGTTCCTTTGATCGCGCCGCGTGCGTGGACCACCTGGTCGGAAGCGTCCGTGAACGTCGCGGCTACGAAGGCCAGTGGTGAAGATACTCGTCGCACCTTGGCGGTCTCGGTCGCGCGAGCCTATCTGGCGATCATTTCCCTGAAGCGCCAGGTGGATACGACGGTCCGCGCAGTGGCCAACGATCGGTCGCACTACGACTATACCCACACGCGATTCGCGGGCGGCGTCGGAAACCGCGTGGACGAAGTTCGGGCTGCGCAGCAATTGGCAGCGGACGAAGCGACCCTCTCGACGCTCTACACCTCGCTGGCTCGCGCGAGGGAATCGCTGTCCGTGCTGGTGGCGGACGACAAGCCCGTCGACACGTTTGATGATATCTCGTTGCCCGCCGGCGATACTAGTTTCGACGAGGCGGCGTCTCGGCGCCAGGACGTGCAAGCGGCCAAGCAGCGCGCGTTCGCCGCCGAGAAGGTCAGGAAGGACAGCTGGACCGACTACGCGCCCGTCGTGAACGGGCAGATCGAGCCTTTTTTCCAGGATCCCGCATCTCTCACCACGCCTGAAACCGGCTGGCAGGCGATGCTCCTGCTTAGCTTCCCCCTCATCGAGGGTGGCCTGCGCCGGGGCCAGATGCGCGAGCGCGATGCCTTGCTGGCCGAGGCAAGGGCACAGTACGACGGGCTTTTGCGACAGACGCGATCCGATCTACGGGTCTCCGTGGAAGAGGTTCGTCGCGCCGACGAGGCCATGCGTTCGTCGAACGCCGCTGCGGATCTGGCCCACCAGGCGCTGGACTTGGCGAACCTTGCCTACCACGCCGGCGCGACCACCAACATCGAGGTCATCGACGCCGAAAGGCGCGCGCGCGATGCCGACACCTCCGTCGTGGTGGCCGAGGACAACGTCAGGCAGGCTCGCCTCGACCTCTTGGTCGCGGCGGGACAGTTCCCCTAGTATAGCCCCGGTTACCCCAAGAACAGCTGGTAGGCCGGGTTGCCGGTTTCCTCGACGGCATCGTAGCCCACGCGACGAAGGAACTCGTCGAAGGCCGGGGCGTCCGCGGGTGGAACTTGCATGCCCACCAGCACGCGGCCGAAGTCGGCGCCGTGGTTGCGGTAGTGGAATAGGCTGATGTTCCAACCAGACTTGAGGTTTTCCAGGAAGCGCAAGAGCGCGCCCGGTCTTTCGGGGAAGATGAAGCGGTAAACCCGCTCGTGTTCGGCCTGCGGCGCGCGTCCACCGACCATGTGGCGGACGTGGGACTTGGCCATCTCGTCGTCGGTAAGATCGATCGCAGCCAGGCCGTGCTCGGCGAGTATGCGCACCAGCGTGGTGGCCTCGTCGCGCCTCCCGATGGCCAGGCCCACGAAGATGTGGGCTGCCCGGGAATCGGCCAGGCGGTAGTTGAATTCGGTGATGTCTCGGCCGCCCAACAGGCGACAGAACTCGCGAAAGCTACCTGGCCGCTCGGGAATGGTGACGGCCAGGATGGCCTCGCGCCGCTCGCCAAGCTCGGCCCGTTCCGCCACGAAGCGCAGACGATCAAAGTTCATGTTTGCGCCGCTGGCCACTGCGACCACAGACGCATTCTGCAGGCCCTGGCGCACCAGCCACGCCTTGGCGCCGGCCACGGCCAATGCGCCGGAAGGCTCGACGATGGCGCGGGTGTCCTCGAACACATCCTTGATGGCTGCACAGATCTCGTCGTTGTCGACCAGGATGATCTCGTCGACGTAGCGCCGGCAAACGCGGAAGGTTTCCTCTCCCACCAGCTTGACAGCGGTGCCGTCGGCGAACAGGCCCACATGGTCAAGCTTCACTCGCTGGCCGGCCGCAAACGATTGGGCCATCGCATCGGCGTCGACGGATTCGACGCCGACCAACTTGGTGTGGGGACGCAGCCGTTTCAGATAGGCGGCTACACCGGCAAGCAACCCGCCGCCTCCGACCGCACAGAAAACCGCCGCCAAGGGCTTGGGGTGCTGGCGATGGATCTCCATGCCAACCGTGCCCTGGCCGGCGATGACATCGGGATCGTCGTAGGGATGAATGAGGGTCAGGTCCTGTTCGCGCTCCAGCGCGCGGGCGTGCGCGGAGGCATCGTCGAACGACTCCCCGTGCAACACCACCTCGCCGCCCAAGGTGCGCACGGCCCGAATCTTGATGGCCGGCGTGGTGGTTGGCATCACGATGACTGCGCGAGTCGCGAGGGCGCGTGCAGACAGCGCCACGCCTTGTGCATGATTGCCGGCCGAGGCGCACACCACGCCCGTCTCTAGCTGGCTCGACGACAGACGAACCATCTTGTTGTAGGCGCCCCGCAGCTTGAACGAGAACACCGGCTGCATGTCTTCGCGTTTGATGAGCATCCGGTTACCCAGCCGGCGCGACAAACTCTCTGCCAGATCGAGCGGCGTCTCGATGGCGACGTCGTACACTTGCGCGTTCAGAATGCGCTCCAGGTAGTCGTCGGTCGTCCCGTTTGTGTCAGCCATGGATAGGAAGATAGTCGACGCAGGCTCAAGCCTCCACGTTTCCCGCCAGCGCATTGGTTGGCCGCGGCGACGCGGGGAAGCTGAGCTTCAGAAGCGAACGCGTACCGGCTACCTGGGCGAAGCCGGTGCTAAGGCGAAATCGTAGCGCAGGCGTAGCCACACCGAGAGGCCATCCTGGGGCAAGCTCGCCTGGCGAAATTCCTCGGAAGCAGGATCGAGATGCTGGTCGTTGGTCACGTTACGCGCGACGAGCTGTAGCGAGAGCGCGGGCGAGAGCTTGAGGTTCGCGCCCAGATTGACCTGCAAATACGCGGGGACCGGCTCGGCAGCTCCGGCCAACGACTGTACGCTTTCGCGTTGGCTCAAGAACCAGCCCTCGCCGAACAGTTGCAGACGCTCGCGCAGCAGAGGAACCAGGACGCGGCCCTTGACCATGTGATGGGGCGAATTGGCGAGGGGCGAAGCGATTCCACCTTCGCTCCAAGTGGATCGCTGGACCAGATAACTGGCCCGGAAGCGCAGAAATGGCCAAGCGCCCTCGATCTCCAGACCGGCGCCGTTGGCATTGACCACGGCCAGATTCTGAAATGACAGATTGCCCGAGCTCGGATCGGTGAAGAGCGCGATCAGATCGTGCATGCGAAAGCTGTAGGCCGAGGCGAGGAGTCGCAACTGACTGGTCAATCTCTGCACGATCACCAGCTCGTACGAATCAATGGATTCCGGGCGAAGGCCAGAGTTTGCGATATATCCGCTGTCCGCACCGCCGTAGAAGCGCTCGTAAGCATTGGCCGCACGGAAGGCAGATCCGTACATCATCTTGATCCGGGTTGACTCGGTCGCCGTGACATTCAGAGTTAGCCGCGGGCTGAGCGCCCCGTGGTAGTCGAGCCAGTCGTCGTAGCGAAGCCCACCTCCCACCGTGATGCGATCCGCGACGGTCACTTCCTGGACGCCGAACACGGCCAAGAATTGGCTGTGATCATTGCGGTCCATCACGACCTCGCCGGTCTCCGGGTATCCGTTCCATTGCTTGATGATCGGGCGATCCTGGTACTCGAATCCGACGGTCGTGTTGACCAGTGAGAAGACGCCCCGACGGTCGATCCAGGTCTTGGTCACTTGCCCCTCGGTGCCCCCGGCGATGGATTCCACGTTGTCCTGGTTGACCAAGGAGGCCGGAGCGCCTCCGCCGGGCGTCGTGTCCTCGGGGTAGTATCCTCGATACTTGTAGTAGTCGAAGGTCGCGCGCCACGAGACATCCAGCTTCGCTTCGCGGAAGCTCCTCCGATAGCCGAGGTCCGCGAAGCCTCGCGTGTCGACGATGCGGGCTCGCGGATCGTTGAAGATGGTATCGAACGATGCTGCGGGCTCGTCCTTCGCGCGCCGGGCGTACCCCGCGCTAAGGCGGAGGTTCCCAAAGCCAAGCTTGAGGAATCCGTTTTGCGCGCTTTCGGCGTCCTTGTCGACGGAGACTCCATTGTTGGTTGCCGGATCGTCGAAGGCGGGGAAGTAGATCCTCCGTGCCCCGAAGCGATAGGAGGCAGAGAGGGCCAGGAAGACGTCTAGCCCGCTCTTGAAGTGGTGGCCGCCCTGGATCCAACCGCGCGTGGAATCGTATTGGGCCGGCGACGCCAATGCGCCGCTCTCCGCCTGTGCACGAACCCTCTCGATGGCGCCCGATTTCGTGACCACGTTGACCACGCCCAGGAAGGCGTTGCTGCCGTAAAGTGACGAGGCTGGGCCGCGAATGATCTCCACGCGCTCGATGGCCGACACGTCGATGGGCGCGTCGAGCCCCACCGCCATGGAATCGTAGACGTTGTCGTTGGCGCGATGGCCGTCCACGAGCAACAGGATCCGCGTGTTGTAGTCGCCCGGCAGCGAGATGCCACGCACGCCCACATACTCGTAGGTGCGGTCGTTGGTGATGTAGAAGTCGCGCAACGTGTTCAGGATCTCGGCCAGCGTACAATACCCGTACAACTCGATCTCCTCGGCAGTCACCACGGAAACGTCGACGGGCGCCTCGCTCGCGCGCTGCTCGCGCTTGGACGCAACTTCGACGGGTTGGTCAAGGAGAGCTTCGAGCGACAGATCGGCGATGTCGTGCAGATCTCCAAAGTCAATACCGTGCGCGCGGTCACTGGGTTGAGCGTGCACAAGGGAGGGAACACCCAGCGTGAGGGCGAGAAACAGACAAGCACCAAGAGGTCGATCCTTCATTTGATCACCTTCGCCAATGCGAATATCTCGTTGCGGAAGGCGGCGCCTTCCTCGCGGGAGGACGTCAGATTTATAAGTAGTGTGTTCTTGCCGTCGATGACGAACACCCCAAGCGTAAGGCCCGCGGTCACTTGTTCCTGGCGGCTGGCGAGAGTCAGAACCTTTCTCTCACGGCTAACATTCTCTATCCCGGTAAGGGAGTCCTTCGTCACGCCGACCACGAAGACTGCGTCGATACCTTCCTGGACGATGGCCTTGCGCAGGCGTTCTGTCGAGCTGAAGGGCAGCTTGAGCGCTCGGAATGGCAGGCCCAAGAACCGCATCGAGGTCAGTTTCTCGAACGCCGCGAGCCAAGCGTCGGCTTCATCGTTCACGGTGCTGTCATTTGCCGAGTACAGAACCGCCACGACCATCTCCCTGCCTGCGCGCTCGACCATCTTCGCATCGTAGGTCAGTGCCTTGATCAGGATGGCGGCATGCCGCTCGCGCTCATTGGCGGTATCGGCAAAGCCCGTGGGCGCGATGGCTACCGAGATACACAACCACGCCACAACGAAGATGCGCCGCAGCGTGCGCGGCACCGTGAATCCGCCCATTGCATTCAAAATCGGAAGAATCCGATTAAAGATTGAGCAGATACGTAGGGTGGAAAATCAGGGACAGAGCACCGGCGTGGCCGCCGCGAAGCAGCCAGGTGGCTCGTCGCCGAACACCAAATAGTCACCGCTATACACGGTGATGTGCCGCGACTTCGGCGGATCACTGCCGTCGGAGGGCGCCGCAGGCAAGCCCGAGTAGCTCCAGTCGTTGGACGAATCCCAGACGCAGCCCTGGCCGTTGTTGACCCCGATATCGAGCTGGATGGTTCGCGGAGCCTTCAACTGAACGATGCGTCCCCAGAACTGGTAACCCTCGAAGCCCATCTCGTAGTAGTAGGTCGACGAGCTCTTGGGACATTGCTTGGGGCCGCCGAGGCTGGTGGGCTCACTGAATTCGGTGGCGCCCCGGTCGTAGATCAGGCTGGCGGTGACGTCGCTGATGGACTTGCCCTTGGCCTGCAACTCACTGACGTCGAAGAAGTAGCGCATCTTCACGTGCGTGTCGTAGCGAGGAACGTGCTGGGTTTCGTTCACCAACGTGACCGTGACCTGCGACCGGCAACTGCCGGCGCCGTTGGTGTTGGACAAGGTGTAGAACTCGTCGCCGTCGGGCTCGGTGGGCGGGAAGGTGCTAAGCGGGCACGACCCAGCCCCCCACAACGAATACTGCGCTGCCAGCGCGGCGATGAGCGAGACGTTGTAGTCGATGGTGACCTCGTTGCTGCCAAAGTCCGACCGTCTGTCGACGTGATTGTCGTTGCCGTCGGGGCCGTTCACCAGCGCGCCCCAGATGATGTGGCGGTTCTCGACCGGGTTATCGGGCTCGCCCCAAATCGAGGCGTGGCCGGCGGCGTGGTGGGGCTGCAGACAGTACTTGTTCGTGTATCCCATCATGTACGAGGTATCAAGCGGGTTCTTGCCCAGGATGTACGCCATCTGCTTTTGCGCCCACGGCCGAATCGCGTTGCTCGCGTCTGTGTCGTCAGGGAACAGCTTGGTGTAGAGCAGGGCTACGAACTGTCCTGCCGAATTGTAGCGGGCCGAGCCGTAGGCATACATCACCGAGAAACCAGCCGGCGTCATGGCCACGCCGCCGTTCGGCCATTTCACGGAATCATCGTGCGCGATGGTCTGCATAGCCTTGGCCATCGGGTGGTTCTGGTCGCGCAGGATCTGTGCGAGCTTCAGGAACACGCCGGTGCGCACCGAGTTCCAATCGTGCGTCGCCGACTCTGTCCAGCAACTGGCCGAGGCGTCTTGCAAGCAGGTGGTCTTAAAGCCGGGGAAGCCGTCTAGCCAGCCGCCGCCCTTGGCGTTCGCGCCGAGAATGTCGTCAAGATACGACTGGGTATTGGTCGCGAGATAGAGCCACACCGCAGCCCACGCCAAATCGTCGTAGGCGTATTCCGAGGTATAGAGGCCCCCTGTGACGTCGCCGACTTTGTCGGGATATTTGGCCCCGAAGCTGTAAAGGGCCTTGGCGTACTTCAGGCACTTGTCCGCGTAGGCCGGGTCCTTGTCCTTCAGCACGAGATAGGATGCCGCCAGGCTCGCGGCCGCGCTGGCAGTGGTGTCCGCGGCGGGGTGCTCTTCGGTGACGAAGTAGCCTTTGCGCGGGCAGAAATCGATGCGGCGAAGCTCGGGCGGCATCCAGCCGCAGGTGTGGTCGGTCTGGTCGCCGACCTGCTGGGCGAACGCGACCATGTTGCCGCTGCCGTCGAGAAACGTGACGCGCATGAAGTAGTCGTCCGTCCAGCGCAGCAGGTTGGTCGCCTCGGCTTCGAGGCCAGCGGTGCGGAAGGCATCCGGATACTCGACCATGCTCCAGGCCAGCGTCGATCCGGTGAAGCCGGTGGTAAGGCCGAACTTGATGAAGTCGCCCGCGTCGTGGAATCCGCCCGACAGATCGGCCTCGCCGGTTCCCTTGGGATCGAGGATCGACTTGTATTTGGTGATGAAGGCCTGCGACATGTCCACCCCGGTCGCCGCGTTGGGATCCAACTTGATGTGCGCGTCCATCACGTGGGCATCGCCGCGCCATTGCACGTAGGTGTTGACCACGCCCGGACCGGACTTGTTCACATTGAGGAACCAAAGCGCCTTCTGGAAGGCTTCGCCAAGCCCTCCCTCGGTGCCGTCGCAGGTCGGGCTTGGGGGAAATGGCGTCGGAGGATCCGAGCGTGGGCACGCGGTGTCGGGGCGAAGATCAGGTCCGAGATCGGGACCAATGTCACGACCCAGGTCCGGGGCTGCGTCGGGGCTGGCGGCCGGGGCGGAATCTCGGTTGAGCGTGGGCGCGTCGGGTCCGACCGCGCTGTCTGGACCGAGGTCGTGGCCCAGGTCAGGTCGGAGGTCGGGGTTGGCCGGTGGCGCGTCCGGCTCCGGGACTGTTACGCGCTCATCCGGAGCCGCGCCGTCGGGTCGATCGATCGATCCGGGCGGAGACTTCGGCACACCTGCGTCGTCCAGTATCACCACCACCGGCGGAGGGTTGACGGTGACAACCTCGCCCCCCGGTTGCTGCATGAGGAGGTGCGAATTGCAGCCAGCAACCAGTGCCGTCGTGAGCAATCCGAGAAACAACGGTTTGCACAAACGATGATGCATGGACTTGTCTGACGCGAAGTCGCAGTTGCGCCTGTGGGGCCCGAGCGATTTGCCAATCTTACCATAGAGATAAGGCCGCTCGCAGGCGCCGCCGTGCGTTGCCTCACAGTTCTAGGCACCGCTACCCGCTTGGCAGAAAGCGTAATCGCGGCCGGGATGGTTGGGAGATTTTCGCCCCGCGTGGGAGTGCTCAGTCATCGGGTGTGGCGTGTTCTAAGAAGGGCTGGCGAAAGGCGTCAGTCTGTTGTTTACTCCGCACGCTTTCAAAGCCAGTCATTACCAAGGAGAAGGTTTCATGAAGCTTCGTCACTATCGTTCGCTCTTGCTTGCCGGCCTATTTGGACTCGGTGTCGTTACCTTCGGGACCGTGGGCTCTGGCTGCAGACCGTCGAGCGATCAAGGCTCGGGTGAGGGCGGGAGCTCTAGCGGTAACGGCGGCCACAGCAACGGCGGGACGACGACGAGCAACGGCGGAACCAGCGGCGAGGGCGGAACCACGACGAGTAACGGCGGGACGACGACGAACAACGGCGGAACCAGCGGCGAGGGCGGAACCACGACGAACAACGGCGGGACAACGACGAACAACGGCGGGACAACGACGAACAACGGCGGGACGACGACGAACAACGGCGGGACGACAACGAACAACGGCGGAACGACGACGAACAACGGCGGGACGACGACGAACAACGGCGGGACGACAACGAGCAACGGTGGAACGACGACGAGCAACGGTGGTAGCTCGGGTAGCAGCACCGGCCCGGTCACCTGCACCTCCGATCTGATGAGCCTCAAGAGCGGTACCGACAGCAACTGGATCGCGAGCGCGCCGAACACCTGTGGCGTCCAGGGCGCGATCTACGCCTTTGACGACGGTTCGACCTGCACCTCACCGTCCCCCATCACGGCCACCGCCTGCTCGGGATCGAACGGATGCTGCATCGCGGGCACCACGGTCATCGACTCGACCTTCGCCAAGTGGGGCTGCGGGCTCGGCCTCGATCTCAATTCGACCGGTGGCACATCGGCCACGAAGAACGCGTACACGGGAACCGCCAAGGGCTTCAAGATCACCCTCACCGGCACGGTCGCGACGGGGCAGAAGATTCGCATCATGTACGGCCCCGCCGCGTCTGATCCCAGCGGCGGTACCTCGCCGTACATCGAGGTGGACGGCGCGGGGACCTACTCGGTTCTGTTTAGCGACGTCAAGTGCCCGAGCTGGGCGACCACCAGCCAGTGCACCCCGATCTCGGGCAGCGCTGCTTACACGCTCAAGATTCAAGTTTCGGGCGGGGGTGCTACGACCGACCCGGCCGGCCCGTTCAACGTGTGCATCACCTCGATCACACCACTCACCTAACTTAGCCAGATCGCACAGCTCACCTAATCGACGGGGCGCTTCGGCGCCCCGTTTTTTGTTTCGTGCGCGGGGGCCGACCAAAGGGTACCTGTGGCATCCAATTCGAGACGACTGGATTGCTGCCCATGACGCGCCTTAAACAAATAGTTCGCGTCCTACTCGCGACGACGCTTGTTGCGTCGGGCACGACCGCTCTATGGGCAGCGACCTCGCGAAAGAAGGAAGGAGCGACGCCCGTGGCCAGTGACACCCCGCCAATGGACAAGAGTGCGAAAGAGGCTCGGCTCAAGCAGCTAAACCCGCTGCAATACGAAGTGACGCAGGGATGCGGCACGGAACCGCCTTTCCGCAACGAGTATTGGGACAATCATCGCGACGGCATCTACGTGGACGTGGTCTCGGGTGAACCGCTCTTCTCGTCCAAGGACAAGTACGACTCTGGCACCGGTTGGCCCAGCTTCACCAAGCCCGTCGAATCGGGCCATCTGACGACCCGGGACGATGATTCTCTCTACCAATCGCGGGTCGAGGTTCGATCGGCACGCGCCGATTCGCACCTGGGCCATGTGTTCGACGACGGACCGGGACCCCTGGGCAAGCGCTACTGCATGAACTCGTCGGCGCTGCGATTCGTTCCCGTCGCCGAGATGGCGGTCGCCGGATACGGGCAGTACCTGCCGTTGTTTGGACTCGCGGCGCCCGCCGGGGAGACGGCCGCCAAGCCGGCCACCGCCACGGCGACCTTGTCAGGCGGATGTTTTTGGGGCGTTCAAGAGCTGGTGCGCAAGTTGCCTGGCGTGATTTCGACCAGCGTCGGATACACGGGCGGAACGACTGACAATCCCACCTACGAAGACGTCCACCCTGGGCGGACTGGACACGCCGAAGCGGTGCAGATCGTCTACGACCCGAAGCTCATCTCGTATGAAGCCATTCTGCGCTACTTCTTTCGTCTGCACGACCCGACCACGCCCAACCGGCAGGGTAACGACCTCGGTACCCAATACCGCTCGGCGATCTTCTATCACAGCGACGAGCAACGTCAGATTGCCGAGCGTGTGAAAGCCGAGGTGGATCACTCGGGAAAGTGGCGAGCGAAGGTGGTCACACAGATCGTTCCTGCATCAACCTTCTATCCAGCCGAGGGATACCACCAAGACTACCTGCAGAAGCATCCCGACGGATACACCTGTCACTACCTGCGCGACTAAGAGGCTGGCTCTTACCAGCGTTCGACCGGGTGTGGGCGCCCGTCGTCGTCCGAGTCGTCGTCCTTGACCGCGAGGGCTGACTTGCTTGCGGCAACCTTGACTTGTGCGTGGATCGGCTGCCGGACAAGTGCCACGGCGGGTCCTGCCACCGGCCTAAGGGTGCTGGGCAGCGGCCCCAAGAGAGGAATCCGCTTTTCCGGCACCAGCGGTTTCGCGGTTGGCACCGGTTGCGAGGTCGCGTTTTCCTGCGGGGACGGCTCGGGCTCAGCGGATTGCGGCGATTGCCCGGCCGGCGCCATCGCCTCGGACGAGGTTGGCGACGTCGGGGCGGTCGCGGTCGGAGTCGGGGTCGGGGTGCTTGGTTGCGCGGCCGGCGTCGATTCCGAGTGCCCTGAGCGAGTGATGATCATCGCGACGTTGGCGCCAGCGATCACCATGTTCAGGCCAACCAAGACAACCGTCATCTTAAAAAAGCGGGCGATGATCCCCTGGGTTTGCTCGGCCGCCGCTTCCCGACGTTCTGCTTCCGTATCCAGGTAGTGCTGGAAGCTCTCCACGGTTAGGGTTTCCTGTCCTTCGACCGCGTTCGAGGTTCCCGACCCGCGTTTCTGTGACATTGCGCCATTTTGACTCATTTCCAACGCCGGTCAAGCGAAACCGGCAAGCTGCCTATGACCGACGTGGGAGAAAGCATCGGGATTGACGATACATCGGCACGACGGTATTCCGGGAACATGACGTCTTCACCCGGACGAGCAGCGCGAGAGTTCGCCGAGTTGTTCGGCGACGCCTTCCTGCGTTTCCACCGCCGCGCGCCTAAGCGGTCGAGGTGGACGCCGCAGGGTTGGGCAGTGATGCAGCACTTGGAGATGGCAGGCCCGCTGACCGTGACGGAAGCCGCCCGGCACATGGATCGTGCCCAGTCGGTGATGAGCGAGATCGTCGACGGCCTGGAACGGAAGGGGCTGCTCGCCCGCATGCGCGATGCGCGCGACCGCCGGCGGACCCTGGTGTGGCTCACCGACGAGGGCCGCAGACTGATGGCGGATGAGCGTCAGGTCTTAAGTGAAGAGCGGCTGGAACTCGCCTTTGCCAAGCTGGGCGAGGCGGCGAGCGCGGACTTGCTTCGTGCTTTCCGCACGCTCGTAGACGCCAGCGCGGACGATTCCACCGCATCAGCCAACCCACACACGCCCAAACCAAGGAGACCGTCATGAGCCAACAGCAGTGCCAGAGTTGTGCAATGCCCATCGAAACGGGCATCTATTGCCAATACTGCGCCGACGAGAAGGGCAACCTGCAGCCGTTCGAGGAGCGCTTCGAGCGCATGGTGCAATGGATGTCACGCCAGAAGCCGGATCTGTCGCGTGAGGACGCGCAGAAGCAGACGCTGGCGTATATGGCAGGGATGCCGGCATGGCGGGACCACCCCAAGGTGAAGGCAGCGGCGGGCAAGTAGCGCATTTGGCCGTTTGACCGGTTCGAGTCACTGCTCCCTTGGAGAGTGCAATGACCTTCATAAGACAGAAGCCTCGACGCACGGTCTTGATCGTGGCGCTTGCGCTTGGCGTAAGCGCATGCAGCTCGAATTCGGGGCCTGCCCCAAGCAACGGCAGCGGCGGTGGCACCGGCGGTGCGAATCGGGGCGGCGCTGCCGGCGCGGCGGCGACCGGGGGCTCGGCCGACACCGGGGGACTTTCATCCTCCGGGGGACGTTCAGGCGCAGGCGGAGTGAGCGCGACCGGCGGGGCCGGCACCGGAGGAGCCCCCAGCGGGGGCAACCCTGGCGCCGCCGGAGGTACGGCAAGCAACGGTGGCTCGACGGGGACCAGGGACGCCGGGTTCCCGGACGATGTCGCGTCCGGAGGCGCGGGCGCGGACGGCCCTACGGGCAGCGGCGGCGGGGGAAATTCTGGGGGAAGCGCAAGCGGCGGCGCGGGTGCGGGCCTCGGCGGAAGCGCAGGCGGCGCGGGCGGCTCCAGCGCCGGACCCTCGGGCGGCGGGGCGGCAGGCGCGAGAACAGGCGGCTCAACCTCGAATCGCGACGGCGGCACGTCGAGCGCCGGGGTCCAGGGCAGTGGCGGCAGCCCCGCGACGGACGCATCCGCAATCGGCGGGTCTGCCGCGGGCGGATCTGCGACCGGCGGGTCCGCTGCTGGTGGATCCACCGATACCGTCGCGGCCTGCGCGACCAACGAGGTTGGAAAGTGCACCAGCGGCACTGGCCCGCTCGGCGCTGAGATCAAGTGCGATTTCGGCGGCGGCGACGGAAACTACGACGTCACCGTCGAGCTTGGTGGCAGCGCGGCGGGCGACACATTCGTGGATGCCGAGATGTACCGTCGCATGTTGCCCGAGCTGACCACCATCGCCGGACAAACCCGGCGCTTCGGCCTCACGGTGAACGTGCGCACGCCCGAGGGCCAACCGGTGGAAGTTGGAAACACCGACAGCGTCCCCGGTTTGCAGGTCTATTTCCGCGGACCCAATCCGAAAGTGAATGCGATCTGCCACCAGACCGCGAGCAAGCCGCTCATGCTTTGGCTGGGCGGCGACTCCACTGTGTGCGACCAGGACAGCACCAACTACACCGGGTGGGGGCAACGTTTGCCGCAGTTCCTACAAGGCGTGTCGGTGGCCAACTACGCCGACTCGGGGGAAAGCTCGGGGTCGTTTTTGGGCAGCTCTGCCATGTTCGGAGCCATCAAGTCGCGCTGGAGGTCGGGGGACTGGTTCTTCGTTCAATTGGGCCACAACGACAAGACCACCACGGCGGCGACCTTTCAGTCGAACATGACGAGCTTCGTGACCCAGGCCAAGGCCGCGGGCGTGAACATCGTCCTCATCACGCCCATTTCGCGCGTTGGCTATGCACTGGCCGACGAGCACGTGAATTCCACCGGCGCGAACCTGCCGCAAATCATTCGCGACCTCGGCAAGAGCGAAAGCGTTCCCGTCATCGACCTGACCGTGACCACGTGGAACTGGATACAGACCATCACGCCCAAGGACTATTTTGCCGCCGACAGCTCCGCCAGCGGCGGCTACGACCACACCCATCTCGGCCCCGAGGGCGCGGACACGGTGGCCGGCTTCGTGCGCGATGCAATCAAGGCCAATCCCGGCGTCCCGGCGCTGGTGCCGTACCTGAGGTAGCTGGTCGCCGGCGCCGAATCGATCGTCCCAGCGCTGGCCGGCGATTCGCCCGACAGCCGGCTGTGCTCTGGCTCCCGTGACCGGCACCGCTGCCACCCTGATCCTGTCCCGCCACATCCTGCGAAAGCCAGTCCCGCGCTTGCAATTGCAAGGAAGATTGCCTTTTTGAGCCCTTGTTTCGTCATCGTCGCTAGTCCTTGGGTGTGTCTCGGGTAGGTCGATTCGCCGCCCGACCCTCGGCGGATGCTGCGCGGGGGATGGTCCGCACCTACGCCAGGTTCGGCTCATCAAGGTTGTTTTCTTGGCGCTGTCGGGGCATGGTCACAGTGCCGATCGCTGAGCTGTTGACTCGTCGCCGGGGTTCTTGCTAGCCAAACCTGGTCCCCAAGCACGGTATGCGGTCCCTTTCCAACATAGGTCGTCTGATCGCCCACAAGGCGGCGGTATGCGCGAAAGCCACCGTCGCCTTGGCCCGCGGTGAGGTGCCCTATCTCATCTGCGCCGTGATTGCGCTGGTCGCCATCTGGGGGCACCGCTGTCCGGCTGGAATCGACGTTGCCCAACACGCCACGCTCTTCCGGATCTCGACGGAAATGACGGTCGGGCCGGTGGAGTTCCGCTCGCTCTATCGCATCGATCCGTTCACGCCCTACGTCTTGGCATATGCCCTCGCATATCCCTTTGCCCTGCTTTTCGGGGCCATCGCGGCGCTCAAGTGCCTTCTCAGCCTGGCTGTGCTGACGACCCCGATCATGATGCGGCGGTGGCTGAGGTCGGTTGGCGCGCGCCAAGAGTTTGGACTGCTCGGCTTTCTGGTCGCCTTCGGCTTTCAGTACCACTGGGGCTTCGTCTCGCATGAGATGGCGATCCCGCTGGCGCTCGGCTACTTGGCGGCATTCGAGCGCCAAGGCATCCGCCCGGGATGGCGGGCGATTTTGAAGGCGGGCCTCTTTTCCGCGTTGCTGTTCTTCTGCCATGGCATCACGTTCGGGCTCCTCACGTTGATCGTGGGCCTGCGCTTGCTTCTCCGTCGGCGACCCTTCGCGGCTTGGCGGGCCGGCCTTCACGCCCTGCCGGTCGGACTGATGGCACTGCTGTGGTCGCACCTGAACCAAAAACACACCGGGCGGACGATCGGACACGATTGGGTGGACTGGAATCGAATCATCTGCCTGTTCTCCGGGCCGTTCGCAGCGTACCCGAACCGCGTCTGGGCAGTGGTGTCGATCATTGGTATCGTCGTTATTCTGGTGGCCGCATGGCCGCGCATCGTCTTGCGAGGCCGGCGCTTTGTGCCGGTGGCGGTGTCGATGGCGCTGTTTCTGTCGCTGCCCGAGTCGCTCGCGGACACGTGGATGGTTGGTTCGCGTTTCTGCGTCTATGTCCACGCATTCGTGCCGGCGCTGCTGTCGCCGAGAAGCCGGGGCTGGCGCGGGTGGACGTGGCCACGCGTGGTCTTTGTGTGGGTGGTCTTCGGTCTCGTGAGTCTCAACCTCAGGTTGTACGCGTACAACCAGGAGCTCTTGGGGCTATGGGAGCTCAGCAACCACATGGACCACGGCTTCGATGTGCACACCATGCTGCCGCAGACCGAGCATGACAGCCAGGCCATGGGGCCCGCGCAGCTCGGGCAGGCCGCGGCCTGGATAACCGCCAAATTTGGCGGCATTCTCGAAAACGACTCGGCCGACTACTATCAGATGCCGATTCGACGCGGAACCATGCCCCGTCCAACCTTCTATCGCTACCTGGTGGCCAAAGGGGACGTGGGCCAGGCGACCCGCAAGATCACCGAAGGATGGAAGTCCGCGCGACTCATCTACCAGGCGTCGTCGTGGCTGTTGTTCGAGGATCCGCCCGCGGGCAACGGCGATTTCACGGTGATCCGTTCCATGCAGGGGTGGGGCCAGCTTCAACGCGACAAATCGATCTCCGAGGTTCCGATCAGCATCGCCGGAACGCACTTCGATCATGGCCTCGGCACGCACGCGAACTCGTTTATCCGCGTGCGCATCGACAAGCCGGGACGTGCTTTCGCCGGTGCGTGCGGTCTCGACGACCACGGTGGCATAGGTGGCAAGGTGATGTTTCGCATCAGCGACAACGCCGGCAAGGTTCTGTTCGAGTCGGGTGAAGTCCGCGGTGGCGAGCCGGCGCGGCGCTTTGCCGTGCTGCTGGATGGGCGCAACGAGCTGATCCTGGAAGTGCACAAAGTCGAAAGTGTCGACTACACCCATGCCGACTGGGTCGACCTGCGGGTGACCCCGCCGTAGGCGCGCTAATAGTTGTGACGCTTGTGCCTGTCACCCAAACGAGCGGGGGCGGGAAGAGTGCGGGTCAGAAAGGGGAGACGTGGCCACCTCACCTTGGCGGGTGACATCAGTACGCGGTCGCGGAAGCCCGAATTCCTCAAGACGACTCACTAGCGCCCGACGGGAGATGCCAAGGAGCTTCGCTGCCTGAGTCTGGTTGCCCTTGGTTTCTTTAAGTGCCTGGGAGATTGCACGGCGGGCTGCAACCGGATCGCGAAACGGGAAGCTGCCTGGAAGGTCTTCGACATCCCAGCCAAAGCGGCGGCTCGGCTCCGGTTGCGTCTCAGTAACCCCGTCAAATATAACGTGGCAAGTCTCAATTTCCTCGCCATCACACAGCAGCCGAGCCCGTATCACGACATTGCGCAACTCCCGGACATTGCCCGGCCAGCGATGCGAGCACAACTTCGCCATAGCTTGCGCGGAGAAGCGACAAACGTGGCCTCTGTCTTCCCAGGCCAGAAGGCTTTGGGCAAGCAGAGGAATGTCCTCCGGACGGTCCCGGAGCGCCGGGACGCGAAGCACGATTCCGGCAAGTCTGAAGAACAAATCTTCACGAAACCCGCCGTTTTGGGCCGTTTCCGAAAGTTCGCGGTTGGTGGCGGCGACGAATCGAACATCGCATGGGATCGTACGAGTTCCTCCCACTCGCATGAACTCACCTACCTCGACGACCCGAAGGATCTTGGCCTGCACGACAGTGGGTAATTCTGCCACCTCATCCAGGAACACAGTTCCTCCTTCAGCGGTCTCGAGCAGTCCAACTTTCCGATTCTTTGCCCCGGTGAATGCCCCTGCTTCGTGTCCGAAGAGTTCGCTCTCGAGTAGCGACTCACCCAGCGTTGCACAATTGAGTCGAAGGAAGGAATGGGGTGGGTACGACACGAGCGAGGGACTCCCCAATGACACGATACAATCCATCAAAGTGGGCAGCGCCGTCCGTCTCAAGTTATTCGCGAATTGGTTCTGGACTCACGACGAGGGTGCCACCTTCAACGTCGCCGCGAACAACTGGTACTCAAGTCTCGGAAGTTGGAATCGTAACGCGTCGGCAGCTCGGCTGGAGATGAACTCGCAGGATCCCTACTGCGGTAGCCTCCCCCCCGGTTCGCTGAACTTGTACGATGGGTACAACTACCAGGGCGATTGCACCGTGCTTTCGATTGCTAGCTCCGGCTATGACGGCGCTGTCCATATGGCCTATCGAAATGACAATGCGAGTTCCTTCTGGACCAATCAAGGTCTCTGGTTTTACGACAACGCCGGCTACAGCTCCTTGCTCTTCTCCACGCCCGCTGGGGGCGGCTACTGCGGAAATATGTCCAACCTTTGCGGGAACTGCGGCTACTGCATCGCCAACAGCAACAACAGCGACAACAAGTTGTCAAGCGTATCACACTAGGCCCTCGGCAACGCGTACATCGAGGAACCCCACCGACAACCTTTGCCGGTGGGGGTTCTCAAGAAGCTATCCATTTTCAATGAAGCCGGAGACACCAGCTATGAAAAGACACAGGATGATGCGTCGACTTGCACCTCTTGTCTTGCCTCTCCTTGGTACCCTTGCCGGCGCGGTGCTTTACCTGCAGCTTCGGAAGAGCAATGACGGCCTGGCCCCGCAAGCGACAGAGCCCGAATCCTCTCAATCCACCGTCCACCCACCCATCCCAGTGGTCGAAGGGGCGCCGACGCAATCTCCAAGGCTCGCGTTGGCTCTGCTGAACTCATCGCTCAACGCTGGGGCGTTGGCAGCGGCGGGCGAAAAGGAATCCAGTGCCAACCGTGCAGAGACCGATCGATTTTTTGCCGAAGAGCGACGGATCATGGCGAAGACCTGGGGGCTTACCGAGGAACAGTCGGCCGATTTCGAGATCTCTATCTACGATGTAACGCAAGAACGCCAAGGCGCCTTCGATCGAGTGACGCGGGACCGGCTCACCCCGATGGAGCTAGCAGCGCGGCTGCGTGCTGCTGATGAGCGCGCCAGCCAGCGCTTGCTTGATGCCCTCGGGCCGGAGCATCTGCTCGAATACCAGCTCATGAACGGCCACTTTGTGGAGGCGGGGCTCGACCACAAGCAATTTGTCCCCCCCACAGTCGACCCAGCGGCCCCCACAAGGGTCGGGCAATCTGCGAGCATTGGCCCTGAGTCGCAAGCCGCGACCCCAACGGCATTATGACGGATGGGGTGAGCCGCCGCCCACGGTGCCCGTTGCCGCTATCGCCCGTGGGCCGAGCTCATGCGCCTGACCCGCGGCTTGCGGGTCGACACCATCACTCATTGCGGCGGCCGTGTGAAGCCTCGTGCCCTTGTCGGTGACCCCGACAGCATCGAGCTCGAGGGTCGGTGTCTCCGGGATGAACGAGCGAAGTACCCCCGCGATCTGAAGAAGAGCTACAACCAGATCAACCCGGACGCTGCCTTAGTAGCTTGTCTCGGGCCAGGCTTGGTCCTACAAGCGGGGGCCACTTCATCACATTGAAAGGGCTGCATTGAACTTGAGAGGCCTACGTTTGCATGGTACGAGATGACGATGGATTTTTGCGCAGTGCGGGCATGGCTTCTATTGGTCCTAAGGAGAAAGCGGGTCGCTTGGCTCGTCGGTGTGGCCGCACTAGCGACTGTCATAGCGACCGAAGCAAAGGACGTCTACCGGTGGGGTTTCTTGCGAGGCCTTCGCACCACTCTTTTCCGTGCCATCCGACCCGTTCATCTTTCGAACTGCACCTTAAAGCGTTTCGGGGCGCCGAACGATGGGGGGTATCTGCTTTGTGAAAACCTCGCCGGCCAGGCCAAGGTCGCCTACTCGTGGGGAATAGAGGGACGTGACGATTGGGGGTGTGACGTATCGCGAGCCTACCATCTACCTGTTCGCCAATACGACTGCTTCGATCCTAGGCGTCCCGTGTGTAATGGTGGCGATTTTCATTTCCATGATGAATGTGTCGGCCCTGGGCCGGCCCATATCGATGGACGCGAGTTCGATGGGATTTCGAACCAAATCGCCAAGAATGGCGACCTCGGCAAGCGTCTGCTCGTCAAGATGGATGTCGAAAGTGCCGAGTGGGACTCGCTTGCGGCAACGCCGGACAGCACCCTCGATAACATCGATCAGCTCGATATCGAGCTCCACGGGCTCGACGATCCAAAGTATGTCCATGTGATTGAGAAGCTGAAGAAGACCTTCTATATCGTCAACGTACATTTCAACAACTACGCCTGCATGTGGTGGAGCCATCCCTTCCCCGGGCTGGCCTACGAGCTCTTGTTCGTAAACAAGCGTCTAGGTGTCCTGGACAGAGAGCAGCCAGGGGCCGTGATTCCGAGCCCGCTGGAGGCGCCAAATGTGCCCTCCAAGAGGCAGTGCCGGGACGCGGTCTGGTAGCGAGGTGCCTCATCCGTGCTCGTCGTTGGCGGCGACCTTGGTCATAGCGCTGGGGCATGATCGGCTTGCCGATCAACTTGCCGGTCTATTTCCCGATCATCGGCGCCATGGCCGGCTTGAGCGCGTCGATCTTCCACTGGACCGGCGTGGCCCAGTCGTAGCCGAGCAGTCCCTCGGTGTCGCCCGAGTTGGGATTCCAGCACCAGAAGGTCCAAGAGTAGGTCGTGCCCAGCTTCGACAGCACGGTATCGAACCACACGCCGGCCTTGCCACCCGCCGCCGAACGGTCTTTGATGCCGAACTCGCCGATCAAGATGTGGCCCAGGTTCTGTTGCATGATGAAGTCGAATTTGGACGTCCACAGCGCGGGCAGGTTGTTGGGGAAGCTGGCATCGTCGAACCACGGCTGGTCGTGAACTTCGGGGCCGTATTCGTGGCACGAGTACATGAGCTTCTTCGGATCGCTGAGCTTGATGGGCGCGGTCTTCACGCCGCTAAGGTTGCCGCCCCACCAGTAGCCGTCGCTGCCCACTTTTTCGGTCCCTTCAACCACGATGACCCAGTCGGGGTTGGCCGCCAGAATGGCGTTGCCGCATCTTTCGGCAGCAGAGTTCCAGTCGGTCGTCGAATTGCCAGCGCCCCACGAGGCGATGCCGTGTGGTTCGTTGTCGAGGTCGGCCGCCACCACGGTGGTGTTGCCGGCGTAGCGCTTGGCCAGCGACACCCAGTCGTCGATCCACAGTGACTCTGGCGTCTTGTCGGTGTACCAGACCTGCTCGTTCATGTAGCCGTCCGGCTCGCGCGAGTGGTTGTCGAGGATGATCTTCACGCCGAATTCGCCGGCTGCCTCGATCACCTTGTCCATGATTTCTAGCGGCGACTTGCCGACCAGATTCTTGTTGATGGGGTTGCTGCCGTCGTAAGCGTCGGGGCCGGACTGGCCGAAGCCATTCGAGTCGGAGGCCTTGGCGTCGCTGCGCAGGATTTCGTTCGACCACGGCAGGCGGATGGCGTTGAAGCCGAGGTCCGCGATCTGCTTGACCATGCTGCGGTAATCGCGTACCCAGATGCCGTGCGGTTCCTGGTTGTTGGTTTCGAGGCCAAACCAATTCACGCCGGTCAGACGCACGGTCTTTCCGCGCCAGTCCATGAGCTTACTGCCCTCGACGTGCAAAAATCCGCCCGAGGAAGACGTGTTGGCATCGGCGGCGTTGGCGTCGGGGCCGATGGCCGCGTCCTGGCCGATGCTCGCATCCGGCTGGGACGTCGCTCCGCCGGTGGCACTCGCGTCGGCGATTCTGCCGCCGGCCGCCGCATCGGGCTTGCCGCCTGCGCCTGCTTGCCCGCCGGTGCCCGCCGCGAGCCCGCCCGTGGCAAACGTGGCCGTCGTACCTCCCGACGAGATTCCACCCCCTGTGCCGACTGGCGTGGTCGAGATCACACCGCCCGCGCCGCCGGTCCCACTGGAAGCTTGCCGGTCGCCGCCAGCAGCCGAAGTCGTTCCCCCACTGCTCGCCAGCGTGCCGCCCACACCAGCCGGGGCGCCTCCGGTTGCCGACAGGACGCCGCCGGTAGGCGAGGGAGAAACTCCCGCGCCGCCGTTCCCCGAGCAGGCCGCGGCACTGGCGAGGAAGACGACAAGGGATGCGCGAGGCGAGAGAGCCGGACGAGACTGCAGGTACTTCATCGATGGATCCTTCGTCTCGCCCGGGTCGCGAACGCCCGCGCGCGAGACGGCCGAAAGCCCGTGAAGCTCTCGGCAGTTAGGTTGGCCAAACACCCGCCAACCCTGAAACAAGTATAGGCGTTATCGGTGGCGCTTCACGAACAAAACCGTCTTCCGACGTAAAACACGCATTTTACCTGTGCTTTACCGTAGATTTGCGGTTTATCGCGGCTGTGCCCGTTCCGTGGCACCCCGCCAGCGGCGGTACGCCCGGCGGACGTAAGCCAGGCGCTCGGCCACGGTTGGATAGCGCCCGCGAAACCAACGGACCAGTGCCAGCGTGCTCTCGATCTCCTCCGGCGACAACGGCGTCTCCACCTGCGCGCGCCACTCGTCAGCGCCAAGCTGTCGGTTTGCCAATTCGGCCAGCTTTGTCCGCGCGGCGGGCGAGATAGGTGAGGGCGTGGTCTTCACGCAGGATCTCCCGATTCGCGCAGGGCCTCGAGCAGACGGATGTCCTCCGCGTCCTTCGGACGACGCGCGAAGCGCTTGGTGGCGATGAGGTCATCCAGACAAGGGATCACCAGCGACACCTTCGGGGAGAGCGGCAATGACGTCCGCCGTGCCCAGAGATCGTCGAAGAGCACCTTCTGGCCCTCCACGGTGGTCACGGAGCGAGCGACGATGACGTCAACGTGCTCGTCGTTCTCGAGGACATAGCGGCCCCGGCCTCTGGCCGCGTCCGGGGTGTGGCTCGGGGCGAGACCGAGCGGCAAGCTGGCGGCGTTGAACAGGTCGACGTCCTCCGGATGCACCCAAAAGTCGTAGTCCGCGGTCAACACCGGCAAGCCGAGCGCGACCAGCGCGCGCCGGCCGATGAGTAGCGCACGCGCGCCGCTGTCGGCGATGCGGCGAAAGAACTCGATCTCGTCGAAGTCCGTGCCTTCCACAAACGCAAGTATAGCTGGACGAGCTCGATGCCCCAAGAGATGGAGGTGGCGGAATCTACGCAAGGTCGCCTCCATTGCTGTCACACTCGGCCCAGGCGCTCCCACTAAGATCCCATGAACGACAATTCTATTTCACCTTCCCCCATTCATCCCTTGTCAGCGACCTACGCGAACGATGCCGGTGATACGGCTTGCGTGCAGGCGGCGGTGCGCGGCGAACGGCCGGCGCTGGAAGAGCTTCTGCGGCGCCATCAGGGATTCGTCTACAGCCTGGCGCAGCGGATGTTGTATTCGCCCGAGGATGCGGCGGACGCCACCCAGGAAATCCTGCTTCAGATCGTCACCAGCCTGGCTTCGTTCCGCGGCGAGGCCAGCTTCCGCACGTGGGCGTACCGGATCGCGGTCCGTCATCTGATAGCCTGTAAGAAAGGCCGCGTGGAAAACCTGGTGCACAGCTTCGGCTGTTTCGGGCAAGCTCTCGATGCCACGCCCAACCTGGATCCGCCCGACCAGGGCGCGTTGCCGGTAGATGTCCGGTTGGTCGTCGAAGAAGCCAAGGTGGGGTGCCTGATGGCGATGTTGCTGTGCCTGGACCGCGAGCACCGCATGGCTTTCGTGTTGGGCGAGATCTTCGAGGTCAGCGACGTGGTGGCCGCGGAGGTGCTCGGCATCTCGCGCGACAACGCCCGACAGCGGCTCGCGCGCGCCCGCGAGCAATTGCGCCAGTTTCTCACCGGACGTTGCGGCCTGGTCGACGAGCAGGGCACCTGCCATTGCGCGCGCAAGACCAAGGGGTTTATCAACCAGGGCATCGTGGATCCGGCGTGCCTGCGCTTTACGCGGGTCCACCTGGACCGCACCAAGGAACAGGCCATTGTGGGGGTTCGCGATCTGCAGCGCTACGTGGAACAGGCCTACGCCCAGTTGCTGCGCTCGCAGCCCGAGGCCGAATCACCCCCGTTTGCCAACGTCCTGCGCGACCTCTTCGCGCGACCCGAGGTGCGGCAAATTTTGAGCTTGGAGAATTGAAATGGGTCGCGTAGAGGTCGCCAGTAGCTCTGCTATAGTCATTGTCGATGCCGGCCGGCGAGGAAAGTGGAAACGAGCAGGCGCAACAGGCCGCGGTGGACCAGGGCCTAGTCGACGAGATGCTGGCGCTCAGCCCCGAGGAACGGCTGCGGCACAACGACCGGATGCTCCGAACCATCGAGATGCTTCGTCAGGGCATGGCCGAGCAGACTGGGGAGAATGGCCGCTGATCTGACCGCGCTGCTCGAGCGCCTGCTTGCCGCCGCCGGAGACCGTGTTGCAACGCGGCCCCGGGACGTAGCGGTGTCCGGTCCGGACAACGGCAACGCGGCATGGTAGTGTTCACGAATGGACGCGCGGGACGAGGATGCTCGGCAGCGGCGCAAGCGCTGGGCCTCCGGGGTCACGTCAAAAGGTGAATCCCTGGCGGCGGATCTGGCGTTCTGGCGCGCGGCCAGTGCAAGTGTGAAATTCGCCGCCATCCGTGCCATGGCCGACGAATCGGAGATCATCAAGGGCCATGCCCCTCCACCCGGACTTCAGAGATCTGTTGGCGGCATTCGCCGCGCACAACGTTGATTACCTTGTCGTGGGTGGCTACGCCGTGGGTTTTCACGCGCGGCCACGGTTCACGAAGGATATCGACTTGTGGGTCGGGCATTCGCCCGAGAATCTGAAGCGTGCGCGTGCAGCGCTCGAAGAGTTTGGCGCGCCGGCTGCCATGCTCGAACAGATCGAGTCTGCACTCGACGAGGATTTCCTTTGGATGGGCGTGCCTCCGGTACGGATTGACGTCGTCAAAGGGGTTCCCGGTGGAGATTTTTCCGCATGCCTCGCTCGGCGCGTGCGCACGAGTTGGGACGGTGTCTCCGTTTCAGTTATCAGCAGAGCCGACCTGATCACCATCAAACGAGCCAGCGGCCGTCCCCAGGATCTTCTCGACGTCGAAGCGCTGGAGGAGTCAGCCAGCGCAGACGGCTGACGACATCGGCCGAAAAACCGGCGGTCCGCTTTCGCAAACCGCCGGCGTTGGTGAGACTTCTTTCTTACTTCTGCGCCTGTTCCAGTGCCACCGCGACGGCCACGCTGGCGCCGACCATGGGGTTGTTGCCCATGCCGAGGAAGCCCATCATCTCGACGTGCGCGGGCACGCTGCTGCTGCCGGCGAACTGCGCATCCGAGTGCATTCTTCCCATGGTGTCGGTCATGCCGTAGCTGGCGGGACCGGCGGCCATGTTGTCGGGGTGAAGCGTGCGGCCGGTACCACCGCCGCTCGCGACCGAGAAGTACTTCTTGCCCTGTTCCTGGCATTCCTTCTTGTAGGTGCCGGCGACCGGGTGCTGGAAGCGGGTGGGGTTGGTGGAGTTGCCGGTGATGCTGACATCAACGCCCTCGTGGTGGTTGATGGCCACCCCCTCGCGGACATCGTCGGCGCCGTAGCAGCGCACCTTGGCCTTCTCGCCCTTCGAGTACGCGATCTCACGCACGATGCCGAGCTTGCTGGAGGCGTAGTCGAACTTGGTCTGCACGTAGGTGAAGCCGTTGATGCGGCTGATGATCTGCGCCGCGTCCTTGCCGAGGCCGTTGAGGATCACGCGCAGGGGATCTTTGCGGGCCTTGTTGGCGCTGCGGGCGAGGCCGATGGCGCCCTCGGCGGCGGCGAAGGATTCGTGGCCGGCCAGGAACGCGAAGCACTTGGTCTCTTCCTTGAGCAACATGGAAGCCAGGTTGCCGTGGCCGATGCCCACCTTGCGGTCGTCCGCCACGGAGCCGGGAATGCAGAAAGCCTGCATGCCTTCGCCGAGTGAGCAGGCGATTTCCACGGCCTTCTTCTGGCCCTTCTTGAGCGCGATGGCGGCGCCGAGGATGTACGCCCAGCACACGTTCTCGAAACAGATGGGCTGGATCTCCTTGACGATCTTGTACACATCCACGCCCTTGGCATCGGCGAGCTTCTTCGCGTCTTCCAAGGAAGCGATGCCGTACTTGGCCAGCACCGGCGTGATTTGGGCGATTCTGCGTTCGTAGGATTCAAACAGAGCCATGGTCATGTCTCCTGTTACTGGTGGCGGGGGTTGATGTGTTTGGCCGCTTCGTCGAAGCGTCCGTACTTCGAGGTCGCCTTCTTCAAGGCTTCCCCGGCCTCAACGCCCTTGCCGATGGATTCCATCATCTTGCCCATATGGACGAATTCGTAGCCGATGACCTCGCCGCCTTCATCGAGCCCGAGGCGGGTCACGTAGCCCTCGGCCATTTCCAGGTAGCGCACGCCCTTGGCCACGGTGCTGTACATGGTGCCGATCTGACTGCGCAGGCCCTTGCCCAGATCCTCCAGACCAGCGCCGATGGGCAGACCGCCTTCCGAGAACGCGGTCTGCGTGCGGCCGTAGACGATTTGCAGGAAGAGCTCGCGCATGGCGGTGTTGATGGCATCGCACACGAGATCGGTGTTGAGGGCCTCGAGGATGGTCTTGCCCGCGAGGATCTCGGCGGCCATGGCGGCACTGTGGGTCATGCCGGAGCAGCCGATGGTCTCCACCAGGGCTTCTTGGATGATGCCGTCCTTCACGTTGAGGGTCAGCTTGCAGGCGCCCTGCTGGGGTGCGCACCAGCCGACGCCGTGGGTGAGGCCCGAGATGTCCTTGATCTCCTTGGCCTGGACCCAGCGACCTTCTTGCGGGATGGGCGCGGGCCCGTGGTTGGGTCCTTTCGCGACACACGTCATGTGTTCGACTTCTGCCGAGTAGAGCATTCGTGAATCTCCTTGTGGATGGGGAAGCGCAGCGGGAACGTCGCATGACTTGGGCATCACGGTCAACTCGCGCAAGCGGGATTTTCGGGGCCCGACGGTCAGCTCGCGGCGTGTGGGCCTACCCGCGATCGTCGCTGTCTAGGCTGCCCGCTTCGCCGCTCTGGGCGTCGACGTCAGAAGTATCGCTCTCGCTGGCGGTGTCCAAGGCGGCGTCTTCGACTGCTTGGTCGATGGCGCTGTCGATAGTCTGGATGACGGGGGCATCGGCCCCGTCGCCTAGCCCGTCGGTGCCCGCGTCGATCTCGATTGTCGATCCGGCATCGGGCGGTGCTTCGACGCCCATGTCGGCGGCATCGGGTAAGATCGGCGCGTCGGCGACAGCTGCATCGAGCGGCAGGCCCGCGTCGGCTTGGGCGGTGACGATCGGAAGGTCGGCCGCGCCGTGAAGATCGACAGCAACCGCAGAATCACCAGCATTGGGGTGGCCGGCGCGCAACTCATCGTCGTTGTAGGTGCAGGCGACCAACGGCACACCGATCAACGCAAACGCCAGAACGGACAAGCCGTGCTTGTAGGTCGTGGGCATGCCTAGAACTCCATCCGAGCGAGCACGCCATTTCCCGCGCCGGCCATGGGTGCCACGGCGACAGAGCGACCTTCAACGATGAACAAGATGCCGGTGGTGACCGCGGCGGCGCCCGCCGCGCCCCACAGCACATTCGCGGCCACCATGCGGGTACGTACCGAGCTGATGTCGGCGTCGCTGCAACCAAGTTGATTCGGGCTGCCGCGCCCGCAGGATTTCTTCAGGTCGTCGAAGCGCGATTGCATGCTCCAGCCGGCCAAGGCTGCGGCGCCCGCGAGCACCGCGGTGGAGCCGGCCGCGACCCAGGCCCACTTTCGCCCCAGCCACCAGCCGTCGCTGGCCGGTTCCGCCGCCGACACCTTGCTGAGATCCACACGGGGAGATTGGGTCGCCTGGGGGGCGTGCAGCGGCCTCAGCTCGACCTTCGCTTCTCGGCCGGCGATGACCTCGGTGTTTTCCAGCATCGGACATTCGCCCGACTTCGCCGCGGTCACTTGGTGGTGCCCCGGGGTTGTCCAAACCGGGCGAATCACCGGCGCCTTTCCGACGGGCTTGCCGTCCACACTGACGTCTGCCCCTTCCACTAGACAGGCAATCCAGATTTCCCCCAGTGAGCTCTGCAGCTTGCCAAGCCACGACTGCGCATCCGCTCGGTCTTCGCGAGACGCGGTCGGAACCTCGTCCAAGAACTGCTGGTACGCCGCGCGCGCTTCCAACGGCCGGCCCAGCAGCCGGTTGGTCTGCCCGATGTTGAACAGAATCTTCGACGACGGATAGGTGATGTAGGCGCGGTTGAATTTCTCCAGCGCGCCGAGGTAATCGCCGCGCTCGTACTGCGCGGCTCCCTCGTCGAGCAGCAATTGAGCCCTCGCTCGGTCCTGCGCGCTGGCACCTACGGTCGACGCCTGGGCGAGCAGCCTGTCGTGACTTTCACCACGGGCTGCCAAAGTTGCCAGGACAAGAATGGGAACGACGCCCATGCGTTACACCTTGCTTCGTCTGTGGATAGGCAAACGCGCATTCTAAGGCATCTCCTCCGTCGGTGCCGGCCTTTTCTTGGCGTAGAACGCGAACCAGTGCGATCAGGTTGACCGCGGGTAACGCGAGCCAGGTGTGAGCTGTCTTGTCTTGGAAACCACCACGAGGAGATGACCTATGACCAGTCGAAATCTTGGATTGCTTGCCACCGTTGCCCTGGCTGCCATGAACGGCCTGGACGCGGGAAGCGCGCGCGCCGCGACCAGCGAGGTTGAGCCGCCGGGGCCTCCGCCCGAGGCGGTCGATGCGTGCGCGAACCAGAAGGAAGGCGCAACCTGCAAAGTCTCGTTCGATGGGCAAACCGTGGAAGGAAAGTGCGTGAAAGGGCCCGAGGGACAAGAGCCGCTCGCGTGCATGCCGCCGCCGCGACGTCCACCGCAGCAGGCCGTCGATGCGTGCGCGAGCAAGAAGAGCGGCGAGGTCTGCACTGTGACGTTCCACGGTCGCACGCTTGAGGGCAGTTGCGAAAACGGGCCGGCCGAAGGTGATGCTCTAGTGTGCATGCCGCCGCCACCGCCCGAGGCCGTCGAGGCCTGCGCGAGCTTGAGTGAAGGCGCGACCTGCACCGTGCCGCACCACGGACGCTCACACCGGGGCAGCTGTCGCAATTCTCCCAGCGGCAAAGGGCCGCTGGTGTGCGTTCCGCCGCGGCCCCCGCAGTAGCCGAGGGTGCTCCAGAAGCCGGAGCCAATTCCGGCCTTCGTCTGCTTCTGCGCCGCTGTGCTAGTGCGCAGACCAAAAGCGCGACGTGGATGTCGTGGTGGCGTCGCGTACTCACACACAATGGCGGAGCCGAACCAATGGCGCGAGGGTTGCAGTGCGACAGCGAGGGACTTTTGCCTGGAGATCTGAATGCGAACTTTCCTCATGGGTTCTCTCGCGGTCGCTTCGATGCTGGTCGGTTGCGGCGATGCTTCGACACGGATGCATGCGGGCGCGGGCGGCACTTCGGCTGACCAGCGCGGTGGTACCGGCGGCAGCGGCGGAACCTCGAGCGGCAGCATGGCCTTCGGAGGAAACGGCGGTACTATGCCGGTTGCCAGCGGCGGCAAGTCCATCGACTGGGATGCGTGCTCGGGCGCATATGCCGGCTACAACTGTGGTGGGCGAACTGTGGTTGGTGGATCGACCAACGGCGCAGGATCCATCGGCTACGGCGGAACCGCCGGAGACGCTGACGGATTTGGCGGCGCCGGCGGCGCTGCTCCCGGCGTCCCGGACGGCGGTCTCTCGGTCGACGACGTGCTGACCCTGGAAATGCCTTGGTCCACCAGCCCGGATGCGGGTGCTCTGCTTTGGGACGTGATCCTGCAACCGAACGGGGGCGGGACCTGTCGCCAATACAACGACGGATGGCACCCGGTGGGGCAGATTCCGCCCACGGACACGGAAATCGCGACGCTGCTGTCCCGGCCGGGAACCGTGGACACCTTGGCGACTACCTGTCCAGTTAAGGTTGCCGACGCTGGCTACACCATCACCACCACGTTCATCAATGGCAGTCAGGTGGCACACCTGGTATTCGACACGTGCTCAACCGATACCCTCGCCGCTCTCACTGCGGCCATGCGCCGAATTGGCGAAGCCTGCATCGGGCAGACGACATTGGTGAGCGACGAATGACGACAGCAGGCGTCGCGGCTGGCCGTCGCTGTTGCTGGGGACGGCCAGCGCCGGAGCTCGTTCTTTCGCGAGCGATGACCGAGGTGCGAACAGTTGCCCGGGACGCGGTCGGACTCGCCACGGTGAAACGAAGGTCGTCGTGGGCCAGCGCCTCTGCGAGACCTGACCCAAGTCCGAGTCCCCAGATAGAACCGCCACGGTCCACGGCCTGCCCATGAACTCTTGTGCAAGACTTTGTTTGGTGACGCTGGCGTGCATGCCTTGAAGACAGTCGAAGACGAAGGTTCGTTACGGATAACGGTCCGGGGGCGTTGTCTGTCTTGTTGCTTAAGACATGACAATACGAACCATGGTGTCGACGTTCGCTGCATTCGTCGTATCGACGATTGCCTCGGCCTGCCTTGCGCAAACTTCGACTGGGGGCACCACGTCGACCGCTCTCGCGGAAGCCGATTTCAGCATCTACGTGCAAGCCAAGAACGCCAGCGGGACCTGGACGCAGCTAAGTACAGACGATGCCAAAGTGTATTTCGATCATGCGCGCTGCGAATGTGGCACCACCGTGCGCTTCGTGGTCGAGGCGGCGACCAGCACGGCAACCACGACGATCAGCAATCTGCTTTCCACCAGCGGCGCTGACGGTGAGGCACGGCTTTACCTCGGGCAGAGCAGCGGCTGCACGACTGATCCGACCGATTCTTCCTACGGTTGCGTCTTGCTTGACGAGGTCGACTCTCTCAGCTCGCTGGTCAAGACAGGCTATTGGACTTCCGCCGAAGTGAAGATCGCGGATCTGTTTTCTTCCGATGACAACTGTGACCAGCTCAAGACTACCTACGTCTGGTTTTGGATCGACACCGCGTCGGACGGCAGCGCTGATCTAACCGGAACCAGCGCTCCATCGCTCAGCCTGCGTCTCGACGGCAAGGGCCCGGCGGCCCCGACCGGGCTTTCGGTGGAAGCGGGCAAGCAGGCGTTGATTTTGAATTGGGACGCAAGTAGCACCACATCGTCTGATACCGCCGGCTACCTGATCTTCTGCGCGCACTCTGACGGTTCGGCAGTATTTGCCACGAGCCCGTACAAGTCCCAGTTCATTTCGATGGCCACGTTGGTCGACGACGATCTTTGTCCGAATGAAGACGTTCTGGCTACCGCGAGTCTGGCCGCGACCCTGGACAACCTCGACCCCGCGTATCTCTGTTCCGGTCTGATTGCATCTGACCAGACCAACTATCGCCTGAAGGGATTGCAGAACAACGTCGCCTACACGGTGGTCATGGTCGCGGTGGACAACGACGGCAACCTGGGCGCGGCCGGCACCGGCGCGACCGGAACCCCGGTGCCAACGGTCGACTTCTACAACGAATACGCTAACGAGGGCGGTGAGCCCGTGGGCGGTTATTGCGACGTCGTCGCCGGCACCGCGCGGCCGAGCGCGGTAGCCGTCCTGGCCGTTGCCTTGCTCGTGCTTTTTGCTCGACGGCGCGCGGGCTGCTGGTGGCTGGTTCCCTTACTTGGAACACTCGGCGCGCGAGCCGCTTTCGGCCAGGTCATTCTGCGCGACGAAGACTGGCCGGGCGGCGCAAGCGACGCCGCGGACTACGGTGGGCGGGGCCGATCCCCGAGCACGTTGGCAATGGAATTCCACCTCGGCCCGTACACGCCTGACGTCGATTCAGGCGTGCCTGGCGGTGCCACGCCTCATCGAGCCATCTTTGGCGACTCCACCCGGCTACTCTATCAGTTGGAAGTCGACTACGACCTCTTGCAGCGCTTTGGCACCGTATCGGTCGGACTCGGGGCCGGCTACTTCACCGAATCGGCCAAGGCATTCATCGCGGCGGCGGACGGAACTTCGACCGCAACCCGGTCGGCCGACAGCACGTCTTTGCGGCTGATCCCGATTTCGCTTCTAGCCGTGTATCGGCTGGACGTCCTGGCCGAGCGCTGGCGCGTCCCCTTGGTGCCGTACGTGAAGGTCGGCCTTAACTACACGTTTTGGAAGATCACCGATGGCAACGGCGACGTGGCCACGCTAACCCAAGGCGGGCGGGGCGCGGGCGGCACCTTGGGTTGGCAAACGACCGCGGGCCTTGCCGTGCGGCTCGACGGCCTCGATTCGAGCGCGATGCGCGAGCTGGAAGCAGACAGCGGTCTCAAGCACGTGTCCGTGTTCTGGGACTATTCCCACGTCGACGCTTCAGGGCTCGGCAGCAGCCACCGCTTGCACGTGGGTGATGATACCTGGAGCGCAGGATTGCTCCTGGAGCTCTAAGCCCTGGTCGCCGGACCTACGATTTTGAGCGGTCGAAGAAGCCAAACACGTCGGGGAGCACGAGTGGGATCATTCCTCCGTGGTCAGCATTGACTTCCTCGTACTCGGCATTGAATCCGTTCGCTTTCAACCAGTCTCGCAGTGTTCTGCTTCCATCGAGAGACGGGGCTTGGGTCCCTTCGGTCACGAAGATGGCCATTTTGCGTACACTGTCCCACGGGTAGCCTGTCTCTTGGACAAATGGTCCCGACATAGGTGCCAGGCCCTTCCAATAGTCCGCATACTTGCCGCCAATGTACCACGTACCACCGCTGCCCATTGAGTGCCCGAAAAGGAACATCGAGCCGCGATCAATCGGATACTCGCTTAGGACCAATTCCAGGACGTTGATGACGTCCTCCTCACTGAGCTCATTGGTACGTTCGCTGTCGGGCGTGACTTGGGCCATAAGCTTGTCGGCGTCCGCCTCATCCCCGAACGGGGACGTCAGCCTCAAGAAGTTCCCGTATGCTCCCTGATCGCCCAGGGGCGCGACCAGAAGATAGCCATGCTGCTGGGCCAGATTCAGCATCTGTTTGTTATTCTGATCCACATAGGTGTTTTCGTCACTCCCGGAGCCATGCAGGAACATTGCCAGCGGTAGGTTCGACTTGCCATCCCAGTTGGTCGGAACATACAGGCGATAGGGCTCGTCGGCGTTGGCATCCGAGAAGTGGTAGGTCCTATGCTGATCACCCTTGGCCCGCCATTGCGCAGAGCTCGGATTGGCCAGCGACTTTGCGAGCTGCCGCGCCACGCACATCACCGCTTGCGGATCAAGCAGCGTGCCGAAAGAGACCATCCGTTGCCCGGCGGCGAGCTGGCCACAGGATCCGCTTGTGCCTCCCGCGGAGCCACTTCCGCCCGTGCCGGTCGCGCCTGCGGCGCCGGTTCCTCCCGAGCCGCTGCCGACTTGGCCACCACTGCCCAATTGTCCACCGGTGCCGGTCGTGCCTGCAGCGCTGGTTCCGCCCGCTCCGCGTCCGGCTTGCCCGCCGCTGGCGGATTGTCCACCAGTGGCATTTGCGCCTCCTGTCTGTCCGGATCCGCCCGCTCCGCGTCCGGCTTGCCCGCCGCTGGCGGATTGTCCACCACCGGCATTTGCGCCTCCCATCGGCCCAGATCCGCCCGTGTCGCCGACGGCTTGCCCCCCGCTTCCGACCGCGCCTGCAGCGCCGGCCCCGCCCGAGCCGCGTAAAGGTTGGCCGCCCGTGCCGACTTGCCCGCCACCAGCCGGTTGTCCTCCGCTGCCCGAGCCGCCGCCGGTCGGGCCGGCGCCGCCGGTCTCCCCGCCGGACATCGCGGTGTCGCTGGTTCCGGCCGTAGCGCTTCCCCCGCTACCGATGGTGCCACCGCCCGCACCGCCGCCGCGAGCAGCACCGCTACCCGGATTGCTGCAGCCGCCAACCGCGACGCTTAGAATCCCGGCAATCAACATTCTCTTTGACGGGTGTCCGGTTCTCATGGATGTACGCCTTCCGACTGGCAGACAAATCTGGCCGGTGTGCTTCAGCGCGCCCGCTACGGGAGGTTCTTCGACTTGGTTTCCCAGGTGGTGCTGTCCGCGCAGAACGTGCAGGTGCTGCCCACCAGAAAGCCCTTCCCCGTCGCTCCCGTGTCACCCTTAAGCTGCCAGTTCAGCCACGCCAAATTGACCTTGGTGAAGTCGCCGCCGTTCTTGCTGCCCAAGTCTCCGCCGTGGCCGGCGCCTGACTTGCTGAACAAGATGATCGGGATGCCGAGGGCACTGATCTGATCGTAATCCCGCTCGCCGTTCGTGTACGCGATGTCGCTGGAGCCACCGAGCAGGATCTTCACCGGCGTGTGGATGGTCTTATAGAAAGTCGCATCTGGACTGGTCAGCCCGCTGCTGGTGATCCCCCAGGTTGTCATGCGGGAATCGCCAGCGGTACCCTCGGCCATCAATCCGCCGCACGAAAACCCATCGGCCGCAACCTTGGTCGTATCGAGGCTCTGGTAGTACGGGCTGCAGGACTTGCCGTTCTCAGCGATGGCCCAGGAAATGTACCCGAGCATGGGCTTCGCCATTCCCGTAAGGTCGGATGCGGTTGAGGGCATGGAGATGCTGCCGCAGTTGCCACCGCCGTTTGCCGGGCCGTCTGCGACGACGAAGTATCCGTAGGAGGCGATCTCGCCCATGGCCGCCGTGTTCGAGGTTCCGCTTCGGGTACAACCACCCTCGCCCCAGACAAAGATCGGATACTTCTCGGTGCCCCCCAAGTCCGAAGGCCGGTAGATGGTGCCACAGGCGATGTCCGCGTCGGAATTCGACTCGACCACCACCTTGTGTGGGCCACTCCCTGTTGCATTCACGCTCGCAGTCTTTGACGCCGTACAGGTCCCGCTGCCGGTGGTAGGCGTCGTCGTTCCACCAGCGCCGAGCCCGGCATCAATGCCAGTCATGCCGCCGCCGCTCGTGGCGCCGCCGCCGCTTGCGCCGCCGGTTCCCATTTTTCCGCCGGTTGCCGCCCCGCCGGCTGCACCGCCGGATGCGACTGTGCCACCGGTGACTTGCGGTGACGAGCCGCCAGAGCCAACCGTGCTGCTCCCGCCGCTGACGAAGCTGGCTCCGCCGCTGCTGGTGACGGTGGTGCTGCGGCCGCCGCTTCCGCTCCCGCCAGTGCCAACCGATGCACCGCCCGTTCCCGGCGCGCCGCCCGTGGCAGGTTTTGCCGTGCTTCCACCGGTGCCGATTGTCCCGCCGGTAACTGGTTGCGCCGTGGTTCCCGCGTTGTCGGTCGTCCCGCCGGCTGCGCTCCCGCCGGTGCCCATGGCCGCGCCGCCTGATCCGCCTCCGGAGCCCGTGGCTCCGCCGTTCCCGACCGTGCCAGTGCTCGAGTTACCGCAGCCAGTAAGGGCGATGCCCAGGATCCCGGCCGCCAGCGTTGTACGTGATAAATGACCTGTGCTCATTCGATGTGCTCCTTTGGCGGGGAATGTAGTTCCTTCAAGTGACGTTCTGCAGCCGCACTCGGCCCGCGAATTGGTCCAAGAAACGACATGGCCAACCAAACCCGTTGTCGCGCGCGAGCCTTACCTTCGGAGCTCGCGATCCGCGAGTTCCGTTTGCCAAAGGACCCGATTCGTGGCTTCAATCGTCCATGGGAGGGACCAACCCGTTGCAGTCCGAGGTCGACAAGGTCGTTCTATCCACCGCCGACCCCCGGGCGGCGCTTCGCGAGATAACGAAGCAGCTGCACCAGAGGACCGGCGCGATGATCGCCTTGCTCGCCCGCTGGGATGAGGAGGAGGAGAGCGGCACCACCCTGCTTGCCCACGTGGGGGTAGGTGCGGCGCTCGCCGATAAGCTGTGCGTCGCCCTCGCTCACTACGGCGCTTTATCCTCGCGATCGGATAAGCCGATCGTCCTCGCCTCGACCGACAAGGTCGTTCTCAGCGCGCTTCCCGATGGACTTCGCAAGCGGAAGATTGGCCGGTTGATGGTGCTTCCGCTGCACCGGGCGGGAAAGCCACTCGGGTTGCTGGTTCTGGCCCGGCACCTGGGGAGCTTCGGGGCCGCGAGCATCCGTATCGTCGAGGAGACGCGGGCCAACCTCACCCTGCTGGTCGAGCAGATTGGCCAGCTCGAGAAGATCGCGGTCTACTCCAATTTTGCGAACTTCGACGGGTTGACCGGCCTTCACACCCACCGCTACTTCCAGGAGACGCTGTCCAAGGAGATCGCCCGGGCCGAGCGGCTCGGCCATCCGGTCAGCTTGATGATGATCGACATCGATCGCTTCAAGCTTTACAATGACACCTTCGGCCATCCCCAGGGCGACGTCGCTCTCAAGGAGATCGCCAACGTCCTCAAGAAAAGCATCCGCAGCTACGATCTGGCGGCCCGCTATGGCGGGGAGGAGATGGTCATCGTGCTGCCTCAGACCTCGGCGCACCGGGCCTTGGCGATGGCGGAGCGCATCCGAGGCGTCATCGCCGAGCTGCCCTTCCGTGGCGCGAACGACTCGCACCGGGTGCAGCTCACCATCTCGCTTGGCGTTGCCGGGCTGCCGGCCAATGCCAAGTGCAAGTCCGAGCTGATTGAGCGGGCCGACCAAGCGCTGTACCTGGCCAAGGCGGAAGGTCGTAATCGCGTGGCGGTCTCGCTCATGCGCTCGCGCAAGTCCATTCGCTTCGCCTATTGCCCGCCCGCATTCACCAGCTCGTACTACGTCGACGTCCTCACCGGCGTGCGCGACGTTATCGAGGAGCTGGGCGGGATTGAGCTCATCGCTCGCGCCCCCAACAAAGAGTCGGACCACAGCCGCCTGGTGCGCATCTGCCGAACCCTTGTCCGCAGCGGCGTCGACGCCGTCGCGCTGGCCTCGACGTCGAGCGCGATCGCGCCCTTGGTGCGCGCGCTCAACCGTGCCCGCGTTCCCGTCTTCTTCTTCAACGTGCCACGCAAGATAAGTGGCGCGAGGGTCGTGTCCTACGTCGGCTACCGTCAGGAAGAAGCGGGTCGTGAGGTCGGCCGCTACCTGGCGCGGGTGCTGAGGGGCCAGGGGTCGATCCTCATTCTCAAGGGGCTCGCGGATGCGTCGTCGATCGACCGGGTGGCCGGCTTCCGGACCGAGATCGCCCGCTATCCGAAGATGAAGGTGGTGGCGACACGACAGGCAGACTGGGAACGCGAGAAAGCGCGTCGCGCGGTCGAACGGGCTCTTGCGGAGTATCCGCTCGATGCGATCTACGCGGTTAGCGACGAGATGGCGCTCGGTGCGAGCGATGCGGTGGCGGCAGCCGGGCGCCGGGGCGAGATCTTCGTGGTGGGCCTCGACGGCACGCGGTCGGCTCTGCAGGCGATTCGAGAGGGCGCGCTTACCGCCACCCTGAACACCAATCCCAGGGAGATGGGCCGCATCCTTATGCGTACCGTCGTCCGTGGCCTTGGCCGGCGCGAGCGCGTCGAAACCGAGATCCTCTCTCCCATCAACATCGTGGACCTGGGAAACGTCGGCCACCACTAAGGGTGCGCGACGGGCTACTGGCACGGTTTGGGATCCCGGGAGCCAACAGACGCATTTCGCATGCCACGATCGCGGGATGTAACATCAGCACCTCGTCATCTGTCTTGCTATTGAGAGTCCATTTGTCGTGCTGACCCAGGAAGCCACCGCCGATCTGGTCCGCCGGGCCGTCCGGGGCGAGTCCGACGCCTTGACCGGCCTTGCTCGCGCCTACCTGCGTCCGGCGTACGGTGTCGCGCTGTCGGTCGTGGGCCGGCCGACGGACGCCGAGGACATCGCCCAGGACGCCTTCATGAAAGCCTTCGCTTCGCTGGAATCGTGCCGCGAGCCCGAGCATTTCGCGGCATGGCTGTTTCAGATCGTGCGCAATCGCGCGCGCAATCTGCTCGACAGCCGACGCCTGCGCGACGTCGCGCCCGACCAGGGCAATGTGCTGGAATTCGCAAGGCCCGCGCCCGAGTCGGCCGGGATGCGCGAGGCGCTCCTTTCGGCGATGGCTGACCTCGATGAAGAAAAGCGCGAGGTGGTGCTTCTTCACGACCTTGAAAACTGGACCCACGCGGAGATCGCACAAGCCTTGCACATCAGCGAGGTGCATTCCCGCCAGCACCTCTTCCGAGCCCGACAGATCCTGCGCGCAAGGCTCGACGGCCCCGTGGCACCGCAAACCGAGGAACACCATGCCCGATGAAGCAACCCCAAAACCCATCGACTTCTCCGTGCTGGATCCCAGCCTCAACCAACTGCGCTGGGAGCGCACTATCGACAACCTTGTGGCGCGTGCACGCGCCCAGCGCCGCCGGCGATTGTCTGTGCAGCACGAGCTTCTGCGTTGGGGCCGCCCGGTGCTGGCCATGGCGGCCGCGCTTTGTCTGATCGCCTGGACCGCGGGCTATCTCGCGGCCAGTCGGCGAAATACAAGCTCGACGACCTCGATCACGGCGCCGGCGCTGGTGATAGCGACCTGGGCCGCCAACCATCAGATTCCCGAGACCAGCGAGCTATTCGGAACCCTGGGAGGCAATCCATGAACCTCGAACGAAGCCCGCGCCAGATTCGCCTTCTGACGGCGCTGGTGCTCTTCGGCACCTTCGTGCTTGGGGCCGGGGCGGGCGCCGGCCTTTCGCACTGGAACCGATTTCCGCTGCCACCGCCGCCTCGGCCGGCACCATTTCTGCCCGGCCCGCCCGGCGCACTCGGGCTGACCTCCGAGCAGGAGGCGAAGGCGCGCGCCATCACCCTTCGCCATCGACCCGAGCTCGAGGCCATCTGGCGCGAGAGCCTCCCCAAGGTGAAGGCGATCGACGAGAAGATGGAAAAGGAGCTGCGCGACGTGCTCACGCCCGCGCAGCAGACGATCCTCGACCAGATGAAAGCGCACCGCCCGCCCATGCCGCCCGGAGCTCCCATGCCGCCTGGGCCGATGGGACCGGGCGGGCCGCCACCTGGCGCTCCGGGCATGGCGCCGCCAGGCGGCCCACCCGGGGGCGGGCCGCCGTGGCCGCCCGGCGCACCTTCGCCGCTACCGCCCTGACCGGCGCCTAGAAAAGCGCGGCCCGACCTCGCCTGGCCCTATTGGTCCATGTTCTTCTGGGTGATGATCCAGGCACTGTCGGTGCACAGCTTGCACGACGCCCCGTAGAACCAGGACCTCAGCGAGTCGTCGCCCATGAGGTGCACGCGCATCCAAGCGGTGATTGCGGTCTCGACCGGGCTCGGCTTGTTGCCGGTGAAGCTCATCCATGACCCGTGATCTGCAGACACGTATTCCGCAAACATGCCCGGCAGGGTGGTGACCGCGTTGAGCGCGTTCTGCGCGCCGCTGCACCCCACCAGCGTGTCTTGCCCGCCGCAGAAGAACATGGCTGGCCCGTGCAGGTTCTTCTCGGTCATGGCCCCGCAAATCGGCACGCTGGTCATGATGTGGCTGTCCGTGGCCGCCTGGCTGGTGGCCATGGCGCCCTGCGAGTGTCCGGTCGCGCCGATGTGGGTCGTGTCGATGCGGTGGTAGAGCTCGCTCGTCGGGTCGTCGTTCTGCGCTAGCGCCCAAGTCACGCCAACAACCATCGGCGCCGGGTTCCCCTGCGCGACGTTCGGGCTATTGGATCCGATCACCACGAACCCGTGCGAGGCCAGGTTGTTGAGGAGAACCTTGTACATGGTCGGGGTCGAACCGGTACCGTTGCCCCATGTGATGAGCGGATGGCAAAGCCCACCCTGGGTCAGGTCCTTGGGCCGGAACAGGGTGAACTGGGGAGGGGCGCCGCCGTCGACACCCACGCCCGCGGTTGGGCCGATGGGGTTTTCGATGACCGTGGCGAAGGGCCCAGCCGCCGACGGATCGGCTGCCGGCCACGTCCCAACCGTACAGTCGCCGCCAGGCGCCGCTCCGGCGTCGACGGTGGCGCCGCCTGCTCCGGCGCCACCGGACGACGTTGTGCTCGCGCCGCCGGTCCTGGATCCGCCGCTCCCGGCGCCACCCCTGCCACTGCCCGTGCTGGTCCCGCCGGCCGTGCTGCCGCCGGTTCGGGTGACCAAGCCACCGCTTCCCGGCACCGGGCCGGTGCCACTGGTCCCGCCGACGCTGGGCGCCCCGCCAGAGCTGGTCGCTCCGCCCGCGGGCGCGGTGGCCCCGCCGCCGCTTCCACCGGAGGCCGATGCGCCAGATCCGCCGGACTGGCTCGTTTTTCCGCCGGCGCCACCACCTCCGCTCGAGCTGCTGCAGCCCCAAGCGCCAAATACCCAAATCGCAGCGAGCAGGAGTTTCTTGGAGACGTCTACGGATTTCATCGACATGTTCCTCCCGGCGGACAGAGCTGTTCTCACTATAAGAGGCATGCAGACCTCAAAATCAGGTCAAGAAACCTGCGAGGCACTGGGTCGTGACACTATGTGCGCAGCGGCCAGAATGGTAAGGATCGGGCAGTGGCTCTCTCCAATACCGTTCAACACCCGGTAAGCCGGCAACCGGCCCTGGTGGGCAGGCGCTTCTACCTGCTGCTGACGCTGTGTTTTTTCGCCATGACGGCGGCCTTCTACGTCCGCGCGAGTGCAATTCCACCGATCGGCGACTCAATCGGATACATGGCGATGGCGAAGGATATTTCGATCATTGGTGTGATGGCGGTCCATCGGATGTCCGACATTCGGACCATCGGCTATCCGACCTTCATCGCCTTGGTTGCCAAGTGTCCGCTTCCTCTCGAGCCCGCGCAGACAGTCGTGTTGGCCCAGGCGGTTCTCTACTGGCTGGTGGCCAGCCTGCTGCTCGGGCTCAGTCGCGGCCTGCTGGCATACCGGCGGTCGCGCAGGCTGCTCGGCGTTGGGCTTTTTCTCAATCCGCTGCCCGCACTTTACTGCTCGGAGATCCTGACCGAAGGTCTGTCGCTGGTTGCGCTTGCCGCCTGCATGACGGTCATTCTTGCGCTGGCGAGGAACCGGCGGAAACCGGCGCGACGGGTCTACCTTCTATTCTCGCTGGGACTCATCGCCGGGTTGGCGCTCATCGTCCGTCCAGCGAATCTTGGCCTTGTCCTCGCCAGCCTGGCGTGCACGGCAATACCGCCCCTTTTCAGCCATGCTCCGCTGATGCGCCGATTGATCGATTCGGCGGCAGGCCTGTTACCGGTCTTGGTCGGGGTCTACATCGCCGCCTCTCCCCAGATCGCCTCGAACTGGAAGTACTACGACAAGGCGACCCCGCTTCCCACCTTCGAACTAGGGAAGTTCCAGGTCCACGAGGGAATCCAGATTCTGAAGTATGGCACCCTGGCCACGGCGCCGGTACTGCGGATCTGGATCGTCAATCCGTTCGTCGAAAAGACTGTAGTCCGCAACGATGATGGATTCGAATGGTACCAGAGGAATCCGGGGCGCGGCCTTCTCACCATGGCCGGCCACGTCTTCGCCACCCTGGTGCAGGATCCGCTCTACTGCTACGTCGTCGACTTGAAGCCTTGGTACCTGCCCCTCGTCATCCTGATCAATGCCTTCGTCGTGGTTGTGGGTTTGGGAGGGCTGCTGGGATTGTCCTGGCGGCATCGACGATCGGCGGTCAGCATGCCCGCCGCCTGGTTCGTGCTCGCGACCCTGGGGGCCAGCATGGCCATCGCCGCCATTTCAGCCGCGGAAAGTCGATTCGGTCTGCAAACGCTGTCGATAGCTTTCGTCGCCGCCTGCCTCGCGGTTGGGCGTGCTTCGCAGCTTCGATCGCGGCCAGGCCTGCTGGTCGCCGGCATCGCGGCATCGCTCGTGTTCATCTTCCTCGCCCTCAAGCTTGGCGACCTCGCGATCGTGCTTCCTCCGCACCACTGACGCCTGCCTGGATTTCACCCGCGCGGGAGACTGCCGCCTATGGAATTCCCTGGGCCGTGGTTCCGTCGTACCACTTGTCGGCCATCAACTGGGCGGCCGGTTGCAAGGGATGGCAGCCGTCTTGGGTCCAAGTGGAATTGGGCAGGTAGGTCTTGGGATCGAGCGCGGAGAAGATGTTCGCCACATAGACCGGCGACGTTGCCGTGGTCTTGCTCGCAGCCCAGTCGGGGATGAGCGCATTGAGCCCCTCGACACGCGATTCGCAGGTGGTGCAGCCGCTGGGATTGAGCGGCGTGATTTGCGCGACGAAGACGATGACGTTCGGATTCTGCGCGCGGAACTTGTCCACCACGAAGCCGTACGCGTTGATGATGTCCGACAGCGGAATGCTCGCGGTCCAACAGTCGTTGGTGCCGTACTCCAGCAAGACCACGTCGGGCTTTTCCGCGGCCCATTTTAGCAACTCGGTCAGCGTGCCCTTGCCTCCCTGGGGTGGGCTGTCCGTGGTCAGGTAGGTGACGAGGTAGCCGCCGTGGCCTTCGGTCTCTACGTCCGGCGCGCTTCCGCAGCCCTGATTGTTGGGCACGGTTCCGACGAAGGTGAAGTTGGTGTGGCCCTTGGCGATCAGCTCTTGCGAGAGCAGCTTCGGATAGCAGGTGGTTCCGGTGATGGAATCCCCGAGTGGCATGATTTGCCACTTGCCTGCGTGGGTGGAACCTCCGGCGCCCGGGGAGCCGCCGCTGCCGGAGCTTTCGCCGGTCGTTCCACCCCCGCCCGCGGAACCGTCGCTGGGGGCTCCGCCGCCGGCGGCACTTCCACCGGACGCTTTGCTGCCACCGGCTGCACTGGCACCGCCGGTCGCGTCCGTGCCGCCGGTCGAGTTGGTTCCTCCGGTTGCGCTGCCTCCCGTGGCATTTTCCGCGCGGCCACCGGGTCCAACACCGCCTGTGACGTTTCCGCCCGCCGCGCTGGCGCCGCCGGTGCTTCCGCCGCTGCCGGTGCCGCCGGTGGTCGAGCTTCCGTCGCTGCTGATTCCGCCGGTTGACGCTGTCCCGCCCGTGGGCTCGCTTTCGCCCGACGCGGAACCTCCGCCCACCCCACTGCCGCCCAACGAGATCGTCCCACCGCCGCCGGTCGCTCCCCCGCGGGCGCTTCCCCCCGTGCCTTCATTCCCGCCGGGCGAGGACGACGTCTGACAGGCCAGCGCGAAGAAGACCGGGCAGGCCGCGGCCAGAAATCTGCGTGCACAACGGTGTTTCATAGCGACTCTTCAAAGCTGCGTGCGGCGCGCAACTCTAGCGCCGGCCCTGGACGATGTCACCGCGCCGTGCGCGGTCCTACATGCAATCGAGCTGCAGGACCGTGCTGGTGGCGACGGCCGATGCGGGGTTGACCGCAACTCTCAGCTCGCCGGCGGCGCACGCGGTGGCGTCGGCCGCCAGTGTGTAGCAGGGTGATGCTGTCGGATTCGCGTCGCAGCTCGGGACCGGATCGGGCGTCGCCAGGTAGCCGCCCACGCCGTCGGGAGCCAGCAGGTGCGCGCTGCACTTCGAGAACCCTGCCACCGCCGCGGGAAGGCAACTCTGGCGCGTGCGCTGAGCGAGCGTGTTGCCAATGGCGGTCATGGCGCCGGAATAGTCGCGCTCGCAGCTGCTGAACTTGAGCCCGCTCTTGCCGAATCGGTCGACGAACGCGGCCAGGCGCAAGCCGCCCGTCGCACCCCAGCCCCACGCCTCGGCGTCGTAGCCGCTGCTCTTCGGCATGTGGTCCGGGTCGAAGCACGTGGGCCAATAGTCGAAGATCTGCGGATGGGCCGTGTCGGCAGTGTTGGCGTTGGGGGCCAGGTCGATTCGATAGATGGCAGAAGCCACGTCGGGCGTGCCGTCGGCGCCGATGCGCGGCCAGCCGAAGATCCCGGCGACCAAGAGCTGCTGATCGGGAATCGACTTGAGGGCCTTCAGCTCGTTGGCCATGAAACTGACGCTCTTGAGCGGGCTGCACTCGGTAGGCTCCGACGTGTCCACCACGTCGCTTGCCGTACCGTCGCTCGGGTTCGGGCAAGCGTCCATGCGTGCCTGGCACGAGGCAAAGGGCGCCGAAAATGCCGCGGTCGTCGGGTAGCCGGGTGGTGCTTGGCTGAGGTTGACCCCGCCGCACGCGTGCCCGCGGGTCGCGCAGCGCAGGCTCGCCGATTCCCAGGCGAGCTCGGGCTTGTCGCCGAACATGCTGTCGTCGGGTGTTGCCGAGCAGTCGTCTTCGTCGGCGAGGAACAGCAGCGCGAGCTGCGCATACGGCCGCAGCATCTTGCGTTGCTCCTCGTTGCCGATGCCCGGGGTGATGAGGGCATATTCAAAGGCTTGCAACTGCTGCTCCACCCCGCATCCGGTAGTACCGACGTTGGTAGCCAGGCAGCCGAAAACCTGAGCGATGTCTCCGTTGGCCGGATTCACGTAGTTCACCGGCTGGCCGTTTGCGTATTCGATCCAAAGCGCATCCGAGGTCACGCCGCAGGAAGCGGCCCCGCGCATCTGGAACTTGCCGAGATCGCCCCATAAACTTCCGCCGTTGGTCTGGTTGGGCGCGCAGGAGCCCTGCTTGTACTGGCCGCCGGTGCCGAGGTCGCTGTCGATGATGGCGATGCGAAGGTCGGGATAGGTTCCGTCGGTTGAATCCCTTAGCTGGGTTAGCAAGGTGGGGAACATCTTGTTCATCTTCGCGAGCTTCCCGCAGCAGGCTCCGTTTCCCAGCATGAACACCATGTCGAGTTGGCGCGCGGGCGCGAGGTCGACTTTGAAGTTCCCGGCCGAGTTGGGGCCGTCGGATGCATCCCTGCGAGTAGCCGGCGCGCTCTTCGAGCAGCCAAGCGCAAGCCCGAAAGCGGCGGGGACCAACGCAAAAGCAATGCTCTTCATCGCTCCTCCTTCGGGTGGCTACCGTCGCAGCCTTCGCAGGCCCAATGCGCCCAGCGTAACATCCTGTCGGGCGAGACACAAAAGCGAAGGCGGACAACGCAAGGTCGCAGTCGTGGCCGTGGCCGTGGCCATGGCCGTGGTCGAAGGTGATTCCGCCGCCGGCGGGACTGTGCGAAACTCAGCGAGCGAGAGTCAGACCATGCAACCACCGCCCCTGCCTCGAAACCCGCGCTCATCGGCGCCCGTCGTCGCCCTGCTGGTCGGCGTGCTGTTTCTCTGCGGCTGCAGCGTAACCTACACGCTCAACCTGAGCGCGGCGGAGATCGAGCACTCGATCGCCCGCAGCCTGCCCGTGAGCAAGAGCAAGCTCTTGGTGACGCTGACGGTGCGCTCGGTGTCGGTCCAGTTCATGGCCGGCGAAGACAGGATCCTGCTGCGCCCCCAGGTCGAGCTCGGCATCGCTGGGCAAACCGCGCTCGTCGGGCGCGCGCTGGTCGAGGGGCAGATTCGCTACTCGGCTCCGACCGGCGAATTCTTCTTCGACCATCCCAGAGTCGTCGACTTGTCGATTCAAGGCCTGCCCGCATCCGTCCGCTCGGCGGCAGAAGATCTCGTGGCTATCGTCGGCGAGACTTACCTCGCCACCACGCCGGTGTATCGACTGGACCAGAAGGACTTCAAGCAGTCGCTCGCCAAGCTGGTTCTGAAGTCGGTCCAGGTTCGCGAAGGCCAGCTCGAAATCGTCCTCGGAACGTAGTGCCGGGCGGACTTAAGGCGCGGGTTCGGCGTGCCGATACCCGGATTAGGAGCAATCCGCACAGACCGAACGGCCGCCGTGCCGGTGAGAGCACACCATGGGCAAGCCGCCAGACCAGCAAAATCCGAAGCCTGACATCATCGACCAGTGTGAGGGCGAGGGTGGACGGATGCTCCTGCTCGTGTCGCCTGATCTTTTGACCGCATCGGTCCGGGTCTCGCGCAGCTCGGCCACGGCCAAGTTCCCTGTCGACAAGATCGTGGAGTTCGTGCGCGCTTCGAAGCTGCACCTGTCGCCCATCGAGGATGCGCGCCTGCCGGAGCTGGCGCAAAATCTCGCCAACGGCGCCAACGCCGTGGTCGTTGCCAAGGGGCGCCCCGCCGAGAAATGGAAGGACATCGATTGGTTGATTCCCATGGGTATTGCGTCGTTGCGCGACTATTCCAACGACACTGTCGACCTGCACGAGGTCAGTCACTTCATCAATGTGCGCGCCGGCCAGCCGCTGTGTGAATTACCGGCGCCACCCGGCGACGGCTGTTCCGTGCTCGGCCAAAGCATCGCCGCTCCGCCGTGTCCCTTCGAGCTCGGTGATCGGGTGGGGCTGGACCCGGGGAATCCTTCGCGGGTGCTCGCCACGCACCCGGGATGCGTGCGCTTCCAAGATGGACGGCTCTCCGTCGAGCAGCACCTGGAAGTCGCGGGAGACCTGGATTTCAAAGTCGGCAACATCGACTTCTTCGGCGACGTGACCGTGCATGGCAACGTGCTCGATGGCTTTCACATCAAATCGGCGAAGAACGTCGCGATCGACGGTGCCGTAGGGGTGGCAACCATCGAAGCGGGGCAGAATCTGACCATCAAGGGCGGGGTCAACGGCGGCCACAAGGGCAGACTTGTGTGCGGCGGCGATCTGGAAGCACACTACCTGCACATGGTCTCGGTCGATTGCGGCGGCGACGTACGCGTCGATGTGGAATGTCACGATTCGACCGTGGTCGCGGCGGGAAGCGTGATGGTCAGTCGCGGCGGAATTATCGGCGGCAAGGTCGTGGCAGGCACGGACATCAGCGCGGGATTTCTCGGAGCCGAGATGTGCGTGCCCACCCTGCTGAGCGCCGGCTACCAGGCGAGCGTCGACCTGCAAGTGGAGAAATCGCGGCGGAACCTGGCGCTCGCAATGAGCCTGGTAAAGAACTTGGAATCGGCGTTGGGCAAGTCCGCGGAACAGCCTGGGGCCTCGGTGCGTTTTCCATCCCAGCGAAAGACGCAAATGATTGCGCTTCAGTCCCGCCTGACCGACGCGCGCGCGTCGGTGAAGCAAGCCCAAACAGAGTTGCTCGCGCAGGTTGGGGACGTAACGCCGGTCGGTGCGACCATCTTCAGCGCCAAGCAGATCTTTCCCAGGGTGACCCTGGTGATCGATTCGCTTTGCGAAGAGGAGGTCGCGAAGGATATCGATGGACCCGTGCGCTTGCTGCTGGATCGCGACCAGCTCATCATCAAGCCGATGCCGGGCAAACACACGCCGCCGAAGTGAGCTTCGTTGCATGCGGTCGTTGTGAATGATGCGTGGCTAAGTCCGGCCGCTTCGGTAGGCGCCGGGAGAAACGCCGAAGCTCTTGCGGAATACCTTGCAGAAGTAGTTCGCGTCGCCGTAGCCGCAGCGGTGGGCGACTTCCTTCACCGTGGTGCCACCCGCCGATACCAACCGCATGGCCTCCTCCAGCCGCAGCCGTGCCAGGTAGCGCCCGGGCGGCGTGCCTCGCGCTTTCTCAAACACGCGCGAGAAGTGGAAGCGGCTCATGTTCGCGACCCGCGCCATGTCGTCCACGCCAATGGGCCGAGCGAAATTGAGACGGCAGAACTCTTCGACTGCGGGAATGAACGCAGGCACGCTGCTGGTCGGGTGCTTGCCGTTGCCCTTGGGGCTGTGAACGACGCTCTCACTCAAAAAGCCCATCACGATGCCGTACGCCAGCTCGGAGGCGCGGTAGGGCGAGTCCAGTTTGCCCTCGATGGCAGTGGTGCATGCCTCGGCCACGCGCGCGAGCGCAAGCGAATCCTCGGCCAGGCGTATGGTCGGGCCGGCACGCTCGACGATTTCCCGAATGCCTCGCACGGCCTCGTGCCCACCGAGCGAGATGTAAAAATACTCCCAGCGCGCGTCCTTGTCGGTCCACAAGCGATGTTGGTGCGGGTAGCACAGCAGCAGCGTCTGGCCAGCTTCGACCAATGATTCGCGCTCTTGATAGGCAAGCCTTCCGGACCCGCCGATGGTGTGCAGGATCACCGCTAGCTCGACACCACTTTGGCCCTGAGCGGCCACCGGCCCGATATCTTCTCTGAATCCGGCGCTATGGATGAACGCGGGGAGCGTGGTCCGGAGCTCTGGAAGAACGACGGTTTCTCGATGCCCCATCGTCCGCAGCCGTGCGAAATCATTGGTGCTCGTTAGCATTGTACCACCCTGTCAAAGACTCCGAATTGTGTGGCGCTGGCCAACACGGGAGCCGAGGACCAATCGTCTGTGAAACTGTTCTCCGAATTCCGTTCCAGTAGGTTAATCAAATGACGCTTCCAAAGTCCACCCGGCTGCGCAGGCCGCGACGCAATAGCGCCAGGCCGACAGGGGCGAGGAGGCGTCTTTTGGGAAGATCTGCGCAGGTTATGCCAATTGCGCGACCTTGCAGTGGCAGCGCGTACGGCGGCTGCCCGCCGGGCACCCGATCGAGAGGTCCCGACCGCACTGCAATAAATTAACTCGCGGATCACCGTTACCTATACGGTGTCCGCGAGAGGGTAATTTCGGCTCGTGAATCTTTCCTAAAAGCCCATCCCCATGCCGATTCCGAAGATAGCGCCGTTCATCGCATTCTCGTTGTCGTCGATTCCGTGGTACAGGCCACCGAAGGCCTCGGCGTTCATCGCAAACCACTTATTGGCGCGCCATTCGTAACCGAGTGACAGGATCCCGGCCACTCCGGCCGAGCCACGCTCGGTGTGGTTGTGGTCGCCGTTGCTGTCTTTGATCTTGCTGCTGGAAACCGCGCCGGCGACGCCGAGCGAGCCGCCGGCATAAAGGCCGAAGTCGGTGCTGTACAGGTACTCGGGCCCGAGATAGCCGAAGCTGACCGCGCCCCATTCGGGGTCGGAGTTGTCGGTGGCCGGAGGATCGAGCAGGACCTGCTTGGTCGGGCGGACGAACGACTGCAGGCGGGCCCCGAGGCGATGGTGCTCTCCCAACACCGAGCCCGCACGCAAGACGCCGCCGAAGCCTTCCAGGACCTTCGAATTACGCGTGGTGAGGCGGTTGCTGCCGTCCTCGGTGAATGCGCCCACCGAGAGCATGACGTCGACGTACATCGGCGCCCGTCGGCCTCGCCCCCATCCGGTGTACGGCTCCGGGCCCGGCGGCTCGGGCGCGGGCTCCGCCAGTGGTGGCGGGACCGGCGCGGCCAAGGTCGTCGCGGGCGCCGCCGGCGGGGGATTGGCTGCGGGCGGGGGACCGGCCGCGGGGGCCGAGCTTTCGGCCTGCGCGGCAGTGTCGGGCAAGGTCGTCGCTGTGGGCTGGGGCTCGTCCGCCCGGGCGAGCGAGGATGTGGTCAATAAGAGAGCCGAACCAAGCACCATCATCGTCTTCATAACATTCTCCTTTTTCGGGAAGCGGCAGGCGTCCATCGCGCTTCCTTCCTGGATCGACACCGCGGCAGCCCGGATCTGTCACCGCGGATTCAGCGGCCCCGGCGAAGCTGGGGCAGGTCGCTATTACCGCGCGGTCGAGCGACGCAGGTCGGCGGCGAAGAGGGTCAGAAGTAGGAACAGGCAGAGGCCGCTGATTGCCAGGCCGGCGACGAGCCCTGGCGTTCGATACTCGAGCACGATGCGATGGTCGCCCGGCCCCAGTGGAAGGGCGCGCATGATGAGGTTCGCGCGCACCAGGGGCACCGCTCGGCCGTCGACGGTGGCGTGCCAGCCAGGGGCGAACTGCTCGACGAAGACGGCGATGCCGGTCGCGCCGCCCGAGCAACGAGCTGCAACCCGCTGGTTGGCATAAGACTCGACCGTGCACTCACCCGCCCGGCCGGGCGCGGCTGCAACCGGCCCGGGATGGCCCTCGGGCGCGAGCAGGACAGTAGCGCCGGCTACCACCTCGGGCGCGAAGAGCCGCGCGAGCGCATCCTTGTCAGACATCACCTCGGCGCGCCGGGCCCAGTACACACGCGGCAGCGTGCTCGCAACCCTATAAAGGCGTGCCCCCGGCAGTGGATCGAAGATCGGGACCAGTCCGGGGCGGTCGGTCTTGGCCCCTTCCGGGGCGGGTAGGATGGCGTACTCGGCCCCGAACAAACGAAGGACGCCTTGGCCGAACGGCAGCCCGCGGTCCCAGGCGTCCCCGACCGCCGCCGGAATCGCGGCGTCGTACCCCGGCAGGGTAGCGACGCCCCAGGTGTTCGCGGTGTTGGTAATCAGCGTGCGCGCGAGCTTGATCTCGGCCTCGGGGGTGGTGCTGGTCGGCAGCCATCGATTGACCGAATCGGTGGTCGCGTTCGACCGGTAGATGCGAGGCGGAGGAGCAAGGGCCGCGCGGCCCTCCAGCACCTTCGCCGCCGCCGGGGGCAGTTGGCTGGCGATCTGGCGCGGACCAAAGGGCTGCAGTGGCCAGGTGGCGCGGGCAAGGTCGGCCCCCACCAAGGCGACCAGCAGGATTGGCGCCAGCCGGGATCTTCTGGCAGCGAGCACCTGGATCGCGAGCAAGGCTAAAATGGCGATGCCGCCCATGACCGAGCCGCGGATGGCGAAGATTTTCCAGGGCAGCGGCAGAAAGGCTGCGGCTGCACCGCCCAAACCGACGACGACGGCAAGCAGGACCGCCAAACGCCGCCAGGGCTGGGGCTTTTCGCAAAGGATGCGATCTGCGCCCATGGACGCCAGCAGCGCCAGCAGCGTCACCAGCACCACGCCGTACTTTTCCGGGTATCGCATGTACGAAAGCGGAAACACCACGCGCCGGAAGATTGCGTGCACGGGCGTATGCCGTCCGAGCGCGAGCAGCAGCACGAACGCGGCGGCAGCTCCTAGGACCAGCGGGAGCTTTCGTCGCCGGCCAAACGCGGCCAAGGCCAGCCCCACCACGCTGGCGCCGAGATACATGCTGTACGAGAGAGGAAGCCCGTCGAGCCGGGCCTCACCCACCAGGGGACCGGCAGGGTATGCGCCGTAGGCGTCGCCCATCGACTGCGGCGCGATGAATTCAGCGATTCGCAGCGGGTGCAGGGAATAGGTCTCGGCCAGATCGCGCGACAGCGCCGCAGCTCGCTCGGTGCCGCCCAAGAGCATGCGCGCGGGCAACACAACCACCGCGCCGACGCCTGCCGCAAGCGCGATCGCCAGCAAGCTCGCGGCAAACCATGCGGGGCGCGCGCGGGGCAGGGCGGGCTCCTGTCGTCGTTCTGCCGCGTGCACAAGGCAGGCGAATACCATGCCGAAGCCGGCACCAATCATGGCCACGAAGATTTCGCCGAACAGCCAGGCGAAGATGCCCGGCACAGCGGCCTTGACGAGCCCTCGTCGCCAGGCCTTTCCGCCCGCGCGCAGGCTGTCGAACAGGGCCATCTGACCGACCGCCGCCCAGGGCACCCAGGCGTTGGCAAGCAGGAGGAGTCCGGCGCTCCACTGCGACGTGGTGTAGCCCGACAGCGCCCATGCGAGGCTCGCAATCGCTGTTGCTGCCGGGGATGCGCCGAGGCGGCGCGCGAGAAAGCAAACCCCCAGCGCGCCCCAAGCCGTGTGCAGGAAACTCTGCCAATTGAGGAGGGTTGCGACCCAGTCCGGGCCCACCAGCATGAACAGCCAATTGGGTGGATAGAAGACGCCGTAAAGGGGATCGGCGAAGACCGGGAAGCCGAGCGCTTGATAGGGATTCCAGCCCGGGATCTCGCCCGCAAGGAGCGATTGGCGCAGAAAGGCCCGGGCCGGGAAGTTCCAATGGGCGATGTCGCGGAAGAAGATGATCTGCCCAAGCAAGAGCGGCAGATAGGCCACGCACAGGATGGCGAACGTCCACAGGAATGGCCGCCAAGGCGACGGCGTCGCTTTTCCCATTGGCGGCGGGCAAAGATCCTGCACAAGCAACCGTAAGACGTCGGCGGGAATCGCGCAAGCAAGCGCCGAGGCTGGGGCTGGCACCGGAACCGAGGCCGGATAACCGGACGCATTATCGGGCTGCTGGCCGGCGAAAACCGCCGGATTGCGAGGCAAATGCCCGGATCTGGTCGTGATCCAGCCGGGCACCGCCCGAGCCGGGCCATGAAGGCGGGCTCTGGCGCCCATCGGTGAGCTACACTGAGCCTTCGCGCAACTTAATAGGTGGCCGAATAGCCGATAACCCATGCCGACAACCGAGTTACACCCCAACCCGCTCCTTCAGCTCGCTTCGTCCCGCGCGGCCGCGACCAGCGACGAGGCGATCGTGCGCGGTATCGCGGACGGGAAGGAGTCGGCGGCGACCGCGCTGTGGTCGCGCTATGGGCGGCTTGTCTATCGGTTGGCGGAACGGGCGCTGGGCTCCCCGCACGAGGCCGAGGACCTGACCCAGGATGTCTTCGTGTGCTTGCTTGCCAAGGTCGGGGGCGTTCGCGACGCCGCCGCCCTGCGCAGCTTCGTGGTCTCGGTGACCATCCGAACCCTGAAGTGGCAACTGCGACGCAAGCGCCGCCGGCAGTGGTGGGTCAACCTGACCCAAACCGGTGGGCTTCCCGAGGTGGCGGTCCAGGGCACCGACGTGGACGAGGCCTTACAGCGCTTCTATGGTCTGCTCGACCGTTTGCGCCCCGATGACCGCATAATCTTCGTACTCCGCCGGGTGGACGGCATGCAACTTCAAGGGGTGGCCGATGCCACGGGCCATTCGCTGGCGACGGTGAAACGCCGCCTGGTGAAGGCCGATGCCCAGCTCGCGCGTTGGATGGAGCGCGAGCCGCTGCTGGTAGCGTTTCTTCGCGAGGATGGGGGCGAGCGATGACGCAGGTTGAGGGACCAGGGGCGACTCCCGATACGCCGCTTTCCAAGCTGGCCGGGTTGGCGCACGACCGACTGGGCGAGATGTCGGACGTGCAGGACGCTCGCGGTCTGGCCGGGGTGGTGTCCAAGAGCAACCAGGGCCGGCCTCGACCAAGGTGGCGGCTTCCCCGCCCGCTGCGGCTCGTCGCCGTGGCGGCGGTGGTGGCCCTGATCGCCACGGGCGTCGCCGTCGGCCCCGGCTTGCTCCGCAACGCACCGTTGACCTACGTGATGAGCGAGGGGGAGATCCAGGCGGGCGGCTATTTTCAGATCGCTGCCCGTGCGCATCCCACCATCCGTTTCTCCGACGGGACTCAACTTGGGCTCAAGGCGGGGGCGCGGGGGCGGCTTGCCAGCGTCGACGCCCGCGGCGCCCGGGTCATGCTGGACGGCGGCGAGGCGCACGTCGAGGTGGTGCCGAGGGACGGCGCGCGCTGGCTGTTCGACGCCGGTCCTTTCTCGGTCCAGGTGAAGGGTACCGAATTCAACTTGGCCTGGAAGGCCGACGAGGGCCGTCTGGACGTGAGGCTCTTGCACGGCGCGGTTTCGGTTGCCGGGCCAGTGTCGGATCAGGCGATCTCGCTGCATGCCGGCCAGTGGCTGACGGTGCACGTGCGCACGCACGAAGCATTCGTGCGCAATCTTGACGACGATGTCTCTGCCTCGCGATCGAGCAGCGAGGTGCCCGCGCCCTCCGAAACCATCCCGCCCGCCGAGGCTCCGCCCGCGGCTGCGCTGGCTCCGGTGCCCGTGCTCCGCGATGGCCGGCCCAAGGCGCATCGGCTGGCTCGGCCGGCCCCGTCGGCCGCAGATTTCGCGTGGGCATCGGCGCGCGCCGAAGGTGACTGGAATCGAATCCTCGACGCCGCAAACAAACGAGGGATCGATCGAACCCTGGCCGAACGCAGTAGTGAGGATTTGGCCTTGTTGGCCGACGCCGCACACTATCTTCACCGCGACGAGGTCGCGGAACGGGCGCTGCTTGCCCAGCGCAAGCGCTTCGCCGGAACGACCCGCGCGAAGGATGCCGCGTTCCTGCTTGGGCGCATTGTCGAGTCCAGGCCGGGCGGGACAAGCGAGGCACTCGACTGGTACGACCGCCACTTGGACGAGGCGCCCACCGGCACCTATGCGTCCGAGGCCCTGGGCCGAAAGATGACGGTGTTGGCGCGATTGCGCGGCGACAAGGCTGCGCGTCCGGTCGCGGAGGAATACCTGCGGCGTTATCCCGCGGGCAGCTACGCCCGGGCCGCACGCGCGTATGCTCGCAAGCCGTAGGATTCTGCCGGTTCGCGCGAAAGTTCCTTCGGCGCTATTCTGAACCCGACCATGGCTGGGCAGCGCACGCCAGGAGATCGCGAGCCGACGTCTCGTCGGCCCGCTTGCTCGGGCTTCGCGCTCTGGCTCCCGCGCATCGCCGTCGCGCTCGCGATAGCCGCGGTGCTTGGGGCTGCGGCGGTGGTGCACGCGGACCAGAAGGTCCGGGTGCTGCTGCTGCGCCCGCCGTCCGCCAGCCCAACCCTTTCCGAGGCCATCGTTCGCATCAAGAGTGAGCTGTCGGCAGGCGGTTTCGACGTCACCGTACGGGACAGCCCCGCGGTTGCGCTCGCGCCGGAGCCGCGGGCGTTGATGGAGCAGGCCGGCGAGGTTCCCGCGCCGTCGGCGACCCTGGCCATCTTCGGAGACTTGGACAAAGGCACCGCCGAGCTTTGGGTCGTCGACCGTATTTCGGGCAAGGCGGTGGTTCGTCGCATGGCGGTCCAGAGCTCCGAAGACCGGCCGATCTCCGAGGTGCTAGCGATTCGGGCACAGGAGCTTCTTCGTGCCAGCCTGGTCGAGGTGTTGGTCGAGGAGGAGCGTCCTGCTGAACCTTCGGTGAAGAAACCCGAAGCAGAAGTGGTTCGCGCCAAGCCGGTGGTGGTGGCTTCAGGGGCGCCGGCCTGGCGCTGGGGAATTGAGCTCGGGCTCACCACGTTCGGCGGATGGGGGGGCATTGGCCCAACCCTGGCCCCGGCGGGAAGGCTACGCGTCGCGCTGGGCGAGCGATTCTGGGTTCGCCTTACGGGACTGGGGCTTGGCACCCAGCCGCGTGTCCAGTCTCGCCTCGGCTCCGCTGGCGTAGAGCAAGATGTGTTGCTGCTCGAATGCTCGGGATGGCTGCGGCCCGGGCGAAGATTGCGTCCGGTCCTCTCCCTTGGCCTCGGCGCCGAGCGCTTCGCCGTCGGTGGCACGGCTATCGCGCCCTACCAAGGCGAGCAGAACGTGCGCTGGTTCTTTGCCGGCGACGGCGGGGCGGGATTGGCCGCGCGCCTGGGCAAGCACTGGGAGGCGCAGCTCGAGATCCATGCGCTCGTGGCCGCGCCCAGGCCGGCGGTTCGATTCTTCGACGTGGATACCGCGCGCGCTGCGCAGCCGACTTTGTTTGCGATCTTGACCCTGGCAGGTGGTGCATGAGAATCCAAGTCGACATGCTGGTGTGCACCGCCTGCGCCGTGGTTTTCTCGGCCTGCGGCAACGGCGGGTTGGATGCGGTCAGCCTGATCCCCGGAGGATTGTCCGATGGCCTGGTCGCCCACTGGACCTTCGACGACGGCAGCGGCAGCGCGGTTCACGATTCGTCAGGCCAGCACTTCGAGGGGACGATCAACGGATCTACCTGGTCATGGCTTGCGCAAGGCCAGTTTGGCGGCGCGCTTCACCTCGAACAGGGGGATTACGTGGAGGTGGACGGTTTTCCGAACGCGACCACGGGCTGGACCGTATCGGCGTGGGTGCAAATCGCTAGCCAAGACGTCGGCACCGACGACATGACTGTGGTCAGCACGGAAGACGTCTACAAGGGCGGGTGGGAGATGAACTTGTCTACGCAGCCGCCCCCGTTGCACCAGCATTTCGGCTTCTGGCAAGGACCGAGCACGACCGAGTACGCGCACTGTGAATGTGTCAATTGCCTCCGTCCCGACGGGTGGCAACACTTCGCCGGCGTGGTCGACGGCGCTGACCGCACATTGTCGATCTATCTTGACGGCGTTCTGCGCGAGCAGACGTCCGTTCGTCAGGCCATCTCGCCCGGGGTGCCGACGCTGTACATGGGCCGCTGGGCCACCACCAGTCCGGCGCGTCTTCTGGTCGGATCGTTGGACGACATCGCCATCTGGAATCGGCCGCTGGTGGGTGCCGAAGTTGCAGCGCTGACGCAGGCGCCAGCGCCGTAATGCGGGCCTTGAGCCGATTGCGGGCGATCTGCAACTGCTCCACGTTACGCCGATGTCCGCCGAGAGATTTTCTATGATTCGCAAGTCCTTGCGCCCAACCATTGGTTCCTTCCTGTTCCTGCTGGCCATGACCCTCGCAGGCGTGGCCTGCGTCGACACCAGCAAGGGTCTGGGCGTCGGCGGCGCGATGGACGCGGCCGCGGGCGGCGCGATGGGAAGCGAGCCCGACGCAGCCGCCGGCAACGATGACATCGATGCCGAATCCGGCAGCGCCATCGACACCGGCATGCGCTCCATCAGCTCGATGGAGCTGGTCAAAGACATGGGCATCGGATGGAACTTGGGCAATACCCTCGATGCCGTGGGCGGCGAGACCGCGTGGGGCAACCCGGTTACGACCCAGGCGATGATTCAGGCCATCGCCGCTTCGGGCTTCAAGTCCATGCGCATACCGGTGACGTGGCGGCAACACTTCGGTCCGGCCCCGGGTTACAGTATCGACCCGGCGTGGATGGATCGTGTGCAGCAGATCGTCGATTGGGCGCTCGGCGCCGGGCTCTACGTCATCATCAACATGCACCACGACGGCGGCGGCGACATCAGCGAGGGGGCTTGGATTCGCAATGCCTCCAAGGACTACGACGGTGTCATTGCCGAATACAATGCACTGTGGGCGCAAATTGCGGCGCGCTTTCGCGACCATGACGATCACCTGGTCCTCGAGTCGATGAACGAGGTCGGCTTCGACGACTTGAACGTGAACGGCGCGCCCTCGCAGGCCGCCTTCGATGTGCTCAACAAGATCAACGCGGACTTCGTCACGCTGGTGCGGGGCTCGGGCGGCAACAATCGGCAGCGGCATCTGTTGCTCGCCGGCTACTACACAGACATCAACAACTCGGTCAAGGGCGTGGTCATGCCGAACGACAGCCGCACCATCCTGTCGATCCACTACTACACACCTTCCAAGTTTTGCATCAACGGCAACCCCGCCACCTGGGGCAACGCAGCCGAGGTCAGTACCTTGCTCAGTCAATTCGCGAAGCTCAAGACCAGCTTCATCGACAAGGGAATTCCTGTGATCCTCGGCGAATACGGCGCGGTGATGACCACCGAGGCGGCGAGCCGTATCTACTGGATGGAGTACGTGGTGAAGACGTCGACCGACTACGGCATCGCGTCCTATTTGTGGGACAGCGGCGCCGGCGGCGAATTCGACCGCGGTTCACTCACCTGGCGAACCCCGGGCTTGCTTGACGCTCTCCTGCGCGCCTCTAGTGGCGCGGCCTACACGCCAACCAAGGGGTGATCAAATCACCTCCCCGCCCGCGCGGGTGGCGGCTAACGTGCCGCAGGCGGCGCCGATGTCGCGGCCGCCGGCATAGCGGCGAACCACGGGGATCGAGAAGCGCGACAGCTCATCTCGGAATTCTGCGATTTCGTCGTCGCTGGGCGGAACGAAGCTGCCCTCTCGATCATTTACGTCGATGAGGTTGATCTTCACCTTCATGCCTTGAAACAGCCTGCCCAGTTCGTGCGCCGATTGTCGATCCAGATTTGCACCCGACACGGCAACGTAGGCCAACGTGACTCGCGTCTTGCTTGCCCCGGCGTAGTCGCGAACCGCTGCCACCAGCTCTTCGATGGGCCACGTCTTCTCGATGGGCATGAGCGCCAGGCGGCGTTCGCGGGTTGGGGCGGCGAGCGAAATGATGAGACGAAACCGATGCTTTTCGGCGGTGAAGCGGCGAATGGCGGGCACCACGCCCGCGGTGGAAATGGAAATCGCGTCGGCCGAGATCGCCAGGCCGGCGGGATCCGAGAGGATGCGGGCGGCGCGAATGACGTTGTCGTAGTTGAGTAGTGGCTCGCCCATGCCGAGGAAGAGCACGCCGCGCGCCGGGTGGTCCGCCTCGCGAACCATAGCGTGGACCTGCGCCAACATTTCCCAGGTGGCGAGGTTGCGCGAAAAACCGAGCTTCCCAGTGGCGCAGAAGACGCAGCCAAGCGCGCAGCCCACTTGCGAGCTGATGCACAGGGTGTACTTGGCGGTCGGCAGCGCCACCAGGCCGTGTGCCTTGCCCTCGCGGCGCTTCTGCCGCAGGTCTCGTGCGTCGGCGGGATCAGGCAGCGGAATGCGCACCGCTTCGACCAGCGCACCGTCGCCCAGGCGAAACAGGTACTTCACGAAGCCATCGGCGGCACGGCGACGTTCGACAATTTCCAGATCGGGAAAGGCGGTGTCGCGAGCAAGCGCCGCGCGTGCCGCCGCGGACAGCCGGTCAACGTCGCCCAGGTCGGTGGCCCACACCCTGTGCACGCGCGCGAACACCTTGCGTGCTACGGTCTCGCGGACGCCATATTCGCCCAGGGCCTGCACCGTCGCCGGCCAGTCGAGATCGCGCAGCAGGAGGGAAGTCACGACCGGGCCGCGCTGCTAGCTCCGCCCGCTGGTTTCGCGATGAAGGAGGTCGAGCGGCGGGGCCTCGTTTTCCACCACGTAGCCGAACTCGCGCCTGAATTCCTCGGCCGATTTCTTGGGCGAACAGACCGAGCCGAAAAGGGTCAGAAGGGCCGGCTCGGTGAAATCGTCGCGGCGCAGACGGATCATGTAGCGCCGGGCGATGGCGTAACGGGTGGACTTGATGTCCACCATGCGTACGCGCGTGCGGCCGGTCTGCGGGTCGAGCAACTGCGCGAAGGGAATCGGCACGAAGTTCCCTGCTTGCAGCGACACCATGGCCGCGTTGCCGCCTGAAAAAAGGAACTTGGCCGCGCAGTAGCCGAGGTCGCGCGTGTACTCCATGTCGTAAGGAACCGGGTCGGCGCAGCGCAATTCGTACCCGATGTCCTTCGAGACGGTCATGATCTTGGGCACGCCAAGGTCGCGCAGGCGCGCATTCACGGACTTCTTCAGGCAGTCGCCCAGGTTCAATTCGGACACGCGAATGTGGCCGTATTCGTCGTATTCGATGTTGCCCAGCCGCTTGATGTCCTCGTCGGGTAGCGCCTCGGCAAGCCCTTCCGCCAGCACTGCCACACCGTAGCGGCGGCCTTCGGCCAGCCGCTTGATGATCGCGCCCGCGAGAATGTCGACCAGAATCCGCAGCGTCGGTTTGTTGCGTGGAAATTCCTCGGGGATGATGGTCAAGGTCGCGCCGGCTGCCTTTCCGATGCCGAGCGCCAGGTGCCCGGCCTTGCGTCCCATCGACACCACGAAGTACCAGCGCGAAGTGGTCTTGGCGTCGACCATCAGGTTCTTGACCAGCTCCACGCCGAGGTGGCGGGCGGTGTTGTAGCCGAACGAATCCACCGACGGATCCAGGTCGAGGTCGTTGTCGATAGTCTTGGGCACGTGCACGATGCGCAGCTTGCCCGCCGCCTTTTCGGACACCTTCATCGCGGAATACGCGGTTTCGTCACCGCCGATGGTAATGACCTGCGTGATGCCGAGCCGGTGCAGCGAATCAACCACCATCACCAGATCTTCGTCCCGCTTGGTGGGATTGGCGCGCGAGCTGCCGAGAATGGAGCCGCCGCTGAAGTGGATGCGGCTGACGTCGCCGATTTGCAGCGGGCGAATCTCCTCGAGGCGTCCCTTCATCAGCCGGTCAAACCCGTCGCGGATGCCGAGCACTTCCACGCCTTGCAGAAGGGCGCGGATGGTCGCGGCGCTGATCACGCTGTTGATGCCGGGCGCTGGTCCGCCACCGACCAGAATACCGAGTTTCTCCTTGGGCACGATCGATGTCTCCTTCGCTCTTGCGGTGACTTGCAGTGATTTGGGCGTGCGGAAGTTAGCACAGGGATGTCCGTGGGCCGCAAGCAAACGTAGTCCTGGAATGCAGCGCGGCCGAGGGGTCCGCTCGACGTTCTAGAAGCCGCCGCGCATCGGCTCGTGCGTGGGCTCGCGCGCGGGCTTTTTGGCGGCGGGCGGCTTCTCGGGTTTCACCTCCGGTTCGCCGAGCACGTCGATCTGGCGGCGGATCTGATCGCGCACGCGGGGCGCGGTTTCCACGGCGAGCTGCTTGCGCAGGACGTCCGCGGCAGTTGCGGACCGGGTCATGCCGATGCCGAGCACGGCGTCCAAGCGAACGTCCGCGTCTTCGTTCTCGAACAGAAGCGACAGTTGCTCGGGCGTGTCCGAGCCCGGCATCCAGCCCAACCCCACGGCGGCGCGGCGTAGCAGCAGGCGAAGAGTCGCATCAGTGTCTTTGGCGTTCTCCTCGATGAACTTTTCCAGAAAGGCCTGCACAGCGGGCGAAGGCAGAAGTCGCAGCGCAGCCATAGCCCGTGCCCGGGTCAGCCGATCGGCGTGTGCATCCGTCGCGATGGCTATCAAAGCCCGATCCGGTGCAGACGCAATGGCACGGATCTCGCCGGCGGAAGACACGTCGTGAGTTGCAAGGAAGGTTTCCAGCTTGACGCGGTCTGGGTTTGCTGGTCCGGCGTCGGGACGGCGGGTGCCTGTGGACGCTGCAGCGAGGGCCGAAAGGGCGATGGCGACGTAGGTCGGGTGCACGATGGGACGCATCCTAGCGCGAGCGGAGCCCAGTGGAGCGATGAATGGTGGTCGTGTTCGCGGTCGATGGTGATCACTCCAGCCACGGCCCCGACCACGGCCACGGTCACGGCCACGGCCACGGCCACGACGTTCTGCGGCTAGCGCAGGATTCAGGGGAGTCCGCTGCGCATGGGGTTAGGGTATAGTGCCGCCAACGCATCGCTTGGAGGGTTCAATGCATCGTCGCGCTCGCACGTACCTATTCGCGGCCGTGGCCGCGCTTGTTTTCGATACGGCCGCGTTCGCCCAGGAAGGGCCGGACACGCAGACGCCGGCGGCAGCGCCAGCCGCGCCCGGTGAATCAGCAATGCCCGCCGCTGGGCCCGGCGAATCGGCAACCCCCGTCGCTGCGCCTGAAGGCACGGCCGGAGGTGCTGCGGCGGTTGCCAGCGCCGACACGGTCGCGGGCAACTTGTCGGATCCATCCCATGCGATGTACGGGGCTGCCTTTCGCTGGCGCTGGGTTTCGGTTCCGGGCTGGTTCCTCAACTTCTTTACGCAAAAGAACGTGCCGCTCTCCAGCTTCGGCAGCTTCGCGCTGGAAGGTTTTCGGCGCAAGGTCGACCGGGACAATCCCAACCGAACTTGGGAGCTGGACGTGGGCGTCGGCTATCAAAACATGAGCCCGCCCGACGGGTACTGGCTGGGCAAGGGGGGCTACAAGCCCGAGAACGATACCGACCTGGTTCAGGCGCGGAACTTGTCGCTGATCACGCTGGACGCAGCATTCGTCTCGCGCCAGTACTTCGGCCCGTACTTCGGCATTCACTATGGCGCCGGTCTCGGGCTTGGCATCGTGCGCGGCCAAGTCCTCCGCACCTCCGCCCGGCAGGTCGGTCCCGGCCAGTACGAGGTCAGGGACAAGAATGGCAATCTGCTTTGCGATACCAGTGTTAAGTGCAACGAAACTGGGCTGAACGGGACCATGACTGGCCCCGACAATGGCCCCGGCGACCCTCACCGTTTCGTGGAAACCGGGGTTCCCGGTGCGTTGCCGATCATCAATCTTCTGGTCGGTATCGACGGGCGCATTCCCATTCCGCAGTACCATCAAGCGGTCGACATCCGATTGGAGGGCGGCTTCTTCGACGCCTTCTTCATCGGCATGGCCGTCGGCTACCAGATGTAGCCCGCTTGGTTCCTGGCATTCTCAGTCGAGGGATTGAGAAGGTAGCGCTATTAAGAGCGAGCCGTCATGACCTGTTGGTCTCTCGCGCGACGGCTTGAAAGATGATGATGGCGCAGGCGAGTTCGACGAGGGCACCGTAGCGTTCAGCTTTGCGCTCCCAGCGGGTGCGGAGTCCTC
>Ga0265314_10000043_pt1 | contig 208128 bp, 154 predicted proteins | sample 4126metaG_FD_203106 | JGI IMG/M metagenome (GOLD analysis project Ga0265314, IMG submission 203106) | Rhizosphere microbial communities from Carex aquatilis grown in University of Washington, Seatle, WA, United States - 4-1-26 metaG | ecosystem: Host-associated > Plants > Roots > Rhizosphere... | reverse complement strand
GTCATATGTTCTCCTCGTTTTCCGGCTCGTCTTGCTTGGTTTGGCCGCCCTCGGCTCCGGCCGAGTGCTTCGTCAGCTTCTTGAAGGAAGCTTCCAGATCGTTCCACGCGGTCTCCACGCCGGTCTTGAAGATGCCCCACTTCGCGCTCCCCGCTGTCTTGAACTCGTCGAACTTCGATTGCGTCAGCCTGTACTTCGACCTCAAATCTTCGACGCTCCTGCGATAGTCGATCTTCACCTCGGTGCCCGCTGCCTCGACTTTGGCAACCAGCTTGTCAAGCTTCGCACCCCACTGCTTGAGCTCCGTCTCCATCTTTCCCACATTCGCTTCAGCTATCTTCATGATGTTCTCCTTCACAATGTTCGCCCGAATCGACATAGAAGCCGGGCAGGCGTTCGCCTCAAACATCCTTGGCCAGTTCGGCAGCACAGGGCACCGACTATGCAGGCGCATCCATCGACGCGACCCGGACCAGCTTCTTGTTCACGAACTCCTGAATGCCCATGTCGCCCAGCTCGCGCCCATACCCGGAGTCCTTGATACCTCCGAATGGCAGCTCGGCGTCGGCCCAGCTGATGTTGTTGATGAACATCATGCCTGTGTCTATACGGCTCGCCACTCGCTTTCCGCGTGCGATGTCCTTGGTGAAGACTGAGCCGCCCAATCCGAAGTCCGAATCGTTGGCCAGCGCGATGGCCTCTTCTTCGTTCTTGACGCGGAAGAAGAGCGCAACGGGGCCAAAGAACTCTTCTCTGAAGGCAGGGTTCTCTGGCTTGATGTTGGTGAGAATAGTGGGCTGCATGAATGAGCCCGGCCGGTCGATCCGCTTGCCGCCCATGACCACCTTTGCCCCCTTGGAGATCGCCCCCTCGACCTGCTTCACCAGATCGACCAGGGCCGATTCTGTCGACAACGGCCCGAGTGTCGTCTTCTCATCCATCGGATCTCCTGGTTTGAGCGCCGCAAGCGCCGCCTGAAACTTGGCCAGGAACCTGTCGGCAAGCTCTTCGACGACGATGAAGCGCTTGGCAGCACAGCAGGTCTGGCCCGTGTTGTACATCTTTCCCCAGACGGCCCATTTGATGGTTTGCTCGAGGTCGGCATCTTCGAGGACGATGAATGCGTCGCTGCCACCGAGCTCCATCGAGGATAGCTTTAGGTTCTGACCGGCTCTGGCTGCGATGCTCCTTCCCGCAGTAACACTACCCGTGAGGGCCACGCCCTTGATTCGTCGGTCGTCAACGAGATGCTCGGACTGCTCGTGGGTGATCAGCAGATTGGTGTAGAGCCCTACGGGCGCACCGGCTTCAATCCAGAGGTTCTCGAAGGCGATGGCGCATTGAGGGACGCAGCCAGCGTGTTTCACCATGATGACGTTACCCGCCATCAAGTGTGGACCAGCGACACGGGCAAGCTGGTAGTAGGGAAAGTTCCATGGCTCCACACAGAAGATCACGCCAAGCGGGCTGCTTTCCATATGGGCTTCGCCGAAAGTGGGGTGGAGCTTTACTGGCGCGAGGAAACGCTCGGCGTTCTTGGCGTAGTAGGCCAAGATATTCGAGCTGAACTCCACCTCACCGCGTGCTTCATTGATCCGCTTGCCCATCTCGAGAGTCATCGGTCGAGCGAAGTCATCTACGCGGGCATGCAGGATGCTGGCTGCCTTTGCGATGACGACCGCCCGCTCCGCGAAGCTCGTGTGTCGCCACTTCTCGAAGCAGACTGCAGCGCCTTCAAGCGCAGCTTCGACCCGCTTGTCGCTAATGGACTCGAACGTCTTCAGAAGTTTTCCATTGTATGGGTTGACGCTTTGATAACTCATGATGTTACACCTGGGACGGAAAGATTGAATTGGTATGGAAGCCAGAACCAGCCGAGGAAGCAAAGGAGAGGCCAGCCCTGGTGCACACTGAGGCGGCGCCCTGGTCCGCCAGCTAGGGCAGTTGCGCATCAACGCATCCGGTTGGCTAACTCCTTGTGGATGAGCTCAAAGCGCTGCATCGATTGTGCCGATGCACTGGTTCGCACGACGGCAGCCAGTAGCTGCGGGACTCCTAGGGGCACTTCGGGCTCTGGTTGTTTGGCGCGTGCCCAAAAGTTTCGCAAGGAGGGAGATCTTGGGATTCTGTCTCATTCCGGCATCGGGTGTCGAGCGCAGCCGGATCCTGGCAGAAAAACTGCTGCAGTTGCGAATAGAGCTCTGGGTGTTTTGCGCGAAGCTGGCGTGGCTTCTCGAAGAACGTCTCGGTGACGACGGCAAAGAACTCGGCAGGATTGGTCGCACCGTATCGGTCGATCAGCGTGCGGTGGTGGTGCTCAATATCTCGCACCAGTTGATCGAAGTCGTGTCCCAGGACTCTCGCCCACGCGACATACATGGAACGCCGGGGAAGAACGGGTGCGCCTTCGCCCCTGTCTCCCTCCTGGTCGAGTTGGTGCGCGAACTCGTGGAGAACGACATTATGTCCGTCGTGAATGTCGGCAGCACCTGAGAGAATGCTATCCCACGCCAGGACAACCACATCGCGCGCCCACGATTCGCCGAGCCGTGCTTGATCGCTTTCGGCCACCAAGCCGTCGGCTGTCCCCTGACCGCCAGGCACCAGGTAGGTCGTTGGATATACAAGAATCGACACAAGGTTGGGGTAATAGTCCGTCTCTCGGTGGAGAAGGAGAACGCAAGCCTGCGCCGCAATCGTGACACGGGCCTCGTCGGTGATGACGAGGCCCCCACAGCCCTCGAAGTGCTTTTCAGCAAGGAACACCTGGATGTGCCTAGCGAGCTCCTCGCGATCCTCGGACGTCAGGCACGCGACGAAGGGAACATTCTTCTCGATGATCGCGCGCCATTCGGCGGGAAATGGTCGGCGACGAATCGCGACTCGTCGCCGACGCGTCAACCAAGCGAACATGGCTGCTGGTGCTGGCCTATCGCAATTCCGGTCGCGCGCTTTCCGCGAATCCACCTGGCGACCAATCCGCTGGCCGACCGTAGTAGTCATAGAGACGTGTTTCGTACGCGCGATTCACGGCGGTCTCGGCGTTCCACTCGGGGCTATCCTTGATCTTCTGTCGCGAGAGGTCCACGAAGACCTTCCTATCTTTCCAACTGATGTGGCGGGCCCAATGTGGCGCAATCAGCACGCTCTTGCCCAACCACCAATTGCTGGTGTCGACTACCAGATAGCGGACCTTCCACGTCTCATCGTCGACGATGAAATCTTGAATATGGCCGATGGCCTCGTCGCTTCCCTCTACGTGGTATCCACGGACCTCTTTGTCGCTTCGCAAGTGCCCATCTCCGGACGGCTTTTGGGTACGCTCAGCCGCCCCTTCATTCCACTGGCCGGGCGCGAGACCTGAAGGATAGGTACTCATGCCCCAAAATCCTGAGTACTCCCAATAGTTGGGATATCCATAATAGCGATAGTAGTCCTGTTCGTGCTGGCGAGATACCGGCTTGTGCACATCAATGCTCGGGCTGTTCTTGACCTTTTCCGAGGTGAGCGCGAGGTGAAACTGGCGGGTCGCCCACTCGGCCTGGCGAAAGAAGATGGGCGATATGAGAACCTGGCGTCCGTCCTTGAAGAAGGAACCACCAGTCTGCACGACCAAATAGCGTATGACCCAACGATCATCGTCCAAGAGAAAGTCGGCGACTTTTCCGATCTCGCCGTCGCTCGCGCTAACTACGTATCCCTCGATGTCCTTTAGGCTTCGCAACATGTGAATTTCCCTTCATGCTCCGCGGAACTGTTTGCTGTCAGGAAGCGCCGAGAGGGCTCGACTCGGGCTGAGACTCGAGTGCCCGAAGGTCTCGGCGATGAGTTCGTGGCTTGCGGCTTCCCAATCTTCACGGTCAAAGCCATGTGTGTAGCCGCGTGCCTCGTACCTTTCGTAGGCACGCTTGGCGATATCCGCATCGCAAGCAGCTCTCGCGCTAGCACGCTGCGCTGGTCCCGGGCCTTGCGAAGAGCTCGCTGGATGGTGGACGTGAGGGGAGGAATGTGAGGCTCGCTGTGGCATGGCTGTTCCTTTCCGAAAGGTGAATCGCGGGCGGTTGGGCTGTCTTGCTTGTCCCGTGACAGCAGCTTTCGTGCCACCCATCCAGACGCACGCAAAGCGTGGAGGATTCCTTTCTGGACAGAAGAGGGACGACCAATTCCATCAAAGGGGCGTGGGAAGCCAGTCAATTCGATGGGCTGAAGGCCCAATCTCCAAAGGGCTCGGCGCGTAGATCTACGGCGCTGAATTACTTTGGGATAACTTCATCGGCATCGCGGGAATGGGTTCGGTCCCAAGTGCTCCATCACGCATGTAGATGATTCGACGCATGTGGCCGGCAACGCGCAGATCATGGGTCGCCACCAAAAGCGTGGTGCCTTCGCGGGCGATTTCGTCGAAACTATCCAGCACCGCTTCGGTGGCGGCCGAATCAAGACTACCCGTTGGTTCGTCAGCGAGAATGAGCGCTGGCCGATTGACCAGTGCCCGCGCGGTGGCAACCCGTTGCGCTTCGCCGAGTGACAGCTCTCCCCCTGGCGCTCTCGACCGTGCGCCGAGGCCAAACCTTTCTAGCAGTACATCCGCCTGCGCAAGGGCCTCTCGCCGGCCACCGTGAAGGCGCCAGGCAGGAAGAGATACGTTGTCGCGGGCGCTCAGGAACGGCATCAGGTTACTTTGTTGAAACACGAAACCGATGCGACGCAATCGTAGGGCTGCGCGCGCGTCGCGGCCGGTTCTCCACGGGTCAACTCCCTCGACGAGCACCGTTCCAGCCGAAGGCCGATCGAGAATCCCCAGCAGATGAAGCAGCGTGGTCTTTCCACATCCGCTTGGGCCCATGATTGCGATCGAGTCGCCAGGTTCGAGCGTCAGGCTTGCTCCGGCGATCACGGCCTTGTCGCCACGCCGACGGACCAGCCGGTCGGCAACCAGGACCGGCCCGCCGCTCACTCGATCCTCCGCAAGGTATCCGATGGGTTGACTCGCGCCGCCTGCCACGCCGGCAGCGAACCGGCAAGCGCCGTGGTCGCCAGCACGAGCAGCATCGGAAAGAGCATGTTGCTGAAGGTAATCGCTGGACGAATGACGAACTTTTCGTAGTTGTAGATGGGGTGCAGATTGAAATAGCCAAGGATGCCCCAGCCTACGGCTGCGCCTAGCAGGACGCCCACGATGCCAACGATCAGGGCCTTGGCGAAGAAGATGAAGAATATCTCTCGCTCGCGGAAGCCAATGGCCGAGAGCAGACTCACCTGTCTTCGTCGGTGAAGCGCGTCGATATAGAGCAGCGATAGCACCGGAATGATGACGCCAAAGAGGCTCATGCCACCCGCGATGCTTTCCAAGGCTTGAACCGCCCCGACGATGCTACGCAAGTACCGGCTGTCGTCGAGCCACGACAGCGCAGTCGCATCGGGGAAGTCGTGCTCGATGGTGGACGCGATCTGGCGCGCCACATTCAGGTCGTCGTTACGGACCCAGACAAGGAGCGCCGATGCGCCTCGGTCGTCTCCGGTCTCAGACGCCAGGAAGCCCCAATTGACAAATACCGAATCGAGGGCGGCGAATCCGACAAGACCGCGCACAGAGAGCGTGTAGTTACCCACTCCTTCGTCGTCAAGAACGAGCCTTGGACGCGTGGAGAGCAACACTTGGAGGCTCACCTCGTCTCCCACCTTGGCACCCAGCTTCTTCGCGAGCCGTTCGCCAAGCAGCGCACCATGGTCATCGCCAGGGGCCAGATCCGCGCCGGCGGTGCGTTCGTAGGGGTGCTCGCGGGCCGAGGCGTTGACGCCAGTCACGCCAAGAACGACAAGGTGTCCGCCCTTCTTGATGACACCGGGGAGAACCAGAATTGGCTCGACGGCCTTGACGGATGGGAGATGCGCGATACCCGCCATCATAGCGCTGACGTCTGCAAATCGTTCGCCCTGGCGTGGGCGCACGCGCACGTGCCCGAGCCCGCTCGAAACTTCCTGTCGCATAATCTCCTCGCGGAAGCCAGCCAGGTTGGCGCGGTTTGGGATTTGGAACCCAACCCCGATGGCTACTGCCAGCAAGAGCAGAACGAGGGAAAGCCTGTTTTCGCCTAGCGCCTTCCACGCGAGAAATAGGAGCACGCCCATCGACGCGCCCCGCCGCTTCGGCGACTCGGACGCAACGGAAAGCTCCTCGGTCCCCTCAGCGACACGTGGCTTGTGGAAATAGTTGGCGGTGCTCGACACGGACTTCACCTGGCAAAGATCCGAGGATCACGCCGAGTCGGGCGCAATCCTCGGCTCCACCGCTTCTCTACTGAATTTGCAGTTGGTCGTCGACCTCGGTCACGCCAGGAGCTGCCCAAGCGGCGTCCACGGCGTCCTCGATGGCCTGCCACGAGGATGGGTGGCCGGTGAGTGTGACCTTGCCCCCTGCGGCGTCGACGTGGATCGACTTTGCATCCGCCTTCGCATGTCGTTGTAGCGCGGCCACGACCTTGTCTTTAACCTGCGAAGCCGAGGTCTGCGGCTTGAGGGTGATGCCATTGAAGACGGAGACAACACCCGCAAGATAGCGAACCGCACGGGCAGCGGCCTCACGCTGGTAATTCCAGGTGACTTGGCCTTCAAGGGTGATCTCGCCTTGATGGACCTTAGCGGTGACCTCGTTGGGGACGTAGACGTCCCACTTGAGAGCGCTCTGTGTCGCCGCGGCGATGTCCGAATCGGTGCGAACGTGGTCCGAAAGGAGCTTGACCGTGAGATCCTGGGCAACGGTGCGAACGCCGCAGACGCGCTTCGTGGCATCCTCGGCCGCCCATTTCTCCGGAAAAGTGTCGACCGCTCCAAGAAGCGATACGACCCCTTTGTCCACGCTTACGCCAATCTGGGCGGCGTTAACCTTGGGATCCCAGCGGAGTTCTTGCTCGATGTCTTCCTTCAACTGATTGTCGGTCTTGTTCATGATCTTCTCCTAGTTCGATGAATCGTTACGGCAAGCGCCTCCTGTCTTTGCAGGAGCGCCTACGGCAGGTCCGTGAGCACGATGCGTGCCATTGCGCTTGATCGGGTTGGACGAAGGCAAGTGAATCCAACGGGCGGATCTCGCACCCACAAAATGCGTTCAAAATGAACGAGACATCACCTCATATTGACCGCCAAGGGACCAGTTCGACCAAATCCTGGAGGCGATGGGAAGCGCGACTTGCCGAGCCGAACGCCCGCATTGAGCAGGTGAGGTTGGCGGCACGCATCGTGCATTGCCACGCGCTGGTTTGAGTTGTCGAAATGACCGTCGGTGTGGTGACAAACATGATGAGCGAACCGGAGGACGAAACAAAGATGAAACATCCTGAGGACAGATCTGTCTTTACCGAGAAGGCGGTTTGGCTGATCACCGGCTGCTCGACTGGCTTTGGTCGCCAGCTCGCCAAGCACGTGCTTGAGCGTGGCTATCGCACGGTTGTGACGGCACGCAATCCCCAGCAGGTAGGTGATCTGGCGGCAGCAGGCGATGCTTTGGTGCTGAAGCTAGATGTTACCAAGCAGGACCAAGTCGATGCCGCCATCAAGGCGGCCCAGGAGAAGTTTGGTCGCGTCGATGTACTGGTTAACAACGCCGGCATCGGCTATTTCGCTGCCGTTGAAGAAAGCGAAGAAGACCAAGTCCGGAAGATGTTCGAGATCAACGTGTTCGGGCTCAGCCGAATGCTCCACGCCGTTCTGCCCGGTATGGGCAAGCGCCGCAAGGGATTCATCGTCAACTTCTCTTCCATCGGCGGCCTTCGCTCTTTTCCGGCGCTCGGCTACTACAACGCAACCAAGTTCGCGGTTGAAGGTTTGTCTGAAGCGCTCTGGCAGGAAGTCGAGCCCCTCGGCATCAAGGTGATGCTCGTCGAACCGAGTGGCTTCCGCACGGATTGGGCTGGACGTTCTGCCAATGAAAGCAAGCAGCAAATCGCCGACTATGCCGCCTCCGCGGGCGCGTGGCGAAAAAATGTGCGGGCAGTTTCCGGTAGACAACCAGGTGATCCGGTCCGGGCCGTCCATGCCATCGTGAAGGCAGTAGAGTCCGCCAACCCGCCGCACCATCTCCTGCTTGGAAACGATGCCTACCTAGGTGCCACGGCAAAACTTGAAGACCTACACAGAGAGTTCTCGGAGTGGGAGACGGTCGCCCGTGGTGCCGACTTCCCCAAGGGCTTGCAATCGTAGATCCGGTCCCACTACTTCCCAAAGGAACCCCTCGATGACGATGATCCATCTCCACACCACCGCCTTCGCATTGACCATTAGCCTGGTTGCATCTTGCTGCCCTACCGCCGCCGCGACCAGACAGCACGACGAAGAGCTGAAGCTGGTTGCGACACACCTAGCGAACTTCGATGACCTTGACTACGACGTGTTCACGAACCAAAAGTGGACGGAGCTTCACCGTAGCCACTCACACGACATCATCGTCCACTGGCCCGATGGCCACGTTGCCAAAGGTATCGACAAGCACATCGATGACTTGAAGGCGATGTTCGTCTGGGCGCCCGACACGAGGATCAAAGAGCACCCGGTCAAGCTTGGGCAAGGGGAATGGACCTCGGTCATTGGTGTCATGGAAGGGACGTTCACCAAGCCCATGCCCATTGCAGAAGACAATAGCCTCGCGCCGACGGGAAAGGCTTACAAGATCCAAATGGCAACCATCGGCCACTGGAACGACGGTGTCATGGATGAGGAGTACCTATTCTGGGACAACCAAGAGTTCATGAAAGAGATCGGCCTTGGGAGGTAGGCGAAGGAAGACGTCATGCCAAACCCAGATACGCAAAACTGGACATACGCGATGGAGGATACAGCGCTGCTCGAAGGCCGCATGACGGCGGTATATCCGATGGGGGTGAATGTTCTTTTGGTCCGCGTCGATAACGTTGTCCATGCCGTTTCAGGCAAGTGCGTGCACATGGCATGCCCGCTATTCACTGGAAAGCTAGCGGGTCACACGGTCACTTGCCTCGCTATCAAACGTTGCTGGTGCGGTCTCTTCGTTCACAAAGATGTCGTTGACCCGAGCACCCTGCCGCAACTGACACCGAAGGATGCGGGCCTTGAGTGACAGATTCGTTCGAGCCATACGCGCCGACGAAATCGCGGTCGGCGGGATGAAGGCGGTAGAGATCGACGGGGTAGAGATCGACGGAAACGAGATTGTCGCGTGCAACTGCGGTGGAGTCTACTACGCCGATCAACGGCGATGCGGTCACATGAATGCGCCACTCGAACTGGGGACACTTGACGGTACCTACCTTACCTGTCCCATGCACTTCGCTCAGTTCGACGTTAGCAACGGTGAAGCCCTCTCGGGCCCGGTTCCGTTGGACCTTGGCCACCAATCTCTGCCTCCCATGTTGGGCGCATACATGGGGAACATTGGCATGCTGATGGCGCACGTACGCACGGAATCCATGCGTGTCTACACAACGAGGCTAGTAGCCGGCTGGGTCGAGATCGCTCTATGAATTGAGATAGGCGATGCGTTCGGGCGCTCCTGACAGCCTCCGTACCGTCGTGGTCGCGCTGGTTACCAACCTGGCGACCGCTCTTGCCAAGCTCGTTGCGGCTCTGTTTTCGGGTTCCAGCGCGATGTGGGCTGCAGCATTCCATGCCTTTGCGGATAGCGGCAACGAGGTGCTGTTGCTCATCGCCCAGCGGCGCAGCGGTCGCCCAGCCGACGAGCAGCACCCACTCGGCCACGGCCGCGCGGCGTATTTCTGGGCGCTCATCGCGTCCATGGCCGTCTTTGCGCTGGGCGCCCTGCTTTCAGTTCATCAGGGCATCGAGGGTCTTCTCCACCAAGAGCCGCTTCTGTCTTTTCGAATCGCCTACTTGATCCTCGTGATCTCTTCTGTCCTGGACGGAGCCTCGTTGCTCCAGGCGCGTGGCCAACTCAGAGATGAGGCCCGCGCGTTGGAAAGAACCTTTCGCGAGCAACTCAATTTGGGCTCGGATCCGGTCGTGCGAGCAGTGTTTGCGGAGGACTCTGCGGCGCTTGTGGGCAACCTCATCGCTTTCGCGGGGATCGCGCTTCATCAAACCACTGGGTCCGCAATTCCAGACGGGATCGCGGCCATTCTAGTCGGACTTCTTCTCGGCTTCGTTGCCTTTCAGTTAGCAAAACGGAATGGCGACATCCTTATCGGAGGACAGGCGGCCGCAGCCCTGCGCCGCAAGATTGGTATCATGATCGCAGCCCAGCCTGGCATCGTGGCGGTGACAGAGCTGGTGGTGACATTCATCGGACCTCGGCAGGCGTGGGTTGTGGCACGGGTGGCCATAGACGAGAGCATCGACGGCTCCAGCGTGGAGAAACTGGTACGCGCGACGGAGAATTTTCTGCGAAGCAAATCCCCGGTGATCGTGCGCGTGGATATTGTTCCGCGTGGGCGCTGACAGCCTACTTGACCTGCGACGTAGCAAGCTCAGGAGAAGACACTGGCGTTGAAAGTGACACGACAGGCTATTCAGGTGTTGCCTTTGGTATCCGTATTGACCGCTTGTTCATAGACGTCGCTCGACGACGCATTCGCCAACAGTCTGCCAAGCGTGGCATGAAAGCTGCTGTGGGTATCCGCAGATATCCAGAACCGTACCAATCGCGATCAGCCAACTGAAGGATACCAACCATGTCAAATCACACTCCCCATCTCTCTGCTCACGTCAGGCACCCCCACGGTAGTTCGTCGGCCCCCAGCGCGGACAGCATCGAAGTGAGATCGGCTTCGGACATCGACATCGCCAAGCGGGCATACGAGAAGTACGAGGCCCGAGGCCGCGTCCATGGCTTTGATCTCCAGGATTGGACGAACGCAAGCCGCGAGCTCACCGCCGAGACATTCGGGCACTTGACTAGCAGCCCGAGCCTATGTCCGAGCCAGTACACCTCGTAGCCTGCTCAGCTTTCCCTCCGGTGTCGTTCCGCGTTGGAGGGCGGCTACTTACCCTTGTCGTCGCAGCAAGCTCAGCAGGAAGAATCCTGCCGCGACGAGGACGATCATGGATCCCGGCGCGACGGACGTTGATGCCGGTTGTGTGCACGATTTCCGGGGAAACGAGCACCAAGACGAGTCGATGTCTCTGCAAAATGGCGAACGCCACAACACCAAGGGATAGGATGAGCCCTATCCGATCGAAACCAACGTAAAGGTTTACGACCTCAAGCGCCGGACAGCCTGCTCGACAGAACTGCGCATTCTTCGATGTCCGTTGGCTACTCCGAGAGCTTCTTCGCAATCAGTGCCACGTGACTGCCCTGGAATCGCGCTCCTGCGAGCTCATTCTTGCTTGGAATGCGTTCACCCTTGCCGCCGGCAATCGTAGATGCTCCGTACGGCGAGCCACCGGTGATCTCGTCCATGCGAGTCTGGCCCTGGAATGCATAGGGCAATCCGACAATGACCATGCCGTGGTGAAGAAGCGTCGTGTGGAAGCTCAGGATGGTGGATTCCTGGCCACCGTGCTGGGTCGCGGAGCTCGAGAAGACGCTGCCGACCTTGCCGATAAGCTTGCCCTGGGCCCACAGCCCTCCGGTTGCATCGAGGAACTGTCGCATTTGCCCAGCCATGTTCCCGAAGCGAGTCGGTGTTCCGAAAATGATGGCGCCGGGTTCCACCAGGTCGTCTACGGTAGCGATGGGAACGTTGGCGAAAGCTTTCTGCGCCTCCGTCGCCCCCATCATCTGCACGATGTCGGGCGAAAGGGTCTCGGGGACGCGCTTGACCATCACGTCGACATGTGGAATTTCGCCAGCGCCTTCGGCGACCGCCTGCGCAAGGCGATAGACATGCCCGTAGGTCGAGTAGAACAGCACTAGTAGTTTCATTCGTTGGCTCCCTTCGAGTTCGATCGATGCGGGCGCAACCGCTGGTTCACCAGTCAAGATCTTCTTGCCGCTCGGCCAGCGGATGTTGCAGCATTCGGGCCATCAATAGCCTACGTAGGTACGCCTGCTTGCACCACGACGAGCAGACACCTTCAATCAAGATGAATCGGCTTCTCAATCAATTTGACGGACAAGAGCTACAGGTGCATTGTATCTGAGGCGAATCAAGGGCTACTGTTCTCTGTTCATGCTAGAACCAAGTCATGCGTCAGTTAGCGGTGTGGATTGATCATAATGAGGCACGCGTCTTTCATCTGGACGCGGAGACCTTCGACGAGACAACGGTTGAGTCCCCAAACCATCACATCCATCGCCATCCCGAGGACATGGACACAAGAACTCGCAATCACCCGGACGACGACAACCGCTTCTTTCGTGAGGTCGCTGGCACACTCGCTGGAGCCGATGGGGTTCTGCTGGTCGGTCCGTCGGTGACGAAGCTTCATTTTCTAAGGTACATACAGAAGCACGTGCCCGCGTTGGATCCGGTTATCGTCGGCGTTGAGACGGCCGATCATCCCACAGATCGCCAGTTCGTAGCTCATGTGCGGCAGTATTTTCACAACGCCCTGCCAAGGCTCGGCACCGCCCCGTAAAGCGGGCCGCTCGGCGCTGATTCATGCATATAGGTCTCCGTGTTGACGACGAGGTCGAAATGGGCCGGGTCAGCGACATCGTGCCCCATCGCGTGGAGCACGAACGAGGCGCTCTCGTTGTCGCCGAATTGGATCGCTCGTCTCGCCGCCTTGAAGGTAATTCCTTTTCGCATTTCAAGCTCTCGAGCGCGAAGGTCGAACGGAGCCACGAGACGAACGCGAAGGGACTCGCACCAAGAAACTCTTCGATTGCGGAGCCGGTAGATTCGTCGAGCATCATACTGGTTGCGGTCTTCTCATTCAGCAGACGGGCAAGCTCCATCACGAGATCGCGGTCCCAGTAGCCGAACCCAAGCCGCTCTGCCACGCTCTTCCCAAGCGCGATTCCTTGATCCTCAGTTTCGTGTGAGATCGTCACCACCGGCCAGATTTGCAGGAATGCGCTCGGGTGCCACTTTTGCCTCAACGTCCAGCGTTCGCCCCGGGGTTTCCGCCATTTGCGCCAATTTCGCGCGGAAGCCGTAGATGCGGCCACATCAAACCTGGCATGCTCGCCTCACTTTCTGAATTGGCCTTGGCTCTTGGAGTTGCCCTCTCTCAGGGTGCGAGCTTGTCGCTCAACCACTGTCGTGTAGTGTCGACGGAGTCCTTCAATCCGGCGTAGGCCGCAAGCTTTGCCTTGGCCTCGGCCACCTACAGCAGGTTTCGGGCCAGCAAGTGGTCGGCAATGATAACGACAGCTTGCACCGCTGACGCGCCATGGTGCGCGCCGGCGGAAGTGGCCAATTCACTGAAGATGAAGCCTTTCCGCCAATTCGAAGGAGAGGCATTCCGTCGCGTGTGGCACCCATCTTGCTCGCTGTTGGCGGCAAGAGGCAGGCTATGCAACTTGAGGAGTGCTGCGATGACATCCGATGGATCGATAGAAGCCCTAAGGGGAATGATGGAAGCGCGGGTCTACGAGTGGCGTCGGTCTGCAGAGAAGCGGCCATCGCAACCCGGACCTGTCGTTACGATCAGTCGTGAGCCGGGCTGTCGAGGAGAGTCCATCTCCGAAAGAGTGGCCGCCGAACTTGGCCTCCACCTGTACACCTGGGAAATCGTCGAGCAGATAGCCAAGGACGAGCATGTGAGCGTCCAGGTGGTTTCCACGCTCGATGAGAAAGCCCGAACGGAACTCGAGGATTGGTTGACCGGATTTCAAGGAACTCACAACCTCTCCGAATACGCCTATCTAAGGGATCTGAAGAGAATCACTTTTACGATCGCCGCGCACGGCAGTGCTGTAATTCTGGGCAGAGGCGCCAGCTTTCTTCTTCCCCCTGAGAAACGGATTGCTCTTCTGTTCGTGTCCCCTCTTGAGGTGAGGATACGAAACGTTATGGAAGATCGTGGCCTTTCCGAGAAGCATGCACGAGAGCGCATCGTCAAGGTGGAAGCGGAACATCATCAATTTGCAAAGAAGTACTTCCAGGCGGATATTCTAAATTCTGCTCACTACCACCTGGTCATCAATACCGCCTTCGTCAAACCGGATACCATTGCCGGAATCATGAAAGAAGTGCTCCGCCACAAATCCTAGGGTTGACAGACGGCGGCGTGTGACCGCTGTGGCACCGGCATTGTTCCTTTCAGCTAGCGAATGCGTGCTTCTTGCCGAGCGGTCCGTAGCCCTTGAGCTTGCGGTACAGCGTCGCTGAGCCGATGTGGAGCTGCTTGGCCGTTTGGGTCTGATTGCCGGAGTTCAGTTCCAGGGCTGTGAGGATGTATTCCTTCTCGACATCTTCGAGCGGCTGCACCTTCCCCTTGGTTGCCAGGGGGCGAGGAGATGTCTGACGGATCTCCTCGGGCAGATCCTCGAACTCCACGCGATTTCCGCGAGCGAGCGCAACAGCGCGCTCCATGGCGTTTTCGAGCTCGCGTACGTTGCCCGGCCAGCCGTAGCGCAGCAGCTGATCGGCGGTATCCGGAGCGAGACCGAAGATCTTCCGTTTCATGCGCAGCGCCGCGTCCGCGAGCAGCACCCGACCGAGCGCCAAGATGTCGTCTCTGCGCTCGCGCAAGGGTGGCACATGCAGCTCGACAACCTTCAGCCGATAGTAGAGGTCTTGTCGGAAACCGCCGCCCGCCACGCCGTGGGCAAGGTCGCGGTTGGTCGCGGCCAGGACGCGCACGTCAACCTTGCGGTTCTTGTTCTCGCCGACGCGACGGATTTCCCGCTCTTGCAGTGCGCGCAGAAGCTTGACTTGCATGCCCGGCGAGACTTCGCCGACCTCGTCGAGTAGCAGCGTGCCATTGTTGGCGGACTCGAACAGGCCGGGGCGGTCCTGGGTCGCGCCTGTGAAGGCGCCCCGCGCGTGTCCGAAGAGCTCGCTTTCGAGAAGCGTCTCGGTAATGGCACCGCAGTTGACGGCCACGAACGGCCCCGTCGCGCGCGTGGACTCCTCGTGGACGAGCCGGGCGACTCGCTCCTTGCCCGAGCCGCTTTCGCCGGTGATAAGGACCGTCGAATCGACTTTCGCCACTCGGCGAGCCAAGTCCACAACTCGTGCCATGGCCACGCTCTTGGCGACGATTCCCATCGGCTCCTCCACACCGCGCGCCACGCGAATCAGGGCCCGGCGATGCGTGTGCAACTTGCTCTCAACCGCCTTCAGCGTGTCCGTTACCCGCCGAAGGGAGACATCGAGGCAGTCTTTGAGACGGCTGGGATCGAAGAAGTGCAGCTCTTCGGCGCGCTCGTCACCCCACCCCTCGCGGGTTCGCCCGATAAGGTGGCAAACCGTATCGCCCTTGCCCATGCAGCTGTCTTCGAGGACGTAGATCTTCTTGCCAGAGCTTCGGCTGAGGTAGCCACTGGCACAGCCGCAGATGGTCCAGCACGCGGGCGTGTCCGCTCGACCGGAATGCAGGAGGTGCTGCTCAGCTTCGTAGGAGGCCATGAGGATCCTGCCTTCCTTGGAGAGGAGGCTCTGACTTCCCTGTTCCACGCGAAAGAGACCTTCGAGGGCGTGGATGCGAGAACCCGCATCCTGCCATTCCTCATTGCCGTCCCACTTGAACTCGCGCTGCATGGCCTCGGCCATGCGCCAACCGTGGGCAAACCCGAATTGGGTCAGCACGGTGCGCGCTGCGGGCACGCCAAAGTTCTCGACAAGATATTTGCGCAGAATTCCCATCGCAACCGCATCGAGCAGCAACGCCCGTTGTCCGGCGAAGCGGATCACGCCTCCTTCCGGGTCGAGCTCCAGAAGCTCTTTGGGATCCAGATCGCTTACCCTCATCACCGTCACTCTCCTTCGAATTGGTCGAAAAGGTACGTCCCTTTGATCCAACTCGCTAGCATGAAGAACATAAATTGCACGTTGACCGCCTTCGAAGGCCGCGCAGTGCCTTCAATTCGATGGAGTCGCATCATCATCTTGGTTGAAGTTGCGAGGCCGCCAAGGGGTTCGATGACCGCAATCTACCGAACACGCTGAGGTTTGATCGGTGGCTCGAATACTGCTGTAGCGGTGTGTGAATGCCATTGCGGCCGTAATTGATTCAACGCTTTCTGACCCGCGCAAAAAGGGGAGACGCACACCATGGGAAAAATCATCGGAATAGACCTCGGGACCACCAACTCCGTCGTGGCCATCATGGATGGCAAGGAGCCGAAGGTCATCACGAACGAAGAAGGCGGGCGTTTGACTCCGTCGGTTGTCGCCTGGGACGACAAGGGCGATGTCCTGGTCGGCCAGATCGCGCGTCGTCAGGCCGTTACCAATCCCGAGAGCACGGTCTTTTCCTCGAAGCGGTTCATCGGTCGTCGCTTTGAGGAGGCCGCTGAGGATATCAGGCGCATGCCGTTCAAGAGTGTGCGCGGTGCCCACGGTGAAGTGGATTTTGAAATCCGCGGCAAGAAGGTCACCCCGCCTGAGGTAGCGGCCAAAGTGCTCGGCAAGCTCAAGAAAGCAGCGGAAGATCACCTGGGCGAGAAGGTCACCGAGGCGGTCATCACCGTTCCCGCCTACTTCAACGATGCCCAGCGCCAGGCCACCAAGGACGCCGGCCGTATCGCGGGCCTCGACGTCAAACGCATTGTCAACGAGCCCACTGCGGCGGCGCTGGCATACGGCCTCGACAAGAAGAAGGACGAAATCATCGCCGTCTACGACTTCGGCGGTGGCACCTTCGACATTTCGATCTTGGAAGTGGGCGAGAACGTGGTCGAGGTCGTGTCCACCAACGGCGACACGCATCTCGGCGGCGACGACATCGACCAGCGGGTCATGGACTGGCTCATCGCCGAGTTCCGCAAGGATCAGGGCATCGACGTGTCCAAGGACAAGATGGTGCTCCAGCGCCTGCGCGAGGCGGCCGAGAAGGCCAAGATCGAGCTGTCCCAGGTCATGGAGACCGAGATCAATCTGCCCTTCCTTACGGCGGATGCGTCGGGCCCCAAGCATCTTCAGATCAAGCTCTCGCGCGCCAAGCTCGAGCAGATGATCGACGACCTCATCCAGCGCACAATCGAACCAACCAAGAAGGCGCTGGCCGACGCGGGCAAGAAGGTGTCGGAAATAGCCGAGGTCGTGTTGGTGGGTGGCTCCACGCGCATCCCGAAGGTGCAGCAAGTGGTGAAGGATTTCTTCGGCAAGGAACCGCACAAGGGTGTGAATCCTGACGAGGTCGTCGCACTGGGCGCGGCGGTGCAGGCAGGCGTGCTCTCGGGCGAAGTCAAGGACATGCTCCTTCTCGACGTGACGCCGCTGTCGCTCGGTATCGAAACCCTGGGCGGCGTGATGACCACCCTCATCGCGCGCAACACTACCATCCCGACCAAGAAGTCCGAGGTGTTCTCGACTGCGGCCGACAACCAGACCTCGGTAGAGATCAAGGTGTACCAGGGCGAGCGGCCCATGGCGAACGACAACCGACTGCTCGGCAAGTTCGGCCTGGAGGGCATCCTGGCCGCGTCACGAGGCGTACCGCAAATCGAGGTCAGCTTCGACATCGACGCCAATGGCATCGTCAACGCGTCGGCCAAGGACAAGGCGACGGGAAAAGAGCAGCAAATCACCATCACCGCGTCGTCGGGTCTGTCGGAATCGGAAGTGCAGCGCATGACCAAGGAAGCGCATGAGCACGAGGCCGAGGACAAGAAGCGGCGAGAGGCCATCGAGGCGCGTAATCGCCTGGAGAGCCTGCAATTCAGCGTGCAGAAGCATTTCGACGAGAACAAGGAGAAGATCTCGGCCGGCGAGCGCGGCGCGCTCGAAGACGCTCTCAAGGAAGCCCGCACGACGTTGGATGCGAACAAAGAAGCCACGGACGCTGAGGTATTCAAGGGCATGTTCGAGCGCCTGGAGAAGGCATCGCACAAGATCGCCGAGGCGCTCTACAAGGCGGCTGGCAGCACGGACGAAGCCCAGACGAATGCGGCCGGTGGACAGCCAGGGAGCGATGCGGCCGGCAAGAAGGACGACGTCATCGACGCCGAATACGCCGCCTGAAGCCTGCAAGATCGCTTCTTCCTGTGGATCAATTCGTCATCGAACCACTCAGGCGCCTTCTCGATGTTAGAATTTGAGCAATCCGCCGAGCCGTTCCCGACAACTGACCGCAGGCTTTCCGGCCGACGAGTGGCCGATGGCCGCGCTCACTTCGTCTGTGCCGGGCGGCCTGGTGCCAGGTGAGCGCGAGGGGGCGCGGCGCTTTGCCAGGTTCCTTGGCCTCCTTGGCGTGCTCCTTGTTCATTTTTGTCCACGGCCTCGTTCCAGCAGTCCTTGATGAACTCTTCGGGCGTTCGTGATGGCAGGCGGCCTGGTTCTGGCCGCGCTCGGCTCCTTCGCGGTCACCCGGGTGACCGGCCGGGGCGTGGAGGCAGTCCTCATTGCCTCGACCGTCTATTCGCTCGGCCTCTCCCCTCTGTTCACGCTGGGCATCGACGCGATCATCGCGGCAGCGCCTACGGAGCGGGCAGGCTGCGGTCGCATGGCGCAGGCATCCCTGCTCGATAGCGCGAGGGGTGCGTTCACGCACGCCCCTCAGGTGACGCTCAAGGGCCAGACCCCGTCTTTCGAGCATGGTCACTCCAGCTTTTCGGTCAAGTGCGTGTCGGCAAGCTCGGCCGTTATGCTCTGCGAAACTCGCCAGCGCGCCGGATTTGCGGCGGGAATATTTTCTCTCCCCGGCGGTTTTGGAGCTTGGTGCGGTCATGCGAATCACGTTCTTCACAGAGCAAGCGGCTCAAGCCGCCGTCGAAACCTGGGAGCGCCACGGGTTCGCCGCAGCGCGATCAGGAGCGGTCGTAGTCACAGACTGCCCCACACTTTGGGCAGTTCCCATCATTCATCGGGTTATCGGTTTCGGTCAGGTCGAACGGTTGGATGTCTTGACCCCGGCCGAGCCGGCAAGATCTCCGAGAGCGGACGCGCAGGAAGGCTCTTCCGCGCTGGGCTCCCATTGAAGTCGAGGCTTGCCTGCGATGAAGAAGACTCCTCACGAAGCGTCCGAGATACATTCGGCGGACACACTCAAGGAACTCGGCCGTCTCCATCAGGAGGCTAGGGCCGCACTTGATTTGGCCGTGGTGGCGCTGGCGCCCTCAGAGCTGGTCGAACGCCTGGCAGCGGCGGTGGGCCTGCTCGATTCTTTGGCCGATCTTCCTGCGGACAGTCCCCCGATCATCGCGATGGTCCCCAAAACCGTCACGCAGGCGACGAAGAGCCTCTGCGACTGGCGTGCCTGGCACAAGCAATACCTTGCGCGAAGGATCCCGTCAGGTTGAGACCGGATCGATGGCCCGTGTGCGAGCGCGGCCGGGCCGCGGCTGCCGTCGCAACCGCTCCGGAATGATCACTCTCTAACCCGGATGAGGACCTGCAGATACATGTTGTGGATGCCTAACCCACGCAGCGGGACCTGCAACACTGTGCCGTCGCGAACGAAGGGCCGCTTTGATCGGTGACCCGTGCCTTCTGCTCCTCGATCGTGTGCACGTGCGGTGGCAGCAGTCCCTGCAGTCGGTAGGTGTCGCGTTCGGCCAGTGTGAACGCGGTGCCTTTGTTGAGGGCCGGATCATTGAGCAGTGAGAATCCTGTGGAAAATGATCTGTCCGGGCGATGTGGATGCGTGGTGTGTTTGATGGCAATTCCGGTAGGCGGTGGAAGCGACGCTGGTCGGCCGAAGATCTGGAAAGCTTCCACCTCGCAGTGGCCACCGGCTGCCACGACAGCGTCGAGCTGCGTTTCCAAAACAACCGCGGATCGTCTTCGTAAATTTACAATCATGATCCTGCACAGAAACCGCTTCTGGGTGATGCTTGAATCTGTCTAGGAAGGGAGGTTGAGTCCAATACCGCAATCATCATTCAACCAACTCGCACGCGCCCTGTCGTTCGACAGTGCTTGCCAGGTCTCTAGACGAGGACGCTTGGCTCGTGAAGGGGAAGGTACGAAAACGAAACACGCGATCTGGCGCAGGGGGGAGTTACTGCAGGCCGGCGCTGGCCTATGACTAGCCTAAGAACCAGCGACCGGTCTGGGAAAAGGGGAACGCGAACGCCGCTCGCGGCCCACGCGGAAAGTAGGTAAACGCGAAAGTTGAAGCCCAGAAGTCTTTAGAAGGATTCCCTCAGGCAGAAGGATTCCCTCAGGCGTTCAATTTGCGCGTAGGCGATTCGTAGCCAGACCTTGATTCTTTGCCGATCCATTCGGCTGAAGGACCCTCCGTCGAAACTCGGCTTGTTGGCGGCAGCCCAGTAGCTGGCATCGTGTCGATCACGATGCAGATGCGGGCCGCATCTGCCGTGATACCGCCTTTGCGAGCGTCTACGGCGACTTGGCCAGGACGCTGCGCAGGGCGCCGACGTGGTCGTTGTCCGCAGCCATCATGGCTTTGAAGAGAGTTCGCGGGCGTGGACTGTCGAACGCAGCGATCTGGTCGGCATGGAAGCAACTCATCGCTTCTTCGAAAGCGATAGCCGCGACGAGCGCCTCACGGACTGTGGGGGGGTGTTGATGGAAGCTGTCTCGTGTGGTAGCGATGGCAAGGCGTATCTTTTCGAGGGTCAGCGTATCTGCTCGGATCTCGGATATCTGGTCGGACATGGTGTCCAGCAGCAGGGTGAATTGAGCGGCGTGGTTCATCTCTTCGCGGGCGGTCTTTTTCCACAGCCGCACCATCTCCATTTGCTCCTGGTGTAGTAGGGCCAATTCCTCGTAGAAGTCGGCCATCGCCAGTTCTAGTGCGCGACATGATCGAAGCATTGTGTAAGCCCCGTGCACAACCTCTGTCAGCATCGGACAGTAACGTAGCACGCGCGGTATTCTCTGTGTACAGCGCGCTTTGGATTGCAGCGGGACAATTCATGTCGAGTTTTCCTATCGAGACGTTGTGCAGAATTCTGACGGAACGCGGAAAATCGATAAACAGGAATTTGTTTACCTGGATGTTACTTGCCACCCTTGAGATCCTGACCGGACTCAATAGCCGGTAGGCAACCGAATGAAGAACTTAGTCCCCTCGTCCTTGGTGGAAGTGAACCCAACCACGCCACCAAGGTAGCGCTCGCCGAACAACTTCATGCTGAACGTGCCAAGGCCGCGTCCGCGACCGGACTTAGTACTGAACGAACGCTTGAAGATCTGAATGGCAACGTCTTGCGCGATAGTTCCGGCGTTCCACACGCGAAACTCGCATCCCGCCGATCCATGCTCCACCCAGGCTCTGACCACACCACCCTCGGGCGTTGCTTCGAGCGCGTTCTTCACCATGTTGACAAGGATACGCACCAGCAACGACTCGTCGGTGACGATGGTGCTCCCCGTGCCGCCGCGGATGATCTCTACCTTTCGGCCCCTGGCGTCCGGGTGCCCATCAATGATGCCCGCGACCACGTCGAGCACCGCTTCGGGATGCACGGCCGCGCTCTCTGTTTGCAGAGTCCCCTCTTCTGCCTGGAGCAAGACGCGCTGGTCCTCTATCTCCCGTTGTAGGCGCTTCGCGAGCGATCCGCCGCGTGACATCGCTCGAATCCGTTGGAGCCCGCGCCGCGCTGACCTGGGCCCAGGTGAGCAATGGCCCCAGGGTATTCGCGATGTCGTGTAGGAACACGCGCTCGAGGGCCTCTCGACGTTTCTCCGTGCTGATGTCGCGAATCCCGACGATGGTGAAGGCTTCACCGCCCATCGCAAGTCGGGACGCGCGCACGCGCAGCTCCACGGCATCGATGGCTTGCCCTTTGCGCAGGGTCATCAGACAGTCCCGTTCGACGGTCGCGCCGGTGCGCTGGCTCTCCATGATCGCCAGTACCGCGCCTCAGGCCGCACACTCTGGCGATGTCCCGCAACCGCCCGCGCATTCCCAGGCCTGGGCGCAGCCCAAGGCCTCGACGGGGCGGAGCCCCTCGATGAGTTCCATTTCTTGTGCTTCGAGACCAGCAAGCAACACTGAGTTTCCGACCAGGATTTGGCGCTGGCGATTGAGCACCACAACCGAGACGTCGGCCGCATCGAGAAGCGCCGGCAGGAGCGGGTGACCAGTGAGAGCTGCGATGCTCGCTTCGACCTCGCTGCGGGGCGCCCGCTCCGCGGGGGCGAAAGCTGTTCTGGGGACGACGGCGCCGTCACCATAAATCACGTGGCCATCCGACGTGAATGCGCGTCTATCACGAACCGATGTTTGCGCCAAGGCCGTCCCAGCGATCTGGTGTCTGCGGACAAGCGAAAGAAAGACGACAAGGCGTGGAACCAGGGGACGCCTTCGTCATCCTAGGCGCATGAGCACAATTCACTTCATTGACGGCGAAAAGGGCGGGGTCGGCAAATCGGTCGTGGCGCGTTTGTGTGCGCAGTATCTCATCGATCGTGCGCTGCCATTCCTTGCCCTCGATGCGGATGGTTCGCACGGAGCACTCTTGCGACACTATGCCGACTACACCCATCCGGTCGACCTCGAACGTTCGGAAAGCGTCGACGAGATCATCACCCTGGCGACCGAGACCGATCGTCGCGTTCTGGTCGATCTCCCCTCGCAAAGCGACCGGCCACTGGCAAAATGGATTGCTGAGGCTGGCGTGCTCGATCTGGCGCGCGAGAGCAATGTGGGCGTCGTATTTTGGCATGTCATGGACGACGGCAAGGATTCGGTGCTGATGCTTGATCGACTGCTTGATCGCTATGGCGCCGTGGCTCGAATTTGCATTGTGAAGAACTTGGGACGCGGGAAAGATTTCTCATTCTTCGATGGTTCCGAGACATGCGCCAAGGCGAGCAAGCTCGGGGCAGTGGTGATCGAGTTGCCGGAGTTGCAACCCGCGGCGATGCAAAAGATGGATCGAAACGATGCCAGTTTCTGGGCCGCCGCCAACAATCCGGATTTCGCCAGCGGTTCCTTTACCCGCATGGACCGTCAGAGAATCAAGGTATGGCTGCATTGCGCCTACGCGCAGTTCAGGTGGCTAGGCGAGGCATTCTAACGGGCGAATGGCCAAGAATATCGGACAACGGGCGTTACCGTCCGGTGACCGAAACTTGGCGGCGCACTACCGAAATAGGATGGAGCGCGAATAATCCTCAGCCGGCGGGCGGCCGTCGACCGGATCACGATCCGGCCAACTCAGCGCCGAACCGCCCGCGATTCCACGAACCCGCCGCAAGGAACCAACGAGCAAACACGGAGTTGGGTCTGCGGCACGGGTATTGCTGTGCGTCTCTGCCATGGACCAAACAGCGCAGGATTTGTCGTCGCCCGGAATGCCCGAAGTGGAGCCGCGCGACGAGGCAGGATGGATGACCGATGAGGACTTGGTAGCGCGAGCGCAGGCGGGCGATATGGCTGCGCTCAAGGAATTGCTCCTTCGGCACGAGGCACGGCTGTTTCGCTTGGCGATACGTTTCGTGCGCGACGAGAACGATGCACGAGAGATCCTTCAGGACGTCTTCGTTACTGCCTGGCGGAAGCTACCTGGATTCGAGGGCCGCTGTCAGATCGGTAGCTGGCTTTATCGCGTCACCGCCAACGCTTCGCTGATGTTCCTACGCGCCCGTAGCCGCAGGCCAATGTTTGCATTCTCCAAGATTCTCCCGGAAGATATGGCTTGCGAGATCGCGAATTCAAACCATGACTTGGGTTTTAGCGGGCCGCCTCGCCCGGACGAGCACTTGGCCTTTGGGGAATTGCAACGAGAGATTGAGAACGCGGTCGAGAAGTTGCCCGCGATGCTACGCCAGGTTTTCCTGGTGCGGGAGATCGAAGGTCATTCCACGTCCCAGGCAGCCCAGTCGCTCGGGGTGTCCGAGCAAGCCATCAAGACAAGACTGCATCGCGCACGGGCGGTGCTCCGCGAGAACATCGGAGATTATCTGGCCATCTGACGGCGCCCCGAAGATCTCTATCACGGGCGCGCATCCGTGCACGCCCGGCTAGCTCTTCCCATCGGTAGATCAACGACAAAGGTCGAGCCCTTACCTGGTCCGTCGCTTTCGGCCCTCACCGATCCGCCATGTAGCTCGACGAGGCCTTTGACGATCGCGAGGCCAAGGCCGAGCCCACCTAGGGTTCGCGCAAGAGAAGTGTCGGCCTGGACAAAGGGCTCGAACAACCGATCGCGCAGAACGCTGTCAAACCCAGCTCCTGAATCTTGCACGCGGATGTGAGCCGCTTGAGAAGAGTCATCCTCTTCCAGGGACAGCCTGACCCATCCGCCAGGTTGAGTGAACCGTGCCGCGTTTCGAAGCAAGTGCCCAACGATCTGCTCGATGTAAGTAGGATCGGCCGAAAGCAAAACTGGCTTGGAGGGAATCCGCTCGGTGATTTGGACCTCGCTGCTCTTGAAGAGAGCCTCGTGGCTTGCAATCGCCGAGCGCAAAACGGTGCCGAGGTCGACTCGTGCCAAGTGCAGTTCCACCGCTCCTTGTTCGAGGCGAGCTGCATCCGTCAGACCGTCGAGGAGAGCCACAAGACGGCGTATCTGGCGATCCATCACCGAAATGGCCCGCTGTGCTTGAGCCTCGCCGGGCTGACTTCTTTGCAGCACATAGAGACTATTGCTCAAGGCCGCTAGCGGGTTGCGCAGCTCGTGCGAGAGCGCCGCCAAGGCTCCATGGCGGCATAGCTCGCAGCTAATCTTGGCCATCAACCCCCTCCGGGCAGTGGAGCCGGCGCATGATTGACGCTGCGGCATTGCGCACCAAGGCCTCAGCGTATGTCACCGACCGGTAACAGACGGCGATGGCGGTGTTACCGCTTCTGAACGAATCGCATTCGGCTTCGTTAACGGGTAGACCAAACTCCCGAGTGAAAGACCGCCGTTCTTCCGGACACGGCTGCGCCGATTGCGTCGTTTTCGCGCGCGCGCCCCCTCGGTTCCCTAGCTCAATCATTTGTCGGAGCAACAGCTTTGCAAGCCACGAACCAAGTCTGATGGCTGGGTGCTTCAGCAGTGGAAAAGTCGCTTGCCTTCGCCGGGCCCGAGTTCCACTATCCGTTCGTTGCCGGCTTTCGGCTTCGTGGACCTGACATGCTCGATATTCTGCTAGTTGACGACGAAGCGGAGATCCGCCTGCCTCTCGGAGATGCCCTGCGCGAGCTTGGCCATCGCGTATCGCTTGCCTCCGATGGGGGCGAGGCCATGTACTACCTCGATCAACAGACTTTCAACCTGGTGATGAGCGATATCCGCCTGCCCAAGGTGGATGGCTTCACCATCCTGCGTCGGGTGCGCAACGAACGGCCCGAGACCCACGTGGTCCTGATGACTGCGTTCGGCACCATCCAAGAGGCGGTCGCCGCCGTCAAAGAGGCGGCCATCGAGTACGTGACCAAGCCCTTCGAGCTGTCAGAGGTACTGGCCATCGTCGAGCGCGTTGACGAGCGCTGGCGGCTGTTGCGTGAGCTTGCGGAGGTTCGTGCCGAGCTGGCCACGCGCAAGGTGGGCCAGGTCATCGAGGGGCGCTCTCCGGCCATCGTACAGGTGCGCAATCAAATCAGCGCAATCGCCTCCAGCTCTGCGGCGGTCCTGCTCAGCGGTGAGAGCGGAACCGGCAAAGAGCTGGCCGCGCGTATGATTCACACCACCAGCGAGCGCCGAGAGGCGCCCTTCGTAGCGGTCAACTGCGCGGCCGTGCCGGCGACGCTCATCGAGGCAGAGCTGTTTGGCCACGAGCGCGGCGCCTTCACCGGCGCGGTCAAGCGGCGCGAAGGGCGCTTCAAGGCCGCGGACGGTGGAACGCTTTTCCTCGACGAGATCGGCGAGATGCCGATGGAGGTGCAGGCCAAGCTTCTGCGCGTTCTGCAGGATGGTGCTTTCGAGCCGATCGGCACCAACACTTCCGTGAAGGTCGACGTTCGCTTGATCTCAGCCAGCAATCGCGACCTCAAAGCCATGGGGGCGGAGGGCAAATTCCGCCAGGATCTCTATTACCGCATCAAGGTGTTCGAGCTGCGCTTGCCGCCACTGCGCGAGCGCCAGGTCGATCTGCCGGTCTTGATCGAGGGGTTCCTACGCGAGTTCACGCCGGTCGGCCAGACAACCCCAGCCGTCGCGCCCTCGGCGTGGGCGGCACTTCGAGCCTATGCCTATCCCGGCAACGTCCGCGAGCTCAAGCACGCCGTCCAGCACGCCGCGATCCTGGCTCACGGGCAGGAGATCCAGACCTATCACCTGCCTGCAGAATTTCACGGCTCGACCCCGACAGTGCCAAGTGATCGAAATGAGCCACTTTCAGTGGTCGTGGCACGGTTCGAGAAGGACTACATCGAACGCACGCTGCAAAACGCGGGCGGCGAGCGAAAGCTCGCGGCCGAGATGCTGGGCATCACGCGCAAGAATCTTTGGGAGAAAATGGTGAAGTACGCGCTGCAGTAGCTAGGCGCTATTCGTGCACCACTGGAAGAACGATCTCGAATACGATGGCTGCGTCTGCTCTGTCCGCGACCTGCAGCGTTCCACCGTGACACTCGATAAGTGTTCGCGACACGTACAGGGCGAGGCCATCGCACTGCACGGCACCCCTGTCCGCCGCCGCTTCGCGGGGCCGGCGGTCGATAGGTTTGTTCTCGTCAACATCGGGCGTAGTGGGAACGCGGATCGTACATGAAACTTCCGTGTCGCTGCCCTGTACATCGACGATGATCGCGGCCGAAGCGTCGGCTTGCTGCGATGCCAGACGAATTAGGTTCAAGAGGGCTTGTCCGAGTCGAGCCCGATCGGCGGACACGGCGAGCGATGCTTTGGGCAGCGTCAGGCGTATGCGGTCGGCATCGAACTCGGGGCCAACCCCCGCAAAGAATTCACGCAGGAACAGGTCGAATGTCAGAGGGGTGAGCGCAAGCTTTGTCCGGCCCGAGCGGACGCGTTCCGCCTCGGCCAGTTGCTGGAGCATGGTGTCCAGGCGTCTCGCGGCCGAGACGATGAGCGAGGCCCAGCGCTGGTCCTTCTCTCGGCCGTCTCGGCTGGCCCCGCGTTCGATAAGCTGAGCATTGAGCTGAACCGCAGTCAGGGGATTGCGAAGATCGTGGGAGATCAGTCGGATCACTTGCCCGTATCGTTCCGCTTGATCGGCCACGGTCGAATCTCCACCAGCGAGGCGCGGCAATTCCTTTTGGGATGATTGCCGATCACCCATCGCGATTGCCGTCTTTCCCCAGCGGGTAAAGAGCTTCTTCGATTGCCTCGACGCTAGCTGGTTTCGCGATGTGTGCGTCGAAACCCGCGGCGGCGGATCGCTGCAGATCCTTGGGCCGGGCGTAGCCGCTGAGAGCAACAAGACGCGCCGAGCGCAGATTTGCGTCCGCGCGAAGAGCCTTCGCGACCGCGTAGCCGTCCATGCTCGGCAACCCGATGTCGCAGATCACCACTTCGGGTTTGAACGTACGCGCCCCCCCGATGAGCACCAGCGCCACGACCACAAGGGCAAGGACAATGCTGGCCGAGATGCCCCTATGGCGGGGCACTGGTGGCTGCCTCGTTCCGGTAACCTGGTATCCTTTCGCCGCCATCGTGAGACGTCTAACACAAGGCTAGCGGGCGGTCACTACCGCGAGCGCTGGCGTGGAAGATCAACTATCAAGAGCTATAATACCTGTTTTGAACCGTTCCGATCGCTCACGTGGATCACGGAGGCGTAACCATTTTCGGCGTCATCGACCTGGAGGCGTTACCGATTGGTGTCTCCTGGCCGCGCGTCTGCAGAAGGGCTGCCCGCCCACTATCGGCCTTTCCGGTCTCGGGCTTGCATTCCGGTCAATGGACAACGATGGAAGCTTCGGGGAAGACAGTGACGGTCGACAATACGCATCGGCATGCCGGTTCCCTGACGAGTCCTGCGTCGAACGGTTCGTCATCATGTTGCATGATTGGCGGCCTCGCCGGGGTCGCCCTGGTTCTGAGTGGAGTCAACCTGGCCTTGGGCGGCGTCCTTTCCGACCATAGCTTCACTCTATCTGGAATTCAGGTCCCGCTTTCATGCTTGGCCAGTGCGATGGTTTTGGCGGGGACCTTTGTCTTCGCTATCACCCGCCGTCACGGCGCCCCCATCGACTTTTAGGCCGCACTCGGGTGTGGGTACCCCAACCTCGGGCCGGCGGAAGGAATTCCGCCGACCCGCCCCAGATCAATCCCGACCTTGACGCCGACCAGGCTGCCACCAGACCCCCCGAATGCCTGCCCTTGGGACGCAGGTAAGCTAAATAGCCGTATGAGCTGCTGGGCTCCGTAGATCGAACAACGAGTTGCGCGCTACCGTTCGGTGTCGTTTGGGCGGGAACGCGTCCAATTTGGTAACGCTGAGTTGCTAGTGGATTGAGCTAAATCCGGCGCCTTGTTGGCCAAGTTAGATCTTGGAAGTTACGTGGTGGAAACTCAATGTCTTATCTCGCGAAGCGTCGATCGATAGCCGCTGCTAAAGTTGCTGCTGAAGTTGCTGCTGCTGCCGTTGATGCTGCTGATGTCGTTCCGTGTGGCGAGCAGTTTTCGCGGCGGGAAGCTCTTCCCGGTACGCGGTTTCGTTCACTTGCACCTCAACGTCCAGCGATTCGCCCTTGCCGCCGCGGTGAAATCCGCGCACAGGACAGGCGTCTAGATAGTCGAGCCCGACCGCCACACGCACGTGGCGACCGTGAGCACGTGTGTGGTTGGCTACGTCGAAGCCCTGCCAACCCAGCCCTTCAATCCAGGCCTCCGCCCAGGCGTGGCTGGCCAGTGTGGTCCGTTGGCCGAGATTCGCCGCCACCCTGTTCTTGGGCGCCAGGTAGCCACTCACATAGCGGGCAGGAATGTTCAATCTCCGGCAACAGGACACGAATACGTGTGCGTGATCCTGGCAGACGCCAGCGCGCTTGGAAAAGGCCTGAGCGGCCGTCGTTCCCACTTCGGTAACGCCTGGCCGGTAGTCCATTTCCTCGCGCACGGCCAACATCAGCGCCTCGACCCCGCCCGCGCGATTGTTCATGGTTTGGCGGCGAAAGGTTTCTGAGAAGCGATTGAGCGCCTCATCCTGGGCGGTGAGCGCCGTAAAACGCATGTAGACATCAGGGCCGAGCGGTCCGATGTCCGGCAGGTCTAGAGGGGAATCTTCGACCTCGACCTCTCCATAGGCGCGAATACGAATCTCCTGATGGGGCCTATCGATGACCAGAACGTGCGAGGTGTTCCCGAACCCGTCGGAGAAATGGACGGCTGGCCTCGGAAGGTCCAAGCTCCAACTCAGCACCTTCTGCTGCAGCGACGTCTGTGGCGATAGCCGGAGGTACTGAATGGTGTAGTCGGCCGGTGTGGCATAGCAGTATTTCGTTTCGTGAATGATGTTTAGGCGCATCTGATATCCCCCTTGGCTGCCGTGAGCGCAATGCCAGAGGCGTGCCAACCATTTTTTCGCTGATGCCCGGACCGAAATCGTCACGCAACACCAGTCGGCGTTGGTCCCCGGCTTGCATTGCGATGTCGTGCTTTCAGGGCTTCGACGGAAGGAGCGTCCTCATGTTCACCTCGCGAGATCTGCACGTCATCATTCAAGCTGGAGACGAAGACCCAAGGCTCTTCCCACTCACGAGCGCACTGTCGGGCCACGCGGTGCCAAAGCAGTTCGCCTTCATCGCAGGTGATGGCTCGCTGCTACAGCAGACTGTGGCGTCGTACGCAGCGCTCGTACCGCCGGAGCGCATCGCCGTCGTCGTCTCAACGAAGTATGAGGAATTGGCACGTACCCAGCTACGCCAATGGCGCCGCATCGGTATCCTGGCTCGTCCGATCGACCGCGGCCCGTTGGTGGATCTATTGCTAGCTTTGGGGCGTGTCGTGGCGCGCGCCCCAGAGGCCGCGGTAATCGTGGCACCGGCCTATCATTACGTTCCCGGAGGCAGCGTGCTGGCGGGTTCGTTGGTCGCGGCTGGCCTCGCTCTGGCCACAAGTCCAATCATCATCGCCGGTGCGGCGATGACCGGCGTGGACGGGGGCGACCGCATCGTCGTTCCGGGATCAGGCCTTGACGGCCGAATCTTGTCTGTCCGCAGGTCGGTCGAACACGCACCGCGCGCAGAAGCCAAGCAGCTGAAAGCAAGCGGAGCGCTTTGGGACACCTTCGCGTTCACGGCGCGAGCGGCTGAGCTTTGGAAGATCGCCGCGCGCAAGCTGCCGATCCGGGCTGCGATTGTAGAACGGCTGTGGGCCAGTGTGTTGGCCCCGTCCGATTCGGTAGGCGCCGCCTTTCAGCGCATGCCTGCGACGATACACGAGGGGGCCTTGTGGCAAGGAACGAAGGACTTGGGAGTCATTCCAGTACACGGCTCGGGCTGGAACGCCTGGAGTACCCCGCAGCAGGTCATGAATTCGCTAAACGATCCCCTTGACCTCGACAGGATCTTGTCTCGCATCTACCAACGGCAACACGGCATCACACGCGCGCAGATGCTCAGGCGGTTTCGCGCCGAGGCGAGGCTGCGCGAAGTCCCCGAGCGGATGATCCATCGCTAGCCGAGAACGAGATGGATCAATCAGCCCAAGAACTGCATCGATTGGAGGAAACGGTGACAACCGCGGCAACCGAGATTAGGAGCTGGAACCAGGGAAAAGGTGCGGGGCGCAGAGGGCAAGGCTTCGCACTACGGGACAAGGCGGTCGAAGCACCGAAGGCCTTCGTCGACATCGAGCCGGCGGTGCGCAAAACCCTCGCCGGAACCGCATTTGACGAAATGTGTGGCCCATGCTCGCCGTCCTCCTTTGCAGCGGATTGGCAAGCCAACGGAAATTCAGAGGTGAGGTCAGCCTATGGTTCCATTTCGAGCTGGTTGAATTCGACCGAGTCGAGTGTCTTTGCGCAGAAACGCAGGGATGCCGATCTGATCTTCCAGCGCATCGGCATTACCTTCAACGTCTACGGTGATAGCGCCGGCACCGAGCGCTTCATCCCCTTCGACATCATCCCGCGCGTCCTATCCGCCGCAGAATGGGAAAAGGTCGCCGCCGGATTGAAACAGCGAGTGAAAGCACTCAACCTCTTTCTCCGCGACATCTACCATGGCCAGGACATTGTCCGCGCCGGCGTCGTGCCCGAGTCGCACCTCTTGCGCAACTCCCTCTTCCGTCCCGAAATGCGCGGTGTTGATGTTCCCGGCGATGTGTACGTCCACATTGCGGGCATCGATCTCGTCCGCGTAAACGAAGACCAATTCTATGTCCTCGAGGACAATCTGCGCACACCGTCGGGCGTTTCCTACATGTTGCAAAACCGCGCGGCCATGATGCGACTGTTCCCGAATATCTTTTCCCAGGTTCGCGTGGAGCCCGTGGATCACTACTGCCACGAGCTTCTGCGTAGCCTTCGCTCGCTGGCACCAGCCTGTGCGGATGGCGACCCGACCGTCGTTGTACTGACGCCCGGGCCTTACAACAGCGCCTATTTCGAGCACGCCTTTCTTACCGAGCAGATGGGGGTGGACCTTGTGGAAGGGCAAGACCTCTTCGTGCGCGACAATGCCGTCTGGATGCGAACCACGCACGGCCCTCGCCGGGTCGATGTCATCTACAGGCGCATCGACGACGACAGCCTGGACCCTCTGGCCTTCAAGCCGTCGAGCGTGCTCGGAGTTCCTGGCCTGCTCAGCGTCTACCGCAACGGTGGTGTCACTCTGGCCAATGCAGTCGGTACGGGTGTAGCCGATGACAAGTCGACCTATCCATTCGTTTCGGAGCTTATCCGCTTCTATCTCGATGAAACGCCCATTCTGGCCAATGTCCCCACCTACTGTTGTGCGAAAGCCGACGAGCGGGCCTACGTTTGCGAGCACATTGACGAGCTTGTCGTCAAGCAGACGCAGGGCTCAGGCGGCTACGGCATGCTTATCGGTCCGCGTAGCACCAAGGAAGAGCAAGCCAAATTCCGGGAGCTCATCAAGAGAGACCCGGAAGGCTACATAGCCCAACCGACCCTGGCCCTTTCGACCTGTCCGACATTCGTCGAGGAAGGGATCGCGCCTCGCCACATCGATCTGCGCCCGTTCGTGCTTTCAGGTCGCGCTGGGACCGTGGTCGTTCCCGGGGGTCTTACACGCGTGGCCCTTACACAGGGTTCTCTCGTGGTGAATTCGTCCCAGGGTGGGGGAACCAAGGACACGTGGGTATTGCAGCCATGACGAACATGACAAATCGCAATCACGAGGTCCTCCCGTGCTGAGCCGAACTGCCGAGAATCTCTATTGGACTGGACGCTATGTCGAGCGCGCCGAGAATATCGCTCGCATCTTGGAGGTGAGCCGCAGCATCTCTCTACAGTCGACAGATCCTGGCCTTGGTGGCGCGCAAGGCGAATGGCAAAGCGTCCTTGCAGTATTGGGCCGGGAACCCGAATTTGGTGCCGGTCACGTCGACGCGGACACCATCACGCGTTACTTTACCATCGAGGATCATCCGGGGAGCATCCTATTTTGCGTACGGGCCGCACGCGAAAATGCGCGTGCCCTTCGCTCGGTAATTTCCACCGAAATGTGGGAAAGCATCAACGGGACGTGGCTGGGCATGCGCGATCTTGATGCGGATGCTCTCGATCAGTCCAGGTCTCGTGAATTCTGCGAATGGGTACGCGATCGTTCGCACCTGTTTCGCGGAGTTTCGTACAGCACTACGTTGCACAACGATGCGTTCTATTTTCTCCGTCTGGGAACATTTCTTGAACGGGCTGCTGGGACCGCGCGCGTCCTCGACGTCAAGTACCAAGTGCTAGCCGACGCGGCGGACGCCGAGCCCGCCACCACCTATTACGCCTGGGGTGCAGTGCTAAGGCAAGTGAGCGCACTTCGCGCCTACCACCAGGTCTTTCATGATGTCATCGAACCCGCGCGCGTCGCCGAGCTGCTTACGCTACGCCCAGAGCTGCCGCGAAGCTTGCGCTATTGCGCAGATGAAGTGTGCCAGGACTTGGATCAATTGGCCGGCGGTCGCGACATGGAGGCACAGCGCCTTGCTGGAGAGCTGCGCGCGCGCCTGCGTTTTGCCCGCATGGACAGGATACTTAAAGCGGGCTTGCACGAATTCCTTTCCGACGTCTTAGGCCGGATTGCTGACCTTTCCAATCAACTCAACAAAGACTTCTTAATGACGGTTTGAAAAGAATCAAGCATGCGAGTTTCTCTGCACCATTCCACGCGTTATGCCTACAGTCGGCCGGTTACTATCTCTCCTCACGTCGTGCGGTTACGGCCAGCGCCCCACACCCGCACGGCCATTGAGGGGTACTCCCTGCGAATCGCGCCCGAGCACCATTTCCTGAATTGGCAGCAGGATCCATTCGGGAATTTCCAGGCACGTTTGGTCTTTCCCGAACCCTCGGCCTCGTTGCAGGTCGAGGTGGACTTGCTAGCGGATCTCATCTCAATCAACCCCTTCGACTTCTTCTTGGACAGTGACGCCGAAAAGTTGCCCGTCCAGTACGAGGCTGGCTTGCGCCGCGAGCTTGCCCCGTATTTCGACGCGCTGCCGCTTGAATCGCGTCTGGCCGGCCTAGTCGAAACCTGCCGTACCCGCTTTGCCCGGGGTGGTCGTCGCACCATGGACGTCTTGGTGGACATCAATCAGCACATCCAGCGGCTGCTTCGCTACGACATCCGCATGGAGCCCGGCGTGTTCGCGCCCGAAGAGACTTTGACTGTTGGCCACGGATCTTGCCGTGATTTTGCCTGGCTTTCGTGTCAGGTCTTGCGCCGCTTGGGTTTCGCCACACGCTTCGCCTCGGGCTACTCGGTGCAACTCAAACCCGACGAAAAGCCGGTCGAGGGACCGGCGGGCGTCGCCGAGGACGTGGTCGATTTGCATGCGTGGACCGAGGTGTTCTTGCCCGGCGCGGGCTGGATCGGGCTCGACGCCACCAGCGGCCTTTTGGCAGGCGAGGGCCACATCCCGCTCGCCTGCACCCCGGACCCCGGATCCGCTGCTCCCATTGCCGGTTCGTTCGCGTGGGACAAGCAGGGCGAAGACGACAATCTGGAAGAATCGTTTTCGTTCGAGATGGTCGTCAAACGCGTGGCTGAATCTCCGCGCAGCACCAAACCCTACGGCGATGAAGTTTGGACGGCCATTACCTCCATGGGGGAAACAGTTGATAGCGCCCTAGAAGCACAAGATGTGCGGCTCACGATGGGCGGCGAGCCGACCTTCGTCTCGGCAAAGGATCCGAATGCGCCGGAATGGAACACGGATGCGCTAGGGGAATCGAAGTTTCGCATGGCTGACTCACTGGCGCGTCGACTGCGCAATCGCTTTGCGCCTGGCGGCTTGCTCCACCACGGACAGGGCAAGTGGTATCCAGGGGAGCCACTTCCTCGCTGGTCCATCGGTTGCTATTTTCGGACTGACGGGACTCCGATTTGGCAGGACGCGAGCCTCCAGGTGGCCGAGGAGGGGCCGCGTCTTCAGCACGGCGCCGCCGAGGCTGCCGCATTTATCAACGCCTTGGCGGAACGCCTTGGCGTGGTGACAGCGCACCTTCAACCCGGCTACGAAGACGTTTGGTATTACCTTTGGCGCGAGCGCCGACTACCCGTGAACGTCGACCCGCTCGATTCGCGGCTTGACGACGAGCTCGAACGAGAACGCCTGGCCGGGGTCTTCGGCCAATCGCTTGGATCCGTCGTCGGCTATGCGTTGCCGCTGGTTCATGACGACGGCTCGGTCTTGTGCAGCGGCTGGCGCAGCGGTCCCTGGCACCTGCGCCGCGAGCACCTCTTCCTTCTTCCCGGCGATTCGCCCATGGGCTATCGCCTGCCGCTCGATTCTTTGCCGTGGGTGGCTCCGGGCGATCGGGTCGACCTCCACGATCCTGACCCCTTGGCCACGCGGCCACCCTTGCCACCGCGGGTGCTCTGGCAGGCCGCGCCGCTGGGCCGTCAAAAAGGGACAATGGAAGAATCGAATGAGACACCTCCACCGGCGCGTGGGACATCGGCCACCGGCGTGGCGCGTACCGCACTCTGCGTGGAGCCTCGGCGGGGCATCTTGCATGTCTTCTTGCCGCCGCTGGCAACGGTGGAAGCTTACCTCGAACTGGCCACCGCCGTCGAAGGTACGGCTGCGGCGCTGTCCCTACCTGTGCGGCTGGAAGGCTATCCTCCCATGATGGATGCGCGTCTTGGGAAGTTCGAGCTGACGCCCGACCCTGGCGTACTGGAGGTCAATGTTCAGCCGTCCCATTCCTGGCAGGGGCTTTGCGACATCAGCACGCAGCTTTACGAAGAAGCGCGACAGGTTGGGCTTTCGACCGAGAAGTTCGACCTCGATGGCCGGCACAGTGGTACGGGCGGAGGCAATCACATCACCTTGGGCGGACGCCGCCCAGCCGACAGTCCTTTTCTGCGGCGCCCCGATCTGCTGCGCAGCTTGCTAGGATATTGGAATAACCACCCGTCGTTGTCCTATTTGTTCTCCAGCCTATTCATTGGCCCCACCAGCCAAGCCCCGCGCGTCGACGAAGCAAGGCAGGACGCGCTGGCTGAGCTCGAAATTGCTTTTCAGCAGATCGAAGCGGGCAAGACTTGCGCCCCGTGGCTGGTTGACCGGCTGTTTCGCCACCTTCTGGTCGATGTAACCGGCAACACCCACCGCGCCGAATTCTGCATCGACAAGCTGTACAACCCCGAGGTGGCATCGGGACGGCAAGGGATTCTCGAGCTACGCAGTTTCGAAATGCCGCCCCACGCGCGGATGAGCCTGGCCGAGCAGCTGCTCGTGCGTGCCCTGGTGGCCATGCATTGGCAGAGCCCTTATCCCTATCGGCTTGTACGCTGGGGAACGGCGCTCCACGACCGCTTTATGCTGCCTCACTTCGTGCGCGAGGACTTCGACGATGTGGTCGCGGATCTTGGCCAGGCCGGCTTTCCGTTCGAAGCCGACTGGTTCCAACCCCACTTCGAGTTTCGCTTCCCCCTGGTAGGCACAATCCAGGTTCGCTCGATCGAGCTCGAATTGCGCCGCGCCCTCGAACCTTGGCACGTGCTAGGCGAGCAGGGTGCCCAGGGCGCCACGGCCCGCTACGTCGATTCCTCTCTCGAACGTCTGCAAGTGCGCGTGCGCAACCTGACCGACGGGCGGCATGTTGTGCTGTGTAACGGACGCCAACTGCCGCTGGCCTCGACAGGCACGCCGGGCGAATTCGTGGCCGGTGTACGCTTTCGCGCCTGGCAACCCCCTGAAGCCCTGCACCCGACCATCGGCGTGCACGCGCCCTTGATTTTCGATGTCTTCGATACCTGGAGCGACCGCGCCGTGGGCGGCTGCACGTACCACGTCTCGCATCCCGGCGGCCTTTCGCACGATGCGCGGCCGAGCAATGCCCTGGTAGCCGAAAGCCGGCGCAAGGCCAGGTTTATTTCCTTCGGCCATTCGCCCGGCTCGATGGTTGTGGCGGTCGAGCCAAGCAACCCCCTCTTCCCACTGACTCTGGATTTGCGACGATAGGCTTACGACGAGCCTGCGACGATTACAGCTACGCGGCGAACCTAAGAAGGCCATCATTGCTACATAACCGCTCGGAAATACCGAGTTAGTGGCCCCATGCACATTGTCCGCTAGCACGTGATCGTGCGAGAGTCGCCCCCCGATGAAAGGTCGATCGCGCGGCAAGGACCCTGTCGCCGGGAAACGTCAGAGCTCGACCGAGCCTGCGCAGGTTCCGGAGTTGCCAGAGCTCACGGCGAACCTCGAAGCACTGTGCAAGCTGATCCAGAGGCACACTGGACACGACTTCAGCAGATACAAGCAGGCCACGCTGCTGCGTCGGATTCGCCGTCGTTTGCAGGGACTCCGTGTCACGGCAGTCGCTGACTATGTTCAGCTGCTCGAATCGAGCGCGGCCGAGGCGGAGTCGTTGGTCAAGGATCTCCTCATCGGCGTCACCCAGTTCTTCCGCGACCCGGAGACTTTCGACACGCTGGCGCGGCAGGTCCTGCCACGCATCACCAAGGCGAAGGGAGAGCAAGCTCCTTTGCGCATCTGGGTGCCAGGTTGCGCTTCCGGCGAAGAGGCCTACACGATTGCCATGCTCGTGCACGAACACCTCGAGCATAGCGGCCGGGAGCTCGCGGTTCAGCTCTTCGCGACCGACATCGATGCCGGGATACTGGCCCAAGCGAGGCAGGGGCGGTATTCATCGTCGATCTGCGAATCCGTGAGCGCCAAGCGGCTGGAACGCTTCTTCACACGGGAGGGCGAGGGCTACCAGGCAAGCAAGGAGCTGCGCGAGATGTGCCTCTTCTCACAGCACAGCCTCATCCGCGATCCCCCGTTTTCCCAGCTCGACCTCATCTCTTGCCGGAACGTGCTCATCTACCTCGACGCTGACTTGCAGAAGAAGCTCGTACCGCTATTCCACTACGCTTTGCGGCCCGGGGGATTTCTCTTTCTCGGTCCCTCCGAAGGCGTCGCGCAAAGCACGGAGCTGTTCGAGAGCATCGACAAGAAGAGCCGCATCTTTCGTCGCAAAGACACCTTGAGCCGCCCGCTGGTTGAATTCCCGCTTTCGGTACGCGGCGCCGCGCAGGTACCTCCCTTGCCACCGACGAGCCAACCCGAGGCCGGGTCGGGCACCAGGGAAAGGGTCGGCGCTGCCTTCGAACGCGCGATCTTGCAGGACTACGCGCCGGCGTCCGCCGTGATCAACGAGCGCGGCGAAGTTCTTTTCGTCGCAGGCCCTCTGGCAAGGTACCTGGCGCTTCCGGTCGGCGCCATGTCGACCACGAATCTGTTCGACGCCTTTCGCGGACCGCTGCGTCTGGAGCTGCGCTCCGCCTTGACCAAGGCCGCGACCACCCGGCGCGCTTGCATCCGCACCGACGTTCCTGTCGAGATCGAAGGCCAGACCCGCCCAATACGCCTCACCGCCCGCCCGGTGCCCACCATCGAAGCGGAGGCCGGGCTGTTCCTGGTCGTGGTCGAGGAGCAGGCCCTGGCTTCTCGCGATCCCGACCAAGGGGATGCCTCGTCCGGTCCCGAGGAGCCGGTGGTACAGCAACTTGAAAGCGAGCTGCGCACGACCAGGGCCGAGCTGCGTTCCACGGTCGAAGAGCTCGAATCGGCGAACGAGGAGCTGAAGTCGTCGAACGAAGAGCTCATCTCGACCAACGAAGAGCTGCAGTCAGCCAATGAAGAGATGCAGACCTCCAAGGAGGAGCTGCACTCGCTCAACGAAGAGCTGGAGACGGTCAACGGAGAGTTGCGCGAAAAACTCGACGAGGTCGCCTCTGCCAATGGCGACTTGCAGAACCTATTCGCCGCGACTCAAATCGCGACCATCTTCCTCGATCGATCCCTGCGCATCACGAAGTTCACTCCGGCGGCGACGGCCCTATTCCATCTGCTCGAAAGCGACGTGGGGCGTCCCCTGGCCGATCTGGCGCCTCGCTTCGCGGGTCAGGATCTGGTTCCCGAGGCACTCGAAGTGCTGCGCCTCCTCACGACGGTCGAGCGTCAGGTGCAAACCTCCGATGGCCATTGGTTCGTATTGCGAGTCCTGCCCTATCGTACCATCGAGAACTTCATCGCCGGCGTGGTCGTCACGTTCGTCAATATTTCCGAGGTCAGACGGGCGGAGGAGACTGCCAAGAAGCAGGCGCAGCTGGTTCACCTTTCGCACGATGCCATCTTCGTGCGGCGATTCGACGGCGTGATCGAGTCGTGGAACCGCGGCGCCCAAGAGCTCTACGGATTTAGCCGAGAGGAAGCGATCGGCCGCATCTCGCACGACCTCTTGGCCACTTCGTTTCCCCAGCCGCTGGCCGAGATCGAGGCCGAGCTGCGCAGTGGGGGCTGCTGGGCCGGTGAGCTCAGGCAGCGGACCAAAGATGGACGTTTGGTTATCGTGCTCGCGAACAAACAGTACGCGCGCGGCGATGACGGGGTCGAGCGCGTCCTTGAAGCCAACCGGGATATTACCGAGCGCACCTTCGCGGATCGGGCCCTGCGCGAGAGTGAAGAGCGCCTGCGACTCTTCATCGAGCACGCCCCAGCCTCGCTGGCCATGTTCGACCGGCAGATGCGCTATCTGAGCGCCAGCAAGAGGTGGGTCGCCGACTATCGACTTGCGGAGCGAGACCTGCGTGGCGTGTCCCACTACGAGATCTTTCCCGAGATAGATGATGGGTGGAGGCAAGTCCATAGGCGGGCGCTGTCGGGCGAGGTGGTACGCGCCGAAGCCGATCGTTTTGTGCGCGCCGATGGCAGTGTGCAGTGGTTACGCTGGGAAGTGCGGCCGTGGCACGAGGCGACTGGAGGCGTGGGCGGAATCATCATCTTCTCGGAAGATATTACTGAAATCACATTGGCGGCCGAAAGAGCCCGCGAGAGCGAACAGAAATACGCTGCCATCTACGATCATGCCCCCTTCGCCATCGCGCTGATCAAAGAGGCCGACGGTAGCCTTGCAGCGGTCAACGATGCCTGGCAGCAGATGTTCGGATATAGCCGCTCCCAGGCCATCGGCAAGACATCCGTCGAGCTTGGACTGGCCAGCGATCCCGAGGGCCGGGCGGGCATGTATTCGCACATACAGAAGACAGGCTCTGTACGTGACTGGGAGCTCGAGTACACGACGAAAACCGGCGAGCGGCGTCTCGGCTCCTTCAGCTTCGATCGTATCGAGCTTGCGGGCGTGAAGTTCAGGCTGGGGACCGCCATCGACATCACCGAGCGCAAGCGGGCCGAAGATGGACTGCGCCTCTCGGAGGAAAAATTCGCCAAGGCCTTTCGTGGCAGCACCTCGGCCATGGCTATCACCCGGCTGCGCGATGGTCTGTTCGTCGATGTCAACGAGCGCTGGCAAGAGGTGACCGGATTCACGCGCGAGCAGGCGCTCGGCCAAACCAGCTCGCAACTCAACATTTGGAAGCACACGGAGGAGCGAGAGCGGTTCATTCGCGATCTGGAAAGCCAGGGGATGGTACGCAACGGAGAGTTCCGTTTCATCGGTGAAGGCGGAAGGGAGTGGACGGCGTTGGTCTCGTCGCAAGTAAGCACCCTACAAGGCGAGTCGGTGGTGGTCAGCTCGATCGTCGATATCACCGAACGCAAACGCGTCGAGGAAGCCTTGCGCGCTAGCGAACTACGCTTCCGCCTCGCCCTACGAAATTCGCCGGTCTCCGTTTCTGCGCAGGATGCCGACCTCAGATACGTTTGGGCTTACAATCAGAAGACGGTCCGCCCAGAGCAAATCATCGGACAGCGCGACGAAGATATTTTTACGCCGGACGAGGCCAAGCACCTCACGGAGATCAAGCGACGCGTGCTCGATCTCGGGGTGGAGCAGCGCGAGCAAATGTGGATCGAGCGTCCGACCGGCCGCATCTTTCTCGAGATTTGCTGGGAGCCGATTCGAGACGAGGCAGGCCGAGTGATTGGCGTCGCCTCGGCCACCGTCGATCTGACGCGCATTCGGTTGGCCGATGAGGCCCTTCGCCGTTTCGAGTTGGTCGTGCAGCAGAGCCGCGACATCATCCTGTTCATGAACCGCGAGGATGGCCGAATCATGGAGGTCAATCCCGCAGCGTCAGCTGCCTACGGCTATAGTCGAGACGAGCTTCTCGGGCTAACCATCCACGATTTGCGTGCCGATGCGACGCCGGGAATCCTCTCGGAACAGATGGAACTGGCCAACGTAAAGGGCGTACTCTTCGAAACCACGCATCGTCGGAAGGATGGATCCGCATTCCCGGTCGAAGTGAGTTCGCGCGGCACCGAAGTCGGCGGGGCACGCACCCTGGTCAGCGTCGTACGTGACATTACCGAACGGCGCACAGCCGAGGCCACCGAGCGTGAGCAGCGACAGCTGGCCGAGCGACGAGCGGCCGAGCTCGACGCCATCCTCGACTCCCTTACCGAGCCCCTGGTGGTTAGCGATCCCGCGGGAAATCTGGTGCGGGTCAATCCCGCGTTTCGTCGCATGATCGGCGCGCCCGAGAATTGGCAAGGGCTCGACATCGGCGAGAGGGTTCGACAGGTCAAGCTTGAAACCGCCGACGGAAAGCCCGTGGATCCCGAGCAAACACCTGGCGCGCGTGCGCTTGCCGGCGAGACCGTCCACGGCGTGCTGCAACGGTTGCCGCGACCGGACGGATCGGTTCTTCACCTCTCGACGAGCTCGGCGCCCATTCGAACGGCGGCTGGCGTGATGGGGGCCGTGGTCGTGTTCTCGGACATGACCGAGCGGGTGCGCGCAGAGCAAGAATTGCGCGACGCCGATCGCCGCAAGAACGAATTCCTAGCCGTGCTTTCGCACGAGCTACGCAATCCACTGACTCCCATACGCAACAGCCTTCACATCCTCAAGCGCGCAGCTTCCGGCAGTGAGCAAGCCAAACGCGCCGAGGAGGTCCTCGGTCGGCAAACCGATCAGCTTGTACGCTTGGTGGACGATCTTCTGGATATCACGCGGGTCTCGCGTAACAAGATCCAGCTCAAGCGCGCTCATTTGGATTTTGGGAAGGTGGTCAGGCGGGCCGTGGATGATCACCACTCGCTTTTCGAAGGCAAGGGGATCGTACTTCGCGCAGATCTTGCACCCGAGACACTGACGATTGATGGAGACGAGGCGCGACTCGCCCAGGTTGTGGGAAACCTCCTCAGCAATGCGGCGAAGTTCACGGCAACCGGCGGTCAAGTCACTGTCACAACGTCAAAGCCGACAGGACGGGGCCGTGCTCAGCTTTGCATAGTGGACACGGGTGCCGGAATCGAACCGGACATGCTCCGACGTTTGTTCCAGCCATTCATCCAGGCGGATGCGACCCTCGACCGAAGCAAGGGCGGCCTTGGACTGGGCCTCGCACTGGTAAAGAGTCTCGTCGAGATGCATGGAGGCGAGGTGTGTGCACATAGCGATGGGACGGGCAGGGGAGCGGAGTTTGTGGTCGAGCTGCCTCTCGTGCAGATCCGGGCGGCCGGGGATCCCCCTGCTTGGACAGAGAGAGAGAAGACCGTTCGCCGCGTGCTCATAATCGAGGACAATCTCGACGCCGCCGAGAGCCTACGGGACGCACTTGAGTTGAGTCAGCACCTTGTCGAGGTCGCCTACAACGGACCCGATGGCTTGCGGAAAGCGCGCGTCTTTCGGCCGGACATCGTTCTTTGCGACATCGGTCTGCCTGGGATGGACGGATTCGAGGTGGCAAAGTCCCTGCGAGCCGATACGTTTTTCCAGGGAACCTTTCTGGTAGCGCTCAGCGGCTATGCGCTTCCCGAGGATCTCGAACGTGCCGCAAAGGCCGGATTTCATCGCCACTTGGCCAAGCCCCCAAGCCTTGAAGCCCTTGATGAGACGCTCGCAAGTTTGCCCATGGTGCCTCGCTAGCACGGGTATGTGGACCCGAGACACCCATTACATCATTGGCTCGGCGACTAGATCCCAAAGTCATTCCGCCGTCGACGAACAGACGAACGTGCGAATTCGTCCATACGAGCGCGTATCCCAGCCCGCGGCATCCTCGCAAGCCTCTCCGCCTTCTGGGTCGGAGAATTCGTGAACTCCTATGTCATGGCCAGGCAGAAGCTGTGGCCTGGCGGATGCTGGCCCTGGACCCGCGCCATCGGATCTACTGTGGCCGGCCAGGCGATGGACAGTATTATCGCCACCTTCGGACGAAGGGCGAATAGCAGGAAGTTGCAGCCGGCAGCAATGGATACCAAGAATTTTGCTGCCACTGTGCTGCCAGCCCGGGAGAACATCTCGCCGGCGCCGCCCAGCAGCGAAGCGGGGATGATGCCCAACTGAGCGAAAGCCCTGCGGATTTCTTCCGAGTCGCTTCACCGGGTGGACGAGGCTCTGAACCAGCGGCCTCCGGCCAAGCAAAACGGTACTATATTGCCGCCAGCGGCGCAGCGTGCGATAAGCCTAGATAAGCGAAACCCCTCTGGATTTCTCCAGAGGGGTCTTGCGGGGTGGACGGGACTTGAACCCGCGGCCTCCGGCGTGACAGGCCGGCGTTATAACCAACTTAACTACCACCCCATGTCTTACGCGCGGTTGCCCGCGTTTCAGGCCGCAAGGATCTACTCGTATGGGCGGCGGGTGTCAACCATTCGCTGCGGTGGCTATCTATTCTGCTCATTCTTCTCCGGGGTCGGCACCGGCCGCCACGATGCTGCACGCCTCGACGGTTTGCAGTCCCAGCGCCTCGGCGCGTGCGACGAGCTCGGGACTGCCAGAGCCGGGGTTCACCCACAGCTCCTTGACTCGATGGGCGGAGATCGTGTCCAGCAACCCGATTCCGACGGCAGGCGGTACGTAAAGGGACGCGCGGTCGACGGGCTGGGGAGTGTCGGCGATGGTCTTGTAGACGGCGAGCCCTTCGATCACGGATTCTCTCGGGTTCACGGGGTACACCGTCCAGCCGAGAGCCTGGTAGGCTCGCACGGCCCGGTTGCCGTACTTGGACCGGTCGTTTGATGCGCCAATCACGGCGATGGAAGGCATAGGAAATCCTTTGCGAGGTGACGTAAAGCGACGAGATCGCTTCATATGTAGGATGACAGTGCGTGGGTTGGGGAGCTAGCGTGCGACCAGATATTGATGATTCGTTTCGCGAAGAACCCGGTTTCGCTTTGCGCTTGCTTGCTCATGCCGTTGGCTGGCTCGGGCTGCGCTTCCAAAAGTGAGCCGGCCCCACCACCGGCGCCACCTTCACCCCGGGCGCTGGACGCTGCTGGAGCCGCGGAGGCCACCTTGCCGCCGCCCGAGCCCTGGGATCCACGCGGCCCGCTGGCGCCGGGCGAAACCTACGCCGTCGACGAGGGTGTCCGCCGCGTGTCCGTAGACGAGGCTCGCCGGCAGGGGCTCCTCGACGTTGATCTGTCGGATGAATGGGCGCCCTTTATCTTCAGCGAATCTGATGGGGCGAACGGGCCCGCGAAACCCAACCCGTACCGCAAGACCTATCTCGCTTTGGCCAACGACCGCGCCAGCCCCGAGGAGCTGCTGATGGAAACCCGGCAGGGCGAGCTGGCCGCGCTTTCGGCGGCGGGCATCTCGGCGGAAAAGGGCGCCACGGAAACTCCACAAGGCCGGCGCGCCATCGCCGAGGCCAAGCGCGCGGTGCGGGTGCAGCACGACCGCAACTATCTGGAGGCGTACGGGATTCCTGCCACGCTCTCGGTCCTGCTTGCGCGCATGGAGGAAGATCGCGGCAAGACCTGCTATTCGCAGGTGGACTTGCAAGGGTTGGCGAGTTTTTCGGGCATGGTCACGTTTCAAAGCCGCGAGCAGGCCAAGCACGACTACGCCGAGGCGATGGCCGACGCGAGCTGGGTCGAGAAGATGCTGGCGGGCGAGAAGTTCGGTGCCGACGCGACCACGGGGAAGGTTCAGACAAGTCTGGGCGACGGCAGGGCTGCCTCGAGCGACGACGCCTTGCTGGAAAAGCTTGGCAAGGAAGACAAGAAGACCGCCGCGCGCATCGAACGCTACCGCCGGGGCCAGGCCCGCCTGCGCGCCATCCGCGCGGTGCAAGCGCGCCTGATCTGCGAAGGCCTGCTTACGCCGCGAACCAAGCTGGCGCCTGGCTACTTCGATCTGGCGACCAACCAGGCGCTGGCCCGCTGGGAGCGCAAGAATGACATTTTCGGTTGGGGTTTCCTGGGCGGCGAGACGCTGACCGCGCTAGAGCGGCCGCAGCAGGATCTGCACTTCGATACCTTCCGCCGCATCCTCATGGAACGCATCGCCGACGGGGCCGCGATTCTTGAGGACGGCTCGGCGTCCGCGACCAAAGACGGCGCCACGTACAAGGACGCCGAGGGTGAGGAGCACAAGGTTCCGAACCTGGTCGGCGACTGTGCCGACGCGCTGCTGGCCGCACTGAAGATCCAGAATCCCGACGACCTTGCGAAATTTCTTCGCAGGGTGGGGCGCGAGGGCTTCGCCAGCTTTCACGTCGCCTACAAGGCGCCTCCGCTGCCGCCGTACTACGGCAAGCGCATGGAGCTTTCGGTGGAAATCGACCGCGGCGACATCTGGTACGACTTTCCGTGGGACGAAAACGGCAAGCCGATTTCGCAGCCGCGCGTGAATTACCCGACCCTGACCGTGTTCGTGGATTGGCAGAAGCAGAAGATTCCGCTGGCCCAGTGGCGCACCACCATCGGTTCGTGGCGCAGCGAGGTCTCGGGCGGAAGGGTCTACTACCGGTACAAAAATTCCGACGTGGGGCCGCGCATCTGGAAGCAAATCGTGGCTGCTCCGGTGTGGATTCCGCCCGACAGCACGCCGGCCAAGGACCTATTAACCCGCAAGACCTTGGACCGCGACGCGGGTCCGGTGACGGTGGTGAATAGCGACGTGATGGGGCCGGGATTCCAGTCGGCGTACGGCTTGGTCATGGCGATCCACCACAGCCAGGGCACGGGCAAGCTGTACGACAACCAGATCCGCACCCACGGCTCGGTGGACTACACGTCGATTGCGCGCCGCTTTTCCCACGGCTGCCATCGCCTGGTGAACAGCCGCGCCGTGCGCCTGTTCGACTTCATCCTGCGCCGCCGCCCGTTTGAGCGTGTCGGCAACCAAGCCTTCAACCTGCACAAGTATTTCACCGTGGACGACAAGCAGTACGAGTACGTGCTCGACTCGCGCGGCTACTACTATGAGCTGAAACAGCCCATCCACGTGACGGTCACCGAAGGACGCATCCTGGGCAAGCGCAAGCGCCCCGTCGACGTGCTCATGCCAAAGCCCGGGGTCGATTACGTTGATGAGGAAGATGAGAAGACCGGACCGTGAGCGGTGCGCCGAGGGCACGAAGCTGAAGACGTCCTAGAGAACGGAAAGTATTTCGCTTTGTGCGCATCCCTCCGCGCTCTCCTCCCCCCTCTGCGTCCTCAATCTTCTTAAGCACGCACGCTCTCGCCCCAATGCTATAAACTGCCCCGGATTTCATGCCGTACGATCACCGCATTGTTGAACCCAAGTGGCAGGCGCGCTGGCGCGATTCCGGGCTGCACAAGACGACCTTCGATGCCAAGAAGCCGAAGTTCTACGCCCTCGACATGTTCCCGTATCCGTCGGGGTCGGGGCTGCACGTGGGGCACTGCGAAGGCTATACTGCCACCGACATCATCACGCGCTGGAAGCGTATGCAGGGCTTCAACGTGCTGCACCCGATGGGCTGGGACGCGTTCGGTCTGCCCGCGGAAAACTACGCCATCAAGACCGGCATCCACCCGCGGGTGACCACGGAAAAGGCCATCGCGAATTTCCGTCGCCAGATCGATTCGGTCGGCTTCGCCTACGATTGGACGCGCGAGGTGAACACCACCGATCCGGCGTACCTGAAGTGGACGCAGTGGATCTTCCTGCAGCTTTTCAAAAAGGGCCTGGCCTACGAGGGCACGGTGCCCATCAACTGGTGCCCGTCGTGCAAGACCGGCCTGGCCAACGAAGAAGTCACCGGCGGGCGCTGCGAGCGCTGCGGCACCGGGGTCGAGCGCAAGGACATGCGCCAGTGGCTCCTGCGCATCACCCGCTATGCCGACCGGCTGCTGCAGGATCTATCGCTGTGCGATTGGCCCGAATCCACCTTGGCCATGCAGCGCAACTGGATCGGCCGCTCCGAAGGCGCCGAAGCCATCTTTCGAGTCGCCGGCAACGACGGCTGGGCCAGCAGCGAAGAGATCAAGGTCTTCACCACGCGACCGGATACGCTATTCGGTGCGACCTACGTCGTGCTCTCGCCCGAGCACCCGTTGGTCGAGCGCATCACGACCGATGACCAGCGCAAAGCCGTGCAGGCCTACCAGACGGCGGCACGCAAGAAGAGCGACCTCGAGCGCACCGAGCTTTCCAAGGAAAAGACCGGCGCGTTCACGGGCGCGTTTGCACTCAATCCGGTGAACAGCGAAAGGACGCCCATCTGGATCGCGGATTACGTGCTCGCCACCTACGGAACCGGCGCCATCATGGCGGTCCCTGCGCACGACCCGCGCGATTACGAATTCGCCACCAAGTTCGGTCTGCCCATCAAGCAGGTGGTCCGTCCCAGCGACGGCAGCACGCCCGAGGCTGGCAAGGCCTTCTGCGACGACGGCGTGAACATCAACTCGGGCATGCTGGACGGGCTGCCCACGCCCGAGGCGAAAAAGAAGATCAGCGCCTACCTCGAATCGAAGAACCTGGGACGCGCCACGGTCAGCTACCGCCTGCGCGACTGGGTGTTTTCGCGCCAGCGCTATTGGGGCGAACCGATTCCCATCGTGCACTGCCAGACCCACGGCGCAGTGCCGGTACCGGAGTCGGCGCTGCCGGTGACCCTGCCCGACGTGGAACGCTACGAGCCCACGGGAACCGGTGAATCGCCGCTGGCCGGAATTTCAGCGTGGGTCGAAACCAAGTGCCCGACCTGCGGCGGCCCGGCCAAACGCGAGACCAACACCATGCCCCAGTGGGCGGGATCGTGCTGGTACTACCTACGCTACCTTGATTCCAAGAACGAGAAAGCGGCGTGGTCGCCCGAGGTGGAAAAGCAGTGGCAACCGGTCGACTTGTACGTGGGCGGCGCCGAGCACGCGGTTCTGCACCTCTTGTATTCGCGCTTCTGGCACAAGGTTCTGTTCGACCTCGGCCACGTCTCCACGCCCGAGCCGTTCAAGAAGCTGCGCCACCAGGGCACGGTGCTGGCGTTTTCCTACCAGGACAGCCTGGGCCGCTACCACGAGCCGGCCAAGGTCGAGCTGCGCGGCGACGACGCCTTTCTGAAGGACACCGGGGAGAAATTGAAGGTGTCCGTCGAGAAGATGGCCAAGTCTATGCTGAACGGGATCAATCCCGACGATGTGGTGGCCCAGCACGGCGCCGACGTGCTTCGCCTTTACGAAATGTTCATGGGCGAGTTCGAGCTGCCCAAGCCCTGGGACCCGCGCGCCATCGAGGGCTGCGCGCGTTTCCTCAAGCGCGTGTGGCGATTGGTCGAGGAATGGTCCCCTGAAAAGGCGCCCGCCGATGATCCGCACCTGCGCCTGCGCCACAAGACCATCAAGAAGGTCTCGGGCGACCTCGATCGCATGACCTTCAACACCTCCATCGCGGCCATGATGGAATATGTGAACGAATTGACCGCGAAGGGGGCGACTCGCGAGGATCTGATCGCGCTCGTGAAGCTGGTGGGCCCGTACGCCCCGCACCTCGGAGACGAGGCCTGGGAGAAGCTGGGCGAAAAGGGATTCCTGATCGAGTCGACCTGGCCGACCTTCGATCCGGCGTTGACCATCGATGCGGTGGTGACCCTGGCCATTCAGGTGAACGGCAAAATGCGCGGCAGCTTGGAGATCGCGCGCGACGCCGCCGAGGACGAAATCCGCAAGCAGGCGTTGGCGGTTTCCAACGTGGCCAAGCACCTTGAAGGCAAGACCGTCCGCAAAGTGATCGTCGTGCCGGGACGAATCGTGAACATCGTGGTGGGATAGGAGTGAGGGTCAACGAAAAGGACGGCGCGGTCACCGTCGACATCCAGGTCAAGCCGCGCTCGGCGAGGGAGGCCGTGGGGCCGGTGCAGGGCGATCGCTTGCTGGTGGCGGTGAACGCGCCGCCGGTGGATGGAAAGGCGAACGAAGCCGTGGTGCGTGTGCTGGCCGAGTTCTTCGGCGTGGCGAGATCGGCTGTCACGATTGTGCGCGGCGAGACCGGCAAGAAGAAGACCGTGCGGATTGCGGGCGTGACGGCCGCGGCAGTGACCAAGAGGGGCGGAGGGTAGTTCGGCTAAAACGAATTCGCCGTGGCGGCTCTCCCTCTCGTTCATGTCCTCGCGGGCCCCGAGCCGCATCCTGCCAACTGGCCTCCGACTTGGAGCCGCCCCCCGGGATTGAACCGGGGACCCTCGCTTTACGAAAGCGATGCTCTACCACTGAGCTAGGGCGGCAAACGAAAGCCAGGCTTCCTACCGCGACCGGCGGAAGCCGTCAAGGTCCGAGAGGCGTTCTCAGCGCCCCAGTCGGTGCACCGGGTTTCGCTCACCCAACGGGGGCAGGATTGCGGGTGCAAGGGCCCCTCTCGGCTGAGCCGCGGGCGGCGTGGTGGGGGCGGCAGCGGCCGGCGCGGGGGCGGGCTGGGCGACCGACTTCACTTCGTGGCGCCCGTGCCGACCGTGTCCCGCCGAGGTGTGCGGCGCGCCCTCGTACCGGCGCTCGGCGGCGGTCAACGTGGCGGTGATTTCAAATTTGCCGGCGCTGGTAGGCTGGAACGGCATCTGCACGTCGGTGTAGCCCTGCAGGTGGAAGCGATAGTTGACCTGGGTGCCGTCGGCCAAGCGCACGTCGACGAGTGGCGTGGTTCCCAGGCGCCGGTTGTCGGTCAGCCGGATGACCTCGGCCCCCGAGGGCTCGGAGTTGATGTGAATCGCGGCGTGGACGGGTGCCGGCGGGGGCGGCGGCGCGACCTCGGGGACGATCTCGGTGACAGGGCGCTTGCTCGACGACGACAGGAAGATGCTGGCGACGATTACCAGCGCGGCGACGACGATGAGCGGGACCGCAACCCGCTGCACGCGGCGGGTATCCAGGTACTCGCGCACGCGCGCAACCAGGCTGGGCGCCTCGCCGGGCCTGGCGACACCGCCGCGCAGTGCAGCTTGACGCAGACTTGCGCTGGAAGCGGCGGCGGGCGCGGCGACTTGCGTGGCTGGTGCGGCCTGCGCAGGAGTGCTGGTTCTCGCCGTCGCCGCAGCCGCGACGGTCCGCTGCGCTGCCAAGGTTCGAACCGCGGCCGACGTGCGCGTGCCATTCGGCTGCCCGACCATCACCGGCGGAGGCGTCACCCCTGCTCCTGCCGGCGCAATCATGGTTGCGCCCAGCGACGCATCGGCGCCAGGCGCGGCCAGCTCCGCCATACCTGCCCCCAGCAAGGCGCTAACCTCTTCCATGCTACGCGGGCGTGCTTCGGGATCCTTTTCCAGGCAGCGCAACACCACACGATCAAGCCAGGGCGGAACCTCGGGCCGATTCCGGCTGGGAGGTGGCGCCGGCTGCTTCAGGATCGCGTTCAGCAGCAGCACGAGCTGCTCGGATCGAAACGGGACTTGCCCAGTCAGCATTTCGTAGATCACCACGCCCATGGCGTAGATGTCGGCCGCGGCGCCCACGTCATGGCACAGGGCCTGCTCGGGCGACATGTAGAACGGGGTGCCGACCACAGCGCCGTCGACGGTCTTGTGCCCGACCTGCGCCTGGTTTTCACCCACCAGCTTGGCCACCCCGAAATCGAACAGCTTGGCGCGGAAGCCGCCCGGCACCTGGGTGTCGGTTACCAGGAAGATGTTGTCGGGCTTCAGGTCACGGTGAATGATGCCGACCCGGTGCGCTGCCGCGAGCGCATCGATGACCTGGCGGGCCGTGGTAACCGCTTGGTCGATTGGCATCGGACCCGATGCCGACAGCCGATCGCGAAGGCTCTTGCCTTCCATCAGCTCCATCACAAAGTAGACGATGCCGTCGCTGGTGTGGCCAAAGTCGGAAATGTCGACGATGTTGGGGTGGCGGATTTCGTTGACCGCCTTGGCTTCCTGGAAGAAGCGCGATACCAGGCCGGGATCGGCGCCGAGGTCGGGGCGCAGCATCTTCACCGCGACCCGCTTGCCAATCATGGGGTGCTCTGCCAGGTAGACCGTCCCCATACCACCCTCACCCAGCACGCGGACGATCTTGTAGTTGCCGATGTTGCGACCGATCACGAGTGGAAATGATTATATCCCTTCGCTGCCTAATCGGGGGTGAGAACCGGCAGGGCTTGGAACCCAGCGCGATACGACGTATCGTGATTGCCACACCATGAAGACTTCGAGGCAAGCATTCCGTTACTGCACAACCCTTCTCGCCCTCGCCGGCGCCTGCGCAACCACCAGTCAGCCCGCGCCGGCCGCCCCACCGCCGCCGCGTGCACCGGTCGCCCCCAAAGCCGCACCGCCGGTCGAGGTAGTCTTCGCGCCGGTCGCCACGGCAAAATCGGCAATGGTCGGCAGCTTGGTCTCCGTCGCGCCCAGCAAGATCGTCGCCGATCTCGACGCCTTGTCGAAGCGTCTCGGTCTGCCGGTGCAGGCCGGGCAAGAGCTTCTGTCCTCGCTAGGATCGCTGGGGTTGTTCGGCGACGCGGCGTACTTTCGCCAGGTCTGGGAGCGGCTTGACCCGTCGGCCGCGGTCGCGATCGTTTGGGTCCTGTCCCCGCAATCGCGGACCAAGGGTTACTGCGCGGCGCTCACGCTCAAGGACGCGGCGGACGCGAAGCTGACCTTGGACGAGCTGGGCAAGCCAGGCGAGCAACGCGACGGTGTGGCCGAGCGCAAGGTCGAGGGGATGGATTCGGTGTGGGGCGCCAGCAAGGGGAAGACTCTGCTGGTTTCCAATTCGGCAGAGGCGCTCTTGCTTGCGGGGGGCTTGGCCGAGGCAGCCCAGGTGAGCCCGAAGGACGGGCAGGTGGTCCTTTCCGCCCTGCCGCAAGCCCTGGCCAAGGCCAGCGGGCAGTCGAACGACGAGATCATTGCGCGCCTAGTCGCCTCGTTGGGGTCAGCGGCGCAGGCGGCTGACACGAAGGTTGCCACCGGAACGCAGCGCATGCTGCAGGCGGGAACCGAGTCAGCGGCCAGGATGGCCCTCGAGTCCGGGGAAGTCCGGCTGGTGCTCGACATGACCCCGACTGGCGGCATTCTGGTGCGCGCCGAAATGGTTCCACTTCCTGGGAGCGATTTGGCGACCCGAACCGCGCTCAGGGCGCCCTATGCCTTCGACGATCGCCTGCCGATCCGCGACGACGGCACGGCGGTAATGGCCGTCGGGGACCTGTCGTCGTGGTTCTTGCCGTTTGCGCGCGTTTTCGAATCGTCGGGGCCGGCCGGCCAGGCCATGCGGCGCGATATGACCCAATGGTTCGGCATGGTGGGCGACCTGTCGTGCGTGGTCGAGCCGGTTGCAGTCGGATACACCAGTCTGTGCAGCTCTTCGCTCAAGCCGGGCACCGATCCTAAGCACGCCGTGGATGCGGCGCTGGCCCTGCTGAGTTCGCAAAACGCCTGGGAGGGCGAGCTTGAGGGACGCAAGGCGAGCCCGCTCAAGATCACGCGAAAGAGGGGCAGCGTCGAGGTCGAAAAGAAGATTGAAAACCGCGACCCCAGCGCAAGGGCGATAGCCAAAGCCATGGCCGGCGGGGACAAGGTCAAGACCGTCATCGCGCAAAAGGGCGGCAGGCTGGTCCAGGCCACGGGACAGAAGGCGCGGGACATGGTGACGGGCTACGGCGCGTCGGCGTCCAACAAGAACGCGCCCCTGGTGGCGGCGGCTTTGACAGCCACCCAGGGGATGGAAGGTGTTGCCTCGGTGGATGTGGTCTCGGGCCTCCTGCGGCTTCTCGGCAAAGGAAAGGATCTTCCCGGGGCCGAGGTGGTCAAGCTTGCCACCAGCCTGCCGGGTGTCATGGAGATGAAGGCACCCTTCGTCTTCACGCTGCGAACCGGCGCGGCGTTGACCGGAGAATTCCGCATTCCTCTCGGCAGCCTCGACAGCATGGGCAAGGTCGTCCAGGGCGTCTTGGGAGCGGCGGGAGGACCACCCCCGCGGTAGGCCCGAGCGCGTCCGGCGAAAATCGACAGGGGTTCCTCAACAAAAGCTAGCTGCGAAGTCCTTTTTTTCCGCTAGACTGGAAATCACGTCATGCGGTTCATTGTAGTACTCTCCACGCTCGGTCTCTCGTTCGTCGCCCCAGTGTTCATCGCATCTGCCGACGCTGCCCAACCCGGTACGGTGCAGGCCTCGTCGCACGACACCTCTTGCAAGAGGCGGCGGGCGAAGAAGACCGACGACGACGGCAAGTCGAAAAAGAAGGACAAGGACGGCAAGAAGTCTTACGGCTTCGAGCTGTAACCGCGTCCACGACCGACTCGGTTCGCGAAATCGCCCGGCTACTGCGGGTCAGGTGAGGTGTGCGAACGCGAAGCACGATGCAACCACTTTCAAAGCTAGCCAACACGACCTTGGCGCGCATTCGCGTGCTGGCTGCCGACGTCGACGACACCATCACCACCGCAGGGCGTTTGCCCCCGAGCACGATCGAGTGTCTGGAGGCGCTGGGCGTGGCCGGGATTGTGGTCGCGCTCGTGACGGGACGGCCTGCTGGCTGGGCGCAGGCTCTGGCGGGCTACCTACCGGCGGTGAAGGTGGCCGTGGCCGAAAACGGCCTGGTGGCATTCACTGCAAACGGCGAGCGCGTGGACTTGGGCCCGCCTCGCGACGCCGCGTTCTTAGCAAGGCTCGCGGACAACGGGAAACGCCTCGGCGACGCCTACCAACTGACGGTGACGCCGGATGACGCCTTCCGCTTGTTCGAGCGGGCATTCATCCGGCCGGCCAGCTTCGACGCCGCTGCGCTGGCTGCCAGCCAGAAGGTCGTCGACCCGGGCTTCGAGGTGATGGCCAGCTCGATTCACATTCACGTGCGGCCGTCGGGTTGGGGCAAGGCCGAAGGCTTGCTGGCGGCGCTAGAGCCCCTGGCGCCCGAGGCGTGCGCCGATCCCGACCAAAGCATTCTCTTCGTCGGCGACAGCAGCAACGATCGCTCGATGTTCGCGTGGTTGCGCCAGACCAGCATCGGGGTTCGCAACGTGACCAAGTTCTTGGACGAGCTTGGCGAGGACCGACCGGCCTTCGTGACCGAGCGCGAGTCCGCCGCGGGCTTTGCCGAAGTGGTCCACGCGCTGCTCGGTGCGCGCGGCCTGGGCTAGTACCGCCGGTCAGAATTCCAGCCATGTCTTGGCTGCCGTTCGCACCGGGAACCCTGGGAGGGTTCCCGCGTCCTCCCGCGCTGGGCTTCGGCTGGCGAAGCCAGCCTACGCCCGACGCGATCCATCCCGGCCGGCTGCGTTGCTCCTCGGTTACATAGCTTCGGCTATGCGCCCTCGTCGCGCCTTGCCGGACGGGCGCCTCGTCACCCAAAACATGACCGCAATTCTGACCGGCGGTACTAGAGCCTCGGTGTATCGGCTCCCGCGGTTGCCGAGAAGGTCGCATCCGCCGGTTCAGGATCATTTCCGAAGTCGACCGTGGCCTCCCACACGCCGCTTTCCAGGGAGGTCGCGTCCTGCGGCCGAGAAACCGACGCGCCCACGGCGGTCGCGCTGCCGTTTTCGAAATGGAGGGTCTGGATCCGAAGCCCGTCTATCTGATCGTCGATCTGTCGCGCCCCCTCGGCCAGTCCCCCTTCACAGACCGCGAACAGGTCGCCCGCGTGTCCGACGCAGACGATGCCCACGCAGTGGGATGCGACGCTCGTGGCCATGTCTTCGCAGCCGATGGCGTTGGAGAGAAAAGACCCGAGATCGGGCGCAGCGTACTGGGCGAGTAGGATCGCATTGAGCGCCGGCAGCGCGTAGGGACCGAACGGCATTGCCATGGCGTGATCGGAGATGGTCACGACCGCGGCGCTGCTCGGGCCGTCTAGCCAGGATGCCAACGCTGTGATGCCGGCGCCCGGGACCGCGCCGGAGGCATCGATTGGGAAGGTGAGGGGCTCGGTCGGGGACGTGAAGATGAACGCCAGCGGTGTGTGTGTGCCCGGCTGCCCGACGGGCAGCGCGAGGCTCGACTGCAGTCCCCAGTAGAGCAGCAGCGAGCGCACGGTGTCGTCCAGCCATACGAGCTGATCGTAGGGCACGACCCCACTTGCGTTTGCGCTCTTGATGTACGAATTCATCCAGCCGGTCAAGCTGCCGTAGAGCGCCGACGGCAGCTCGGACTGCAGCGCGGAAAGCTCCGGAATGCCTGCGTCCGCTGCAAAGGTCAGAATGGCGTTGGCGGGATCATCGACGAATCCATGTACGAGTCCGAGGGCGTCCGCGAGTGGTCCGGGTGCGGCCGCGGTGGCGTGAACCTGGAACTGCGAGTTGACGGCGAAGGCGCCAGTGAGGGGTGCGGTGATCGGAATTGCGCTATCGCTGTTCGGTCCATCGGGGGCGCCGGGAGCGTCGCCGCTGTCACTTCCGGAAGCTCCGCCGGTGCCAACCGCGTCGGGCTTGCCCAGGTCGACGGCGCCGTCGATGGCCGGGTTACCGTCGGTGCCGGAGATTCCGCCGGTGCCACGCAGGTCCTTGCCAATGACATCGACGGTTGCGTCCACAGCCCCGCCTGTACCACCTGTGCCGGACACATCGAGGCCGATCCTATCGGCTGGGGCGTCCGACCGGCCATCCGCGCCTGGAACATCCAACCCACCACCGTCGATCGTCATCGCACCGCCGTCGAGAAGCCCGCTACCGACATAGGCCAGGTGGACGTCTTGGACGATGACCTTTCCCTTGCTGGCCAGAATCGAGCCCGACCACCGGCCGCGAAGGACCGAATTCGCAAAGCCCTCGACCAGCACCGACTTGTTTCCCGGGCTGGTCACGATGCCAAGGCTGCCCGGCAACGGGCGGGTGAGTGACCAGTTCTGCTGCCGGGTGTCCACCGTGACTGTGATGTGGTTGATCACGCTCCGGTCGGCGGTCACGTCGGTGTCCACGTTGAGCACGATGCCCGCGTCCTCGATGGGGCGTGTACAAGCCAGCACCGCCAAGAATCCAAGGGACAGTGGCCGTGCTTTCATGGCCGGGCCCCCTGGAAGCGCTTCGATCCGTAGCTGGTGATGGGCATGGACAAATCCTTGTCCTGTCGGAAATACATGATGCCGATGACCGCGGCAGCGACCACCGCAGTGCCGACCGCGAGCCAGACGGGCCAGTGAGAGCAACTCTCGCAGGGCTCGGCGGTTGGGCCGGGTGCATTGCCGGCAAAGGTCGTGGCCGGCGCGGGAGGCACGGCGTAGACAGGTGGCGGTGGCGGAGCCGGTTCCCAGTTCTGAGCCGTGGCGTGGCCCGCGAGCCCAGACAGCGAGATCAAGGTCAGTGCGAACGCAACACCTCGAAAGCTCGCCCCGCGACCCGCACCGCCACACCCGAAGTTGGTAACATCGCCAGCGCGAAGACGCCTCTTCATGCGATCCAGTAAAGAGCGTCCGAAAAAACTGTCAAGACTGTCTTGCCGCCGGACCAGGCACGCGCCGCCTGAGTAGGAAATACCCGACGCTGCCGAACCCCATGAGCAGCAGTGCGGTCGCCTGCGCCGACGACAGGAACAGTGGTTCATTCGGCGGCAGCGCCAGCGCCGCGGCCAGACCGGGGATTCGCACTTGAAAAAGATAGCCGCGGGCCTCGTCGCCGCGGAAGATCTCGACTACGAAGCGAAGCAGGCCGTACCCCACGGCGTAGGCGAGCGCGACCGTGCCCGGCGTGTGTCGGCGGCGCCAAAGCCAAACCAACACCAGAAAGATGAGAAGCTCGCCGCCCGCTTCGTAGATTTGCGTGGGGTGGAGGCCATAGGTCGCGGTCGCCTCGCGCAGAAACATCCCCTTGGCGAGCAACTCGTCGAAGGCGACGCTGCCCTTGGGAAAGCGCACCCCGGAAGGCCACGGTTTGCCGTAGCAGCAGCCGACCATGAAGCAGCCGAGACGACCGAACACATGCGCGATGCTCACCGACGGGGCCAGCACGTCGGCGACCAAGCCGAGGCCGAGCTGCTTTCGGCGCGCGAAGAGAAGCGTGGTTACCGCGGCAAGCACTGCCCCGCCCAGGAAGACCAGGCCGCCTTGCCAGACGTGCAGGGCGGCGGTGCAATCGAAGAGCCGCTGGCCCAAGCTGCGCGGAACGCCCGCGCCGGTGCAAAGGCGCGCGTAGTCTCCTGCGTGCGTGACGACGTAGACGAGGCGCGACCCCAGCATGCCGAACACGATGGCGTAGAAGGTCAGGTCGAGGGTGGCGCCGGTTGGGATGCCCACGCTACGCCCGCGTCGGACCGCAAGCGCCACGCCCACCAAGAGTCCCATCGCAATGAGAAAGCCGTATGAATGCACCTCGAAGGGATGGCGTCCTAAGCCGATATGGAAAAGGGTCGGTCTCACGCGGCTGGGCTCGCGGGCGTCGCGCGGCTATGGTCGAAGCGCACCAGCATGAAGATGCCGAGCGCGATCAGCGGCAGCGAGATGATCTGCGAGGTGGACAGGAAGCCCCAGAACACGCCGCGGTCGTCGTCGCGCCAGATTTCGACCAAGGATCGGAACACACCCTTCAGGATCAAAAGCCAGGCGAAGAGCTGTCCATCGAACTTCTTGCGCGGCTTGATGAGGTAGAACAATACGAAGAAGGTAAGCAGGTTCAGCAGCGCGAGGTAGATTTCCGTCGGGTGCACGGGCAGCGCGGCGGCGTGGTCGGCGATGAGGTGCGCGTCGTGCTGCGCCTCCCAAGCCGGGCTCCCGATGGGGAAGCGAACCGCCCAGGGGACGTTCGTCACCTTTCCGTAGCAGCAGCCGTTGAGGTAGCAGCCGAAGCGCGTGAGCATGAGCCCGAAGGCAATCCACGGCGCGTACAAATCGGCCACTTTCCAGAGGGCCATGCGGTGCTTGCGTGCGAAGTAGAGCGAGAACAGGGTCGCGGCGATGAAACCGCCGTAGTAGGTCAGTCCGCCCCGCCAGACCTCCAGCACGGCGAAGCAGTCGCGCGGCGGGTGGCAGGTGTGGTCGGCGAGATTGCAGACGTAGTCCCAACCGCACTCGCTGCTGGCGTTGCAGTAGGTGACCTTGGCCTCGGTGGCGCGGACCTTGAAGTTGTCCACGCACAGGTTGACGTAGTCGTGGAAGTGACCGTCGGCGATGACGTGCAGGAGGCGCGCGCCGACGATGGAGGCGACGACGATGTAGATGCTGAGGTCGAGCACGCGCTCGCGGTCGAGTCCCAAGCGCGGGGCTTCCCGCCGGGTCATCCACGCGCCGATCATGAAGCTCAGGGTGAGCATCACGAAATACGACGGCAAGTCCAGGTGGCCGAGCACCGGGAGATCGACGCCGAAATCGACGAGAATCGGCCGCATCGCTTTACTCTCCTACCGCATTGTCGGCGGCGGAGCCACTTCGCAATTCTCGCGGAGCCGGCCGATTCGGGCGGTGCCTATTTGCCGGCGGGATCAGGCGGCGCGGGGTTGGGCTCGGACGCGTGGCCGCGTTTGTCGAGCAACATGTCGAGCGCCATGAGTGCGACGCCAACCACCAGGGCGGCGTCGGCGATGTTGAAGGCGGGCCATTCGTGCGGGCCGACGTGCCATACGATGAAGTCGGTGACCCGTCCGAACGCGATGCGGTCGATGAGGTTGCCGATGGCGCCGCCGCCTACCAAGCCGAGCGCTAGGTGCAGCCGGTACTGGCGGTCGCCCGAGCGCTTGAGGTAGTAGCCCACCAGCAAGAGCGCAGCCAGTGCGACAAGGGTCAGGATGAAACGACCGCCGGGCATGGTTTGCCCCATCCCGAACGCCACACCGGTGTTTTCCGAATAGCGCAGGTCGAAGTAGCCCGGGACGATGACCTTGGTTCGCCACGGGCCAAGGGGCCTAAGATGGGTGCGCGCCAGGACCTTGGTCCACTGGTCGAGCACGATGGACACCACCCCGCAAAGGCTGGCCAGGATGTACTTTGCTTTGCTTGACTCGGGCGCGGTCATGGCATCTCCATTGACTTGACCACGGAAGCGCAACGGATGCAAAGGTCGGGCTCCTGCGCGTGGCCGGATGCGGTCCCGGTGCGCCGCCAGCAACGCGGGCATTCGGGACCGGGCGCCTCGGACACCGTGACCGTGGTGGCTTCCGCGTCGCTGGCGGAAAGCTCGATCTTGGAGACCTCGCACAGCAGGGTCAGGTGCACGAGGTGCTGTTGCCACAGCAGGCGCTCGGCCGCGGACGGCGTGACGGTGATGCTCGCTTCGAGCGCCTTGTGGCCCGCGGCCCGGAAGGCTTCCAGCTTGGCCAGCACGGCATCGCGGCGCGGTCGCAGCTCATTGACCCAGCGTGCGTCCCCGTCGCCGCCCTTCACCGCCCAGGTCCCGCCGTGCACGTCGAATGCGGTGCCGGTCAGGCGCAAAAGCTCGTCGGCCACGTCCTGCGCGGAGAAACACAGGATGGGCGCCATCCAGGTCGCCACCGTCTTCACCATTTCGTAAAGCGCGGTCTGCACGCTGCGCCGGTCGGGCGAATTGGCGGCCTCGCAGTAGAGCGCGTCTTTGATGGGACCGAGGTATTCGGCCGACACCGTGATCAGGTAGTCGACCGTCAGCCTGACCGCGTCGTGGAAGCTGTATTGCTCGAAGGCTTGCAGAACCTGTTTATCGCGCTCGCGCAAAACCGCCAGCGCCATGCGGTCGAGCTCCCGCAGCTTTCCGTCGGGCAGGGCGTCGCGGGCGGGCACGAAATCGTACAAGTTCGAGAGCAGGAAGCGGCAGGTGTTGCGGATCTTGCGGTACGACTCGCTTAGCTGATCGAGGATGGTCTTCGAGAACACCACGTCGGACTGGTAGTCGGCGGCGGCTACCCACAGGCGCAAGAGCTCGGCGCCGTTCTTTTCCATCCACACGCTGGGCTCGACGTAATCGGTCTTGATGCCGGCGGCGCGAGCGCGCTCAATTTCTGATTTCGAGTACACCTTGCCGCGCTCGTCGAGCACCCAGCCGTGGGTCAGCACCGCCTTGTACGGGGCGCTTCCGCGCGCGGCCACCGCGGCCAGGAGCGACGAGTGGAACCAGCCGCGATGCTGGTCGGCGCCTTCCAGGTACAGGTCGACCTTCGCACCCTTGGGCACGAGCCGCCCGTCGGCGACCGCGGCCCAGCTCACCCCCGATTCAAACCATACGTCGACGATGTCGTGGGTTTTGTCGAGATCCGCGCCTTGGCAGCGCGGACAGCGCGTGCCCGCGGGCGCGAGCTCGGACACCGGCTTGGTGAACCACGCGTTCGATCCCTCGGTGGCGAAGATGTTGGCGACGAACTCCATCGCCGACGCTTGCAAGAATGGCTCGTCGCACTGCTTGCAAAGATAGGCCGGGATCGGGACGCCCCACACGCGCTGGCGCGACAGGCACCAGTCGGGACGAACTTCGACCATGCCGCGGATGCGGTCGCGGCCCCAGGCCGGGATCCACTGGGTTCGGTCGATCTCGTCGAGCGCTTGCTGGCGCAAGCTCGTCTTGTCGCCCAGGTCGCCCAGGCGAGCGAACCACTGGCTGGTGGCGCGGAAGAGCACCGGGTTCTTACAGCGCCAGCAGTGCGGGTATTGGTGCTTGATTTGCTCGCCCGGCTGGTTGAGCAGGTAACCGGTTTCTGCCAGGTGCGCGACGATCTGGGGATTGGCATCGAAGACCTTCATGCCGGCCCAATTCGGCACTTCGGCGGTGTAGCGGCCGCTGCCGTCCACGGGCGCGTACACATCCAGCCCTTCCGCGCGGCCGACCGCATAGTCGTCGGCGCCGTGGCCGGGGGCGGTGTGTACCAGGCCGGTGCCCGCGTCCAGGGTTGCGTGCGACGCGAAGGTCAGGCGGAAATCCTTGTCCGACTTGGGCGTCGCGATAAAGGGATGCTGGTAGCGCAGGCCGCGCAGGCCGCGCAACCTGTCGCCCGACAGCTCGATCCAGGAATCCTTCGCGGGTGCGGCGATTCCACACGCGGTAAGGAATCCATCCGCAAGCTCGCGCGCGACGATCAGGTATTCCCGGCCTTTGCGCTCGACCGGAATCGCGACGTACGTGAGCTCGGGATTCGCCACGATGGCGAGGTTCGCCGCCAGGGTCCAAGGCGTGGTGGTCCAGATGACCAGCGCCGCCGGCGTCTTGCCGAGGATGGCTTCCAGCGCGGCCTGTCCCGGCACCACCGGAAAGCGCACGAAGATCGACGGCGACGCGTGATCCGCGTATTCCACCTCGGCCTCGGCCAGCGCGGTCTGGTGGGTCGTGCACCAGTGTACTGGTCGCTTGGCTCGGTAGAGCAGCCCCTTGGCAGCGAACGCAGCCATCACGCGCACGATGGCGGCTTCGTAGTCCTTGGACAGCGTCAGATACGGATCGTCCCAGGTGCCGAAGCAACCGAGGCGCCGGAAATCCGTACGCATGACGTCGACGAACTTGCGGGCGTGGGCCTCGCACTTTTGGCGGAAGTCGCGCGGGTCTTGTTTGGCCTTGGGGCCGAACTGCTTTTCCACCTGCTGCTCGATGGGCAGACCGTGACAGTCCCAGCCCGGCACGAAGCGCGCGGCTTGGCCCATGAGCAAGCGCGAGCGAACGATGATGTCCTTGAGGACCTTGTTCAGCAGGGTGCCGTAATGGATGCCGCCGGTCGGGTAGGGCGGTCCATCGTGCAGCACGAAGGGCGGTGCCTTGGCGGCCTCACGCGCGGCGAGCACGCGCTCGTACTGCTTTTCTTCGGCCCAACGGCGCAGCCACAGCGGCTCACGCCGCGCCCCGTCGGCGCGCATGGGGAATTCGGTCTTGGGAAGGTTGAGTGTATTTTTCCAGTCCACGGAGCCGCGCATACTAGCAGCCCGTGGTGAAAGTCTCCACGTCGCCGTTCGGGCGTGGGATTCGGAGCAGCGGGGCGCCGGGCAAGGCCCCGTTCCAATGCTAAGTCTCTCGCCCAGCGGGGCGACGTAGGGTGGTCGTGGCCGTGGGGGAGAGTCCTTGCCGTGGGCTAGTCTGGACATAATCTATAACCGGTCATATATTATGGTCGTGAAGAAGCTAGCAGCCGCAAAGTTCAAGGAGCAGTGTCTTTCGATCCTCGATCATCTTGAGCCGGATGGACTCGTGATCACCAAGCACGGCAAGCCCGTTGCACGAATCCTCCCTGCCGAGCGAGCGTCGGCGGATCTTATCGGCGCTTTTCGCGGTCGCATCCGGGTGAAGGGTGACATCCAGTCGACAGGAGTCACGTGGGAGGCCCATGGTTAGTGTTGATACGCATATCCTCGTGTTCGCCTTGACGGGCGAGGTGACGGACCGGGAGCGACGAGTCTTGGCATCGAACACCTGGAGCGTGTCCGCAATTGTCTTCTGGGAGCTCGCAAAGCTCGCGCAGTTGGGCCGAATCGATATCGACCTGGATGACGCAGACCTTACTAGAACCCTTTCCGGCATTCACGTCTGGCCGGTCGACCTTGCCGTAAGCATCCAGTCCACTAGGCTTGATTTCAAGAGCGATCCCGCGGACGAACTGATCGCGGCGACCAGTATCATCCACCAAGTTCCGCTTCTAACTCGAGATCGCCGGATCAAAGGTTCTCGCCTCGTCAAGTTCGCCTGAACGAGCGTCGGTCAACGGTATGCCGCTCAGCGCTGCAACGGCTTTATGGGCAGCCGCCACGTTAGCTCTTCGTAAGGAACAATGAATCGCACAATCTCTCCTTCCTTGGGCACGACCCATTGTATTCTATAGGTGCCACCGCCGTCGCCTCCCTCCAAAGTGATCATCACTGCTCTGAAATCGTCCGAGATCAGTACACCTGGCTGGCCGGATGTGTTGAAGCAGTCTGAAATCAGAGATTTGTCAACGACGCGCCGAATGCCATTCCAAGAGACGGATATGCTGACCAGCTCGGACTTGAGTCCCTCGGGAGGGCCACCATCAATCCCTTGCGGCTCGCGCCCGTCGACTTGCTGCACGCTTCCTTCGAGGAGCCGGAGCCTGTGTTTTGCCTTCTGAAAGGCCCTCACGCGAACCTCAACGACGATGACGTCTTTGCCTCGTGAAAATCTCTGCGAGAAATGATTACCATCGTTGGAGACAACGGGCCGCGCCCTTTTCGTCATGTCGCCGGCGAGCCCTGAAGTCCCGGAGAATGCAATTGCGACGACCAAAATTCGTGAAAACACAATTCCTCCTAAGGGTCTGCCCACTACCTATTGAGCTGCAGAGACTATCATTAGCGCAGCGGCGAGGGATGCTCCTTCCAGGTTCAGTGGCGGCTCGAAGTCGCGTGATTTCGCGCTGTTGTTTTCGTCGCCCCGGCCGTTGGTTTTGCGCGGTCGCTTCGTAAGTCGGATTCCGTCCGCGCGGGGCGCTTCGTAATGAGGTTGGGCGGTTGCAGGTTTGGTGATGCCCGCGGCCATCGCGGCTTGGCGGACAGAGTGAGCGGGGGTCGACACGCCAGCGGACACGCTGCCGCGACTTGCGTTTGACGGCGAGCTCTTGCATCGGCTGTGTCTCGCATCCGCCGCCAGCCGCGAAGGTTTCGCGCCGACCTCGTCATTTTCCTTCTTGCGCCCGGCCAGGGAACCGTCTCCGTCCCCGCGTCCGCCCCTGTCTCCGTCTCCGCCTCTGCCACCTACACCCACACTGCGCCCCGCTACTCCGAATCCCAGGCCGGGCGCGTCCGGGTTCGCGTTGGCGCGTCACTCGGCGGATTTTGGCCGCAACGTCACCAGCGTCGCGCCCCAGCCGCCGGCCTCTGCGCTGGCCAGCGCGAAGGCGGTGACTTCGGGGATTCGGTCGAGCAGGGCGTGGACCTGGCGTCGCAGCGCGCCCGTGCCCTTGCCGTGCACGATGCGGACTTGCAGGATGCCGCGGGTCTGGCACTCGCGAAGGTACTCGGAAACCAGCTCTCTCGCTTCGCGCGCGGAGAAGGTGTGCAGGTCCAGGGTGCCGTCGATGGGAATCTCCACCGTGGGCTCGGGCGCCAGGTCACCCGTGCGTTTCCGCTCCATCCACCCGTTCTACCTTGACCATCCGCCACGCAAAAGCCCCCTTGGCGGTGCCGCATTTCTTGGTAGAAACACGCATGGCCGAACGCGCTTCTTGGGACGAGTACTTCATGAACATCGCGACCGTGGTGGCGTCCCGGTCGACCTGTCCGCGCAAGTTCGTGGGCGCCGTGATCGTCCGCGAAAAGACAATTCTGTCGACCGGGTACAACGGGTCGATTCGTGGCATGCCCCACTGTACCGAAGTGGGGCACATGATGGAGAACGACCACTGTGTCGCCACCATTCACGCCGAGAGCAACGCGATCCTGCAGGCGGCGAAAAACGGCGTGATGATCGACGGTGGCACCGTGTATGTGACCGCGAGTCCTTGCTGGAACTGCTTCAAGCAGATCTGCAATTCTGGGCTGCGACGAATCGTGTACGGCGAGTTCTACCGAGACGATCGCATCTTCAATGTGGCCCAGACCCTGGGCATTGAGCTTCACCATCTGCAGCTTCCGCCTACATCTCGCACCAACAAAACTTCAACAGAAGGTTGACAGATTCGCAAACACAGCTAACTCTAGAAAGACATGCTGCGGTTGTCGTTGATGCTGCTCGCCGTCACAGCGGGCGCTCAAACCGCGGGGGCCGACCAGGGCGCCCCGGGTAGGCAAACGTCCAGCGCCCGCTCGCATCGTGCGCGGCCACACCGCGCCGCGAGCTGTGACAGGCGAACGTCCAGGCATGGGGGCAGACGCACGGGCAAGATGACCGGCTGGCCGGTACCTGACAGGGATCTGCTCGCCGAAGAGCCGCCGCGTCCGTCGGGGAATCTGCGCATCTACTCGATCAACTACAAGGACGAAGCCGACGTCAACATCTACAACCCCGACGGCTCGTTCGACGTGCAGTCCCTGGCCGAGATCAACCACATCTTCAAGTGCCGGCGCAGCGGTCTTGAGCACGACATCGACACCCGGCTAATCACCATCCTGTCGAACGTCTACGATCACTTCGGCGAGCGACGAATCGAGCTGCTCTCGGGTTACCGGTTCCAGCGTCGCACGACCAGCAACCACTTCCACGGCACCGCCGCGGACATTCGCATTCCGGGCATCGACCCGAAGAAGATTCGCGCCTACGTCGAGACCCTGGACGCCGGCGGCATGGGGGTTGGCTGGTATCCGAAGGTGGGGTTCGTCCATGTGGATGTGAGGCAGCCGCCGAGCTATCGCTGGATCGACTATTCGCGCTCGAATCCCGACGCCCCCGACCGGCGGCTTCCGCGCGGTTTCAAGCGCAAGAATCCGGAAAGCTAGGCCGGCTACACCTTCGGCCCTGCCTTCCTTTCTTGATCTCCGCGCTGCCCTCCCGTAGCTTGGGGACACCGAAGCCGGGGCTTCTGGAAGCACCATGTCCGCGAAACAGCTCGATTTGCTCGAAGAAAACGGAAAGACGCCCGCAGTGTCGCCCAAGCGAGGACGAGGCGGTGGTGGTCGCGGGAAGGGCGGAAGCGACGACGACGGCGGTGGCCCCATCGAACCCGCGGACGCCTCCCTGGTCGAGGAAGCCCAGCGCCGCTATCTCAACTACGCGGTCAGCGTCATCACCGCGCGCGCGTTGCCCGACGTGCGCGACGGTCTCAAACCCGTGCAGCGGCGGATCCTGTACGCCATGCACAGCGATTTGCACCTGTATCCGGACGCGAGGTTCCGCAAGTCCGCAACCATCGTGGGCGCCGTCATCGGCCGCTACCACCCGCACGGCGACAGCGCTTGCTACGAGGCGATGGTGCGCATGGCACAGGACTTTTCCCTGCGCTATCGACTGGTGGAGGGACACGGCAACTTCGGCTCGCTCGATGGCGACGCTCCGGCCGCCTACCGCTACACCGAAGCGCGCATGGCGCCTTTGGCGATGGAGCTGCTTGATGAAATCAAGCAAGGCACCGTCGACTTCCGGCCCAACTTCGACGGCACGGTGGAAGAGCCGCTGGTGCTGCCCGCGCGGGTGCCGCAGCTTCTGGCCAACGGTTGCGCCGGCATCGCGGTCGGTATGGCGACCAACATTCCGCCGCACAACCTGACCGAGGTGTGCCAGGCCGCCATCGCGCTCATCGACGATCCGAAGCTGGAATGCAAGGATCTGCTCAAATACATCAAGGGTCCGGATTTTCCGACCGGTGCCCTGTGCACCAATACCAAGAAGGAGCTGCGCGAGATCTACGAAACCGGGCAAGGCCCGATCCACCTGCGCGGCGAATGGAAAACCGAGGAGACCAAGAAGGGGGCGTTGCTCATCGTCCTCACCTCGATTCCGTACAACGTCAGCAAGGCCGACCTGGTCGAGAAGATCGCCGCGGTCATCATCGAGAAGAAGCTGCCCATGCTGGTGGACGTGCGCGACGAATCCACCGCCGAGGTGCGCGTGGTGCTCGAGCTCAAGCAAGGCGCCGATCCCGCGCTGGCGATGGCGTACCTCTTCAAGCACACGCCCATCGAGCTTTCCTTCCACGTCAATATGACCTGCCTCGTGCCCACGCAGAACCGCGAGGTCGCTGGGCCCATGCGCCTCAACCTGCTGTCGATCCTGCGTGAGTTCCTCGACTTCCGCGAGGAGGTGGTCACCCGCCGATTCGAGTTCGAATTGGCTGAGCTGCGCCGGCGCATCCACATCCTGCAGGGCTTCGCCACCATCTTCGATGCGCTCGATGAAACCATTCGTATCGTCCGCAAGTCGGACGGCAAGGCCGACGCCGCCGCGAAGCTGATCAAGCGCTTCGGCCTCGACGAGGATCAGACTGACGCCATCTTGGAGCTAAAGCTCTACAAGCTCGCGCGCCTGGAGATCCAGATCATCGTGGAAGAGCTGTCGGCCAAGCGGGCGCGTGCCAAGGAGATCGAGACTATCCTCAAGGACAAGCGCAAGCTGTGGCGCGTGATCCGTGGTGAGCTTTCGGAAATCGCCGCCAAGTTTGCGGATAAGCGCCGCACCAAGGTCGGTGGTGGCGGCGCCGACGACGTCGAATTCCAGGCCGAGGACTTCATTCTCGACGAGGAAGTCACCGTCATTCTCTCGCGCGACGGTTGGCTCAAACGCGTGCGCGAGGTGAAGGATATCTCCACCACGCGTGTGCGCGAAGGCGACGCGGTACTGACGGCCCTGCGTGGTTCCACCAAGGAATTCATGGCGATCTTCTCCAATTTCGGCAGCGCGTACGTGCTGCGCATCCACGACGTTCCGGCGTCCACCGGCTACGGCGAGCCGGTGCAGAAGCTGTTCAATTTTCGCGACGGTGAGCGGGTGGTCGCGGCCTACGTGGTGACCGGCAGCGGCCCGTCGGTGCTGCCGGCCGGCGGCCAGATCATCGGCGTGACCAAGCACGGCTTCGGCTTCCGTTTGAATGCCGACCCACACCGCGAGGTCTCCACGCGTGCCGGCCGTCGCTATGCCAAGCTGGAAGAGGGCGACGAAGTGGTGGGCGTCTTGCCGTTCGTGCGCAAGCAAGCGATCTGCATCGTGACCGCGAAGGCCCATCACTTGATGTGCATGGCCGACGAGGCGGCCGAGCTTGCCAACCCGGGCAAGGGCGTCACCATGATCAAAGTCGAAGACGACGACGCCGTGATGGGCTTCGGCATGGGCGATCCCTATGGCGACGAGCTGCTCATCGCCGAGCTCGACAACGGGAAGAAGGTCGCCCTGGGTCCGGGCCACGACGAGATCACCTCGCGCGGGGGCAAGGGCCACGTTCTGTCCCGCAAGAGCAGAGTGGTGCACGTGCTGCTGCCCGAGTCGGTCCAGGATCCAAAGCTGGTGAACTGAGATGGCCCCCGACAAGTCGTATACCGCTGAACACATCCAAGTCCTGCAGGGGCTCGAGCCGGTCCGGCGCCGCCCCGGTATGTACATCGGTGGCACCGACAGCAAAGGCTACCACCACCTCTTGTGGGAAATCGTCGACAACTCGGTCGACGAGGTCATCAATGGTTATGCCACCCACATCGAGGTGATCCTGCACGAGGATCACAAGTCGATGACCGTGGTCGACAACGGGCGCGGCATTCCCATCGAGATCAAGAAGGAATTCGGAAAGTCCGCGCTGGAGCTGGTCCTGACCACTCTGCACGCGGGCGGCAAGTTTTCGTCGGGGCAGTACGAGTATTCGGGCGGTCTGCACGGCGTGGGGTCGTCGGTGGTGAACGCGCTTTCCGAAGAGATGGTCGCGCGGGTTCGCCGCGACGGCATCGAATGGGAACAGCACTACGCTCGCGGCGAGGCGGTATCCAAGCTCGTGAAGAAGGGGACGGCGCGTGGCACCGGTACCACCATCTTCTTCCGACCGGACCCGCAGATCTTCGGCAAGCAGGAATTTTCGGCGGACACCATCCGTTTTCGCCTGGAAAGCCGGACCTTCCTGCACAAAGGCCTCAAGATCACCTTCAAGGACCAGGCGGCCGGCACGTCGGATGTGCTGCAACACGAGGGCGGCATCGCGGACTTCCTGACCAAGATCATCACCGACCGAGGCAAAGCGCCCACCACGCCGCAGGCCTTTTATTTCCAACGCGACGACGGCGCTCGCATCGAAGCGGCGTTGCACTGGACCGAGTCGCACGAGGAAACCATTCGTTCCTACGTGAACGGCATCCCGACCACGCAGGGCGGATCCCACGAGCAGGGCCTGCGCCAGGCAGTCGTGAAGGCGGTGCGTTCCTTCATCGACGCCTCAGGGCTGGCGCCGAAGAACTTGAATCTGACCGCAGAGGACATCCGCGAAGGCATTGTTGCGGTGCTGTCCATCTACATCCACGAGCCGCAATTCCAAGGGCAAACCAAGGAGCGCCTGGGCAATCCCGAGGCGCAGCAACTGGTCGACTCGGCGATTCGGCCCGCGCTGGAAACCTTCCTGCTTGAAAACCGCACCTTGGGCGCGACCATCGTCGAGCGAATCTCGCTGGCGGCCAAGGCGCGCGAGGCTTCTCGAGCAGCGGCGCAAGCGGTGTCACGCAAGACTGCGATCTCGCACCGCCTGAACCTGCCCGGCAAGCTGGCCGACTGCTCGTCGACGGATCCCGGCAAGAGTGAGCTGTTCATCGTCGAGGGCGATTCCGCAGGTGGCTCGGCCAAACAAGGTCGCGAGCGGCGCTTTCAGGCGATTCTTCCTTTGCGCGGCAAGGTGCTCAACACCGAGCAAGCGTCGCTGCAAAAGGTCCTTTCCAACAAGGAGCTGCAGGATGTGGTGTCTGCGCTCGGCTGCGGCGTGGGCGACACGTTGTCGGTTGAGCGGCTGCGCTACCACAAGGTCATCTTCCTGATGGACGCCGATTCCGACGGCCACCACATCGCGACCCTGCTCTTGACGTTCTTCTATCGCCACCTGCGGCCGCTTATCGAAGGCGGCAACGTCTATCTGGCGCAGCCGCCTCTCTTTCGCATCGACCACGGCAAAGAGACCTTCTGGGCCCTCGACGAGGCCGACCGCGACCGCATCGTGGCGACCTTGCCCAAGAACGCCCGCCCCGAGGTGATGCGGTTCAAGGGCCTTGGCGAAATGCAGCCCGAGGAGCTGAAGCGGACTACGCTCGACCCCGCGACCCGCCGTCTTCTGCGGGTGAGCGTCCGCGATGTGGCGGAGGCGGACCGCATCCTGACCGAGCTGATGGGCAAAGACGTCGAGGCGCGCTTCAACTTCATTATGGAGCATGCGGCGCAGGCAGATCTGGATTTGTAAGAGGGCGCAGAGGGGCGCGCGCAAAGAAGCGGGCGCGGAGAGGCTCTACCTTCGGCCGCGGCCGCCGCCGAAGTGCGTGCCGCCACTGCGAGAAGCTGGCGCGGAAAAGTTGCGTGGGGCCGGCGTCGTGGCGGAGGGAGAGGCACCTCGGGGTGCTGCAAGTCCACCGGGTGCGTTTCGCGGCATGACTCCGGCGGGGGCAGGCGCCGGGCCATGCGCGGGTCCGCCCACCATTGGTGTCATTGGCGCGGCCCGATTGACGCCCGGGGCGGGGGCTACCCCTCGCGGGGCCATCGGGGCGCCGCGATAGCCGCCGTTCCAGCCGCCGTAGCGTGCGGGGCGCGGAACGGTGGTGATCCTGGGCGCGACGGCGTGGCCGCGGAAGAACGCCCCGTGCCTGTAGTACACCGGGTAATGGGCGCGATAGTAGTAGTGATAGTACGGCCAGTAGGTCCAGAAGAACGGATCGTACGGCCCTTCCCAGTAGAACCAGGGGCCGACGGTGGCGAACATGGGCGACCACGGGCGCCAGAAGTGGCGGTGTGGGCCGATCATGAAGCACCAGCCGCCTCCGTACGCGGCAAGGATCGGATGCGCCCCGTAGTAGCTGTAGGATTCGCCGGCGTAGCCGAAGTCGGTCGGGTCTCCGATGAAGTAGTAGCACCCGTTCTCATAGCTGAACAGACGCAGATCGAACGGAGGATAGGCGTGCATGTGGCGTCCGGCGGTACCGTCCCAGGTGACGCCGGGATCGATCCGACTGTCCACCGGATGCGGCCCTTCGAAGCAGTAGCCCCCGCCCGCGGCCTGCACCGCCGGTCCTTCCACGTAGGGCGGGATGGGGGGCGGTGGTCCGGCCTGATCGGCGGTCGCGGGCTCGGCGTAGTCCGGGGGCATCGCTTGCTGTGCCTGCGCGACGCGCCCGGCGAACGAGGCGGCGAAAAGGATGGCGAGCGATCGAAGCATGCGAGTCATGGACCCCACGAGTTGTTCCTGTTGGTTTGCCCTTGGTTCTGCTACAGCAAGACCGAAGCCAAGCCGAATTCGGCACAAGCCGCCGATTTTCTTGGTGGTTGTAGCCTCACGTGAGCCTCGCTGTGGTGCAAAAGCTCGCCTGAAGTGTGAATGTGCTTCACGGGGCCGGTTTCCCGATGCAAACTTCCCGCCCGATATCGACATCCAGACAGGAGCCGCCATGTCCATCGAAACCCAGCTTCAAGATCTGCTCAAAGAGTCCATGCGAAATCGCGACACCCGCACCGCGGACTGCGTGCGGATGATCAAGACCAAGCACATGGAGAGGCGGACGGCGGCTGGATTCAAGGGCCCGCTCGACGACGCGCTTTGGCTGGACGTCATCGCGTCGTACCAGAAGCAGCTTCGCAAGGCGCGCGAGGAATACGCCGGGCTTGGCCAGCGTGGCGCGGAGAACCTGCCGCAGATCGATTACGAGATTGAGGTGTGCAGCCGATTCTTGCCCAAGCTGGCGGGCGAGGACGAGGTGCGCGCAGCGGTGAAGGAAGCCATTGCCAGGCTCGCGATCACCGACGCCAAGCAGGCCGGCAAGGTTATGGGCGACATCATGAAGACCCAGAAGGGCAAGTTCGACCCGGCCATGGTCAAGCGCCTGGCCGAGGCAGAGCTGGCCCCCAAGTAACCGGAGGATCAGCCCAGGTTCGCGATCCGCAGCGCGGTCAGGATCATGCGCGTCGCGGGAGATTGGTTGAGCGTGTAGAAATGGACGCCCGGCGCGCCGCCGGCCAGAAGCCCGATGCACTGGGCGGTGGCCTGCGCCAGACCGAGTTGCATGGTCGCGACCGAATCACCCGCCCGGCGATTCAGCTCGTCGCGGAGAAGGGGAGGCAAGGTCGCACCGCACATGCGCGTGATGCGATTGATCTGCGCCGCGTCGGTGATGGGCATGATGCCAGGGATGATGGGAATGGTGATGCCCGCCTTGCGCGCCCGCGCGACGAAGTCGAAGTAGAACCGGTTGTCGAAAAAGAGCTGGGTGATGATGAAGTCGATCCCGGCTTTCACCTTCTTGACCAGGTTGTCCATGTCCTGTTCCAAATCCGGGCACTGCGGGTGTCCTTCGGGATATCCGGCCCCGGCCAGGCACAGCTGGTCGCCGTAGCGCTGCCGGATGAAGGCCACCATGTCCGAGGCGTGCAGAAATCCGCCCGGCGACTGTACGAAGTCCTGTGCGTCGGCGGGCGGATCACCGCGCAAGGGAATCAGGTTCTCGATTCCGCTCTTCACCAGGCGGTCGATCAGGTTGGCGATCTCGTCGCGTCTGGCGGCGACCGCGGTCAGGTGCGCCATCGCGCACATGCCTTCCTCGCGCTGGATGCGCGTGACCAAGTCCACCGTGCGATCTCGGGTCGATCCGCCGGCGCCGTAGGTCACCGACACGAAGTCCGGCGCCAGTTCTTTGAGGTCGCCAATCGCGCGTGCGAGGTTGGCCGCACCAGCGTCGGTCTTGGGCGGAAAGAACTCGAAGGAAAATAGCCGCTTGCCCGAGGAGAACAGGTTGGAGATCTTCATAATCGCTAGAGTCCTAGCGCGCAAATGCCCCGTCGCCAAGGCGCTGATGGAGATCCCACGCGGTCCTGCCTCCGCGCGACCTCGCTTGCTGCTTTCGCGTGCGGCCGAGGTGTGCGATCTTCCCATCGGCCGCCATCCGACTGTTTCCTCCGTACCTCCCGACCAAGCAAGGTTCTTCTATGGCACACACAGCTCGCATTGATCGATTCGCGCCTCCACTCGTGCTCCTCGTCGCGGCCGGCCTTGGCTGCGTCGGCGCGCAACCGCAGGTCTCGAAAGCACCGCTGGTTCCTGCGGACACGCGTGCCGCAGGCGTGCTTGCCCCGGACATCGATCAACTTGTCTCGCAGATGACCCTGGAGGAGAAGGTCGGCCAGATGACCCAGGCTTCGCGCCCGGCCTTGCAAGGGGCCGAGGTGCGCGAGCTCGGCCTCGGCTCCGTGCTGAACGGCGGCAACGACATGATTGCCCCCAACACGCCAACCGGCTGGGCCGATGCAATTGATCGTCTGCAGATGCAGGCATTGGGCACACGCCTCGGGATACCCCTTGTGTACGGCGTGGACGCGGTCCACGGGAACGCCGAGATGCGTGGGACGACGGTGTTTCCGCATAACATCGGTCTCGGCGCGACTCGCAATCCCGAGCTGGTCGAAAAAGTCGGCAAGGTGGAGGCCGAAGAGATCGCCGCCTCCGGAGTTCGCTGGACCTTCGCCCCGTGCATCGCGGTGCCGCGTAACGAACGCTGGGGGCGCACCTACGAGGGCTTTGGCGAGACGCCCGAGCTGGCCAGCATGTTTGCGCCGGCGGCCGTGCGCGGGTTGCAGGGCGAAAAGCTTGGGTCGCCTGAATCGGTCATAGCGTGCGCCAAACACTTCCTGGCCGACGGCGGCACCAAGGACGGCATCGACCAGGGCGACGCGGTCATCTCCGAAGAGGAGCTGCGCGCGATCCACCTGCCCGGCTACGCGGCCGCGGTCAAGGCGGGCGTGGGCAGCATCATGGTCTCGTACTCGAGCTGGAACGGCGAGCGGATGCACGGGCAGAAACACCTCATCACCGACGTGCTCAAGGGCGAGCTTGGCTTCCAAGGCTTCGTGGTTTCCGACTGGGAGGGCATCGACAAAATGGGCGGGAGCTACAAGGAGAACGTGCAGAACGCGATCAACGCCGGCGTCGACATGGCGATGTGCTCGGGCAACTACCACACCTTCATTCGCACGGTGAAGTCGCTGGTCAGCTCGAACCGCATCTCGATGTCGCGTATCGACGACGCCGTCCGTCGCATCCTGCGCGTGAAGGCGGCTGCCGGCCTGTGGGAGCACCCGATGGCGGATCGCGGGCTCGCCGCACAGGTTGGCGATGGCGAGCACCGGGCCGTCGCACGCGATGCCGTTCGGCAGAGCGCGGTCCTGCTCAAGAACGACAAGCACGTCCTGCCGCTCAAGAAGGGCATGCGGATTCACGTCGGCGGCAGCAAGGCCAACGATATGGGCGCCCAGTGCGGCGGGTGGACGGTGGGTTGGCAGGGGCATCTCGGCGCCGTCACGCCGGGCACGACCATCTTTTCCGCGGTCGAGCGCGCGGCCGGCGGCAAGATCACGGTATCGAACGGCGCCACCGGCGGCGCATCGGCGGACGTGGTGGTGGTGGTCGTGGGCGAAACGCCTTACGCCGAGATGTCCGGCGACAGCAAGGATCTGACCTTGTCGAGCGCCGACCGTTCGGCCATCGCCGAAGCCCGCAAGTCGGGCAAGCCGGTGGTCACCGTGCTCGTCACCGGGCGTCCTCTGATCGTCGGAGATTGGTTGTCCTTGACCGATGCATTGCTGGTGGTCTGGTTGCCGGGCACCGAGGGCGAGGGCGTGGCCGACGTGCTCTTCGGCGACTACAAGCCCACCGGGAAGCTACCGCACTCCTGGCCGCGTTCGATGGATCAGATCCCGATCAACTCCGGCGATGCGAGCTACAACCCGCTGTTTCCCTACGGGTTCGGCCTGAGCTACTGAACCCGGCTCAGGACACCCCATCGACGCGGCAGCGATCGAGTCAGCGCCGATACAATCCCTGGGCTGTCCAGACCACGTAGTCGCCGCGGCGGAAGGGAAGCTGATTTTGATACACGAACGTTCGCAGGCTGCCATCTTCGAAGCGGACGTGGACATGAAAAGCAGTGCCGACGTAGCCACCCTGGCTGCTGTTGGCGCCGATCATAGCGCCTTCGCTCGCACCCAGGAACGTGCCGAAGCCTCGGCCGCCGAGCGCGGTGCCGAGCACGCCGCCGATCACGGCACCCGCGACCGCGCCGCCCCCGGGATCGCCCCGCGCGTACTCGGCGGCCTGGCCGATTGATTCTACCTGGCCGTACAGCACCCAATTCCCAGCCGGGGTGGGATCCTGCCCCGATTCCGTGGTTGCACAGCCCAGGGAAAGAGCTGCAAGAGCTGCAAGAGCTGCAGACAGCAGAAGAAGTTGGCGCTTCATAGTTCACCTTTGCGTTGCGAGGATCTGTTCTTTGCATCCCCTGTGCCCGACAAGTGTTCTCGCCCCAGAGCAGGGGTCATCGATACATGCAGGACGATAATCACAGCTTGCCACGTCGCGCGTGTGCCGGCTTCTCACGCTGTGCGCGCGAAGCAACGGAATTGCAAAGTTTCCGTCTTGGGATAAGAAGTCAGCCGAAGCCATGCACAGGAGCGAGACGAGAATGATGAACTGGAAGATCGCGAAGCTTGGCGTTGCAATCGTAGCCGTTGCGTACGTGGCGTCGGCCTGCGCAACCAAGGCCCAATCCGGTGCCCTGATCGGCGCAGGTGCGGGCGGCCTGGCGGGCGCTGGCATCGGCGCGCTGGCGGGTGGTGGCAAGGGGGCGGTCGTCGGTGGTGCGGTCGGTGCCGCCGCAGGCGCCGGCGCGGGGGCGCTGATCGGCAACTACATGGACAAGCAAGAAAAGGCGCTCAAGGACGTGAAGGGGGCCAACGTCGAGCGGCAAGGCGACAAGCTGGTGGTGAAGTTCAATTCGGCCATCTTGTTCGATAGCAAAAGATCCAAGTTGAAGCCGGCGTCCGAAAAGGATCTGACCGAGTTTGCCAAGGTGCTAAACGAGTACAAGGACACCGATTTGGTGGTCGAGGGACACACCGACAACAAGGGCAAGCGGGCCTTCAACAAGAAGCTGTCGCTGGCGCGCGCGAATTCGGTCATCAGCTTTCTTAAATCGAAGGGCGTGGTCAAGGACCGCATGACGGGCAAGGGCTACGCCGACGACATGCCGGTCGCGACCAATGCCAGCGAGGCGGGCCGAGCGCAGAACCGGCGCGTGCAGATTCAGATCACCGCCAACCAGCAGCTCCAGAAGCAGCAGGCGTCGGCGCAGCCCGCACCCGCATCGCCGTCGGCGCAAACGGCGAAGAAGTAGCACGGCGTCTTGTCATGTCGTCGCGTGCAGCCCGCTCCGCGCGTCGGCGCAGGATCCGTTGCCGGAACCGAGACTGGACCGGCCGCCGGTCCTGGGACGGTCGGCCCGCTGCCGGCTGTTGCGAAATTCCCAGGGTGATAACATACCCGCTTGGGACCCGTCGCGGGGGTCGCGGTGTCTCCCGCAAAGGAGGATGGTGACATGACCGAGACGACTTCGAATCCATACGAAGCACCCAAGGCCGATTTGAACGCGCAGGCGGTAAATCCCGGGGCCTCTGGGACGCTGGAGGACGCCCTGGCGGGCAGGTACAACTTCGAAATCGGGGACATCATGCGCGAGGCGTGGGCGCTGACCCATGGGATGAAGGGGACATTTTGGGGCGTGGCCGTGATTCTGTACGGCATCTACGTGGCCGTCCTCATCCCAGGCGCGCTTCTCTTCAGGAACAGCATCGTGCTGCGGACCGGGTTCAATATTGGCGCGGGCGCCATCGCCCCGGTGCTCTTCATCGGTCTGGTCGCGATGGGGCTGCGCCGGGCAGCCGGACTTCCAATTGATTTTTCGACCGGGTTCGGCAGCTTCGGCAAGGCCGGGACTGCCCTCATCGCCGGCATCATCAATACGCTGCTGACCTACACCGGGTTTCTGCTCCTGCTGATCCCCGGCATCTACTTGGCGGTGGGCTACTGCATGAGCCTGCCTCTCATCGTGGACCGCGACATGTCACCCTGGCAGGCGCTCGAAACCTCACGCAAGGCGGTGACCAAGCGGTGGTTCAAGTACTTTGGTCTCCTATTTGTGGTGGGACTGGTTGTCTTTCTGAGTGCGATTCCCCTCGGCATCGGCCTCATTTGGACCGGGCCGTGGGCGCTCAATGTCATCGGCGTGGTCTACCGGCGCACCTTTGGTGTGGCGCTGACCGGCGAGGTCCAGCTCGGCGCGCAATCGGCACCGCCCCTATAGGCCCCGGGCGGCCCGTCTTCCGAACCGCGAGAATGCCCTGTAAGGTTCCCTGAGGTCAGGGGACCAAAGCTAGCAAAGACTTCCATGTCCAAAGGGCAGCTCCACGACAGCAGCGAAAACCTGGTGATCCCGCCGGGCGAGGCGGCTTCCGATCCCGAGCTGCTCTTCGACCATCTGTACGAGAATTACGAGCCGATGGTCGAACGCTGGGTTCGCCGCTTGGTCGGACCCAGCCCCGACGTGGAGGACCTAATCCACGACGTGTTCGTGGTGGCACTGCGTCGTCGGCGCGAATTCCGCGGCGATGCCAAGGTTTCCACTTGGCTATTCCGCATCACCCAGTTGGTGGTGCGCAAGCGACGATTCCGCCGTCGGCTTCGGCAATTCCTCGACAGCCTTCACCGTTCTCACCAGGAAGCCGTGGTGCCGCCTAGCCCGACCCCGCTCGAAGTGCTCGAAGAGCGACAGCAATGCGCCCGGCTTTACGCCGCCTTGGACCGCTTGCCCGACAAGTACCGCACGGCCATCATCCTGTGCGATATCGAAGGCTCGGCGGCCGCGGACGTGGGACAGTTGCTCGGGCTCAGCGCCAACGCGGTCTGGGTTCGAATTCATCGCGCGCGGGCCATGCTGCTTGAAGAGCTGGAGAGCCGACAAGGGAGGGCCGAAGCATGAGGGCCGGCAAGAATGGATCTCCCGACGAGATCCTCCGAGAACGGTGTCTGGGTGAAATCGCGCCCTTGCTCGCGGCTGCCAAGAGCATCGACTCGCTCTCGCCCGCCCAAAAGCAGCAGGTTCGCAGGCGCATCGTGCGAACCCTCTTTCGCGCGCACCCGATTCGCGTCAGGTTTCGTCTGGCGCCGGTTCTGGTCGGGGTGGGGTTGCTGGTGGCAGGTGGCGTGGCTTTTGCGACTGCGGAGCGGCTCGGGCTGATTCGCCGGGCGGTCGATGCACCCGCACCCGCCGATGCGTTCTCGAAGGCCACGTCTGCGGAGAGCCACAAGCACAGGGCGGGTCGACCGATCCACGCCGTTCGGCCGGCCGCAGCCGAGATGCGCGAAGAATCCTCGGGCGAAACCGGGGCGGTGAAGCCGGCCGTCGTGCTGCCAGACATTCCCACTCCGCTGCTCGACGGGGCCGCGCCGTCTCGGACCTGGGTTTGGGCGCCGATCGCGCCGGTGTCTGCGCCGCCCACCACAGCCGCTTTGGCCCCCATCGGGCGGGCCGTCCCCAGCTTGACGAGCTCGCGCGCATCGGTCGTGGCCTCGGCCGACCGCCCGCGTGCGGCCACGCGGAAGCTCGCACTTGGCACGCCCTATCTGGCCGAGCCGGTCGGCGCGATTGCGCAAGGTTCGGCTTTGCGGCCGATTTCTTTCGGCGCGGAACCTCCGCCGGCGAGCCCAGTGTTGCCGACCGTTCCGGAAGCGCGCGCGACGTTGGCGCCCGCTGCAGCGACCCCTGTTCCCTCGCCGTCCGCGCGGCCGGAGGGCGAGCTGTTCCCGCGCCATACTACGAGCGATCCCGCTCTGTTTGGCCAGGCCCTGCGGAAGCTGCGCAACGAAGGCAATCCGGCGGCGGCGCTATCGCTCCTGCAGGAGCATGCGCAGGCCTACCCGCACAGCGTGCTCGGCGGAGAGCGAAGCTCGCTTGAGGTGGAAGCGCTGCTGGCCCTGCATCGCGATCGCGAGGCGCTGCAGAGGCTCGACGACATGGCGCTGGACCGTCTTCCTCGCAGTGGCGAGCGATTCGTGGTGCGCGGCGAGTTGCGCGCGGGCGCGCGACGGTGGCGGGAGGCCGAGGCCGACTTCGACAAGGCCTTGGCCAGCAAGTCCGGTTCGCCCGCGTGGCACGAACGGGCCCTTTGGGGTCGAGCCGTGGCCCGACTTCGCTACGGGGATCAGGAAGACGGTCTGGCTGACGTCAAGCGCTATCGCGACATGTACCCCAAAGGACGCTTCGCCGCCGAGGCCGCCAAGTTCTTTATGAACAGATGAACAGACTTCTCGTCGTTGCCCTCGGCGTCCTCGCAGTTCCCGTTCAGGCGTCAGCCGCTACCCGTGTGTCCAGCAACTCCGACTGTCCGTCGTCCGACGCGATCAGCTTGCGCCTGTTGGGACTCCTGGCGGCCGGCGGCCCAGAAGATGCCGCTGCTCGTGTGAATGTCGACGAACAGTCGATGCACATCGACGTCGCCGCGCCGGGAGACACCAGCCAGGAGCGGACGGTGCCGCTTGCCGGGAATTGTGACGAACGGGCGGAGATGGCAGCGATGATCATTGCATCCTGGCTGGACGCGATGCCGGCGGGGACCATAAGGCCGCCGGGAATCCCGCCCAAGGAGCGGCGAGAAACCTGGGCATCGAGCGGCTCTGGGGATCCCAGCGACAATCCCGACTGGGAACCGATTCGGACCAGCACGCGAACCCAGGCCGGTGTCGGCATTTTGGGACTGGCCGACAAGCAAGGTGTCAATCCGGGATTGGCGCTCGCCGCGGGAATGCCAGAGCTGATTGAAGACTTCGGTCTGGCGGTGGAGGCGTCGGTGGGGCTTTACCGCGATCTCGGTGTCGGCATCGGCACCGCACGCTATTGGCGCCCCACCTTGGCCTTGAAGTTGACTGCGGACGCGTACCGCGGGCGTTGGATCTTGCGCGTGCTTGTTGGACCGGCTTTGGGTTTGCTGCTGGTCAACGGATCCGGCTATGACCGGAATCTGAGCGACACCACGGTCATGTGGGGTATCGATTTCGGGCTGGCGCTGGCGCGCGCTTGGCAGAAGCGTGAGGCCTGGATTTCGCTTGCGGCAATGGCGTGGCCGCAGGGGCGCAGCATCCGAAGCACGCCGGAGGCGCCCGGCAGCCAGGTAGCACTTCCGGAATGGGAGGTGCGCCTGGTGACCGGGATCTCGTGGGAGATTCGCGGTTCCGGGAAATAGCGTCTTGCGCTTGTTCTTCACATGGTCGGGGATGCAGCCGTCTCGCTGTGAGCCTGAGGAGTCCTGGCGTTCGCCGAAAGCTGCTGCCGCACGGCGCGTACGTGGTCACGGAGCACGTAAAGCTGGTCGCCGAACGAGGGCGGCGTTCGCATTTCGGCCACGGCCCTTTCGATAGCCTCGATTCTTTGGACCAACTTCACCTGATCTTCGGGGGAAGGGTTGGCGAGCATCTGCCGTTCGACGGCCATGAGCAGGCCGTACCACTTGTAGATGCGGGAGCGCATCCACCAGCGGTATACCGTGGGCACGATTTTAGTCGCCGGAAACACGACCACGAGCAGGGGAACCAAAACCACCAGCAGTCGGTCAATCAGGTTCGCCAACCAGAAGGGGAGCTTCTGGTAAAGGTAGTGCCCGCCCGACTTGTAGTAGCGCTCGGCGTCCGGACTGATGGGAAAATCCCGTGCGAGCGGCGCCGGGTATTCGCCAGCGTTGCGATACAACCCAGGGCCTCCGTGGATCTCGCGGGCGGCGCCGATAAGAAGGTCTGAGATCGCGGGATGCAGGTTCTTTCGCGCCACCAACTCCACCGTCGGGCCGATCAAGGTCAGGTTCCGCGGGGGCTCGTTCTTGCCGAGGTCATAGGCGCCCTCGGGCAGGGTCAGCTTGGACAGGAAGCGGAACTTGCGCAGGTAGCCGTCCGCCTGGCTGAAGTTGGCGATTTCGATGTTGTCGGCCGCGCGCAGCTTTTTCATGATTTCCGTGGTGACCGAATCGCCCATCATCAGCGCGGCATCGATCTTTCCCGCGATCAGCTCGTCGGCAGCTTCTTCACCGGCCAGATCGCGCAGCACCGTGGGCGGGCCGTCGATCGCATTCGCCTTGAGCAGCTTGAGAGCGAGCGTCCGCGCGCCGCTTCCCTCGGGCCCGATGGCGAGGCGTTTGCCCTTGAGCTGTGAAAGCCGCTCGACCGGGTCGCTTCCCCGGTAGTAGACCATCAAGGGCTGGGCGAAGACGCTGCCGAGCGACATCAAGTGCGAGATGTCGATGTCGTCGCTGAGGCCGCCTTGCACGAAGCCCACGTCTGCCTTGACCTTGGGGTTTGCCAATTGGCGCAAGTTGTCTAGCGCGCCAGTGGAGGGCAGGACTTGAACCTTCACGCCAAAGCGCTCGATGATGGCCTTGTACTTCTCGGCGTTCTTCCGGTAGCTGCTGCCTTCGGGGCCGCTCAACATCCGGATGGTGGTCGGGGCCGGGCGGATCAACCTTTGCGATCCGATGGTCACCAGAACAATGAGGATCACGATCGGCAGCCAGATGTAAAGCAGGCCGCGCGACGAGAATAGGGGGCGGTTGCGCGCCAGTCGGCCCAGGCCATCGGTGTTTCGACGCTTCATCGGTGATCTCCTTCGCCCGGTCCGGGGCCTGGTTCAGGCGGCCCCACGCGGCGCAGCCGATTCTACACGGAATCCTGGACAGTCTTGCTGAGAGCTGCTTCGATTGCGGCGTCGAAGGCCACCAGCAGTACGTGCTGGATGCCGGTAGCAGCCGCCAGGGTTTGCCGAACCGACTGGACGGCGATGCTTGCGGCGCGATCGACCGGGAAGCGATAGGCGCCGCAACTGATGGCGGGAAACGCGATGCTGCGCAGCCTGTGCTGTGCCGCCAGCCTGAGGGCGCTTTCGTAGCACGACGCAAGCAGGCGGTCTTCACCGTGGCCACCGCCGCGCCATACCGGACCGACCGCATGAATGACGAATCGCGCGGGCAGCCTGAAGCCGGGGGTTATCTTCGCGGAGCCGGTCGGGCAGCCTCCGAGAGGCCGGCAGGCGGCCAGGAGCTCGGGCCCCGCTGCACGATGGATCGCGCCATCGACGCCTCCGCCGCCCAGCAGCGAGGTGTTCGCTGCGTTGACGATTGCGTCCACGTCGAGGGTGGTGATGTCGACCCGCTTCACGCTGATTTCCGGCCTCGACTGCATCGCCGCCAGTCTATCAGCCCGGACGAATAGGGCCATGACGGGCGCGAAAAGGGCCTAGGATCAGGCTCAAGTCCCGAGTCTCCTCCGATGTCCGATTCGTGGCCAAAGACCATTCGGTGAATGCGGGCGAGTCACATTCTGCTACCAAGTCCAAAGTAGGTACGAGTCAATCCCATGGGCCCGGTCGGCGGCGGTCGGCGATCCTGATCGTAGGCGACGACACCGAGGGGCTGCGGCGGTACATGCGATCGTTCTCAGCCTATGGCTACACCGTTGAGATCGCCTGCGACGGAACCGCGGCAGACGGGCTGGCCCGCGAGAAGGAATTCGACGTCGTGGTCAGCGATGTGGACGGGAGCGAGGTCCCCGATTGCGGGTCGCTGCGACGTATCCGCGAACGACACGCTCGCGTTCCGTTGGTCGTCTTGTCGAAGGGCCTCGGGTTCGCGGCGGCGTGCGCTGCGGTCGACTGCGGCGCGCACAGGTATCTGATCAAGCCTGTGTCGGACGAGCGCCTGCTCGAGGTTGTCGTCGAGGCGATGCAGGACGCCGCCTCGCGCGAGAGGTGAGCACCCGAATTGTCTCATGACCGCCGCCCGGCGGTCTCTGCGAGGGTTGTGCGACTGAAGGAGAGCCTTGTGCTCGCTTTCCGACGACACTTTCATTGTCTCGGGAACGCCGACTGTGCAAGATTGCATGGTTTGGTGAAGTGATGAAGTACCCAGGACTCTCTTCCATGACACGAAGGCCGGTCCCCCTCGGGCCGTGCCTCGCATCCGCACTGATCGTCTTCGCGGTGGCCTGCCGACCGACGGCTGACCCGTCCCGGGGAGACCGAGACGCAGCCGCCTCGACTGACGCACGGATAGGCACCGACGCGACGTCGCCGTCGTCACCCGATTCGTCGCAGATCTCGGTCGCGGACAGCGCATCCAACGCGAGCCCTGATCTGGGCAAGGACAACGGAGTGGCCCCCGGTCCCGACGCGGCGGATGTGTCGCCAGATTTGCCGGCCGACCTGGCACCCGATAGCGCCATGGATCTACGCCCTGATATGGGGCCCGACAGTTCGCCTTCGTGCGTGACCACGCCGACACCGCAGGCGAGCTTCCCGTTCCCGCAGAATCGTTTCGGTTCGAGCTGCGTCCGTCCAACCAACTACAACAACGACGACGTCCAGCGCGCGTACTGCCAGTGGAAGACAGACACGGTCACCGCGGATGGCGTCGGGACCTGTTCGAAGGGTGGCTGTTTCCGCGTGAAGCGTCCACACGAGCCAGGCACCCTGGAGCCCAACTCGACGGTTTCCGAAGGCATCGCCTACGGGATGCTGATCGCGGTGTACATGAACGACCAGAAGCTGTTCGATGGACTGTGGAAGTACGAGCAACAGTACCTCGACGAGCACGGGCTCATGCACTGGTACATCAAGGCCGACGGCTCCGGGCCGGCCGGTACCGGCGGCGCCACCGACGCTGACGAAGACATGGCGTTCGCGTTGCTCATGGCTGACAAACAGTGGGGCGGGCAGGGGACGCTCGACAAGTCCTACCTGGATTTCGCCAAGGGGCAGATTTCGAACGTGTGGAACAACGAGATCATCGACTCGAAAGGGGTGAAGCCTGGGGATACCTGGGGCGACTGGTCGTCGCTCAACATCTCGTACTTCGCTCCTTCGTACTACAAGACCTTCGCCGCCGTCGATTCGTCGCATCCGTGGGCGCAGGCCATGACGACTTCCTACGACGTCATCGACAACACCTTGAACAGCACCAACAAGGACCAGGACAATGGCCTGGTTCCCGCGTGGGTTTCGTGCGGAACCAGTTCCTGTTCACCGAACGCGAACGTATGGGGCGACAAGCCCGGCCAGGCCCCGACCAACTATCAGTACGATTCGTGCAGGACGCCCTTCCGCATCGGGCTCGACTACTGCTGGAACGCCAACTCGCGCGCCAAGGACTACGTCAGCAAGACCAGCAACTTTTTCAGCCGTATCGGCGCGGACAAGATCGTCGACGGCTATGCCATCGATGGCACGCTCCAGCCGGCCAGCGGAGGCAAGTCCGCCGCTTTCATCGGCACTGCCGCGGTCGGCGCCATGAGCTCGAGCAGCTACCAGTCCTTCGTCAACGATGCCTACGCGTCGGTGGCGACGCTGCAGGACCTGACTGGCGGAACCTACTACGAAGACTCCTGGACCGTGCTCTCGCTGCTGGCCTTGACCGGCAACTTCTTCGACTTCACCTCGCCGCCCTCGAGCTGAGACTACCCACCGTCGAGAATCCGGCTGGCGCCGAGTACGGTGCTCTCGGCCAGCAGACGCTTGGCGAACGCCTCGGCGTGATCCAGCTTGGTGGCGAAGATGGCCTCTTGCACGCGCGGTAGGTAGCGCGCACTCATGCTGAACTTGCGCACGCCGATGCCCAGCAGGAAGCGCACGAAGCGCGGCTCGTGCGCCATGTCGCCACACACCGAGACGTCTCGGCCGTGGCGCAAGGCTGCCGAGACGGCGCGGTGGAGGCCGCGCAGGACGGCGGGATGGTGGGGCACGTACAGGTCGGCGACGTGCACGTTGGTGCGATCCACGGCCAACATGTACTGCACGAAATCGTTGGTGCCGATGGAGAAGAAGTGAGCAAGCTGGGCCAGCTCGTCCATCATCTCAAGCACGGATGGAACCTCCAGCATCATGCCCAGCTCGACCTGCTCGCATGCCGGGGTGCCGTCGCGCCGCAGGGACGCGCGACTTTCCTCGACCGCCTCCGCCGCGCTGGCAAGCTCGTCCGGCGACGAGATCATCGGGAACATGATGCGTACCTTGCGTCCGCGGGTGGCGCGCAGGATGGCGCGCACCTGCTGCAGGAACACGTCGCGGTGCCGCAGTGAAAAGCGAATCGAGCGCAAGCCCAAGAACGGGTTGGCCTCGGCGCCGTAGTCGAAGTACGACAGCGCCTTGTCGCCGCCGACGTCGAGGGTGCGGAAGACCACCTCGCGATCCGGCATGCGTTCGACCAGGCGTTGGTAGATGCGCAGCTGTTCTTCCTCGCTGGGAAGCTCGTTGCGGATCATGAAGGGGAACTCGGTTCGATAAAGGCCGATCCCCTCGGCCTTGTACGAGCACGCGACCTCAACGTCCGCCAGCAGGTTGATATTGGCCAGGAGGTAAACCCGCGTGCCGTCGGCGGTGTAGGTCTCTGCGCGCATGCTCTCGGCCGACTGTGGCGCCGAGCGACGGTTTTCCTCTTGTTCGCGGAAGCGCTGCTCGACCTCCTCGGAGGGCGCCACGTACAGGTTGCCCTGGCGAGCGTCGAGCACGACCCGTGTGCCGTCCGGGATTTCCAAGAGGCGAGGTTCGTCCAAGAAGATGAGCGGTAGGTCGAGCGAGCGTGCCAGCACTGCCACGTGCGAGGTCACGCCGCCTGACAGGAGCACGATGCCGCCGATCTTTTCCAGGCCCAGCTTGAGGACGTCGGAAGGTAGCAGCTCGGCCGCGATGGCGACGCGGCCTTCGAGGCGGGACTCGGCTGCGCGGTGGCCCGACAGGTTGCTGAGCAGTCGGCGTCCCACGTCCATCACGTCGTGGCGCTTTTCCCGCATGTACGGGTTGTCCATGCGGTCGAACAGCTCGACGTAGCTGAGGATCACGCGGTACACGGCCTCGGCGGGGGACGTGCCGGAGGCGATCTTCTCTTCCATCGCGCCCAGCCAGCTCTGATCGCGCAGCATCAGCAGTTGCGCGGAGAAGATCACCGCCGTCACTTCCGATAGCCGCTCGCCCGCCAGCTTCTCGAGGTTTTCGAGCTGCTTTTCGGTGGCGGCCACGGCGCGCCGGAAATCCGCGGGGCCGAGCGCGGCGCCGCCAATCAACGCGTGCAGCTCGGCCAGGGACGGCTGGCGAAAGAGCACCACGTCGCCCAATGTGCAGCCCTCGGCGCCCACTTGCCCGTGCACGAAGCGCAGCTCGGGCAGCGCGGGCGCCGGCGTGATGGGGCCCGGCGTGGTCTCGACCGTGAGCAACAGTCGGGCCATCTCGATGGTGGTGGCAAGCTGCATGGTGATGGCCCGGAAGACCTGCACGTCCTCGGCGGAAAAGTGTCCAGGCCGCTTGCTTTGCAGGGTCATGGCCCCGATCGGGCGGCGGCCGCGCAGGATGGGCACCGCAACGAACGAGCGAAAGTGCTCCTCGCCGATGCCTGGGAAATAGCGGTAGTTCGGGTGCTTGGGCGCGTCGGCCTCGCACACCGGGCGAAGCTCCGAGAACGCGAGCCCGGTGAGCCCTTCGCCCGCGCGCAAGCGCACGGTACCTACGGATTTCGCTTTGAGGCCGCGCGTGGCCCGGAGAACCAGCTCCTGGCGGGCCTCGTCGAAGAGGTAAACCGAGCAGACGTCCGCGTCCATGTGGCCGGCGGCGGTGTCGACGATCTTCTGCAACATGGCGTCCAAATCGGACGCGTCGGTGATGATGGCGGACAACTCCCCGATGTCACAGATGAGCTTTGCGTGATCTCGGTTGAGGTTGGGCATCGGGACTGCTTCGGCGACGCGGGACTGCGAAGCGCCAGTCTGAAGCGTTTGCCGCCAGAAAGCCAGTATTCTTGTGTGGTTTGGTCCTCTCGCCGGATGGCGGACAGATGCTCCCAGCTCGCCGCCGCGCGCGGAACCGCCGGTATGTTTCGAGCCTACGGCGCCACCAGCACGACCACCTGGTCGGTGTACTTGGTGCCGTCCGACCCGGTTACCGTGAACCAGAACGATCCGAGTCCCTTGAAGCCGTCGGACGGTTGGAAGTGCGCGCTGTGATTGTCCGACTGAAGAGTCACGGTTCCGCTCTGCGCCCCAGACACTGCATAGCTCGGCGAGACGCCGCCAAAGCCGTCGGCGAAGGCCGACAGGTCCACATCCACCGCGGTCCCGGTGACGGTCGAGGCACGAGGTTCGGCCAACCAGTTGATGTAGTGCTCGATCAGCGCATAGCCGTCGCTGGCCTTGGTCATCGCGTCGTCCTTTTGGGGGTCCGACCCGTTGGCATTCTCCCAATCGTCCGGCATGCCGTCGTTGTCTGAATCCGCGGGCTTCGTGCCGGCGGTGATGGTGCCGTAGCCGTTGTTGTCGAGGCCGGTCTCGGTCTGGCTTGTGTACAGCGACCCGGCGCTGCCAGCCCCAGTGCCGGACGCTCCCTTACCAAGGGTCTTGACCTGGTTGATGATGAGTTGGTCCATCGGATCGCGCGGCAACGCTCCGGCGCGCGAGACAGCGACGCGCGCAGCGGAGGCAGCATCCAAGGTTGGGTAGGCGGTGGATTCGGATGACCACGGGCTGGAAAGGATGGTGCCGGGTCCCTGGTACCAGTCCGGCGTAGTAGTGGTGCCGTTGAGTGTGCCGTCCTTGTTCGAGTCATACAGGTTGCCCGTGCAATAGATCGACTGGTTCTGGTCGATCTGGAACCACGGAAAGTCGCTGGACGAGGATGAAGGTCCGGCGACGAAATAGTTGTTGATGATGTCGTGGGTGAAATTGGTGCTGGTGTGGGTGGTGTATCCGGCCTGGCAGTTGTAGAGCAGGTTGTTGACGAAGACGTTGTTGACCTTGGCCAGCGGGTTCCGGTTGTGCGAGTTGGCGAAGATGTTCCGGTACCACGACCAGCTGCTGTTGACCGATTCGGAATGGCAGCCGAACTGCTGCCCGGTGGGATCTGCGACGAGCGAATCCTGAAAGGTGATGTCCTCGACCAGGGCCTTGCTGCTGTCGCCCACGCCGTCGATGTTGTTCCAAGGCGCGAATTCCAGCGACGAGTGGTCGACGATCACGGTGTTGGCCAGGTACAAGCTGAGCGCATCGTCGTCGGTGCTCGCGGTTTCGCTGCCCGGCCGAATGCGGATGTGGCGCATGATGATGTTGGACTGGCTGGCGAAGGAAATCTCGCCGCCGCGAAAGCCGATGCCGCCGGGCGCGGTTTGACCCGCGATGGTTAGATTGCTCTTGGCCGAAACCGCGGTCTGAAGCTGGATGTAGCCGCCCACGTCGAACACAACGACGCGGCCCGAGGTCCCCACGGCGTCGCGGAACGACCCCGCGCCCGAGTCGTTCAGGTTGGTCACGTGATAGACGACGCCGTTTCGGCCGCCAGTCGCCTTCTTGCCGAACCCCTGGGCGCCCGGGAATGCGATGGCCGGCCCGGCACTGGTTGCGCCACCCGCACCGGTAGCGCCGTCTTTCCCGGTGGCTCCACCCGCGCCGGTTGCACCGCCTTGCCCGGAAGATCCGCCCGGACTGGTAACGCCACCCGACGCTGCCCCCCCAGCGGCCGAACCGCCGGCCGCGGGAACGCCGCCCGAACCCTTGCTTCCCCCTGAGCCGACGGCTGAGCCACCGGTGACGACCGATCCGCCCGACGAAACGCCGGCGACTGGGCCGGTCGCGCCACCGGCTGCGCGGGTGCCGCCGCTCCCGGATCCGCCGCCGTTTAAGCTCGAGCCTCCCTGTGCAACGGTGCCGCCCGGACCGGTGGCTCCGCCGGTCGCGCCTCCCGCCGAACCGCCACTTCCGCGACCGCCCGATCCAGCGTTCGCGCCGCCGGTCGCGTCCGTCACGCTGGTCGTTCCACCGAGGCTCGGCGCGCCCGTGCTGCCGCTGATGCCGCCGCTAGCAACCGCGCCCCCACCGCCCTGGGCTCCACCCGAGCCGACCTTGCCGGATCCGCCGGTTCCCGCGACCGTTGGAGCCGAGGAGCTCGATGAACAGGCCGTCAGTAGCAAGAGGGCGACCGAGGTGGCCCAGGAGGCTGGTTGAGCGAAAGCGCGTGAGGGCGTTGTACACATGCTGGTTGCTTTATGTCCCCGGAATCACCATTCGATCATAAACACTGCTCAGAATTAGTGGGGGCGAGCCTCGCAAAAGGCTCATTGCGAGGGCATTCGTGAACGCGCTGCAGTAGACATCGGGTTCGACCTCGTGTTGGCGTCAGCGCGCCTTTGACCGGCGGGAGCTGCGCGAGTACCATCCGGAGCTTCTTCGCCAGAGAGAAGAATCGGCGAAGAGGCAGCTATCCACATGTCACAGATCAAGCCAGCATCCGATTGCCGTTGGGACCTGATTGCACTGGGCGAAGTGATGCTGCGACTCGACCCTGGCGTCGGTCGCATTCATACCACCCGTCACTTCGAGGTCTGGGAGGGCGGGGGCGAGTACAACGTGGCGCGCGGCTTACGGCGCTGCTTCGGGCTGCGCACCGCCATCATCACCGCACTTGCCGACAACCCGGTCGGCCGGCTGGTCGAGGATCTGATATTCCAAGGCGGCGTGGATCAGTCGCTGGTGCGGTGGGTATCCTACGATGGCGTCGGCCGCGCCGTGCGCAATGGGCTGAACTTCACCGAGCGGGGATTCGGCCCGCGCGCCGCCGTGGGCTGTTCCGATCGCGGACACACGGCCGTCTCGCAACTGGCCGCGGGCGATTTCGACTGGGAAGAGATCTTCGGCCGGCTCGGTGCGCGCTGGCTGCACTCGGGCGGCATCTTCTGCGCTTTGAGCGAGACCACGCCGGCCGTCGCCAAGAGCGCCTTCGAGGCGGCCAAGCGACACGGCACGATGGTGTCCTACGATCTCAACTTCCGCGATTCGCTCTGGCGGGCGGTGGGCGGTCAGGCCAAGGCGCGCGAGATCAATCGGGGCCTGATGCCGTACGTGGACGTGCTGTTCGGCAACGAGGAGGACTTTTCGGCGGCGCTGGGCTTCGAGGTGGAAGGGACCGACGAAAGCTTCGCGGAGCTTTCCACGGAGGGATTCCGCCGCATGATCAAGCGGGTCGTGGAAACCTTTCCCAACATCAAGACTGTGGCGACCACGCTGCGCACGGCCCGGACCGCGACCTTCAACGGTTGGGGCGCCATCGGTTATCACGACGGACAGTTCTTCGAAGTTGCGCAGCAGGACACCGAGCTTCTCGATCGCGTCGGCGGCGGCGACTCGTTCGCCTCCGGATTCATCTGCGGCCTATTGGAGGGTCGCGGACTAGAGTGGGCGGTTCGCTGCGGCGTGGCCCACGGCGCACTGGCCATGTCCACGCCCGGCGACACGTCGATGGCGTCGCGATCCGAGGTCGAGCGACTGATGAAAGGCAAAGGCGCGAGGATCTCACGATGAACCGAACCGAAATTTGCAGGCGGATCGAAACCACAGGAATCGTCCCTATCGTCCGCGCACCGTCGGCGGAGGTCGCCGCGTCGGCGGCGCGAGCCATCCTGGCCGCCGGAATCGACGTGCTTGAAATCACGATGACCGTGCCCAACGCAACCGATCTCATGCGGCAGTTGCGCAAGGAGATCGGGTCCGACGTGATCTTGGGTGCCGGTACGGTGCTGGATGGCGCAACCGCCCGGGCCTGCATCGATGCGGGTGCCGAGTTCATCGTCGCGCCCGGAACCGACGTCGAAACCATTCAAGCCGCGCACGCATTGGACAAGCCGTGCATGCCGGGCGCGCTCACCCCGACGGAAGTGATCGCGGCGTGGAGGGCGGGCGCAGACCTGGTGAAGATCTTCCCCTGCTCTGCCATGGGCGGCGCTTCGTATTTGCGCGCCCTCAAGGCTCCGTTGCCGCAAATCAAGATGCTGCCGACGGGTGGCGTAGATGTTACGACCGCTGCCGACTTCATCAAGGCCGGCGCGGCGGCGCTCGGGGTGGGCGCTGCGGTGGTTGATTTGAAGGTGCTCGCGACGGAAGGGCCGGCGGCGATTACCCTACGGTGCCAGCAGTTGGTCGCTGCCGTGCGTGCCGCCAGGGCGTGACCTCGGTCAGTGCAGATGTCGCGCCGAGCTAGGCATGGCCGTGCCGCGGCGTGCACTGCGGTGTGCTCGGCTCCCGCTGCGCAAAAGCTGAGCCACATTGGGTCCGCGTCACCACTGCCGCTTTCGATCACGTGATTGGCGGATGCTTCCGCTGTCAGGGCGACCGGTCTTGGCCGCCTGCTCGTGTGGCAGCAACGAAACCAACCAAAGCGAGGGATTTGATGACAAAGTCGAGCGTTGCGTACTTGGGAACGATGATGCTTTTTGCGCAGGTGCTGGCGGGCCAGGGCTGCGGAAGCAACACTTCGTCGCTACCTCCCGAGGGCACTGGCGGTGCAATGGTCTCGAACGGAGGCACAACCTCCCCGGCCACCACCGGAGCCGGAGGCGCGACCACCCCGGTCACGACCGGAGCGGGAGGGGCGACCACGCCCGGAACCAATAGCTCCGACGCGGCCGTTGCGCCTATTGACGGCGCGGGGGGCGACTTTACGCCTTCGTGCACCGGTCTCACCACCGCCGCGGGCGCAGCGCCCACCAAGAACGGCGCCTGTACTGCGTCGGATCCCCAGCTCTGCTACAAGACCTGCGGTCCCCAGAGTATCGGCTTCAAGTCGGAGACCTGCAGCGCAGGCGTGTACAACGAACAGTCGGGTTGCAGCTTCCAGACAGGCAGCGACTACTCCTGTTACAAAATTCCCGCCACGGCGGACGCGTCTTGCCCGACCACCGCGCCCCAGGCGAGCCAGGTGTGCACGATCGCCCAGTGCGTGGTCTGCGGTGGCACCAAAACTGCCCAGACCACGGGGTACCTTGACTCGACCGGCGCGGCCAAGGCTGGCTATTGCGTTTGCCAGGCCCCTGGAGCATCTGGAAGCTCAAAGTGGAGCTGCGCCAGCTCCACTGCCTGGCCGTGCCCGGCCGGCCAAGGCTGCTAGCCCTTCGCGCGTCGGGCTCGTCGCTTTCCCAACAACACACTCCATTGGATCTGATGCCGAAGCAACGGTGCGAAGTGACCTGCTTGAGAACAAAGCCGCTCCTGCGCTCGGGACTGCCGAGTCTTCTGGGGGCCCTGCTTGGCTTGGCTGGTTGCGGAAGCAACGACGAGGACGTGTCTCCGATCCAGTACATGTGTGAGACGGACTCGACGCCGGCCGCCCGGGCGGCCGAGCAGGCCTGCGGCGCCGGTGACCCTACTTTGCCGCCCGAGCCGCAATTCCCGAGCGACGTGTGCCAGACGTTGAGTGCTCTCAAGGGCGGGCCATCCGAAGACAACCTTGACACCGACCGCGTGCAGGCCGCGCTGACCCAGTGCAAAGGTCGCGCGGTCAAGTTGGTGAGCGACGGAAGCAAGAGCTCGTTCGTCGTCGGTCACTTGATGATTTCCAGTGTCACCCTCTGGGTCGACGCCGGGGTCACTCTGTACGCTTCGCGCGATCCACAGCAATACCAAAAGACCGGCAATTGCGGCAGCATCGGCATCAACGACTCGGGTGCGTGCACAGATTTCATCACCATGGATGGAACCAGCCCCGCCATTGTGGGCGATGGTGTCATCGATGGACAAGGTGGCGAGCCGCTGATTGGCCACGACTATTCCTGGTGGCAGGCGTCGTATGCCCTGCGGGCCATCGACGGGAGCATCGGGAATCCCACCCTGATCAACACGACCACCAAAACCACTGGCATGGTGCTATACCGGATTACCCTGCACAACTCGCCGAAGTTCCACGTCAAGATCGGATCCACGCCATCGTACAGCACCACCGATTGCACCACCCCCGGTGATGGATTCACGGTTTGGGGCATCACCATCCTCACGCCATCAAGCTGGACCAACAGCCGCGGCGAGCTTCTGACCCCTGGCTTTGCCCGCAACACCGACGGTGTCGATCCTGGCGAGGGGACGGTCGCCCAGTGCGGGGTCATCGCTTGCAGCATCATTAGCACCGGGGACGACCACATTGCCATCAAGGGCGGGCACTGGGTCTCGAATTTGGTGGTCGCGCACAATCACTTCGGCACCGGTCACGGCATGTCGATCGGCAGCGAAACCTTCGGCAGCTACACCTCGCCCGACGGCGTATCTCATCGCGGAATCGAAAACGTGGACGTGCACGACATCACCATCGACTCGAATTCCCGGCCGGTCGGCTATGACGCCCTGGCGTCGGATTTCAACGGAATTCGCGTTAAGTCGGATGAAAGCCGTGGCGGTTACGTGAACAACATCACATACACGGACATTTGTATGCGCGACATGACCAACGCCATCCTGGTCAGCACAGCGTACAATCCATTGTTCGCCGGTTCTCTGTTCCCGGACTTTCACAAGCTGACCTTTCGCAACCTCCACCATGTAACCTGCATGGGGCTCAACCGGCCGGTAGTGACCCTGGAAGGATTCAACGAAACCCTGCCGCTCGGCCCGGTCACGCTGGACAACGTGGTCATCGACAATATGGGAACCTCTGATGTGGCGGCCGAGTTCGCCAGCATCTCGCTCGGCCCGGGAGAAGTCAGTTTCACGCCGAGTGGGTTCGACGTCACCGTGACCGACAACCGGATTTCCGGCAGCAGCACGCCTCGAGCCTGCGTGTTCCCGACCCTGCCCGCACCCCAGCCCCCGCCGGGCTGGCTGCGATAGACCGCTCGCAAGGCAATGCAAACCATGCGCATCCAACATAGTCAGCTCGCATCGGTCCCGATCCTGTGTGGTTTGTGCGCTGTTGCCTGTTCTACAAGCACGCCCACAACCGCTTCGACCGGCGCATGCACCCCCGACCCGGCTGTCAGTTGTAGCGTCGGCGACGCCTCCGCCGAGTCGATCAGCCTGGCAGGCTATTCCTGCACCGGCTCGGCCCGGCCCGATGACAACTCCGTGTACATCGACGGCGTGCCGCAGGGGCTAGTATGCGCCGACGAGGGTGTCACGGCGGACAGCAAGAACGCGTACTGCTGCACGAATTTCAAAGCCCAATGCTCGCTCGACCCCGAAGCCATCTGCGATCCGGGGACCTATGGCTATCAGTGCATGGGCGCCGACCGCCCCGAGGCCGTCAATCCCGCCATCAGCTGCAACCAGGGCGTCAGGGAAGGTAACCTGATCAACTACTGCTGCTCAGGAACAGAGCGCGCCGTCAATTGCGTTCAATCCGATGCGGTCGGCTGTGTGGCCGGCATGACGGGCTGGACTTGTCCCAAGGGCACCCAGCCCACGGCCGAGGACATGGGCGCAAACAAGAGTCGGGCGGATCTCTTCTATCTGCTCTGTCCGGTTCCCAAGCCGGCGCCCAACGATGCCTACGTGACCTACTGCTGCTTCACCTCGAGCTTGGTTCCTGATGGCGGCTCTTGTTTGCAGGATATGAACGTTCCCAATTGCGCCCCCGGCAGATTTGGAATCGCTTGCTACGGTACCGACACGCCAGAGCAGAACTTCTCGCGCCTAAGCTGTCCCGACCCCGGCGTGGCGGGCATGAGCGAGCAGAGCTACCCGGCGACCGTCTATTGTTGCGACTTCAGCCGTGGTTAGGAGCCGGCTGACTGCTGTCGCGTCCGCCTCGATGCTGGCCTGCCTGCTGGCGGCATCGGTCGCGCTTGCTGACGGCGCCGGGCCGGTCTTGGTGAAGGTCAGCAATCCGCTGGCAGCCGCGCGCCAGTCGCAAACCATCGCAATTCAGATCGCCGACTTGAGGAAGCTTGCGCCGTCGATCGAGCCCGGCAAGCTGGTGGTGGTGGACGCGAGCAAGCGTGAAGTCCTGTCTCAGCTGGTTGACATGGACGGCGACGAGATCCCCGACGAGATCGTCTTCCAAGCCGATTTCGCCGCGTCTGAAAGCAAGACTTTCACGGTCGAGGGCGGCCTTCGCAGCCCACCTTCGCGCGACCAGTACCGCGTGTACGGCCGCTTCGTGCGCGAGCGACACGACGACTTTGCCTGGGAAAATGATCGCATCGCCCATCGCATGTATGGCCCGGATCTGGAAACCTGGGCCGAGGAACCGCTTACCAGCAGTGGCGTGGATGTGTGGACCAAGCGGGTACGGCGGCTGGTGGTGAACGACTGGTACCAAGCCGACGACTATCACGAGGACCACGGCGAAGGCGCCGATTTCTATTCGGTGGGCAAGTCGCGCGGCTGCGGGGGCCTCGGCATCTACAAAGACGACAAGCTCGCGGTGTCGCGCAACTTCACCAATTCGCGCGTGCTGGCCAATGGCCCGATCCGCCTGGCGTTCGAGCTTTACTATGCCCCGTGGGACGTGGGCGGCCTGCAGGTCTCGGAGACCAAGCGCGTGATCCTCGACGCCGGTCAGAGCTTCGACCAGTTCGAGAGCACCTTTCGCAGCGACGGGAAGTCGCCGGGGCTCATGGCCGGGATCGGCATCGCCAAGCACCAGGGAATCTCCGTCGCGCTCGACAGGCGAGCAGGTTGGCTGCGTTCGTGGGAGCCGCTCAAACAGCAAAGCGGGAATCTGGGTTGCGCGATTGTGGTTCCGGGCGGTGTCGTGGACCACAAGGAAACCGACAAGGACTATCTGGCGCTGACGCCGGTTCCACCGAGCGGCACCCTGAGGTACTTCGCGGGATTCGGCTGGGATCGCAGCGGCGACTTTGCCGACGCCGGAGCCTGGGCGCGCGCGGTGGAGCGCAAACAGCGCGAGGCTGCCGAGCCCCTTCGCATTGTGTTTTCGGCCATTCCGGCAACTGGCGGCGATGGGCTGGCGAAGAACCAGGCCGCCCGCACGGTTGCTTCCATCCTCGCCCGCGCGCCGTCGGTCCTTACGGACAAATGGGAATACGACACTGGCCTTGTCTTGTCGGCAGTCGAGCGCTTTGCAGAGGCGAGCAAGAACCAGGCTGCGCTCACCTATGTCAAGCGCACCATCGACGGCCTGGTCGACGGCTCCGGCAGGATCAAGGGCTACCAACTCGACGAGTACAACATCGACGCCATCAATGCCGGCAAGGTGCTCTTTCGCTTGCTCGCGCGGACGCGGGAACCAGAGCGGGACCCCTACCGCAAGGCCATCGAGGTTTTGCGTTCGCAAATGAAGACCCATCCGCGCACTGCCGACGGGTCGTTCTGGCACAAGAAGGTCTACCCGCATCAGATGTGGCTGGACGGCGTGTACATGGCATCGCCTTTCCTGGCTGAATACGCGGCAACCTTCCACGAGCCGGCGCTCTTCGACGAGGCGGCCCAGCAAATCCTGCTGGCCGAGGAGCACATGCGCGACGCCAAGACAGGCCTGCTTTTCCACGGATGGGATGAACAAAAAGCGCAGCGCTGGGCCGATCCCAGGACCGGCAGGTCACCCCAATTTTGGGGCCGAGCCGTGGGCTGGTACGCTATGGCCGTCGTCGATGTGCTCGAATGGATGCCGAAGGACCATCCTCGGCGGAAGGCGGTGCTCGGCGTGTTGGAAAGACTTGCCGCTGCCATTGCCAAGGTTCAAGACGGGGCCACTGGCGTCTGGTGGCAGATCCTCGATCAGCCTGGGCGGCCGGGAAACTATCGCGAGGCCTCGGCGTCGAGCATGTTCGTGTACGCTTTGGCCAAGGCCGCGCATCGTGGCTGGTTGGACAAGAGCTTGTACGGCAGGGTTGCGTCGCGCGGCTATCAGGGGCTGCTCAAGGAATTCGTCGAGGTGAACACTAACGGCCAGCTCGACCTCAAGGGCGTCTGCAAGGTCGCCGGTCTCGGCGGCAAGCCCTACCGGGACGGATCGTATGCGTACTATACCGGCACCGAGGTGGTGAAGAATGACCCCAAGGGCGTGGGCGCGTTCCTGTTGGCGGCAATCGAGAACGAGTGACGAGCAGCTCGGAGCGCTAGAACACGTAAACCGACTGCGCCATGCCGCGCAGGTTGTGCGGCTGGCTGCCGTCCAGGTATTGAACCTCGGTGTACTGACCGGATATCCCCAGCCGCAGCGACGGGGTTGCGTCCCAGAATAGGTTCGCGTCCAGGTAGGTAGATGTTTTGGCGATGGTGTCGAGAAGCTCGATGTTGCTGCCGCCACGCATGTAGAACTTGTCCAGATTGTCGGACTGGGACCGGGTGTAGTTGGCGGCGAAGATGAGCCGGCCGGAGGGCGGCAGGTAGTATTGCAGGCCGGCCCGGAAGGCGAGCCAGTTGATGGTGTGGAGGTTGCGATTCTGGTCAAACGTCACCAGACCCACGTCGTCGACGTTCAGGTCGTAGGTGGGCCACGGGGTGGATTGCGCAGCGTTTTGCAGGGTGGGAATCTTTGCGTTGCCGCCCGAAGTGATGAGGTCGGCGATGCCGGTCCCCTTGACGAAGGACCCCGTCACCGTCAGCCGGTTGCTGCGGTCGACGTCACTGGCGGCGGGAATCAGGGGAATAAGCGCATCCACCGACAGTCCCCATCCGGTCGCGCTGCTGACCGATCGAGTGGGAGGGGGCGCAAAGCTGTTCACGTTGAACTGGCGCACGATGCCCGACACGCCGATAGACGCGGGCAGCGCTGTGGTTCCAACATTTCCGGGTGTCGTGATGCCCTTCCATTGGTTGATGCTGACGCGTAGGCCGGCGCTGCCATCGGGAACCCGCGAATCCCTCTGCGCTGGGCGGCCGGCCGAGGCGGCGACGTGAACACTCACCGAACCCTCGGCATTGAACGCGTGCGACAGCCGCAACTGAGCGTTGCGCGAGAACAATTGATTGGGCAGACCCAAGAATTCGACAGAACAAGGATAGAAGTAGTTCTGCCACCCGAACAGGTCGTAGGTTTGCCCCATCACGAAATCGAGGTACGGACTCTGCAGCTTCACGTAGGCGTGACGAACGCGGAGGGTGGGACTGTCGAAGTAGACGCCCTCGGAGGTCGTGGGTGGGCTGTCCTGGTGACCGAAAAAGTCGGCCTCGAGAACCGCGCTTGGCTTGATTGACCCGATGGTGGGCGACTCGAAGGCAAAACCGAGGCGGCTGTTGCGCATGGAGAACTGGCTGCGGCTGTTCTGGCCGTCGTAGGTGTCGTTGCGTGCAACAATGGACGAGCCGATGGCATCGCTGTAGCTGCGGGTCGTATCGTAGATGTAGTCGGCCTCGGCGAAGCCGAAGATGGTCAGCTTGAATTGCTTGTTGGCTTCGCCGACGACCAGGGCCAATGGCGGTCGGAAGAACCATGACTCGGGCAGGGTCGTCTCGTGTGGGATCGGCGCCGCGGGGGCGGCGTTCGGGGGCGCCGGTGGCGGGGAGGGTACTTCGACGGGGACCGGAGCCTGTGCGGTGACCACTTGGGGTTCGTTCGCGGGCGGGTCGGCGTGCGCGAAACCGGGGGCCCCCGCAAGAACGCACCCTGCTGCAATGAGGGCTGGCGCCAAAGTTGCGCCGAATTTTGATCGATCCTTCATGGGCCAAGACCTTCCAAGGGGAGAGCAGTCGAGTGGCTGCGTGGTGGTTGCGGGAGCGTGGAGCCTATTGAAACGGCAGGTAGACATGGCGGCCATCATCAGAAGAGGTAAATGGACGACGCGGCGATGCGGAGGTTGTGCGGGCTGTTGCCGTCGACGTACACGAAATTGGTGTACTGCCCACCCAAGCCGACGCGGACCACGGGCGTGACATCGTAGGTGAGCTTGGCATCGGCGTAGTGGGAGGTGTCCGCGAAGTGGAGCTGCAGGTTGAACCGGGCGGCGCCGGAGGTCGGGTAGAGCTGGGCCAGGTTCCCAGAGTGGGCCTGTGTGTAGTTGGCCGAAAAGATCCATCGGCCGGTGGTGGGCAAGTAGTACTGAACGCCGATCCGGACAGCGGTCCAATCGATGGTGTGGAGCAGTCCGTGATTGTCGAACGTGACCAGACCGGGGTCGGCATTGGCATCGTAGGTCGGCGGCGGGTAGGTCATGGCGGGATTGAACAGGTACGGGAATACTGCGCCTCCGGTCACGCCGAGCAGGTCCGCGATACCTGTGCCCTTCACGTACGAGCACATCAAGGCCAGCCGGTTGCCGCGGTCGACGAAGTTGGCTGCCGGGATGATGGGGATGAACGCATCCAGGGACAGGCCCCAGCCCATGGCACTGTTGGAGATTTGAACGGGCGGCGGCGTGTAGGCGTTCAGCTTGAACTGCCGCACGATTCCCGAAACCGCGAAAGTCATCGGCATGGCCACAATGCGCTCGTTGCCAGGCGTGCGAATGCCCTGCCAGCCATTGAAGCTGACCCGCACGCCGCCGCTGCCATCCGGTACGCCCGAATCGCGCTCTACCGGTCGGCTGGCCGAGGCTGCCACTTCAAAGGTCACCCTTCCGTCGGAATTGAATTCCCTGGACAGGCGTAGTTGGGTGTTGCGCGAATAGAGCTGATTGCGCAGGCCCGAGGGGTCGAAGTAGCTCTGCCAACCGAAGACGTCAAAGGTGTGCCCCATGAGGACGTCGACGTACGGGTTTTGCAGCTTCACGTAGGCATGACGGACGCGGAATATCGGGCTCGCAAAGAAGGTGCTTTCGCTCGACGCCGGGGGACTGGGCTGACTGCCGGCGAAGTCGGCCTCGATGACCGCCGTAGGGGCCACGCTGCCGATGACCGGGGCATCAAATCCGAAACCCAAACGTGTGCTCTTGAGCGAGAACTGGGTACGGCCTGAGGTGTTGTCGTAATCGTCGGTTCGGGCCACCAGCGAGGTCGACATCGAGTCGTCGTAGCTGCGGGTGGTGTCGTAATAGTAGTCGGCCTCGAGAAAGCCGAAGAACCTCAGCTTGTAGGCCGTCTTGCCCTGGCCCGCGGTGAGGACGAGCCGCGGTCGTGCAAACCACGCGGCCCCTGTCTCCTCCGCGGAAACCGCCGGTGTAGGCGCCGGTGCTGGAGGTGCGGGTGGAGGAGAGACCGTTGCCGGCGGCGCTAAGGGCGCCGCTGCCACTGCGGGCGCGGGTGCCGGCACCCTTTCGTTTGCAGGCGCAGGGAGCGCGGAAACGCCCGGGGTTGACTTTGGGGCTTGCGGCTCATCCCCTCGCGCCAGGTCTGCGGCCCCGGCGAGGGCGAGTGCTGCGGCGATGAGGGCCGGTACCTGGCTGGCACCCGACTTCGATCGATCCTTCATTGACAAGAAACCTTCCCGGCCATGATGCGTTGGGACTAACGCGTAATAGGTACACGCGCAGTGGGTAACGCCTCCCAATCTGGCTCAGTCTTTTCGAGGCAGCGCACCCGGTTTCTCGCTTGTACTCTGTGCTTCCCAGAACCGGCGCGAGGCTGTTACGCTGACAGTGCTGTTGATCTTTCCTAAGGAGGTTTAACGTGACTAAGCTAGATTTCCGCCTGCCGTCCGCCCTAGGTCTTTGGGCGATGGCCCTGGCGGCCTGCGGCGGCGGTGGTGGGGGGGCCGACGCGGCTTCCGGCGGCGTGATAGGGAGCCAGATTGACGGAGACGTCGTCGACGACGCGGCTCCCGATATCGGCGCCATCGATGTGGGTTGGGGAATCGGCGGGGCGGGAGGTGGACTGGATGGAGGCGGTAACGTGATCCCCACCTGCGGCGGACCTGGTTTTCCTTGCTGTGCGGGCAATGCCTGCAGTCAGAACGGATGCTGTGTGCAGGGCATCTGCGCTGCCTCCGGTGCGGTCTGCGGCGTTCTCGGGGGGGTGTGCAACAGCGGAACGTGCGGAACCTGTGGTGGTGCCGGGATGAATTGCTGTTCCACGGGCGGGCCCGCCACGTGCACGGCGGCGGGCACCCGTTGCTCGAACAACCTGTGCGTGTCCTGTGGGGGCGCGGGCCTATCCTGCTGCGAGGGCACGGGCAGCAACGCCTGCCTGGGATCCGGGTTGGTGTGCAACGGAACCCTGTGCGTCCAGGGCACGCCCGATGCAGCCGTGAGCACGCTTGAGGTGGGTGCGAGCGCCCTCGATGCGAATGCAGGCGCCCCCGATGTGAACGGCGGCGGGCTTGATACGGGTGCGGGCATCCTCGATGCTGGCGTAGGCGTGGCCGACCTAGGCGCGAGCGGTGGCGCGGGCGGCGTCGGCGGCAAGGACGCGACAGGTGGCCTCGGCGGCAAGGACGCGGCAGGTGGCATTGTCGGCAGCGGCGGCGCAGGTGGCATCGTCGGCAGCGGCGGCGCAGGTGGCATTGTCGGCAGCGGCGGCGCAGGTGGCATCGTCGGGAGCGGCGGTGCGGGCGGGACAGGTGGCACTTGTGCCTGCGCGTCCGGATCGGTTTGTAGCGCCGAAGGTCGTTGCATCTTGCCCGGCACGATCGACGATTTTGGTAGCTGCGACACGAGGATCTACGCCGCCGAAGGACGCTCGGGAAGCTGGTACAGCTACATGGGGGATGGCGTGGCCTGTGCGGACATCTCGTGCGCGGGCGTCAGCGCGCCTCCTTGGGGCACGGCGTGCGGCGCCTGGATCGAAGGCGGCCTCTACGATTCTTTGGGTCAGATCTACGCTGGCGTCGGGGTTGGGCTGAACGGACCGGGTGTCACCTACGATGCGTGCGCATACACCTCGGTCGAAGTCAGGTACGCCACGGATCAGGCGATCAAGATGTACGCCAAGTGGAACAACACCGGCACCGCGGCCCCGCGATCGTACGTCGTGCTTCCCGCAACCACGGGTACTGCGACCAAGACCGTGACCTTCTCCTCCTTCACGGGGCTTCTTTGCAGCACGCTGACCGAATTCCAATTCGAACCGACGTCCTTCACGGCGGGATTCGGGATCGCCATCTACGGTTTGCGCCTTGTCGGCGCGGCCTCGGTTGCTTGCTCGGAGGGCGACGTGCAGTGCCTGAGCGGCGGCGGTGTGCAGAAGTGCGTGGGTGGCGTGTGGACCGCGTCTGCCTGCCCGACGGGGGCGACCTGCGTGTCCAACCAGTGCGTCGCGTCTGCAACCACGCCTGTCCAAGTCCACGGCAACCTCAGCGTCTCGGGCACCGGCCTGGTCGACGAGCATGGCAACCCTGTGCGTCTCAAGGGGGTGTCGAGCCAGTGGCTCAACTACGAGACCGACGGCTACGCCACCAACCTGGATGCGCTGAAGTGGATGCGGGACAACTGGAAACTGAGCGTGATCCGAGCGGCCATGGGCGTGGACCCGGATCAAACCGGCGCCTACCTGTACTCGGCTGCTGGCAAGGCCAATATGCAAAGCAAGGTGGAGACCGTCATCCAGAACGCGGTGGCCGCTGGTGTGTACGTCATCGTCGACTGGCACAGTCACGAGGCCGAGCAGTACACGTCCGACGCGGAGGCCTTCTTCAAGGACATCTCGCAACGCTACGGCCAGTACCCCAACGTGATCTACGAGACCTACAACGAGCCGCTCGACGTCGCCTGGACCACGCTTAAGCAGTACCACCAGGGCGTCTACACCTCGATCCGCTCGTACGACGCTGATTTGAACCAAAACGTGATTCTGCTCGGCACCCCCAATTGGGATCAGGACGTGGATGTGGCGGCGGCCAATCCCATGGCCGGCGACACCAACATCATGTACACGCTGCACTTCTACGCGTGCACCCAGAATTCGTACAACGGGCAACTGGGCAAGGCCGAGACCGCGCTGTCTATGGGCTTGCCCATCTTCGTGAGCGAATGGGGCGCCACTGCGGCGGACGGCGGTGTCGGGGGAACCAGCGTCTGTGCCAGCTACGCCGACGAGTGGCATAGCTGGATGGACGGCAACAGCATCAGTTGGGCGGCGTGGAAGCTGGACGACTGCCCCGGCATGACGGTCGAGGATACGAGCTGTATCCTCAAGCAGGGGGCGCCCGTGACCGGCGGTTGGACCAGCGATTATTTGAATGGCCACGGACCGTACGTGGTCGGTAAGCTGACCCAGTAATGACTCGGCTTTTCCTTGCTGGCGGAGGTGACCCTTGGCATCCAAATCAGTTTTCATCGAACGCCGTCAGATATCTCGACATTCCCTGTATCTGGCGGCGGAGCTTGTTGTCGAGGGGACGACTCCGCGCACCGCTATCACCAAGGACATCAGCAAGATCGGCTTGTTGCTGCTGACGCGTGCCAGCCTTGGCCGTGGCGATAGCGTGGTGGTCAGAATTCACCTGCCTGGCGATGACATGCGATCGATCGACGTTCCGGGGAAGGTGGTTCGGCTGGAGCCGCTAACCGACGAGGAGAGGGGGATCTGGCGGAACAAGGTCGCGTTCAGCTTCGACACCGAGCAGCCCGACATCGCCCAGGAATTCGAGAAGCTCGCCGCCGACCAAGCCAAGGTCTACGGCCAGGCCCGGAAGCCAGAATAGTCGCCCGCCGGTCGCGCCGCTGCCCTTCAGGACCATCCCCTCGACTGGGCAGCGTATCTCAAAATCGGCAGCCCGTGTCTCACGAAGATGAAGGTTCCTTCGGCTGCCAGAAAACTCTCGCTTGAATCGCGAACGCCAAGATTCTACGATCTTCCATCGTGCTGAAGAGGTACCCACGGAGCCGGGCCCAAAGACGTTCCCGCAGCGGCCGCGCGCCGGGGGCCCGCGCACTCGCCCTGGCGCTAGCAGGCCTTTGGGCCGGCAGCGGACGAGCGGCGCAGCCGACGCCGGCGGCCCAGACGGCACCAGCGGCCCAGACGGCGTCGCCCCGCGGCGGCCTCATGGTGGTCGAGGGAGGGCGCTTCGTGAGCGAGACGACACCCGAGAACGCGCGCCGGGACGGGCTGACCGTGCTCGATCTCTCGGACGACTGGCTGCCGTACATCTTTTCGGAGGAGCCCGAGAAACCGCAACCGCTGCGGCCCTATCTGATTGACCTTGCCAACGGGTGGATGCGCGGGGGCAGTAACTACGCGCGCCCCCGCGAGGACCGCTATTTCGAGGCATTTGGGATATTCCCCAGCTTGAACCTGGTGCGGCGACGGTTGGCGGATAGCAAGCGCCACGTTTGCCACGAAAAGGTGAAGGACGGTGTGCTGACGGAATTGTCAGCCAAGAACGTCATCCCGCCGGAAATGCCGGAGAAGGTCCCGAACCCCGACCCCGCGACGGTCGCCGAACAGCCCATGATTCTGACCGGGCGGACGATCTCGCCGCGCCCCTTGACCCCGACGGAAAAGCGGGCCGTGACCGCGATGCAGGCCCACCTGCGCTGCGAAGGGTTGCTGCCCGGAGGGGCCAGAGCTCCTCGGATGGATCTCCGCACGGTCGCGGGCCTGCAGGCCTACCAGCGCCTGCTCATGCTCGCGGACAATGGGAGCATCGATCTCGAAACCCGGACCGCGCTTCTGGGCGACAGCCGCGAGCACGACTTCCGGGCCCTTTTGCGCGCGCTACGCGAGCGCGTTGTCGACGCGACCGGGTTGCTCGAGGACGGCTCGGCCCTGGGTGTTCTCGGCGAGGTGCAGGGGCGCCTGCTGGACAGTTCCGAGTTCCGGCCCCTACCCGTGGAAGCGGCGACCAATCAAGTTCAGAACCCGCGGACGGGTTCCGAACCTCCCGCGATGCGCTCGGACGGGCAAAGCCCGTCCTCCCGCGACGCGAATCAGCCGCGCGTGCAGCCTGGCGGCTCTGCTAACGCCAAAATAACAGGCGCGCCGGATCTCATCGCCGCCGCCACCCAGGCTGCCAGCCAGGCGCTGGGCTGGACCTCGCCCGAGGCCGTTCTCGCCAGCACGCTGGTGGTTGCTCCGACGCCGCCGCCTGCCTCGCGACGATCCGCGCGCAAACCAGCCTCGCCCAAGGGGCCTGCGCCCCTGCCCACGGCTGTCGCAATCCGCCTGCCGCCGCTGCCGGCCTACCACGGCCCCAAGATGGACCTGCGCGCTGAGATAGACCGCGGCGAGGTGGTCCTAAAGCGCCCGGCCCTCGACAAGGACGGCAAGAAGAAGTGGCATCCTCCGGTCAGCGACCGGCCGACCCTCACGCTGTACGCGCGCGTGGGCGAGCGCGAGGTGGCCCTGTGCCGTTGGCCAACCACCATCGGCGGCTGGAAGACGATTCAGCAATCCGACGGCTCCATGGCACTCAAGTACAAAGCGTCCGTGACCGGCGATGCCCTGTGGCCCGAGATCCTTGCCACCCCGACCTGGCACCCGTCGCCGGGCATGCCCACCCGCAGGCTGCTCATCAAGCGAGGCGACACCTGGGTGCCGAAGTCCGAGGTCATCGGGCCGGGCTACCGCGCCGCCTACGGGCTGGTGGCCATCACGCACCTACAGATCGAGGGACGCAACGAGCGGGGCGAGCCCGAGCTCATGGACCACCGTATCCGGACGCACGGTACGGCGGCTTACCGTTCCGTCAAACGCGGCGAGAGCAGCGGCTGCCACCGACTGCACAACCACTTGGTCCTGCGCCTGGCGGGCTTCGTGATTCGGCATCGCGCGCACGTGCGCGACGGCATCGTGCCCGAGGATTACGTGCGGCACCTCGAATACAAGGGCCAGGAAGTCGATCTGGCGGACGACAACAAAGGCTACCGCTTCCAGCTAACGCCGCCCGTGCCCGTGACCATCCTCGACGGCGACGTGAAAGGCAACGCCAGGTCCGTCAAGGGTACGGTGCCGCTGATGGTGACCCCGTAGGTTGCAAGCCCACCGGGTCAGGGTGGCGTTCAAATATGGTTTGACAGGTATATGCCCTTTGAGGCATATATGACTTATGGAGTCCGCTTTTGCCGTTCTGGCCGAGCCCAATCGCCGCGCCATCCTCAGCCTGCTGGCCGCTTCGGAGCGCTCGGTGGGAGAGATTGAGGACAGCCTAGGGATGTCGCAGCCGTCGGTCTCCAAGCATTTGCGCGTGCTGCGCGACGCCGGGCTGGTCGATTCCCGGACTGATGCGCAACGACGGCTTTACCGCGTAAGGCCCGAACCGCTCGTGGAAGTGGACGCTTGGCTGGAGCAGTTCCGCCGCCTTTGGTCTTTCCACATCGACGCGCTGGAACGACACCTCGATCGCATGGCCCGCAAGGATCACCTGCATCGCCGACCCCGGCGGAAAGGAACAACCCGATGACCGCCCCACGCGACACGTACAGACCCGGAGCCGCGTCCGGGGCCGAGGTTCGAAAAGAAGGTGAGAAATGGACGCTGATACTTGTGCGCAATCTACGCCATCCTCCCGGCAAGGTCTGGCGGGCCCTGACCGATCCATCCGAGCTGCGCCAATGGGCGCCCTTCGACGCCGATCGCAGCCTGGGCAAGATCGGACCGGTGATGCTCTCCACGGTCGGGACGCCGACGCCGCAGGTTTCTGACAGCGCCGTGAAGTGCGCCGACGCCCCGAGGCTGCTCGAATTCAGTTGGGGCGGCAACGAATTGCGCTGGGAGCTTGAAGCAGTTGGCGGTGGCACGCGCCTTACGCTCTGGCACAACATCGATCGCGGCTTTGTCTCGTGGGGTGCCGCCGGCTGGCACATTTGTTTCGACGTCCTTGACCGGTTGCTCGCGGGAGCGCCAATTGGCCGCATTGTTGGCGGCGAAGCGATCAAGTTCGACTGGCAGCGCCTCAATACCGAATACGCCAAGCAGTTTGGCATCGAAAGCCCTGGTTGGACACAGTCTCTCTCAAAGGAAGGTGAATCATGACCATTCTCCTCTGGATTCTGCAAATCCTGCTCGCCCTGCATACGGCCGTGGGCGCGATTTGGAAGTTTTCCAATTCCGAGCAAACCGTGCCTTCGCTAAGCGCAATCCCCCACACAGTTTGGCTGGCGATGAGCGTGCTGGAGCTACTTTGCAGCCTGTGCCTGATTGTCCCTGCGTTCAATAGGCGTCTGACCGTCCTGGCTCCCATCGCGGCGGCATACATAACATCAGAGATGCTGCTCTTCTCAGTCGTACACCTCTACTCCGGTTGGGCGGAGCACGGACAAATGATCTACTGGCTCGTGGTCGCTGCCGTATGCGGTCTTGTCGCCTACGGGAGACTTGTGCGAAGGCTTTCCACCGCAGCACAGTGGACGTAAGATTGGAGCTCGACATGAAGAAGCCCATTTCAACAGAGTCCGCCTCGGTGTTGATCGACGAGAGGATCAAGCAGCTTGCTGACTGGCGCGGAAAGGCGCTCGCCAAGGTTCGCGAAATCATCCACGCGGCGGACCCTGAGATCGTGGAAGAATGGAAGTGGATGGGAACGCCGGTCTGGTCCCACGGCGGTATCGTATGTACGGGGGAAACGTACAAGAACGTCGTCAAGATGACATTTGCCAAGGGGGCCGCGCTTGCGGACCCTTCGGGCCTATTCAATTCCAGCCTGGACGGGAATGTCAGGCGTGCCATCGATATCCACGAAGGCGACAAGGTCGAAGGAGCCGCGTTACGCGATCTCATCCGCGCCGCAGTGGCGCTCAATTTCAGGGGCAAGAGCGAAACGAAACAGAGCAAGGCGAAAGCTCGAAGGACGGCAGACTCCAAGTGACCGGTTGACTTGTCGCGGTAGGGAGGGGACCTCACGACAATTTCAAATTCTGCGCTCCGCGCGTATAATGCGGCGGGCTCGATGAAGCCACTTCGCTAGGAGCTTACCCATGACGATAATGAAAAGACGCTCTCCATTGTCTCTGGTATCGGGTTCGATGATTGTGGCGTTCGCCGCCCTCTTCGCGGTCGGGTGCAAAGGATCAAGCAAAGCCCTGGACCTCGATAGCGGCGATCAGAGTGGAACCGGCGGCGCCGGTGACGGTGGCAGCGGTGATGGCGGTAGTGGGGCCGGTGCCGGAGGCGCGGGTGGTGCTAGCAGTGTTCTTGGCAGTGGCGGTGTTTCGAGTGGTGGCGGTGGCGCTGGTCTCACCGGCGGCGCGGGCAAAGGCGGCTCAGGCAGTGGCGGCAAGGTCGGCAGCGGCGGTACCACCACCTCGGGAAGCGCGTGCGGTGGCCCAGGCCAGCTTTGTTGCTCCGGCAACACCTGCAAGGACGGCGGCTGCTGTGCCTACAACCTGTGCGTTGCCAACGGCAGCAGCTGCTTGCCCCTGCCCGGGACTTGCACCAGCGGAAGCTGCAATGCGGGGGCGTGCGGCGGCCCGGGTAAGCCGTGTTGCAACACCAGCACGAGCACCAGCGTATCCACGGGTACCGCGTGCACGTCACCGGGCACCAAGTGCTCGTCGGGCGTGTGCGCGTTGTGCGGAAACAATCCTGGCGACACCTGCTGCTATACGACGCCCACCAGCTCCAGCTCGTCCACCTCGTACGTGTGCCTAGGCAGTAACCTCGTGTGCAGCACATCGACGTCGAGCTACGTGTGCGCGACCTGCGGTCAGCCTGGCGGTCCTTGCTGCCCTGGCAGCACGTGCAGCGGCAACGCCTGCTGCTACAACGAAACCTGCATCGCGGAAGGCAGCAACTGCAGTAGCTCGTCAAGCACTGGAACCGGCGGCAGTGGCGGAGGCCAATGCGGCGGCGGCAAGTGCTCCAATTGCGGCGGCTCGGGTCAGCCCTGCTGTGGGACGAGCTGCGGGGCCGGCCTCGCGTGCCGCAGCTCGGTCTGCTCGTCGTGTGGAAATCCCGGCGAGCCCTGCTGCTCGGGCGCCAACGGCACAAGTCGCTGTGTAGCGGGCTCGATTTGCAACAGCACCACCTCGTCGAGCGGCCTGTGCGCAGCGTGTGGCGGGCCTGGCGAGCCTTGCTGCGATGGCAACGCATGCTCGTCCGGATGCTGTTTCAACGGTAGCTGCATGGCCGACGGAGCCACGTGCACAGTCAGTGGGTATACGACCACCTACGGCTCGTGCAAGTCCGGACGCTGCACCTGCGGCAACTCGGGCGAGCCGTGCTGTCCCACCAGCACCTTCCCGACCTCGACCGGTTGTTCGAGTTACGACCTCGCGTGCGGAACCACCACCAGCACCACCACCTCGACGTCGATCTGCCAGGCGTGCGGCAAGCAAGATGGGCCGTGCTGCTCGAACAACAGTTGCAGCGATCCTGGCACGCAGTGCCTTTCCAACAGTGCCACGAACTACTACTACCAGTGCAAGCTCTGCGGAGCAACGGGGCAGGCGTGTTGCTCCAGCTCGTCGACGGGCGGAGCGTGCCGCGACTCGGGAACGGCGTGCAACAGCAACACCAATACCTGCCAGGCTTGTGGCGCCGCCGGCAACCCGTGTTGCGCCGGCTACAAATGCACGGGCGCCAACACCGTGTGCAACACTTCGCAGAATCTCTGCGTCGTGTGCGGCACTCCGAACCCAAGCGGATCGTCTGCGCCGTGCTGCCCAGGCAACCTTTGCAACGGCGGCTGCTGCGTCACCCGCTACGGCGGAAGCTCGTACGGCAGCCCGGTGTGCGTCGGGGCGGGCACGAATTGCGACAGTCTCGACACCAGCACGACCACGACGAAGGCGGTCTGCGACGTTAGTTCGGTCGCAACCGGCACGTGCACGGCTGGGACCACCGCGAGCTGCGGCGGACTTGGGCAGGCCTGCTGCGTCTCGAACTACTATACGACCTCGACCTCCTATTACTATTGTGGCGCCCCCGGAACCCGCTGCTTGGGCAATTCCAGCACCACCGGAACCAGCACGTACACGTGCCAGGCCTGTGGCGACAAGAATCAGCGCTGCTGCGTCGACTCGACCAGCTCGTCGAGCACCACTGTCTCGGCCTGCAAGTCGCCCTATCTGTGCAGCTCGGTCTACAGCTCAAGCACGGGCACCTACACCTATACCTGCACAGATTCGACGGCAACCGCGACCTCGACCGCCACCACCGTCGGACTCTAGCAGCTCTCGGCGCCGTCAGACCCGCAGGTGCGGGCAGGAAGCCTATCCTTTTCGACCCGGCGGGTCTGTCCGTGCGACCGTGGCCCCAAAGACCCCGTCTGACGTTCAACTGCTCGCGAGAAAGAGCCGATGATGGGCACGTCCGTCGCATCGACTATGTCCATCAAAGTCATCAGTTTGGTTCTTGCCATGCTTGCAGTCGGCGTGCTGGCTGCCCGGCACGGCCGCAGCTTCAGGTTGTCCATTCCGCCCCCCTCGACCGGGCCGGTGCCGGTGGAGGGCGGGGGCCTGGGCGACGTGGGGCCTGTCGTGGTCCTGGATCCTTTTCTGGTGTCGGAGGTGGAAGGCGAGGGCGAGCACGTAAGCAAGGTAACCTTCGAAGTGGAGGTCAATGATGCCCAGGGGCGAGACATCTTCAAGTCCCGTACCTCGCAGATTCGCTCGGCCATTTTGACCGTGCTGGCGGACACCAGGCTCAACGATATCGGCGATTCGGAAGACCTCGGGTTGCTCAAAAAGATGGTACAAGGTCGCATTCAATCCCTGTTGCCGGATCATGTCGTTCGCCGCGTGTTGATCACGGAATTCTTGAGTCTCTGAGCGCAGACCCGATTGCTCCGACAGCTTCGTTGCCAGGCTCTTCGCCGTGACGGTGGCTCCCGTCGTATTGCCTGGATTCCTCGCCACGCAGGCCGTCACAGCGATCGCCGGCAGGCCTTGACCATGCCCGCGCGGCTCCTCACGCAGCGTCCGCCAGCGACGTTTGTGCAAGGGCTTTCGTGGGAGCCCTTGACCAGGACTATACGCCGGCCGATAGTCTGCTTTGTGCAGATTGACGCGGCACCGCGGAACACCCAGGACGAGGATGGCATTCGTCCTCGGGCCGGGGCGCGCCGGCCTTCCCGGCCCACGGGGGCGCTTGTTCTGCGCTGCAAGATGATCGTCGCCACCGCGGTAGTTGGCCTAGGTGCGTGCAAGCAGCCGCTGGTGGTCGGCGAATACAAGTGCCCCGTGGGCAACTTTGAGGGCGGCAGTCCGCCCATCTCGACCGATCCGATCTCGCTTCCTTGGGCAACGGGATTTGAGAACCAATTGGACTGCGACTACCGGGAAGTCGCTGGGTACTGTTACTCATTCCCGCCATCGTCCTACCGAGTCGTCACATCACCGGTCCATTCCGGGCAGTTTGCGGCGGAGTTCACCGTACTGACCGGCACCGACGCCGGTTCTTCCCCCCAGGGCCGCTGCGTCCGGCAGGGTGTCTTGCCGGCCGAAGCCTACTACGGCGCCTGGTACTATATCCTCGCGTCGGCGACCAACACGGGCAACTGGAATCTGTTTCACTTCCAAGGTGGAAATGCCGACACGACTTCTGAACACTTTCTCTGGGATGTGTCCTTGGTCAATGGGCCGACCGGCGAGCTGAACCTCCGACTGTACGATGACTTGCACCAGAAGACCATCGGTGACGGCCCGTCCATTCCGATTGCGGAATGGGTTCACATTGTGTTCTACCTGAAGCGCGCAAAAGACAACAACGGCGAGGTTGCCTTGTTCCAGAACGAAGTGCGCGTGCTGGACCTCACGGATGTCGTCAGCGACGATACCGACTGGGGTCAATGGTACGTGGGCAACCTTGCGAGCGCTTTGCAGCCTGCTCAGTCTACTGTGTACGTGGATGACGTCACCATTCGCGCAACCTTATAGTCGAAGCCGATCCCAGACCTCGTCGGGCACCGGGATGGGCCTGATGATTGGGTGGATTCTGCTCGGGCTGCTCGTCACGACGCCCGCGGCGGCCGAGCCGCAGCCAAGCATCGACATGCGTTGGGAAGCGCCCCCGGGCTGTCCACAGGAAAGCGACGTGCGCGACCGGATCCAGAGGCTTGTGGGATCCGGTCGCCATGACAGCCAGGTACACGCCGAGGGAACCATCACGCGAATGGAGAGACGCTTTCGCCTTGACCTCGTCGTGCGTGTGCGTGACCTCGTTGGCACCCGCAGCATCGAGGCCAACTCGTGCGAGGATCTCGCTGGTGCGGCGGCGGTGGAGCTTGGATTGCTGATCCATTCGACTGAGGCAGCCCTCGGCCGTGCCGGATCTCAGCCTCCCAATTTGCCGCCCGCCCGAGGAGCGGAACCGTCGAGCTCGGATTCCGACCGAACCGACACGCATCCCTCACCAGGAGCGAACGACGCTGGCAGGGTAGAGCATGCTCCGGGCGGCACGAAATCCGAGGACAAGTCGGCGGTCGAGCCCGACGCCAAGGCAGAGCCGAAGGAGGCAGTGTCGCAGAGGTTGTGGCATGCCCTTGTGGGGTTGCCCGTCTTGGAGCTGGGTGTAGGCCCCCTCCCGAAGATGGCTCGGGGTATCGGAGTGTCCCTCGGCCTCGAATACGCGAGCTGGCAGTTGCAGGTGAAGGGAACCTCATGGCAGCGCCAGAACGTTCCCGCGCCTGGCTTCCCCGGGTACGGCGCGGATGTTGATCGAATCGGCGCGGCTTTCTGGGGTTGCCGCGAGCTTCGATCTTCCTGGTTTGGATTTTCGCCTTGCTTGACGGTTGGTGTCGAGCGCGTGTCTGCGAGTGGCACCGGACGGAACGTCGCACAAAGCGCGGTACAGGCTTGGGGAATGACCGTGGGCGCCGGCGTACAAGGGCGGGTCCACATCGCTAGTTGGTTCTGCCTGCTGATGGCCGTGGGTGGGCAAATCGAGCTGTCCCGACCCCATATCTCGATTGGTGGGGAAACTTCATCGTCTGGAACATCGTACGGGTTCGACGTGTACCAATTCGCTCCGGCGGCGTTCTTGGCGGCACTCGGCCTGGAGTGGATCTTGTGACGGAAAGTGAAACCGCACGCCACTGCATCTGGTGACTGACTATGATTGGCAGCAAGTCAAACGCTTCCGCCATCTTTTCGAATGAAGATCCCAATTTAGGACCGTCAGACGTTCGCGTGCCCAACCTGCAAGCCATCTACAAACAGTATTTTGACTTCGTGTGGTCGTCCGCCCGACATCTCGGAGTGGCGCGAGACGCTATCGACGACGTGGTACAGGATGTATTCATCGTAATCCAGGCCAAGCTTGTCACGTTGCAGCGGCCGGAAGCCCTGCGAAGCTGGATCTACGGTATCGTCAGACGTACGGTAAGCGACTATCGGCGCTCCAGGCGATCCAGGGATGCCGCCGGGGCCAGGCTCGGCATTGAGCTCAAGGCGAATCATCCGGCTCAGCCGTCGCCTCTCGACGTGGCTGAGAGAAACGCGGAGTTGGAGCTGCTCGAGGGCATTTTGGCGGAGCTCGACGAGCCGAAGCGAGAGGTCTTTGTGATGGTGGAGGTTCTGGAGATGACGGTGCCAGAAGTGGCTCAAGCAATTGAAGTACCCCTAAACACAGCTTATTCGAGGCTTCGGATGGCGAGGCAGTCCTTCGAGGATGCGCTTGCCAGGCATGAAGCACGTAGTGAGGAGAATCGGCGGCCATGTCGACCTTAAGTTCCAAAGGACGGGCGCTTGTCAATGCCGGTCGGCGTGCTTTCCGACCGACCGATGCGGATCGCGCTCGGCTCCTCGCCGAGCTACGCTCCCGGCTCGGCGACGCCGCACTACCGCCCGACATGAGCACGGTGACGTCGGTGGCTGCCGCGGGCAAATCGATATGGCCGATCATTTCCGTGGTCGTGGCCGGCATTGGTCTTGTCGGCGGAGCAGTTTTCATTACCTGGAACCGGGGATGGGGAGCGGACAAGCTGCAAGAAGCGAAAGTTGCGCCAGTCGCTGCGATGGAAAAGGCGATCGAACCGGCTCCTGTCGAGCCACCGACGATTCTCGATACGACGCCACCTGGAACTGAGCTGCCTGCCCAATCCGCAACTGCGGCTCGCCGCCCACAGGATCGATTGTCAGCCGAGGTTGCGATCCTATCGCGTGCAACGCACCACCTACGTGCTGGACGCCCCGCGGAGGCTCTTAGGGCGCTTGACGAGTATCGCCGCAAGTTCCCCAAGGGGCTGCTCAGCGAAGAGCAACGCGCAGGCCGAGCGCAGGCGCTGTGTGCTCTGGGGCGATTCGATGAGGCGAACGCAAAGATCGCGGCGCTTGCACCCGAATCTCCGCTCGCCGCGCAGGCCAAGCAGTTCTGCGACGCCCGTCTGGCCGCGCGTTGAGGGTACCCCAGGGGTCAGCGACCATACCCGGCAGCGACGATGTTGGCCTGGACGGCGTCGTCGATCGCATCGGACGGGTTGCCGGAAGTCATGCATCCTTCGAAGAAGGTCCCTTCACCGGTGTGGCTGTTGTCCCCGCCTATTCCGAGGATGATGGCGCCTTCCTTCTTCTGAGGACTGTAGCCGGACGGGCGTGCTCCGTCGTACTTGGTCGCGAGCGCGCCTGACTGCGCATCGCCGCCTTTGAGCGCAAACCTGTTTCCAGATGGGCCCTTGAGGATTGCCGTAACATAGGTGGCGGAGATGGGCGTGTTGGTAGCTATCACGGCGTTGGGGTCGGCTCCCGCAAAGACGCCATTCTCGAGATCGGCCATGACCCAGGGACCGGTGCCGTTGCCCTTGGCCCACTGGGTGCTACTCCCGAAATAGACACACTCCATGGTGGCGTTGCCGTTGTCCTTGTTGTTGGTCTCGGCGTTCCCGTAGTCGAAGCAGCACCATTGGTTGTAGTGCTTCCCACTGATCACCATGTACATAGACTCTGGCTGGTCGCCGGTTGGGACACCCTTGGTCGTGTTGTTTCGGTAACCCACGGCGCCTACGTCGTTGTCGAAGTTTGAAGTCGTGTAGACGCCGTAGACCGTATGGCCGTTCAACGTAATCTTGGCCTTGGTTGCATCCGCTTCCAGGCCCCCATTGTTCAGCCAGCCGCCCGCCGGTGATTTGGTGAGGTGGTTTCCGTTCGGCGACTGGTCGTAGATCTCCGAAATGGTGCACGTCGTGCCCGAGCAGAATGTGTCTTGCGCGGCTGAGTTGGCGATGCCTCCGGCGGTCAGCACGGCGATGTCCTTGGTGGTCTTGTCTGAGGCGCGCCTGACTTGATACAGGTTTCCATTGTACGCACTGTAGAGTGCCCGAGCCGTGCTGTGTGCAGCGACACATGGCGTGTTGCCCGATGCATAGATGTCGCAAGGCCCTGTTCCCGAGTCGGCGATTCCGCCCGCGCCACCTGTCCCGCCCGAGCTGGACGATCCGCCCGTGCCACTTCTGCCACCCGAATCCGGTTGGCCGCCAGCCGCGGCATCCCGTGAATTGCCGCCGGCGGCTCCCATGCCTCCGCTCCCAGCCGCAGCATCCCGTGAAACGCCGCCACCTGAGGTGCCGCCGGTTGGGGTTCCAGAGACTCCGCCCAAGGCTCCGCCGCTACCAACGGCTCCGCCCGAACGACTACCTCCCGTGCTCGCGATCCCGCCCGAGCCTGCGAGCCCACCGGTGCTGAGTGTGCCCCCGGCGCCCGACACTCCGCCGCCACCTGTAAGACCACCCGTCCGCGCCGGGCCACCGATGCCCCCGCCACCTACGGCCCCACCCACGCCCATCTTGCCGCCGGAGTCATCTTTACCTGTCGATTTCGCGCTGCCGCCGGAGCCGCCGCTTCCAAGAATGTTGGAAGGACCCGAGACCGAGGGACTACATGCACCGACGACGACCAACAGAAGCGCGAGGAAAACCATGGCCCGTGATTCGGGTCGCCCATGCTTCATGATTCGTGCAGTGGCGTGAAGCTCGACTTTCCGTTGCGTTCAAGAGACCAGATCGAACTGTCGAAGTAGACGAGTGAATGACCCGCCACGCGGAGGGCCATGTGTGCACCGGGTGAGAGCCGCCCCGTCAATTCTGTGACGGAAAAGGGAACGGTCTGCCACTTCTTAGGAGGCATTCGAGGATGACGATGACTGGAAGCAAGGCATCGGTTGATGCGTCGGCCAGCCCGCCGATGGCGGTCTCCTCTGTGCTTCCCTTCCACGCTGTCTACCAGCGGTACCTGGACTTCGTGTGGGCGTCGGCCGGACACCTCGGTGCTGGAACCGACGCCATCGACGACGTTGTTCAGGATGTATTCATCGTCGTCCATTCCAAGCTTGCGACGCTGCAGCGGCCGGAGGCTCTGCGAAGCTGGCTCTACGGCATCGTACGCCGAACTGTGAGCGACTACCGACGGTCCCGGCGGACCAGGGATGCCGCGGTGGCAAGCCTCGGCGCGGAGCCTAGGTCGAGGCAACCCTCGCCGTTGGACGTGGCCGAAAGGGATGCCGAGTTGGAATTGCTCGAGAACATCTTGTCAGATCTCGACGAGCCGAAGCGAGAGATCTTCGTCATGGTGGAGGTGCTCGAAATGACAGTACCGGAAGTGGTGCAGGTGCTAGAAATACCGATCAACACAGCCTATTCGCGGCTTCGGTTGGCGAGGCAATCCTTCGAAGATGCTCTGGCCAGGCATGCACTGCGGGACAAGGAGGCTCGGTAATCATGTCGGCCCTCAGTCCCAAGGGGCGCTCTCTTGTCCGTGCCGGTCGACGTGCTCTTCAGCCAACCGACGCCGATCGGCTGCGACTGCTCGGCGCGCTGAGCTTCCGACTGGGGAAGTTACCCTGCCGCCTCGCATGGAACCGGTGTCGGCGACGGCCGCCGCGGCCCGAATCCGGATGGCGCGGACGAATCCTGCCCAGCGCCCACGCCCGCGGCCACACGTGAACGCACGCATCGCATCGGCTATCATGCCTTTCCATCGCTAATGCGCGTAGGCAGCCAAGACCAGCACGTACTTCGCCTGATAGCCCGTGCTGGGCTCGGTAATGGGCCATGACCCTGCCGGCCATCCCGAGTTGAACTGCAGGTAGGCTTTCTGGACTGGTTGTCCCATGGGCGGCTGCCAATTCTGGCTGCACAGTGAGAACTCGGAGGCGCCATAACAGTGGTACGCCGAATCGCCCGAAGGCGCCGTGCAACAGCTGTCGAGCGAGAAGCTTGAATTCGGGCCGCCTGGAACGAAGCCGGGAGCGGGACCTGGCGTCGTGCTTGAGACTTCGTCCCACTTCGTGCCGTCGGCAAACCAAGTGTGAAACACTGTCTTCGCCGAATTCTCTGCGCCTGCTCGCTGCATGTTGGTCAAGTACACCAGCCCGATTGGATTCACGCCGTGCATGTAGTGCACGTACTCCTCCGCCGCGCCTGCGGCCGGGGCTACCGTCGTGCCGCTTCCGTACTTCGCCAAGAGTTGATAGAGGCGCGCCTGTGCCATCTTGATCTGATTGCTGCCCCAGGTGTAGTCCTTCATCGGCGCACGATATGGATCCTGATTGCCCGTGACCATGGGCCATTGATCAGTGTGGGTCGTAATGTTGGTCAAGAACTGATTCAGGATAGCGGAGCCTACGCTGTTGCTGATCCCGTTCAAGCGCGTGTAGTAGAGCACTGCTTCCTGCTTTTCCATGTCCCACTCGCTCGGGCCAGAGCTTGGCTCGATCGCCGCGTAATTCGCCTCGACGAAGGTTCGGTAGGCAGCGTCGCCCGTCATCTCGTACAGGTACATGGCCGCCTGGAATTTCGAGAACAGTCGGCCGGCGTCGTCCGTTTCTTGGTCGCCCGAGGCCAGGCCGCTCGAACCCGCCTGCTTGCTCTCGTCGTTGTTGTAATAGAGTACGCTCGGATTCGCTACCGCCCAGGTCCATGCCTTGACGGCACGCGCATTGAGATCCGTGGCGTACGTCTTGAGGCTCGCCTCGGGACGCGCGCCGTAAACCTTGCTGGCGTACGCAAACACCGCAGCGCCCATCAAGCTCGCATTGGTCGTTGCCGGTCCGTAGTAGCTCGGGTCGGTCGCGGCCGAAGGCGGGCTGGCCGAGGCGAGGCCCATCACGCACAGCAGGGACCCGTCGGTATTCTGCATACGCTCGATCCAATCGAGCGCCCATTTGACCTCGTCAAGGATGTCGGGAATGCCGTTCCCAGACTCGGCAATGCCGTAGTCGTCGCCAAACGCGGTTGGGTTTTCTTCATAGGCGCGCAGAAGCACGATCACCGTGGCTGCCGCCCAAGCAGTGTACTTGTTGAAGTCACCGGCATCGTACCAGCCACCGTGCAGATCCTTGACCAGCGACGCATCGGTCTTCGCAGTCCAAGCGTGAGCCTGCGAGTCCTGTCCAGTTCCCATGTGGCTGGCACCGTCGGCCCAGTCCGCGCCAGCGGTTGCGGCTGACTTCGCGAATCCAGCACGCTGGTAGTAATACATGCGCACGGCGTGCTTGAGCACACTCCGGTAGACGTTGTCGTCGATGTCGAACTCAACCGAGCGGACTTTCTTGTCCACGTCGTTCACCGTATAGGTGCCAGGCGTCGTGACGTCCGAAAAGTCGAACCACCAGACTTTGTCGCCCGACGAGCTGTCGACTGCGCCGCCATTCCAGGAAGTGGGCGCGCCCTGCTTAACGGTTTTGCCCGTGGCCTTGTCCACCACCGCGTACTGCGTTCCCGGCGTGAAGTCCACGGCGCTGTCGTATCCCGTCTGCGGATCGCGAATGACAGCCACTTTCTGGGCGGCGGTGCGGTAGCCGAACTGGTCCACGACGATGAGCGGAATTGGGCCATTCGGACCCGCCGTGAGCCCCTGGTTCCAGGTCGTGTCCGTGCTCGGCTTGTCCGTGCTGGGGGCAACCGTGGTGGACGTTCCCGAGCCTCCCCCTGCGGAGAGGGTTCCTCCGACCGCAGTCACGCCGCTGGCGCCGCCCGCACCGCCCGTCGGGGTGCCGCCTGCGCTGGAACCTGCTCTGCCACCCGATGCCGTGCCGCCCGCAGCGGTGCCGGGCTGGCCACCGGAAGCCGCGCCGCCCGCACCGGTGCCGGTTTGGCCACCCGACGCTGCGCCACCGGCTCCGCTGCCGCCTCTGCCGCCTGTTGTTACGCCGCCCGCGCGGGTGCCGATTTGGCCGCCCGACGCTGCGCCACCAGCGCCGCTGCCGCCCGACGCTGCGCCGCCCGCACCGGTGCCGGTCTGGCCGCCCGACGCTGCGCCACCGGCTCCGGAAGTGGCCTTGCCCCCTGTTCCTCCGCTGCCGAGAGGCGAGGTGCTTCCCCCTTTGACCGCCGAGCCACCACCTCCGCCCGATTGGCCGTTGTTCGGATGGGCAGTGCTCCCGCAGGCGGAAGCGCATAGCAGGCTCACCAACAGAAAGCCGGATCGGCATGTCAGATTTGAACGTCTCACGATCTTCCTTTCAGAACGCCAGAACAGGGATGGCCCGAAGTAGTGGCGTCAGCATGGCTTTTCCGTCACCATAGGCGGCTCGTGAACGGAATCGCAGGTCTGGCGCCACTGCGCCGGGGGATGATGTTGTCCCGGAGCCAAGCCCCAAGGAGGGTCGTGGATACGTCTGCGTCATTTCTCCCCCTCGCTGTTCAGTCACCCGGAGGTCGTTTTGTGAAAAACCGAATATTGTCTGTAGGATTTGTTGGTCTTCTGGCGATGGCGGGGTGCGGGAGCAGCGGCCCGGCGGGGTCCACGCAGACTGGCGGGAAGACGAACACTGCCGGGACGGCCAGCCCAGGCGGAGCCCCGAGCACCGGCGGTGTGAGCGCTGGAGGCGGAGCAGGAGCGATAGCTGGCGCAGGGGGCAGCGGCGGCGCAGGTGGCAGCAAAGGTGGAGCGACTGGCTCCGCCGGTGCCACTGGTTCGGGCGGCAGCGGAAACGGCGGATCGGGTGGTACGGGAGCCGGCGGCACAGGGGCGGGTGGGCAAGCCGGCACCGGGTCGGGTGGTACAGCAACCGGCGGCCGAACCGGGACTGGATCGGGTGGCGCAGTGACGGGCGGGCAAGCCGGGACTGGATCGGGCGGCACAGGAACCGGCGGCAAGGCCGGCAGCGGCTCGGGCGGTGTAGCGGCGGGTGGGCAAGCCGGGACCGGACCGGGTGGCACAGGATCGGGCGGCCAAGCCGGTAGCGGATCGGGTGGGGCGAATCCATCCGGCGGTGCTGGGGCGGGCGGGCAAGGCGGAGGCGCGCCATCTACGTTGGTCAACACCTACGACGGCGCGCGCTCGACCACCGTCAGCTTCGACGCCGGCTGGAAGTTCCACTTGGGCGACGTCAGTGGTGCGCAGGGCGCGACCTTCGACGATTCGTCCTGGACCAGTTTGGACGTGCCTCATGACTGGAGTATTTCGCTGGCATTTAATCAAAGCTCGGCTGCCAGCTACGGCGGAGGCTACCTCGATGGCGGCCTGGGCTGGTACCGCAAGACCTTCGACTTGCCGGCCTCCAGCTCGGGACAGAGAGTCGTTGTCCAGTTCGATGGCGTCTATATGGACAGCACGGTTTACATGAACGGCACGCAAATATGCGCCCGCCCCTACGGGTATTCCTCGTTCGAATGCGACTTCACGTCCGGCGCAAAGGCTGGCGGCTCGAACGTCCTTGCCGTCAAGGTCAACAACCAGCTGCCCAGCAGCCGCTGGTATTCCGGCAGCGGCATCTACCGTCACACCTGGCTCAAGACCGCGAACCCGGTCCACGTCGCCTACACCGGCACGCAAGTGACGACGCCAACGGTCTCGGCCACGAGCGCCACCGTGAATATTGCGGTGACAGTCCAGAACGACGGGACAACCGACCAATCGGTGACCGTGGACAGCTCGGTTCGCGACGCAGCGGGAACTGAAGTGGGCAAAGGCTCTTCGTCGTCAACGTCAGTGACGGCTGGGAAGACCGCCAACCTGACGCACACCGCGACCGTGTCCAATCCCAAGCTGTGGTCTCCCTCGTCGCCAACCCTCTACTCCGTGGTGACGACCGTGTCCGTCGGCGGCTCCGTGGTGGACACGTACACCACCCCGTTCGGCATTCGCACCATTGCCTTTGACGCGAATACGGGTTTCTCGTTGAACGGGACCAAGATGAAGCTCAACGGCACCTGCAATCACCACGACCTCGGAGCCTTGGGCGCCGCGGTCAACTATCGCGCCATCGAGAAGCGCCTCCAGATGCTCAAAGACATGGGTGTCAACGCGCTTCGCACTTCCCACAATCCGCCTGCGCCCGAGTTGCTGGACATCGCCGACCGACTCGGCTTGATGGTCATGGATGAGGCGTTCGACTGCTGGTACGCAGGCAAGAACACCTACGACTATGGGCGATTCTTCAACCAGTGGTACGACACAGACGTCCAGGGCTACGTATCCCGCGATCGCAACCACCCGAGCGTGATCATCTGGAGCATCGGCAACGAGGTCGCGCAGGCCGGCGACAAGACCACGGTGCAGAAGCTGATCACCTCGGTTCATGCCAAAGACACCACCCGCCCCACCACCCAGGCCTATGCGGCGTGGGTCGACGTCAGCAGCATCACCGGCCTCGAAGACCTGGTAGGCATCAACTACGCGCCGGATCGATACGACTCGGTTCACACGTCCAATCCGAGCTACAAGATGTTCGCCAGCGAGTCGTCCTCCGCCCTGCGGAGCCGCGGCATCTACAACAACAATAACAACCAGGAGTCATCCTACGACGATTCCTGGGCAGGCTGGGGCGCGGGCGCGGAAGCGTCTTGGACAAGCGTCAACACGCGGGCTTGGATTGCCGGCGAGTTCATCTGGACCGGCTTCGACTACATCGGCGAGCCAACCCCCTACGAATGGCCCTCCAAGAGCTCGTACTTCGGCGCCATCGACACCGCGTATTTCCCCAAGGACGTGTTCTACTTCTATCAGAGCAAGTGGAACGCCAGCGGCCCCACCATGGTCCACATCGTTCCCATGAACTGGACGAACTGGACGGCCGGGCAATCAGTGAAGGTCATGGTCTACACGAACGCCGACAGCGTCGAGCTCTTCCTCAACGACAAGTCGCAGGGCTCGAAGACCATGGCCTCCGCGACCGGGCACCTTCAGTGGTCGGTTGCGTTCGCGACCGGCACGCTCCAGGCGAAGGCCACCAAGGGTGGCTCGGTCGTTGCGACCGACACGGTGAAGACCGCCGGGGCGGCAGCGGCTTTGACGCTGTCAGCCGACCGTGCTTCGATCGCAGCGGACGGACGCGACCTGTCCTTCGTCGAGGTGGACATTGTCGACGCTCAGGGCGTGGTGGTCCCGCAAGCGAATAACAAGGTCGACTTCACGATCACTGGGCCTGGCGCCCTTGTTGGCCTCGACGCCGGAGACTCGACAAACCACGATTCCTACAAGGGAACCTCTCATGCGGCCTTCAGCGGCAAGCTGATGGCCATCGTTCAGTCCACGACGACAGCCGGAAAGATCACTTTGAAGGCAACCTCCGGGTCACTGACCGGCAGCTCGGTGGACATCACCACCGCGGCGCCCTAGCGACAATCCGGGGCCGATCGCGAACAACGAGACATTCGTAACGGTCGGCCCTTGAGCATTCCAGTCACGTAAGCCCATCCGGCGGCAGAGCTTGCCTAGAAGCTCGAAGCGCAGATATTCCGTCGGATGCACGTTCGGGGTGCTGGACAACTTCGCGAGGTCGGGTCGTTATCCCACTGCAGAGCATGATAGACTCACCCCACGTAAGCCACCGCGACGCGATATGCTTTCGGTCAGGCCAAGGAGAAGCAGCAATGGGCAGGATCACGAAGCCATTCAACCGCACAGTCATCATCGGGGCACTCGCGCTTTGCATTGTTGCCGTGCATTCGGGCCTCGCCCGCGCGGATAATCCGATCGTCCAGACCAGCTACACCGCCGATCCCGCCCCGATGGTCTACAACGGCAGGCTGTACGTCTACACCTCGCACGACGAGGACGTGACCGTGAACAACTTCTTCACCATGAACGACTGGAGACTGTACTCCACCGTGGACATGGTGAACTGGACGGACCACGGATCACCGGCGGGCTACAAGAATTACAGCTGGGGGACCGGCGATGCGTGGGCCGTGCAATGCGTCGCCAGGAACAGCAAGTTCTACCTCTACACGCCCATCAACAATTCGACCGGATCGAAGATCGGCGTATTGGTGGGGAACAGTCCCACTGGCCCGTTCACGGACCCTCTCGGAAAGGCCTTGATCGGTACCGGAAGCGGCAATATCGACCCGACGGTGTTCATCGACGACGATGGGCAAGCCTATCTGTATTGGGGGAATCCCGATTTGAAGTACGTGAAGTTGAACACGGACATGATCTCCTACCCGGGGACACCCACCACGGTATCGCTGACCACTGCGGGTTTTGGCGTGCGTTCGAACACCGATCGCGCGACCGCGTACGAGGAGGGACCGTGGTTCTACAAGCGCGGATCCCTATACTACATCGTCTATCCCGCCGACGGGACTCCCGAGAAGATCAGCTACACCACCAGCAGTGGGGCCCTCGGTCCCTGGACCTATGGTGGTGACATCATGGCCAAGGAGAGTGGGGCAGGGTCGAGCTTCACCAATCACCCCGGCGTGGTCGACTACCAGGGACATTCGTATTTCTTCTATCACAATGGCGCACTGCCGGGCGGCGGTGGCTACAAACGCTCGGTGTGCGTGGAGGAGTTTTCCTACGGCGCCAGCGGCTCTATCCCGACGATCAAGATGACCACGACCGGACCGACCGCGATCGCGAACCTGAATCCCTACGTCCAGACCGAGGCTGAGACCATCGCCTGGGCCTCCGGGCTTAAGACCGAGGTCTGCAGCGAAGGCGGAATGGATGTCACGTCCATCAACAACGGCGACTACATCAAGGTGAAGAACGTGGATTTCGGCACCGGCGCGGTGTCCTTCGATGCCAGGGTGGCCTCGGCGTCGAGTGGCGGCAGCATCGAGCTCCGCCTCGACAGTGCAACCGGGACGCTGGTGGGAACCTGCGCGGTTTCGGCGACCGGCGGCGCGCAGACCTGGGCCACCAAATCTTGTACCGTCAGCGGTGCCACCGGGCTCCATGACTTGTTCTTCAAGTTCACGGGTGGCAGCGGCGACCTGTTCAACTTCAACTGGTGGAAATTCACTTCGCGTGACCCGATTTCGGATGCAGGCGTTCCCGACACGGATGCCGGGCCCGCAACCGGCGACGCGGGCGCGGGGGGAGCCGCCGGAGTTGGTGGCACGATCGGTGCTGCTGGCGCGTCCGGCACCGGAGGAAGTGCGCCTGGCACCGGCGGCGGAGCAGGAGGCAGGGATGGTGCCGCAGGCGGCGGCATGCCAGGTACCACCGGCGGCGCCGGCGGCAGAGGCGTTGTCGCGAGCGGCGGAGGATTTGGCTCCGGAGGAAATGGGCCGGGCACCGGCGGAAGTGGGGGAGGCGGTAGCGGCGCCGTGGCGAGCGGTGGTGCGGCCCGACCCGGCGGAACTCCCGGCTCCAGTGGCGCGACCGGAGTCTCCGGCGGCGCAGCGGGGACCGGCGGAAGCACGACTGGCGGCGGAGGCAACACAGCGGTCGCCGCCGGGGGCGCTGCTGTAGCCGGGGGAAGCGGCGGAAGCTCATCGTCTGCCGGCCACTCGGGCGGCACGACTGGCACCGGCAACGCCACTCAGGGTACGAGCGGGTGTTCATGCCAACTTGGTGCAGCTCACAGCAACGCCCCCTTGGCGGTCCTGCTCGTGTTGCTCGCCGCGCTCAGGCGACGCCGGACACCAAGTCAACGATAGAGAGTCAGTTGTCTAGGGGGCGGTTGTGGTGATACCCACCGAGCCGGCCGTGAGCGAGCCGGAGGTCGCCTTCAACGTAATCGATCCGGAGGTGGTCGTGGACTGCACGATAGCCATCAGCTTGCCGCTGAAAGCGGCATGCGACGTGCCTTTGTAGGAATCGTGGTTGGTGGAATCTCCGGCGTCTAGGCCCACAAGGGCGCCGGGACCGCTGATCGTGAAAGCGATTGTGTCCTTGGCTTGCGGCACAACCACGCCCTGGGCATCGACAATATCCACCTCGACGTACGACAAGTCGCTCCCGTCCGCGGTGATCGAAGCGCGGTCGGCCTTGAGTGTCAGGGCAGCGGCCGCCCCAGCGGTTTGCACGGTGTCGGTCGCGACGACTGTGCCGCCCTTGGTGGCCTTCGCCTGAAGGGTGCCCGTCGCGAATGGAACCGACCACTGGGCGTGCGCAGTCGTCGCGGAGATGGTCTTCGAACCCTGGGACTTGTCGTTGAGGAAGAGCTCGACACTGTCGGCATTGCTGTAGACCCAGACGGTGACGGACGTCCCGGCCGTCCAACTGGTCCAGTCCATGGGTACGATATGGACCATGGTTGGTCCAGCGGCGTTCCACTTGCTTTGATAGAAGTAGAAGATGTCCTTCGGGAAACCTGCCGTGTCGATGGCGCCGAAATACGAGCTCTTGGACGGCCAGCCATACGGCGTGGGCTCCCCAATATAGTCGAAGCCGGTCCAGATGAACTCGCCGGCAATGTAGGCGTCCGCGTTGACGGTCTGCCACGAGCCCTCGGCGCTGGTCCCCCAGGACACCACGCTGTTGTCGTAGGACGAGCACTGGTTGTCGCTCGATGACAGGATATTGGTTGTGACCGGCGTCTTGTAGACGGTGCGACTCCTCACCGCGGATGAGGTCTCGCTGCCAAAGAGCTTCCAGGTCGGATTGCTCGAGTGCGTCCCGGCATACGAGTACGGAGCGTAGTTGAGACCGACCACATCTTCCAGGGGAGCTGTCGCCGCGCCGGGGGCCGCCATGGCAAAGGCTTGACCGATCACTCGCGTGGTGTCCTTCGCCTTGACCGCCGTGATGAGTGACTGTGCGACGGTGGCGTTGTTGCTATCGGGAATTTCGTTTCCGATGCTCCAAATGATGATGCCCGGATGGTTGCGATCGCGCATCACCATGTCTCCGATATCGGTCTTGGACCACTGATTGAAGAACCGGGCGTAGTCGTACGTGTTCTTGCCCTGGTCCCAGCAATCAAACGCCTCATCCATCACTAGAAGACCCATGCGATCGGCCATGTCCAAAAGCTCGGGCGCGGGTGGGTTGTGCGACGTGCGTAGCGCGTTGACACCCATATCCTTGAGCATCTGGAGGTGCTTCTCGATGGCGCGGTTGTTCACCGCGGCGCCGAGGGCACCGAGGTCATGGTGATTGCACGTGCCGTTGAGCTTCACGCTCTGACCGTTGAGCGTAAAACCCTTGTTCGCGTCGAACGCGAAGGTGCGGATCCCGAAAGACGTCGTATACGTGTCGACCACGGCGCCTCCCGCCGATACGGTTGTCACCGCGGAGTAGAGAGTCGGCGACGATGGTGACCACAGTTTAGGATTGGACACGGTCGCGGTATAGGTGACGTCGGCAGTCTTTCCAGCGGTCACTGTCGTCGCGGCCGAAGAGCCCTTAGCCACCTCGGCTCCGGAGGCGTCGCGAACCGAGCTCGCCACAGTCACCGATTGGTCGGCCGTCGCGTCGTTCTGGACCGTCACCGCGATGTTCACGGTGGCGCTTGTGGCCGAGGCCTGCGGCGTGGTCACGAACGCGCCGGTGTAGGCGACCCGCACGGGGTTCACGGTCTTGAGCCAAGTGTGACGGTAGATGCCACTACCCGAGTACCAGCGGCTGCTGGGCTGCTGGTTGTTGACCCGGACGGCAAGCACGTTCGACGCGCCAGACTTGGCACTGGCGGTCAGGTCGCACTCGAAGGAGGAGAATCCATAGGGACGGGCGCCTACTTGCGTGCCGTTGAGATACACGGTGCTGTCCATGTAGACGCCGTCGAACTGGACAAAGACCTTCTGTCCCGAGCTTGAGGCAGGTAACGTGAAGGTCTTTCGGTACCAGCCCGTGCCGCCATCAAGATAACCACCACCACCGCCGGCCTTGGAGCCTTGGTTGAATGCCAGCGAGATGCTCCAGTCATGGGGCACGTTCAAAGACGTCCAGGCTGAGTCGTCGAAAGTCGTTGCCTGCGCGCCTGTTACGTCGCCGAGATGGAACTTCCATCCCTGGTCGAAGCTGACCGTGGTCGAACGGGCGCCATCGTAATTGTTGACGAGCGTGGAGGCCGAGCTGCTCGTTCCCCCGGCGCCGCCAGAGCTGGTACCGCCAGAGGCTACTGTTCCACCCGGCCCGGCGCCGGCTTGGCCCCCAGACGCTCCGCCACCCGTTCCGGTGCCGGACTGGCCGCCCGTCGCAGCGCCTCCAGCTGCGCCGCCACCTCTCCCACCCGTTCCCGTCCCACCCGTTCCCGTGCCGGACTGGCCTCCCGTTGTCACCCCTCCAGCCCCGCCCCCCCCTCGGCCGCCCGGCCCCGACCCACCGACTGCGGTTCCTGCTTGGCCTCCCGCTGCCGCCCCACCGACCCCGCTACCGGCCGCTCCCGCGCCTGCCTGGCCTCCCGCCGCCACACCTCCGGTTCCGTTGCTAGTCTTACCGGCCGTACCCCCGCTGCCGAGGGTTCCCGTGTTTCCACCACTCGCGCCCGGACCAGAGCTTCCGCCGGATCCGTTGTTGTTCGGATGACTACTGGTTCCGCAGGCCGTTAGACAAAGCATGCTCACAAGTAGGGCGGTGCCTCGTCGCGACAGGATTGAGCTTCTCATGATCGTCCTCTTTGCTGTGTGAAGGTGTTCGACTACGCAGTGGAAGCAGCCACGCAAGTCCGTCTGGCTAACCGTGTGATGCCCCGAGACTTGGCCATCGCGCCTTCGCTTCATCGAGCCTCACGGTGTCGCGCGCGCCCGACGTCTCGGCCGCGTCCGAGCGAGCAGCAGCCGATCTGCCGCCCGTGCCGTTTTGTCCGCCCTGGCTGACCGTTTCGCCTTTGCCGGTGTTGCCTCCCACAATGGTAGGTCCCTTTGGGACAACTACTTGCCGTACACGCTCACAATGCTCTTCTGAATAGCGTCGTCGGTGGCGTCGGTGGTTTCGCCTGACATGACGGCGCCTTCGGAGAAGCCGCCGGTGCCGTTGGTGTCGCCCGCGCCACCTTCGCCCAGCCCTAGGCCACCTAGCTGCTTGAGGGGCGAATATCCTTTGGGCAGCGTAGGCAGGTCGACGTTGACCGAGAGTGCGCCGCTCTTGGCGTTTCCGGTCTTGAGTGCCCAGTGGGCTGTGCCGTCGTGCTTGAACAACGTCGTCACGATGTCGAACGTCACGGATGGATTGGCGTTCTCCCCCGTCGACGTGCAATCGACGGTGGACGGTATGCCAGAGCCGCACTTTCCAGTATTACCGGTGTAGACACCGGTTTCAAAGTCGACCATGGGCCAAGGTCCGTTTCCCGTGCCCTTGGACCAAAACGTGATCTGCGAGAAGTTGAGCGCGGTCAACGTGCCGGGGCCGGAGTATGCGATGGCGTTGTTGGTATTACCGTAGTTGAAGCAACAGTTGTTGTTCAGGTACTTGGCGTGGAAGATGGCGTACTCGGTCTGCGGCTTCGCGCCTGTGGGCATGTTCTTGGTTTTGTCCCGGTTTCTAAGGCATTGCGACTTGTCCTTCCACATGGCCCCGCTTTCAACGGCGATGGGCACCTTGGTTCCGTCCGACATTTGCCAATACTGAATGTCCATCAAGTCGCAGGGCTTGTTGGTGCCGGGCTGATTCGTGTTGGGGTCGTCGCCCCGCCACATGTCGTTGCTATTCCCGGACTGGTCGTACAGCGTGGTCACCTTGCAGGACGTGCCCGAACAGAACGTGTTGAGGGTTGCGAGGTCCGCAAGCCCGGTCGATGCCACGACAGCGATATCCTTCACCTGATTGTCGGATACACGCAAAGCTTGAAAGAGCGGGCCAGTGTAGGAGGCAAACAGGGCGCGCGTCATGGCGTGGGCAGCAACGAAGGGCGTGCCGGCAGCCTTTGCAACGTCGCCCGGCAGAGTGCCACCGCTCGTCGAGCCCCCGGAGCCACCTGTCGCCGTGTTTCCGCCGCTACCTCCCGCGGAGTCGCCGACCCCGGCTTTGCCGCCGCTGCCACCCGCACCGCCGGTCTTGGAGATACCGCCGCTGCCTCCCGCGGAGCCACCCGCGCCACCAGTCACGGTGCCTCCGCCGCTACTACCCGCGGAGCCCCCCGAACCGCCTGCCCCGCCGCGGCCGCTGCCGTTTCCTGCCGCGCCCGAACCGCCCGCCCCGGCACTGCCGCCGCTGCCTCCGGCACCGCCCGTGCTGCCTGTCCCTGCGCGCGGTGTCGGGAGATCCAGGGTCGGGCAAAGGTCGGTGACCGCGGCGCAGCTCGCCGGCGGATCGCCGGTCATGAAGTTCCAGACCCCGGCCAAATCGGGGATGGTAACCGTGGCGCAACTGGCAAGTGCGCTCACTCCCGAATTATAGGCCGCGACCTGGTCGGCGATGCATGTAGAGTACTGCGCCACCGTCGCGCTGCAACTTGCAGCGAGGGCGTTGCAACTCGCGGTGGCGGGACCGGCTTGCAGGCAGGAGGCCTCCTGCCCCGCGCAGTTCTGCTGTAACTGAGAATCCGTGGGCGCGCTGGTGGAGACTGCGTATGTCAACCCGGTCGCCTTGCACAAGGTGGCGAGGCTGACCATGTTTCCGTAGTAGGCATAGGTGTCGTTGCAGAGCTGGGTGGACTCCGTGGGCGTGAGCGTGCCGAGGGGCTTGTTGCCACTCAATGTCGTGATCGATCCTCCAGAACCGGCCGCTCCGCTACCTCCTGCGCCGGCCGTTTTGCCGGCAGCGCCGCCGCTTCCAGCGCCAGCTGCGCCGCCACTTCCAGCGCCGGCTGCGCCGCTACCGGCCGCTCCGCCAGATGCCCCGCCGCCTGTGGAAGTCCCAGCTGTACCCGCTCCGCCTCCTTTGCCCGAGCTTCCGCCTGTGGCGACTTGTCCACCCGATCCAGTGGTGCCTCCCGAGCCATGGTTGCCTCCGGTGACGACGCCCGAGGAAGGGCTGGACGCCGAGCAGGCAAACGTCCCAGTCGACAGCGACGCCACCAGACACGCGATAACAAACGGAGAATCTACTCTTGGACGTTGCATCAGGACATTCCTTCCAGTTTGAAACTGTTCAATGTGCAGTGGCGCGAGGGTTGTTCTTCCATTGCGCTGTCCGGGAGGCGCGCGTCACCTGCTGATGGGACAGCCGACCTATTTGCCGTATCCGGCGCCGACAACATTCGCCTGAACCGCTTCTTCTGCTGCGTCCGTCGGGTAACCGGTGACAATCGCTCCTTCGAAGAAGATTCCCGAGCTGGCGTTGGCGCCACCACTCGGCTTGCAGCAATCGCCGCCACAGCCGAGGATGAGCGCACCTTGCTTCTTCATCGGGCTCCAGCCTCCGGGTAGCGCACCTTTATAGTACGTCGCCAAGCTACCCGAGGTTGCATCGGCACCCCTGAGCGCGTATTCCGTCGTGCCGTTGTTCTTCAACACCGCGGTGACGAACGGGGCCGTCTGGGTGGGATCTTTCGAGTTGCTCTTGCTGTCGCCTTCGGCGAATAGTCCGTACTCGAGATCGGCCATCACCCATGGACCGGATCCCGCCCCGGTGCCCCAGGAGCCGGTCGTGCTGAAATTGAGGGAATCCATTGCCCCCGATCCATCTGCAGTTCGGTCGGTTTCGCTGTTGCCATAGTCGAAGCAACATCCGCCGTTGGCGTGCCGACTGCTGGTCACCATGTACATTCCCTCGGGTTGGCTGCCGGTTGCCATCCCCGACTTGGAACCGTCGTGCCAGTAGCAGTTTCCCGGACTGATGTAGACCGAGTAGACCTTGTGGCCGCCAACGGTCACCGAGTCGGCGGTTGCCTTCGCCGGGCTGCTCGAGGTTGATGCTGGGACTTGGGTCGAGCCCTGATACCACAGGTCGTTTCCTTTGCCCGATTGGTCGTAGACCGCGGTCAGCACGCAGGTCGAGCCGGCACAGAAGGTGTCCTCCGGCCCAGTGTCGGCAATACCACCGGCCGCCAGAGGTAGAATGTCCTTGGTGGTGTTGTCCGAGGCGCGCCTGACCTGATAGAGGGGCTTGTTGTAGGCGCCGTAGAGTGCCCTGACTACGCTGTGCGCGGCGACGCAGGGGGTGCTGGCCGCCGCATAGAGGTCGCAAGGGCCCGTAGCGCCGCCAGCGCCAGTAGCTCCGCCTGCCCCGGTCGTACCGCCGGAGCCCGCTGCACCGCCCGCGCCGGCTTTGCCACCCGAACCGGCCTGGCCGGTGGCACCGCCTGCGCCGGTTCTCCCACCCGAGGCGTTGCTTGCTCCGCCAGAGCCCGTGGAGCCACCGGCTCCGCCCGTACCCGGGGGGCCGTTCTTTTGCAAGACGACCGTGCCCGTCAGGGGCTGTCCCGTCGGCTGCGGGGTCATGGTCAAGGTGTTTGCCGAAGCGCAGTATGAGTAATCCACATAGTCGTCGATGTTGAGCCCGTTGCCCGAGGTTGTGTACGTCCCGCTGGGTGCCGCGTAAGGAGTAATCGCGCCGACGCCTCCGATCTGGTTGGCAGTGGCCTTGCAGTTGCAGGTGCCGGTATCGTTTGCGCATGTGGCAGTGGCCCAGCCTGCGGCTGTGATGTTGCTCCCCATTTTGGAGCACTCGACCGGCGTCGACGAAATGATGAGGCACGAGGCGTCCAGCGGGAAGGTGATGGTGCCCTTCGTGGTCGTGTTGTCCACATACGACCCGTCGGTGTTGGCGGTCCACGTTCCCGTCACGTCCAGGCTTCCGGTGACTGGCACGGACGGGCATCCCAATTCAAGGAGTTTCCCGTCCATGTTCCCGGACAAAGTCAGACACGACGACGTGACGGTCCAGGTTCCGACGACATCGCCGCCACATGGCGCTACGCTGGAACAGGCCACTCCGCCACCAGCGCCCGTCGACTGGCTATTGCCGCCGTTGCCTCCGCTGCCCAAGAGTCCGCCGGCTCCCTTCGAACCGCCGTTTGGGCTTGGGCCGTTGCCTGTCTTTCCACCGCTCGCTGTCCCGCCGCTGGGACCGCCGCCCGCCCCGCCGCTGGAGGTCCCGGACGTGCCGCCTCCTGTCCGGCCGCCGGCGCTGCTGGCTGCCGCGCCGCCGGAGCCGCCAGACGTGCCACCCGCAGCTACCCCGCCGGAGCCGCCGGACGTGCCACCTGGTGTTCCGCCACCAGAGCCGCAGCCCTGGGGCGCGATGGTCAAGCCGAGCAATGCACCCGCTACGGGGCCGATAAGTCGGTTTCGCATGAGACCTCCGACCTATACTGTCGACAGGGCCGCCTCTGTGTAGTGGAATCTTTCGGCTGACTTCGATCCCTGCGGGGGCGGCATGGCCTTCACGTGGGCGAGACGGAATCGCGCTGCTCGCGCCACTGCTCAAGCGATGAAGCTCCCTCTAGCACGCGGAACTCGAGAGTCTCTCCTTGCCAGCGGATTTGCGATCCTCGTGGCGGCATGCAGTTCGGGGGCCAGCACAACCCATCAGAATGGCGGCTCAGGCGGCGGGACAACCTCGAGCAGTGGCGGCTCCGCCGGAAGAGCGAATGGCGGAGCAGGGGGCGGTTCCGGTGCGAGCTCATCGAGCGGAATGGGTGGCATCGGCATCGGTGGATCAGGCGGCACTGCCGGCATTGGCACGGGCGGCAGTACGCGCAACGGTGGGGCAGGGGGGACGGTCGGCGGCGCCAATGGCGGAGCTGGCGGCGGCCCGGGCGGCAGCGCCGTCGTCGGATCGGGCGGGAAGGTCGCTGGCGGTACCAGCGGCGGCACCGGCGGGATCGGCGGGACGGGCAGTGGTGGCACGAGCGCGGGGACCGGCGGCGTTAGCGGCAGTACCGGCGGCGCTGGCGGCAAGTCAACAGCCGGCTCCGGTGGCACCTCGAACCCGGGAACGGGCGGGGACGCGAGCGGCGGCACTGGCGGCGCCGCTGGCACCGGCGGCTCGACCGATGTGTGCCCCAAACCGCAAGCCCAAGCCTGCTACTACGTATCGCCATCGGGAAGCGATAGCAATGATGGGACCGTAACTACCCCTTTCCAGACTATCACCAAGGCCCGCGATGTAGTTAGCACGGTCAATACCAATATGACCGGCGATATCTATGTCTATCTGCGAGGCGGCGACTACCGGATCACCAGCGCCATCACCTTTTCGGTCAAGGATTCAGGCACCGGCAACCACCGAATCTACTATCAAGCCTACCCCGGTGAAACGCCCGTCATCAACGGTGCGCAGAAGGTCACGGGGTGGACCCAAAGCAGCGGCAACATCTATAAGGCTTCGCTCTCTCGCACGACAAAGTTGCGCAACCTTTATGTGAGCGACAAGCGCGCCAACATGACCAGCAAGACCGTCACCTCCAAAGGGGGCAGCGGAACCTACTCAGTTACGGCCGGACAAGCTGCGTGGGCGTGGAACAGTGGCAGCGGAAGCGACGGGATCTCGTACGGCTCCTCGGATATTCCGGACCTGACGACCAACAAGGACGACCTAGAGATAGTCAACGGCACCACTTGGAACGAGAACATCGTGTGCAGCCGTGACGTGACGACTGCTTCCGGAGGCAAGGTCGTGCTGTTGCAGCAGCCCTACGGGATCATCGCCCAGTTGCCCGGCTGGAGCTCCGGTTTCAGCGTTTCCGGCAGTCATACGATCTACAACCTCTTCGCGTGGCTCACTTCTGCGGGGCAGTTCTATTTCGACAAGACCGCAGGAACCCTCTACTATTATCCGCGTTCGGGCGAGGACATGAGCACTGCGGATGTCGAGGTGCCGGTGGCAGAGAGCCTGCTCAGTATCGCGGGAAACTCGACCACGGACCGGGTCAAGAATATCACCATCCAAGGCATCACCTTCGCCAATACGGACTACATGCTCTACAAGGTGGGGGACTCCTATGGCAAGGCGAGCGTGCAGGGCGCAACCGTCTTCATCGCGTACGGAAGCAGTGACTGGCACGCCTCCAAATACGAGATCGTCGACACGTTCCCAGGGATGATCATGGTGAACAGCGCCGATTCGATCGACATCGTCGGCAATGTGGTCAAGCACAGCGGCAATGAGGGGATTTCGATGATCAACGACGTCGTCAATTCCAGCATCGTTGGCAACTACATCACCGACATTGCCGGAAGTGGCATCACGATTGGTCACCCGCAGCACGTCTACATCGGAGACGGCGGCACTCACGAGAAGTACGCCAAGGGCGTAGAGGGTGCCTGCGTCAAAGATACCATCAACAACAATGTCGTCTACAACGTGAGCACCCTCCCCGGGTTCGGGGGACACTCGGGGATTACCGCGTTCTTCGTCGACACCCTCACGATTACCCATAACCTCATCCACTCGACCGCGTACAACGGTATCAATCTGGGATGGGGATGGAAGAACTTCACAGACTCGACCACCTGCAAGAACAACACGTGCAGCTTCAATCGGTTCAACAACATGATGACCCGGTTGCACGACAGCGGTGCCATCTACACCATCGGGCAGGAGCCGGGAACCAACATCAACCAAAACTATGTCAAAGGGATTCCACCCAATACGTCAGGTCCCACGTACGGCCTACACAACGATGAGGGGAGCGCGTATATCACGGAGAACGACAGCGTCCTCGACATTGACAAGGGCGTCACCTACACAATTAATTGTGAGGATTACGGTGCGAAGCACGACCTGACCATTCTGAGGACCTATGCAACCGTCAACAAGATGGGCGTCAACCCGCCGAGCAGCCAGATCGACACGCCTATCGTGGTTGCCGATGCCGTGTGGCCCGTGACCCAGTATGGTTACGCTGTGGCCTCGGGGGTTGAGGACGCCTATCGGAGCGTTGTTCCGAGTAGTCTGGTTTCGACACCGGACTTTGTTTTTCCCGCCAGTTGCGCGGCGCCGAAAGGGACCGCCAGCCTCACCATCAGGAGCAGCGGCGACGCCACGAGCACGGTGTGGTTTGCCCCAGCCGGCACGACGACGTTCGCGGAGGGTGCGACCATGACCAAGGCCGCGGGGAATGCAACGTCGATTCCAGTACCCACGACGGCGGGAAGCTACAAGCTGTCGGTCGTGGATTCCCAGGGTAAGAAACTGGGTGAATCAGCGGCGCTCTTGAGGGTGCAGTAAGTCGCAGACGGTTTGGCACCCCCGGGCTCCCGGCACAATCGACCGGCAACGCGTCGACGGCCCGCGCGGTCTGGGGCTGGTGCTTTGTGCGATGCGTGGTGGCGCGTGGCGATCGAGGGGCAATCGAAACGGAACCGTGAGGTTCGCGCCACTGCCCGAGAGATGAGGTTCCTCCTCGAAGCAGCCCTGAGCGGTTGGGTGCCTAGGTGACGTTCTTCTTACTGTTCAGCCACCAGGAGCTACCTCTGTGAAAAGCTGGGTATCTCTTGCTGTCTTTGTGGGGCTTCTGGTGATCGCGGCGTGCGGGACCAAGAACCAGGGAGGGCCGACCCAGACCGGTGGCACTACAAGCAATGGCGGTCAGCGAGCGGGCGGCAGCGGCGGGGGGACCGGCGGGACGGTGGGCTCAGGTGGACCGAGCAGCGGCGGCGCAACGACGACCTCCGGTGGGGCTGCCGGAGCTGGCGACGCCGGGGCCAGGTCAGGAGGGGCGGTTGGCTCCGGCGGAACGCAAGCGATGGGTGGTTCGCCTAATACAGGCGGGGCCCCCGGTCAAGGCGGCCTTTCATCTGGCGGCGGCAAGTCGGGGACGGCGGGCGCGTCATCTTCGGGCGGTGCCGTGGCGTCGGGTGGAATTACGAATACCGCCGGCGCGTCTGGCAAGGGAGGCGCGGGAGGTTCCGGAGGCACGCCACCCTCCGGCGGCACCTTGGCGACGGGAGGAATCGCGAGTACTGGCGGCACGTCTGGCAAGGGAGGCGCGGCAGGTTCCGGAGGCACGGTCGCGATCGGAGGCACGTCGTCGACTGGCCCCGTGCAAATGGTCGACGCCATGCACGTCCGCCTGCTGTCGGGAAGCCCCTTCTACGATCGGCAGGAATTGCACCGCAAAGGCAACCTGGCTTCCCTGGACCCAGACAAGCTGCTCTATGACTACCGTAGCTTCGCGAAGGTACCCCAGGCCAACGGGGTCACCGGCGACTACGGGGGCTGGGACGGCGGCAGCGGCTTCCTTCGGGGCCACATGCTGGGCCACTACCTTTCGGCCGCGTCACGCATGGCCGCAGCCACGGGCGACACCACCTTCCAGACCAAGGTCGACTACGCGGTCGCTGAGCTAGGCAAGTGCCAGACGGCGCTCGGCAGTGGCTACTTGGCGGCCTTTCCGACAGCAGTGTTCGACTGGGTGGAAGGCAAGTCCGGAGCGAGCAACGGCGGTGTCGTGGTCCCGTACTACATCGTCCACAAGATCATGGCCGGATTGCTCGACGCCAACCATTACACTGGAAACCAGCAGGCCCTGGACATCGCGACCAAGATGGCCGACTACTTCCAGGCACGCTTGGCTACCCTGCCGGCTGCTACGATCGAAAGTACATTCCGCACCGACGGAAACAGCAATCCGCAGAACGAGTTCGGCGCGATGAGCGACGTGCTGGCGCAGCTCTCGGAGGTGACTGGCCAGAAGAAGTACCTGGACACCGCGAAGATATTCAATCGCTCGTGGTTCATCACGCCGCTGGCCGCGGGACAGGACAATCTAAGCGGCCTTCATGGTAACTGCCATATTGCCCAGGCGCTCGGCATCGCGCACACCGCGAACCTCAGCGCTGACACCGCCAGCCTGCAGGCCTCCGAAAACTTTTGGAAGATGCTCACCGGAAAGCACGCCTTTGTCATCGGCGGCGATTCGTTCCACGAATGGCTGGACAAGCCTGGTGTGGAGGCCGGCGCGTCGATCGACGGCCAGAAGGTTCTCCCGCCCACGACCGCGGAGACCTGCAACACGCACAACATGCTCAAGCTGACCTCGGTCCTGTTTGAGAGAAGCCCACGCATCGATTACGCCGAATACTACGAGAGGGCTCTTTACAACCACATTCTTGCCTCAGTCGCGCCCGACACCGGTAACGTGGTGTACTTCACACCGCTTTATGGGAATTTTCGCACCTACGTCAATGGCACATTCTGCGACAATGGTACTGGAATAGAGAACACGCCTCGCTACAACGAGGGCATCTATTTCGAGCAGGGCAGCTCGCTATGGATCAATCTCTACATCCCCAATGAGCTGACCTGGGATGCAACGGGGATGACCATCCAACAAATAGGCAATGCCGCTGCTGGCGAGCAAGTCAGTATCACGATCACGAAGGGCGGCGACGCGACCCAGGCCACCCTCAACCTGCGCATCCCCGCGTGGGTTTCGGGCTCGGCGACGGTGGCGGTCAACGGCACCGCGCAGACGCCCTCGCCAAACCCTTCGACCTATGTCGCCATCAATCGGGCGTGGAAGGTTGGCGACGTTGTCACCCTCACGCTTCCGGCTTCGCTTCGCCTCGAGCATGCGCAGGATGTGTCGTCGATGGTCGCAGTATTCTTCGGTCCAGTGTTGCTTGCCGGTGAGCTCGGCAGCTCAAACATGCCGAACGATTTCGCGGACAAGGACGCCTACCTCAGCACTGCGTCGGTCACTGTTCCGACCATTACCAACAGCTCCACCAATCCTGCCGACTGGCTTTCCCCTATTGCCGGCACGCCGATGGCGTACAAGGCACAGGATGCTGGATCCGCTACGGGGACCACGTTCCGGCCGCTCTACGATCTCCACCACCAACGCTACTCCGTGTATTGGCCCTGGGCTTCGAAGTGAAGTGAATCTGTTCCACCATGAACAACGAGGTTTCTATCATGCGCAAGTCGCACCAACTGTTTTCACCTTTTTCTACCCAGTCCGCACCACGGGCAGCGGGAATAGCAACGGCCGTATTTCTCGCGTCCGTCGGCCTATCTGGAACCGCAAGCGCGAAACCATTTGAGGAGTATATCCTGCCGACCCCCGAAGTCGCGCCGCTCAGCTCCGCCACCTGGGGCGTGGCGGGGGTCATTCCGCGCGATATCTCCAACGGCATCGAGAGCGCCAAAGGCGCGGGCGTTCACCCGGACTGGTACTACTGGGACGGCGAGATCATCAAGGCCACGGACGGCAAGTACCACATGTTCATGAGCACATTCTCGGCAAATACGAGTTTCAACCCGGGCTGGGAGAACTCGGACGCCTACCATGCCATCAGCCAAACCGACGTGCTTGGTCCGTACGTACGGCAAGACTACGTGTACAGCACCGGCGGCTCCACACCGCACAAGGGGCACAACGTCTCCGCGGTCGAGCTGCCCGACGGTACCTACGCGGTCATCGTCAGCGAGATCGTTCCCTTCCAGATCTTCAAGTCGAGCTCGCTCGACGGCCCATGGACGGGTTGTTCACCCCAAAGCGATATCGGTGGGTCCAACATAAGCATGTTTCCGCGCCACGACGGCAAATTCGAAATCACGGAGCGCAACGGGACCATCGCGATCGCGGACACCCTGTGTGGCCACTATGTGAAGCAGACGCCGACGTGCGCGTATACCCAGAACCCTACCGACGCACAGGGTAATCCGGTTGTTGGCACCATCTACCCGAAGCGGACCTCGGTACCGGGCGTATCCAATCCGACCAATATCTGGCAAGAAGATCCCCACATTTGGCGCAGCGGCGGGACCTACCACGTCATCTATTCGGGTTCCGGAGATCGAGTTGGCTGGCACGTGTATTCGCCTGACGGCCTCAGTTGGAAGGATAACGGGTACGCTTGGTCTCCGCGGGATTACCAGAAGATCTTCTGTTACGAAGGAACCACCACCTGCACGGCATGGTACAAGATGGAGCGACCGGGCGTCGTGCTGGAAGACGGCCACCCGACCCATATCACCTGGGCCGTATCTGATGTCGACAAGGACAATTCAGTCACGGCCGGCTCCAATCACGGCACCAAGGTCATCGTGGTGCCCTTCGACGGTGTGTCATTCGATAACGACTTTGGTACCGGCGGCGGCGATGCTGGGGCGGGTGGAACCGGCGGAAGCAGTGGAACAGGTGGCGCTGCTGGGACCAGCGGTCGCGACGGCGGGATGGGGGGAAGCGGCTCGGGTGGCGCAACTGCCACCGGAGGGCGCAGCGGGGCCGACGGCGGGCTGGGCGGAAACGGCTCCGGCGGCGCAACTGCCACCGGCGGGATGGGGGGAAGCGGCTCGGGTGGCGCAACTGCCACCGGCGGGCGCAGTGGGTCGGGCAGCGGACAAGGCGGAAACGGTTCCGGCGGTGCAACGGGCGCCGGAGGGCTGAGCGGCGGCTCCAGCGGCACAACCGGCACGGGCGGCCGTACGGGCGGCACGGGGGGGACGACGGTCGTTGCTTCTGGTGGCGTTGCCGGCTCCGGCGGAGCGGGTGCCGGCGGCGTGACTCCGGGTAGTGGAGGGGGCACCGAAGCGGGCGGCGCGGGCTCAGGCGGGCACAGCACCGGCGGCGGCTCAGGCCAAATGGGGGGCCAGGGAGGTAGCCGTTCCGGTTCGGCCGGGGCCTCGACCACGCCGGGCGGCGGATCGGCCTCCGGTTGTACCTGCACGATACAAGGACGCAGGCCAGCGAGTGGCAGCGCATCGTTGCTGTGGCTCGGGTTCGCCCTCCTCGCGCTGGTTCGTCGGCGGCGCTCCGCGCGGACACGGTAGTCTCTGTTCAACCCAGGCGTCTTGCTACAAGGCGGTGCCAGCGACGCGAGTGGAAGCTCCGCCCGCAGCGATCGCCTGGGTTCTGGCTTGTGCGATGCCTTCAGAGCCGCATGGGCCGACTTGGGGCCGGCGGACGGGGTTGCCTGGGCCGTTTCACCCGTTCCCGCTAGCGCTAGCCCCGGGTCTAGTTGGTCGTCACGACACCTGTCGCAAGGTTGACGGACCATTGAGCGGAGTAGGTCAACGTCCACTTCGTACCGTCAAAGGTGAACGGCAGCCAGAGATATGTCGAGAGGCTCAGGTTACTGGAGTTCCATATGTCAGCCGCGTAGATATAGGTCGTCGTCTGGCTGCCCACGATGGGGATCACGTAGGTGGGCTGAGAGCTCCAGGTCGAGTTGTTCACGCCAACGCCGGTGAAACTATTGTTCCACGGCCCGGTAATCGAGCCGGTGGAGGTCAAGTACGCTGCCTGGTTCGGGGCCCAGCCGGTCTGGCCCGAGCTGATACCGTAGTACTTGCCATCGACCTTCCAGAAGGCGTAGGCCTCCCGGGTATCGTTAGCCCAAATCTTCGTGGTGTTTGTGACGGTCAGATAGTCGCTTGAGAGCTGGTAGACCTGCGTCTGGCTAAAAGTTCCTGACGAGGTTTGGCCTTGCGCGCCCGTAGAGATGAAATAGGCAGTCCCGTCCGGCTCTTGCCACAGGGTGCAGTCTCTCGAAGCGTCCCCCCCGGGCAGGAAGTGCTTCACGTACGTATAGTTGCCATCCACGGTGGGGCTGGTGAAGACGACTGCCTCCGAATCACAATAGCCACCGCTCGCCCCGGTGCAGGATTCCATATCCCAGTGGGCCCACATAACGTATAGCTTCGTGGAAGCGTTGTAGATGACTTTGGGCCGCTCGATGATCAGATTGACGTTGTTCAGCACAGGGTCCGTGTTGGTGGTGACGACCGAATTGCGATGCTCCCAGGTGGCAAGATCCTTGGAGGCGTAGCAGCTGATAGCGTGGAAGTTCCCTGTACCGTTGGTGTTCAGGGTCTTGTCTTCTCCGAACCAGTACCAGGTATCGCAGACCTTGATGAGCCCGCCTCCGTGAGCCTGAATATGCTTACCCGCGGTGTCATTCCAAGAGCCGCTGTTGTTGATGGTGCCGGTGACGACCCCGGCATCCACGGGTGGACAAAGGCCGCCTGCCGCTCCGCCGGCTCCCGTGGTGCCTCCGGACCCAGATGCACCACCATTCCCATTGACGCCGCCTGAGCCATTCGCGCCACCACCGTCGGTCGCTGCATCCGGACGGGTCGTTCCCCCTGAGCCGGTCGCGCCGCCATTGCCGGTTGCGCCGCTTGAGCTGCGACCGCCATTGCCGGTCGCTCCACCAGTGCCGGTTCCGCCGCCGGTGCCGGTCGCGCCGCCATTGCCGGTCGCGCCGCCGGTGCCGGTTCCGCCGCCCGATCCACGGCCCCCACTGCCGGTTACGCCACCCGAGCCGGTTGACCCGCCCGAGCTCGCTGTTCCGCCTGAGCTGGCAACCCCGCCCGAACCGATTGTTCCTCCCGACCCGCTTGTCCCACCCGAGCCGCGACCGCCACTCCCGGCCGTCCCACCGCTGCCGGTTACGCCACCGGTGCTAGTCACGCCACCGCTGCCTGCAACACCGCCATTGCCACCTGCTCCCCCTCGGCCGGCAGCGTCACCCGCTCCCGAGGACCCACAGCCCAGCGGTCCAAGCAGAAGGGAGAGGGCGACACAATGGAATTGTCTTACGCGCATGCAAACCTCCGGACTGAAACCGATATCGACCTTCGCCTGCCGAAACGGCACATTCTGGCCGAACAACGTCACGTCTTACGCAGTGGCGCGGGGTTCACGTTTCCATTTCCGGCAAGCGCAATGACTACGGATTCGACTTCAGACCGGCATAGGCCGGCTCGAGGCCGGCGGCGCTGACGATGGTCTGGGCGTCTGCCGGGAACGTGTCTCCGTTGATCTGGATGTTGCCCGTGACCGTATTGCCCGGGCCGTTTAGACCAGGGCTGGCGGAGCTGCCCCAGTTGTTGGTGAACGTGATGTGGCCCGTGTTGTTGGCGGAATTCGCGTTCGCGGTAACGTAAGAACCGAAGTTCGCGTACACGTTCTTCGTCTCCGTGATGTAGGCAGAGCCTTCGTCGTTGTATTCACCCCAGTAGGTACCGGAAAGTCCCGAGCCCTTGCCTTCACAGTAGTTCTCCGTGACGACAGTCCCATGTTGGAAGCCCAAGTTGTAGTGGCATCCGCCATCGTTCATCTGGAGCATCCCCTGGTGGACGTAGTTGGCGCTGACGGTGTTGTTCTTGCCGGTGGTCGGGTTCGCGTAGGAAGGCTGGTAAAGGTAAAGGTTGCCGGTATTGCGCGTCTTGTAGTCGGCATTTCCCCCCTCGTCGTTGGTACCCCATCCGTAACCGCTATTGATCCCCGAATACGGTACGTTGTAGATTTCATTGTGCGACACAGTGACGTTCGCCGTATAGGTGAACATGATGCCGGCAAAGTCTCTGTAGTCGATGCCGATGTCGTGCACGAGGTTGTCCTTGATGGTGATGCTTTGGTCGATAAGCTTCGCGCCCAGGTCGCTCGATGTGCAGACCTTGTCGCCGCACGGGTGGTGTGCCCACGCCCGGACACCCCCCATCAGGATGCCGCCGCCGGCGATCTGGGAGAACACGCAGCCGATAACGCTGATTCCGCTCGCCCCGAGCCCGACGCCCGTCGCGTGGGCGTTGGCGTCGTTGCCGATCCCGAGGCCTACACTCCCGAGAGCGACGAATCTGTCGCCAACGAATGAGATATTGTATGCGTTCGACACTTGCACCGCTCCGGGCATCTGGCTCCAGTGCGGCCGGACAGACTCGAACACGGGCGACTTGCCGCCCCCGGGGTAGTCCGATCTGGGACCGACGAGATACCCGCCCGTCTGCTGGTCGTTGTATCCGCTGGTCGAGCTCGGCTCCAGCCAGCTCGTGTACGAGAAGGTCAGGCCGCTGAATGTGATGTCGTGCGCCGGCTGCGCGTACGGGTCGCCCCCAGCCGGGGCAGCGTACGGCACCGCCACCGTCGGGTCGCTGCTGGTGGGTTGGACACAGTCCGCGCCGCCAGCTGGTGTGCCAGCGGGACAAGCGCCTCCCACAGCCAGGAGTGTCTGCAGCTGAGGCATCTCGACATCCGCTGTGCTCATGTCCTGACCGGATAGCGGAATGTAGTAGAGGGCGCCGGCCATCGTGTCCTGGTACCATTCGCCGGGTTGATCGAGTAGCGAGTAGTCGTTTTCGACGTAGACCGGTCCGTTCCGATAGGGGCCGTTGCACATGGCGCCGCCTGTCGGGCACTTGATCACGTCCCAGCCCCAGGTATTGCCTTCCCAAGCGGGCTGCACCATCGTCACCGTGCCGTTCGAAACGCTCTGGATCGGCGCGTACCGGTCTGTCCACGACCCGATGGCGTGCAGGTCCGCGCGCCCCGGCTGTTGCAGGCTGTTCAGGAAGCTCAAGCTACTGTTGGTGAACGACCATCCGTTGGTTTGCATGTTCATGTCATCGCGGCTGATCGCGCTCGAACGCGCGCGGGTGGCGATCTTGCCGTCGACGTAGAGCTGTCGGGTTGCGAAGCTGCTGGGCGTGGTGGCTTTCCAGATTTTCTTGCTGGCGTCGCTCTGCGCCCATCCTGTGATCTTCGTCGCACCCGAAATCACCGGGTGAGCTCCGGCCGCCGCCTGCCAGAGGACCGTGAGGCCAGCAGCGCCTGCGTCGGACGCCGGGGCTGCCGCGCCTGCCGCTCCGGGCGGTGAGTCGGCCGCCGTGAAAACCAGGGGAGCCATCAGGGTATAGACCCCGTCGGCGAGCTCCACAACGATGTTGCTTTGCATTGTCTTGACCGCGGTCTGCACCACCGTCTGTGCTTGTGTGAGCGAGCAAGGGGAGGAGATCGTGCAGTCGGTCCCGGTACCGTTCGGTGAAACGTAGAAGTGACCACTCCCAGATCCTGCATCGGTGGGCTTGACGCCCGCATCGGACGCTCCTCCAGCGGCCGAAGCGCCGCCACTGCCCGCCGCTCCGCCGTTACCAGTGCCGCCGGCGCCCGCGCCACCAGTGCGGGCCGCGCCGCCACCGCCAGTGCCCCCGTTTGGCGAGCCGCCGTTGCCGGCCGAGCCTGCATCCGCGCCGCCGCTACTCGATCCATTCGAGCCGCCGCTGCCCGTCCCGCCTACGCTCGAACTACGATTCCCGCCGCCGCTGGTGCCCCCGTTGGCGAGTCCGGCCGCGCCGCCGCCCGCATTGCCCCCCGATCCATTTCCGCCGAGGCTGCTGCTTGTCGCGCCACCCAATGTACCGGCGCCTCCGGTGCTGGTCGGAACCGAGCCCCCGGAGGCCCCCCCGGTCTCCCGGCCGGCCCCACCTGCGCTGCCACTCGGAGCGTTGGACGAGCAAGACATGCCAAAGACCGCAAGTATGGCGGCGACGAGCGCAGATTGAGAGCGGCTGGCTACCATAAGTTTCTCCTTGGGTTGCTATCTCGCGGTCAAGCAGTGGAATCATCGCCCTAGTTCCATCTCGCCGGACCCCGGGGAGGGGCGGCAGGGAGCGACCTCAGGAAGTCAGACCAGGTAAACGGGCGTCAGCGTCGGGGGACCGAGAAATCGTCACAACAAAGGCGGCGTCGCGACAGTCATTATCATGGACACCTCCGTCAGACGGACCAGGTTCGTCGCCGATGCGTTCTTTGGGAGCGGCACGCAATTTCGCCCCGCGAAGCGCCGGAACCTCTGGGGCGCCGTCCACACCAGGAGGAACGACAGATGATTGGAAGCAATGCCAATGCCATTGATCCAATCGCCCTGTCGGGCGCAGAGGTCGGCCTGCGACGCTCACCGTCGTCACTTCCCCCCTTCAGGGACATCTACAAGCAATACTTCGATTTCGTGTGGTCCTCGGTCAGACATTTCGGCGTCGAAAGAGATGCCGTCGACGATGTGGTTCAAGATGTATTCGTCGTGATCCACTCCAGGCTTGCCACGTTGCAACGGCCGGAAGCTCTGCGAAGCTGGGTCTACGGCATCGTACGCCGCACCGCGAGCGACTACCGGCGGTCCCGGCGGACGAGGGATGCTGCGCGTGCGAGACTGGGCACTGAGCTCAAGTGGAATCAACCATCCCGACCGACGCCTCTCGAGATGGCCGAGCGGAATGCCGATCTGAACCTGCTCGAGAGCATCCTGGCAAGACTCGATCAACCGAAACGGGAGATCTTCGTGATGGTGGAGATTCTGGGAATGACGGTGCCGGAGGTGGTTCAAGCGCTCGTGATACCCCTAAGCACCGCCTATTCGAGGCTTCGGTTGGCGAGGCTGGCCTTCGAGAAGGCAGTCGCCGAGCGTGAAGTGCCTGCCGACGCAAGTCTGCGACGGCCCCAGACCCTAGTTGGAATGTCAATGGTCCGGCTCTAGGACTAGGGGGTCCTTGCACACCGGAACCCGTAGCTGGAGAATCGATTTGCCGGATAGAAGCCGTTGTCGCGATATGACGACTGTAACAATGTCTTGTCGGTAGCGGCGAAGTATCCGTCCCGCGGCGCCCGGCCGGACCCGTCCGCAAGGTTCGCGCAGTCGGTGCAGGGGTTGCCGTACGAGGGCGCGAACCAATCGAGATACCATTCAATCATGTTTCCGACCAAATCGAGCTGACCCCACTTCCCGGCTCCGAGCTGCGGCGTGCCCACGGGAGCGATGTTGCGGGTCGTTCCCTCGCACTTGCCTGACCCGTCCGGATAATTGCAGCCCCAGATGGCGTATTGATTGCTCGTGCCTGGATCCGTTGCACCCCAGGGGTATAGGCGCTGCTCACTGCCGCCAGCCGCCGCGTATACATACTCGGCCTCGCTGGCAATGAAGCCACCGTCCCAAATGCAGAACGCGTAGGCTTCGAACCAGTTGATGCAGTTGATCGGGAGCTTCTCGTTGACGTCCGGAGCGGCTGTCCACGTGGCCTCACCAGAATCGCACTGCAGAGTATCGGTCGTCAGATCCATCTTGTTGCTGTACGAGTCCAGCCATCCAGTCTCGTACGACCCTGGAGCGCCACTGTCCGCAAGACCCTTGCCGTCGTTGAGATGCACATGCTTGCCTGAGCCCGCCCCAGGCGTGTACCCGTCGCCTTGATCCCAGGCCGCCACGAACTGTCGGAACCGACCCACCGTCACCAGGTATTTGTCCAAGCGGAAGTCACTGATCGTTGCTGAATCGTCCGTGTTTTGCGCGCTGCCGCCGTCGTTCGAGTACGTCCGGTAGAATGTGCCTCCCGAGATCTTGATGCTGGTACAGCAGCTCTCGCCGGTCGAACCACAGTCCGAAATGCCTGACCCGCTCGACTGACAGCTCGGCGGCGTGCTTGCGGACCCAGCCGCGCCTCCGGCCCCCGAAACACCACCAGCCGCACTACCACCGGCTGCGGTGCCACCCACGCTGCTTCCTCCTGACGATGTGTTCCCGCTTGGGGACCCGCCCGCACTGCTTGTTCCTCCGGAGCTTGGGCTTCCGCCCGCGGCCGGGCCATTGCCACCCGTGCCGGATCCTCCCGATCCGCCGGACGAACCATTGCTTCCGCAGGCTGCGAGCAACCATGCGCTTGCAGCAAACAGACGAATTGTTGGATGCATCGCCACCGTACGGCTCCTTAGTAGACGCTGAGCTCGGCGATGGCGGGCGTGTCTTTTGCCGAATCGATGACCAGTGCAATCCCCTCGATACTTGTCCCACTCAGCTGCCAAAGCTGACGATTTCCGATCACGGTGCCCTGGATCTTCGTTCCCGACTTGTCTGTCGGAGCAGTAACCCAACTGCCGTTCTGTTTGATTTCAATGTGATACTTCTTCACACGCTCGCCCAGCTCGATGGCTTCCCGGATGCTGATCAGGTTTCCGGTGATGGTCGCTGCTGGGGTGACTTCGAGTCGGCCGGTGGTCTTGCCGCTGGCGCCCGCCCAATACGAACAGATATCGTCGTCCACCGCCTTGCTCGCCTCGAAGCCCGCGGTCACCCATGTCGAGTCCGCCGTGACCGGCTGGCCCTTGAGGAGGTTCGTCTTATAGAGCCCGGAGTACCACTGTCCGAACTGCTGTAGAAGGCTAAGGTCCTTGGGGTCGAGCTCACCCGTGTTTGACGGCGGGACATTGAGATTGAACGTGCAGTTCATGCCAACGGTTTGGAAGAAGTTCTTCTGCAGGTCGGCGAGCGCTATCGGACTTGAGCCAGGATGCCAGAACCAGTCCGGTCTGTGACTCGATGTATTGCATTCGTACGGGCACCAGATGTTCCCTCCGCCACAGTTCGTGGTGTCGAGGCTCGACGTCGAACGGGTCGCGGTTCCGTTCTCGTTGCCAATCCACTGCACATCCGGGATCGCGCCGGTTTTGACGATCTCCGGACCCGCCCATATGAGTGTGTTGGGCTGCGCTTGCCTGATTTGTTGAAAGATGGTCTTCCAATTGGTGTTAGGGTTGCCGTCGACAATCGAATTGAACCCGTCGAACTCGAACTCGTAGGAGCTCCCGTAAGCATACAGCTCGGTGAGCAGATTCGTGAAGTACGTCTGGTAGTCGGCGCTCGAGCTCGGGTAGTGCGAGTCCCAGGGGCTAAGATAGATCGCAATCCTCATGTCATTCGCCTTCATGGCGTCCGTCCAGAGTTGCAGCACGTCTCCCTTCCAGGTCGAGTTCTTGGTGGAGTAGTCGGTGTACTTCGACGGCCACAGCACGAAACCGCAGCTGTGCTTCGTGACCAGCATGGTTTGCAGGAATCCCGCAGCCTTGAGTGCGGTCACCCACTGGCCCACCGAGGTTGCGTTCAAATTCGTCGGCGCGAACATGGACACCGGGTCGCTCGGGTTGCACTGCTCGGTACCATCGAAGGTGGACATGCCAAAGTGAATGAACGACGTCATTTCGGTGCGCTGGTAGGCGGCCTGCGCCGGGCTCGGGGACGGCTGGGTTGCGGCCGGGGCGCCGGGCAAGCTGGGGCAAGCTTGAACGCCAGTCGTCCCGCCGCTGCCAGTGCTCCCGCCGCTGCCTATGGTTCCGGCGCTGCCTGCCGTTCCGCCGCCGCCCGTCGCGCCGGCGCCTGTTGTCCCACCGCCGCCCGTCGTTCCACCACCGGCCGTTGCCCCGCCGCCGCCCGTTCTACCGCCAGCGCCGATCGTACCGCCGCCGGCGGTACCGCTGCCACCTGTCACCCCGCCGGGTGTCGTGCCGCCACCGCCTGGCGTACCGCTGCTGGGGGCCCCACCACTACCAGAACCGCCGGCAGCGGCGGCCCCGCCGCCGGAGGCCCCGCCTGTGTGGGAGCCGCCGCTACCTGCGCCACCGCTGCCAGCGCCGCCACCCCCCGAGCTTCCGCTGATGGCACTCGAGCCACCGCTGGCGGATCCGCCAGCACCGCCGACGGCATTGCCTCCCGAGCCGCTCGCTGCGGTGCCGCTCGTCATGCCACCAGATCCGCCTGCGCCTCCGCTACTCGTCGCGGCCGTGCCGCCCGAAGCGCCCCCGGTCCCCAGACCCGAGCCACCGCTGCCGTCCTTTCGAGTACTCGACGAGCAAGAGACGCTCAGGATCGCAAGTGCGGCGATAGTGAGCGCGACCGTCGCGTGGGTGGCCGGCCAACAGTTCTGACGGCCTTGGGGCCTGCGGACCGTCGCGCGTGGCTCTGGGAACCCGTTCGGCTCTCCCATATCAACGGAATGGCGGGAAGTCATGGAGTCTCCTTGGTTTGCGCGTGACAATGGTTTGCGCCTCCGTTGGATGATCCTTGGCCGCCACCAAATGGCTCACGCCTGGCAGGCGATTTTTGCCAAGGCCTAGATCGTATTTAATACGCGCCGAGCTCGGAGATGGCCGGTACGTCTTTGGCCGAATCGATGACCAGCGCGATGGCATCTGCCGTCGTGGAATTGAGCTGCCAGAGCTGACGCTGGCCGATGACGGTGCCTGCAATGATTGCACCCGATACATCCGTCGGGCTCCCATTCCAGGTACCGTTCCGTTTGATCTCGATGTGGTACTGCGTCGTCCGCTCTCCCAGCTCGATGGGCTCGCGGATGCTGATGACGCTAAATGTGATAGCGGAAGCGGGGGTCACTTCGAGTCGCGCCGACCTCGCACCACTGGCCGCTGCCCAATAGGTGCCAATATCGTCGTCGACCACATTGGCGGCGCCGAAGCCCGTGCTCTCCCACGTCGAATCCGCCGTCGTCGGCTGGCCGCGGAGCAGGTTCGTCTGGTAAAGCGACGCGTACCAGGTCCCGAACTGCTGGAGCAGGTTGATATCCGGCGTGTCGAGCTGTCCGGTCGTTGCAGGTGGGACGTTCAGAACGAGAGTCGCGTTCATGCCGACGGTATCGAAGTAGATCGTCTGCAGCGATTTGAGCGACATGACGGCGTCGCCCGGATGCCAGAACCAGTTGGGGATGCGATCCGAAACCGGCGCGTCGGGCGGGTACCAGGCGTCCGCCGGTCCGCCGTTGGGAATATCTCCGACGCTCGAAGTCGAACGACTCCCCTGTCCGGTCTGGTTGCCGACCCACCGTAAATCCGCGCCGGTCGTAGCGATCTCCGGGCCCATCCAGACAAGGACGTTGGGCTGCAACTGCTTAGCGAGCTGGGTGATCCCCTTCCAGTCGAGGGACGTGGGCGCATTGTACCCATCCCAATAGACCTCATCCACGGGACCATAATTGGTCAAAAGCTCGGCGAGCTGGTTCCGGAAGTAGGTCTCGTAGTCGGGGCTCGAGCTTGGGTAGTGTCCGTCCCACGGCGACAGGTAGAAGCCAACCCTCATTCCGGCCGTGTGTGCGGCGTCGGTGAAATCCCTGACCACGTCCCCTTGGCCATTCTTCCACGGGCTGTTCTTGACCGAGTAGTCCGTGTACGCCGACGGCCATAGGCAAAAACCCGTACTGTGCTTGACGACCAGCATCGCTTGGCGGAAGCCAGCGTCCTTGAGCGCGTTCACCCATTGGTTTGCGTCGAGGTTGGTCGGACTGAAGAGCGACGGCGTGTCCTTGGTGGAGTCCCCGTACTCGGTCCCATCGAACGTGTTCAGCCCAAAGTGCATGAGCGCCGTCAGCTCGGCGCGCTGGTAGGCGACCTGAGCCGTCGTCGGAAGTGGCCCGAAGCCCGTCGGGCCCGCCGCGGACGAGTCACTGCTGTCCGCCGGGCCTGCACCTGCGTCGCTCGTGCCATCGAGATAGAGCGCGTTCACAGAGCCGGAGCAACCATTCCCCGCAAGCAGGAAAGGAGCTAACGCCATGACGATACGTGGGGTCTTCATACGCCCGCAGGATACTTTGGCAGATCCTTCATCCATGCGAAATGGCTCACATTGCATAGCGGGAAAGTCAGAGCGAAATCGCAACGCCGAAAGAGGCAAGCAGGTAGTAGCCGGTCATTCCAGCCACGGGCTGGCCGTTCACTTCGGCCTTCACGCCCCGGATGACACCACCACTTTCCAGCGTGAGGCCGGGGCGAATCTTCACTCGCGCCGGCGCCTCGATCGACACACGAAGACCGACGCTGGAGATGATGTCCGAGCCAGCTCCGGTCCGCACCTGGGAGAGCGCGGCCTCGCCGCGGATCCACGCCCACCCAAGCTCGGCGCGTGGCCCGAGGTCCAAGATGATGTTCTGGGTCGCGAACCGCAAACCCAAGCCAACCCCCGCGCTCACGCTGCCCACGAGCACGTCGCCGAGCTGGCTCTGCGCACGGGCGTAGTTTGCACCCAGGTCGAGATCCGCGTGGAACATCCGCCGGTGACCCGTGAGCCGGGCTCGACCGCCCCACAGCATGGTCTGCCGCGTGGGAAAACTGCGGGTCTCGGCTTCCAAGTGGATCGACAGTGCGGTCAACCGAGCAGTCTCAGACTGCGACGGCGGCGGCGCGGAAGAAGGTTGGGCGGAGGCGGCAATGATCTCCTGCGGCTCGTCCCACGGCCCTGGTCCAAGCGATCGTATCAACTCGGCAACCGCCAGGGCCAAGGCCCGAGGCCGGGCCGGCCGCAGCACGTCGGTCAGGGAGATCTGTCGCTCGACCGTGCGCGAATCCGCAGTCGAACGCGCAGTAACCTGCACACCGTCGGCATCAGCCACGCAGGGATCGATTTCCACCTTGACGTGGAGCGAGCCGGCGGTCGGCATCCGGTCACCCGGATTCGCCAGCGTACAGCAAGAGAGGCCCCGCCCGGCAAGCTCGGCCCGCAGCGAATCGACGAACGCGACCAGGGGGAACCCGTCAGGCTTGCACAGCGGCAGCGACAGCACCACAGCGCGCACATCGGACGACGACGCTGCCACGGGCGAAGCCAGGCTTTCCTTCGCAGCCAGAAAAACCGCGATGGTTGCCACAACTCCCACCCAATCCCGAAGCGTTTGTCGCCGGGGCCTGGCGCGAATGCTCATCGTAGATGGAGCCAGCCTTGAATAGCGCGCGTGTAGCGGCCATCAGGAAACTCGCCAAAGTAAGCGTCCGCTGCGTGCTGTGCAGCGCCGGCGTCGCCACTGCGAGCGTAGGCTTCGACCAGACGAGCGCGGACGTCCTCGCGCAGGCTACGCGGAATGCCGAGATCCAGGGCCTTGCGGAATGCCGAGACGGCAGCTTGCGCGTGGCCCAAGGAATCCAACTGGAGCCGCCCCAGCGCAAACGCGGCAAGCGGCGCCTGAGCGTCCTGTGTGAATTCGGCGAGGATACGCTCCAGCGGCAACACCGCCTCGGCTGGATGCCCCGAAAGTCGGGCCACATCGGCCAGCGCCAACAGATCGTCGACGCCCAGCCTTCTTGATTCACGGCGTACGCCCTCGGCACCCAAGGTCGCAAACGCTTCGTCATTGCGACCACGCTGGGCGAGAACACGCCAGGTTGATGGCCCGGTCGTGCGGGCTTTGTCCTTCTCCCGGACAGGCCCACCCACAGCTCTCTCGGTGCCGGTGGGGCTGGAGGCGACCAGATTCTCCGGTAACGCCAAAGGGTCGCCGGTGCCCGTGCTGTCGGGCGGGCGGTCCTGCAACTCTTCCGAGATTTCCAGGCTCTCGCCGGCCGCGAGGCGCCGAGCCCGGTCAGGGACCCGTTCGCCGCGAACCAGAACCACGCCCCGTTGTACCAGGACGCGCAGGCGGCCAGGCGCAAGCTCGCAGGCGAACGTGGTTCCAACCACCTCGACCGTAGCCAGACCACACTCGATGACCCATCGCCGTGGTCCACCCGGGCGAACGTCGAAATCGGCGTGGCCCTGCCTCACGATAGCCGAAAAGGTGTCGCCCGAGCTTTGCAGCGGCTCGACGTGTGCGTTGGCTCCAAGCCGGATGCTCGAACCGTCCGACAGAGCGAACTCTCTGGTGGCGCCATCGGCATCCATCCCCACCAGCTCTCGGCCATCGGCGAACAACAGGGGCCCGGCGTCGTGGTGGATATGGGAGAAAGCCACGACAATGGCCGCCGCGGCTGTCGTACCCAGCAACAGCAGCGGCACGAGTCGCCGGTGTTTGCGGCTTTGCAGACGCGAGTCTATCTCCTCGGCCATGCGATGGATGGCTTCTTCGTCCACCGGATCCCGAAGGCAATCCTTCACCGGAAATCGTAGCTCGCTCATGTTGTCCCCTCCCGAAAGGACACGTGGCGTTCCACCTCGGCCTCCGCAGCGGCGACACGACGCTTGGCCGTGGCGATTGAGCAACCGCACAGGGATGCGACCTCGGCAAGCGGAAGGCCTTCGACCCGACGGAGCATCCAGGCGATGCGCAAATTGGTCGGTATGCTATCGAGCAGTCGGTCGACCAGTGCGAGCTCCGTGCGATCGTCAGGACGCATGTCGGGCGCGGCCAGCGCCGCCAGGGTCGCGTCGTCGAACCCACGATCGAGGCCAAAGATCCGCAGCAGTCTTCCTCGGCGCAAACGACGTCGCGCCAAGTTGATCGCAATGCGAGCCAGCCAGGGGCGGAACGCCGTCGGATCGCGGAGGTTGCCGAGTTGGCCAAAGCCTGCCACGAAGGCGTCCTGCACGACCTCCTCGCCCTCGCTACGGCTGGCCAGCAGCCGGGTCGAGATGGCCAACAGATAGTGCGCATGTCGGCGATAGAGCACGTCCCGACTCCAGCGATCGCCACCCAGCGAGCGAACAACCAGCTCGCCATCGCTGAGCGCGTCGGGCGCCGGCAACAGGGAAACCTGCTTCCCGGGAAAGGCCATCACAAGCATGATACCTGAGCAGGCACGAATAGCTCACCGTGGACACAGATTTCGAGATCTACCGAGCCTCAACCTGCGTCACGACCAGCTTCATCCGCGCCAGACCCACATCGCTTCGATTGGGTGAGCCATCGGCGCAAGCTCAGGGATCCTCCCTGTGACGACCCTTCCGACAACACACGCAGCGGGGTCAGAGTCAGCCATGAGATTCAAGACAGGAGAACCGATGTATCGCGCACTATCCTTGGCGATCGCAGGCATGCTGTTTGCCAGTTGCGGCCAATCGAGCACGGGCGCGCAGCAAAGCGGAGGGATCACGGGCCGGGGCGGGAGCTCGGGCGGCAGCGGCGGCGCCGCCGGCGTCAGTGGAAGCACAGGCGCTGGAGGCTCGACCGTCTCAGCGACGGGCGGATCGGGCGGCCGCACCCCGCCCACTGCAGGCAATCAGGGCGGCGGCGGAGTCGCAGGAGCTGGGGGATCACCCGCGGGCGGTGCAGGTGGCCGCGTGCAGCCCAGCGGAGGCAGCCAGGGCGGCGGCGGAGCTCCATCCTCGGGCGGCAGTTCGACCGGTGGCACAAGCGGGAGCGGGGCGGCCGGCGTAGTTGCCTCGGGCGGCAGCTTGAACGGTGGCTCCGCCGGGAACGCGGCTGGGGGCGTGTTTGCTTCGGGCGGTCGTGCCGGAAGCGGTGGCTTTGCTGGCGGAGGCTCGGGTGGAGCCCCGGCCAATGGCGGACAGACGGGCTCTGGCGGATCGGCGGGCACCGATGCGGGGCAACCGAGCGGTCCCCGCCTGGTCCAGAACTTCAATCAGTCTTGGAAGTTCAAACGGGCCGACGTCTCGGGCGCGGAGGCGACCACCTTCGACGATTCCTCGTGGGGAAACGTGGGCCTGCCGCATTCGTTCGGCCTCCCGTACTTTGCCTGGACGTCATTCTACGTCGGCTACGGCTGGTACAGGAAGCACTTCACTGTCCCGTCGTCATGGTCGGGCAAGAGCGTGTTTCTCGAGTTCCAGGCGGCCTTCGACCAGGCGCAGATCTACATCAATGGCACGCAGGTCGGAGAGCACATCGGCGGATACAACGGATTTTCGATCGACATTTCTTCCGCCATCAAGACCGGCGACAACGTGGTGGCCGTTCGATTGAACAATAAATGGAATGCGCAAATTCCGCCGCTCACGGGCGATCACACCTTCCAGGGCGGCATCTATCGAGACGTAAATGTGGTCATCACGGACCCGCTGCACATCACTTGGTACGGCACTTGGGTCACGACTCCCACCTTGGCGACGAATTCAGGCTCATCCAGCACCGTGGAGATCAAGACCGAGGTGCAGAACAGCCGCGCGGCCGCCGTCAGTGCCACGCTGAAGACCGACATCTTGGACAACACCGGCAAGGTGGTTGCCACAGTCTCGTCTCAGCAGCAGATCGCCGCGGGCGCGACGCTGACGTTCGACCAGACCACGCCCGCCGTCAGCAGCCCCTCGCTGTGGCATCCTGACCATCCGACGATGTACCAGGCGCTTTCTTACCTCTCCGACGACACTGGGAACGTAGACACCTTCACGACGCCGTTCGGGTTCCGCTGGTTGAGCTGGTCGGGGTCGCAAGGCTTCTCCCTGAACGGCTCGCATTATTGGATCCAGGGTGGAAACGTCCATCAAGACCACGCAGGCTGGGGCGACGGCGTGACCGATTCGGCGCTCTACCGCGACGTCAAAATGGTCAAGGACGCGGGGATGAACTTTATCCGCGGCTCGCACTATCCCAAAGCACCAGCGTTTGCCGACGCGTGCGACCAGCTCGGGGTCTTGTTCTGGTCGGAGAACTGCTTCTGGGGCGGCTTCGGCGGGGGCGGCGGCTGGCCCTACAATGGCGCCTACCCGAGCACTTCGGGCGACTACGATACGTTCGACACCAACGTTCTCGCTAGCCTGACGGACATGATCCGCATCCATCGCAACCACCCAAGCATCATCGCGTGGAGCATGGGCAACGAGGACTTCTTCAACGGCGGCCCCGCGGACCGGGTCATCGCGCTGCTCAAGAAGGCGGTCGCCTTGACCCACCAACTGGATCCTGCCCCGACAGGACGGCCGGCGGCCATTGGCGGCGCACAGTCGGCCATCGGCGGCACGCAACCCGACACGCTGGGCGACGTCGCCGGCTTCAACGGCGACGGCGTGGGATACGACAACCCCGGCATGCCCAACCTGGTGTCGGAGTACGGAAGTGTGTCCTCGACCCGGCCGGGCAGTTACGATCCCGGCTGGGCGAATCTGACCGTCACGAACAACCTGCCCGCCCAACCCGCCTGGCGTAGCGGCGTGTCCAAGTGGTGCGTGTTCGATCACGGCACGCAAGACGCAGCCTCGTACGGGATTATGGGTGTTGTCGACTACTTCCGTATTCCGAAGCGTTCCTACTACTGGTATCGCAACGCCTACGCGAAGGTGGCGGCGCCCACCTGGCCGACCTCGGGCACGCCGGCCGGGCTGAAGCTGACGTCGAGCACGACGACCCTCTCGGCCGTGGATGGCACGCAGGACGCGTGGCTGCTCGTCACCGTCGTAGACTCGAGCGGAAAGGCAATCAGCAACAACGTTCCGGTGACGCTCACGATTACGTCCGGGCCGGGCGAGTTCCCGACCGGGCCGAGCATCACGTTTACCCCGACGGGCAGCGGCGCCGCGTCCGACATCGCGATCCTCGATGGCCAGGCCGCGATTGAATTCCGCACCTACTACGCCGGCACGTCTGTCATCGAGGCCACCTCGTCAGGCTTGACCAGCGCCAGCGTGACCATCACCTCGCAAGGCAGCCCCGCCTGGGTCGAGGGGACGACGCCCAAGGCAGATACGCGCCCTTACACTCGAAACTGATGGCGGTCGGGAATGGTGCGCACCGGCGTGAGCCATTTCGTCCGGGCGTGAGCCATTTCGTCCGGTTGAAGGATCCATCAAACTATGACGTCTCGCCGTGTTCCAAGCGTGCTCGCGGTTGCCACACTTGCGGTTCTTGGCGTCGCATGTTCGTCGAGCACGCCGAGCGGCGGCGGTGGAGGATCCGGTAGGGGAACCGGGGGCGCATCCGGCGGCGCAGTTGCGACGGGCAGCGGCGGTACGGCCGGCTCCGCTGGTACGACGAACAGCACGGGCGGCAACCGCTCGGGAGGCGGCACTGCTGGTGGTGCGGGCGGATTGGCCAGCGGCGGATCTGGCGCGAGCAGCACTGCTTCCGGAGGTCATGGCTCCGGCGTTGGTGGCTCTGGCGGCGGCGGCTCAGGGGGCAGCGGCTCTGGCGGCGGCTCAGGGGCCGGCGGCACCGCAGGCTCTGGCGGTGGTGGCTCTGGCAGCGGTGGCTCTGGCAGCGGCTCCGGGGCCAGCGGCACTGCGGGCTATGGCGGCAGCGGCGCCGCAGGTAGGGACGCCGGTGCGGCCGGCGGCGCGGCGGGCTCCATCGACGGTGGCAGTCAGGTAACCCCTGGCAACTCGAGTCAGGCGTACAACGGCGCGCGGGGCACGAGCTTCAACGATGGCTGGAAATTCTATCTGGGCGATCCCTCGGGCGCCCAGCAAAACACGTTCGACGACACCAGCTGGCGCAGCCTCAGCGTGCCCCACGATTGGAGTGCCGAGCTTCCGTTCGACAAGAATTCGCCGGCCGGCAACGGCGGCGGACTTCTGGACGGGGGCGTCGGCTGGTACCGAAAGACGTTCACGCTCGACCCGTCCTATTCGGGCCAGAAGATCCGGATCGAGTTCGACGGCGTGTACATGAATAGCCAGGTGTGGATCAACGGCACCTCGCTCGGCACGCGACCCTATGGTTACTCGACCTTCGAGTACGACCTCACGCCCTACGTAAAGTTCGACGCCAACAACGTTATCGCGGTCCGGGTCAACAACAACCAGCCGAACAGTCGCTGGTACTCCGGCAGCGGCATCTATCGCAATGTCTGGCTCACCGTTCTGAATCCGACCCACGTCGCTTACAACGGAGGATTCATCACGACGCCGTCGGTGAGCGCGACGTCGGCGACGGTCTCGGTAGCCGCCGACATCGAGAATCAATCGAGTAGCTCCCAGTCGGTCACGGTCACGACGGAGATCTACGATGCCAGCGGTACGAAGGTTGCAAACGACACCACGGCGGCCAGCAGCGTCGCGGCCGGCGCGACGTCGACGTTGAAACAGAGCCTCACCGTTTCCAATCCCCACCTCTGGTCGACCGACACGCCGTACCTTTATCAGGTGAAGCTTACCTTGCAGGTCGGCACTTCGACCGTCGACACGTACCTGGTCCCGCTCGGCTTGCGGTCGTACAACTTCGACGCGTCGACCGGCTTTTCCCTCAACGGCAAGTCCATGAAGCTTTGGGGGATGGCCATGCACCACGACTTCGGTGCGATCGGGTCGGCGTACCACCGCCGCGCCCTCGAGCGCCAGTTCGAGATACTGAAGGGCATGGGCGTCAACGCCGTCCGCACGTCTCACAACCCGCCCGTGCCCGAGCTCCTGGATCTGGCCGACCAGATGGGGATCCTCATCATGGACGAGGCCTTCGACGTCTGGGAGACCGGAAAGAATGGCCTCAACGACTACCATCTGTACTTCACTCAGTGGGCTCAGACCGACATTCAGGACTTCGTCCGCCGGGACCGCAATCATGCGAGCGTCATCATGTGGAGCATCGGCAACGAGATTCAGGGCGCCTCGACGACCACCGCGGCGAATCTGATCAAGTGGGTGAAGGCCATCGACTCGACACGCCCACTGACGTGGGCGTGCAACGATATGGGCAACAGCACCAACCAAGCGGTAGCCGCCTTGCTCGATTTGCAAGGGTTCAACTACTTGCAAAACGGCTCGGTCACGTCGCCCATCTTCGACGGCCAGCATACCTCGCACCCGACCTGGAAGATCTTCGGCAGCGAAATGGAGTCGGGAGGGCGAAGCCGCGGCTTCTATTCCACGCCCAACGACAATCCCGCGAGCTGGGGCAGCAAAGACAACGCGGCCATGGAGTGCTCCGATTACCCCGATACCGAGGCCAGCCCCGCAGACTACGAACAGATGTATGTCATCGAGATGAATCGACCTTGGTTTGCGGGGGAGTTCGACTGGACCGGCTTCGACTACGGAGGCGAGCCATGGCCGTTCGCCAGCAACGCCAAGAGCTCCTATTTCGGCATCGTCGATACCGCCGGCTTCCCCAAGAACGGCTACTACTTCTGGCAGAGCAAGCTGACGACCGCGCCCATGGTGCACATCTTCCCGCACTGGAACTGGACGTCCGGAACCAAGGTGAATGTCTGGGTCTACAGCAACTGCGACAGCGTAGAGCTGTTTCTCAACGGCACCTCGCAGGGCTCAAAGTCGTTCAGCTCCAACACCACGGCGAGCCTCGGGTGGACCGTGACCTGGGCAAGTGGCGCGCTCGTCGCGAAGTGTACGAAGGGCGGCACGGTGGTCGCAACCGACGAGGTGGACACCGCAGGTGCCGCGGCCAAGGTCAACCTGGCAGTGGATCATACGACCATCGCGGCGGATGGTCGGGATCTCGCCTTCGTCACGGCCGTAATTCAGGACTCCGCTGGTGTCATGGTCCCCACCGTAAGCACCAGCATCACCTTTGCAGTGTCGGGCCCGGGCAAGATCGCGGGGACGGATAACGGCGATCCGATCGACTTGACGGCGTACTCGTCGTCGACCCGAAAGGCATTCAGCGGCAAGGCCTTGGCCATCATACAGTCGACCGGCGCCCCCGGTCAGATTGTCGTGACCGCAACCTCGTCCGGGCTCGCGTCGGGCTCGGTAACCACGACCGCAAAGTGATGCCATGCCATCTGCACATGCTGTTCCTCGGTCCCATCGCCGAGATTGTCGCGCATAACTAGAGAACCTTGCGAGGATCGCCATGAAACTGAACCTTGTAACAGGCTCTCGATCCAACCTAGTTATCGCGCTTGCGATGACAGCGGGAATCGGGTGCACGTCGTCCTCTGCCCCTTCGCCGTCCGGCAGCGGCGGCGCTCACTCTGGGGCTGGCGGATCAGCGCCGGGTTCGGGAGGCTCTGTTGCTTCGTCGTCTGGAGGCAGAGGCGGAGGTGGCGGGGCGACGTCAGGCAGCGGCGGCATTCCGGGTGTCGGGGGCAGCGGCGGCCTTCTTGCTTCGGGGGGCAGTGGCGGCACTTCTAGCGCCGGGGGCAGCGGGGGCGCTTCTGGCGCCGGGGGCAGCGGTGGCGCCCCTGCTTCAGGTGGCCGCGGCGGCGCTCCTGCCTCAGGGGGCCGCGGCGGGGCGACGGTTTCGGGTGGGGCGATCGGCTCGGGTGGCGTCGCGCAGCTGGGCGGCTCCGGCGGGACCACACCACTTGGCTCGGGTGGAAGTACGCAAGCTGGCGGCGTAACCGGAACAGACGGCGGGATCATCGCTCAAGGCGACATCTATGTGTCCCCGACGGGAGACGACAGCAATCCCGGAACTCAGGCCAAGCCGCTCAAAACCATCGCGGCCGCGCAGGCCGCCGTGCGAGCCCATCCCAACTTCCGCAAGTCCCCTCTTGCCGTGGCGGTGCTCCCGGGAACGTACTACGTCGGCAAGACCATCGTATTTACGTCGGACGACTCGGGAACGCAGGCGGCGCCGGTGACTTACCGGGGTGGCGGCACCGCCACACTGAGCGGCGGTCTGTCGCTCAGCAGTCTGACGTGGACAGCGTACAAGAACGGAATCATGCAGGCCGCGGTGCCGAGCAGCACATTCGCCAGCTATTCATTCGACGACGGCAAGGCCGCGCCGGGTGTGAGTAGCTCGGCGCCGGGGGTGAGCGGCGCCACGTACGGATTCTCCAGCGCCCTCTTCCTCAATGGGCAGCGTCAGCACATGGCACGCTACCCCAACTACAAAGATCCCACCCAGGCTTACGGGGGCAACGCGAGCAACGCGAATTCGCGGCCCGGCAGCTGGGCGCACCCGCCCACCTCCTCGCAGCCGGCGTACCTGCACGGCGTGCACGGACAACTCTGGGGAAGCGAGGACTACGTCGTCACGAGCAAGACCCAACAGAACGGGCCGCTCTGCAACGGTCGGCCCCAGGGGCTGAACGGTACGCAGTTCATCGAGAACGGCTTCGACGAGCTAGACGCTTCGGGCGAGTGGTATTACGACCGCACCGGCGTCGCCGGCACGGCCAACACCTTGTACTTCTATCCACCGAGCGAGGTCGATCTGACGAAGGCGGGCTCGTACACCCTCGAGATGGCCGTGCTCGAGCGCATTTTCGAGTTCGCCGGTGGCTGCGGCTCGGGATCCTCTCGCACGATTCCCGATGGGGGAGTCGGTTTGCCGACCAACCCGAAGACGAGCGCCTGTACCGCGACGGCCCCCGTACAATGGGTGACTCTCGACGGATTCCACTACATCGACACGCTGCGAACCTTCCCGAGCTGCAACGAACAGATCCTGCGTTCCGATTGGCGCATCTACCGAGGAGGGGCTGTCTTCGTCACGGGCGGCGAGCACGTGACCATCTCGAACGGCTTCTTCGACCAGGTCGGCAGCGCCGGCGTCTTCGTCAATGGCTACAACGACAGCGTGTCCATCAACGGCAACCTCTTCATCGGCACGGGGTCGAGCGCCATTCTGTTCATGGGAAACAACAACGCCGTTCGCAACCCGATATTCGGCTACGGCGCCGGGGTTGCCGTCAACCAACTGGATATGACTCCAGGCCCGCAGACCAACGACTACCCAAGCAACTGCAGCGCCACCGAGAATCTGATTCACGACATCGGCGACCCCGAGCTGCAGGTGGCGGGCGTCGGTATCGACATGGCCGCCAATATCACCGTCAGCCACAACAGCATCTACAACATGCCGCGTGCCGGTATCAACGTCGGAGACGGATGTTGGGGCGGCCACATGATCTCGTACAACGATGTGTTCGCCACCGTGTTGTTCACCGGGGACCACGGCGCTTACAACAGCTGGGGACGCGACCGCTACTGGGACACCAGCACCGGCGCACTCGAGTCTCGGGTCGGCAACCCACCCAACAGTCTACCGCTCCTCGACGTCGTCAAGCCCATCACGCTCACGCATAATCGCTGGCGCTGCGACCAGGGCTGGGACGTCGACCTCGACGACGGCTCGACCAACTACGTGATCACGAACAACGTCTTCTTGTCGGGCGGCCTCAAGTGGCGCGAGGGTTACTACCGCGACGGCGAAAACAACGTGCTCGTGCAGCAGAACACCACACCCTGTGCGCCGAACGCCGCGGTTAGCGATGTGTCCGGCTGCCTGAGCATCCACGTCTGGCCCAAGGGCAGCGGTGACCTATTCACCCACAATATCTTCTGGGGCCTCGCGCCTGACAGCCCCGACGGCTACGGCAAGGAGATCGACTACAACCTGTTCCAAAGCGCATCGCAGCTGTCCACCGCCCAGGGCACCTACCATACGGACTCGCACTCGGCCTCGGGCAATCCCAATTTCATCGACCCGACCACCGGCAACTTCCAACTTGGAGCGACCTCTCCCGCCACCGCGCTCGGCATCGTGAGCCTGCCGGCGCCGTCGACTGAACAGTACGGCGTGACGATTCCCCAGCTGCGCGCGCAGGCCGCCACTCCGCCGTTCGGCAATGTCGGCCTGAAGCCTGTCAATACGGACGCGGGGGCACGTGACTGCACGACGACGACGACCTGGCGCGGAGCAACCATCGAGAACCTATGTCCGGGCGAGCTCTCGATAGTTGGTCTCGGTTACCCCGTCGGTGTCTTCATGCTTACCGTCCCGGCGGGAAGCCAGGCTGCGACCGACGGTCTTCAGGCGCTCGACGTCATCCTACAGTTCGGTGGGCAAAGCGTGGCCTCAGTTGATGACCTGAATCGCCTCTACGCCGCGACAAGCGCCGGACAGAAGGTTACGCTCGACGTTTACCGACAACAGCAGGACGCCACGGTCACGATCATCCGATAAACGAGGCCCTATTCGGTGGACATCGACCGCCAATGCCTGCGTCGCAGTGTCGGTCGCAGCGAAGAAAGTATGATAATCTCTTTCGGAGTATTTCATGAGCTCAGGAAGATTCCGTATTGTCATTCTCGCGCTGTCCGTTGGCTTCTTTGAATGTTCCTCGGGAACGGGAGGCACGACCGGCCTAGGAGGGGCCAGCCCCAACGGCGGCACCGCAGGAAGCGGTGGGGCAACCGATTCGGGCGGCGGTGCCGAGAGCGGCGGCGTGACGACCAGCTCCGCTGGCGTGATGAGCACTGGAGGGCGTCCCGCTTCTGGCGGCGCGACCGGAGCGGGTGGCGCGACGTGTACGCCTTCGTGCGCCAACAAGACATGCGGAGGCGACGGCTGCAACGGCACATGCGGCGGCTGCCCACCCTCGCAAATGTGCGGCGCAAACGGCATCTGTCAAACCAAGAGCAGCTCGGGCATCGTGGTCGATGCGACCTCGCAGCTGACGCCGATCTCGCCCGACATCTATGGCGTTGCTTTCGCCAGTGATAGTGCAGATGATTCGTACAAGGTTGCCGCGCTCGATCGTTGGGGAGGCGATGCCGAGGAGAGCTACAATTGGCAGAAAGATATGAATAACTCGGGCGGCGACTGGAATTGCGCAACCTATGCGGGCAGTGGTAACGGAACTGATACATTCGTGCGAGCGAACAAGTCCAGAAACCTCAACACGCTGATGACAATTCCGATCGCGGGCTGGCTTTCCAATGTCGCTACGTCAACCGACAGTACCTACAGCGCGCAGCTCGGTCAGAATCTCAGCTTCTGCAATTATCCCCAGCTTGCCGACGGCGGCTTGTTGTCCTCGGGGACGTGCTGCAAGGCAATCGGCACGCAGGAGTCCATCTTGGTCGACAAGGGGTCGAATAATCTCGATACCAGCTTCATGAGCAACTGGGTTTCGCATCTTGTTTCGACCTTTGGGTCCGCAGCCAATGGCGGCGTGAAGTACTACCAGCTCGATAACGAGCCCGACAATTGGCAAGGACTTCGGCAGGACATCTACCCTGCCTTGTACCCACCAGGAACGAACTGCATGGACTACTCGGTGAAGATCGCTTCGGGCAATGAATCGGGCGTATCTCCGAACGACGATATCATGAACCGCTCGGTCGCCTATGCGGCAGCTATCAAGAACGTCGATGCGACCGCGAAAGTCCTGTTCTTGTCGGTCATGAATCCAGACGACATGATCAACTTGCTGCGAACTGAGTGCGGCGTGGGAAGTTGGGGCAATGGAATGGCCGTTCCTTACACAGCCGATAAGTCCTATGCGATGGCGGTGATGGCGAAGGGCAAGCAATACGAGGACGCCAATCACCAGCGCATTTTCGACTGCTTGGACTCGCATTATCCCGGCAGCGCGCAAGAGATGTGGACCAACACATTCTCGCGCTTCCGGGGCTGGATCAATTCAACCTATCCAGGCACCGGCGTTTGCGTGAGTGAGTACAACGTCGCCAACGACGCCTCCGACCCAACCGCGACCACAAAGGAAGCTGACTACCTCGGCACATTTGGGGTGATGGGCATTCGGGTGGCTTCGTACTGGACGACCCTCTCGCCTAAGGACTCCAACAACAACCACGTGCACAGTTACGCCTATAATGCGTTCGCGATGTTTCGAAACTACGATGGCCTGGGGGGCACGTTCGGCGACGTGTCTGTGGGAGCCGCAAGCTCGTATGCCAGTGTTCATGCCTATGCGGCGACCGATTCTGCGAGCAATCCGACGACGATTTGGATCATGATCGTCAACACGGGCCCATCCGCCCAGTCCAGTATGACCGTCACGCTCAACAACTTCGTCGCCGGTTCAAGCGTAAAGGTGTATCAAAGCGTGAGCGGCGCTGCGCCGGTGGCCGCTGCAAACGCCATGATTTCCGGTGGCGTGATTGGTGGTTTGTCGATCGCCGCGAACAGCATCACGTTGCTGGTGGTCGGTGGCTAGTGCCGAGACTCTCGGGGAAGACTCACGATGTGGCCTCTACTTGACGACGATGGCATCCACCGCGACCGGCCCCGGGCCGCTGTTGATGATGCTGAGGGTGTGCTGTCCCGCGGTCAGGCCGCTCACCTCGGACACCATCTGTTGGGCTTGGCGCGCGCCGGTGGTGGAGAGATCCACTGTCGCGCTGGTTTGGCCGTCAATCTGGATCTCGATCTTTCCATCCCCGGATTCCTTCGGGGCGTAGACCGACACGTCAGTCCCAGTGAATGTGAACGTCCAAGTATCCCCAGTGGTGGTGCTGGTGGTGAGGTCGTTGTTGTAGTCGCCGGTGCCCAGGGCGACTTTGCGCAGCCATCCGGGAGCTGAGACACCGGAATCGTCGTCGTTGATCCAACCCTTGTCGTGGGTGATCTTCAAAACGCGCATCTTCGATGCCAGTTGCGAATCGGAGATCCCCGTCAGCGCCGACACCGATCCACCAGGAGTCACCGTCAGTCCTGAAGCGCTTTGCGAGAATGTCATCGCCACCGTCGATCCGAGCAACTCGACTTTGGATACAGTTCCCAGGGTTGCCCCGCCCGACTTGAGCGCTGAGAGGGTTACCGCGCCGCCGTTCCAACCAAGGAGCGTGGCATAGACGTTGCCGTTGGCGCGTGTGTAGAGGACCGTCGTGTCGCCCCAGACTTCGAATGGTCGGGACGCGTACACGGCTTCGCCGTTGACTTTGAGCCAGGCGCCGATGTCTTGGGCGATCTGGGTGCACTGGGTATCGAGATTTCCCCGGCCGTGCTGGGTGAGGTTGAGGAGCAAGCTGCCGTTTCGGGAGACGTTCTGCATGAGGGTCGTGACCAGAGATGATGCACTTGTGTATCCCGCCCCAGTCATGTAGTGCCAATTGCCGCCCTGGATGTCGAGCTCGGTCTGGAAAGGATAGGCACTGATCGCCGATTCGGTGGCCGCCTCGGTGCTCCTGACCAGGGCGCGCTCAGCATAGGGTTCCAGTGTTGCGCTGTTCTGGAAGCTGTTGTATTGGCCGCCCACGCCCTTCATATTCATGACCACGTCCGCCGTCTTGCCCTTACTCCAGGTCAACGACTTGTTGTAGTAGTTGGCCAGGATGGTCGGGGCGATGGAACCTAGTCCCATGTGGACGCCCAGGTCCGTTTGGGAATCGCCGGCGTGGTCGTCGAAGTAGACGACGTCAGGCTGATACTTGCAGATGGCTTCATCGACTCGATACATGAACTGGGTGCCATAGGCTGAATTGTTACAGGAATTGTTCGAACAATCGCCGCTGTGCTTGGGCCCATAAAGATCCGCGGGATTCATGCCCTGCCACCATTTACCATTGCCGTCCGCCGTCGTTAGCATGGCATCGTAGGGTCCCTTCGCGTCGCTGGTGTAGCGAATCGGCATCCACTGACCATAAGTTCGAGCCGGAGTGTTGTGGAAGCCGATGCCGAACCGCATGCCCTTTTGGCGCGCGATGGGTGCCCACGTGCCCACCATGTCCTTCTTCACCCCGACCTTGACGGAGTTCCAGGGCTGGTAGCTCGAATCCCAGTTGTCGAAGTTGTCATGGTGCGAGCCCATGGCCATGAAGAACTTGGCGCCCATTTGCACGTACAGATCCATCAAGGCGTTGGGATCCCACAGGTCGATCTTCCAGTCGTGGCAGATATCCTTGTAGCCGTATACGGACGGATCACCGTAGTGGCTGACGTTATAGTTGAAGTCAGCCGAATTCTCTTGATACATGTGATAGGCGTACCAGTCGCCTTGCTCGGGCATCGATTGCGGATCCCAGTGAGCCCACGCCCCGAATTTGGCGTCACGCCACCACTGGGGCGTCGAATAGGCTAGGCCCAACGCCTTCCAGTCGGCGGTATACGGGCCCGTGGCCATGGAAAACTTCGGCAGGTTCCAGATGTCCGGCGTCCCGCTGGGTCCACACGCGGCCGGCTGGCCCCCGGTCCCAGTCGAGCCTCCAGCGCCGCCGGTCGCGCTGCTACTCGCGCCGCCCGCGCCTCCGCCAGCTGCACCGCCCGTGGTGCCGCCCGTGGTGCCGCCACCGGCGGTACCGCCAGCCCCAGCAGAGGCGCTGCGTCCGCCAGACGCAGAGATCCCGCCGCTCGCGACAACCCCTCCGCCTCCTTGCCCACCGCCTTGTCCTTGACCGGCTCCGCCAGAACCGGATGTTTGTCCACCCGACGACGAGGCCGTGGAGCCACCCGCATCGCTTCTGCCGCCGATCGCGGTGCCCCCCCTGCCTGCTTGGTCCCCGCCTTGTCCTTGACTGGCTCCGCCCGATCCGGAAGTTTGACCGCCCGATGGCAGGGTCGTGGAACCACCCGCGCTGCTCGTACTGCCTCCTGCAGCTTTCCCCCCGGCCGCTGTGCCTCCGCTGGCGTGCGTTCCACCGCTGTTGCCGCCACCGCCTGTACCAGCACCGGAAGGTGCATTTCCACTGCAGGCCATCGAGCCCCACATGAGGCCAAGAACCAGAGAGACTACCGTCTGCCGTGTCATGCTTCTCCTTGATGCGCTTCTGCAAAAGCCGTTCGCCAGTGCTTAGATTTGCCGTGGTCGCCCGGTCAGGTTGTCCGGGTTAACGGAACGCCGAAGCGAACCATCATCCTTGTAGACCAGGGCCCCTCGCACTTCGGTTCAGCAATCGGAGGGCCTTCCGTCGCTTTTCCGGACCGGCTGCGACAGCTACGCACCGGGCCCAAGCCTCGCGACCGCGCACCAGGCTTGCCGGAGCGTTGACCAGGTTAGAAGTTCTTCGTCATCCACGTCCACACGTCGTCCGGGACCCAGGTACAAGGACACGAGGTCGAGCAGGTCTTGGGGGATGTCGCGCACGAATTGTAAAGGTCCGAGGTCCCATCGACGATAGCGTTGCCGAGACCTGACTGATGTACGCACCAACGCAGGGGATGGCCGCTGGAGCACCCGGCGTAGTCCGTGCATACGTGCCCGCCAGGGTTCAAATACGGAGGAGCCTGGGGTGGCTCGGGCGGCTCGGTGGCAGGGAGGGTGCAGCCGTTGTTCTTGGCAAACTGGTCGCGCATCGGCCTTGCCATGTCGATGGTGCACGTGCTGTCGGTAAGCCCGACCATCTGCCAGTACGCGATCGGGTCGTTTCCATTGTCGCACCCGCTGAAGACCGCGCCTTCGTAGATCGCGACCGCGCGGAAGACCGTCGCGCGGGCGCATGCGATTTCGTAGGTCATGCCGCCGCCCCAGGCGAACCCTTGCGCGAAGAGGTGCGCCGTGTCGATACAGTAGTTGTCCTCGATCAGCGTGACCATGTCGTCGACGAATGTAAGGTCTTCTCCGTTGGAATTTCCCCATCCGCCGCTCTGCCCCTCGGGCGCGACAAAGAACGCACCGTTGTTCGACAGGTTCTGGAGTCCGTAATAGGCCATGACGTACCCATTGTTTCCGCCATTGTCGATTCCCCAGCCGTTACCACCCCCCGGGTGAAAGGTGAAGCTCAACCAGTAGGGGTGGCTCGGGTCGTAGTTGTCGGGAAGCCTCATGGTGAAGGTCCGGGTCTTGCCACTGCTCTGAATCGTCACGTACCCGCCGACCCCATGACCCAATGTATGCCCCGACCCTGGCGCCGCATTCGGATCCTGATTCGGGACCGCCTCAAACGTCATCGTCGAGGTCTTTCCGCAGCCGGCGCTCGGCACCACGCTGGCCGTTCCGCCATCCGCAGTAGCGCCAGAACCAATGCCGCTGTCTGCTGTCACCAGATAGACGTCGGTACGCCAGCATGCGGTGGTGGTGGCCAGGATGCCCAAGACACACGGAAGTCCGGCGCGCGTTCCCGACTTCATAACCAGGCACCGACGGTAAGGGTCAACAGGAGATTCGGGCGCCCGGAGGTGGCACCGACCGTGTCGGCGATGTGAATGGCCACGTACGGCTCGGCCACCTGTGCATGGGCGGCGAAGCTCAAGTACGAGCGGCCGTAAAGCCGAATCCCTGCCCCCAGGCTCACATCGATCAAACCCGACCATCGCTCGGCGCTATGGCCGTCCGTGCTCCAGCCGGCCTGCCCTTCGACGGACGTGCGTAGCGCCCCGGCCGCGAGACCGAAAAAGGGCCACAGCCGCTGGGCCGAGCGAAGACGATAGAGCCCGCCCACGACGGCGTATTGCTGGGCAACCCGCGCGCTGCCCGCCGCAGTCGTGACCGTAGACCAGCTCCCCAAGCCCGCCACGGAAGCTTGCATCACGAGCCAGGGGCGAGCCGCCCAGCCCACGCGCACGGTCGGCAACACCGCGGGGCCGACTCCGTCCAGGCTCATGATTGCCACAGCGCCAAGCTCGATGCCAATGCGCTCGCTAGGGTTCGCGGCCCGCTTTGCTTCGCCCGCGGGCACGGCAACCGTCGGCGGCTTTGCGCTGGGTTCCTGGCGCCGCCGTCGTGCTGCCCAATCGCTCTGGAGAAGGCCCGCGCGTAGGGCTTCGACTGCGCGGAGGGCGAGCATTTCCGGCTGTCTTGGAGCATTGGTCTCAACCGCAACCCGAGTAACCTCGAACCGTTGTGGGCGCGCCTTCACCACCCACACGTCGAGCCCTTCCAGCGAATCGGCTCCGATAGTCTCGACCACGGCGACTGTGCCTTGCGACGCAAGCACTTCGAGCCACGACACCGAATCCGTTCCCCCAGCACGGGCGGCCTCCCGGTCGGACTCCTTGACCTCAAGGCCCACCGACAACAGCTCCCCACGCAGGAGAGTCAATGCCTGGGTCACATCGGCGCAAGGCGTGGGTGGCCACAAGATGGCGACCGTGGCAGCTTGGGCCGGCCCTGTCCATAGGAGGAGGAGAGTCGTAAGACTGAGCACAAGGCGCAGGCGGTTCAATCGGCCTTGGTCATGGGGCGAGGAGCTCGCGCGCCGATCCAGCATAGTTGCCCTTTGGGAAGCGACGAAGATACTCTTCGGCCAGGACCCGAGCCCGGGCGGGTCCTTCGAGCTTGTCGGTGAGGGTCATCTTTCGTCCCAAAGCTTCTCCTCCGAGCGGGCCGGTCGGCGCACGGGCGAGGTATTCATCGTACCACCCGATTGCCTCGGCGGTCCCGGTTTCCCGCAATTCCTCCACGCGACCCAGCAGGTAGATCGCTTCCAGCCCGCGCTGCGACCCGGGAAATCGCCGCCGCTCGGCAAGCAGAGCGGAGCGAGCCAGATCGAGAAGGTGTCGGTAGCGAGCCGCGTTGGCAAGCGCGAAGAGGTCTTCACTGGACGCTTGGCTCAGCGTCGTCTCAACCCCGACACGCTGGGCGTCGTGGAGGATGCGGTCCCACTGGCCGCGCGCCAACTTGCGGCTCCACTGACGGTCGTGCGCGGGACCGGCGACCGCAGAGGCAACCGGGGTTGGAGAGGGTCCGGGTGCCGACGGCTGCAGTCCGGGCGGGGGCACGGCCGGCACGCGGTCGGGGCTGGCAGGCGCACTGCTTTCCTGCTCCGGAGGCTCCTCGGTGATTACCGCCTCCGCCTTTGCGAGATTCGCCAGCAACCTCTGGCCCGCCCGCAACGCTATTTCTCCCGACGAGACGGGACCGCTGACCACGACGCTGCCTTGCAGCAGTCGAAGATCGAGCTCCTCGCTCAACGGATCCCACGCGACGGTGAAGACGGTTCCCGTGACCGTTACCAGGAATGGGCCGGCATCGACCAACCACCGTCGATTGTTTTTGTGCACAACCTGGAAAGACGCCTTGCCGCGCTCGATGCTCACGTGGGCCGAGTCGCGGTCGACCAAGCGGAGCTGGCTGCGTGCTCCCGGGGTGAGCGCCAATCTGCTTCCCTCGTTGAACAGCACGCTCATCCCAGCGTGACCGGATTCACGCAGGTATCCGCCTTGAAGGACGCTGCCTCCATCGACTCGGTATGCAAGCGCCGGTTCCTCATGCGAAAGCGAGTGCCTTCGAAAGACTGAAGCGACCTGCAGCGCAACCAAGGTGCACAGCGCCACGGCAATGCCCGTCAGCGACCAGCGAACGAATCTCCGCGGACGCCTCTGGTCCGGAGCAATGCGGGCAAGAAAACCGTCGAGTCCCCGGTCGAGCTCATCCGCGGTTGGCGGTCCCAGTTTGTCGCGGCAAAGGTCGGTCATCTCGGCGAGGGCCGGGCAGTCCTTGGGTTCACCGATCGTCGTCCTCATCGTCGCCATCTCCCCCCGTCGGCCGAGCGTGCCTCGTCGTCCATCCAGCGGGACACCCGGGTCGAAGCACGCGCCAGCGATCGCTTTACCGTGGACTCAGAGGTCTCCATGGCGGCGGCAATCTCTTCCACGGTCATCGACTCCACGCGCCGCAGGACGAAAACGATCCGGTCGCGCGGCGACAGCCGTTCGAGCAGGCCATAGAACTTCCGCAACAGATCGCGCGACTCCACGTCCAGGGTTCCGCTCCCTTGGCCATCCAGCAAATTAGGCGGTTCGAAGGAAAGCCACGAGCGCATCTTCTTGCGGTGCAGCTCGGTCTGAAGCACCCGCAGGGCACAGGCATAGACGAAGTTGCGGAAGCTGTCGGGCTCGCGCAGCGTCCTCACTTTGCGGTACACGCGGCAGAAGACCTCCTGCCCAACGTCTTCTGCCTCGGATTGGGAGCCCAGGGCGCGCCTTGCCAGCGTGAGTACCATGGGCGCGAAGCGTCGCCACGTCTCCACCGCGGCCCACGCTTGCCCCGTGCTCAGTGCCCGCGCGACGTCACCATCGCTGGCAGCGCGGCGGTCTCGGCTCACTACCAGGGACAGGGGAGCATGAGAGGGAAGTGTTGGCATAGCGTCGGGCGAGTCTTCATCAGAGATAGACCGCGTGTCCGGTCATTCCCGGTCAAAAATCGACACATTCCGGAGGAAACTGGACGTCGGCTCGGTTGGGGCACTGCCAGGCTGCGCTACGCATCGGGGGCCTGCCATTCGCGAACTGGGAGAGTGTGAACCTACTCGACGGGTGGGGACTGTCCGGAGTCTACTCGGGACCGGTGTCGTCGTGTGCGACGGTGCAGGCCGATCACGCCGAGACCAAGCAGCAACTCGAGGAGGCCTCGCCCGCGTCCCGAGGGCCCGAGCGCGCATGAGCAGCCAGAGGAGCTGCTGCGGTTTGTGGTCGCGCCAGCACTGCCACCCGCCGCGCCCCCCGGTCCTCCTGCAGCTCCACCATTGCCACTCGGGCCACCCGATCCGCCGGACGAACTCGTGCCGCCTTCTGGCGACGCTATGCCGCCAGCGCCGCTGCCACCGCTTTGCACTTGGCCGCCAGCCGAAATCCTCCCGCCCCCGGCCGCCACTGTGCCGCCAGCTCCAGTGCCGGCGCTCTGCACTTGGCCACCTGATGACGTCGTCCCGCCTCCGGCCGACAATATGCCACCTGCTCCACTGCCGCCCGGCTGGGTTTGGCTGCCGCCCCTCCCTCCGACGCCCGACGTGTTTGAGCCGCCAGCCCCGGTCCCCCCACTTTGGGCGCCACCGCGGCCTCCATCCGATCCCGAGCCTCCGGCGCTAGTCCCGCCAGCTCCGCCTTGCGCGCCACCGCTGCCTCCCGGCCCTGCGCCGCCAGAGCCGCCAGCCCCGTCCGCCGCATCCACGCCCGCGCCGGCGTCAATGGTGTCCTTCGGAGTGAATTGCCAGTAGTTGAAATTGAAAAGCGAGCCGCTCGCGCCGGCCCCGGTCCCTGTGAGCTTGAAGTACAAGTCATGGACTCCCGTGGCCCCGGTGACTGTCGTGGTCTGCGTAACCCACGTCTGCGCGCCGCCTGTGCCCGTGACTATGAGGGTTCCCACGGTCGTACCCGTGACACTGTCGAGGTGAAGCTCTATCTTTCCGCCGTTGCTGTCCGAGGCCACGCGCGCGCTGAAAGACACTGCACCCGTGCCGAAGTCAACGCCCGCCACCTTGATGTAGGCGCCGTCCTGGACGCTGGTCACGTCGATCCCTCCTCCCGTGTCGGAGGTCGCCTCTGTCCGCACGCCCCACTTCCAGCAGTTGTTGTAGTCCGACTCGTTGGTGCAAGCGCTGGTCCCGCCCCCGGATGTCCACGCCATAGTCTCTGCTTCGGTGCGGACATACGGATTCAGATTGCTGATTTGCTCGACGCCGGTCTTGGACCACCATGGAAGCTTCGCAATCGTCCCGTCGGCGGCGTAGGTCAGCTTGTCCACGCACACCGAACGCCTCTCGTGGTGCACTCCGTTGGTCAAGTTGTTGTTCAGGAAGTAATCGAAGCCGAATACGTAGGAATTCCCCTTGTAGTCGATGATGCCGGGATGGTTTCCCGAGGAGTTCGGGCTCCCGTCCATGATCGATCCCTTGTACGTCCAGGGTCCGGTGGCGCTGTCGCTCATCGCGTATCCAATGCCCTCGGGACAGCAGGTGGATGCGAATGCCAGATAGTAGTGGCTGTTTCGCTTGTAAAACCAGGGACCTTCCTCGTACGTCTGCGGCTTGGTGAGCTGGACGATGCTGCCCGAATAGGAAATCATGTCCGCATTCAGTTTCACGTAGAAGGTCGGCGGTTGGTGTCCCCAGTACAGATAGGCCTGTCCGTCATCGTCGATGAATACAGTGGGATCGATATCATCCGTGGAATTCGGATTGTTGATGAGGGGGGCCCCCAGGGCATCGACGAACGGGCCCTCGGGCTTGTCGGCAACCGCCACGCCGATGACCATGTGCCCGCCTTTGGGGAAAGGCCCGTACAAATAGAACTTGCCGTTTCTGAAGATGACCTGCGGCGCCCACGCGTTGACGCCATCCGCCCATTTGAATGTCTTATACGGGTCCTTCACACCCCCAATGATTCCGTGGTCAGTCCAGTTCACCATGTCGGTGGAAGTGAAGAGCAACCAGTTGTACATCGTGAAACCGTCGGCATTGTCGTCGTCGTGGCTGGTATAGAGGTACACCGTGTCGTTGTAGACCATTGGGGCCGGATCGGCGGTGAAGTACGTCTGCAAGATCGGGTTGTCCGCAAAGCACACGCCGGCCGCAAGCAGCGCCATCGACATCGCCGATAGCGACGAGACAATCGCGACTTTTCTTCGCGTCATCGAGACCTCCAATGGGCGGCTAGCTGCGGTACCGGTGCCGAAGACATCACGCCACGCAGTGGAGTCGGCGTCTGGATTCCATCACGTTGCCTCACCGGAAGGGTGGTGTGGGATGATGACCTCCACAGACCGTTCGATCTCGATTGCCGAGACGGAATTCAGGCGGTTCCGCCACTGCGGATCATAACGACCTTTGCCCCAACGGTTGGCTACCCCGTTGGGGCGAGGTCGGGCTATCAAGCATCCGGAACCTCAAGAGTCCAAATTCCAAAGAGAGGAAGGCATGACATCAAGCCGCTTCTTGCATAGAACGGTCGCTGTGCTCGCGATTGCGGGCGCTGCTTGTTCGTCTGGCACGCCCGGAAGCTCCCAGGGAGCCGGAGGATCGGGAGTCGGAGGCAAGCTCGGCGGGATAACGGGGAGCGGTGGATCGGTCGAGTCGGGCGGCGTCATCGGAAGCGGCGGTGCGACCAGCTCGGGCGGCCAACCGGCAACCAGCGGAAGCGGCGGTGCGACCAGCCCTGGTGGGCAACCGGGAACCGGTGGTGCGAGCGGCGGTCGCACTGGCTCGGGCGGCAGCAGCGCCGACGCCGGCGTGACCAGCTCGGGCGGCCGACCGGGAACCGGCGGCACCAGTGCTGCCGGCGGTCGCAGTGGTTCGGGCGGTAGCAGCGCCGACGCTGCAGTCACCGCCTCGGGCGGCCAACCGGGGAGCGGCGGTCGCAGCGGCTCGGGCGGCGCCAGTGGCGTCGGCGGGGCTACCGGCGCGGGCGGAAGTGGCACCGACGGCGCTGTCATCAACCCAACCGCCTGCAGCACTGGCACCGCGCAGAGCGGGGACGTGACGGTAAGCCTATCCAGCCTGCAGCAGAAGATCACTGGCTTCGGAGTGTCCTCCGCCTGGGCAGGGAGCTACAGAAATGCGTCGGATGCTGATTATCTGTGGTCCACCACGAAGGGGGCCGGCTTGACGTTGCTCCGGATCCGATACGGCGATGGGCTCACGATTGCCAAATCGGCCGCTGCGGCTGGTGCCACGGTGTGGATGACTCCTTGGGGGACGGGGACCAACGGTGCGACAGGCGGCAGCTTCACCACTACCCAAAGCAACCCCAACGGCTGCACCGGTAGCATGCCCGTGCTCAGCGACGCACAAGGCTTGGCGAGCGCTCTCGTGACTTGGGTGAACAACGCAAAGACCCAGGGGGTGCCGATCTACGCCGTGTCCGCCGAGAACGAGCCGGACAGCTGCGGCATCAACAGCACGACCTCCTACTCGGCTGCGCAATTGGCCACATGGATCGACGTGCTCGGCCCTGCCTTGGCTGCCATCAATGTTAAGCTCATGGCGCCCGAGACCATGAATGCCTGCGGATTTACCACCTACTTCAACGCTATCAAGGCCGACACGGCCGCCTGGAACGCCGTCAACATCTTCGCCAGCCACGAGTATGGGTGTGGTACGCTGCCTACCGAAACGTCGATTGCGGCAGCGGGCAAGGAATACTGGGAGACCGAGGTCGACACGGGAACCGGGTCGGGCGATTCGAGCGGCGATGGTATCGCCAGCGCGCTGAAGATGGCCACGACGATTCACAACGACCTCACCAAAGCCAACCTCAACGCGTGGCACCTGTGGTGGCTGTACAACGCCAGCGGTAATGGCGGTTGTCTCTACGACACGACCAACAACGTGTGGACCAAGCGACTGTGGGTCCTCGGCAACTACGCGCGCTTCGTGCGGCCTGGCTACGTGCGGGTCTCCACCTCCGGAACCGTACCGTCGGGAGTCTACGTGACCGCCTACCAGAACCCGGCGGATGGAACCGTGGCCGTGGTGGCCATCAACACCAACAGCTCCACCACCCCGCTCTCGCTCTTCGTTTCCGGCGCCGTCCCCTGCAGCATCACGCCCTGGGTGACGTCGGCCGCCGACAGCCTCGCTTCCAAGAGCGCCATCACGGTCAGCAACGCTCGTTTCAGTGCAACCCTTGACGCCCAGAGCGTCACGAGCTTCGTGGGCAAGCCGTAAAGAGGCGGGCTCGGATGGGAAAGATTAGCGCGTGAGGAGCTCGCTCGGAACCCGCACGCCTTACCTTTGATACAGAGCCTGGACCTCCGCTGGGCTCAACGCCCGGCCGTAGATCCTGACATCATCGATGTCTGCCTGTATCTGATCGTCAACGCTGCTATTCTGCTGAGGAGCGCGAGCGCCGATCGCCCACGTCGCGTCGACGTTCGCTTGCGGCGCCGTCGCATCAGTGGTGGTCGCTGCCAGCGTACCGTTGCGGTAAAGCTGATACGTGGTGCCGTCGAAGACACCGCAAAGATGAACCCACGTTCCGACGTCCGCGGTTGGAATGTCGGCGACGGCTTGGTGGTTGATCGAATCCCACGTCGTGAAAACGTACGTGCCAGAGTCCACGCGCAGGGCAAAGTCGTAGCTCGGGCCGAAACGATACCCGTGCGCCAAGATGTTGCCGCGGGAATCAATTCTGCCGGGACGCAGCCAAGCTGCCACGCTGATCGGCCCACCGACATTCAAGTAAGGGGGATTGCCGATCTCAATCCACTGATCCTGTCCATTGAATGAAAGACTGAAGCGATCCTGGAAATGCACAGGCGGTACATCCTGGGTGGGAACCGGCGGGTTTGGCGAAGGACTGCCATGGTTCCCGAAACCGGACACGTCAAGAGCGACGCTGCCTGGCTGACTCTCGTCGAGTGGCCAATGGGCCAGCAGGCCAAGATCGGGATTGAAGATGTCCAGGGTGGTGTTGGTGCATGCTGCCCCAGACAAGAGCATGACGCCGAGGCAGCCGGTGACCAATCGCTGCGCGCGCTGAGCGCCGGAGCAACGACTTCCTGACTCGTTGGGGGCGGTGATCAAAAGGTAAATACTCCTGCGAGATCGGCGGCCACGACGACGCCCGACATGCTTGGGGTCTCGACGCCTTGGATGCGAACCACGATCCCTCGTGGTACCCAACCAGCGGCGGCAGATACCTGCAACGAAAAGCGGCGTGTGAGGGTGACCATAAGTCGCGGCTCCAACGCTAGGGCAAATGCGCCGAGGTTCGCGGTCTCGGCGTGGCCGTTGCCAGTCGCCTCGGCACGAAACTGAACCAGGTAGCCCTGGGCCCGCAAGACCAACGCGCCGCCGAAGGTGCGCCTGCGCGACCATAGGTTCACTCCAGCCGCCACCGCTGCAGCCGCTGCACGGGCTGTCAGATGTTCCCCAGAAAGCGTTTGGTCGCTTCCCAGGCGCCCGCCGATGCGCAATTCGGCTAGAAACCAACGTCCCAGGCGCGAGGACACGAACAGATCAGCGCCCACGAGTCCCTCTCCTCGCGAGAAGTGCTCGAAGGTCCACAGGAGACCGAGCTGCCAGCGCCCCTCCGGCACTTCGGCCGCGGGCGTGGCAGCGATCGCAGGCGTGGAAGTGATCGTAGGCTTGGAAACCGACTCTGGGGGTGGGGGCGCGGGAAGATCCTGGGGAGGCCGCGAGGCAGGACCCGGCAGTCGAACGAATTCCGCGATGGCCAACGCGAGCTCGCGCGATCGGGCTTCGCGATCAGCGGGCGTGTCGTCATCGTCGGCCGGGGCGATGTGGATCGTGCGCACGTCCTCCCGATCGAGAGAGTTCGATCGCCGAATGCGAATCTCCTGCGCCCCATCGACGCATCGGACGGTCACCGATGCCGGCGACAGGCGGGCGTCCGAAATCTCCAATTCCATCACCTGTCGAACGGTCGCTCGGTCCACGGCGATGCATGAATCGATGGTTAGGGCAGGTCTTTCGGCGACGACCGTTGGTGTCTGGTCATCGGCGCCCAGTAGAAGAAGCGAGACCGCAAGCAGAGTTCCCGTCAAGGTTCGCCGACTAGGGCATGCATCAGCGGCATATGCCGCCCGGTTGGATACAGCCGCTCATAGTGGCGTGCCGCTTCGGAAGCTCGGCGAGAGTCGCCCGCCCTCTGCCAAGCCTCGGCCACGCGCGCCGCCGCATCTTCTGCCAGCATTCCGCGAGGTGCGTTGCGCTCGGCTTCAGCGAAGGCAGCCGCAGCTTCCTTGGCGCGTGCGAGATCGGTGAGCAGCACCCACCCGAGCGTGAACGCGGCCGACGGTGCGCGCGGGTCCTTCGGGTACTTTTCGACCAGGCGTCGCAAGGGCACCACCGCCGCCTGCGGGTGATGCGATCGTCGAGCGCGGTCGGCCGCCAGCAGAAGCGCGGCAGGCTCGTCGGCGCCGCGAGCACGGGACGGGACGGGCGGACCTGCTGTAGCTGGGCCGGGTGGCGACGACAGCTTGGGCGCTTCCTTGGGCAACTCGGAAGCATCCCCGGAAACGGGCAGAGGGTCGAACATCCGGCTCTCGCCAGCACCGAGCTCAAACCGAGACTTGCTCGCGGGATACGAGACCGCAACGCGTCCTTCTGTAACCGCAACCCGGACTTTTCCAGCGGCCTCGTGAGCGACGCGAAAAAACGTTCCCAGGTCTTCTACTTGCACGGTCCCGGCATCTACGACAAATAGCCGACGACTGTCGTGGCGGACGCGGAATTGCGCGCTTCCCGACCGCAGGCGCACCGTCGTACGCGTGGGCGACTCTTCCGCAACCTGGATCGCCGTGGTGGCGGTCGCTGGCGTGACCTCCGAGCCGTCATCCAAAACGAGGGGACGCGAAAAGGCTACGGGCACGGGCGATGACACCTTCTGCTGGGTGCGGAATAGGAAAAGGCCGACAACGACCGTCGCTGCCACGCCAAGCGCCGCCAGACCGACGACCGGTCGTAGCGTCCGATTCACGCCCAGCCACCGTCGCAACCTTTCACGCAAGGTCTCACGCTCCTGCAGCCGCTGCATCGCCCCGTCGATGGCCGCACGGTAGAGAGACTCGTCCTGCCTTCCCGGAGCAACAGACGCGCGGAAAACGCGGGCGGCTTCCAGCTCGACCCCGCACATGGGACAATCGGCGACGTGCCTCTCGAGGACGGCACGTTCACTCGAGCCTAGCTCGCCACGAATCGCTCGATCGAGCAACTCTTGCGGGTGATCCTGCGAACTATCGACGTGCACGGGGGGCCTCTCCACTCCGCTCAAGCCAACGGCGAAGTTGAATCTTGCCGAGCCGCAAGCGGGTCTTGACTGTGTTTAGGGAAACCCCGGTGATAGAGGCGATTTCGCCGATCGAATGTCCCAGCATCAGGCGCAAGCGCAACACGTTGGCTTGTTCCTGGTTGAGCTCGTCGAGCAGATTCCGAACCAAATCTGCGCGCGACTCGGTTCCGTCGTCAAAGCTCGGGACGGGCAGGCCCTGGCCATCCATCGTCGCGAGCCTTGTCGATCGAGCCCGTGCTTGCTGTCGTGCCGCAATCGCCCTCCGCAGGGCGATCTTCGTTACATAGTGCCTAGCATCGGACTCGAAGCGAAACTGTGGTAGTGCGCGCACGATGTCGACCAGGCAATCCTGGATCGCATCTTCCAGATCGGAATTGTGGCGACCCATGATCCCCCGGCAAACGGTGCAAACCAAAGGCGTGATCGCACCCAGGAATTGGCGCACCGACAATGGGTCACCAAGGAGTGCCGCTCTGGCGAGATCATTGAGCGCTCCACCACCCAACTGGCCTTGCTCGACCCGCGCAGTCTCCCCCTCCCGGAGTGAGTCAGCTTGGGCGGTAGAAGACATGGATTCAGGATGGAATGGCTTGCTTGTCCCGTCAATCGAGCGTGCCGCCGCGGACGATGCGAACCTCATGAACTCTAAATCTTATCACGGTAAGCCGTCACCGCCGGCCGCAGAAATCGTCCGTGCCTGCAAAATCGACAGACCCGTTTCACGAGCAAGATCCCCCTTCTTACACTGGAGAGAACCATAACGCGGTCGATAGATCCGCATCAGAAGAGCCTTGCCGATCGGGCGATCCGTTCAGTGCGGCCACCCCGAAGTTTGACTGAGCTTCGGCTGAGGGACTGTGCCCGCCGAGAAACCGTAGGAGTACCGACATGACGACCGTCTTCAGATGTAGGGTCACACCCGCTGCGCTGGCAATCTTTTGTGCTGCGGCGCCGCTCACGTGGTCGCTGCAAGCTTTTGGCCAAACCCGTTACACCGCGTCCTGGACCTCCCTCGACACCCACAACCCGGCACCGGACTGGTTCCAGGATGCAAAGTTCGGGATCTATTACCACTGGGGCGCGTTCGGTACCCCCATGTTCGGATCGGAATGGTACCCGCGGAACATGATGAACAAGGCGGGCAATTCCGCCGAGTATCAGCACCACATGGCGACCTACGGCGATCCGTATGGAAGCTGGGGGTATGACAAGTTTCTCACCGGCGCCAACGACAAGTCGGGCAAATTCACCCAGTTCGCGCCGAAGCTGGTGTCGGACGGCGGGAGCTGGGATCCCGATGCCTGGGCGCAGATGTTCCTCGACGCTGGTGCCCGCTTCGCAGGGCCGGTGGCGGAGCACCACGACGGTTTCTCCATGTGGGATAGCAAGGTGAACGAGTGGAACTCGGTGGCCATGGGACCGAAGCTCAACTTGGCCAAGCTGCACGCGGATGCAATTCGCAAAAAAGGCCTCAAAGTGTTCATGTCGCTACACACCGAATGGAACTTCGGGGGCTATTGGGCCTACGGGACGCCGACGACGACTGACCCGAGCTTGCAGAAGCTCTACGGCCAGCTCCCCAATGCCACCGAGCAGACACTTTGGCTGAACGAGCTGAAGGAGGTCATCGACGAATTCCTGCCCGACATTCTCTACCAGGATCGCTATCTCAGCGGAATCAGCCAGACCAACCTGATGACGTTTCTTGCCTACTATTACAATGCCGCTCTCGACGCGAACGTAGACGTCGTCGCGGTGGCGAAAGAAACTATTACCGATCACAAGGGCCAACTCTACGACTACGAGCGCGGGGGACCGGCGGACATCAGAACGCCGTATTGGATGACCGACGACTCGGTTGGCTCGCAGAGCTGGTGCTACGTGACTGGCCTGTCGTATTACACCGATGCGCAGTTCATCGGCGCGTTCGTCGACCGAGTCAGCAAGGGCGGCAACATGATCCTGAACACGTCGCCCATGCCTGACGGAACCTACCCGCAGCGGCAGAAAGACATCTTGGCGGCGTTCGGAAAGTTCCTCAAACAGATGGGCACGGCGATCTACAGCACGCGCGCGTGGGTGGTGTACGGCGAGGGCCCGACCAAGATGGGTGGCGGCGAGTTCACCTCGCCCACGGCCCTGACGACCAGCGACGTTCGCTACACTCAGTCCAAGGACGGCGATGCCGTGTACGCCATTCTCGGCGGCTGGCCAGGCAACGGAAAGCAAGTCACCCTGGCCTCGGTGACCACAAGTCGGTTCGCGCTTGGCTCCGGGAAGGTTTTCCTATTTGGGCCGAGCGGCGACGGCACTGGAGAGATCACGCTGCAGGCCACCCAGGACAGCTCGGGCCTGCACGTCACGTTACCGAGCACGCAACCCTATACGGCCCTCGCCTATGCCATCAAGATCAGCAAGAGTGGCACCGCGCCCGTGGCTACGCCGTGGATTACGCCCCTGTCTATCAGCGACGCTGGCGCGGGCGGAGCTGGCGGCACCGCCGGGACGGGCGGCAGCCAAGGTACGGGCGGCCGCACTGGAACCGGTGGCGGCGGGGGCACAGATGGCGGGACAGCCGGGACGGACGGCAGCCAAAGCACAGGCGGCCGAGGTGGGGCTAGCGGTGCGGGCGGCGCTTCGGTGGGTGGCGGGGGCGTCAGCGGCACGGGCACGGGTGGGTCGGCTGCGGGTGGGTCGGATACGGGTGGGTCAGGTACGGGTGGGTCGCGTGCGGGTGGGTCGGGTGCGGGCGGCTCGATCGGAACTGGCGGCGCAAGCGCGCCGACTAGCCGAGGCGGAACCTCGGGTGCCGGCGGTGCCGGTGCCGCGGGCGGGGGCGCCGGCAATGCTGGCGGGGCGGTCGCCGCTTCAGGGGGAAACGGTGCCGGTGGAACGTCCATAGGCCTGGGCGGGTCCGGCGGCAGCGGAGCGGTGGGAGGTGCGGGGCACGGTGGTTCTGCGTCGGGCGGGACGACCTCCAAGCAGGCCGGCTCATCTTCGGGCTGTTCCTGCGCGACGCAGGGAACTGGGCGGAGCGACGCCGGAGGCGTTGTGCTACTCGGTTTCGCCGTGGCGTTGCTGATTCGTCGTCGCCGTCGCTGAATCTCATCGTTGGAGATTCGCGACCTACGGCGCTGGTACGTCTTCCGCTCTGACGGAATACGGCTAAGCGGTGTCCGCGTTTCCATTTCGCCGATTTGACTCAACGGAAACGCCAGGATGTGGGCCGACTACGGCTGCAACGGGCTGTACTTGGATGAACAGACCTCTAGCTATACTGTTGCCCACAACGTCATGGTCAACTGTCCGACCAACATCGCCCAGAACCAAACCGGGACCAATACAATCACGGACAACGGGAGTAATCCCAGCGGGGCACAGAACACGATTGCGGCCGCTGGCATCGAGTCGACCTACGCCGACATCAAGACCCTGGCCATACCCCGGCTACGTTCTGACAGTCACAATAGCCAGGACACCGCGATAGGCGCATCGTCGCGAGCCATCGTGATGGAAATCGGTTCTCGCTCCCACTGCTGGGTACAGTGACCTCTACGTTGGGAGATGCCATGCGTGTAACACGATTCCACTTGGTCGCCCTTCCTCTTTTGCTGGGTTTCCTAGGCTGCGGGACGGGCCAAGGTACCTCGGGCGGCGCCGGCGGTACTGGGAAGGCAGGTTCAGGAGGCTTAGCCGGCGGTGGAGGATCCAACGCCACTGGCGGTGCAACAGGGAGCGGCGGAGCGTCGCAGACTGGTGGCGCTCCGAGCACCGGCGGTACAACGGCCCTCGGAGGTGTTACGGGCAGTGGTGGCGCAACAGGCACGGGCGGCGCGACTGGCCGTGGAGGCATCACAGGCAGTGGCGGGGCGCCAAGCACGGGCGGCGCAACGGGCCGCGGAGGTACTACGGGCAGCGGTGGTGCAGCAGGCACCGGCGCTGCGACAGCCCTCGGGGGTGATACGGGCGGTGGTGGCGCAACCGGTACGGGCGGCGTGACAGCCCTTGGAGGTGCCACGGGCCGCGGAGGCGTCACGGGCGGTGGTGGTGCGTCAGGCACCGGCACCGGCACGGGCAGCGGTGGTTCCGCAAACGGAGGCTCCAACAGTGGTGGCACGGTGGGCGGTGGCGGGACCGGGGGGGGGACCGCGCCTCCCGGCACGGCCGTGGGGAGTTCCGGTTGCGGTAAGACCTCGACCCTGACCTTCGGGACAGTCCCGGGTGAAAGTACCACTGCCACGGCGGGCGGGCCGAGCAACGGCACCGGCAAGGGCGGTTACGTAAACATTACGAGCGGCGGCTCGCAACGTGGCTTCGCTATGCGGCTTCCCGACAACTATGACAACACCCATCCCTATGGGTTGTTCTTCGCCTTCCACTGGAACGGCGGCGACTCCAAAGCGCAAGACACCGGTGGAGACAATGGGTACTTCACCGCCTATTACGGAATCCAGAGAAAGTCGAAGAACGGCATGTTCTTCGTGGCACCGGATTCGATCGGCTCCGGGTGGAGCAATGGCAGTGACTCAGACCTGCACTTCACCGACGATATGGTCAAGCTGATCACCGACAATTACTGCATCGACATGTCGAACCTCATCACCAGCGGCTTCAGCTGGGGTGGTGGAATGAGCTATGAGCTGGCATGCGCCCGTGCGAGCACCAAGAGCAACACGGCTGGCTACGCGTTCCGGGCGGCCATCATCTTCGAAGGAGCCAACATCAGCGGGTGTGACGGCAGTGGTAAAGACGCCATCGCACTCTGGCAAACGGTCGGCCTTACGGACACCACATGTCCCGTCGCCGATGCTACGCCGATTCGCGACCAGTTCATCACCAACAATGGATGCACGGGATGGACCTCGGAAAGCGGGAACCTAGTGGCATCGACGACGGGGACGACATCTCCCAAGCAGGAGCCTCCAAGGCCGCCTAACCCAGGCCAGTACATCAACCCCGGGGGACATGTCTGCACGAATTACACCGGGTGCTCGGCCGGGCACCCTATTCGTTGGTGCGTGCACCAGTCAGGGCACGGCAACGCCATCACGGACGGGACTTCAAGCGTCTACGATGAGTGCGCGAATGTCACAACGCAACACCCCAATGGTAACTGCTCGGCCGGGTGTCCTTGTACCTGGACCCCGGATGACATCTGGGCGTGGTTGAACGACCCGACCACGAACAAGTACACGTCAAACGCCACGAGCAATTGAGGTTTCGTGCTCGTACCTGTGAGCCTCAACAATCCCGTCCGAGAAAGGCGGCAGTCTGTTCCGGAGCTTCGCGCGGTTCGGTCCAGGGGAGGTGACTCCCCCTCGTACCTGGTCTCCCGCCTTCTTGTCCGGGGGTGAAGTTCGCATTTTTTGAGAAAATGTCGGCTCGGAGAGCTCGATCCGTCAGAATTGTGGCACATGTTGCACAGGTGCCCCGCAAGCTCGAAAAGGACGTGCGGACAGTGCCTACTGCTGTAAGACTTAACGACGTCGCGACATGACTGGCCTCCGGAGAGCCATGCACCAGGGCTTCCTTCCCACGCACGGGAGGTCGCGTGCCTTCGTCTGGAAGTATTCGCCGGTCAACTGGGGGCGGCGTCCCCGGCATTTCCACGTCGAGCCGGAGCTGAACCTCATTGCCTCCGGACACGCGATCTTCGGCATCGGTGACGCCGTCGTCAGGGTCTCACAGAGCGAGATGATCGGCTTTTCGCCCGCCCAGGATCACGTCCTGCTCGACGCATCGCCTGACCTTTACTTGTTCGCTATCGGCATGGAGCCGGCCTTCTCGGCCGACATCCTGCGTGGTTCGCCTGACGAGGGCATGCCGCTTCACCTTCGGCTCCGGCCCGACGATTTTCGGGTGTTGGTCAACCGTGCGTCGGCCATCGTGGACCGCGACGGGGTCGAGCCGCCGTGCGCCGAGCTGTGGGAGCATGCGCACTGGCTGGCAAAGCGCCGCGTGGACAGATCGACGGCGAGCCTACACGTTCTCACCCGACGGGCACTGTCCGCCGTGAGCCGAGCGCCTGACCTCGATCTGGGCTCGCTCGCGAACCGACTGCGCACGGCGGATTCCGAGATCAGTCGCTACTTTCACCGGGACATCGGCATGACCTTCGCTCGCTACCGTACGCGCTTGCGCCTCTTGCGCTTGATCGGCCTTGTGGACCGCGGCGGCACGACGCTTGGCGAAGCCGCCGCGACATCGGGTTTCGGTTCCTATTCGCAGTGCCATCGCATCTTTCAGGCCGAGCTCGGTTGCTCCCCGCGCCACTTCTTCTACTCGGGGCTACGGGGACAAATGCAGCAGGCCTACGACCCTTGACCCGAGCCGGGATTCGTCCGCTCGCCAAGGCTGCTTACGCATTTGGCGGAACGATCGACATCTTCGGCCACTGGCTGTATTTCGGGCTGATGCAGCCCGTGTTCGTTGGATTCCTGCAGCTTTCGCCCTCGCTGCTCGGAGTCGCACAAGCGACAGCCCGAATCACCGACGGGCTCACCGACTCGTACTTCGGCTGGCGCTCGGACAATACCCGAACTCGGTGGGGGCGGCGGCGACCGTACATCCTGATCGGCTCGATCCTGGCGGGTGCAGCCCTGCCGTGCCTGTTCGCCGCCTCGCACGCCTGGAGCGCGTCGACGCTCTTCTGGTTCGTTCTGCTCACGGCGTGCGGCTACGCCCCCATTCTGAGCTGCTACAATATGCCGTACCAGAGCTTGGGCGCCGAGCTGACCGCCGACACCGACGAGCGCACAGTCGTCATGTCCTGGCGAGGGGTGGCGCAGACGCTGGCCGGCGTGGCGAACGCCTGGGCCTGGTGGTTCGCCGCTCGCCCCTGGTTCGCGGACGCCGATGGCGCGCCCAACCTCGTTCGCGGCGCCGTGTGGGCCGGCGCCATCGCAGGCGCCGTGATGATCCTCGCCGGGACCGGCAACGTGCTCTTCGTTCACGAGCGCTACTATCCGCTGGCGCGCTCACAGGCGCGCATCGGGTTTTGGACCACCACGCGACAGACCTTTCGCTGCCCACCGTTTCGCATCCTCCTGCTGACGCTTGTCCTCTTCGCGGTGCCGACCTCGATGGTCGGTGCTCTCGGCTGGTACGTCCTCTGCTACCACGTGTTGGCCGGTAGCCCCGGCGCCGCCGCGCTCTACAGCGGGCTCGCGGGCACCGCCTACAGCGTTCTAGGGGCCGCCGCCATCCCCGGCGCGTCGTGGCTGGCAGCCAAGCTGGGAAAGACTCGGACCCTGCAGTACGCGCTTTACGGCGGGACCGGGGCTTTGACTGCGAGCTTTCTGCTCTACACCCCGGCGGCACCCATTCTCTCCGTGGTTTCCCACGGCCTCTTCGGTGTCGTCGCATCAGGCTTCTTCTGGGTTTTGCTGCCATCGATGTTGGCCGATGTCGTCGATTTCGACGAGTTGGAGGGCGGGACACGACGCGAAGGCGCCTTCGCGTCGATGCTGTCCTACGTGCTCAAGCTGGGCACGACGCTCACGCTGCTCGTGACTGGCCCGCTCGTCGAGCTGACCGGCTTCGATCCCCGGAAGGCATTGCAAGATACGACGACCGTCACCGAGTTGCGTATCTTGTTCGCGGTCGTGCCGGCCGGGGCGTCGCTGCTTGCCGCCCTCGCCTTGAGACGTTATCCGCTGACCCGCGACACGATGAACGTCATCCGTGCCCGCCTGGAAGCGAGACGCGGCGGACTGTAGCGGCGATCCTCGCATTTCTTGGGATTCTTCCCCGGGTACTATTGGAAACTCCGTTGCTGAAGCTCATGGTTTGCCCATGAATTCAAGATCGGCATCGCTCGCGATCGTCATCGGCGCCATCCTCTTTGCCGGGACCATTTTCGTTCCCGTCCCCGCCATGGGCATGGCCAGCGCCGAGCTGTACGGTACGAAGGCGTACCTCTACGGACGCTTCGATGCGCGCATTCAGTTCGCTCCAGGTGACGGTGTGGTCAGCGCGTTCTTCCTGTGGAAGGAGGGATCCGACGCGGCCAACGCCTATTGGAACGAGCTGGACTACGAGAAGGTCAGCGCCGACTGCCACATGCAGATCAACAACATCTACGGGAACCCGAAAAGCCAGCACCAGCAGACCCCTTCCCTGAGTAGCATTTGTACCGCATACCACGACTACCGCTTCGAATGGACGCCGACGTACATTGCGTGGGTGGTTGACGGGAAGGAGATCCGTCGGGACACCGGCGCGGCTGCCACTGCATACGCCCAAAATGCTTCCGCCGGCATGACCTTCCACTTCAACATCTGGCCTGGCAACTCCAGCTTCGGCGGAAACATCAACAACACCACACTGCCGGTGCACCAATACATAAGCTGGGTGGAATACTCGTCCTACGACAACGGCAATTTCACCGTGCAGTGGCACGAGGACTTTCAGTCATCGAGCCTTCCGTCCGACTGGGCGGTCGGCGACTGGGCCTCGCCCTTCAACCTATCGACGCACAACCCGCAGAACGTTGGCTTCGTGAACGGCATCGCCGTGTTGTCGCTGACCAATGACAATGCCACCGGCAACCCTGGCACACCGCCGGCCGATAGCAGCAGCGACGGATCGGGTGGCGCCACGTCCACGGGCGGCACCGGCGCTGGTGGCAAGACAGGCTCGGGTGGCAGTGGCTCGGGCGGCAGCCCTAGCAGCGGGGGCACGACCTCCCCCGGTGGAAGCTCCTCCGGCGGAAACCCTGGTGCTGGCGGCAGCTCCAGCGGAGCCACTGGCACCGGAGGCAGCTCCAGCGCCGGCGGCAGCTCCAGCGCTGGCGGCGCGAGCGGCACCGGCGGCAAGCTCAACAGCGGGGGCACGACTGCTTCCGGCACGACCACCGGCACCGGGGGGAACTCGGGCACCGGGGGCAAGCCCAACAGCGGGGGCACGACCACTTCCAGCAACTCCAGCCGCGGGGGCACGCCCGCTTCCGGCGGGAGCTCCAGCACCGGCGAAACGACCGCCGTGGGTGGTACGCCGGCCTCCGGAGGCTCGGCGGGACCGGGCGGCGCAACAGAAACCGGCGGCGCAACCGCGACTGCTACCTCCGCCAACGGAGGCTCTGCTGGGACGCCGACCGCTCAAGCTGGGTGCGGCTGCAGCACCATCCCCACCGCAGGCCCATTCGGGCTGGCCCTGGTGCTGCTTCTCCTCGCCATCTCGCGCCTGCGCCGGAAGGAAGCCCACGGGCAAGCATCTCGCGCACCGACGGCGCAATAGGCGCATTACCGTCGGACATGAACGGGGGCGCCGATGTTCTACGGGAGAGCCTTTTCGAGCACGACGAATCGCAAGTCCGTCCGTCTGGGCAAGCCGAACCGTGGGTTGCCGTAGGGAAAGGGCTCGGTGCGTGTCGTTACGCGATAGCCTCGGCGCACGTACCACCCGATGAGATCTTGGCGTTGCTCGATGACGGTCATCCTCGACCGTTCGGCCCCAAACTCAATGCGAGCCCGTTTCTCAGCCTCGGCCAGGAGGCGCTTGCCAATTCCCAGCGTTTGAAGGAACGGGCGCACGGCAAGCATACCGATGTACGCGCCGGTTGCCTCCCGTCGCAGCAGGACGCATCCCACGAGCTCGCAACCTCGCGTAGCCAACAACAGGCGAGCGTCGGTGTCTTCGAGAATGCCTGCCAGTTCCTCGCCATCGGTGCGCTGACCATCGAGTAGATCGGCTTCGGTGGTCCAACCCGCACGACTCGCGTCGCCGCGATAGGCGCTCTCGACCAACGCGACAAGGTCGCCCGAGTCCGCAAGAGTCGCATATCGAAATTCCAGTTCCTGGGTGCCGGCAACCGATTGCATGGCGGCAGAGTAGCAAAGCCCACGAAGCTCCGTACGATCGATTACCGAGTAGCAGACGCGGCGGGATTGAACCCCGCCGAACCGGCCTGACGTCGACCGACGTGGCTACCGCGGGCGGTGAGGGGGGACCTGGCCGGTTGGATTTGCAATGCGGCAAGGGAGGCCCGCACGGCTGAGTTCCGCGCGTGCCCAAACGATTCGCGGCAAGGGAAGCGCCAGCCACGGGATCGCGCCGGGGTCAGACCTGCGCCATGCCTCCATCGACGGCGAGATCGACGCCGGTGATGAAAGAGCTTTCATCGGAGGCGAGGAACGTGACGGCAGCCGCGATTTCCTCTGGCTTGCACCTGCGACCCATTGGGATCTGTGTGGCAAACTGGGCGGCCGCTTGCTCGGCTTGCTCAGGGGTGAGGCCCGTCGTCTTCTCAAGGGCTGGGGTCTCGGTTGGTCCGGGGCTCATCGCATTCACGCGGATCTTGCGGTCTTTCAGCTCCAGGGTCCAGGCGCGCGCGAAGTTGCGCACAGCCGCCTTACTCGCGGCGTAGGCGCTAAACCCTGGGAGTCCCAACACGTTCGAGACTGAAGATGTCAGGATGATCGAGCCGCCATCTTTGAAAAGGGGAAGGGCCTTCTGCACCGTAAAGAACAGCCCCTTCACGTTCACGTCGAAGGTCTGGTCAAAATGAGCCTCAGTAGCCACAGCGAGCGGTGCGATTGTCCCCGCGCCCGCGTTCGCGAAGAGAATGTCGATGTGTCCATGTTTCTCTTTCACGACGGCATAGAGCCGGTCCAGATCTTCCAAGCGCGACACGTCGCCCACGACCGTCGTAACGTTTCTCTTGATGAAGGCTGCGGCCTCCTTCAGCTCTTTCTCTCGTCGCCCAGTGATCACGACGTGCGCACCTTCTTCCACGAAGCGCTTGGCTGTGGCCAAGCCAATCCCGCTGCTTCCGCCTGTGATAACCGCAATTCTTCCCGCCAATTTTTGTCCGTTGTTGTTGCTCATATGTTTTGTCCTTTATTTGTAGTTGTTAAGACGAATCTTCGGGTCAGAGTTGCGCTAGGCCGCCGTCGACGGCGACCTCACTGGCGGTCATGAAGCTACTGTCCGACGACGCGAGGAAGGCGGCCGCCGCTGCGATCTCGGACGGATCGGCCATGCGCTGGAGCGGAGTCATCGAGGCGTAGACCTTCTGGCCCTCCTCGCCTAGCGCTGCCTTCGCGAGTTCGGTCGCCGTCGCCCCGGGCGACAGCACGTTTACCCGGATGCCGGTGCCCTTCAGGTCCGCCGCCCAGGTCCGCGCGAGGTTGCGCACTGCCGCCTTGCTCGCGCTGTAGGCGCTCATTGCCGGGGCGCCCGTGGTGCCGGCGCTCGATCCGGTCAGGATGATCGAACCGCCCTGGCCCATCAGCGGCAGCGCCTTCTGGACCGTGAAGATCGTACCCTTCACATTGGTGTCGAAGGCTTCGTCAATGTGCAGGGCGGTGATCTTGCCGAGCGGAAGCGGGCTTCCCGCCCCGGCATTGGCGAAGACGATGTCGAGGGTTCTGCGCTCGGCCTTCACCGCCGCGTAGAGTCGGTCGAGGTCGGCCTCATCCGAGACCGAGCCCTTCACCGCGCGGGCATTGGGCCCGAGGTCGGCCACGGCGGCGTCGAGTTCTTTCTGCCGCCGGCCGAAGATGAAGACGAAGGCGCCTTCCTCGATGAAGCGCTTTGCCGCAGCGAGGCCGATGCCGGTAGCACCACCGGTGATCACGGCTGTCTTTCCATTCAGCCTGTTCATTGCAACGTTACCTTCAAGCTTTGCCATAACTTTTCACCTTTCGTCGTGTTGGACAGCGGCCCTGTTCCCATTGGTATAACGACGCTGTATCTAGTACATTGTTCCGTCATTTCCCGACGCGAGAAGCCTTGTTCGAAGCCTTGCTGCGTACGAATCTGGACGCACTGACGCAGAAGGCAGGCGAACTCGAAACGTCGAATCCACCTGACCAAGCGCTCGTGTCCTGGTTTCGCGAAGGGGTGGCATTCGTTCACAGCTATAGCCGCGTTGTTGCCTTGATGGCGAGCGCCCACGAGGACCCGGACTCCGCGCTTTACGCTCCATGCACAGCGGTGCACGAAGCGGGCGCGCGACTACTGCTCCGTGCCCAAGCCGAGGGAACGGCGCGCGCCGATATGGATGCGGACCACTTGTTCGCCCTGATGTCGGCGCTCGGCTGGCTCTTCGACCAACCCTTGGCCCGCGTGGCTGTCATTTTGCTACTCCAAACGTCGACAAGTGGGGTTTCAGGTCTCGCTCGTGGTAGGGGTGGAGCCGATCGGGCAGAAGTGCGGGATTCCGATCGCGCTGAACGCGATCGCTCCGTATGGTCAAAGCGAAAGAGATCGGGCACATGGAGCCAGATAACGCCGCACTCGACGAGATCGCTTAACGTTACTCACGTAAGCACGCTTCGAGCGTTTGGCTGTGCCTTCGCCGCGAATGACAGACTGGACACCGTGAGGCAGGCAGGTGCGCCGTGCGGTTTTGGGCGTGGCCGCAGATCAGCCTCAACCGCCTATCCGTCGCGGAGATGGCCTCCCGCCTCGATCTCCCGGCGTGTCTTCTCCAATTCGGTGGAAAGGAGCTCTTCATCGGGTAGGGCGGTGAGGTATTCGCGGACGAGCAGCTTGTTCGGCAAAGCGCCGGTGGCATAGCGGACGAGGGCTTCGCCCTTTCCGCTGCACAAGATGACGCCGACGGGAGGATTCTCCCCCGGCTGCACCCAATGCTCGCGGGCGTAGTTCAGATACAGGTGCATTTGCCCGGAATCGGCATGGGTGAAGCGGCCCAGCTTCAGGTCGATGATGACCAGGCAGCGCAGGCGACGGTGGAAGAAAAGCAGATCGACGCGATACCATTCGTCGTCGATTCGCAGGCGTCGCTGACGGCCGATGAAGGCGAAGTCGTTGCCCAACTCCAAGAGAAAGGTTTCCAGGTGGTGGATGAGGGCGTCTTCAAGATCGGTCTCGGAATATTCGTCGCGTAGGTTGAGGAATTCGAGGACAAGGGGATGACGGATTTCCTCGTCGGCGCTGACGGCGTCGCCGGGTTGCGGTTTGGCGCCCTTGCTGAGCATGGCAGCTTTGTTGCGCGACAGGGCCGTGCGTTCGTAGAACTGGCTGTCCATCTGGCGCTGGAGCTGGCGCACGGACCAGCCGCCGCGCAAGGCCTCGGTTTGGTAGAAAGCGAAGGCTTCGGGTGAACGGCTGCGGCTTATGAGCAGGACGTAGTGGGACCAAGGCAGAGGGAAGGAGCGAACCAGATCAGCCGGAGGCAGGACAAGGGAAGATTGTGCAGACGGCGTCTGCACAATTGCTTGGTTGGGCGCCAGCGCCTCTGAAAGTGCGGACGCTGTCTGCACTTTCTTTGCGGGTAAGGTACCCGCGCCTCCCGACGGCAGGGCTGGCCTCGGACAAGCGAGATAGAACGCCCGCATCAGGAACACGTTGCGGCGGCCAAATCCTCGGCCGAACCGTTCCGTGAGGTCCTTGGCCAGGCGATCGATGACCGCATCGCCATACTTGGCCTTGTCACGACCGCCTTGTTCGTGCTCGACGATCCGCCGGCCGATCTCCCAGTACGTCGTCGTCATGCAGGCATTGACGGCGCGGGCGCTCGCCCTGCGTGCAGATTCCAGCAACCCACCGATGCCGTCGAGCAGGTTGGCGTAGCTGGGAACGGCTTCGTCTGCTGAGGTCTTCCTTTTGGCCATGGTCATGCCGCGAACCCTTTCATACGGCTTTCTGCTTGAACAGAAGCACCTTCACGTCCGCCTTCAGCTTGTCGAGGTAGTCCGCCCAGTCCTGCATCATCCGCTTCCGGTCGGTCAGGTGGGCGGTGCGGTTGCAGGCGCGGCCGTTCGGATCGCGGACGGCGTGGGCAAGTTGGTGCTCGATGATGTCGGCGCGGAAGCCCAACACCTCGTCCAGGATCGTGCGCGCCATCGCGCGGAAGCCGTGGCCGCTCATCTCGTCGGTCTCGATGCCCGAGCGCCGCAGGGCCGCCAACACGGCATTGTCGGACATGGGCCGCGCGTTGGTGCGCGGGCTGGGGAAGACGAAGCGACTGTTGCCCGTGCGCGGTTGCAACTCGCGCAGGATGGCCACGGCCTGCGTAGCCAGGGGGACGATGTGCGGCGTCTTGGTCTTGCTGGTGGTGAAACGCCAATCGCCCGCGTCGAGGTCGATGTCGCCCCACTCGGCGGATCGCAGCTCGCCGGGACGAACGAAGACCAGCGGCGCCAGACGAAGGGCCGCCTTGACCACGTGCGATCCGTCGTAGCCGTCGAGAACCCGCAGAAGCTCGCCAACGCGGGCGGGTTCGGTGACCGCGGCGAAGTGTTTGCCCACGACTGGGGCCAGGGCGCCGCGAAGGCTTGCCGACGGATCCCGGTCGGCTCGGCCGCTGGCGACGGCATAGCGGAAGATCATTCCGCAGTAGCCGCGCGCGCGGTGGGCGGTGTCGCCGGCCCCGCGACTCTCGATCTTTCGCAAGACTGCAAGCAACTCCGGCTCGGACACGGAAGCGATGGGCTTGTCACCGATCTGCGGGAATAGGTCGCGCTCGAAGAGCTGAAGCACGCGCTTGCTGTGATTCGGCGCCCAGCCATCCACGTGCTTGTCGTACCACTCGCGGGCGATGACCTCGAAGCTGTTCGCGGCGCGGTCGGCGCTGGCCGCCCTGGTCGCCTTGCGGTTCTCGCCAGGGTCCACGCCTGATGACAACAGCCGGCGGGCATCGTCGCGCTTCTCGCGGGCGGCCTTCAGGTTCACGTTAGGGTAGACGCCCAGCGAGAGCCGCTTCTCTTTGCCCGCCACGCGGTACTTGAGGCGCCACCACTTGCCCCCAGCGGGCGACACCTCCAGGTACATGCCCCCGCTGTCGAAGGTGCGATAGGGCTTGTCCTTGGGTTTCAGCTTTTTGATCGCAGTGTCGGTGAGCATCTGGGGGCAACTCCTTTTCGAGGTGCCTGAGTTGCCCCCATTGTTGCCCCCAGTTGCCCCCGGATGTCAAGGGACGGTCCTGGACCGTCCTGGACCGAAAATCAGCCTAACTTGCTGAAAATCACGTGGTCTCTTGGACTTTGCTGGAACTCGCTGGAATCGATGTCTGTAGGCGGGACAGGGATTGAACCTGCGACCCGGCGCGTGTAAGGCGCCTGCTCTACCACTGAGCTACCCGCCTGGGCTGGTTTTCATTTCATCGACGTAGGCTAGTTTTCGCTGTTCCGTGCCGTCCGGCGCCGATCCTAAAGTGGACACAACCGGAACCGATTCGGACGAAACGACGGGCAGGGATACCACGTTTCCCTTGGGTTGCGAAAGGGGCCACGAGCCGCGGTAGTGGGTCAGTTTGAAAATACTGATTTCCCCGAAGGGGATGTCCCGCAGAGCATGGCCCGGATCCGATAAGGGCTTCAGAAAATGTCCACTCCGACCGATTGGTCGGGTGGATCGAAATGCGTCGGTCCCCCAACCGGCGCTGATCAACACATTTTACGCAGAGGAGAACCAGTGGCTCAAGACATTACGATGACGGCAAAGTCGATCATGCTCGATGCAATCATGAAGACTCATTCGGCCATCGCCTACGTGGCGGCGGTACACGAAAATCAGAAAGACGTCATCATGCTCGCTTGGAGCTCCGGGGCCATGAGCCAATGTGCGGTTGCGGACAAGCCCATCGACTACCACGTGAACAAGATGGGCCTGTGGGGCGATGCCCTGCGCCAGAAGCGGATATCTGTGACCAACGACTACGCCACGGAGAAAAGCCCATCGAAGCATGGCTACCCACAGGGACACATCGAAATCAAACGTCACATGAACGGTCCCGTCATGGTGAACGGCAGTGTGGTCGCTATCGTCGGGGTCGGCAACAGCCGCGCCGAATACACGGACGCCGACAAGAAGTCGTTCGCTCAATTCATCGATAGCCTCAAGGAAAAGTTGCTCGAAGTCAGAACGCTGGCCTTCAAGAAATGATCCGTGTCGACCGGTGACGAGATAACCAAGGGCGACTGTCACGACTGTCGCTGGTACGAAGACTGCCCGCGGATGCGTGGAATCAACATCTGCTATTCCGACCGGTTCAGCGCTTCCCATCCAAAGCCACTGAAGTCAGGCAACCCTACAACGCGTCCAGCCCGGCAAAGCGGGGCACCAGTGCCTGAGGCGCAGGTCGAGCGCGACGTGCAGAACGATCTCGACGAGCAAGACTAGGATGCGGTCGGTTCCACTCTGCCCACGGTTATCCGTCTTTCATTCTCGGGGTGTATTACACGTCGGCGCTAGAAGGTAAATCCAAGACCGCCACTGCCGGGGAATACGTGCAGCGTCAGGGGCAGCCGGTTTTCCTCGATGGGCTTGCCGTAGCCGATCAGCCCGTCCACGACGCCGTAGACGTAGGCTGCGATAAGGACTGCGCCGGTGACGATGTTCACGGTGATGAGGGTCCTCGCCGCGTCCGGATGCTTCGACTGACTGTTGGGCATGTCCCAGGACTTCTTGAGCGCGTAGCTGGTGACCATGGTGGCCGTTCCGACGAAACCGATGCCGCGGAGTAGCCAGCCGCGCCCGTTGTCTTCGTTCTGGAACTGGCCGAGGGGCGGAATGAAGTTCTTCCACATCCTGCGTTCGGAACGCTCGCGCGCGAGCTGCTGGTGGCGCAGGCTTTCGAAGTAGGCCACCAGCTCGGGACGCGTGGTGGTGGGATCCAGGCGCGCGTGCGGATCCCGGCGCAGAAGCTCGTTGAACGCGGCCTCGGCGCCTAGGGGACGATTGGTGAGGTAAAGGCCGATGCCGAGCAGGCGAAAGGCCAGGACCTGCTGCTCGGGGGTCGCCGGAACCGATCCCTCGGTGATGAGCCTTGCCGCTTCGACGACCTGGTTGAGGTCGCCGTATTCATATGCTGCCGAGGCGCGCACCAGAGCGGACACCGCGTCCCGCGGAAGCTTGCCAAGCTGTGTGGCGTCGGGCTTCGCTGCGGGCGATGCGGCCTTCCTGCCGGCCTCCCAGGGCGCGGGCGGCGCTGCCTCGGGGGCGTCGTCGGCGAGAACGTTCGCAGACAACAGCATCCCTGCGAGGGTGAAGGCGAAGGCGGCGGTGAGCGGTGCACCTGTCATCGATCTGCCCGATTATTGGTGCAGACCTTGCGCCGCTAGTCAATCGATCTCTTGGTCTAATGCGAGGCCGCCGGGGCGGGCAGGTAGAAGGCGTAACTGCCGCTACCGTCACTGGTCGCCGAGGCGAACGGCGGCGGCGACCCTGCGGCCAGGTTGGTCCGGTCTTCGCAGTCAGGTAGAAGCCCGACGCAAAATGCTTGCACGACGGCGCCCCCCACCGGCGAGCCGGCGTAGGTCATGTGACCTTGCACCAGCACGCCAGTGGGAATGCGCTGGTCGTCAAGCTGCATGTTGGTCCGGCCGGTGGAGAAGCCGTAGAGTGGTACCCAAGCGGGCAGCCCGCGGCCAGCCACCGGCCGCGCGGCCAGGCTGTAGGTTCGCTCGGGGTCAAGCGCGAGGAAGAACGTCCCGTCGGCGGCGACCAGCGCGGTCACCGATGGCGCGATGGTGTCGTGGCCCGTGTCGGTCGCGACTACGCTGGCGCCGGCGGAATCAGTGGCCGCGCCGTCATTGGCGTCAAGCAGCCGGCCCATCACCACGATCTTGGGCGCAAGGGAAACGCCGATCCGCAGGGCATCGCCCAAGGTCGCGTCCACGGTGGCCTTGGTAATGCCCCAGCTTGACAGCGACGCCGGTGGAATCAGAGTGACGCTGTAGCTTCCCTTGGGCAGGTTGGGAAACGTCGCCACGCCGTAGCGATCGGTGCTGCCGTCGAGTCGGATGGTCCCAGCCAGCTCCTGAGGCGCGGTGTCTGACCCGGCATCGACCGCAGCTCCGAAGCTCAGGGTACCAGCCGGCAGGGGCGCAGACGATTCCAGGTGGATCGCGACGGTGTCCGAGGGCAGGCTTCCGTCGGGCAAGGCGACGGCGAGGGTCAGATTCGTCGTCGGGAGCGCCAGCCACTCGAAATCCAAGTCGGGCACGAAGGTGGATGCGCCGGTCAGGTTGATTGGCTGGTCGGTGATGGGCACGGGCAGCGTGGTCCCGGGTGGCGGCGTGATGATGATGGAAAATGCACCCAACGGATTCACAAGCAGTGTGTACGCGCCGTTGCCGTCCGCCTGCCCGACCGTGGAAAACAACAGATCCGTCTGCCCCGCGGTCGAGGATGACTGGTACGACTGCAGGCTGATGCTGGCGCCTGCGACCGGCCCGTTCGCGCCGACCAGGTGTCCGCTGATGGCGATCCCCTTCGGAAGCAGCAGCGGATCGGCGTTGGCGGCCAGGTACTGGGTGTCCACTTTCACGTTTCCGCTGGTGGAACGGCCAAGCAGGAAGGGGGCGATGGCATCGCTGCCGTCGGCGGAAGGATCGGGCACCACAAGAACCTGGTATTCGAGCAGGGGATCGAGCACGGTTCGGAACGGCCCCTGGTTGCTGCTGCGGCCGGAGGTGATCCACGCCGAGCTGCTCGATTGAATGCGAATGAAGGATGGCACCGCCACCACGAGCGAAGCGCCGGTCGCCGGGTCGATGGCCACCGGTGTCCCGGTATCGAAGTCGATGTCTCGGGTCGTGGGGGCGCCGCCCGCGATGATCTTCAGGTCCACTTCGTACGGCACGGCGGCAGGCACAGACGCTGGAGGCAAGGCGCGTACGTGATAGGTCCGCGATTGGCTTTGTGGATCCTGAGCCAGGGCACGGGCGGTTCCCGTGCAACCGCCGCCGATGTCCGCGGTGATGTCGTAGCGGCCCGCGATCGCAATAGCGAATTGAACCTGGCTCGGGTCGCCGCCCACCGGCTTGCCATCCACGGACTGTCCGTCCGAACGGATCACCGACCATGTCCAAACCGGCTGGAAGGGGACGGTATCCCCCCAAACCACGGTTCCCTGCACGCGCAGAAGCGCCGTCGGCCCTGCGGTCAGATTCACCAGGCTGGCCGGGGTTATCGCGGATATGTCCACGCGGCAGGTGCTTCCGGCGTCGGGTAGGAACCACGCAACGTCGGGCGTGCTCGGCGCATCGACGATGGCGGCATCGCGGCCAGAAATGGCATCGCGAGAAAGTCCTCCGCCGTCGAATGCGTCGCCGGACCCGTCGTTGCTTGTATCGCCCGCAATCGCATCGCTGCTAATCACCGCGGCGTCGTGCTTGGTCAGGCCGCCGTCTGAAGCGCCGCACGCAGCCGTCAGCACCGGCAATAGCCAAGTGAGCGCGCGGGCCTTCATCGGAACACCACGTTCCAGGTGACCCACTGGGCTCGCTGATCGGACGAGTAGCACACGGTGGCCGACGGATCGCATGCCGCAAACACCGCACTGCAGCCCGCGGTCTTGGGCTGGCAAGCGGTCACGCGATCGTGGTACTCGACGCGCACGCGGATCGCCTGCTGGGGAACGAAGGTGTTCGCGCGGACGGTGAAGGAAGGACCGCTTTCCTTTGCCAGGCGTTTGAACGACGGGTCGGTACCGGTTTGGTAGAACCAAACGAAACCCGCGGGCGGCGTTGGGTAGGGACTCGCGGGATCGGACGAAGGATACGGATCGCCGTCGTCCTGGACCTGATTGATGGTGAAGGTGTTGTCGATGCTCGCAAGCAGCTCAAGCGGCGGTTCGTCGGGCGGAAACGGCGGCGCGGGCGTGACCAGGTCGAGAACGATGTTGGGCAGTTGATCGGTGGCGACCTGGATTGACTGCGCTGCGGGTGGATCGCTTGGCTTATCGGAGGTGTCGACCACGACCAGCTGCACGCTGTAGCTGCCGGGCGTTGTCGTCGAAAAAGTGCACAGGTACGGCTCCTGGGTGGGATCCGGACAACCCGGCATGGGGACGAGGGTGGTGTCCGAATACACGCTCCACTTGAAGGTGAGCTTGGTGAAGTCGTCCTCGGGATCTTTCGACTGCGCGGCGGTGAGGGTCACCTTCGCATAAAGCGGCAGCATGAGCGGCTGTCCGGCTTGCGGGGGGGCGATGCCCGCCGCGGAAACGATCTCGACGTCGGCGACCGGCGGTTGGTTGACGACCGTGAAGGGAACCGACGCGGTGGCGCTGGCTCCTTGCTGGTCGGTAACCACGACGCCGATGCAGCCGGCGCCGGGGATGGTGGGCAGCAAGGGGTACGATGTCTGCCCCGGCTTCGCCCCGGCCGAAGGCTGCTCGAAGACCGTGCTGCAGTCTTTGCTGCCCGTGTACCAATCGAAATTCAGGGTGGTCGTGTCCTGGTCCGGATCCGACGCGACCGCCTGAAACTTGATCTGCTTGCGCACGAACGTGGGCGGGTTTTGGGCATCTGAGCAGGTCATGACGGACGCACCCTGGTCTTGGGTGCATGTGATCGACACAGTCGGTGCGGTGTTGATTGGGTCGCTGAACACAAGGCAGCCCGCGCTGGCGCTCGCGAGGAGCGCGAGGCAAAGCGCCGAGCGACCAGACCTGATCACGTGCTCGACGCTAGCACAATTGGATGCCTTGCGACGACCTGCGCACGCCTCGGTCGCGCGATGGTCAGGCCGACGCTGATCTCGATCACGGAACCGTCCTTATGTCATCATGCAGCATCGGCGCTGCTCAGTCCGCTGTGCGGGGTGCGCACAGTGTCTTTTCACCACAGAGTCGGGAGGACACGGAGACCGGGAAGAGGTCTCTCATCCGTCTCGGTGCTCTCTGCGTTCTCTGCGGTTAGAGATCCGGCTCTCTAGTGAGGCCCGGCGCCGCTTTGAATGGCCGCTTGCAGCCCTGAGGTTGCGTCGGCGGTGTATGCGTAGGGCGGGGTCGTGAACGGCGTGCCGCTGCCGCCGGTGGACTGGCTGCCGGAGCAGCTCGTGTAGGCGTTGTTCTTCGACGTGATGTTCGACGTGCCCTGGTCCGTGCTGCTATTGAATTCATGGGGGCTCTTCACGCCCGAGAACACGTTACTCTCGACGAGAAGCTGGGCGTCCATGCCGGCGCGCACGCAGTAGTTGTCGCCGGCGCAGGTATAGAGGTTGTTCAGAACGTGGTTCTTTCCATAGCGCACGCGCGGCTGCCGCTCCATCACGTTGTCGGCCCACCAGTTGTGGTGCCACGTGATGTTGAGCTTGCCCACATCGCCGCTGGTATTGTCGGCCCCGCCCACCAGGTTGCTGAAGCGGTGGCCGGCAGCGCCGGTCGAATCGCTGCCGCTGTTGTCCGACCGCGGGGTGTAGTGGAACTTGGTCCACGACACGGTCACGTAGTCGGCGCCTTTGGTAATGTCCAGGTTGCCGTCGGTTCCGTCAGAGATGTCGCAATGGTCGAACCAGATGTGATGCGCGTTGTTCTGGACGGAAATCGCATCGTCCCCCGACGAGCAACCGACGCTTGAGTCGTAGCCCGGATCGAGCGCGCAGTTGCCCACGGCGTAGCCGACGATCTTGATGTTGCGAATGATGACGTTGGTCGAACCGCTGACATCGACGTGCCCGTGGATCTCCGCACCGCACAGGCCGGCGATGGTCTTGTTCGATCCAACGGTCACCGAGCCTGCTGCCATCACCCCCTTGACGTAAATCACGGCGGCGGTGCTGGCTTTCGCCGCTGATTGCAGGGCCGACAGCGACGTGACCGTCGTCGGGGCCGCACTGCCGCCCCCGGTGGTGGTGTTGACACCGCCCCCAGACTGGCTCGCCCAGCCGATAAGTGGGCTCGGATCTGGGGGCGTGTTGCAATCTCCAGTGGTTGCTCCGCCCGCGCTCGGCTGCCCACCCGTCGCTCCGCCCGTGCTGCCGCCAGTCGCAGCCGTGGCGCCTCCTGGGCCGGTCGTGCCGCCAGTTGCGGTGGAGCCGCCCGTGCCGGTTCGCCCGCCGCTGCCGGTGACACCGCCTGAGCCTCTTCCGCCGCTGCCGGTCGAGCCGCCGGGAACACCTCCGGCGGTGCTTGTGCCGCCCGTGCTGGTTGACCCGGCGGCGGCATCGCCGGTGGCGCTCGTGCCGCCCGTGCTGGAAGCGCCGCCTGAGCCTCTTCCGCCGGTGCCGGTTGCACCGCCGGCGGCGCTTGCGCCACCGGTGCTGGTTGCACCGCCGGTCGCACCGCCAGTGGCCGCGGACCCGCCGCCGCCGCTTCCACCTTCAGATGCGGCGCCCCCCGACCCCGTTATTCCGCCACCTCCGCCCGGCGACAGGGCGCCGTCCCGTGTGCCTTGACCGCCTCCCGAGTCACTGCTGCATGCTACCAGAAGACAAAGGTACGAAACTGCGATGGAGGCCCTCGTCATCGTTACTCCTGGGGCTGGCGCCCTGATGGGAAGGTGGCGGTTGTCAAGGTATTCGACGGGAATGCTAAAGCAGTGTCCTCACGCGCGAATGCGGCTCACGTCCCGCTCGCGGCGCTGGGTCACTGTGTCATTGCGAATCGACTGACGCACCTATTATACCCGCGGGTGCGGCGCTTCAGGGGCGGCGAATCGCGCGCCAGCGACCGCTCGTTCCAACCTTCCGGCGGCGCCCCGAAAGATGCAGGCGCGACGAGGCAGCCATCGGCCTTGCGACATCGGGAATCGGCCCAACCCTCTGCGCACGTGGTAGGTTCCATCTGCTTTGCAGTCTCTCCATTCCTCTCTGGCCTGTCTGCAACTGACCCAGGCACTGCCACTGGTGCTCGCCAGCCTGCTTTCGGCATGCTCGGGCAGCGCGGGCGCGCCGTCAGGCAGCAGTGGCACCGGCGGCTCCGGCTCGACGGGCCCGGTCTCTACCGGCGGCACCGGCGGCGCGCCGTGTACGAGCTGTGCGACAGGTCCGAGACTGACCGGCGTCAACTGGTTCGGCTTCGAAACCTCCAACTTTTCGCCGCATGGGCTGTGGGCGCGCGACTACCGATCGATGCTCCAGCAGATCAAGGATCTGGGCTTCAACTGCATCAGGCTTCCCTTTTGCAACGACATGTTGACCGCGAATCCGAGCGGCATCCAGATCAACGCCTACGGCAGCGACCCGTACACCAACCAAGCGGGGCTCAACCTGGATCTCGACGGGCTTTCGTCGCTGGAGATCATGGACAAGCTCCTGGCCGAGTGCGAGCGCATCGGCCTCAAGGTCATTCTGGACAACCACTCGCGCGCCCACGACGGGTACATGAACGAAACCCTCTGGTACACGGATGGGTACTCCGAGGACGCGTGGATCGCGGATTGGGTCTCGCTGGTCGAGCGTTATAAAGACAACCCCGCCGTGGTCGCGGTTGACCTGAAGAATGAACCGCACGGCAACACAACCACCGGGATGAAGCCGCCGGCGACCTGGGGCTACGATCAATCCGGCTACAGCAACACCGACTGGCGCAAGGCCGCCGCCAAGTGCGGTAAGGCGATCGTGGCCGTCAATCCCGCCATTACCGTCATCGTCGAAGGTGTGGAAAACTACCAGGGCGACAACTACTGGTGGGGAGGCAATCTCGAAGGCGTGCACGACGCCCCCATCACGGAAATTCCGGCCGGAAATTTGTGGTACTCGGCGCACGAATACGGCCCCGAGGTCTACAACCAGCCATGGTTTACCGCCGCCGACTTCCCGAACAACCTGAAGGACATCTGGGACAAGAAGTTCTGGTTCATCCACAAGCAGGGAATCGCCCCGCTGTTCATCGGCGAGTTCGGCATCAAAGAGGCCTCCGCTTCCGATCCCAGCTCGACCGCGTACAAGTGGCTGACCACCTTCATGAGCTACGTGGGCGGACAGGCGAGCTGGACGTTCTGGAGCCTCAACCCCAACTCGGGCGACACCGAGGGTATTCTGAAAGACGACTGGGTGTCCGTGAACCAGGCGAAGTACAACCTAATCAAGCCGTACCTGGCGCCGTAGCACGCCGCCGCCTACTGTCGTTCGCGAAGCTTGTGCCAGGCCGGGGTTGTAAAGAAGCTGTCCGGAACGGCGGCTTCCATCTCGCGGTGAAGGGTGTAGGGCGCGGTGAAGGAAAGGATCTCGCGATCAACCTGATGGCGGCGAGAAATGTCGAAGAGCCCGATCACGCCGCGCGGATACGATCGTTCTGCCTCCGCATAGGCGTACGCAATCGCTTGGCATGCGGCACCCCAGGGCGCGGTTGAGGTCTCGACCGTGCCGCGCTCGAAACCGGCCAGCGTCACCAGGGCCGCAAGCTGGTCCGGGTTGACGTGCCAGTGCACGAGCGCGATGGGCTCGCCTTCGCCGGTGTCGGCCAGCCGCTTGGCGACCACGTAGGCGGTAGGAATCTCGCGGAACGGGAATTCGGCCAGCCAGCGCCGCGTGATCTCGGGCGTGCGGTGGAAGCGCTCGCCCTCGCGCATGTCGTAGCTTTGGCCATTGCGAAGCTGCGCGGTTCCGCCGGTCGACAGCAGCCGCTCGATGGGAAACCCCATGCGCGCGTAGCAATCGCCAAAGCCAAGGCCGGCGCCGCCGCCCGGGCAACCGAAGGTGTCGCGATCGAAATAGACGGTGCGCCCCTGGGCTGCCGTGAGCAGCATGGACGCGACGCAACCCATGCGGCCCGGTTTGAACTGGGTTGCTTCGGCCGGACGTTCGTCGGTCAAAATGATTGCGACGGGAGCAATCTTGACGCCGAGGGCATCGGCAAGCGGGCTTTGCATCGTGGACAGAATCCTGGCCACGCGCGGGCGGCTACGCAAGGGAGCTCTTAGAAGCTCCAGGCTAGGCCTGCGCGCGCGGAGCGACCGTAGCGAGGAACCAGGGAAAGCCGATTGTCGACGCTGGTTGGAGATCCCGCTCGAGCATCGTGCACGTCGAGCAGGTTGAGCACCCCAACGAAATAGTGCAAGCGGTAGGGGCGATAGTCGCCGGAGAGGCTCACATTCCACAGCAAGGCATCGTCGACGCGATTGTCAGACAGGGAATTGTTGACGCCTTCGGGCCATTGAAAGTGCCGGCCCGAATCGAGAATCAGCTCGGTGCCGAGGCGCAGGATCCTGCCAACCAGTGGACACAGCACGCGTGCTTTGGCCATGAGCTCGGGCGCGTTGGCGAATGGTCGGTTGCCTTTGGGCGCCAGCTCTTCGACTTGTTGTCGAGTCAATGAGAGCGACAGGAACGTTCCGCCGCCCGGCTCCCAGCGCAATTCACCTTCCGCGCCCAGGCTGCGAATCCGGTTGGAGTTGTTCTGGTAGATGGAGCCGTAGTACGGCGCAACGCCCTCCAAGTCCGGGGCTGACACCAGGGAGATCAGGTCGAAGACCCAGTTGGCGAACACCGCCGCGACGAGGTGGACATCATCGGTCACCGCATGCGTGTGCTCGAGTTCTCCGCTCCAGATGGTCTCGGGCTGCACGGCCGCCCCCGGCGTGTCGGCGCGCTCGTTGGGCGATGGCACGCGAAAGGAGCGGCCGAAGAAGATCTTCGTGTTTCCGCTGGCGTAAGGGCGGCCGACGACGGCAATGCGCGGGTTGAGGGTGTTGCCGAAGCTTTCGGTGTATCGATCGTTGCGCAAGCCCAAGTTGATAGTCAGTCGGTCGCTGACAACGATGGTGTCGACGAGGTATGCCGACAGGATCAGCTCTTTGGGAATGCCCGGCCCGCCGCCCTCGACCGGATCAGTCTCGAGCGTGAGCTGCTTGACTGCTTCCACGCCCAGGGTGAAGCGCTGGTAGAAAAAGCGTGGCAGCTCGAAGCGGAGCTCGCCGGTGGTCCATTGCGCCTTCAAGTCCTGGCCGCCGTCGGAGGCCGCAGCGCCGGTGTTGAATTGTCCGTGGTACCAACTGTTGTCGTAGGCCGCGCGCGCGGCGATGCCAAGCCCACCTACCTCGCGGTCGAAGCGCAGCTCGGCGAAGCCGCGACGATCGTGGTTGTAGGTGCCGGGCGCCGGCAAGGTTTCGTAGGCCCCGGTGGGCAGGTACTTCTTGCGATCGTTGTATCCGGCCCGCACCGACCAGGCGCCGAGCCGGGCCAGGAGGTCGGCGTGGGTCGCGGTTTCACCGTCGGCGCCGTAGACCGCGGTCGGTGCTGGGGGCGAGCCCGCCGGTGGCGTGTCAAATTCGGTAGGCCAAGCGAAGCGTCGGTCGCCGTCGCTGGACATGGCCCCCGCGCTGAGCATCAGCTCGGCGTTGCCCTCGCGCCCGCTCAGCGTAGCGCGGCCTGAGCGCAGTCCCATGGTTCCCGCCATGGTGTCCACTGCCGCGTGCCCGCCCTCGCTCGGGCGGCGGGTGACCACGTTGATTACGCCGAAAAGCGCGCCGGTGCCGTAAAGCACCGATCCCGGGCCGCGAACAATTTCGATGTGGTCCACGTTGGAGAGATCGACGTCGAGGTCGTGGCCGACGTAGCCCTGGCCGGTGACCGCGTCGTTGAGTGGGCGCCCGTCCACGAGAACCAAGACCCGATTGGTGTAGTCGCCGGGTGGCGAGAAGCCTCGGAATCCAACCGACTCGTAGCTGCGATCATTCGAAGTGAAGGTGCCGCGAATGCCGGCCAGCGCCTCGGTCAGCGAGGTGTAGCCGAAAGCGGCGATTTCGTCGGCGGTCACCACGCTGATGGAGGCGGGCGCTGATTCCGAGGCAACCCGTGATTTCGTAGCTGCCGTAATCTCGGGATCTGCGCGGCGCAGGTACGCGTCGACGAAGGTGCGCGCGCCCTTTTTGACCTCGACCTCGGCCGCATAGGTTTGCCGGCCTTCGTCCAGGATCTCCACCCTGCGCAGGCCGGTGGGAACCCCATCGAGCACGGCGGGAACGAAGCCGGCCTCGCGGCCATCGACGCGCACCAAGGCACCGGCGACGTTGGCGCGCACGACGATGACGCCGGTGGGAGGCTCCGCCGGTGACAGTAGAATATCGACGGGCACGCTGGCGTCTGCCGGCGCGTCCACTGTCACGCGGGCGGTCTGAAAGCCGGGCGCCGAGGCAAATAGGACCAGCGGCCCTGGCAAGACCTTGATGGTTCCCGGGCCCCGCCGAAGCAGCCCGCCGTCGACGAAGTCGCGCCGTATCTCCGCGTCCGCAGGTACCCGACGAACCTCGATGTCGGCCCAGATTCGCTCAAGGACCGCCGACAGCTTAATCTCCGCGCCCTGCCTCGGTTCGGCGACCAGCTCGATGGGGCGGTAGCCCTCGCGCTCTAGGATGATCTTGGTGAGGCCGGGTCGAAGCGCCAGGCTCTTTGGGGTCGCGCCAAGCGCACCGAGATCTCGGCGGGCGACGTAAATCGTAGCGCCCGGCGGAGTGGTCGCGATGTCCAGGAGGGCGAGGTGCGGCCGCAGCTCGTCGATGGCCTGTTTGACCGCCGTGTGGTCCTTTTCCGGCAAAGCATCGTCGAGCAACGCAGACCAAGCTCGGTAGGCCTCGTCGTAGCGCCCCAGGCGATCGAGGCAGCGGGCGATGTTGAACTCGACGTTGCGATTCGGCACCAGGCGGTTCGAGAGATAGTAGGACGCCAAGGCGTCTTCGTAGCGCTTCTCTTGATAGGCGCGATTGCCCCGCAGAAAGTCGAACTGCGCCTCGTCGGCCTGTGCGACCGGCGATGCCGGGACGGAATCTGCCGCACGAGCGACGCCGGTGGTGAAGGCTGGGTAGAACAGGAGCCATACCAGAAGCACACGTCGAAGCGCTGAGGTCATGTGGGCCTATCGTTCAGTCTGGATGTCCGAGGAAGGCGTACTTTGCGGCTTGGTCGGTCGCTTGTGCTTACCGGCCGCGGGGCGTGCTGGCGACGGGGCTGGCGGCGGCGGGAACTTCGCGCTGACCGTGAGCCCCTGCGCGGGCAGGGCGCGGATCTTTTCGGGTTCGTGACCGGGCAAGCGGAAGACGAACTCGACCGGCTCGCTGGTGGGCGGGGATTGGTAGCGGGTTGGCGTGGTGCCGAGCAAGAGGTCGCCGACGAAGACCTGGGCGCCACTCGGCACGCTGTCGAGGCCTATCTCCACGGGCACGGGCTCTCCTGATAGTGGAGGCGGCGTGACGATGGGTAGCGTCGGCGCCGTGATCGCTTCGTGAACCGGCGTAACCTTTCGCCCGAACGGTCTCCAGAGGTAAAGCCCGCCCAGCACGAGCGCCAGCGCAGTTGCGAACACCAGCCCGAACCGCGGCGGCAGTCGTCCCCGTGCGGTCTGCGCGCTCACCGACTTCGAAACCGCGGTGTCGCCAAGAGTCTTGATCTCGGGAATGGGTTGCGCGTCCGGCAGCGGAATCGCGCGCAGGCTCTCGCGTTCGGCTCGGGCCAGGGCTTCACTGCTGGCAGCAGGATTGCCTCGGGCCAGCTCGAGCTGGGACAGCAGCACCGCCATCGAGGGTTGGCGCCCTACCGGATCCTTGGTGAGCGCCTGAAGGATGATGCTTTCCAGCTCGCGGGGCAGATCAGGACGATGCTCGCTTGGCGGCGTGGGCGGTTGGTTGACGTGCATGTTGATGAGCTCGTAGACCCCGTCGCTGTCGAAGGGACGCTTGCCGGCCACCATCTCGTACAGAATCACGCCGAGCGAATAGATGTCGGTGCGCTGATCCACGTCTTTGCCGCTTAGGCACTGCTCGGGCGACATGTAGAGCGGCGTCCCCAGCAAGGCGCCGGTGCGTGTCTTGTGGACCTGTCCGAGAGCTTGGCGCTGCAACTTGGCGATGCCGAAGTCGAGAACCTTGACCTGCCGTTTGCCCAGCCGGCGCGGATCCGAAACCAAGAAGAGGTTGTCTGGTTTCAGATCGCGATGCACCACATCCCGCGCGTGCGCTGCCGCCAACGCCTCGGCGATCTGGCAGCCCCAGTCGAAGGCGTCCGCGATGGGCAACCGCCCGCGCAGCAGCACCTGCTGCAGGGTTTCGCCGTCGAGGTATTCCATCACGATGTAGGGCGGGCCGCTGGGAAGCACACCGGAATCGTAGATGTCCACGATGTTGGGATGCCGGATCGCGTTCGCGGCGCGGGCCTCGGTGATGAATCGGCTGGCGAGCTGCGGATCAGGGGTGCCCGTCGTCGCCAAGACCTTGACCGCGGCTTGTCGCTGGATGCCGGGATGGAACGCCAGATACACCTTCCCCATACCGCCCTCCCCGATAAGGCGTTGGATTTGGTAGTTCCCGATGCTCGTCCCGATCACTCGTCGCTTCCGCCGCTGCCCGTCCCTGGCTCGCGTGGCGCCGATTATCCCCGCGTCGCTGGCGATTCGCAACCCTGCCCCAGGGAACCTTGCGCGAAGCTTTGTGGTGCGCTGTGGTGCGCGGGCTTGCGGCGTGCGCGGCGGTGGTCAAAGTGCTTGGTTGCGCCGGCGGGCAGGGCCGGCCGCTCTCAGCGCTTCTTCAGTTGGGTGACGCCGTAGGCGTTGCCCTCGATCTGTTCCCGCTGGGTCATGGTGTTTCCGCTGACGCAGAAGTCGTAGCTAGAGCCGCTGTCTTCGGTGATGGTCGACCCGCTGACCGTATACGTACCGGAACCGGTGTTCACGTTGGCGACGGTCGCATGACAGGCGCAGTTGGTAGCGTAGGTGCACGTTGCAGTAGTGCCGACCTGGTCGTTTAGACTCTGTTCCAGCCCGCTGCAAAGGCTGGCGTCCAGCGTGCTGCCCGCGATCTCCGACACGCAAGCAGGCGTGTAGACGATGCTTTCGGACCCGTCCATGGTCGTGCTGTCGGTGTACTCGCCGAGCGAATAGGTGATCGATCCAGAGATCTTGGTCACGCTAAACGCAGAGAACGTGTTTCCACAGCTCGGATAATCCGCCGCGAGGGAGGCGTTGAAGGCGGAAACCAGACTGCCCTCGATACATGCCGACACGATATCCCACGTACCGGTGGGATCGCCGCCGCAAGCCTGGAAGGTTCCGGTGCAGGCGGCAAGCGAAGAGCCGCTTGTGCTGCCGCCCGCGCCGCCCGTACCGCTGGTGCCGCCACCGCCGAGGGTTCCGCTGGCACCGCTCACGCCGCCCGAGCCGGCCCCACCACCCGAGCCCGCGACACCACCCGAGCCCGCAACACCGCCCGTGCCTCCGCTGCTTCCCCCAGCGGCGGGCGTCGTGCCCCCGGCGGCGCAGACCAGGCTACAGGAAGCGGGTGGGTTGTCGGTGAAATCCGTGCACGACTGGGCGTTGGTTTCGTCGATGCACTTCTGCGCCTGGTCCGCGTGATACGTCTTCCCCGCGGGGCAGCTCACGTTTGCTCAATCGGCCTGCATCTGTTTGGTGCAGTCCGAGACCGAGGCATAGCCCATGTCGGCCAAGACACCACAGCTGGAGTCTTTCTCACACCGGGAGACCGCCGACTGATTGCAGAGCTGCTGTGCAGAGGAGTTTCCACTGCCTCCACCGCAGCCCACGAGGCCGGTTACGAGCAAACCAACAGGTACAAAAACTGAACGATACGAAGCAGTGCGCATGGTCACTCCTACGTTGGGGTTTGGATTACAAGACGGACCGCCCTATCGTCGCTGTATTTCGGGCCGACGTCAATTGGTGTTGCCGGTCGAAAAGCTCAAGTTATGTCTGCTTCCAGCGATGTCTTAATGGGGGAACCCCTCGATGCAAACCACACTTGGCAAGGAGAGGGCGCGTGTTTCCCCGTCAACCCACGCCAATGCTTCGCTCCTTTTCCTACTGGTCGCGCTTGCGCCGGCGTGCTCCTTCGACCAGAGCAGACTGCGCGCGCCCTCTTCTCGCGCACCGGATGGGGCCATCGATCACCCGGCTACCGACGCGGCACAAGCCGGCACCGGGGGAAGCGCCGAGGTCGGGCAGGTCGATTCCGGCGCGACCCATGACACCGCACCGGATCGGGCCATCGACAACTCGGCCGCGGCGGATGCGGAAGAAGCAGGCGGCAAGGGAAACACGGAGGCCGGACAAGTCGATTCGGGCGCCGCGGATCAATCACCGCCGACTGCAGGGATTGATGCGGCCCTGGGCCAGGACTGCCAGGACAGTAGCGGCACCGCCCCTGACGTGGCGCTGGATGGGGCCATCGACAATTCGGCCGAGGTCGATGCGGAAGAAGCCGGCACCGAGGGAGTCATGGAGGTCGGGCAGGTCGATTCCGGCGCGACAGATCAATCGCCGCCGACTGACGGGAGTGATGCGGCTCTGGGCCGGGACAGCGGCACGAGTCCCGACACGACTACGGACACGAGTCCTGCGGCGGGGATCGTCGCCGACGGCACCTACCGCATCATCGCCCGTCACAGCGGCAAGGCGTTGGACGTTTACTATGAGTACACCGCGGACGGCAGCAACGTCGATCAGTGGACGTACGATGGGGGCAATAACCAGCGCTGGGCGTTCACGCACCTTGGCGGGAACGTGTACGAGATTCTCGGAGTTCAGAGCGGCAAGGCCCTCGAGGTCGCCACCACCTCGACGGCAGACGACACGAATGTCGACATCCGGACGTACACCGGAGCACCCAACCAGCAGTGGACGATCAGCGCTCTTGACGGCGGCTACTTTCGACTGACTCCGGTGAGCAGCAGCGGCTCCGCCCTCGATGTCGGCGGTGTTTCGCTGAGCGACGGTGCGAACGTGCATCAATGGACCTGGCTGGGCGGCACCAACCAGCAGTGGTCCCTCCAGACGCCCTAACCCGCATCATTGCCGGCGATCGCGCGCGCTTGTAGCGAAAAGAGCTGGCGTCGGCTGCTTCCATTCTCCGCCTGTATCCGCTCTTGGGCCTTTCTCCGGCGCGTACGTTGCATCCGCGGGTAGTATACTATCGGTCTCAGGATCAAACACTTCGGCATTGCGTCTAATCCGCAGGGTTGAGCGGTACTCTAGGGGCATGGAGAAACAGGAAGCAGGGGCATTCAACGACCGGCGGTTGGATCGACGTTTGGAGTGGTTGC